>JGI24025J20009_10000010_pt1 | contig 149160 bp, 118 predicted proteins | sample Cruoilmetagenom3_FD_20009 | JGI IMG/M metagenome (IMG submission 20009)
CGACGTCAGCAGCCTGGTTGACGGTGAACTCACCGTGCTGGCCGAAGCGGTCGACAACAACGGCAACGACATCGACGCCACCGACACCGCGACATTGGACGTTAATATTCCGGCGGTTAGTGTTGTATTGGAAGAAGCCAGCGGCGATATCTATAACGCGGATGAAATTAGCAATGGCGTTAACGCCACTGTGTCTCTGGAGGCTGGCACCTCGGTAGGGGATAACCTGGTCGTCACCGACGGCAAAGGTAACGAGCTATTCAACGATGATGTGACGCAAACAATGCTTGATGAGGGCCTTGTCGTTACCATCACTGACCTCGATGTTAATGACACCGCCCTAAGCGTAACTGCCACAGTGTCTGACCCGCAGGGCAATTCAGATACTGCTATAGACAATGGCGTGATCGACGCCGTGCCTCCTACTGCAGATCCAATTTTAACAACAGCAGAATTTTACAATGGTAATTTAACCATTAATGAAAATAACCAACTGCTTTACAAAGCCTTTACGGTTGGTGGTGGAGTCACCGAGTTAGCGTCGGGAGAGCTTGAACAAACTCCTGAAGTGAAGGAAGAATCACCTACCTTCGGTGGGCAAGATGGAAGTACTTCGGAAGAGGATTTAACGTTTGTACTCACTTCGCTCCCTGAGTTTGGCTCCCTTTATCTGAATACGGGTGAAGGATACGAGCTTGCGACAATAAACAGTGAGTTTGATACCGAAGATGCTCTCTACTGGGCAGTGACTGAGGGACAGCTTAAAGAGGCAATGGGCTCTGTTGAGAGCACTACCCTGAGTGGCCGATATGCATCAGATTGGCGTTCCGGTGATGTGGATATATATGGTTATAACTTAGATGGAACGAGAAATGATGATTTAGTAAGGGGGCAGTCTGGTGGACGATTAGGCATTTCGGACAATACAGGCGATCAGTTGGAGGAGCCTGAGCAGTTAGGGTACCGTGAAGGAAACTCCGAAACGATGATTTTCGACTTCCAGCGCCCTATCGGAGAGGCGACCGTAACTGTTGCTAATTTAATTGCAAGCGAAGGCGAGGTGGGATCTGTAGCCGCTTATCTAAATGGTGAGATAGTGGGTGAGTGGACTTTTAGTGGCACAAATGGCGCGCAACTAAATGGTGAAGATGTCGACTTTACCCCTGGGAACGGCTATGACAACGGTACGTTTACGATTGATGGAGTGATTTTCGACCAACTTCGCTTTACCGCTGAACCTTATGCCGATGGCACCACCGGGCAGGTACCAACTGATAGCAGTGATTACTACTTAGCTGAACTGGAATATAAGGAAGTACCTCAATCTGGTTTCCAATATAAGGTGGTTGATGAGGCGGGCAACGAGAGCGATATAGTTGACGTTGTGATTGGTGAACCGAGTGCAGAGAGTGCCGTGCCTGACGACCTAGGGCCCAATGTAACTGTTGAGCTTATGGGGGCTGGTGAAGATGATGTTTATAATATTGATGAGCTAGCTTCTGGAACGGCAGATCATGCTGAGGCGTTTATCGAGCTTGGAGGCAGTGTCAAGGTTGGAGACACGCTTATTATTACGGCGAACACACCCGATTGGTCGACGAACAGCCGCTCCGTGACACAAGACGATTTAAGTAACGGGGTACGTGTTCAGGTGCCTGTCTCTGAAGGCATGACTAACGTCACCGTTACGGCAACCGTTACTGATGCAGCCAATAATATTAGCAGTGCTGAAGACACGAAAGATGTTGCTGCTGTTCCTGAAGCCGTTATCGCCATCAACGAACCTCTATTTGGTGACGATAACGTACTTAATAATAGCGAAATTGATAGCGCACATATTATTACAGGAACCGTTAGCGGGAGTGTTAGTGCTGGCGATACTATTACTGTCAATATTGATGGAAATCTCTTTGAAACAACGGTAGCCGAGGATGGTAGCTCTTGGGGTATTGAAATTCCTCAGAACATTATTAGTAAGCTCACTTCAGGGGATCTCACTGCGTCGGTGGCCGGGGTTGATAGCTATGGTAATCGTTACGATGCTGATACAGATGTAGCATATGACGTTCAGCAGCCCGGGGTTTTGATTGAGGGAACTAATACTTCAGATACCATGGAAGGTGAAGGTGGCGATGATCTAATAATCGGCGACCTTGGTGGTAAGAAAACGGTCATTGAGAAAGGACAAGATTACAATATCTCATTGATGTTAGATGCTTCTCTAAGCATGGGCTTTCAATCAGGGACTAGTAACCTTACACGCTTCCAATTGGCTAAGAATGCCTTGAAGAGCCTAGTGGATGATCTGGCTAGTCACGATGGTACCGTCAATGTTCAGCTTATGGCCTTCTCAAATAATGCGTGGCAAGTTGCTGAAATAAAAGGTCTGAGTGCTGATAATGTTAAAGGGTTAAAATCACAGATAGACAGTATTGCTCAAAATACCTGGACAAATTATGAGGACGCGTTTGTTAAATCGAAAGCTTGGTTTGATAAGCAGGCTGACTCTGAGTCGTTTAAAGATGTTGCTTACTTTTTAACTGATGGCGATCCTACTGCCTATAATCTTGATTCTAATTACATTATGACAACCGGTGGATATGACACAAACAAAGCAACTATGGATAAAGCAATTAAGGCGTTCTCGGGGCTGGAGGGTGTCGATGTTCATGCTGTAGGTATTGGCGGTGGTGTTAGTGAAAACTTACTCAAGTTTTTCGATAACACTGGGTCTGAAATGGAGAATCAATGGGTCGAAGTTAATGGGGGCTGGGTCAATGGCTCAACAGGCGATGTAGATATTGTTAATACTGAAAAGGATTTAGAAGCTGTATTACAAGGTGGTTCTGAGCGTGAGGAGGCGGCTGACGTAGGCAGCGATAATCTCCGAGGTGGTAGTGGAGACGATATCATCTTCGGTGACGCGCTTGAACACGCAGATTACCCTGGCTTGGGCGTTCAAGGTATCAAGGATCATCTGCAAGCTGAAACTGGTGCAGAGCCAAATGAAGAGGAGCTGGCAGCTTTCATTCGTGAAAATCATGAATCCTTGGTAATGCCGGTTGAACAGGGTGGAGACGATCTTCTAATTGGTGGGGCAGGGAATGATCTCCTTTATGGCGGTGCAGGCGCTGATACTTTCGCATGGGAGTTTGGCGATCAGGGAACCGCGAATGAGCCTGCTGAAGACCAGGTTATGGATTTCCAGCTGGGTGAGTTTGGCGTTGATGATGAAGCAGATCGTCTGGATTTAGCAGATCTTCTTCAAGATGAAAATAGCGGAAATATCGACGACTATGTTTTCGCCGAGCAGCAGGGCGACGACACGATACTTCACGTCAAGTCTGACGGTGGATTAACAGCAGATGGTAGCAATGCTGATCAACAAATCGTTTTGAAAGGCGTTGAGATGCCTCAAGGTGGCAATTCTTCAGACTTTATCCAAAGCATGTTGGACAATGATCAGCTTAAAATTGATCAATAGTAAGCAGAAATAATAAGGCCGCCTCAGGGCGGCCTTTCTGTATCTAATTAGGTATGCTAACAGGTACTTAATGAATGCTTTTACCCACAGAGGAAAGGCCATGCTCTACATCAAGCGCAATCCAGCCGGCGAGATTGTGATGCTCAGCAAAGAACCAACCACTGAGTGTAATGAAACGGTGGCTCCTGATTCTCCTGAGGTTCTGGCTTTTTTGGCCGACCAACCGGAGCCGTCGGCGCATTTCCTAGCGTCTGACTTAGCGTTTGTCAGGGTAGTCGAAGATATATTGGAAGTGTTGCTAGAGAAGGGGATTATTACCTTTACTGATCTGCCCGAAGCCGCACAGGCCAAGGTCATGGAGCGTAAATCTCTCCGGGTAAAGAATAATGTCGATTTATTGGGCGGTGATAGCGACACTATTTAGCAACTTCATCGAAAAGCAATATCAACTAAACAGTGCCGCTCAAGCCTCGACTTCTTGTGGGGCTTATGCGTGATGTATGCCTGGACCGGTTGCGCCATCGACACCGACACGGAACAAACAAACAAGCTCGTCATCATCAGCCACGCCTTCGCCAATGACCTGAATGCCGAGTGAATGGCAGAGCGTTGCCATACCGCGCACGATGGTTTGCTGCTCATTGGATGTATGTAAGGTGTGGATCAGGCTGCTATCCATTTTTAAATAGCTCAGCCCTACATCGTGCAGGTCTGCGAGTTTCGTAAACTCGGCACCCACATGCTCGATGCCGAAGGTACAACCAAGGGGGCGTAAGGCGGTGCATAGCCCGCGCAAGCTGCCTATTGCATGGGTGCTCAGCGTGGCGGGTACTTCAAAGCAAAGCTGTTTTGCAAGCAATGGGTGAGCAACCAGCAGGTTCCGCAGGTCGTTCACAAACTGAGTGTTGGTGATTGATGCTGCAGAAAGGTTGATGCCCACTGGTTTGAGATCGCTTTGTAGGTTGTGCAGTGCCTTTTTGACGACCGCTAAATCAAGGGCGGGCTCCATATCGAAGCGGGTGACCCAGGGAATGAATACGCCAGCGGTGTGCCATTTCCCCGCTAACTGTAATCGGGCAGGGCATTCGTAGTGAAGGATATCGCCATTGGCATCGACGACCGGGAAGTAAGCTAACTCTGGGCCCGCCAGAATGGCGGTTTCCAGCGCTGCGCGCCATTCCGCGTGGCTGCTGTAAAGCGAGACACGTTCGCGCTGACGTACCACTACCTGTTCAAAGGACGTTAGACTTTCGGCTTGAGCCAGGGCGTCATCCAGCGTGGCTAGCAGCATGCCGCGTTCGTCATGGGGCGCATAAGGCACTATGGCGGTCGGTAAAAACAGCTCTGCAGTGGGCACCGTGGCGGTTATCGCGACTAAAGTAGCCATGACTTGAATTCTAAGCTCTTCCACATCGTCCATCAGCGGTAGCATAAAGATAAAGTCGCTACCGTTAAGGCGGCCTACCACCGGTTCTGATGAGACGTTATCCAGTTGGCCCAACTGGCTCACCAGCGTCATTAATAATTGGTCGGTAGCGGCATAGCCTAGCTGCTCATTGAGTGTCTCAAGGTTTTGTACACGCACCATCACGAGCATCCCGGAGGCGCGTGCGTCATCGCTACTTAACTGGGAAGAAAGCTTGCCCATGAACACATCGCGATTGAGCGCGCCGGTGACACGATCGTGCTGTAAATGGCGGCGTAATTCATCCAATTTATAGCTTTCGTGACTGAGCATCTGATGAACATTGGCAGAAAGAATGTTCATTGCCCGAGTCACTTGACGAAGTTCCAGCGTGCGCGGCTCTATGATCGTCGTAAAGCGACGTGCGCTGATATCTTGGGCTTGTGCCACAACGCGTGATAAGGGGTGTTTAATACCACGAACCACCATGGTGGCAATTGCCAGACTAATGGTGCCCGCGAGTAGAAACCACGCGGCCAGTTCGAGCATGCTCCGCCAAAGTGAGGCATAAGCAAAACTGTGTTGGCTCTCTAGCTCCAATGTGCCGAACTGCCGCCAGCCATCTTGAATGGTGGCGGTGCCGCTGGGTACGTCAAACTCTACCAACTGACGGAACCAGCCAGGCACGTCGCCGGTATAGGTATCGGCAACGCGCTCGATCAACACGCTGCCGTCAGTATCGCGCAGGATAATTTGGCGGTAGTAACCGGTATCGAATTGAGCGGCTATCAATAGCTCTAAGGTCACCAGGTCTTTATCGAGCTGGCTCATTGAAAGCGCCAGTGCGTTGGCATTATCTTCATTCTTAATACGCACTTCTTGCTCAATATAATCGCGGCTGGTGGCGATGCTGATAGCCAAACTGCCCACGAACGACAGCAGAAGCAGGGCGATAATGGCAAGCCAAAGTTGTTTTATAAGTGACATCGTGCCAATTCCTTTTAAATGAAACCCTGGGTTTGCATACGTTCGATAACGCTGCGCCAGCGTGAAAGTCGAGCGAGCGGGTCGGCGCGAGATTCGGATGAGCCGCCAGCCCAAAGTCCTTCGCTGTTAAAACTAAACAATGGGTCGAGGTCCGTACGCTGGGAAGCAGGGGTAATAGAAGGGATAATATTATCCAGTACCAGCGGTTCTGCATTCGGTGTCGAGTAGTAGCCCAGTACCATGTGTGCTTGGGTAATTTGGCTACGTCCAATGCGCGCTCGCACATAAATCATACGTAGATACTGGCTCGTAATACCTAATTGTTTGAGGGTAATGTATTTGGCAATGGAGTAATCCTCACAATCCCCCTGGCCTTTACCCATGGCTTCCAAAGGGGTGGCCCAGAAATCCTCCTCCCCCCATACACGTATATCATCGACCCATCGAATTCGGCGGTTGAAGAAATCATTAACCCCACGCAGCTGGGCTTGAACGTCTTGATTCTGTAACTGTTGAAGTAGGGAAAGCCACTCTTCTAAGACGGATAGGCCCGCCTGGCCATACTGCTGCTGCATGCTTTGACGAAGGCGCTGGGGATCAAATGCTGATGCAGGCGTGGGATGAATACCAAGCCCGATGCCCAACCAAAGCGCGCCGACCGTTGTTAAGAACCGTCGACGCGAAAGAGTAGTCAGGCTGTGATCAGAAGATGCAGGCATGAGCCGCCATTCGTAACTTTCAAATAGGCCTTAAGATTACAAGCTGGCGTGGTGAAGTGCTACATCTCTCAGTCAAAAGAGTGGGCTTACTGAACCGCTGCCTGATGCGTTTTTTCTAATAAGGGCTCAAGCGCGGGCCACACATTATCGAGAATGATTGGCTGTGCATCGGCGGTGGGGTGAATACCGTCACTTTGCATGAGCGCGTCGTTCAAGGCGATATCCTCCAGCAAGAAAGGTACTAAAGGAACGTCGTACTCTTCGGCTAGCGAGTGGAACACACCGGTGAACGCGTCTCGATAGGCTTGGCCATAGTTGGGCGGTATATCGATGCCCAGTAGCAGCACCCGAGCATCTGCTTCTTGGCTCTGCTCGATTATGGTAGCTAGGTTTGCCTGCATTTGATTGGGTGACAGGCCGCGTAGCCCATCGTTGCCGCCCAGCTCAATGAGAACAATATCCGGTTGTTGCTGTCCCAGAATATCAGCGAACCTTTGTAGGCCGCCCGAGGTGGTTTCTCCGCTAATGCTGGCGTTAATGACCTGTACCTCGCCCTCTAAACGGTCTGCCAGCAGGTTCACCCACCCCTCTTCACGCTCGATACCGTAAGCGGCGCTCAAGCTATCGCCCATCACTAGCAGGCTGGGAGAGTGCGCTGAATCGTTTGGCGCTGCGTTGATAGTGGTCGATGCAAAGGTGACTATCAGCAACACCAGCCATCCGGTTACCATGCGGTACAGTCCATGCCAAGCTATAGGGATGCCACGCTTCATGTCTTACTCCTTAAATCAAAGCTCTTCGAATCCAAACCCTTCAAACCCAAGTCCTTCAAAGCCAAGCTTCTCAGATAAAACTGAAAATACTGCTACGGAATTATCAATGTCGAGCGAGTCACCCCAGGGGGAGCGCCAACCTACTACCGACCAGCAAGCGGTAGGCGATGTTCCAAAAAATATTGTCAGGCACCCCGTCCTGCATGCTGACAAGCTATCAAAAAAAGTCACCAGCGGTGAACGCTCACTCACTATCTTACACGACCTTTCGCTCAGCGTGGCGGCAGGTGAGAGCGTGGCGATACTTGGCAAAAGCGGTGCCGGTAAATCAACCTTACTGGGATTGCTGGCTGGCCTTGATACCCCAAGCGATGGCGAGCTAACGCTCTTCGGTCATGCGCTGAGCCGATTGGATGAAGACGGGCGGGCAGCGCTGCGTGCTGGGCGGGTGGGCTTTGTATTCCAGAATTTTCAGCTGCTGCCCACTCTGAGTGCGCTTGAAAATGTCATGTTGCCCCTTGAACTATCGCCCCGCGCCGGAGAGACACAAACCGCTGCCCACTGGTTAGCGCGGGTAGGGCTTGGCGAGCGGGTCGAACACTTACCTAAACAACTTTCCGGGGGTGAGCAGCAGCGCGTCGCCGTTGCCCGCGCCTTCGTGACCGACCCCGAACTGGTGTTTGCCGACGAGCCAACCGGCAATTTGGACCCCGACACCGGTGCGCAAATCATCGATCTGCTCTTCTCTTTAAACCGTGAAGCAGGGACGACGCTAATCCTGGTCACTCACGACCACGCCTTGGCGCGGCGCTGTGACCGCTGCCTGCGGTTGGATCATGGCCGCCTGGAGGCCTTCGTGCCGAAAGACACCTTGAATGAAGAGGGGAACCAATGAGCGATGTGAACTGGCGCTTGGCCATGCGCAGCCTCAGGCGAGACCTGCGGGCCGCCGATGTGCGTGCGCTGTTTATTGCCCTGGTACTCGCGGTGGCGGCTTCCACCATGATTGCTTTTTTTCTTGATCGCCTAGAGCGCGGTCTTGAGCGTCAGGCGGGCCAGATGCTGGGCGGCGACTTGGTCTTAGAGCAGCGCGATCCGTTTTCAGAGGAGCTGCGCGAACGCCTTGAAAGTGCCGGTTTTATCTTGAGTGATCAAGTCGATCTGGTCTCGATGATCAGCCGCGATGGCCGTTTTCAACCGGCTAGCTTAAAAGCCGTGGATGATGTTTACCCTCACTACGGTGTCTCCCATGTCGATTTTGGAAAGGGTACCGAACAGATAGCCTCAGGCCCACCCCCCGGTGAGGCCTGGGCCGATCCGCGCTTGATAGAGCTGGTCGAAATAGAGCTGGGTGATCGCGTGCAGGTGGGTCAAACCGAGCTGGCCGTAACGGGGATTATTGAGCGCGAAGCCGATCAGTCGGGCGGCTTTGGAAATTTTAACCCACGCTTGATGCTCAATACGGCGGATGTCGAAGCGACCGGCCTTGTCCAGGAAGGATCGCGAATCGAATTTGAAATTCTGGCGGCAGGCCCGCCGGAAGCATTGGATCAAGTGCAAGGATTGCTCGCTGAACTACGCCGCGATGGGGTCGAGGTTCGCGATGTGCGTGTTGATCGCCCTCAACTGGGCAACGCCTTACAGCGCGCAGAGAGCTATCTGGGGCTGGCCGGTTTAGCCGCGGTCTTGCTCGCCGGCGTAGCGGTGGCAATGTCGACTCGTCGTTACGTGGAACGCCATTTGGATACCGCCGCCCTATTGCGTTGTTTTGGCGCTAGTCAACGCCAGTTGGTAACCATCTTTACCCTCCAACTGATGGGGCTTGCGCTGGTAGCCGCGGTGATCGGTGCGCTGCTTGGGCTGATTGGGCAAGCGGTGCTGATCTGGCTGTTAGTGAGTTTCCTACCCATGACTCTGCCGCCGCCAGGGCTTATGCCACTGGGATTAGGCGTCTTTACAGCCCTGGCGGTACTGGTAGGGTTTGCGGGGCCAACCTTGCTGCGTATCAAACGCGTGAGCGCCCTAAAAGTCCTGCGCCGCGAGTTGGACCCACTGCCACCTTCGGCTTGGCTGGTCGTCGCTGTGGCAAGCCTCGTGTTTGGAGGGCTGCTGTGGCTCTACTCGGGTAGCCTGCCGTTGGCCATTGCGCTGTTGATCGGCGGGGCGGTGCTGCTCGGTGTGCTGTGGATGATTAGCGCGCTGCTACTGAGCGGCTTGTTGCGCGTCGTGCAGCGGTTTTCCGGGAAAAGTGAGTGGTCTCAAGCGCTGCGATTAGGCGGCCGCCAGCTAGCCCGGCGCCGCCAAGCAGGGCTGGGCCAGTTGCTGGCCTTTTCGGTGACTTTCTTTGCCATGGCGATGATTGTCTTGGTGCGTGGCGATTTGCTTAGCACTTGGCAGGACCAACTGCCTGAGAATACGCCCAACTACTTTGCCATCAATATTCAGCCTTCCGAGCGCGATCCTTTCGAGGCCGCGGTTTCGCCCCGGGTGGAAACGCAAAGCACTCTCTATCCCATGGTGCGTGGCCGAGTGATTGCGATTAATGGTCAGGCACCCAGAGATGCCGTGCCACCGGATGCTCGCGGTGATAACTCACTGCGTCGTGAGCTCAACCTAACGTGGCAATCAGAGGTGCCCGAAGGCAATGCCGTCGTCGCTGGGGAGTGGTTCTCAACGGCGCAAAGTGATGAAGAGGCGAACCAAGACTGGATGAGCGCAGTTGAGGCGACTCCTCAAAACGCCCTCGTCCCCATCTCGATGGAAGACGGGCTGGCTGAAAGGCTGGGCCTCGGTATCGGCGATGAAATGACGTTTTCGGTGGGCAGCGATGAGATCACCACGCAAATTACCAGCCTGCGAAGTCTGAATTGGGACAGCTTTCAGCCCAATTTCTTTGTTATTTTCCCGCCGGGCGTGCTGGAACAGTTTGGGCATAGTTATATCACTGCCTTTCACCTGCCTGAAACAGAGCAAGGGTTGATCCGTGAGCTGATCACCGACTTTCCTGGGGTCTCGTTGCTGAATGTCGATGCCATTCTCGGCCAGGTACGGGATGTGCTCGGCCAAGTTACACGGGCCGTGGAGTTAGTCCTCGCCTTGGTGCTATTGGCAGGGGTCAGCGTGCTGTATGCCGCACTCACCGCTAGCCGACCAGTGCGTGCCCATGAAAGCGGGTTGCTGCGGGTGTTTGGCGCAGGTAGTCGTATGATTTCCCGGGTGCAGGGCGCTGAATACGCGCTGCTGGGTTTTGCCAGTGGATTGATGGGCGCGGTGCTTGCCGAACTGACCTCGGCGGCACTGTATATTTACCTATTGGATCTGACGCCACGCTTCCATTTGGGATTATGGGTTTTCCTTCCCATTGGCGGTGCCGTGTTGATTGGTGTGATAGGCCATGCGCTTTCGCGAGGGTTGCGTCGTCAGGCGCCTGCCGCCAGCTTGGGACTGCTCGGCGAGGCCTAAAAGCTATTTCGCGAGCCAGAAACCGACCACCAGGGCGCTGATGACAGCAATAAAAAAGACCAGATTACGGGCGCGGGTATCGCGGTGAGGTTTCATAACGGCACCAAGTGAACGTGAAGGTAAAAGGGGCGAAAGCATTACGCTCGGCATGGTAACGTTTGTTGCTTACGCCGTCATCTTGCTCGCTTCGCCGTTTGCCCAGGAAAGTTGATTATGCCTCACACCGAATTCAAGGCTGCGCCCAGCGTTGCGTCGCAGCCGCTTTCTCTTGCTCAAGGCCGTCTGGCGGCCCTGAGTTGGGGCCGAACTGATGCCCCGGTTTGGCTAGCGCTACACGGCTGGCTCGATAACGCCGCCAGCTTTTCTCGTTTGGCGCCGCTGTTGGTTGAGGCGCTGGGTATTCGTATCGTTGCGCTCGATTTTCGGGGGCATGGCCAGTCAGCGCACTTGCCTCAAGGCGGTGGCGGTGCCCTTAGTGACCATGCCCATAGTGACCATTACCATAGTGACTACGCGCTATGGGACTATTGCCACGATGTGTTGGATGCCATGGAAGACCTCGGCCTTGAACACGCTAGCGTGCTGGCTCATTCGATGGGCGCAGCTGTGGCCTGCCTACTGGCTGCAGCACTACCCGAGCGTATCGAGCGGTTAACGCTGATAGACGGCCTGGGGGCACTCAACACACCTAGCGAAGAGACGGCCAGTCAACTGCGTAAAGGGCTAATGGCTTACCGTCGTCCACTTTCTCGCCCACCGCGCTACCCGGATATCGAAAGTGCCGTCGCTGCGCGAGTGGCCGGTGGCGTCACCCCGGTGGATAGCATCACAGCAACGCCGTTGGTAGAGCGCAACACCCAACCTACCGCCGATGGCCACGTCCAAATGCGCACCGACAGTCGCTTGCTAAAGCCGTCCTTGGTGCGTTTCACGCCCGAGCAAGTGCTGTCGTTACTGGCTGCTATTAACGCCCCGGTGTTATTGATCGAGGGCGAAGAGGGCATACTGGGTGAACGTGCCTGGGCCATTCAAGCGCGGCAAGCGGTCAAGGGGTTAACCCGCCAAGTACTCAAAGGTGGCCACCATTTGCACCTGGAGCCCCAGGCGGTAACACAAGTCGCTGCGGTTATTGATGCGCACTGGGTCAATGCGAAGAAGGGCTAGCGATGGACAGCAGCATGAATGAATTGGCGCAGGTCAGTCGGGGTAACAAAGTCGCGCTGGTATTGGGCAGCGGCGGCGCCAGGGGCTACGCGCACATAGGGGTTATCGAAGCGCTCGAGGCGCGTGGCTTTGAGATCATCGCCGTCTCAGGCTGCTCAATGGGGGCGCTGATTGGCGGTATTTACGCGGCTGGCAAGCTACCTGAATACCGTGATTGGGTATGCAACCTCGACTACCTGGACGTGCTCAAACTGGTAGATGTGACCTGGAACCCCATGGGCGCGATGCGCGCCAGTAAAGTAATGAGCAAGCTGGAAGCGCTGGTGGGCGACATATTGATTGAAGATCTGTCGATCCCTCTTACCACGGTGGCGACAGACCTGGTACGTCAGCGGGAGGTGTGGTTTCAAAACGGACCGCTTTTGCAAGCCATTCGCGCCTCGATTGCAGTCCCCGGCGTAATTACGCCGGTGCATTTTGGTGAACAGGTATTGGTGGATGGCGGACTGCTCAATCCGCTACCCATTATGCCTGTGGTGGCCGCCCATCAAGCGGATTTTGTGGTTGCGGTCAACGTCACGGCGCATAGCCCACTGCCGGTCACGCTAGAAGAACTGCTTCCCCAAGAAGAGCAAGCCGTCGATAGCCGAAGCAATAAAGAGATTGAACGCGATCAACGTATGGGCAACTGGATAGGGGATGTACGTGCCGCGACACAAAAGCTCTGGGCGGGGCTGGGGAGCAATGGGGAAGGTGACGACGAGGAACTGGAAGAGACCACCGAAGCGCGCGGCAAGCGGGAGTGGAGCAAGCTCGATATGATTCTGGAGTCGTTTGATATTACCCAGGCGGCACTGGCCAAGTACAAAGTGGCGGGCTACCCGCCCGATGTGTTGATCGAAATACCCAAAACGGTCTGTAGCACTTACGAATTCCATCGTGGCAAGGAGTTGATTCGCCTGGGCAGGCATCTAGCGGACGAAGCGCTGGAACGGCGCATGCCGGGCATTGCCTCTGATGCTGCCGAGTAGGGTTACTGGCCCCGCTTGCGCAATAATATATAGACCGCGCCGGTGCCACCATCAATATCGATAGCGGAGCAGAACGCCAGCACCCCTGGCCACTCGCGTAGCCAGGCGTTGGTATGGCTTTTGAGAACGGGGAAGTCAGCGGTGGTGCCCCACGCTTTACCATGAACCACCAGCACGCAGCGCAAACCTTGGCTGGCAGCGTCTCGCAGAAAGCTTTCCAGTTCCGCACGCGCCTCTTCCAGAGTGTGGCCATGTAGGTCAAGTCCCGCCTGCCACGCCGTTTGGCCGCGTTTTAACTGGCTGAACGTGCGCCAAGGCAAGTCCGGCACACTGAATTCCAAGTACTCGGAAGGCCTTACGGCTTCCACCCGGCCGTCTGAAGTACGTCCGCTGGACTGTGGTGTACTGCTCTCAACCGCCGCGTGACGCCGCGCTTCCTGGGCCATTCCATCGCGCTTGGGTTTGCCAGGATCAGCTTGGTTGGTCGCGATACGACGCACACCAGCCGCCTTTAACGCAGCGCGAAAGGCATTGATATCGTCATCGTCGGGCAGGTGGCGGCGTCGCGTCATGGTAGGCTCGGGTGGCAAAAAAATGGCAAATAAAGGTAGCGCAAGTAAAGACGCACAGTATAGCGGGCTGAGCGTTGCTGTGAACCGGACGGCGTGAAAGGTACAATCTTTTTATTCGTTGTGTGTATGCGGCTGTATTGGCTGTATTCACGATTATCGTCAACCAGGAGTCGCTGTGTGACCACGCACCTAAACGCTGAGCCTTCTCACTCAACCCTTTCCCTGCCTGAGTCGGTGCTGGTAGGCGAGCTCTTTACCCTGCGCGACTACCTGCGCTGGGTCTCCAGCGAGTTTTACCTGGCCGGTTTGCACTATGGCCACGGCACTGATTCCGCTTGGGATGAGGCCGTCGCGCTTTGCCTGGGGGCCCTTCACCTACCCTGGAATGTGGATCCCGCCGTGCTGGAAGCGCGCCTGTTGCCAGTCGAGCGCCAACGCATTATCACGCTCGCCAAAGAACGTATAACTACCCGCCGCCCGTTGCCCTATTTACTCGGAGAGAGCTTTTTTGCCGGGCATCCGTTCAATGTCGATGAAAGGGTGCTGATTCCGCGCTCGCCGATTGCCGAACTGATCGAAGATGGCTTCGCTGCCTGGTTCCCCGAAGAGCCGCCTGCCAGCGTGTTGGATTTATGCACCGGCTCAGGCTGTATCGGGATTGCCACCGTTCTCTACCTGCCTACCTGCGAAGTGGTGCTTGCCGATATTAGCCAGGATGCCTTGGCCGTGGCCCGTCAGAACATTACTCGCCACGACGTGGGCGATCGGGTACGGGCGGTCGAGTCCGATGTCTTTAGTGGCTTAGAGGGGCGGCGGTTTGATTTGATTGTTTCTAACCCGCCTTATGTCGACGCCCGCGATCTGGCGACCATGCCTGCCGAGTTTCGCCATGAGCCTTCGTTGGCCCTAGGCGCTGGCAGCGATGGGCTGGATATCGTCCGACGCATGTTGCGTGAAGCCCGAAACCACTTAACCGATGAGGGTTGGCTGATCGTAGAAGTCGGCAACTCTGATCGCCATTTAGAAGCGGCCTTTCCGGAGGTGGCTTTTTTGTGGCTTGAATTCGAGCGTGGCGGCCAGGGTGTTTTTGCCCTGAGCGCCGCTGAACTCGACGCCCATGCGGCGTCTTTCGTGTGAGGAATTAACGGCCATGTCTGGCAATACGTTTGGCAAACTATTCAGTGTAACGACCTTTGGTGAAAGCCACGGCCCGGCTCTCGGTGCGATCGTGGATGGTTGCCCGCCTGGGCTGCCGTTAAGCGAAGCCGATCTGCAGAGTGATCTGGATCGCCGTAGACCGGGCAGTTCTCGGCATACTACCCAGCGCAAAGAGCCTGATCAGGTGCGCATTTTATCCGGTGTTTTTGAAGGTAAGACGACGGGTACCTCGATCGGCCTGCTGATTGAGAACACCGACCAGCGCTCTAACGACTACTCGAAAATCAAAGAGCAGTTTCGGCCCGCCCATGCGGATTACACCTACCATCATAAATATGGCCACCGCGACTATCGTGGCGGTGGGCGCTCCAGCGCCCGTGAAACGGCCATGCGAGTAGCCGCGGGGGCGATTGCCAAGAAGTATCTGGCCGCTCAGGGGGTTCAGATTCGTGGCTATATGAGCCAGTTAGGCCCTATCAAGATTGAGTTCAAAGAGTGGGAGTCGGTCAGCCAGAATGCTTTCTTCTGCCCGGATCCAGCGCGCGTGGCGGAGTTGGAAGCCTATATGGATCAACTGCGCCGTGACCAGGATTCCGTCGGTGCTGAAATTACCGTCATTGCCGAAGGTGTCCCGGTAGGGCTTGGCGAACCGGTATTTGACCGTCTGGATGCGGATCTGGCGCATGGTTTGATGAGCATCAATGCGGTAAAAGGGATCGAGATCGGCGCTGGCTTTGGCAGCATCGCCCAGCGCGGCAGCGAGCATCGTGATGAGATGACGCCCGAAGGCTTTCTTTCCAACCATGCGGGGGGTGTGCTGGGAGGCATCTCCAGCGGGCAACCCATCGTGGCGCGTTTAGCGCTGAAGCCTACGTCCAGTATCACTACGCCAGGCCGCTCTATCGATATTCACGGTCAAGCCGTCGAAGTGATTACGAAAGGGCGCCACGACCCCTGCGTTGGGATTCGTGCCACCCCCATCGCTGAAGCAATGATGGCGATTACGCTACTGGATCACTGGCTAAGACAACGTGGCCAGAATGGCGATGTCAGCGTTGATACACCGCGTTTAACTCAGCGTTGACGCATAACGGTAAGGTTTGCCGTTCGCTGCTACACTCAAACAAAACAAATGCATGAGTAGTCGTCATGAATAACACCGCAGGAGCCGCCTATGAAGATTAACGTTGAGTTTGATCTTACGCCCGATGAATTTCGTCAATCGCTAGGGCTGCCGGACGTCGAAGCCTTCCAAAAAAACCTGCTGGAAAATATTCAGCGGCAAATGGAGTCTGGGGTAGAAGGCTACGACCCCATGAGCCTGATGCGGCCGTTCCTGCAGCAGCCGATGATGCAGCAAGGGCTTTCGCAAGGGTTGGCCAACTTCGGCACGTACCAACAAATGATGTTGGATATGTTGCGTCAGGCGGGTAATGCCTCTTCAGCCAGCAGCGATGATGATGAGAAAGAGGCGGCCACGAGCGCTAAAAAAACTACCCAAAGTAGCGCTGGTAGTAAGGCTAAATCGACCGCGTCATCACGCTCACGCGCTGATTCCAAACGTAGCGGCACATAGCATGGCGCAGCAGATGACGTTTTTAACTGACGCATAATGCCTTAACGGGCGATTATGAACGTGTTGGGTAGGGAAGCGTATACGGCAGGGTACATGGCAGACCGCTATTGTTCTTGCACGGTGTTCATGCATGACGCCACGGTTGCAATGCAGTATGCCAAAGATTACTCTTTTTGCAGTGCAGCATAGCTGGCTTGTAGAAAGCTAGACCACAGTGAGTCACTCCCAGGCTCATGCCAAGGAACGAAATAGGAGCAGACACTATGCAAGACAATATGATGGATGCCTTTAACGCCCAAACGAAACAAATGTTTGAGCCGATGCGTAAAATTAATTCGCTAATGCTCAATAACATGGAAAAAATGACCCAGTATCAGCTGGAAGCCATGAAGCGCTACAGTCAGATGGGCACTGAGCGCATTCGTAGCGCCACTGAAATTCAGGATGCAGAAAGCCTGCGTGATTTTGGCACCAAGCAAGCCGAAATGATGAATGAGCTTTCTCAACAGATGCAGGAAGACGCTCGGGTAATGAGTGAAATGAGCCTGCAGTTTAAGTCGGAAATGGAAAAAATGTTCAGCGAAGCTGGGCAGCAAATGTCCGACCAAGCGAAGGCCGCAGCGAAAGGCGAGCAGCCAGCGAAGGCCTCGAGTCAATCAACGCGCAAGAGTTGATTGGCGACATCATCGCGGCGCCTTCGGGCGCCGCGATGCATTTAGGGCTTCACTAGGGTTGGTACGAAAAGTCGGCGAGCGCAGTCAGTTTTCGTACAAAGCCTAGATAAAGCGTTTAATCGTATAAGAAGCTTGGTTATATCACCGCTGGATCTTGGTCAACGTGATCGGTGCGCCTTAAGAGCGGCGTAGGGAGAGTTAGTATGCAGTCAGCGTGGCACAACCCATTCCAGGCACTATCCTCAGGGCTTTCTCAAAGTCTTGCACAAGGGCTTTCTCAGGGGTTAACCGAGGGGATAGCCAAGGGTCTACCTGAGGGATTATCCCAGGCAGATATTGAAGCTTGGAACCACCAGCTTAAAGCGATTAGCGAGCAGTACCAGGGATTGATGCAGGATTTGCTTGCCCGTATCGCCCCCAGTGAAGCCGCGGACTCCATTTATAGCGACATGCGTGAAAGCTTCGAGGCGGGTGCGCAGTCGCTGATGCAAAATCCCACTCTATTGTGGGAAACGCAGGCCCGGTTGGTGCAGGATCAATGGCTTTTGTGGCAGCAGGCCATGCGTGGCATGGCCGGTGAGCAAGTGACCCCATTAGTAACGCCAGCCAAGAATGATCGCCGTTTTAAAGACGAGGCGTGGACACAAGACCCACACTACATGGCCATCATGCAGCAGTACCTGCTGTTCTCGCAGATGGTTGAAGAGCTGATTGAAAGTTTAAGTGGCCTCGATGAGACCCAGCAGCGGAATCTGCTGTTTTACGCGCGCCAGTTGGTCAATGCGATGGCGCCGACTAACTTTATGACCACCAATCCCGAAGTCATGCGCCGCACGGTTGAAACCCGGGGTCAAAATTTGATCGATGGGTTGGAGCGGCTGCGAGAGGATTTAGGCAACTCAGCGGAAGGCATTAATGTCCGCATGACCGATCGCGGTGCTTTCGGGGTGGGGGACAACATTGCCGTCACGCCCGGTGCGGTGGTTTACGAAAATGAGCTAATACAGCTCATCCAGTATACCCCCACCACGGAGAAAACCTTCAAAACGCCGCTGTTGATGGTGCCGCCGTGGATCAACAAGTACTACATTCTCGATCTACGCGACGATAATTCCATGGTGAAGTGGCTAGTGGAACAAGGCCATACGGTCTTTTTGATATCCTGGCGCAATCCTGGACCCGAACAGCGCGATATCACTTGGGCCGACTATATGCAGATGGGTCCCATCAGCGCGATGGAGGCCATTGAGAAAGCATGTGGAGAGAAGTCGGTCAATCTGCTCAGTTATTGTGTCGGCGGCACGTTAACGGCTTCTACCGTCGCCTATCTCACCAGCACGCGGCGTGGGCGCAAAGTAAAATCCGTCACGTATATGGCGACGCTGCAGGATTTTCGCGATCCGGGCGATATCGGTGTCTTTCTGAATGATCGAGTGGTCGATGGCATAGAGCAGACGCTTGAACTGAAAGGGTATCTTGACGGCCGCTCCATGGCCTACACCTTCAATTTGCTACGTGAGAACGATCTGTTTTGGTCGTTTTACATCAATAATTATTTGAAGGGCGAAACGCCAGCCGCCTTTGATCTGCTTTACTGGAATACTGACGGCACCAATCTTCCCGCGGGCACACACGGCTGGTACCTGCGCCATATGTATCTGGAAAACCGGCTGGTAGAGCCTGGTGGCATCGAGCTGGATGGTGTAAAGATAGACCTGCGTAAGGTGTCAACGCCCAGCTACTTTGTGTCTACCAAAGAAGACCACATCGCCAAGTGGAACAGTACCTATTATGGCGCCTTGTTGCCCAAAGGGCAGACCACCTTCGTGTTGGGCGGCTCGGGCCACATTGCCGGTATCGTAAACCCGCCCCATAAGAACAAGTATGGCTATTGGACCAATGACGCGCTACCGGAAAGCCATGAGGCTTGGCTGGAAAGCGCGACACCGCACGAAGGCTCCTGGTGGCCCCACTGGCAGGCTTGGATGACCGAGAATGGCTATGCCGATAGCGAGAAAATGGTGCCTGTGCGCCAACCTGGCGATGGGGAACTCAAGGTGATTGAGCCGGCGCCAGGGCGTTATGTGAAGATGACGATCCCAGAGGTGCTGGGAGAAATTCCCAAGACGTCTTGATTGATCGCTAGAGAGATAATAAAGAGTGAAAACAAGAAAAGCCCGCTGACAATGTGTCAGCGGGCTTTTTTGCGTCGTAATCAGTTACGAATCAGGTAGTCGAAAGCACCAAGCGATGCTTTCGCACCTTCACCCATGGCGATAATGATCTGCTTGTAAGGCACGGTAGTGACATCGCCTGCGGCGAATACACCGGGCACGGACGTCATACCATGAGCATCGACAATGATTTCACCGCGGGGCGTCATTTCAATCGGTGAGCCTTTCAGCCACTCGGTGTTTGGTACCAAACCTATCTGAACGAAAATACCTTCCAACGCGATGGACTTGCTCTCGTCAGTGGTGCGGTCTTTATAGTTCAAGCCGTTAACACGGCTGCCGTCGCCAGTGACTTCGGTCGTCTGCGCATTCAGGATGATATCCACATTGGGCAGGCTCTTGAGCTTCTTCTGCAGTACGGCGTCAGCCCGCATTTCGCCCATAAACTCGACCAAGGTAACGTGGCCAACAATACCCGCCAGATCAATGGCTGCTTCAACACCCGAATTACCGCCACCAATGACGGCGACACGCTTACCCTTAAACAGAGGGCCATCGCAGTGGGGGCAGTAGGCGACCCCTTTATTGCGATATTGCTGCTCGCCAGGCACGTTCATTTCGCGCCAGCGGGCGCCCGTTGCCAGTACCAGTGTCTTGCTCTTTAGTTTGGCACCAGACTCGAACGTGACTTGATGCAGGCCGCCTTCGGCTTCGGCCGCTTTAAACGAAGTCGCAAGCTGCAGGTTCATGACGTCAACTTCGTAATCTTTAACGTGCTCTTCCAGCGCGCTGACCAGTTTTGGGCCTTCGGTATGTGACACCGAAATGAAGTTTTCAATGCCCATGGTGTCGGCCACCTGGCCACCGAAGCGTTCAGCGGCAACACCTGTGTTGATGCCTTTGCGTGCCGAGTAAATGGCCGCCGCAGCGCCGGCGGGACCGCCACCAATCACGAGCGTATCGAAGGCGGCTTTTTCGGTTAGCTTTTTAGCATCGCGTTCGGCCGCGCCGGTGTCGACCTTGGCAAGGATCTGTTCCAGGGTCATGCGGCCTTGGTCGAACGGCTTGCCGTTCAGGTAGATGCTCGGCACCGACATGATTTCACGCGACTCGACTTCATCCTGAAACAGCGCCCCGTCGATAGCGACATGGCGTACATTGGGATTGAAGATAGCTATCAGGTTAAGCGCCTGAACCACGTCGGGGCAGTTCTGGCAAGAGAGCGAGTAATAAGTCTCGAACAGCATCTCGCCATCAAGCGCACGAATCTGATCGAGTTGCTCGTTAGATGTTTTGGGTGGGTGACCGCCCACTTGAAGCAGCGCCAGTACCAGCGAGGTGAACTCGTGGCCCATGGGGATGCCGGCAAATACAACGCCCGTCTCTTCACCGGGGCGGTTGATCGCAAACGATGGCGTGCGTGCATCCTGGCCATCGCTGTACAGGGTAATTTTATCGCTCAAGCTGCTGATATCTTCCAACAGGCCCAGCAATTCATGTGACTTGGCACCGTCATCGAGGGACGCAACGATCTCGAACGGCTGAGTCACTTTTTCCAGATACGCTTTTAACTGGGATTTTAAATTGGCGTCCAGCATGACAGTGCTTCCTCGCAGTTAACATGTGCGTGTTTGATCACAGAGCACGGCGTAAAAACACGTGCTTAATAAAACAAAACACCCGGGCTGGTGCCCGGGTGTCGCGCTGCCAAATGGGCAACAGAGAGAGAAATATCCGTTTGGCAGCCGTAGGCAGTTTAGATTTTACCTACCAGATCCAAAGAAGGGGCGAGGGTGTCTTCGCCTTCTTTCCACTTCGCTGGGCATACTTCGTTCGGATTGGCGCGCACGTATTGAGCCGCTTTCACTTTACGCAGCAGCTCTTCGGCATTGCGACCGATGTTGCCAGCGTTGATTTCGACGATTTGGATTTTGCCGTCAGGGTCGACAACAAAGGTACCGCGCTCGGCAAGACCGGCTTCTTCGATCAAGACTTCGAAGTTGCGTGAAATGCGCAGCGTCGGATCCGCAATCATCGGGTACTGGAGTTTGCCGATGGTGTCAGAGCTGTCGTGCCATGCTTTGTGGGTGAAATGGGTGTCAGTTGAAACGCTGTAGATTTCAACGCCCAGTTTCTTGAACTCAGCGTAGTTGTCGGCCAGGTCACCAAGCTCGGTCGGGCAGACAAAGGTGAAGTCGGCAGGGTAGAAGAAAAAGATAGACCACTGACCCTGCAAGTCCGCTTCGGTCACATCAACAAATTCGCCATTCAAATAGGCAGTCGCTTTAAACGGCTTAACTTCAGTGTTAATCAAAGACATTCAGATAATCTCCAGGATTGGTGAATGAACAATTAGAAAGTGGTAATAATACTAATGGCTAACGACTAAAGGCTAAAATTAAGAATAGGCATACTACCAATAGCATTTCTCTATTGGCACAAGCCGTGTCGTTGCGCTGGCTGGTTAATGGGGTCGATGAAGCAGAATACAAGAATTTTTCACATTGGCTTGCGGTGGGCGCCCCCGCACCGCAAAATTCGCACGGTCAGCATTATGGCCTACGCTATTGTTAGCCGTGGGTGAGCTGGCATTAATACCTTAGCCAGACAACGTTGACACGAATGGCTAACAAACGTGGCTAAACAGTTGAGACATCAGGAGCAGTGATAATGGGGAACATCCACAAACTTTCAGCGGCCGTTGCGGCCATTTCGTTTGCCGCAGCGGCTAGCGCTACCCATGCCGATGAGGTGCGGGTATATAATTGGTCAGACTACATTGCCCCGGAAACGCTGGAAAAATTCACCGAGCGTACCGGCATTGAAGTGACCTACGACGTTTACGATAGCAATGAAATTCTAGATGCTGCACTGCTCGCCGGCCGTTCAGGCTATGACGTGGTGGTGCCCTCTACTTACTACTTTACCCGTCAAGTAAAAGCCGGTGTCTTCCAGCCGCTTAACCACGAGTTACTGCCCAATTTAGACAACCTCAATCCTGAGTTGATGGAGAACCTGGAAACCATCGACGCCGGTAGCGAATACTCGGTTCCCTATATGTGGGGCACCAATGGTATCGGCTATAACGTTGAGCGTGTAAAAGAAATCCTGGGTGACGACGCCCCCGTAGACAGCTGGGCGTTGCTGTTCGATCCCGAGGTAACCGGCGCCCTCAGCGAGGCAGGTTGCGGCCTCTCCATGCTGGATTCTGCTGATGAGATGCTTTCGCCCGCGATGGCCTATTTGGGCTTGGATCCGCTTAGCGAAAATATCGAAGATATCGAAGCTGCTGGCGAGTTGATTGCCGACGTCCGCGACGACATGACCTATTTCCACTCCTCGCGCTATGTCTCTGATCTGGCGAACGGCGATATCTGCGTAGCGGCTGGCTACTCTGGTGATGTTTTCCAAGCCGCTGCACGCGCAGAAGAAGCCGGTCGCGATTTTTCGATTGGCTATGCCATCCCTAAAGAAGGCGCAGCCCTATGGTTCGATATGATGGCAGTGCCCGCCGATGCGCCGAACACTGAAAACGCTCATGCGTTCATCAACTTCATTCTTGACCCGGAAATCGCCGCAGAGATAACCGAGTACGTGCGTTATGCCAATCCGAATTCCGCGGCTGACGAGTTCCTTTCAGAAGAGATTATCAACGACCCTGCGATCTACCCGGAAACGGATGTCATGCAAAACCTATACGTGCAGGCAGAAAAGCCCCAAGATGTGCTCCGCGCCCGCACGCGTATTTGGAATCGCGTGAAGTCTGGCCGCTAAGCCGACCGTTATCCGACGGCGAGCCTGAGGCACTCCCTCATTGGCTCGCTGTTTATTTTTCAATGCCCGGGTTACCGGGCCTTTTGATGGGAGTGGCGAATGGTCACTACGCCCCTGTCGAACGAGCCTTCATCTGCTTCACCCACAGCCCCTTCAGCGCCTCGCGCCCAGGGAAAAACCCCTCGGTTTGCCGAGGACGTGGTGCTGGAAGTGAAACGCTTAAGCAAGCGATTCGATGATGCGCTGGCGGTGGATGATGTCAACTTGCAGGTCAAGCGCGGCGAAATCTTCGCGTTGTTAGGTGGGTCGGGGTCGGGTAAATCAACCCTGCTGCGTATGTTGGCGGGATTCGAGACGCCAACGGAAGGGCGCATATTATTAGACGGCGTCAATATCACCGCCATACCGCCGCACAAGCGGCCCATCAACATGATGTTTCAGTCCTATGCGCTGTTTCCGCACATGACGGTGGCGCAGAATATCGCTTTTGGTTTGAAGCAGGACAAGCTGCCCAAAGCGGATATTGACGCCCGTGTTGCACAAATGCTCAAGCTGGTGCACATGGAGCGCTTTGCCAAGCGCAAGCCGCATCAACTTTCCGGCGGGCAACGCCAGCGGGTCGCACTGGCCCGGTCACTGGCCAAACGGCCCAAGCTGCTGTTGCTGGATGAGCCCATGGGGGCACTGGATAAAAAACTGCGCACTGAAATGCAGTTGGAAGTGGTTGAGATTATCGAGCAGGTGGGGGTTACCTGCATCATGGTGACCCATGACCAGGAAGAAGCCATGACCATGGCCGATCGCGTGGCCATTATGGCCGATGGCTGGATCGAGCAGGTGGGTTCGCCGGTGGATATCTATGAAAGCCCGGTAAGCCGCATGGTGGCTGAATTCGTGGGCACGGTGAATCTGTTTGAAGGCGAGATCATTGAGGATGCTGCTGACCACTGCCGCATTGTCGCCCCCGCGCTCAATCAGCCTATTTATATCGACCATGGGATTACCACCCAGGCGATGGATCGACGTGTGTGGGTCGCGTTGCGGCCTGAGAAAATTTGGTTAACCCGAGAAAAACCCACCACGGAATATAATTGGGCCGAGGGCAAAGTGGATGATATTGCCTACTTAGGGGGCTTCTCGCTTTACTACGTTCGCACGCCGTCGGGTCAAATGATCAAGGTCAGCATGGCCAACACAGAGCGTCGCGGTGATCGGCCTACCTGGGAGGACAGTGTTTACGTCCACTGGGAAGATCACAGCACCATTGTCCTGAATCGCTAGCAGGTTGAACCGCTAGCGTGGTGCCTTTCCTACTGCGAGGAGCCTGCCTTCAATGAAGTCATCCCGTTCTTCAGCACTGCTCAAACGCTTGAAACTGGGGCGACGGGTGGTGATTGCGTTTCCGCTCGTCTGGTTAACGCTGTTTTTCCTGCTGCCCTTTGCGCTGGTACTCAAAATCAGCCTGTCCGAGGCGGCGATTGCGATTCCGCCTTACGGTCCGCTGCTGGAGTATGCTGACCAAACGCTGCACATTTTTTTAAATGTTGGCAACTATCTCTTTCTGCTGTCGGACTCGCTGTATATCGCCGCTTATTGGGGATCGGTCAAAACGGCATTCATCGCAACCGTGGCTTGCCTGCTGATCGGCTATCCAATGGCGTATGCCATGGCGCGGGCACCGGCACGCTGGCAGCTACTGTTACTGCTGCTGGTCATGTTGCCTTCGTGGACATCGTTCTTGATTCGTGTCTATGCCTGGATGGGAATTCTCAGCAACAGCGGTCTCATTAATAACCTGCTGATAGGATTGGGCCTTATCGATTCACCGCTGCGCATGATGAATACCCAGTTTGCGGTCACGATTGGGATCGTTTACGCCTACTTGCCGTTTATGGTGCTGCCACTCTATGCCCACCTGACCCGGATGGATAATTCGTTATTGGAAGCGGCTGCTGACCTGGGTTCACGCAAGATCAATACGTTTATCAAGGTCACGTTGCCGCTCTCGATGGGAGGAATTGTGGCGGGCTCGATGCTGGTGTTTATCCCGGCAGTTGGCGAGTTCGTTATCCCCGAGCTGCTGGGCGGCCCAGACACGTTAATGATCGGCAAAGTCTTGTGGGAAGAGTTCTTCCTGAACCGAGACTGGCCCGTGGCGTCGGCGTTGGCCATGGTGATGCTATTGCTGCTGTTGGTACCGATTGTCTGGTTCCATCGCTATCAGTCCAAGGAGCTAGAATCATGAGCAGCCTTCGGCGTTTCAACTTCTCAACGGTCATGCTGGTGTTGGGCCTGATGTTTCTTTACCTGCCCATGTTGGTACTGGTGGTGTATTCGTTCAATGCTTCGAAGCTGGTCACGGTCTGGGCTGGCTTCTCCACCCAGTGGTACGGTGAGCTGTTTCGCGACGAGCAGATTCTATCGGCGGTGTGGACGAGCCTGCGAATCGCTTTCTTTGCTGCCAGTATGGCGGTTTGTTTAGGCACCGTGGCTGCCTTTGTAATGACTCGCTACGGACGCTTCAGAGGGAAAACGGCGCTGTCGAGTATGGTGACAGCGCCGCTGGTTATGCCTGAAGTAATTACCGGCCTATCGCTACTGCTGCTGTTTGTGCAAATGGCGCAGATAACCGGGTGGCCCGCTGACCGGGGTATGGCGACCATTTGGATTGCCCATACCACCTTCTGCAGCGCTTACGTTGCGGTAGTAGTGGCTGCGCGCCTGCGTGAGGTGGATCATTCGATTGAAGAAGCAGCCATGGATTTGGGATCGCCACCGGTCAAAACCTTCTTTTCGATTACGCTGCCGATTATTACCCCCGCCCTGGCGGCGGGCTGGTTGTTGGCGTTTACGCTCTCCCTCGATGATTTGGTGATCGCCAGCTTCGTGTCAGGCCCTGGCGCCAATACGCTGCCGATGGTGGTATTTTCATCCGTGCGCATGGGGGTGTCGCCTAAAATCAATGCACTCGCCACGCTGATTATATTGACGGTGTCGCTGGCAACGTTGCTGGCATGGTTTTTTATGCGTCGCAACGAAACCAAGCGAAAGTCCGCCTTACAAGAGGCGTGAGTCACGCTATAGAACATCATCATCACGCCCGGCAACGACACTATCGAGCTCGCCGGTCATCGGCGAAACGACCACTTGTAATTGGATAGGCGCGCAGCATTGGTGGCAGTCTTCCCAGGTGTCGTGGCTGCCCTGAGAGGTATCAATCAGAAAGGTCAGCGGTGAATCACAGTAGGGGCAATGGAAGTCATAATTGATCAGGGCGTCATCATGCATGCTTGGCTTCCTTTGAGATAGTGAGCGCTTGATCACGCGCTTCATGGGGATGAGTGTAGCAGGGTGGTCGTCAGGTAGGGCATCGTGGGATTGAATCAGGTAGGATATCCAGGCCCTAAGTTCCTAAAGCAACGCAGTGAGAGTAGCGATGATGTTACGTAACATGGTAGTAGCGGCCCTGGTGGCCTTTCCGATGGTCGCGTTGGCTGAAACCCCCAATGTGAAAGCTGGCGAGTGGGAATTTGTCAGCAAGACCAGCGTCAGCGGTGAGATGGAAATTCCGGATCAAACGGAAACCGAGCGGCAGTGTATTACCCAGGAAGAGCTTGAAGGAGCTGAGTTCGGCTTCATCGAGGAAGAAGAAGGCTGTGAGCTGCTCGACCAGGAACTGAACGCCGACGGTCTTAGCTACAGCATGGTATGCCGTGCGGAGGGTGGCGAAGCCACTATCGATGGCGAAATGCGGTTTATGGGTGAGCAAATTGAAGGCAGCGTCGATATCCTGACGCAGTCGCCCATGGGCGAGCTGAGCATGAACACCGTGATCGAAGGCGAGCATCTCGGCGAGTGTGAATGACCGCTAGCAGCTTTGCGAAGGGTGCCATTGGGCACCCTTTTTTTATTGAGAGTGTCATTGCGAGGAGCGCAGCGACGCGGCAATCTCAAGCGTGCGGTGGCCTCTAAAAACCAGATTGCTTCACTGCGCGTTCGCAATGACACTCCCCACCCAAATTGCCACTCTTCAGTCGCTATTACATCACTCGGATGGCGCGTTGGCAATTTCTTCTTCCAACTGTCGCTTCACGGCACCTGGTGAGCCGGTGTGGCGGGCGAGCAGGTCATAAGCAACGGGAACCACAAAGAGCGTAAACAGCGTCGCTGAACCGACCCCCGCCATAATCACGGTGCCAATCACCAAGCGTGACTCGGCACCCGGGCCAGTAGAAATAATCAGCGGAATGGCGCCAGCCATGGTCGTCACGGCGGTCATCAAGATGGGCCTCAAGCGTGTGATCGAGGCTTCCATCAGCGCTTCTCGGAACGCTTTTCCTTCGTCGCGCAGTTGGTTTGCAAATTCAACAATCAGAATGCCGTTTTTAGCCGCGAGGCCAATCAGCAGCACCAGCCCCACCTGACTATAAATATTGAGCGATTGCCCGCTCAAAAGCAGGGCAAGCAGGGCACCGCTCATGGCGAGGGGCACCGTGAGCATAATCACAAAGGGATGAATCAAGCTCTCGAATTGAGCAGCGAGCACCAGGAAAACCACCAACGCGCCTAATATCAACAGGAAAGCGGTGGCGCCGCTGGCTTGTTGGAAGTCACGCGATGCGCCCGCCACGTTGGTTTGCACCTCTTCGGGGAGTAGCTCAGCGGCACTCTCCTCTAAATACGTCAACGCTTCGCCGAGCGGGTAGCCATCCGCCAGATTGGCTTCGATGGTAATCGAGCGAATGCGATCAAAGCGGTTTAACGTGCTGGCGCCAGCAAAGTCGGAAAGGGTGACCAGACTGGCTAAGGGGATTAGTTCGCCGGAGCGCGCTGAGCGTACTTGGATATTGTCCAGCGCGCGTGGGCTATTTTGGCTACCGCGGTCGCCCTCCAGAATGACGTCGTACTCTTCGCCCTCATCCACGTAGCGAGTCACGTTGCGCCCGCCCAGCAGCACTTCCAGGGTTCTGCCAATTTCAGTGACGGTAACGCCTAGTGCTGCGGCGCGCTCGTAGTCGATCTCTACCCGTAATTGAGGTTGGGTTTCGTTGTAGTTGCTTTCGATGGCCATTAAACGCGGGTTGTTCTCGCGCACATGGTCGATCAGGGTATCTCGCCAGCGGGCAAGCTCCTCATAGGTGCCGCCACCGAGTACAAACTGAACCGGTTTTTGCGTACGCTGGCCAAAGCCCTGGCGCATCACGGGGAACGCTTGGACACCTGGTAAGGTGCTTAAGGTCTGGCGTACTTCGGCCATGATTGCCCAGGCGCTACGACGGCTGCCCCAGTCGGCCATGTTGACGATAATAAAGCCGCTGTTGAAGTTCTCGATATTGCCATAGCCGCGCGGTGCACGAACCACCACCCGTTCTAGCTCGCCGCTTTCCACCAGGGGTGTCATGCGCGCTTCGATTTCATCCATGTAATCCATCATATAGTCAAAGGTGGCGCCTTCAGGGCCGTTGACCAATACGATAAAGTTGCCGCGGTCCTCTTGTGGCGTGTATTCATTGGGCAGCGCTGTGGCCAGCCAAGCGGTCGCCGCTATCAGCAGTACAAACAGGGCGACCACCAGCCAGCGCATGTTAAGCATCCACTCAAGGGCAGTTTGATAGCGGCGTTGAGTGCCGCTGAGCAACCACTGGACGGCCTTGCCAATGCGACTATCGTGCATGCCAGGTTTGAGAATCTTAGACGCCATCATCGGCGTGAGCGTCAGCGCCAATAGCGTGGAGACGATGACTGCCGCGGCCATCGTCAATGCAAATTCAGAAAACAGGCGTCCAATATCACCTTGCAACATACTCAGCGGTACAAATACCGCCACTAAGACGAGAGTGGTGGCGATAACGGCAAAAGCAATTTGCCGGGTGCCCCGAAAGGCCGCCACTAAGGGCGTTTCACCGTAGTCGTGCATCCGCCGGTTGATGTTTTCAAGCACCACGATGGCATCATCCACGATCAGCCCAATCGCCAGGACTAACGCCAGCAGGGTTAACAAGTTAATCGAGAAATTCATGGCAGCAAGGGCGGTGAAAGCACCAATGACGGCGATGGGGACGGTAACTGCTGGCACCAAGGTCGTGCGTAAGTTGCCTAAAAACATAAAGATCACGACCACCACCAAGCCCATGGCGATAAACAGCGTCATCACGACTTGTTCGATAGCGCCGGAGACAAACAGCGAAGCATCATAGTTCAAGCTCAACGACATGCCTTCCGGCAGCGTGCCTTGCAGCCGCTCCAGTTCTATTTGAACGGCCTCCGACAGCTCGATGACATTGGCCGTTGATTGCATGATCATGCCCAGGCCAACCATGGGAACACCGTTGGAGCGGAATACTGAACGATCCTCTACGGCGCCGACTTCTACGCGGGCGACGTCAGCAAGGCGTACCAAGTAGCCGTTTTCGCTCTGATTAGGCGAGTTGACGGCAAGACGCTGAAAGTCATCGGCATTGGCAAAGCTGCGGGGCAGGCGAACAATGAACTGTCGATCGACGGATTCGATGGAGCCAGCGGGTAGTTCGACGTTTTCGGCCCGCAGGGCATCTTCGATGTCGCCGACGGTAAGCCCGCGGGCCGCCAGGGCATTGCGATCCAGCCAAACGCGCATGGCATAATCACTGCCGCCCCCAACGCGCACTCGAGCCACGCCTGGCTGTACGGAGAGGCTGTCAACGAGAAAACGATTGGCATAATCAGTGAGTTCGGTGATCGAGTAGTCTTCGCCGGAAAGGCTCAGCCACACCACGATCTCTTCGCTGCTGTCGGCTTTGGTAACCTCGGGATTGTCAGCGTCGTCAGGTAGGTTGCGCAGCGCACCGGCGATTCGATCACGAATATCATTGGCGGCGGCATTGATATCCATATCAATGCCGAACTCGATCTCGATCTGGGAACGGCCATCTTCGCTTTGCGAGGTGATGAGTTCGATCCCTTCCACGCCCGCAATACGGTCTTCCAATACTTGTGTAATGCGCGTTTCGACCACGCTGGCCGAGGCGCCTGGGTAGCGGGTGTCGATCGTGACCACCGGCGGGTCGATGGTCGGGTACTCTTGCAGCGGCAAGCGATTAAGAGCCAGCAGGCCAAAGGCAATAATCAGCGCTGCAATGACCATCGCCAGCACTGGCCGCTGAACGGAGATATCCGAAAGGCGCATTAGCGGTCAGCCTCCAGCAGCTCGCGAATACCGTTTTCATCATCGGTGATACCGATCAATCGGGCTTCTTGACCATCCCGCGCTAGCTGTAAGCCGTGTACGACGATTAAATCGTCGGCTGCTAGGCCTTCCAGGATTTCAACTTCACCATTGCGCCGTTCGCCGATAACCACTTCACGGCGAGCTAAGCGTGGGGTATCCCCCTGTTCGATGAGCATGACAAAATGGCGGTCTCCGCTGGGCTCAATAGCGGCTTCAGGGATCACAATGGTGTCGCGGACGCGCTGCTGGACGATGACCTCCATGAGCATCCCCGGGCGCAAGCGACCATCAGCGTTATCGAGTTCGGCACGCACATTGACGCTGCGAGTCACCGGGTCGATTCGGGTACCGATGGTGGCGATTTCGCCGCTGAAAATATCGTTGGGGAAGGCCGCCGTGGTGGCATTCAGCATCAACCCAGGCGAAAGCCGGCCCAAAAACACCTCAGGCACGCTGAAATCCAGCTTCATGACATCTAGTTTGTCGAGCGTCACCAAATCCATGCCAGGGGTGACCAGTGCCCCAATGCTGATATTGCGAAACCCCACGCGACCGCTAAAGGGCGCCTGCAATTGATAATTTTCCAACTGGGCTTCAATGGCTTGGATATCGGCTTCTGCTTGGCGTAAACGGGACTGGCTATCTTCTACATCGGCGCGGGCAGCCAGATTGCGGTCTTGCAATTGAGAGGCGCGGTTCGAGGCGTTACGCCGCTCTTCGCGAAGTGCCTGTGACGCTCTTAGCAGTGCCTGCTCTTCTCCATCCTCCAGTTGAATAAGCAGTTGCCCCGCCTCCACCTGCTCACCGTCCTGGAAATTGATGTCGGCGACAATTTCCGTGACGGTGGTGGAGAGCGTTACGCTTTCATCGGCACTGAGTGTCCCCAGTGCTTCGAGGGGATCCGACCAAGTGGTTAGTGCCGCCCGTGTACCAATAACGGTCGGTGTCGATTGAGCCAACGCTACCTGCGTTAATAGCAGGGCGAGAGGGAGGAGTGCGAGCCTTAGCCGTCGTCGAACAGGTAAATACATAGTGGTCTCGTTGTGGTAAATATTTATACAATGATTGTATAGCCAAATTTTTTAATAGAATAAATTATCTAGCCTGTCCCTGATAGAATGCCTGTTTTTCCCGTCCGAGCCGCCCTTTTATATCTTTACCTATGAGCGTTTCCCCTATGAGCTTCTTTTTATGATCTACGATGTCGTTATCATCGGTGCGGGCGCTGCGGGATTAATGTGTGCAGCGCAAGCGGGCTATACCGGCAAGCGCGTCTTAGTGCTTGATCATGCAAACAAAGCGGGCAAAAAGATATTGATGTCCGGCGGCGGGCGCTGCAACTTTACCAACCTTGGCACCACACCACAGCACTTTTACTCGGCTAATCCTTACTTTTGTATTTCAGCGCTCAAACGTTATCGGCCAGAGCACTTTGTCGAGTTAGTGGAGCGCCATGGCGTCGAGTACGTCGAGAAAACGCCGGGGCAGCTGTTTTGTGCCACCTCGGCGAAAGAGATCGTACGCACACTGCTGACCGAGTGTGAGTGGGCCGGTGTGGAAATACGGCTGAGTACGCACATTAATCGCGTTGAGCAGAAAGGCGATGCCATGCAGTTAACGACCTCGATCGGCACGCTCGATGCGGGCGTGGTCGTGGTGGCGAGCGGGGGCCTGTCTATTCCTACCATGGGGGCGACCGGGTTTGGATATGACATTGCCCGCCAATTTGGCTTGGAGGTATTCGATACGCGCCCAGGCTTGGTGCCGTTCACTCTGAGTGATACTTGGAAAGCACGCGCGGCAGAGCTTTCGGGATTGAGTGTGCCCGTAACCGCCAGCGCCGGTCACCGCCGCTTTGTTGATCCTCTGCTATTTACCCACCGCGGCCTGTCGGGTCCGGCAATGCTTCAGGTGTCCAGTGTCTGGCAGCCAGGGGAGAGCCTCACCATCGATTTATTACCCGATGAGCATGCGGCGGAATCACTCCGCCAAGCCCGGGAGTCGACACCCAAGCGGCAACTTTCCACATGGCTGGGTGAGCGTTTTCCCAAGCGGTTAGCCCAAGCGCTGATGGAGTGGTACCCCGAGCATGACCCGGCTCGGCCATTGGCTCAGTATGCGAATGCTGCCTTGGATGAGTGGGCGGAAAGACTCAACGCCTGGCAGCTAAAACCCGCGGGCACCGAAGGGTGGCGCACGGCTGAAGTGACGATGGGCGGGGTCAATACGGATGCCTTATCGTCTAAAACCTTTGAGGTAAAAGGGTTGCCGCAGCTTCGTTTTATCGGGGAAGTCGTGGATGTGACGGGCGAGTTGGGGGGATACAACTTTCAATGGGCGTGGGCGAGTGGCGTTGCTTGCGGACAATCATGCTAGGCAACGCCATCCGTGCCGGAGCGATATAAAATTAGGTGGCGACTTTAGCCAGCAGTTTTAGTTTCTTAAGCAGCATATAGCCTGCGAGCACTTTTCTGCCTGCCACCATGGCGCCACCGGGATGGCGCAACATTTTGAAGGCAGTAAAACCGCCCACCGCATAAAGTGGCAACTTAACGCTTTGCCAATTTTTATCTAAGGGTGAGGCGGCCTGCTGCAGATAATCGCTATCGACTAGAATATCGATCCGCTGCTGCTCTAGCTCCGCCAGCAGCAATGCTTTGCGTTCAGCACGGCTCGGGGGGTTGGGTAGCGGTTTAGCGGTGTCTGCGGATGGTTTCATCACTTGGCTCCTCAAGCAGTGCTCGATCTGCGGCCAGCTGTTTGAGTGTTTCTTTCAGTAGCGAGTGCCGCTTGGACTGACGCACCGCGATAACCGCCAAGAGTAGGCTAGCGCCTATGAGAGCACCGGCACTGATAGCGATAGCGGTTAAGCGGTAGGTGTCCCAAAAGAGAACCACGATGAGTGCCGTCAGCGTTGCTATTCCTAGCAACAGTAGCAATAAGCTAGCGCCTGCTAAAAGAAGTAACACTAAAAGACGTGCGCGCTCTTCCTCTAACTCCAATACCGCCAAACGCAGGCGGGTTTCGCTATTAGCTACTAGCGACTTTAGCAAGCGTTTGACGGCAGAGAAGACGCGTTGGGTTGGACCCAAAGCCATTAGCGACGACCGAGTAGCATACCCACAACCATACCGGCAGCGGCACCAATACCGATGCTCGTCCAGGGGTTTTCGTGAACGTAGCGGTCGCAGGCATCAGCTTGCTGTGTCAGTGAATCACGTGTTTCGTCATAAATTCGTTCGCCACGCGCTTCAAGACGGGCGCGGGTGTCTTTCAAACGGCGCTCGGCACGGGTACGCAGGTCGTGCATTTCTCCACTGGCGTCTTTGGCTGTCGCGTTGACGAGCTCTTCAACGGTTTCGCTCAAATGGCGCAGATCATCTTTGAGTTGATCGGCTTGAGTAGAGTAAGTTTGCTGACGTTTAGCCATGGAGTCTTCCTTTGACGAATGAGTGGTATAGCGACTATAAGCATAGCAGCCACCTTATAACAGACAAGCAAATGTGCTTATCGGTTCAGCCCCGTCGCACTAAATAAGGGGTTTAAACTGAACCCTAGGCTTAAGCGATGCACACGATGATCGTAATCGATCATGCTTTCGCCATAGCCATAGTAGTACTGTACATGTGCGCGCAAGTTGTTGAAAGCGGGCCAGCTATAATCGATCTGTGTGCCTATATTGCCAGCGCTTGGATTACCCCGCAGTTGCCCACTCACTTCGTGGTTGTTGTTGAGGCGCTTGGCAAGGCGAATATCGCCGTACCCCATGTAGCGTTCGATATCAGGGTTGTCGTCATCCTCTTCGGATTCGGGGATCCGCCAGTGGGGTGCCAGGGTGAACGCCCAGTCACCGCGCTGGAAGGTACTTTCAAGGTAAACCCGGTTCCAACTCCGTGAGAGTGGGTCCGAGCGCCCATTTGACTGGTGGTTGAGAGCGACACGGTTACGCGTGTTCACCCAGCCAAGCGCCCCCCAGGCATTATCGAAGTCGATAAACACTTCAGGCTCGTAGTTGGTTTCCCTGAAAGGGGATGAGGCGTCAGTGTTGTAAGCCTGCCACCAACTACGCTGGGTATAGCCAAAGAAGACGTCTCCGTAGTTACCAAATACCTGCTCAGCCAGATTCACTTTGGCGCTGAACTGAAATTTCAGCTCCACGCTATCCACTTCGCTATCGTCTGAAATATTGCGAAAGCTTTCGCGGTTCTGGTTCGCATTGTAGCTAACGGGAAAGAGATAGTTGGTGCGGTGCGTGGTGATGGAAAATGGGTTTCGGCTCGATTCCTGCTCAAGTTCACGGCGCTCGCTCAGGTCTTCACGGGCGGCTTCTTCAGGCAATTGCTCAAACGGAAGGCCTTGCGCGGCGTCTTGGGGGGTATCTATCTGCTGTAATTGCTGATGCAAATCATACAGTTCAGCATTGAGCGCGCGAATGCGAGCTTCAATCTCTTGTTGGGTCTCGGCGAGGGCGCTTGCACTAACAGTCGCAAGACTCAGCAAAACCAGTAATTTCGTGACCGCTAGTTTTCGGATAACCATCTAAGGTGGCTCGCAAAATGAATGAATAGGCAAATGCCATGGTTGTTTCTATCACGCCCCCCACGGAAGTCAACACCTCTGATTGCGCTGGCTATCAGAACGTCTGACAATACCGCTATTATCCGTGTCGGCGGAGCTTTCGATGTCAACGAGGCATAAGTAACGTGGTGAGATGCGCCTGTAAGTGGATCGTAACGTGTTTATTCTTGCTGCTTATCGCTAGCAGTGCCGTGAGCCCTCTCGCCCATGCCGCGCTTCCGGCCAGTATGCTCGAGCGCGTGCCTGAACAGGCTGAGCTGGCAGCAAGGCTTGCCCAGCTCGAAGCACTGGAGGGGGAATTGACCGCCCAGCAAACCAGTGACAAAGAAGCCTTAGAAGCCGCCCTCGACGCTTATGAGCGGCTGGCTTCGTTCGATGAGCGTCTTGCCGCGCTAGAAACTCGCGTCGAGCAAGCGCCCGAACGTTTAATACGTCTGCAGCGGGAGTTATCAGAAGCGGAAGAAGCATCACAGCAGCTTTCCGTCGCCGGTTTGAGCGACCGGCCTCTAGACGAGCTCGAAACACGGCAATCTGACGCGGTAGTCGAACTTCAGCAATTGCAAAGCCAGCTAGCGGAAGTGAACTCCCAACTGTTAGCCGCTCAAACGCTGCCTGAACGTGCCCAGCAATCCATCGCTGAAGCACTTCAGCGCGCGGAGAGTTTACGCCGACAACACGATGAGCGCGAGGCTTTGCTCGCCGATCGGCAACTTTCTGCGCTGAGTGACGCAAACCTCATCCAGTTGCGCCTTGAGCGAGCGCTGGCTGACCGCGAAGTGAGCTTTTACCAGCGTGAGCTCAGTGCCAATAGTCGCTTGCGTGAATTGGCGCAGGAGCGACGCGATGTGCTGATGATGCAGATCGATTATCAAGAGCAGCAGCTCAATATGCTACAGGGCGTGATCGACCGGCAGCGGCGTTTGGCTTCAGAGCAAGCGATTGCCGATGCCGCCCGGGATAACCCCTTAATTGCTGCGGGTCAACCTGTGGTGGTGCAAGCCCAACAAACCAACCAAACATTGAGTCTGGAACTGCTTAGGGCCACCGACCGCGCTAACAGCGTTGTGCGTGAGAATATTGAAGCCCAGCGCCAGCTAGAGCATGTACGCCAACTGCAGCGTAGTCTTAATGAGCAAATTGATGCCATACGCGGAAGCCAACTGCTGTCGCGCATTCTGCGGGAGCAGCGGCAATCTCTGCCTTCTTTGAACACACGGCGAGACCTGCAGGATGAAATTGCCGATCTGCGTTTGAAACAGTTTGATCTAGTCCGTCAACGTGATCAGTTACGCCAGAGCGAACAGTTTGCCACGACGCGATTAGCCGAGGCTGGCATTGAAGCAACGCCCGGCCTGGTGGATTCACTCTCTCGGCTCTATCAGTCCAGGCGCGAACTTGTCGAGCAGCTAGAGCAATCTTATGGAAGCCTGCTGAGTGCGGCAATAGAGCTACAGCTGAACCAGCAGCAGGTGTTATCGACGACCGTTGAGCTGCGCGAGACCATCGATGAACAGCTCTTTTGGGTCGCCAACAGCCGCCCACTGGACGTTAACTGGCTGCGCCAACTGCCGAATAATTTATGGTTAGAGTGGCAGGAGGGTGAGTGGCGCGCCATTTTGCCTACCCGTTGGCAAGGGCTCTCTTGGCAGGTGCTTAATGGCGCGCCGCTGGTACTAATGGGCATAGTGTTGATGGGCTTGCGTCGGCAAATCAAAACGCGCTTGGCCAATCTGCATTCTCAAATTGGCCGCTTGAAAAGCGATACACAGCTACACACGCCGAAAGCCGTGTTGCTAAATGCGTTGCTGGCGCTCCCTGGGCCATTGGCATTGGCGGGGATTGGGGTGGGGTTGTTAGGCACAACGGGGCCGTTGGCGAATAGCGTTGCCCCCGCGCTGTTGCAGCTGGCGCTAAGTTGGGGAGTCGTCGCCTGGGTGCGTCGGTTGCTGGTGCCTGATGGGGTGGCTGAGCGCCATTTCACATGGTCACCTCACTACACGGCACGGTTGCGCCAATTGTTAGGCGGATTAGGCGTAGCCTTGGTGCCGGTGATCGCCATTGCGGCCATGTCGGGAGAGATGGAAACCCCGTTAGCCATGCGGCCAGTCGCGCTGGCGTTACTGTCATTGGGCTTGTTGGCCATGAGTTGGTGGCTGGCGCAGCTGATATTGGCCCATATACCGATTTTTGGTGTGCGGCTGTTTCGTTTGCTGTTAGGGCTCGCGATGGCGTCGGTACCGTTGGTTTTATTGGGATTGGTTGTCTGGGGCTATGAGTACACGGCGCTTCGCTTGGTGGGGCGCTTTGCCATTACGCTTTATCTATTGGGGTTGTGGGTGGTGGTCGAAGCCACGTTGGTGCGCAGCCTAGCCGTGGCTGCAAGGCGTCTTGCCTATCGCCGTGCCCTGGCGCGTCGTCGCGCTCAGGTGCAGGAAGGGGCTGAAGGGGGGTTGGAAGTCGTCGAAGAACCGCCGCTTGATATGGAGCAGATTAATAGCCAATCGCTGCGGCTTTCCAAGTTGATCGTGCTGATCGGTTTTAGTGCGCTGCTTTACCTGGTTTGGTCCGACTTGCTCTCGGTGCTCGGCTATTTGGATAATGTGTCGCTGTGGGAAGCCCAAGAAGGCGACTTGGTCGATAACGCGCTGTCGATATCCGATATCTTTGCGGCGCTGCTGATTGTCGCTATCACGTTTATCATGGCGGGCAATTTGCCCGGCCTGCTGGAAGTAATGGTGCTATCGCGGCTGTCACTAAAGCAGGGCAGTGCCTACGCCATTAGCTCGCTACTCTCCTATACCATTGTGGGCACCGGCATCGTCATGGGACTTTCGACGCTGGGCGTTTCCTGGGACAAGCTTCAGTGGCTGGTGGCTGCATTGAGTGTGGGGTTAGGGTTTGGTCTTCAGGAAATTTTTGCCAACTTTATCTCGGGGTTGATCATCCTGTTTGAACGCCCTATCCGTATCGGTGACACCATCACCTTGGGCAACTTGCACGGCACGGTTAGTCGTATTCGCATCCGGGCTACCACGGTGACTGACTTCGATCGTAAAGAGATCATCATTCCCAATAAGACCTTTGTCACCGACCAACTGATTAACTGGTCGCTGTCGGACAACATCACGCGCGTTGTGCTGACGTATGGCGTGGCCCACGGCTCCGATATGGCCAAGGTGCACCAACTGTTGCGCCAAGTCGCGGATGAAAATCCGCGCGTACTCACCGACCCAGAACCACAGGTTTTCTGCCTAAGCTACGGCCAGCACAGCCTTAATTTTGAGCTGCGCATTTTTGTCAACGACTTGCTGGATCGGCTATTTGCGGCTGATGAAATCAACTGCCGCGTCGATGCGCTGTTCCGCGAAGCGGGCGTTCGCGTGGCCTTTGAGCAGATGGATGTATGGCTGCATCCCGAGCAGGGCGAGGCAGTGAAAGTGCAGTCCGCTCATCAGCTCACGCCGCCTTCGTCAACGTAATGTGCTTTTAAACCGCTGGTTTAACGGCGCTTGATAGCGTGTAGAAGAAACTCCCGATTGCCATCGCCGCCGGTAATCGGGCTTTCCTGCCAGTGCTGAATGATTAACCCGCAGGCATCGCAGGCACGGCGAATGTTGGCTTCCACCTCTGCAAAGCGCTTGCTATCGCGCACCACGCCACGTTTGTCGAGAGCCCCGGGGGAAAGTTCAAACTGTGGCTTGACCAGCGAGATCAACTGTCCGCCCGGCGGCAACAACGCGGCGATTTCAGGCAGAATCAGCGTCTGAGAAATGAACGATACATCCATCACGGCACAATCAATGGGATGCGCCGCTAGCGTGTCTACTAAGGCAGCATCGCCACTCATCACACGGGCATTCAAGCCTTCCAAGCAGGTCACGCGATCATCTTCGCGCAGTTCAGGCGCCAGTTGCCCATGGCCCACTTCGACACCAATAACATGGCTGGCGCCAAAGCGAAGCGCGCAGTCGGTAAAGCCCCCGGTGGATTGGCCCACATCAAGCACGCGATGCCCCTCCAGGCGCAGCTGTAACGCAGTCAACACTGCTTCAAGCTTCAAGCCAGCACGGGAGACATAGCGCTCTTCGGGGTCATCTTCCACGTCAAAGCGCGTCTCTTCGGGCCATTTTTCGGAGGCTTTAACTAACGTTTTGCCATTATCGGCAAGACGAATCCGGCCATGACGAATGAGCCGCTGGGCGCGGGTACGCGAGTTGGCCAGCCCTTGGCTGACCAACAGTTGATCTAATCGCATCATAGTGAATGAACGTATGGTTAAAAAGGATGTTTATTGTACATCCGGCGGGGCATTAGGGCCTTGGTCGGCCTGAAGTTCGGTGGGCGGTAGACGCGACGCCCCCCAGCTTCGATGCAGGTAATACTTCACACTGTCCAACTCGTCGCTAGTGACTGACACGGTTTCACCGTGCTCAAGTGGATCGAAGTGGTAGATGTAAAGACGTGACGCAAAGCGTTCAAAGGGCAGCGAGGCCTCACCAAAACGCTCACCGTTGCCAGACGTACTCACAATGACGCCATCGCCCCAGTCCTGACCACTGTCGTTGTTGGGGTTATAGAAATACACCCGCATGACATCCGACGGGTCGAGCGAGGCCCGTAAAATGGTAATGGCATGCCAACCGATAAACCGTGCTGCGCTATCGGTCACCGCAATGCCCGCTGGCTGTGGATGTATTAACGGCTGATTGCCATTGTAATAAGGGTGATAGCAGGCATAGAAGTGGCGGACAAAATCATCCACACCGCTTAGCTGCCCCGTGGCCACATCGACATTGATGCGAAAGCCGCGGCCCGACCACCAGCCATGAAATTCCGGGTTGACCCAGCGATGCGGGTCGCCCTCGCGATCAATGCAACGTCGGCCCATTTCCGCATAAATACGATCCAAATGGGGGACCACAATCAACGAGACAGGATCGAGGTCCATGGGCAGTTCCGTGGCGACGCCCGATACACTCTCCATAGAGGAGATTGCCTGCCCCTCGAAATGCATGATGATTTCGTCATCACGGGCCGCCCACGCTACCATCTGCAGCAGGTAATCGGGATCGTTGTAGGCCCACATGGAAAGGGCGCGTGCCGATTGGCAGGTCGGGTTATTGCCCTGGCCTACACCAAGTGGCAGGCCCAGCATGCACAGCACACCTTCAATCAGGCGGGCGCGGGGCGAAACCGTGTCGCCATAAGCGATCGTAAGCCGCGACTGCGCCCACTCTGATAGCGGCAGATTAAGCTGTCGCCACATGGCCGGTGCCACCGGCGGCTGATAGAGAATGCCGCGTTCGAGCATCAGCGCCAAACCATAGACGGCCTGAGCAGAGGCTGGATAGACACCGCTTCTGATCAGCGCTTGCACCAACTCGCGATAGCAGAGCAGGCAATCCCGGCCGGTAGACGAGAGACCCAGCGCTTCGGAGAGCAAGTGATCGCCCTCTTCAAGCAAGTGGCGTAGCAGCACTGCATGATAGGGAGAGACCAAGCCAGTATCGTGCATTGCCCTGGCAAAGCCGGTGGATTCGGCTTGCAGGGCAGCCTGGTCCATATGCTCTAGCCGGTCGCGATAAACGTCGACCCCAGGGTCTTCGCGGCAGGCCTGGGTTGGCCCGTAGAGTGAGCTGACCAAACGGTCGGCCCCCTGACCGCTGGCGCCCAGATCGATGGCCGGGTTGGCCTGGCACAATGCGATCTGGGTGATCATCTGCTTGATCGCATCCACCTGGATGGGGCGCTGCTTTAAGATTCGCCAAATCTCATCGATCAGTTGATCGACGATATGCTCGTAACCAATGCGGTCGGCCAAATGCTGGAAAAGCTGGCGGGGAATGGTGGCGAGGCGCCCCTGGGTTTCCCGCTCCGCCTCGCTGGGCGGTAAGAAAAGCAGCCACAAATTAATGGCCATCACCTGCGTCAGGTAATGATGCGCATGCTCTGCGGAGACCAGTGGATGGGCATAATCGCCTTTCGCAACAGAGAGCAGACGTAGCTCGCTCAACGCTTCGATGACCACGACATCGGCTTCTGCACTCTTCAGCGAGAAGGTCGTTAACGTCGGCACCAGGAATTGAGGCGTTTCCCAATCGGAGCCTAAAAACACACCGGCGTTTTCATACGCTTGTGCGCGTGATTCCAGCGCTTCGCAACCGCCGTCCTGAAGTAGTATTCGCCGCGCGGTATCCATCACGCGCGGTAACTTGGCAGGCTTTGAGAAGGCGGGCGCCTGCATGAGCAGGCGCACGGCGTCATCAAATTTGCTCAATAATCCATCGAGCTTGCTATCTTCCTGAGAAGACGCGAGTTGATCTGTCTCCACGGTGACTCCTTATCCCAGCATCAGCAGGGATTATACATAGAAGTCGAGGTCTTCTTGGCGTTTTAGCAGATCGCGAATCGTATGCGCATCCTCGCCTTTGAAGTAGACCAGACCCCAATGGGTACCAAATGCAGTGCGCTTGGTAACGGTTTCTTCTACGGGTGAGGTTAACTCATGAGACTCGAAATAGGGATGATCTTCGGTCTCTTCGGGAATTTCCAAGCGGCTGACCACGCGGCGACGCGGATAAACGCCAAAGCAGCCGGCAAAACCATCGGCGTCGACCACTTCTTTGGGGAAGAATTTGGCCACTTCTTCCTGGGTGCTTTTGGGGTCGAATACCAGCATCGACGCTTGATAAGCATTAAAGCCGTAAACACGCTCTAACAATTCAAAGACTTTGAAGCCGGGTGGGCGATAGGCCACTTCACCAAAGTACATCTCACCATCGCTGGTGACAAAGTATTCGGGATGGATCAAACCAAACTCGATATCAAACGCTTTAATCAGCTTTTCAATCTGTTGGGTAATTTGCTCGCGGTAAATCTCAAGTTCTGGCGATGCAGGGACAAAGACCGAATAACCCAGCGTCACATATTCAGAGATGTTCAAGAAGGCGATTTTGCCATCGTGAATCCACGCTTCAACGGCAAACTCCCAGCCATCCAGATGCGATTCCATCAATACCGGAAACTCTTCATCGGGAATCGTATCGACTTCGTCTGGTGTGCGGATCACGCGGTGGCCCAGGCAGCCTGCTTTATCAAACGCCTTGAGGTGGATCGGGTCGTTGGGGTCGCCATCCAGCTTCAGCAGCGTCTGGTTAACGCGTTTCAAGAAGCGCACTACGTCTTCTTTGTCGTGCGCTTCTTCAAAGATACCCACGCGGATGCCGCCTAACTGGGCACGACGCTTCATCAACGCCTTATCGCGAAGGAGTAGCGACTGACCGTAAATGCGAGGATTATCAAGCAGTACGGAGTTGATGGCCCCAGCCCACTCAACGGTTTCTTCGTAGAGAGGAATCGCGACATCAACACCCTTTTCTTTGAGTGTCTCGGCAATTTCCATTGAACGGTCGTTGAGCCGCTCGAAATTCCAAGGCACGTAAGGGATGTCATGTTTTTGGCAATACTCTTCCGCCCAGTCGGGTGCAACGACAATGTAGCGACGGTCAAAATTTTCAGCCGCTTCAATCGCATTGAGGCTCCAGCCCAGCAGAGCAATGTAGCCCTTATTTGGATCCTTTTGCATGTTGATGACTCCTACTTGGTGAATGAATATGTTGCCAAACCACCTCTACCACCATACACGAGGGGGGCAGGTGCGGCTAATGAGCCCATTATCCGCAGCATTAACGCAGTGCGCGTATTGAGCCCGGCGTAAAGGCGTCGCGGTGGGAGTATGGTAAGCTAGGCGGTTCAACTTCATTTATAAATGGCAAGAGGGATAGGCCAAGATGGCGGCCAAGCCGATCTACCGTGTGGTGGTTCACCAGCAGGGTGAAATTTGGGATTTATACGTCCGTGAGATCTTTCAGAGCGAACTTTGGGGCTTTATTGAAGTCGAGGAGTTTGTGTTTGAGGATGCTTCACGGGTTGTGGTTGACCCTGCAACCGAAAAGTTGCAGCGAACCTTTGACGGTGTCAAACGTAGCTACCTCCCGTTAAATGCCATTGTGCGCATTGACGAAGTGGAGCGCGAAGGCCCGTTGAAGGCGGTTAAAACCGATGCCCGGGTAGCAGAGTTCCCCCGTCCCTTTCCGTTGCCTCCGCGCGGTGAAGGGTAAGCGTATGAGACAAGCGCCCCGCTAAGTTAGGCGACAAGCGCTGCTGGCTTCGTCCGCCTTGCAGCGTTTTTAATCAGGACATGATGTCATGCAGGTAACTAAAATCCGTTTTCGATATTACGCCGCTGCGGCTGGCGTATTACTCAGTGTGGCGAGCATCAATGCTAACGCCCAGTCCGACAATCAAGCGTGGGTGACCGACGAGTTAAGTACCTACGTGCGCAGTGGCCCGACAGATGGTTATCGCATTATCGGTACGCTAAATGCTGGCGAACAGGTCAATGTTCTGGAGACCAGTGGCGATTACACCCGTGTGCGCAATAGTGATGGTAACGCGGTGTGGGTATTGAGTGATGAGCTACAGCAAACACCGAGTGCGGTTGAGCAGTTGCCCGCATTAGAAGCGCAAGTAGAAGAGTTGACGGCGGAGCTCGAGGGAATCAATGAATCCTGGGAGCAGCGTGTTTCTTCGATGACAGAAACTCTGGAGGTTCGCGAGCAGCGTATTGCCGAGCTTGAAGCGAGCAATCAAGCGCTGGATAGCGAGGCGGAGCAGTCGCGTCAGCAGGTAAGAGGGCTTCAGGCGCGGCTGGAAACCCAGGAAGAAGACCTCCTGATGCGCTACTTCATGTACGGCGGTGGTGTGGCTGGCGCAGGCTTATTGGTAGGCCTGATTGTGCCGCACCTGCCACGTCGGCGTAAAAAGCGTGACCGCTGGTTCTAACCGCGCAACCGACAAGGTGCTTAAACGATGAGCGATCAGTGGCGCAAACGCTGGCAAGAAGGGCGGATTGGCTTTCACTTACAGCAAGCGCACCCAGCGCTTCTGCGTCATTGGGGGGCATTAGGGGTAGCTGAACGCACCAAAGTGCTGGTGCCCCTGTGTGGTAAAAGCCTGGATATGCGCTGGCTGGCAGACCAAGGGTATCCGGTGCTGGGTATCGAGTTTGCCCCTGAGGCCATCGAGCAATTTTTGGCCCAACGCAACACATCCGTATCACGCTACCGTCAGGCAGGGTTCAACATTTCCCGTCAGGGCAGTGTAGAGCTGTGGTGTGGGGATTTCTTTCACCTGCACATTCAACATGCTGCCGAAATAGGCGCGTTTTATGATCGCGCTTCGTTAATTGCGTTACCCCCCGCGACGCGTCAGCGCTATGCCTTTCATCTGGCGCAATTGGTGCCGCCGGGTGCGAAAGGCCTGCTCATTAGCTTGGCCCACGATGAAGGCGAGGCGGGGCCTCCCTATAGTGTTCCTGCCAGTGAAATCGAACGCTTGTTCACGCCTAACTTCACGCTAACGTTTTTGGAAGGGGGCAGCCCTGACGAACACGGCCGTACGGAAAGTGTGTGGGCCCTGGAACGGCGCGGGCCGCGCCTCTGAGAGTGAGAGGCGCGGCCCGTCGTTTGTGTCGTTTTATTGCAGGGCGGGCTGTCTTAGCGAGCGAGCAATTGGCCCAGCTCTGGATCGCTAAAAGCACGATTCATCCCATCGCTGAGAAGATCACTTAGCATGCGTGTGTTGCTGTCCGCATCGGGTTTAAGCGCATAACCTTGAGTACGGCGCGATGTGTAAGTGCCGGTATAAGTCGTGCCTTTGTTTTTAGCGATCGCGCGGAAGACGCCTTCAAGGCGTGCTTCGTCGACCAGCGGCTGGCCACTTTCGCCCCGCGCATAGTTCAAGCTGGCAAGTTCAAGCGTCAGGCTCGGACGCCCTTCGGCTTGCTCAGTCGTGGGCGTAAAGCCCATCTCGCTGATCGCACGCTCGGCTTCTTGCTGTAAACGTGGGATCAGCTCATGGCTGCTCACGGTGATGCGAGCAGTGGACATACCGCCACCTGCGCGATTACCAATCACATCGCTTTCGCGCCCATCTTGAGCAATCACGGTCACTTGCTGGCCGGAGCCCACCTGAGGCACCTGCGCCGTGCGCTCTGGGCTGAGTTGAAGGTACTGCGGGCTAGCACAACCGGCTAGCCATGCACTGGCAAGCAGAACACCTGAAATCTTTAAAAAGTGACGCCGAAGCATGGTCTTCCTCCGCGATGGCTAAAACGCCAGTATAACGTGGCTAGCGCGTTGACGGTATGTTCAGGCGACGCGTGTCTGCTCCGTCGTTTTCTCAGTGACTTTTGGGAAGCGACGCCAGTGGCGCGGGTGAGCAAATAAGCGTTGCCCGCGGCGTAGCGCCAAGTGCTCAAAGTCCGTGTGGCGTACGGTGGCGAGCCACGGCTGGGCGAGCCAATCCGCTTCCAACTCCACGCGCACTTCGGCGCCCACCGGTGAAATCGCCGTGATAGTGACCGGCAGATGGCTTTCCGAGGTTGGTTGCTCGGTTAAGCGTACTTCATGAGGGCGCAGCAACAGCTCTTCATGGCCATCGGGTAGATCCACGTGCCAATAGGCATCGCCGCAGGTCAATACGCCGTTACTCACCTTGCCTTCCAGGTGATTGACGTCACCCAAGAACTCAAACACAAAGCGGTTTGCCGGTGTGCGGTAGAGCTCGTCGGGAGTGTCGATCTGCTCAATGCGGCCGTTGCTCATGACCACGACGCGGTCTGAAAGCTCCAGTGCCTCTTCCTGATCGTGCGTCACAAAGACGCTGGTGAAATTGAGCTCGTCGTGAAGATGGCGCAGCCAACGGCGAAGCTCTTGGCGTACTTTGGCATCCAAGGCACCAAATGGCTCGTCCAGCAGCAGTACTTCAGGCTCCACCGCTAAGGCGCGGGCAAGCGAGACGCGCTGCTGTTGGCCGCCGGAAAGCTGGGCAGGGTAGCGGTTGGCAAGATGTTCCAGTTTGACCATTTCAAGCAGCCTGAACACCCGTGCACGAATTTCGCCGCTGCTGGGGCGGCGCTTTCGCGATAGCACGGTCAGCCCAAACGCCACGTTGTCGTAAACGCTCATATGGCGGAACAGCGCATAGTGCTGAAACACGAAACCAATGCGGCGGTCTCGCACATGCACGTTGGTGACATCGCGGTCGCCAAACATGATTTTGCCCGGCTGGGCGGTGCGGTCGGCATTTTCCAATCCGGCGATAATCCGTAGCAGCGTGGTCTTGCCTGAACCCGAAGGGCCAAGCAAACCCACCAGTTCGCCTTCGTGAATATCCAGGTCGATCGGTTCTAATGCTTGGGTATTGCCGAAGTGTTTGCCGATGTTATGTAATTGAATGCTCATGCAAATGCCTCCCGGCGCGATGCGCGCCATTCCAGCCCCGCCTTCGCGGCGAGCGTCAATAGGGCAATAAAGGCGAGTAAGGCCGCGCAGGCAAACGCCCCGACGGCGTTATAATCCTGATACAACTGCTCAAGGTGCAGTGGCAATGTGTTGGTCTGGCCACGAATAGCCCCCGAGACCACTGAAACGGCACCAAATTCGCCTACGGCACGGGCGTTGGTCAGGATGACGCCATAAAGCAGTGCCCAGCGAATATTGGGCAGGGTGACCCGGCGAAACGTCGTCCAGCCCGATGCGCCGAGCGTCACCGCCGCTTCCTCTTCGCGCGAACCTTGCGCCTGCATTAAGGGGATTAGCTCCCGGGCGACAAAAGGGCAGGTAACAAAAATCGTCACCATCAAAATGCCCGGCCAGGCAAACATCAGTTGAATATCGTAGCCATCCAGCCACGTGCCGATCCAGCCGTTGCGGCCATACAGCAGCAGATAAATAAGGCCAGCCACCACGGGAGAAACAGCAAAGGGGATATCAATCAATGTTTGCAGAACGCGGCGGCCTGGAAAGCTAAATCGTGTGACCAGCCATGCCAGCGCAACGCCAAACACCAAGCAAACCGGAATGGTGAGTAACGCTATCATCAGCGTTAAACCAATCGCATGCAGCGTAAAAGTGTCGCTGACATTGGTCCAGAAGACCATCACGCCCTGCGAGAATGCTTGCGCAAAAATGGCGACCAGAGGGAGCAACAGAAAAAGCGCCGACAGCAAGAGGGCGGCGCCTATGAGCAGCCGCCTAACGACAGGCGCATCACCAATTCGACGCATTACCCCTTACCTCCATGCAGGCGGCGTACAAAGCGGCCCTGCCAAATGTTGATAGCCAGTAGTAGTGTCAAAGAGACAAACAGCACGACCGACGCAATCGCCGATGCCCCCGCGTAGTCATACTCTTGCAGCTTGACGAAAATCATCAGCGCGGTGATTTCCGTTTCATAGGGCATATTGCCCGCGATAAAAATAATCGCGCCGAACTCGCCAAGCGAACGCACGAACGCAAGCCCGGTACCGGTCACCAAAGCGGGCCAGATATGCGGCAAGATCACCCGGCGAAAAGCCACGCCGTCGGTGGCACCCAGCGACATAGCGGCTTCATCGACTTCAGCGGGCAGGTCTTCCAGCACGGGTTGAACGGTGCGCACCACAAAAGGGATGCTGGTAAACGCCATGGCTAGCGCAATGCCCACCCAGGTATAGGCGACTTGGAAGCCGAGTGGTTCCAGCAATCCACCCATCCAACCACTTCCGGCATAAAGGGTGGCCAGCGTAATGCCTGCCACTGCGGTAGGAAGCGCGAAGGGCAGATCCATTAAGGCATCGAGTAAGCGCTTGCCAGGAAACTCATAGCGCACTAACACCCAGGCCAGTAACAAGCCAAATATGGCATTAACCACTGCTGCCACTGCTGCAGCGCCAATGGTGACCATGTAGCTTGCGACCACGCGCCCTTCGGTGATGATCGCAAAGTACTCGGCCAGGCTCAGTTCGGCTAACTGGCCAAACAAACCCGTCATGGGAAGTAGCAGTATCAGCGAGATAAACAGCACGCTGATACCCATAGAAAGGCCAAAACCCGGCAGCACGCGTGTGCTGCCGGTTCGCCAGGATGTGAGTTGACTCATAGTTCAGACTGACTCATGAGTGGTTATTAGCGGCGCTGCAACTGGTCTAAAAGTCCGCCACTACCGAAGTGGGTTTCCATTGCCTCGTCCCAACTGCCGAACACATCGTTGACTTCGAGTAATTCGGTTTCTGGGAACTGGTCGGCAAACTCTTCTACCACGGCTTCGTTATGTACCCGGTAGTTGAAGCCAGCGAGCAGGCGCTGCATCTCTTCGGTATAGAGGTACTCAAGGTAGCTTTGGGCCAAGTCGGTGTTGCCGTTGCGTTCCGCATTTTCGCCAACGACGGCAACCGGGAACTCAGCGAGAATGCTGACCGGGGGAACGATGACTTCATAATCATCGCTGCCGTATTCGCTACGAATATTGTTCACTTCAGATTCAAAACTAATCAGGACATCGCCGATTTCACGCTCGATAAAGCTCGTGGTCGCGCCCCGGCCACCGGTGTCAAACACGGCGACGTTGACGAGGAAAGTGCGCATGAACTCTTCGATTTGCTCTTCATCCCCATCGAATTCGTTCTCAGCAAAACCCCAAGCGGCTAAATAGGTATAGCGACCGTTCCCGGAGGTTTTCGGGTTGGGGAATACAATGTCGACATCTTCATTAGCTAAGTCATCCCAGCTCTCGATACCTTTAGGGTTGCCTTTGCGCACCAAGAACGCCGTGGTGGAGTAGTAGGGCGATGCGTTATTTTCAAAGGCATCTTGCCAGTCTTCTGCCACCAGCCCCGCGTCGGCGAGCACTTGTACGTCGGTTACCTGGTTAAAGGTCACTACGTCAGCCCGTAACCCTTGCAAAATGGCGCGTGCTTGCGCCGAGGAGCCGCCGTGAGACTGACTAATGGCGATCTCTTCCCCGTGCTCTTCTTGCCACCAGGCTTGAAACTCAGGGTTGATCGCAGCAAATAGCTCGCGAGCAATATCGTAGGACGAGTTGAGCATTTCACGCTCTTGGGCAGCAGCGGTACCACTGACCGTCACACCCATGGCGATGGCTATCAGGCTGCGGCGGAAAATTGTCGGCAACGTCATCGTTAACTCCTTAAATCGGTAAGCGCAAAATATTGCCAAAAAGTAGTGTTGCAATGTCAGCAAGGTTAAAGCTATCAATGTGGAATTACAATTATGTTTTATATTCTATTTAAGAATATGCGTGTGATGATGTAGCGGGTGATGACGTAAGCTTGTAATGACCTAGCTTGTGATGACCTAAACAGGCGTCGTTAACCCGCAGATACGTGGTTCTACCCAGCGGCTCTGGTAAGATAGCGGTTTGCCTCTGCTCTTTAAGCCTGTGCTCGCAGGCGTATTGGGTGGCGATTCTCGTCTACTGTTTACTCTGCAGGAATGGAATATGACCGCTGCGCATGATTTTCTAATTGCCCCCTCTATTTTGTCAGCTGACTTTGCCCGGCTGGGTGAAGAAGTGGACAACGTGCTGGCTGCAGGCGCGGACATAGTTCACTTCGATGTGATGGACAATCACTATGTGCCCAACCTCACGATTGGCCCTATGGTGTGCAAAGCCTTGCGCCAACACGGCGTCACGGCCCCAATCGATGTGCATTTGATGGTGAAACCGGTCGACCGCATGATCAGCGACTTTATTGAGGCGGGTGCCAGCTACATTACTTTTCACCCTGAAGCCTCAGAGCACGTTGACCGTTCGCTACAGCTGATCCGCGATGGCGGCTGTAAGGCAGGTCTTGTGTTTAATCCCGCCACGCCGCTCTCCTACCTGGATTACGTGATGGATAAAGTCGACATGGTGCTGCTGATGAGCGTCAACCCAGGATTTGGTGGTCAGTCATTTATCCCCGGTACGTTGGACAAGTTACGCGAGGCGCGGGCGCGTATTGATGCCTCTGGCTATGCTGCCCGCTTGGAAATCGACGGCGGCGTAAAAGTGGACAACATCGCCGAGATCGCTGCAGCGGGCGCCGATACGTTTGTGGCGGGCTCCGCCATTTTTAGCGGCCACCAAGCCAGCGACCCACACGGCTATGACACCGTGATCAAACAGCTTCGGGCGGCGCTGGCTTCGGCATGATCGAGCACATAGCAAGTTAGGGAAAACGGGGTGATTAGTGCAGTTTCATCCGCGGTTTTAAATACTTGTTGAGCTTGTCCACTAGCCAGGAGAGCCCCGTTTTCGGTGCCCCATGGATAGAGAGTTGGTGCATGCGGTAGAGCGACGCATAGGCTTGACGAGCCAGCCAACCCTCTAAAAACAGGCCGCGCGAGGCGGAGCTGCGCATTAAGTTACCCACCGCATCGTAGCGCGCCAGTGATACCAGTGAGCCATGATCGCGGTAGCGAAAATCCTGGAGAGGCTTATCGTCGAGTAGGTTGATCAGGTTTTTGGCTAATAGCTTGGCTTGTTGATGCGCCGCTTGTGCGCGCGGTGGCACGCTGCCATCGTCACCCATCGGGCAACTGGCGCAGTCGCCAAGCGCGAATATCTGCGCATCGTCGACACTTTGCAGGGTTCGTTTGACTTCGATCTGGTTTTTCTTATTCGTGGTGAGCCCGAGTTCGGTGAGAAATTGTGGCGCTTTAATGCCTGCTGCCCACACGTTGATATCCGTCTCGATCTCTTCGCCATCGTTGGTCACTAGCTGATGCGCCTGGGCTTCCTTGATCGCGGTATCGGTGTGAACCGTCACGCCCATGCTTTCAAGCTGGGTTCTGACCGTTTGGCTGACCCGTTCAGAAAGCCCTGGTAGCAGGCGCGGCGCAGCTTCCAGCAAGTGGACGCTAATGTGCTGATGGTCTATTGCCGTCACGCCATAGGCATTGAGCATCCGTGAGGCATCGAATAGCTCAGCCGCAAGCTCTACCCCTGTCGCGCCGCCACCCACAATCCCGATGGTCAGTTGGGTATGCTGACGCAGGGTGGGGTCGGTATAACGCAAGAAGGTGTTGATCATGTCGCGCTGAAATGCTTTGGCCTGTTGGGGCGAATCAATGAAGTGGCAGTGCTCGGTGACGCCGGGCGTGCCGAAGTCATTTGAGACACTGCCGAGTGCCATGACCAAGTAGTCATAGGTGAGCTCGCGACCCGGCAGTACTTCATTGCCATCTTCGTCTTTAACGGGCGCTAAATGCAGCGTCTTCTGCTGGCGATCAATACCTGTCAGCGACCCGCGTTGATAACGATAGAAATGGGCAGAGGAATGCCCGCGGTAATCGACTTCGTCCATACTCGAGTTCAGCACCCCGGTCGCCAATTCATGCAGCAGCGGCTTCCAGACGTGGGTGGTGTTACGATCCAACAGCACAATTTCTGCGCGTTTACGTTTACCGACGGTATGCCCCAGGCGCGTCGCGAGCGCTAACCCGCCGGCACCGCCACCAACTATCACAATTCTGGGTATGGCCATCATTCTCTCCTTGGCTAAATTAGCCCAAGCATAGAAGTTTCTTCGGCTTCTGACTAATGCGAAAGTTTGCCTTGAACAGGTAAGATGGTCGGCTAACCACAGATGCAATTTTTTTAGTGATGTTTGAAGCGCTTTGCTGAGCAGGCAGCGTTACCACGGTGCAAAAACTGGCTCAGCCGTAAACGACGCAAGAGGGCAATGACGGTGCATTCCATACGCTATTCAGACCTACATTCAGCGCTACAGGGTAAGCGGCTCATTGCCTTCGACTTGGACGGCACGCTCATTGATTCTGTGCCTGACCTTGCCGCTGCGGTGGTCCACACGCTTACAACGCTTGAGTTACGGCCGCCGAGCGAGGCAGAGGTGCGGGACTGGGTCGGCAATGGGGCGCCGGTATTGGTGGAAAGAGCTCTTACCTGGGCGTTACAGGCCCCGCCAGCGCCTGAACTGCTGGCGCGTGGCTATGATATTTTTATGGCTTACTATGGCGCTGCCCCGCATGTGCACACAACGCTTTATCCTGGTGTTGAGCAATCGCTTCGGGCGCTGCATCAGCAAGGAGTGATACTTGCGCTGATTACCAATAAACCAGAGCGCTTTATTGAACCGCTCTTACATCACTTCAACCTGTTAGCGTATTTTACGCTATGGGTCGGTGGTGATTCGTTGGCTGAAAAAAAGCCTCATCCCATGCCACTGCTGCACGCTGCTAGCCATTGCCAAATTCCCCCCGCTGAGTGTGTCATGGTGGGCGATTCCCGGCATGATATGGCGGCGGGTAAAGCGGCGGGCTTTACCACCGTGGCGTTACCCTATGGCTACAACCATGGTGAGCCCATCGAAGATAGCCACCCTGACTTAGTGCTCTCTTCGTTAACAGAACTGTTGATGACTGCACCCCATGCGACAAGGACCGCTTAATGATGACCCCGGAACATTTTCACGAGCTTAGCGAAGCAGGCTACAACCGAATTCCTGTGTCGCGTGATGTACTCGCTGATTTAGATACGCCGCTGTCTACTTATTTAAAGCTGGCGAATACTCCCTGGACCTTTTTGTTCGAGTCGGTTCAGGGCGGTGAGAAATGGGGTCGTTACTCAATGATTGGCCTGCCGAGTCATGAACGTATTGAGGTACGTGGCTTTACGGTGCGTCATATCAAAGAGGGGGAAACGCTCGGTGTCACCGAAGTGGAGGACCCGCTAGCGTGGATTGAGACATTCCAGAGCCGTTTCAAGGTACCCAAACTGGATGATCAGCCGCGCTTCGATGGGGGCTTGGTCGGTTATTTCGGTTACGACACCATTCGCTATATCGAACCGCGTTTACGCGGCGGGGCGAATAAGCCTGACCCGCTGAACGTGCCCGATATTCTGCTCATGGTATGCAACGATTTTGTGGTGTTCGACAACCTTTCCGGGCGGCTGACGATCTGGACCCACGTTGACCCTGCCGAAGAAGACGCGCTCGAGCGCGGCCAGGCGCATCTTAAGCACCTTGAAACCCGCCTGCGCGAAGCGCATATCAGCCCTAATAATGCGGGTAGCGGTCGACAGCCGGTCAAGGAGAGTGACTTTAATTCAGGCTTTACGGAACAGGGTTTTAAAGCCGCCGTCGATAAAATCAAAGAGTACGTGCTGGCTGGCGATATCATGCAGTGCGTGCCTTCCCAGCGGATGTCGATTCCCTATCAAGCCTCGCCGTTGGATCTCTACCGAGCCCTGCGCAGCCTTAACCCATCGCCGTATATGTTCTTCTTCAATTTGGATGATCATCACGTGGTGGGGTCATCGCCCGAAATCCTCACGCGTATGGAAGAGGGCGAGGTCACCGTTCGACCCATAGCCGGTACCCGCAAACGCGGTAGAACGGAAGAAGAAGATGACGCCCTCGAAGCCGATTTACTCGCAGACCCCAAAGAGCTCGCCGAGCACTTAATGCTGATCGATTTAGGTCGCAACGATGTGGGCAGGATTTGCCAAACGGGCAGCGTCGACGTGACCGACCAGATGGTGGTCGAGCGCTACTCCCATGTCATGCATATCGTTTCTAACGTCACGGGCAAGCTAAAACCTGGCTTGACCGCGATGGATGCGCTGCGCGCGACGTTTCCCGCCGGAACGGTGTCTGGCGCCCCTAAAATTCGGGCGCTGGAAATTATCGATGAGGTAGAGCCGGTCAAGCGCGGCATCTACTCCGGGGCGGTTGGCTATCTCTCTTGGCATGGCAATATGGATACGGCCATCGCCATCCGTACGGCTGTCATCAAGGATGGCCAGCTCCATGTTCAGGCCGGGGCCGGTATTGTGGCCGACTCTGTACCCGAAATGGAGTGGCAGGAAACGCTTAACAAAGGGCGCGCGATTTTCCGTGCGGTGGCCATGGCGGAGCGTGGGCTAGATAATTTATAGCGCACACTCGCTAAAATGAGGGGCGCTACTGCTGATTACTCCGCCGTAGCGCCTCCCAAGGCCGTATGCATGACTTCCGCGTTATGGCGCAGCATGGCCGAGTAGTTAGCGGCTGGGCCATCGGCCCCGCTCAGCGAATCGACATACAGAGGGCCTGCCAGGGGCAGCGAGTGCTCCCGGGCGAGGGCATCCATGTGAATGCTGGGTGTCGTGCTCTCAAAAAACAGCGCCGAGGGGCGTTTGCTGGCAAGTTGCTCGCTCATTTTGGCCATTGCCTGGGCGTTACCGTGGGTTTCGTGATTAACGCCCCATACCCCTTGGGCTTCAAACGAGAAGGCGCGCGCAAAATAACCAAAGCTTGCTTCGCTAGTGACCAGGGTGCGGTTGGTTTGAGGAATGCCGTCGAGCCGTTCTTTCACTTCTAAACTCAGATTCGCTAACGCGTTACGAGCCTCTTCGGCGCGGGCAAAAAACGCCTCGGCCTGTTCGGGTAGATGCTCGGCTAACGTTTCGGCTATTACATCAAGGTAAGCGGCGGCGCCGTCGGGGGACATCCACATGTGCGGGTCGGGTTCGCCTTTGTACTGGCCGGTCGAAATCAAAAGCGGTGTGTAGTCGGCCTTTTTCGCCACTTCGACGAGGGTTAACTGGTCGTCAGACATTGCTTCAATATGGCGGATCCAGGGCTCTAACCCCAGCCCATTATAAAATACGATATGCGTATCTTCTAACGCGAGCACATTGGGAGGCGTTAACTCCCAGCGGTGAACATCTTCGCCAGCAGGCACAATGACGTTGACGCTGACCGAGTCGCCTGCCACGCGTTTCACCAATTCCTCCATCACTGAAAACGAAGCGATGACGCGTAACGCGGCGTTGGCATTGACCGGCCCAACGCTTATCAGCATGACCAATAAGAGCGAACCTATCCAGGTAACCCGCTTTGACATTCCACGCTCCTAACTGGCTAGAAAATAGTATTAACAAAAACCTTTAAAAACATACTTTAAAACGGTCGTAAAACGACCACAAAACCGTCACAAAGGACGGCAGATAATAAAGACTGCGGTGGCCGGTTGCCAGTTCCAATACGGCGACACAAGAAGAGCGCTATTGCCCAGGGGAGGATTCCCTCTACAGGCAACTGCCACTATGCTGAACAGTATTACACCCCTAAGCATAGCGTGCCTTATGACTAACCAAACGGTTTCTTCTTCGCGGCGTCGGCGCGGCCATCCCAAAGGCCGTGACTTATCCCCCGTGGCCTTGGTGACGTTAAGAGCGCTATTGGGTGATGAACGGCAACAGCCTAGTTTACGCCAACGCGATCAGCTACTTGAACATTTACACGTTATCCAAGATGCCCACGGCCACCTCTCCATGGTTGAGCTGCGAGCTTTGGCGGCGTACATGAACCTGCCCATGGCGGCGGTCTATGAAACCGCTACCTTTTACGCCCACTTTGACGTGGTGCACGATGGCCAAACGCCGCCGCCCGACACCACGGTGCGGGTATGTGATTCGCTCTCCTGTCAGTTGGCTGGGGCCGCACAGCTGAAAGCCCAATTAGCAGCGGGCTTCGATCCAGACACTGTTCGTGTGATACGCGCTCCCTGTATGGGGCGTTGCGATAGCGCGCCGGTGGTAGAGGTGGGCCATCACCACGTCAACTTTGCCACTGCTGAAGGCGTTGAGGCGGTGGTGGATACCGGGCATTTCCACCCTGAAGCGATTTTATGGCAACGCCTGAAAGCATATCGGCAGCAGGGTGGCTATCACCTGCTGGCCGACTGCCGTGCAGGCCGCATGAGCGTTGAACAGCTAATGGCCCAGCTTGAGCGAGCGGGGTTACGGGGGCTTGGTGGGGCGGGGTTTCCAACCTTTAAAAAGTGGCACTTCGTGCGTGAGGCGCCTGGGCCACGCTACTGCGTGATCAATGCCGATGAGGGTGAGCCGGGCACCTTTAAAGATCGCTACTACCTCGAAAAGTCACCGCATCAATGCTTAGAAGGTGCTCTGGTCAGCGCTTGGGCGATGGAAGCACAGGCGCTTTATATCTACCTGCGCGACGAGTACCCGGGCTTGCACCGCGTGCTGCGTGAAGCGGTCAACGAACTTGAGCAAGCCGGGTTAGTCGCGCCAGGGTATGTGGTGCTGCGCCGCGGTGCGGGCGCGTATATTTGCGGTGAAGAGTCAGCGCTGATTGAGTCGTTAGAGGGCAAGCCTGGCAAGCCACGCCATCGTCCGCCCTATGTCGCCCAGCAGGGGCTCTTTGGTCGCCCGACACTGGTCAATAACGTTGAGACGGTGTACTGGATTGCGACGATTTGGCAGCAGGGTGCCGAGTGGTTTGCAAAACACGGCCGCCATGGACGCTCTGGGCTACGCAGCTTTTCGGTCTCCGGCCGGGTGAAGCATCCGGGCGTTCATCTCGCCCCGGCGGGGATTACCCTGCACGAACTGATCGAAGAGTACTGTGGCGGCATGGCAGACGGGCACCAATTGGTGGCTTATCTGCCCGGCGGCGCGTCTGGCGGCATCCTGCCCGCCAGCAAAGCGGATATCCCATTGGATTTCGATACGCTCCAGGCCCACGGCTGTTTTATTGGTTCGGCGGCGGTCATCGTGATTTCTCAGCAGGATAACCTGCAGGCAGTGGCGACCAACCTATTGGCCTTTTTTGCCGATGAGTCCTGCGGGCAGTGCACCCCTTGCCGTGTAGGCACAGAAAAAATGCTGACGCTGCTGGCGCGTGACGAATGGGATGTCGGCCAGCTTACCCGCCTGGCGCAGGTGATGCAGGATGCTTCGATTTGTGGGCTAGGCCAAGCCGCTCCCAATCCAGTGCTTGGGCTACTGAAAGATTTTCGCACAACGCTTACTCACCAGCAGATAATTGTCAGCGATGCGACCGCATCGGTTGCTGAAGGGGGCGCGCCATGAGTGGACCCTTCGCATTAACCCTCGATGGCGTGGAAGTCACGGCTTATCCCGGTGAAACCCTTTGGCAGGTCGCTAAACGTGCGGGTGAAACCATTCCCCATCTGTGCTTTAAAGACGCCCCCGGTTACCGCGCCGATGGCAACTGCCGAGTTTGTATGGTGGAGGTGGAGGGTGAGCGTGCCTTAACGGCGAGTTGTCTGCGCGAGGCGGTGCCTAATATGAAGGTGCATAGCGCCAGCTCTGAGCGCGTAAAAGTCGCTCGGGAAGGCGTGATGGAACTGCTGATGGCGGATCAACCCTCACGTGAGCATAGCCCTGACCGCTCGAGCCACTTTTGGGCGATGGCCGACCAGCTAGGCGTCGAACACAGCAGTGTTAAAGCCTGGTTGCCACCCAGGCATAGTGAGAAGGTGACTCAGGTTGACGCCTTGGACGCCAGCCACCCCGCCATGCGGGTCAACTTGGACGCTTGTATCGAGTGTACGCTTTGCGTGCGCGCTTGCCGTGAAGTCCAGAGCAATGACGTGATTGGCCTAGCGAACCGCGGGGCGGCGGCCAACATCGTGTTCGATTTCAATGACCCCTTGGGCGAAAGCACTTGCGTGGGGTGTGGCGAATGCGTGCAGGCGTGCCCGACGGGCGCGTTGATGCCGGCCACGCTCGTTAATCAACAGGGGCAGGGTGACTCGAAAGCAGTAGATCGCCAAGTCGACTCAGTGTGTCCCTACTGTGGCGTGGGCTGCCAGCTTACCTATCACATCAAAGACGATGCCATTGCTTATGTGGCAGGGCGTGACGGCCCTTCCAACCACAACCGGCTGTGTGTCAAAGGACGCTTTGGATTTGATTACCCGCGCCACCCTGCGCGCTTGACCACCCCATTGATACGTAAGCCGGGCGTTCCGAAAACCTTGGATCCTTCCTTCGACCCCGCCCAGCCACTTACGCATTTTCGTGCCGTGAGTTGGGAAGAGGCGCTAGCGACCGCGGCAGACGGCTTGGTTGAGCTTAAAACCGAGCATGGCCCAAGCGCACTAGCAGGGTTTGGCAGTGCCAAGTGCTCGAATGAAGAGGCGTGGCTGTTTCAGAAACTGGTACGCACTGGCTTTGGTAACAATAACGTCGATCACTGCACGCGGCTGTGCCACGCAAGCTCCGTGGCGGCGTTGATGGAGTGCCTGGGCTCTGGGGCAGTGACCGCTTCGTTTATGCAGGCGCTGGAAGCGGACGTGGTGATTCTCACTGGCTGCAACCCGGCGGTTAATCACCCCGTCGCCGCCACGTTTTTCAAACAGGCCGCCAAACGCGGCACAGCGATCATTATCCTCGACCCTCGTGGCCAAGCATTGGATAGCTACGCCAGCCTGAGCGTAAGGTTTACGCCGGGTGCCGATGTGGCGCTATTTAACGCTATCCTCCACGTGATCATTGCCGAAGGGCTCTATAACGACGCGTATATTGCCGCCCACACCGAAGGCTTTGAAGCGCTAAAGCTGAGTGTGGCGTTGAGCAGCCCAGAAGCCATGAGCGAACGTTGCGGAGTGGCGCCTGAGATCATTCGCGATGTCGCCCGCCGCTATGCCAATGCCGAGAAAGCGATGATTTTTTGGGGCATGGGGATATCCCAGCATACCCACGGTACCGACAACGCCCGCTGTTTGATCTCGCTGGCGCTGGCCTGTGGCCACACTGGCCGCCCCGGTACTGGGCTGCATCCACTGCGTGGCCAAAACAATGTGCAGGGGGCTTCGGATGCGGGCTTGATCCCCATGGTGCTGCCTGACTACCAGCCCGTAGGTGACGAGCAGCTGCGCGCCGCTTTTGAAGAACTTTGGAGCACGCCGCTCAGTGCTCAGCCGGGCCTGACGGTAGTGGAAATCATGGATGCCATTCACGCAGGCCAAGTGCGGGGGATGTATATTCTGGGCGAAAACCCGGCAATGTCTGACCCGGATTTACACCACGCCCGGGCCGCGTTAGGCAAGCTTGAGCATTTGGTGGTGCAGGACCTGTTTGTTACCGAAACCGCTCAATTTGCCGATGTGGTTCTGCCCGCTTCAGCCTGGCCGGAAAAAGAGGGCACGGTGACCAATACCAATCGCCAGGTTCAATTGGGCCGTATTGCGTTACCACTACCCGGGGAGGCCAAACCAGACTGGTGGATTATTCAAGAGATCGCCAACCGCTTCGGCCTGGGATGGGAGTACCAACACCCTGGTGAAGTGTTTGAAGAGATGCAGCAGGGCATGGCGTCGCTAAACCACATTAGTTGGGCGCGCTTAGCGCGAGAAGGATCGGTGACTTACCCCTGCGCCGCCGATGATGTGCCCGGCCAGGACGTCGTCTTCAGCGACGCCTTCCCCCGCCCGGGCGGCCTGGCTAAATTTTCCCCCACGCGGCCTTTACCGCCCAATGAGCCGGTCGACCAGGATTACCCCACCGTGTTGACCACAGGACGCCAGCTTGAACACTGGCATACCGGGTCGATGACGCGGCGCAGCGTTGTGCTGGATGCGCTGGAGCCGGACGCCGTCGCCAGTCTTTCCCCGGGCGAGCTTAATCGCCTGGGGGTCGCGCCGGGCGACCCACTGACCATTACCACCCGCCGCGGCACGATTACCCTGGCCGCGCGAGTCGACCCGAATATACCCGACGGGATGGTGTTTGTGCCGTTTGCCTATGCCGAAGCCGCCGCGAATCTACTCACCAATCCGGCGCTCGATCCGTATGGCAAAATCCCTGAGTTTAAGTACGCTGCCTGTCGACTCACCCAGGGTGGCACTTAACCCCTGCAAGAGAGGCTCGGGTTGCGGTATCATCGAGTGCATGAAGCGGATGGCAATCGATGACTAATCTGGGTAACCGCCTGGATCACAAAAGAGCCATTGCACAGGCGATTATAGGAGTATCAAGGGGTTATGGCTCAAACAGTCTTAATGCTCGATAACTACGATAGTTTCACGTTCAATATCGTGCAGTACCTTGGCGAGCTGGGTGCAGACGTCATCACTCACCGTAATGATGAGATCACCATTGAGCAGATCGAAGCGCTGGCGCCGACCCACTTGGTGGTGTCCCCAGGGCCCTGCACGCCCAATGAGGCGGGTATTTCCATGGCCGCCATTGAGCACTTCGCGGGTAAACTGCCTATCTTGGGTGTTTGCCTTGGCCATCAGGCCATTGGCCAGGTTTATGGTGGCAGGGTAGTGCGCGCTCCGCAGGTGATGCACGGCAAAACATCGGCCGTACTGCACGATAGCCAAGGCGTATTCGAAGGGTTGGATAACCCGGTGGAAGTGACCCGGTATCACTCCCTTGTCGTCGACAAAGAGACGCTGCCGGATTGTTTGGAAATTACCGCCTGGACCGGCGAAGACGACGTGACCCCCGGCTTGATCATGGGGTTACGCCACCGCGAGCTGGATATCGAAGGGGTTCAATTTCACCCTGAATCCATTCTTACCCGCCAAGGGCATGAGCTTTTGGCCAATTTTTTAAAACGCGGCTGACGGCCGGTTTCAAACGCTTTAGGGGCTCCTCTGCTCATGCAAATGCGAGACGCGATTAATGCGGTGATGCGCCGCGAAGACCTCTCTTTCGATGCCATGCACGCTTTGATGCGCCAGATCATGACCGGCGATGCCTCTGACGCACAAATTGGCGGGCTGCTGGTCGGCCTAGCCATGAAGGGCGAAAGTGCCATCGAAATTAGCGCTGCCGCCCAAGTAATGCGCGAGCTGATGAAGCGCGTTGAGCTTAATGCTGAGAACGTGGTGGATATCGTCGGCACCGGTGGCGATGGCGCTAACCTGTTTAACGTTTCCACCGCGGCCAGTTTCGTGGCTGCCGCCGCCGGTGCCCATGTGGCTAAGCACGGTAACCGCAGCGTTTCGTCGTCTTCTGGCAGTGCGGATTTATTCGATGTGGCGGGTATCTATCTCGACCTCAAGCCTGATCAGGTGGCGCGCTGCATCGAGCAGGTAGGTGTAGGCTTTATGTTTGCCCCCAATCACCATCCGGCCATGCGCTACGCCATTGGCCCACGTCGCGAAATGGGCGTGCGCACGCTGTTCAATATTCTAGGCCCGTTGACCAATCCGGCCGGTGCACCCAACCAAGTACTCGGTGTTTACGCACCCGAACTGGTACCGCTAATGGCGGAAGTGCTTAAAACCTTGGGTAGCCGCCACGTGATGGTCGTGCACTCCGAGGAGGGGCTGGATGAAATATCGCTGGCCAGCCCGACGTTAGTTGCCGAGCTAAAAGAGGGTGAGATTACTCAGTACACCATTACACCCGAAGAACTGGGCATCGAGCGCCAAAGCTTGGCGACGCTGAAAGCCAATAGCGCCGAAGACAGCCTGCGCTTGGTCAAGGCAGCGCTTTCAGGTGAAGGTGCGGCGGCTGATATGGTCGCGCTGAACGCAGGCGCTGCCCTTTACTGCGCGGGGGTGGCCGACACATTGAAAGAGGGCGTGATGGTCGCCCAAGACGCCCAGGCGTCCAAACTGCCGCTGGAAAAACTCAAAGAGCTTTCGCACTTTACCAGCGTGTTTAAATAGTCCGTTTTCAGCAGCACGCTTTTCAATAAAATGAGACCACTATGACTCAACCGTCAACGCCGACTATTTTAACCCGCATTCTGGCCCGTAAAGATCAGGAAGTGGCTGAACGCCGCCAAGCCGTCTCTGAAGCGGATTTACTCGCGCTAGGAGAGCAGCAGAGCGCGCCGCGTGGTTTTATTGAGGCCCTCAATACGCGCATCGCCACTGGGGATGCTGCCATTATCGCCGAAGTGAAAAAAGCCTCACCCTCGAAAGGCGTTATTCGCGAAGAGTTTCACCCGTCCGATATCGCCAAAAGCTATGCGCAAGGGGGGGCTGCCTGTCTATCGGTACTCACCGATGCCGACTTTTTCCAGGGCCACGAAGACTATCTGATTGCCGCGCGGGATGTGTGTGCGCTACCGGTGATTCGTAAAGACTTTATCACCCATGGCTATCAGGTCAGTGAAGCGCGAGCCATTGGTGCCGACTGTATCCTATTGATCGTCGCCGCCCTGGATGACGCACAGCTGCGTGATCTACACCAGCAGGCCAATCAACTGGGAATGGATGTGTTGGTAGAGGTACACGATGCCGACGAGCTGGAGCGCGCCCTGGCGTTGGAGCTAAAGCTGGTGGGTATCAACAACCGCAATTTGCACACCTTTGACACCAGCCTCAATACCACGCTGGATCTGCTGCCGCGTATACCTGAGAGCGTTACCGTGATTACCGAATCAGGCATTCACACCCGCGATGACGTAGAGCTCATGCGCGACCATAACGTTAATGGCTTTTTGGTCGGCGAGGCGTTTATGCGCGAAAGCGACCCCGGCTTAGCGCTCAAACGCCTCTTCTTCTAATCGAAGCCTACCCTAATAAACCCCTCGCTTAGGCCGATCGTTTTGGGTTTTTCCAACTCAGCACGGCCACCGTCAGGGCAGGTAAGAAGGTAACGGTGACAATCGCCGTGCCAAGCAGCCCAAAGAGCACAATGGCACCGACGCCGCGGTAAAGCTCGGTGCCTTCCCCTGGCAAAAACACCAGCGGTGAAAGGCCGCACAGGGTCGTTAGTGTGGTCATCGCAATGGGCCGTAACCGGCTCTCTACGGCTTGATGTACGGCGTCGCTAACGCTCATGCTCGCCGTGCGCAGTTTCTCTCTCGCCTGATGAACCACCAGGATAGGGTTATTGACTACCGTTCCCATCAGAATTAAAAAGCCGAGCATGGTGATCATGTCGAACGGCTGGCTGATGGCGTTCAAGCCAATTTTCGGCAGTTGCGCGCCGACGGTATTCATTAACCATAGCCCCACAATGCCTCCCGCGGCGCCGAGTGGAATGGTCGCCAGAATCAGCAATGGATAACCCCAATGGGCAAAAATGGCCACCAGTAATAAATAGACGATCGCCAAGGCAATCAACGCATTGCCAGTGAGGGCTTGGCGGGTAGCGTCTAACTGGTCTCCTGCGCCGCTGACGGTGACATTAATGTTCGCTGGCAGCGTACCTTCGTCGCGCATGGCATCTATCACTTCCCGCTGCATGCGCTCGATACCCGCTTCCAGCGCCACGCTGCGCGGTGGAATGACGTCCAGCGTGACACTGCGACGCCCATCGACGCGCCGCAGGGTAGCCGTCCCCACGGTTTCACGAATCTCCGCGAGGGTATTCAGCGGCACGTTGATGCCTGATGGTGTGTGGATAGGCAGTGTGGCAAGGTCATCCAGCGCGATATTCCCCGCTCCAGGGCCGTAGCCGTAGAGATCGATTTTCTCGTCATCGAGGTAAAAATCATCCAGGTAGGCGCCATTGGTGAGCACTGCCACGGTGGTGCCTAGGGCGCTGGTGTCCATACCCACCTCAGCAGCGCGCTCCCAGTCGGGATACACTTCAATCAACGGTTGGCCGAGATCCAGGGCAGAAGGGCGGGACTGAATGCGCGGATTATCGAAAACGTCTTGAGCGCGTTGGTAAATGGCATTGGCGGTGGTGTAAAGCTCGTTTAAATCGTTACCGGCGATATCCAGCGTGATACTACGTGTACCGCCGTCATTGCTGGAAATAATCGAGCCCCGGGCGGCGAAGGCACGCATATCCGGGTAGGCTTCAAAACGCTGGGTGAGTGCATCCATTAAGGCTTCGATATGAGTAGGGTCGCTGGTTTCAGCAATGATCCGCAGGCTTTGAGCTTCGGCTTGAATGCCCATGGTGCTAATCGGCGGAATATCGGTATCGCCACGTTCAAAGCGTTCAGGATCGGCACCTACATGGGGCTCGAGCTCTTGCTGCAGGGTTTGGGCAATCGCATCCATGGTGGCTAGGTTATAGCTCGCCGGGGCGTTCATGCTCACAAAGGTTTTGGCCTCTTCGCCTTCGGGCAAGTACTCCGCTGGGGGCGTCAGACAAACGAAAATCCCAATGCCACCGGCAATACCCAGCACGATGGCCATTAACCGCCGGAAAGCAGTGTGAATCATGCAATTCACCACCCATAAGCAGCCACGTACCCAGCGCGGCGCTGTGGTTGAGGCGCTCTCTTTACCGCGAAAATCGATATGCGCGCCGAGGGTGGGAATGACCGTTATCGCCACCATCATCGAAATGATTATCGAGGTGGAGATGGCTACCGCAATATCCGAATAGAGCTGCCCGGCTTCCTGCTGAATAAAGAAAATCGGTACAAAGACCAGAATAGTGGTCAGGGTTGAGGCTAGCACCGCCGGCCATACTTGCTTGACACCCTCTAGCGCTGCTTCAAAGCGCGCCAAACCACGGCGGCGCTGGGTTTCTACGCTCTCCAGTACCACGATGGTGTTGTCTATCGTCATGCCAATGGCGAAAGCGACGCCCGCCAGCGAAATGACGTTGAGCGTACGGCCCGCTATCAGCAAGCCTAGAAAGGCAGCGATGGTGCAGATAGGGATGCCGATGATCCCGGCCATGGTGGCGCGTGCCGAGCGCAAAAACGCGTACATCACCAGGGTGGCAAACAGTGCCCCGAGGCCCAAGTTGACCCACACGTTAGCAATTGATGATTCGACATAACGCACGTCATCGCTGGAAAGCGTCATGCGCATGCCCTGTTCTGCCAGGAGCCCTTCGTTCAGCGCCGCGACTTCATCCAGCATCGCGCGCTTGATATCGATTACATTGGCACCCGGCTCACGGCGCACCTGCACACTCAATACCGGCTGGCCATCCGAGCTGTAAGCTCGAGATGTCAGTTCGGCGTAGGACTGTTGCGCCGTGGCGATATCGCCAAGCCGGGTTACGGCGTCACCCTCGCGTTTAAGAATGAGCGCTTCAAGGCTCTCAACATCCTCGAAACGGCCCACGGTACGCAGCAGGTAGCGGCGTTTACCGCTCTCGAGATTACCGCCGGACACATCCTGGTTGCGTGCCTGAAGGGCGTCCTGAATATCAGGGATGCTCAACTCACGGGCGGCCAGCGCCTCAGGGTCAATCAGTAACTGCATTTGCCGCTCGGCGCCACCGGACACCGTGACTTCCGAAACACCCGCCACACTTTCCAGCCGCGGTCTTACATTGTCTTCCAGGTAGTCGCGCATGGCGGGCATATCGAGCTGGCGCGGGTTGCCCTCCCGGGGGGCAACGTTAAAGTACATAAAGGCGTTGGCGGAAAAGGAGTTGGCGACGATGCGGGGCTGGTCGACGTTATTGGGGTAGGAGGGCACTTGGCTTAGCGCGTTGTTCACCCGAATCAAGGTCTCGGTGAGATCGACCCCAAACGGGAACTCCAGCTCGATTTCGGCGCTACCGCTGCTGGCAGTAGACTCCATGCGCTGAAGGTTGGGCACGTTGCGCAGGAATTCCTCCTGCTCGATCAAGATATCTTTTTCGATATCCTGCGGCGTCGCGCCCGGCCACTGGGTCTCGATGCCCACCACGCGGGTTTCAAGGTCGGGAATCATCTGCACCGGAATCCGCCAGATGGCGGCGATGCCTAGAATAAGCAGGATCAGCGTAATCACACTGACCAAAATGCCGTGACGAATAATGGCGGCAAACATAGGTGAGGGGTGCTCCTTTAGTCGTCGCTTAGGGTCACGTTCTGCCCCTCTTCGAGGCGCTCATTACCAACGACGATGACGCGGTCTCCCGCTGATAGCCCCTCATTCACAGCCACTTCTCCCTGATGGCTGCTGCCGATTTCAACGCGTTGCTCAAAGGCTTGCCAAGTATCGTCGGTTTGGCGGGCGAGCCAAACGCTGACGCTGCCATCGGGGCGGCGAATCAGTGCATCCCGCGGTACGCTGGGACCGCTCTCGCCGTTAACCTGTAACCGACCCTCAACGGCCATGCCCGGCAACATCTCAAGCGGCGTATCTGCCGCTGCGCGAAGTAAAAACTGCCGCGAACTGGCGTCAAGAGGAATGCGTGCCAAGGTGCGTGCCGTGTGCCATTGCTCATCGCCTTCCAGGCGCACCTCTAAGGTAGAACCTTCAAAGCGTTGGTAAGCCGACAGCGGTACCGAAAAATCGAGCCTAAGCGACGCTAAGTCAACCAGCGTGAGCAGGGCATCCCCGGGGTTGACCCACTCGCCAACGTTGCTCTCTCGTTGGGTAACCATACCGTCAAAGGGGGCACGTATTTGATGACGCTCTAACTGCAGCTGAGTGAGTGCATAGTCTGCGCGGCGCGCCTCAAGCGTGGCCTGCGCGGCGGCCAGCCTGCTTTCACGTTGGCGCCGATCGCTGGCAGCAAAGTTTTGCGCCGAGAGCTGATTCGCTTCGTTAACCAACCGCTGAGCTTCGTCCCGCTCGGCTTCTGCCTGGGCCAGATCGGCGCGGGCGCGCTGGTTTTCTAAGCTAATATCGCGGGTATCGAGCGATAGCAGCGGCTCGCCTTGGGTGACGTTGTCGCCCATTTCAACCGCCAGCTCACTGACCAAGCCTGCTTCCGCGCTCGAAAGCTGTGAGGTACGCAGGGCGGTAACACTGCCGGTGAGAGGCAGTATTTCTATTCGCGGTGCGTCGGCCACTGTCTGTGTTTCAACACGGCTTTCTTGCGCCGTGATGACACCCGACAAACTGAGCGTCAATAACCCAACGCTCAGGCGGGTCAGTAGAGGGAGTAGAGACAACAAGGCAGCTCCTGAAAACGCTTAAATGCATCGCGTCGTGTCTATTGACGTTCCGTGTTTTACTCCCTCAACCTTATACAAGGTTTCTTGATTGTACAATCTTTAACCGCTTTTTAAGGCCGTTAACAGTGCTTGTAGGGGGTGGGGAAGCGCCGTTTTCGAGTAGCGCTTGGCTTGGCTCCGGCAAGAGTAGCCGGTGGCGAGTAGCTTACCCGCATGATCACTTGCTTCCACTTGGGGCTGCCAGGACTGCGCATAGATAGTCTTTGAGGTAGCAGCGTTGCGCGTTTCGTGACCATAGGTGCCCGACATGCCGCAGCAGCCGGTCGCCATTAATTCAAGCTCTAATCCGAACGCGGCAAATACCTGCTGCCACGCTTTGGGGCTGCCGGGGGCGTTGGTTTTTTCCGTGCAGTGGGAAAGCAGTTTAAAGCCAGGGTCGGTGAGTGTTAATGCGCTAGGCGCCAGGGTATTAATACGCGTGGCGAGCCACTCTTGAAGCATGAGTACTTCCGGCACTGCTTCATTGCCCAGTGCTTTGACGTACTCCTGACGGTAGGTGAGCGTCATCGCCGGATCGATGCCCACCATGGGGATATCAAAGCGGGCCAGGGTACGCAGCCGTTCGGCCTGCTTGGCGGCAGTACGCTCAAAGGCGCCTAAAAAGCCCTGCACCTGGAGCGGCTTGCCGTTGGCCGAAAATGGCATGACAAACACACGCAGGTTAAGCCGCGAGAGAAGTTCCACCACGTCCATCACCAGCTTGGCTTCAAAGTGGGTAGTGAAGGCATCCTGAACAATGATCACGCTATTGGCACGCTGCTGTTCGGTTAATAGCCCCAGCGAGAGCGGGGTTGCTTCGGCAATGCCCCACGCCTTCATTTGCTTTTTTACACTGGCGCGGGAGAGCGCTGGCGAATCGCTGATACCTACTGTGGTGCGCATCAGGTTTTCCACCCAGCGCTGGCTAATGAGCGCGTTGTACAGCGGGGCGGTGTTAGCCAGCGTAGGCAGCATAAATTCCGTGCCACCAATGATGTAATCTCGCAGCGGGCGCAGGTAGCGGCCGTGGTAGACCTCTAAAAACTGTGAACGAAACTGGGGAACGTTGACCTTGACGGGGCACTGCCCCGCGCAAGACTTACATGCCAGACAGCCTGCCATGGCATCGTAAACTTCGTGGGAGTAGTCGTGGTGCTGCTTGCGGCTAAGAGTGTTCGCCACACGCAGCGGAAAGCTTTTAATAAAGCCCCAGCCGCCTTCGGCCTTCTTCTTGCGCGACTCTTCCACCACATCGATGCCTGCCTGTGATTGCAGGCGCAGCCACTCGCGGATAAGACTGGCGCGGCCTTTGGGCGAGTGGCGGCGATCCCGGGTCGCTTTCCAGGATGGGCACATGGGGTCGTCCACATCGTAGTTGTAGCAGGCGCCGTTACCGTTACAGTAGACCGCCGCGTCATACGCCTGCCAGGCACGTTCATCAATGGTGCGGTCAAACTGGCCGCGCATCGGAACGCCATCGACCGTTAATAAATCAGGATCGCTATCCTTGGCAATTAGCTTGTCTTCTTCAGCAGGGGTCGCGATCTTCCCTGGATTCAACTGGTTGTATGGGTCAAACGCCGCTTTTACCCGCTGTAGGCTAGGGTAGAGCTCGCCGAAAAACGTCGGTGCGTATTCAGAGCGCACGCCCTTGCCGTGTTCGCCCCATAGCAGCCCGCCATATTTTTGGGTGAGTGCCGCGACCTCATCGGATACCGCGCGAATCAGTTTTTCCTGTTCGGGATCCTTCATATCGATGGCGGGGCGCACATGGAGTACGCCCGCGTCGACGTGCCCAAACATCCCGTAGGAGAGCCCTCGGGCGTCCAGGGCAGCGCGGAACTCGGCGATGAAATCTGCCAGATGTTCCGGCGGCACTGCGGTGTCTTCCACAAACGGCAGGGGGCGCTTCTCGCCTTGTACGTTGCCCAGCAGGCCAACCGAGCGTTTACGCATGGCATAAACTTTTTGAATCTGACCGCGCCCTTCCGCCAGGGTATAGCCCAGGCGTTCGACGCTGGCATCTTGGCTTAGGTGGTCGGTGAAGGCCTTCACCCGCGCAGCAAGGACAGCCTCGTCATCGTCATTGAACTCGATCAGGTTGATACCGCCAATGGGGGTACTCGCGTGAGCGGGGAAGAACGCCGCCATGCTGTCCCACACGAAATCCTCCATGGCGAGTTTGAGTACCGTGTCATCCACCGTTTCGATGGACGTGGGGCGAGCGCTGGACGCCATCAGTGCCTTGGCATCCCGGAGGGCGTCCATAAAGCTGGTGTAACGAACGTTGACCAGGGTGGCGTGCTTGGGAATCGGCAGTACGTTGAGCACGGCTTCGTTCAAAAAGCCCAGCGAGCCTTCTGAGCCGCACAGCAAACTGTTGAGATCAAGCTGGTCTTGATCATTGCGCAGGTGGGCCAAGTCATAGCCGGTCAAGCAGCGATTCAGCGGCGGAAAGGTCGTCTCAATCAATGCACGCTGTTGATCGATAATCTCAGCAGCGGTGGTATGGACGCGACCAAGAATGCCCTCTTGCTGACGCTCAACCTGCTCCTCCTCCTGGGTCAGCGCACGGCTATGCAGATGCTTTCCACCGAGTAGAACGGTATCCAATTCCAGCACATGGTTACGAGTCTTGCCGTATTCACAGCTGCCCTGGCCGCTGGCATCGGTTGAGATCATACCGCCAATGGTGGCGCGATTGGAGGTCGAAAGATCGGGGGCGAAAAACAATCCGTGGGGTTTGAGCGCAGCGTTGAGCTGATCTTTCACCACGCCGGCTTGAACCCGCACACGGCGTTTTTCCACATCGATGTCTAAAATCCGGTTCATATGGCGGGAGATATCCACCACGATGCCGTCGGTAAGCGACTGGCCATTGGTACCCGTGCCGCCGCCACGCGGGGTGAGTACGATCGCTCGATGGGAGGTTTGCGCGGCCAGCCGGGTCAGGCGCTCTAGATCTTCTGCATGCTTGGGATAGACCGCTGCCTGCGGCAAACGTTGGTAAATCGAGTTGTCGGTGGCCAACACCGTGCGGTGGGCGTAGTCCGGAGCGATCTCACCTTCGAAGCCGCGTGTCTTTAGCGCGTGTAGAAAGCGTACATAGTCTTTGCCCAAGCGTTCAAACGGGGCGGTACGGGTGTCCAAGGATGCAATCATAGTTGATCAAGCCGTCAGTGCCGGGGGCGCAATAAAAGAAGACCGCTACTTTACCGCAGCGGCTGCTTGGCTGCATCTCACCGTCGCGCTTTCCTCCACGCCTTACTCGGCACCCAGCGCTTCTTTGACCAGTGCTAAGGAGGCGTCCGACATCGGCAGTGCGAGGGCTAGCTCGTGGGCGCGGGGTGACATTTTACGCCACGTCATCTGCACGATACGCACCATATGGTCGTGTTCGATCTTCCGCGAGAAGTCGGCAAAGTAATTCACCAGAAATACCAGACAGGCGGCGTCTTCCAGCGCCTGAACGTCAGGATCGCGGCCCAGGCCTTTTTTGCCAATTATCGTCGCTGCGCGTTCGGCCTCTTCGGCTGCATAGCCCGCATCACGCATTAACTGGGCAGTGGTTTCGCCCGCCCGCTTGCCCTGGTCGCGCCGCCAGGTCAAATATCCCACACGCCCTTCGGGATACTCATTGCGCGCTACTAACCAGCGTTGCAAGTGCTGAGCGCGCACGGCTAAGCGCAGCACTTCATCCGGGGCATCATGAACGCGGTCTAGCCACTCACTCATGCGCTGGGCGTAGGCCAGCTCCTGGGGCATGGAGGTGCCATCGGCAAGCGTCGTGGAGCGTGGGTCCTCGGCGTGTAGGGCATCAATAGCGGCAAGCGTTTGATCAAAAGCGGTAGGCATGGCAACGGTGCTCGGCTTAGAAGTGAAGTAAGAACTAGGTTGCCGAGAAACTGTGCGAATCACAACTGCAGAGTAAGGGAGAGGTTATGAAAGAGGGGGGGGCAGCGCCCGCTGCTAACCACAACGGACGCTTTTCATACGCTATATAAAGGCTAACGTTAAGCTTAGCGGCGATTATAAACTTCTTCGCTGAGCTCACCCTCGCTCTTACCTACCAGCGTGGTGACCATTAAATCGCCCGCGACGTTGACGCTGGTACGGGCCATATCCAGGATTCGGTCAATCCCTGCGACGACGGCGATGGCTTCCAGCGGCAGACCGATCTGTGCCATTACAATCGATAGCATTATTAGCCCAGCGCCCGGAACTCCCGCCGTACCGATGGAGGCCAGCGTGCCGGTGGCAATGATCATGCCGTAATCCATCATGCTCAAATCAGTGCCGGTCATTTGGGCAATAAATAGCACTACCACCCCCTGATAAAGCGCCGTGCCATCCATATTGATGGTGGCGCCTACCGGCAGTACAAACCCTGAAACCCCTTCGGAAACGCCCAGGTTTTTCTGTGCGCAACGGATAGAGACAGGAAGAGTACCCGCGGAGGAAGCGGACGAGAATGCCACTACAATAGCGTCCAGACTGCCCTGTAAATAACGCATGGGGTTTAAGCGCCCCAACAGGGATATAAAGCCTGAGTAGATCACCAAAACGTGAAGGATACTCGCTACGTAGACCACGCCAATCAACTTGGCCAGCGGCAGCAGTATCTCTAATCCGTACTGGCCCGAGACGTGGGCGATTAAGCCAAACACACCAAAAGGGGCGAACGCCATCACAATGCCGGTGAGCTTGTACATTGCTTCAGCAAAGCTATCGAATACCTTCATGACCGGTTCGCCTTTATCGCCGATCAGCGTTAAAGAAATACCCAAACCAATGGCAAACACAATGATCTGCATAATGTTGCCGTTGGCCAGGGCGTCCAGCGGGTTACGCGGCACTAGGTTAACCAGGATAGAGACCAGCGATGGTGCTTCATTGGCGGCCACTTCAGAGTCGAAGCTTAAATCAACCCCTACGCCTGGCTGCAGCAGGGTGGAAAGTACCAGACCGATGGAGATAGCAAATGCGGTAGTAACTAAATAGAGGGTAATCGTACGCGCACCAATGCGACCCATTTTCTGCGGGTCACGCATGGAAGTAATGCCCACCACCAGAGTGGAGAACACCAGCGGTACAATCAGCATCATAATAGCGTTGATAAAAATATCGCCGAGTGGCTTAAACACGCTGGCGGTGTCGCCCAAGAGCGCACCTGCCAAAATGCCCAGCGCCAAGCCCGCGAGAATTTTCTTCCATAGGGCGATTCGTCGCCACCAGGCAAATTTTCCTTGCTGTGCTGTTTCCTGCACTGCCTTTCTCCTGTCAAAAAGTGTGAAAACCTATTTCTCAGCGATTCACCAGTCGAATCGGCGGGCACTCTATCACTTTTGACTAATAGGCGTGGATGGGTATTCAGAACTGACATGGCGCATGTGGTGTATGCGGTCCACCCGGGGCATCAACGCACTTTGGCTTGCACAGAAGATTTGAACCCTAATGCGCTTAATCTCTTGTCATGTCATACCGCCCATGGCTCCCCGGCGCGCTTTTGCCTACAATAGGCGCTTTTCTGCACGCGCAATGGCGCGTTGCTCTTATTGTTTTCAGGCCAAGGGACAGGATTCATGCTCGATCCGAAACTGCTGCGCGGTGATCTTGACACGGTTGCTCAACAACTGGCCCGCCGGGGCTTTGTGCTTGATAAGGCGGAACTGCAGGCGCTGGAGTCGCGCCGCCGCGAACTGCAGACACAAACCGAGCAGCTGCAAAACGAGCGCAATATGCGCTCTAAAGCGATTGGTAAAGCCAAGGCCAACGGGGAAGATATTCAGCCGCTACTGGATGAAGTCAGCGATTTGGGTGATCGCCTGGACAAAGCTAAGGGCGAGCTAGCCGAGGTGCAGGAGGAGTGGGACGACGCGATTAGCGGTATCCCCAACCTGCCCCACGAAAGCGTGCCGGAAGGCAAAAGTGAAGACGATAATGTCGAGCTACACCGCTGGGGGACGCCCCGTGAGTTTGACTTTACGGTGCTGGATCACGTCGATCTGGGTAAGAAGTCGGGGTATCTTGATTTCGAGCTGGCGGCCAAGATCACTGGTGCCCGTTTTGCGGTCATGCGCGGGCCGATCGCACGACTGCACCGGGCGCTGGCGCAGTTTATGCTGGATACCCAAACCGAGCAGCATGGTTACGAAGAGTGCTACGTGCCGTATATGGTCAACCGTGATTCGCTCATGGGCACCGGCCAGCTGCCGAAGTTTGGCGAAGATCTGTTCAAGCTGGATGATGAGCGCGAATATCACCTGATACCCACTTCGGAAGTGCCCCTCACCAACTTTGTGCGCGATGAGATCGTTGAACTGGCGGCATTACCGATGAAACTTACTGCGCACACGCCGTGTTTCCGTTCTGAGGCGGGCTCACATGGCCGCGATACCCGCGGTATGATTCGGCAGCATCAGTTCGATAAGGTCGAGATGGTGCAAATCGTCGAGCCGGAGAAGAGCTACGCGGCGTTGGAAGAGATGCGCGGTCATGCGGAAGCAATTCTGCAAGCGCTGGAGCTGCCGTATCGCGTGGTCACGCTATGCACCGGGGATATGGGTTTTGGTGCCACGAAAACCTATGACCTAGAGGTATGGCTGCCTAGCCAGGAGACGTATCGCGAGATCTCATCGGTTTCCAACTGTGAAGATTTCCAGGCGCGTCGTATGCAGGCGCGCTATCGCCAGCCGGATGCCAAAAAGCCGCAATTGCTGCATACCTTGAACGGTTCCGGGCTGGCGGTGGGCCGTTGCCTGCTGGCAGTGCTTGAAAATCACCAGCAGGCGGATGGCTCGGTGACTATTCCTGAGCCGCTACGTCGCTACCTGGGCGGCGCGTCGCGTCTGGCCCTTTAAGCGTCCACTCAACGCTGACCCCGGCATCGATGCGAATGGTGCCGGGGTTATAATCACTGCTAACACCGGACTGGCTGGCACCAGCGGCATCGCTCTCTGCCCGCATTGACATCATGCGTGGTTGGAAAATGGGCGATTGCGTTTCTTCGATACGCTGTACATGGCCTAGTTCGGCATCCAGGCTGTCAGCCATCAGGTTGGCCTTGTGCTGGGCTTTTTCCAGCGCTTTGACCAAGGCTTCGTCCGTGGCGGCATCGCGGTCTTGCAGGTCGAATTGCACGCCGTCCAGCGAGTTAACACCCGCCGCAATCAGGGCGTCCAGCACTTCGCTTAGTTGATCAAGGTCAGTGAGTTCGACGGTAATCGGTCGCTCCAGGCGTGTGCGCTGGAGGGTTTCATGTTCGCCATCGTCGTTGCGCTGACCTTGAACATGTTCGGGGTAGACATTCAGCGACCCCGCATTGATGGCATTGCGTTCAAGGCCGGTGGCTTCCATCTGCTCAATTAATTCGCTGGCGCGATTTTCTAAACGCTCACGGGCGTCACTAATTGCGCTACTATCGCTCTCTTCCAGGGTGGAGAGCGCTGGCGTGTTTTCCCACAGGCGTGCATTGAGAGTGGCTTTGTTGGGCGCGACTTCCACCCACGACTGCGCTTGAACGTGCAGGCTAGGCGGCACTTGTTGTGAAGGCGACGCCTGAGCAAGCGGTGCGCTTAGAAGGGCTACTAAGGCGCCCCCTAAGAGGCCGTAGCTAAGCTTCTTATGGCTAAGTGCTTTTAGCTTTGAACGATCCGAACCAGGCTTTTGAGAAAGTAACGCTCGTGAAATCATCATTAGATTGCCTTGTGTAATTAGGGGTGGCGCAAAGCGTTATTCGTTTTACAACGCTGTTTTGTAACGTGTTCGAAGTGATTGGCATACGGCTTCAAACCCGTGCTGGGCGTCGTTTGGAAGTGCGCAGGAAAAGAAAGTTCAGCAAGGAAGAGTGGACACCATACAGTTGCTTATTGTTTGCACGGTTTGTGCACTATGATCAATGCAGCCATTATAGTTGGATAACAGGCTAGGGAAGGGTTATGTCGAAAGTGTCTGATGAGGATTACCGCAGTATTCCGCTCAATGCCACCTTGGCGCTTGCCGCGTTGGTAGTGATCATTGCAGGAATGAAAGCAGGCGCTGATTTATTGGTGCCTTTGCTACTGGCGATATTTATCGCGGTGGTGTGTACCTCACCGGTACAGTGGCTGCATCGCTGTGGCTTGGGCATGCGGATGTCCGCATTCCTTACGCTCATGGTCTTGCTGGCGTTTATATCGCTTATTGGCCTACTGGTGGTTAATAGTTTTAGTACCTTTTTGGCGGCGTTGCCTGATATTGAATCCCGGCTCTATGAACAGTATTGGAATTTACTCAATGCGCTCTCTTCACGGGGCTTGGCGATTGATCCTGACCAGATAAACTCGCTCTTTTCGGGAGAGGATGAAGGCTCTTGGATGCCAGAGCTATTGAGTCAGCTTGGCAATCTTTTTATGCAGAGCGTGATCGTTGGGCTGCTGGTCATCTTTATGCTGTTTGAAACATTGAATGTACGTGACAAAGTTTCCAGGGCATTAGAGAACCCCGCGCCTAGCTTGAAGCGCTTCAGTGAGTTCAGCCTAACGCTAAAGCGCTACCTCGCCGTTAAAACAATGATCAGTCTAGCCACGGGTGTGCTGGTTTGGCTCTCTTGCCTGATTGTGGGCGTTGAGTTTCCGTTGCTATGGGGTGTATTAGCCTTTGCGCTCAACTTCATTCCTAATATTGGCTCCGCGCTGGCCGCTATACCGCCAGTTCTCTTGCTGCTGATTGCGCAAGATGGGGGGCCTTTTCAAGCGATGCTTTTGGCTTCGGCTTATCTTGTGATCAACTTTGTGCTTGGTAACTTGATTGAGCCGCGGGTAATGGGGCAAGCGCTCGGACTTTCTACTTTTGTAGCGTTCTTATCACTGGTCGTATGGGGATGGATATTTGGTGCGGCGGGAATGCTGCTTTCGGTAATGCTGACAATGACGCTGAAAATTGCTTTGGACAGCCACCCGGAAACGCGTTGGATTGCTCGGCTGTTAGGGCCTGGAAAGCGGCGTTTAAAAGATAGTAGGGCAAGCGATGCGACCTTGCCGCCGTGGAGGCGCAAGCATTAGAAAAAATAATACCGCCGACACTGTCGGCGGTATTTATACCTACTAGCTGCAGCTATCAAGCGTTTTGTTCGATGAACTGCGTTAGCTGTGATTTGGATTGCGCGCCAACCAGTGAGGCGACCTTGGTGCCTGCTTTAAAAAGCATCACGGTCGGTACGCCGCGTACACCTTGCTCAGCAGCAATTTCAGGTGCATCGTCAACATTCACACTGACTACTTTCAGGCTTTCTTGACGCTCTGCAGCGACTTCATCAACGACCGGGGCCATGACTTTGCACGGGCCACACCAGGGCGCCCAGAACTTCATCAGCACAGGCTGTTCAGCGTTGAGGACTTCTTGCTCAAAATTGGCGTTGGTGACATCAACATTATTAGCCATTTGCTTCTCCCGTTTGCGTTGCTCTTACTGTTTCGTTGCCTCAAATGGAGCAACGGTCATTCCGCGATCCATTGGCGTTCTTTCACCACGCCCCATGAATATCGCGATAAGCGTGGGCAGATGGTAGCGGGCGCGGAGGTTGCTGGCAAATTTCCCGCGAGGTGTTTTATCTGAATAGCAGAAATTGATGGATGCTGTTAAGAAGATTTTTTTATAATATAAAAGTATTCATCAAAGGTTTTTTATTCTATCTGGTGCTGTAAAGTGCGGCACCAGCGCTGCTGCCCATCAACTACAGCGTAGTAGCTGCACCGATAGCTGCTTCCAAGCGCGCCCTACATATATCTGTTGAGAGAATAAATAAGGTGAGGATATGAAGCTACAACAGCTACGCTATATCTGGGAAGTCAATCGGCATAACCTGAACGTCTCAGCCACAGCGCAAAGTCTATTTACCTCACAGCCGGGCATCTCCAAACAAATTCGCTTGTTGGAAGACGAGCTTGGCGTCGAGATTTTTGCCCGTAGCGGTAAGCATCTAACCCGTGTAACGCCTGCCGGCCAATCAATTATCGATCTGGCCGGGCAAGTGCTGCGCCTGACCGATAACATCAAGCAGGTGGCCCAGGAGCACAGCGACGAGCGCCGCGGTAGCCTGGCGATAGCGACCACGCACACTCAGGCGCGCTATGCGCTCCCGCCGATCATTAGCGAATTCAGGTTGAAATACCCCGACGTGGCGCTGCATATGCAGCAGGGAACACCCAAACAGATCGCGCAGATGGTCAGCGAAGGTCAGGCCGACTTTGCGATTGCGACTGAGTCGTTGGAATTGTTTACCGACTTAGTCTTACTGCCATGCTACCGCTGGAACCGCTGTGTGATGGTGCCCAAGGATCATCCTTTGGCCAAACACGAAGGCCCTCTGACGCTTGAAGCGCTCGGTGAACATCCTCTGGTGACCTATGTGTTCGGGTTTACCGGTCGCTCTCAGCTAGACGACGCTTTCAAGGCGAAAGGGCTGACGCCCAATGTGGTGCTAACCGCTGCGGATGCCGATGTCATCAAAACCTACGTGCGGCTGGGCATGGGAGTTGGGATTGTGGCGCATATGGCCGTCGATGAAACGCTTGACCAAGACTTGGTCGCACTCGAGGCAAGCCACTTGTTTGCCAGCTCTACCACCAAGATCGGTATCCGTCGCGGTACCTTCATGCGCGGCTATATGTATGACTTCTTGGAACGGTTTGCGCCACACCTGACGCGTGACCGAGTGGACGAAGCGCTTACTGCAGGCCCGCGTCACGAACAGTCATTGTTCGATGATTTGGACCTGCCCGAGTATTAATGACGAGCGATGTTTAGGGCGGCGACGTTTAGGGCTGCAATATTCAGTGCTATCCGTGTTCAGTGCTGTAAATGCAGCCCGCATTCGCGCTTCTCTTCGACCTTGGTGGGGTCAAAGTAGTCGAAGTTATTGGGCAGATCATGCGCCTGCAGGTATTGATACATCTCTTTCGCGCTCCACTGCAGTAGCGGCGCCACTTTTAACAGGCCGTCGCTGTTGCGACTCACCGGCTGCATTTTGGCACGCTCTGGGGTGTCTTCTGCGCGTAAGGCGGTAAACCATACATCGGGCTGCATCTCGCGCAGCGCACGCTCGAAGGGCTCCAGCTTGACCTCCTGCGTAAAGGCCGCATGACGAGGGTCGTCTATGCCTGGCATGGGGCCATCCAACGCTTCGCGATGAGCGCGGGTACGACGAGGCACAAAACTAACGATATTAAGACCAAGTTGCTTAATGACTTGGTCGGCGAACTGGTAGGTCGCTTCGGTGTTATAGCCGCTATCCATCCAGACCACGGGAATATCGGGACGTACCTGACTCACCATGTGCAGAATTACCGCTTCGAAGGGGCGGAAGTTGGTGGTGCAAATAGGCCGCGCGCCCTGTTTCAATGCCCATTCAATCAGCTTCTGCGGGTTTTGATTACCGCTGCTAGCAAATTCATTATTGATTGCGTCAAGCTCCGAGGACATGTCGTCTCCTAGTGGGGGTAAATTACCGGTGGCAGGTAAGTTAATAGTGACTAGGCTACCAAACCCAAGCCGGGTCTCCCCAATACCGTTTGGTTAGGCTTTTATATTTCTTTTTGATATAGAAGGGTTGCTGCTTATTCCAGAGCACCAATGAGGTGGCGAATTTTATCCAACGTTTCGGCGTACTCTTCATCCGCTTGTGAGTCTGCCACTAAACCGCCGCCTCCCCACACATGCAATCTCCCCGCTTCGGCAACCATGGTACGAATGGCGATGGAGGTGTCCATGCTACCGCGTACATCGACATAGCCTAAGCTGCCGCAATAGACGCTGCGTTGGCAGGGTTCCAGTTCATCGATGATCTGCATGGCGCGTATCTTGGGGGCGCCTGTAATTGAACCGCCGGGAAATGCCGCCTTTAACAGCGCTAGCGGCGTATAGTCACTGGCCAGCGTTCCCTGTACCACGCTGACCAAGTGATGCACGTTGGGGTAGCTCTCCAAGTGGCAAAGCTGTGGCACACGTATGGAGCCGGGCTGGCACACGCGCCCCAAGTCGTTACGCAGCAGGTCAACGATCATCACATTTTCAGCACGATCCTTGCGACTGCTCATTAGCTGTTCCGCCAATGCGTGATCTTCCTCGGGCGTTGCGCCGCGAGGGCGCGTGCCTTTAATGGGCCGTGTTTCCACCTCGCTATCGCGGCAGCGAATAAAGCGCTCCGGCGAAAGTGAAAGGACTGCCTTGTCCTCCCAAGCCATGAAGCCTGAAAAGGGGGTTGGCGTCGCCTGGCGCAAGCGCAGATACGCTTGCCACTCATCCCCCGCATAGTCGGCAAAAAAGCGCTGAGCCAAATTGATCTGATAACAGTCGCCAGCCCTGATATAACGCTGCACGGCATTGAAACGGTGCACGTATTGCGCATGGCTAAGTTCGCCCTGGAACGCGCTGGCAAGTGCGAAAGGCGCTGTTGGTAACGGTACTTCGGAGAGCCACGCCATTACCTGTTCGCGGCGCGTGGGTGAGGCGACTAACCACGCTTGTTGGGTCTCGTGATCCAGGGTGATGCACCAGTCGTAAAGCCCTAGGCGCGCTTGGGGTAACGACACCGCGTTGGCTTGTAAGCTGGCAATGGCTTGAGCTTCGCGGCCAAGATCGTAGCCCCAATAGCCAATCAACCCACCCAGGAAGGGGAGCTCACTGTGCTCCTGAGGCGTATCCAATTGTGCTAGCAGCCATTGCTGAAGCGCGAAGGCATCGTTGGCCAAATTTGGCGGAGGGGTAAGCTGATCCGATGTGACGAAAGGGGTTCCGACACCGGTCACTTCCACCGTGGCCAGCGGGTCGCAGCTCATAATGTCGAAGCGCCCATTGGCGACAGGGCGACCGCTATCGAGTAGCACCGCGCCGGGTCTGGCGCGTAGGCAGGCGAAGACTCCCAGCGGATCGGGTGAGTAGGGTAGGGGAGTTATCGACAACGCCTCGATCATCAAGTAAACGCCTCGCCAGTTAAGGGCGAGCCATTTTAGAGGGGTGTTGGCCATGACACCAGCATTAGGCGCCGCGCTGATTTAACGCTGCTCCCTTGTGCGCTCTTGCTTGTAAGCTGATCGTAATAGGCTGATTGTTGACAGCGCTGATGGCTAGGTCGCTGCCAATACAACGAAAGACGTATAAAATCGACAATCTAGCCAGGTTGACGGTTTAATTGGCACGCGCTAGAGTTTGATTACTTTTCAATTGTCGACAATTAATCATGGCAACTCTCGCTTCTAGCTCGTCTACTGCCACCAACGTTACTGATGGTTCAGAGGCAGCCGCTTCTGAAATGGCTATCCCTGAAGTGCGCACGCTCGCAGAGCGGGTGTTCCATCAATTGCAGGATGCCATTGTGCGCGGTGAACTCGCCCCCGGTAGCAAGATCACTGAGCCGGGCTTATCCAAAACCTATGGCATTTCACGTGGGCCACTTCGCGAAGCGATGCGTCGGCTTGAGGCGCATCGTTTGATTGAGCGTGTTCCCCATGTGGGAGCGCGGGTGGTCAAACTATCGATGAAAGAGCTTTTAGAGTTGTTTGACCTGCGCGAGGCATTGGAGAGCATGGCCGCCCGGCTGGCGGCAGAGAACATGTCGCCGGAAGAGGTGCAGGGCCTGCGCGACGTACTGGCGCTGCATGAAGGCCAGGCAGACTTAAAGCGCGGCGAAGCCTACTACCAGCGCGAAGGCGATCTCGATTTTCACTACTGCATCGTTCAAGGCAGCCACAATAAGATGCTGATGAACCTGCTATGCAACGATCTCTACTATTTAGTGCGCCTTTATCGTACCCAGTTCAGCGCGAGTGGCACACGGCCGCAGCGGGCTTTTGTCGAGCACCACCGAATTGTGGATGCCATCGAAGCCGGAGACGCCGAGTTGGCTGAACTGTTAATGCGGCGCCACGTAAGTGCTTCTCGCGCCAACGTAGCGGACCGCTATGCAGCCACCCTCGAACAGACAGCCTCTTCATCACCCTCATCACTAAAAAATTAACAACAGGAGTAACACCTCATGGCCCAGATGACTCCCGGCGCCCGTTTTCGGGCCGCGCTAGAGGCGAATCGCCCGCTGCCAATTCTCGGCACCATCAATGCTTACACCGCGCTGATGGCTGAGAAAGTTGGTCACCAGGCGATTTACCTTTCTGGCGGTGGTGTTGCCAATGCATCGTTTGGCTTGCCGGATCTGGGCATGACGACCATGAATGACGTCGTCGAAGATGCCCATCGGATTTGCGGCGCTACTGAACTGCCACTGCTGGTGGATATCGACACCGGCTGGGGCGGCGCCTTCAATATCGCCCGCACGGTTAAAGAGATGCAGCGCGCTGGTGTCGCCGCGGTGCATATGGAAGATCAGGTGGCACAAAAGCGTTGTGGTCATCGGCCTAATAAGGCGATTGTCACCCAGCAGGAGATGGTCGACCGTATCAAAGCCGCCGCCGATGCCAAAATCGACCCCGACTTCTACTTGATTGCCCGTACCGATGCGTTCCAAAAAGAGGGGCTCGATGCGGCCATTGAACGCGCCAACGCCTGCGTTGAAGCGGGGGCGGATGCTATTTTTGCCGAAGCCGTTCACACGCTAGATGATTACAAAGCTTTCTGCGAAAGGGTCAACGCGCCCATTTTGGCCAATATCACCGAGTTCGGCGCTACGCCACTGTTTACCCAATCTGAGCTGGGCGACGTTGGCTGCCGCATGGTGCTTTACCCGCTCTCCGCGTTCCGCGCTATGAACGCTGCTGCGCTCCAGGTCTATCAAAGCATTCTCGATAACGGCCACCAAAAAGACGTCGTGCCTATCATGCAGACCCGCGATGAGCTCTATGATTTTCTGAACTACCACGACTTTGAACAAAAGCTCGATGCACTATTTGCTGAAAAAGGCGATGACCATTAAGCCCGGCTGGTGAGAGGGCTGGTTGAAGCGAGGGTCTTTTGTCATGGATGACAAAAGTAGCGCCCAAGGATGGGTTCACAGCGCCCTCGCGGAAACCTGCCCTCCCATCGAGGCAACCTTGCCGAAAGTTAAATGAAAAACACAATTTAAAATAAAAGCAGAGTTAGGAGACACACCATGGCTGATAAACCCGTGACAGGTGCAGGACTGCGTGGCCAGAGCGCCGGTTCCACCGCGCTGTGTACGGTAGGCAAAACCGGCTCAGGCCTGACCTACCGTGGATTCGATATCAAAGAGCTCGCCGAAAAAGCTAAATTCGAGGAAGTCGCCTACCTGCTGTTAAAAGGCAAGCTACCCAACCAGGGCGAATTAGATCATTACATCAGCAAGCTCAAAAGCCTGCGCGGTTTGCCCGATGCGCTGAAAACGGTGCTTGAGCAAATTCCTAAAGATGCGCACCCGATGGATGTGATGCGCACCGGCACCTCGATGCTGGGTAATCTTGAGACCGAGGAGAATTTTGATCAGCAGCAGGATGTGGCCGATCGGCTGCTGGCGGTGCTGCCCTCGATTATTTGCTACTGGTACCGCTTCTCTCATGACGGTGTCCGCATTGATACCGAAACCGACGATAACTCGGTCGGTGGGCATTTCCTGCACATGCTGCGCGGCGATCCCGCCTCTGAACTACATGCGCGGGTGATGAACGTCTCGCTGATTCTTTACGCCGAGCACGAGTTCAACGCCTCAACCTTCACCGCGCGAGTATGCGCCTCGACGCTTTCCGATATGCACTCCTGCGTGACTGGGGCGATCGGCTCCCTGCGTGGTCCGCTACATGGTGGCGCCAACGAAGCAGCCATGGCGATGATCGAGGATTGGCAGTCGCCGGAAGAGGCGGAAAGCAAGATCATGGGGATGCTGGAGCGCAAGGATAAGATCATGGGCTTTGGACACGCGATTTATCGCGAATCCGACCCGCGCAACGAGATTATCAAGCACTGGTCCAAGAAACTCTCTGACGATGTCGGCGACAAAGTGCTTTATCCGGTTTCCGAGCGAGTCGAAGCGGTCATGTGGCGTGAGAAAAAGCTGTTCTGTAACGCCGACTTTTTCCATGCCAGTGCGTACCACTTCATGGATATTCCCACCAAGCTGTTTACGCCGATTTTTGTCATGTCGCGGCTGACTGGCTGGGCGGCCCACGTATTCGAGCAGCGTGCCAACAACCGCATCATTCGCCCCAGCGCCGATTACACCGGGCCCGAAAAGAGCGAGTGGGTGCCAATAGAAGCGCGAGACTGACCTGCGTGATGCCCGGTGGCTTGGCTACCGGGCTTTTTTCAGCCCCTTCTTGTGAGTCTGCCTGCTATGAATACCCAATACCGTAAACCCCTGCCTGGCACAGCGCTTGAGTTTTTTGATGCGCGCGAGGCGGTTGAAGATATCCAGCCCGGTGCCTATGCCCAGTTGCCCTATACTTCGCGCGTGCTGGCCGAGCAGCTCGTGCGTCGCTGCGATCCCGAGCTGCTCACCGATGCGCTAAAACAGCTGATCGAGCGCAAGAGCGACCTGGATTTTCCCTGGTACCCGGCGCGTGTCGTTTGCCACGATATCCTTGGCCAGACTGCCCTGGTCGATTTGGCTGGCTTACGTGACGCCATCGCCGAAAAGGGCGGCGACCCCGCCAAGGTCAACCCGGTGGTGCCGACCCAGCTGATCGTCGATCACTCGCTGGCGGTGGAGCACGCAGGCTCTGAAGAGGGCGCCTTCGAGAAAAACCGTGCCATTGAAGATCGCCGCAACGATGACCGTTTCCACTTCATCAACTGGACCAAGACGGCATTCGAAAACGTCGATGTGATCCCGCCCGGCAACGGCATCATGCATCAGATCAATCTGGAGAAGATGTCGCCAGTGGTGCAGAACCGCGACGGCATTGCCTATCCGGATACCTGTGTGGGCACCGACAGCCATACACCGATGGTGGACGCGCTCGGCGTGATCTCCGTCGGCGTGGGCGGCCTGGAAGCCGAAAGCGTGATGTTGGGCCGTGCCTCCATGATGCGTCTGCCGGATATCGTCGGTGTGAAGTTGACTGGCAAGCTGCAGCCAGGGATTACCGGCACCGATATGGTGCTGGCGATTACTGAATTCTTGCGTAAAGAGCGGGTCGTCGGTGCTTACCTGGAGTTTTTTGGCGAAGGTGCCGACGCGCTGACCGTGGGTGATCGCGCCACGATCTCCAATATGACGCCCGAATACGGCGCGACCGCGGCGATGTTCTATATCGATGGTCAAACCATCGATTACCTTAAGCTTACCGGCCGTGAAGATGAGCAGGTCGCACTGGTCGAAACCTATGCCAAGCATACCGGTCTGTGGGCGGACAGTTTGACCGAGGTTGAGTACGAGCGGGTGCTGACCTTTGATCTCTCATCGGTGCACCGTACCCTGGCGGGGCCTTCCAATCCCCACGCCCATTTGCCCACTTCAGAGCTTGCCCAGCGCGGTATTGCAGTAGGACTTGAGGCAGCGCGGGAAGAGGAGAAGGCGGGTAAAATGCCTGATGGTGCCGTCATTATTGCCGCTATCACCAGCTGCACCAACACGTCCAATCCACGCAATATGGTCGCGGCAGGGCTGATTGCCCGTAACGCCAACCGGCTAGGGTTGCTGCGTAAACCCTGGGTGAAGTCGTCGCTGGCGCCGGGCTCGAAAACCGTCAAGATGTACTTGGAAGAAGCCGGGTTGATGAGCGAGCTTGAAAACCTTGGTTTCGGTGTCGTGGCTTACGCCTGCACCACCTGTAACGGCATGTCCGGCGCGCTGGAGCCGAAAATTCAGCAAGAGATTATTGAGCGCAATCTCTACGCAACCGCCGTGCTTTCCGGTAATCGTAATTTCGATGGCCGTATTCATCCCCACGCCCAGCAGGCGTTTTTGGCCTCACCGCCGTTGGTGGTCGCCTATGCCATTGCGGGCACGATTCGATTTGATATAGAGAAAGACGCGCTGGGAGTCGATCAGGCGGGCAACCCCGTCACGTTAAAGGATATCTGGCCCGCCGATGAAGAGATCGATGCGATTGTTAAGTCATCGGTGAAGCCAGAGCAGTTTCGCCAGACTTACATTCCCATGTTCGATTTGGACAAGAGCGCCCGCGCCCAGGTCAGCCCGCTATATGACTGGCGGCCCCAGAGTACCTATATCCGTCGCCCGCCCTACTGGGAGGGTAATATGGCGAAAGAGCGCACGCTGAAAGGCATGCGCCCATTGGCAATCCTGCCGGACAACATTACCACCGACCATCTCTCGCCCTCCAACGCGATTCAGTTGAACAGCGCGGCAGGTGAGTACCTGGCCAAAATGGGCGTGCCGGAGGAAGACTTTAACTCCTACGCGACCCACCGCGGCGATCATCTCACCGCCCAGCGCGCTACCTTCGCCAACCCTAAATTGTTTAACGAAATGGTGCGCGATGCCGAAGGCGGAGTGAGACAAGGTTCGCTGGCACGGGTAGAGCCTGAGGGCGAAGTGACCCGCATGTGGGAAGCGATTGAAACCTACATGGCGCGCAAGCAACCGTTGATCATTATTGCCGGTGCGGATTACGGCCAGGGGTCGTCGCGGGATTGGGCGGCCAAAGGTGTGGCGCTGGCAGGTGTGGAAGCGATTGCCGCTGAAGGCTTTGAGCGTATTCACCGCACCAACCTGATCGGTATGGGCGTGATGCCGTTGGAGTTCGAACCGGGCACCACGCGCATGACGCTAGGCCTGGATGGCACCGAAACCTTCGATGTCGAAGGCGACGTTTCGCCAGGGGCAATGCTCAGCCTGGTCATTCACCGTCAACAGGGTGATAGCGAACGGGTCGCGGTGAAGTGCCGCCTGGACACGGCCGAAGAAGTGTCGATTTACGCGGCGGGTGGTGTATTGCAGCGCTTTGCTCAAGACTTCCTCGAATCCACGGCGGCCTAGTCCTGCTGCCTCTGGAGTGAAAAGCAAATGACCGATGTCGTAACGAAAAGCAGTGTGCCGCAAATAAAGATTCCCGCGACCTACATGCGCGGCGGTACCAGCAAGGGCGTGTTCTTCAATCTCCACGATTTACCCGATGCGGCTCGCACGCCCGGCCCCGCACGAGACAAGCTGTTGCTGCGAGTGATTGGTAGCCCTGACCCCTATGAAAAGCAGATCGATGGCATGGGCGGAGCGACCTCAAGCACTAGCAAAACGGTCATTCTGTCGAAAAGTGAGTCAGCCAAACACGATGTGGATTATCTGTTTGGCCAAGTCTCTATCGATAAACCCTATGTGGATTGGAGCGGCAACTGCGGCAACCTTTCTGCAGCCGTCGGGCCTTTTGCGATAGCCAATGGGCTGATCGATCCCGCGCGGGTTCCGCAAAATGGCGTCGTCGAGGTGCGCATTTGGCAGGTAAATATCCAAAAAACCATCGTCTCACAGGTGCCGGTCGTGAATGGCGACGTGCAGGAAACCGGTGATTTCGAGCTGGACGGCGTGACCTTTCCCGCGGCGGAAATTCCGGTGGCCTTTATGGATCCGGCTGACGGTGAGGGGGCCATTTTTCCTACCGGTAACCTGGTGGATGACCTTGATGTGCCCGGTGTAGGAAGCCTGAAAGCGACGCTGATCAATGCCGGTATTCCCACCATATTCATTAACGCTGCCGATATCGGCTACGTCGGCACCGAGCTTCAGCACGATATCAATGGCGACAGCCGCGCGCTGGCGATGTTCGAAACCATTCGTGCCCATGGCGCGGTGCGAATGGGGCTGATCAGCGACATCAGCGAAGCCGCTAACCGCCAACACACGCCTAAAGTGGCGTTGGTAGGCCCCCCTGCGGATTACCTCTCTTCAAGCGGAATGACGGTAAAGGCGAGTGATATCGATCTGGTGGTGCGAGCGCTCTCGATGGGTAAGTTACATCACGCCATGATGGGCACGGCCGCTGTTGCTATTGCCGCCGCGGCTGCCATTGAAGGCACGCTGGTTAACTTGGCGGCAGGCGGGGGTGGTCAACGTAACGCGGTCACTTTTGGCCACCCTTCCGGCAGCCTGCGGGTCGGGGCGGAAGCAAGCTTGATCAACGGACGTTGGCATATCGAGCAAGCAGTCATGAGCCGTAGCGCGCGAGTCTTGATGGAGGGCAGTGTGCGTATACCCGGTGATAGTTTTTAGGAGGTAGTTTTAGTTTTAGGCGATATCTTTTAGAGGCGGTTCTTGGTCCATACTGAGTAGGTGATTCAACAGCAGGAGAGAGCGATGTCCGCTACATCCGACGCCAATGAACGACCTGATTACGACCCCGAGCTACAGGCGATTGCCGACTATGTCCTGAACTATCAGATAGCGTCCCAAGAAGCCTTTGAGACGGCGCGCTATTGCCTGATGGATACGCTGGGCTGTGGACTATTAGCCCTGCGTTTTCCAGAGTGCACCAAGCACCTTGGGCCCATTGTGGAGGGTACGCAGGTGCCGTTTGGAGCGCGGGTGCCGGGCACGTCGCTGCGTCTTGATCCGGTTAAGGCCGCATGGGATATCGGCTGTATCATCCGCTGGCTGGACTATAACGATACCTGGCTGGCTGCCGAGTGGGGACACCCTTCCGATAACCTGGGGGCCATCCTCGCGGTTGCCGACCATCTTTCCCAGCGTCGAGTCGCCCAAGGCGACACTCCGCTTGCGATGCATGATGTGCTTGAAGCGATGATTATGGCCCATGAGATTCAGGGCGTGCTGGCGTTAGACAATAGCTTTAACCGAGTCGGGCTTGATCATGTGGTTCTAGTGAAGGTGGCGTCCACTGCGGTGGCCGCCAAGCTATTGGGCGCCAACCGCGAGCAGTTGCTCTCGGCGCTTTCTCATGCCTGGGTGGATGGCCAAAGCCTGCGAACCTATCGCCATGCGCCTAACGCGGGTTCGCGGAAAAGTTGGGCCGCAGGGGACGCCACTTCAAGGGGCGTGCGTTTAGCGGACATTGCCCTGCGCGGTGAAATGGGTATTCCCAGTGCGCTGTCAGCACCCCAGTGGGGCTTCTACGATGTGCTGTTTAGCCACGCCAATAAAGATTTGCGTCTAAAGCCTGAAGCAGAGCGTCGGCTGCGTTTTCAGCGCGAATTTGGCAGCTACGTCATGGAGAATATCCTCTTCAAAATCGCTTTTCCCGCTGAGTTTCATGCCCAAACCGCCTGCGAAGCCGCTGTGGCACTCCATCCCCAGGTGAAAGATCGCCTGAACGACATCGATAAAATCGTACTGACCACTCACGACTCGGCGATACGCATCATTTCCAAAACCGGCGCGCTCGCCAACCCAGCCGACCGCGATCACTGCCTGCAATACATGACGGCAGTGCCGCTTATCTTTGGTGAGCTTAACGCAGATCATTATGAAGATAGTTTCCACCGAGCCCATCCGCTGATCGATCAGTTGCGGGACAAGATGGTGGTCGAGGAGAGTGCGGAATATTCAGCGGATTACCATGACCCGGAAAAACGCTCCATTGCGAATGCAATCCAGGTCTTTTTTAACGATGGCAGTAAAACGGATAAAGCAGCCGTAGAGTATCCAATTGGTCATCGGCGCCGCCGTGAAGAGGGTATGCCGCTGCTAGTGGATAAGTTTAAGCGGCATTTAGCAACACGCTTTCCGGCAAGCCGCTGTCAAAAAATTATTGATCTATGTAGCCATCAGGAAAGCCTGGAAGCATTGCCGGTCAATCAATTCATCGATGAGTGGATGATATAGCAGGCAGTGTGGAAGTCCCTTGAATACCGCCTTACCGGGTACACGTAGGCGTACCGGGTAAGGCGGGGGGGGTGAGATTATTCCTCAAACGTTACTTGATCTTGCATGCGATCCACGGTGGCGGGCCCGATACCGCTGACACGTTCGAGATCCTCAACGCTATCAAAGGCCCCATTGGCTTCCCGCTCTTCAATAATGGCGGCTGCTCGGCTGGGACCGATGCCAGGTAATTCAGCCAACAGTTCCGCATCGGCGGTATTCACGTTAATGGGCGCCACCTCTTGGGCCATCACTCCACTGGAAAGTCCCAGGCAAAGACTAAACAGAAGTGTGGCCAGGGCTTTTTTTAGTATCGTGTTCATCTTCGATGCTCCTTTTAATAACGTTTGGTTTCTAGGTTCAAGTGGTCAGTGTTCAAGTAAAAATTGCTTAAGTGAAACGCGCAGAGATAGCCGAATCAAACGGTTGAATTTCAATGAGTGTTATAAGCGTCGCTGCATTAACAACGTAGCTTTTTTTAATGAGTGAATATGTCAGTGATCTAGGACAGTACTTGTAAGACTTTAGCTATAGGCCTGTAATAAATGGCTTACAACGGGAAGGGGGAGGAGGGCGCACGAGGCTGGTATAATGGCGAAAAATGCATTCGGAGTAAGTTAATGGTTACTGATTCCCCGCTTATTATCGCGCTCGATTACCCTTCGCTAGATGCCGCGCTTTGCATGGCTGATCAGCTCGATCCTGCCCGCTGCCGAGTTAAGGTGGGGAAAGAGCTATTTACCCGGAGCGGCCCGGCCGTGCTTGAGGCGCTGCATGGGCGCGGTTTCGAGGTGTTTCTAGACCTCAAGTTTCACGATATACCCAATACGGTTGCCAGTGCCGTTCAGGCAGCGGCAGAGCAGGGGGTATGGATGGTCAATGTCCACGCCAGCGGTGGTCAGCGGATGATGGAGGCCGCTATTCAGCGGCTTGAGCAACACCGTTTAACCACGCACTTAATTGCCGTTACGGTATTGACCAGTATGGGAACAGAAGACTTAACCGATGTAGGCGTCAATGCGCCGCTGGCAGAGCACGTGGAGCGCTTGGCGCTGCTGTCACAACAGAGTGGGCTGCACGGGGTAGTGTGTTCGGCCCAGGAGTCCGCTCACCTTAAAGCACGCTGCGGAGATGCGTTTTTGAAAGTAACGCCAGGCATTCGTCCAAGCTTCGCAGCGACAAATGACCAGCAGCGTATCATGACCCCTAACGAAGCTATGCGCGCGGGCAGTACTCATTTAGTCATCGGTAGACCGGTAACGCAGGCGGAAGACCCTATGGTGGCACTTGAATCAATCGAAGCCGAATTAAAGCGTGCTTAAATAGCGCTGATGAAAAAGAGTGTCGATGACTCTGCGGCTATTCGCCTTCTACGCCAATAACGGGTTTGATGGTTCCCCAGTAGCGGCAACTGGGGCACTGCCACTGTAATGCATCACTTGCAAACCCGCAGTGGCGGCAGCGGTGCCGGGTGCGATTTAGCATAAGCGCATCGGTATGGTGTTTTAACAGCAATAGGCGCGTATCGGGAGAGGGTTTTCCGTTTAACCGCTGACTCTCGATATACAGATCGATTAAATAATCCAATCCACCTAAGCTAGGTGCTGCACGCAGGTGTTCGCCGATTAGTTCGATGGCTTTGTCGACGCCGTCACGTTGCTGCACAAGCTGTCCCAGGGCAATGATGATACTGGTATAGGGGGCTTGCTCAAGCAGGCGGTAAAGATGCGCTGCATAACCCGCTTCATCGTCGTTGCGCAAATAGGCGTGCTTGAGGGCGGGCAGCATCGTTGGGATATGAGCGATTTCCTGGCGTGGAATATGGTCCAACCGTTCAATAGCGCGGCCATAATGGCCGTTGTCCACCTCCATTTCAGCCAAAAGCAGAGTGGCGCGAACGCATTTTTCATCCAGCTGGAGCGCTTTTTTAAGGTGCTTTTTGGCGATGGGCCGGCTAGCTTCGTGAATCGCTTCGATCGCTAATTCACACAGCCAATGTGCAGCAGGACGGCGCAGTTTGGGATGCTGTTTAAAGAGCGGCTGAATCACTTCTAATGCCTGTTGCCAGGCTTTTTCACGCTCTAATAAATCGACCAGCAACTGTTTGGCAGCATAGCGGTGCTCGTCATCACCGCTGTGTTCCAAAACGGTGTTAAGTAGCCGCTGTGCCCGATCGTGTACGCCCAGCGCCATAAAGTCACGGGCGAGCTCGAGATGAATCTGTTCGTTGGTACGTTGCGACAGGGCAGGGCGTGCTAACAGGTTTTGGTGAATGCTCACCGCTTTATCGGCTTCGCCTCGTGCACGAAAGAGTTTGCCAAGTGCTATATGGGTATCCACTGTATCGCTGTTGACCGCGAGCACATTGATAAACGTGTTAATCGCCTCGTCGGGCTGCTCGTTAAGCAGGTAATTAAGCCCGACGAAATACTCTTTGGAAAGCGTCTGTGAAGAAGGCGTGGGTGATTGCGTTAGATGTCGGCGGCGTCCAAATTGGCGGTAGCCCAACCCATAACCGATGGCAATAGCAACCAGTAGTAAGCTAAGCAGCGCGACATCCCGCATTTATGCCAGTTCCTTGAACTCCTGAGTGCGCAGGCTATCCAGCTCTTTACGTTGTTGCTTGTTTTGTCGCTGGCTACGCGCCAAGGTTGCCTTCAACCGCACATAAACGCCCAGCATCGCCAGCATTCCCAGCACAACGCCAAACACTAGCGTCGCCAGCAACCAAACAGAAAGCGATACGGCCGGTAGCTCTAGCCAAATGAGGTTCAAGGCAACCGTTTGCTGATTATTAACGGCAAACAAAATACCTACGAGCACTACTATCAGCAAAATAACGGCTAACATCAGCCCTTTGATCCAACGCATGTAAGTTTCCTAGTCTGTGACGTTCACGGTAGTGCTATTGTGTACGACTCGAGCGGCGGCGTCATCCCACAGAAGGTCGGATATCGTCATCGCCGCCTTTAATAGCCGAGTGCGCGGCTTGCATCCACCTGCTCACGTAGCTCTTTACCTGGCTTGAAGTGGGGAACATATTTACCTTCAAGGTCGACCGCATCGCCGGTTTTAGGGTTTCGCCCCACACGCGGCTCCCGGTAGTGCAGTGAAAAACTACCGAAACCACGAATTTCGACGCGGCCTCCACTGGCAAGAGAGTCCGTCATATCATCCAAGATAATACGCACCGCCGTTTCAACATCTTTGGCGGACAGTTCCGGCTGACGCATCGCGATTTGTTCGATTAGTTCAGATTTAGTCATCGGTTAGCTCCCTGCGAACATTGAAGGCCGTGCCATGCTCTCGGCCTAGCTACTATCAAATTCAGCATACTGCGCAATTCAGTATAAAACAATTCAGATAAAACAAGGTTCTAGACTGATAAACAGCATAGGTGATGGAGGGCGCTGGCGCGACCCCACAGCTTAGGTATACTGGCACTTCATTTACTTAATCGGAGCGGCTGACGTTGAACGACGACAATTCCCCTGCAGCCATTTTGCGTAAACGGCTTTATTGGCACTCGCGTCGTGGTATGTGGGAGCTTGATTTACTGCTCATTCCGTTTCTTGAGCAGCGTTTTGACCACCTGAGTGAAGCAGATCAACTGGCCTATCAGCAGTTAATCGAAGGCGAAGACCAAGACCTGTTTGTCTGGCTGATGCATCGTGAGTGGCCTGAAGAGCCTAGTCAGCGTCGCATCGTACAAATGATTGTTGAGCATGCAGAAACCACCGATAATTCTGCCTATCGTACCCTCTAAGAAGTGGCAGTTAACGCAATGCCTGTTGTTGATTGGCATTGCTGCGCTGAGCTATTGGGTCGGCGGTAAACCGGCAGGCGCCATGGTGATAGCGCTAGGGGGAGCGTATGCATGGCGCATTTATCGGGGCCAATCCAAGCGAGTGCTCTCCCTGACATCGATGGGGTCGCTGTTTCATGGCCGCTGGCTATCAAGTGATCAGCGGCCAGCCGACACCGCTTGGCCAATGAACATTCCTCTCAGTGACGCGTATGAAGTACGTTGCGACTATTTAGGCCCATGGCTAATCGGGCTGTATGTCGGTAAACAGCGGGTTTGGTTATGGCCCGACAGCGCGCCATCAAAACATCTGCGTGAAGTACGCAAGCTTTTCCATCGCCCTGGTCACTAATCGCCCTGGCAATAACCGAACTATCCAATCACGCCGTTCTCTAGCAACGGCTAACCAAGTCTTGCAGGGTAAGCGTCGAGGAAGTAGCGATTGTCTGCTGCTGCGGCCAATCGGTGGTGTAATGCAAACCACGCGACTCATGGCGTTGTTGCGCTGCCAGCACCGTTAGTCGCGCTAACTGTAGGGCTTGATGCAAACGCTTACCTTCCGGCGTCGTTAAGGCATTTTCTACCGCTTCGAGGGAATGCGTAAGCGCTTGCAGCTGTTCTTGGGCCGCCGTGAGGCCTGATTTACTGCGCACAATGGCAACATGCTGGCTCATGATTGTCCGCAGGCGTTGGCGTATATCGCTGAGAACAGCCTTGGGTAAGGTGGCTATTGGCAATAAGGCGGGTGGCTTAACGTCATCATCGGCAAGAGAATGGCGGTTTGCCAGCAGTGCCTGTGCACAGCTACGCGCAAACACCAGGCATTCCAGCAACGAGTTGCTGGCCATTCGATTAGCGCCATGAAGGCCCGTGCAAGCCGTTTCGCCGATGGCATAGAGGTTGGTAACGTTGGTAGCCCCCTGCAGGTCGGTGGCAATGCCGCCGCAGCTATAGTGAGCTGCAGGCACCACGGGGATAGCTTGCTGGGTAATATCAATGCCGCGAGAAGCACAATGCGCCAGGATCGTGGGAAAGTGGTGACGAATTGTCTGTTCACCTAAGTGACGAATATCCAGCCACACGTGGCCTAGTGTGCTGCGCTGTATCTCTGCTTCGATGGCGCGTGCTACGACATCTCTAGGGGCTAGCTCAGCGCGAGGATCCAGGGCAGGCATAAAGCGCTGTCCTGCTTCATTGAGTAAATGGCCGCCCTCACCGCGAACTGCTTCGCTAATCAAGAATGCCGGGCCTTCCGGATCAAAAAGACAGGTTGGATGAAACTGCTGAAACTCAAGGTTCTTCAAGCAGGCACCTAGCTCCGCCGCCATCATCATGCCTTCGCCGCTGCTCGGCGCTGGCGTAGTGGTATGGCGGTAAAGACCGCTGGCCCCACCGGTGGCTAAAACGGTATGTCGCGCCATCAGCGTATGCCACTGCTGATCGGCATCGCTGCCATAGGCGCCACGACAGGCGCCCTGTGCATCCTGCCATAAGCCAACTATGGTTAAATCGTGGCGCTGGGTGATATTGGGGTGGTGCGCCACTTTGTTTAGCAGCGTATCCACCACGGCACGGCCAGTGGCATCATCGGCATGGATGATGCGTCGCGCATTGTGGCCGCCTTCGCGGGTTAAGTGATATGGGTAGCGCGCGGTGGGGTCTGTTTCTGGCGTAAACGGAACGCCTTTATCGATAAGCCATTGAATGGCAGCGGGGCCATGGGTAACGGTAAAGCGCACCGCTGCTAATTCGCAGAGACCATCGCCGGCTATCAAGGTATCGTTAATATGCGCGTCCAGGTCATCATCCGGCGAGAGGACGGCAGCAATGCCCCCCTGTGCCCAACGACTGGCCCCTTGGTCGTCTTGAGCAGGGCGAACTAGCGTCACTGACTGGTGATCAGCCACTTCCAAAGCAAGGGTTAGCCCTGCGACACCGCCGCCAATGATAAGAACATCAGATAGTGGCGTGCTCATGCGCCCGCTCCTTACTTATGCTGACCAAAACCGTGTAAGCCCTAACCGTAAAAAAACTAACAGCCCCTAGCGACGTAGTACGTTACACGGGGAGGGGAGGCATCATAGCGTGGCGATACGCGATTAGCGATATTTAGGCGCTGACAAATGCTTAGGCTAATAGCTTCATAGACTAATAAACACCCGTCTAAAAAATGCTTAGCAAACGGCACCAAAAGCGCAATGATAGCGAAGCAGCGTTAGCAGCGAGGAAAAGGGAATAATAGCAGGGAGGTAGCGTGAAGCTAAGAAGACAATGAAGCGAGGAAAGGAACAAAACTAAGAAATGGTGCCCGGAGCCGGACTTGAACCGGCACGGGGTTGCCCCCGAGAGATTTTAAGTCTCTTGCGTCTACCGATTTCGCCATCCGGGCAAAACATCGCAATGTTGTTTAAAAAACTGTTTAAAAACACTCTTTAAACATCACTGCTTCACAAAGATGGAGGCTGGAGTCGGAATCGAACCGGCGTACACGGAGTTGCAGTCCGCTGCATAACCACTCTGCCATCCAGCCTCAAAAGTCGTTGGAGCGGGAAAGGAGATCGACCGGGCTGGCGTTCCAGCTCACGACCCTCTTTTGCTTTACCACGCTATCCAAGTTGGAGCGGGAAAGGAGATTCGAACTCCCGACCCTCGCCTTGGCAAGGCGATGCTCTACCACTGAGCTATTCCCGCTCGACTCGAGGGCGAATTATACGGATCACCGCTCGCTTGTCAATCAATGAATTGTTGCGTATTCATTATCTAGTTATCAGCAGCTTACATTGAGCGGCTTAGGTGTGGCCAAGCGGCTTTCAGGTACTGAATCATCGACCACAGGGTTAAGATCGCTGCAGCATAGAGAACAATAATCCCTAATAGCGCCAGGGGCTGTGCGGGCGGAAGCGCCAGTAAGATCAACAGCGATACCATCTGTAGCGTTGTTTTCAGCTTGCCTACCCAGGACACGGCCACCATGCCCCGCTTGCCCATTTCGGCCATCCATTCGCGTAATGCCGAAATGACGATTTCTCGGCCAATAATCACTAGCGCTGGAAGCGTGAGTACCAAGGTTTCGTAGCGCTCAATGAGTAATGCAAGGGCCACGACAACCATGAGTTTGTCGGCCACGGGGTCTAAAAAGGCGCCAAAAGGCGTTGATTGGTTCCAGCGTCGCGCCAGATAACCATCCAGCCAGTCGGTCACGGAAGCTAACGCAAAGAGGCCAGCGGCAACAGGCATGCTCCAACTGAAGGGTAGATAAAACAGCACCACCAGCAGCGGAATAAAGGCGATTCTTGCCAGTGTCAGTATGTTGGGTATATTCATCGCAGGGTGCGATCCTTGCCGGAAAATCAGAGGATTCGAAATGTCTGGGGCTCATTCTATCCCCCTTGGCCGATAGCATCTATGCCAAGAGGCGCTTTATCCGTTTAGCGCCCGATAAATACTCTCGGCCAGCGATGCATTGATGCCCGGCACGCGAGCAAGTTCATCTCGGCTGGCCTTTTGCACGCCCTGTAGGCCGCCAAAGAAGCGCAATAGCTCCCGTCGGCGCTTGGGGCCAATGCCGGGTATGTCCTGCAGCGTAGAAGTACGCCTTGCCTTGTCACGCTGGGCGCGGTGGCCAGCGATCGCAAAACGGTGCGATTCATCACGGATGTGTTGTATTAAATGCAGGGCCGGAGAGGCCGGGTCCAGGTCGAGCGGATTATCGGCCGTTTCGAGGAATAAGCTTTCAAGCCCCGCTTTACGCGTGGTGCCTTTGGCGACACCCAGCAAAATGATGTTGGTGATCTCAAGCGCCTTGAATACCTCACGGGCCATATTGAGCTGCCCTTTACCACCGTCCACGATCAATATGTCGGGGGCGACCGCCTCACCGCTTTTTACTCGCTTTAAACGTCGGGTGAGTGCCTGCTGCATGGCCGCGTAGTCGTCACCTGCGACTACCCCCTCGATGCGGAAGTGGCGATAATCACTTTTACGCGGCCCTTGGTGGTCAAACACCACACACGAGGCAACGGTCGCTTCGCCATGGCTATGGCTGATGTCAAAACACTCCAGGCGTTGAGGCGTTTCCTCCAAGCCGAGTGCCTTCTGTAGGGCGGTAAAGCGCTGAGTAAGCTGCGTTTGATTGGCAAGCTGCGACGCCAATTGCTGCTCCGCGTTGGTAATCGCCAGCTGTTGCCATTGGGCGCGGTGACCGCGTACTTGGCTGGTGACGCGTATGCGCTTACCCGCCTGCTGGGTCAGCGCCTCGGCGATCAGTTCGCTATCGTCGAGCGGATGACTGGTAATCACTTCGCTGGGAACATTATGCGGTTGGCCAAAATAGTATTGGCTCACCACTTCGGTGAGCAGTGTCTCTAGCGGAAGATCCAGGTCGTTTTTCGGCGTGTGGTGGCGCGCGCCCAGTAGACGTCCGTCGCGGACGCTGAGTACTGAGACACCCAGGGCGCCGGGGCGCTGTGCCAGGGCGAAAATGTCGGCATCACCATCACCGGTATCAACAAACTGGCGCTGCTGAAGCTGGCGCAACTGCTGAACCTGGTCACGTAGACGAGCGGCTTCCTCAAAGTTAAGCGCTTTGCTGGCCACTTCCATGGCGGCCATCAGCTCTTGAGTTACGTTCTCGCTTTTGCCTTCCAGGCACATCACCGCGTGCTCAACGTCGCGCTGATAATCTTCGGCAGAAATATAGTCCACGCAGGGCGCGCTGCAGCGCTGAATCTGATACTGCAAACAGGGGCGCGAGCGGTGCGCAAACACGCTGTCTTCGCAGTTACGGATAAGGAATATTTTTTGCATCAGTGCCAGGCTTTCTCTGACGGCACCGCTGCTGGGATAAGGGCCTAAATAGCGGCCATCGTCGCTCCGCTGGCGAGCGCGCTTATACTCAAGTGCTGGGTAGGGGTGGCGGTCGGTGACAAAGACAAACGGATAGGACTTATCGTCGCGCAATAAAATATTGTAGGGCGGACGCAGTTGTTTAATGAGCGTTTGTTCGAGAAGAAGCGCCTCGGTTTCCGTACGGGTAACGGTGACCTGGACATCGGCGATGCGCCCCACCATGGCCTGGGTTTTGGTGTTTAACTGGCCACGGAAATAACTGGCAAGACGCGCTTTTAAGCGCTTTGCTTTACCCACATAGAGCGTGTTGCTTTGTGCATCGAGCATGCGATAAACACCTGGAGAGGTGCTAACCGAGCTCAGGAATTGTTTCGAATCAAAGGTCATATCAGTGTATCGGTACCCAACAACAGCAGGGGAGGATGAGGTTAAATCTGGGTAGCGTCAAACCCTTCGACTAGCCCATGGCGTAGCGCTAAGTGCGTCAGCTCAACGTCAGTGGCCACCTGGAGTTTATCAAACAGTCGGTAGCGGTATGTGTTTACCGTTTTAGGGCTTAAATGTAGACGATCAGAGATATCTTGCACGCGCTGACAGTTCACAATCATCAGGGCAATCTGTAGCTCACGGTGAGAAAGGTGGCTAAACGGATTGTCTTCGTTGGTAAAGTGCGACAGTGCCAAGCGTTGCGCGATTTCCTGACTGACATAGCGCCGCCCATGAAAGACTTGGCGTATGGCGTCGGTCATTTCTATCGCGTCAGCGCCTTTGCTTAAAAAGCCGGAGGCACCGGCTTCCAGCATGCGCCGCAATACGCTGTCTTCCATATGCGCGGTCAAGATCAAGACCTTGACGTCTTCCATGTTGCGGTGAATGCGGCGTGTGGCTTCAAGGCCCCCGATGCCTGGCATGCGTATGTCCATGAGCACGATATCAGGCTTAAGGTGGCGACACTGTGTCACTGCACTTTCACCGTCGTCGACCTCGCCCACAATTTTAATGTCGCACTCTTCGTTTAGCAGATGAGCAATGCTAGTTCTTACTAGGTGATGATCATCGGCGATAAGGACACTGATCAATGGACAGGCTCCTGCATGGAAACATCATGGGCTCAGGCGTTGGCCTCGTAGGCGACTCAATCTTGCTGACTGCATCTTACTAAATGCATCTTATTAACTGCCTATAGAGTGCCACAGCTGACGACAAAGGAGAATTAGTTAACGCTGATGGTTCAAAAACTTGACCGAGGTAGGTGATCATCGTAGTATCCGCCTCGCTGTAAGAAAGCGCGGTATACGGGGCCTTAGCTCAGCTGGGAGAGCGCAACACTGGCAGTGTTGAGGTCAGCGGTTCGATCCCGCTAGGCTCCACCATGTTTTCGATAATAGATTATAGTAAAAAAGCCTCGTTGATTAACGAGGCTTTTTTCGTTTTACGCCTTACTAAGCTGCTTGGCTTACTAAGTGGCCACTTTGCCCAATAGTAAAAACTCAATCAGTGCTTTTTGTGCATGCAGGCGATTGCCCGCTTCCTGCCAGACCACGGCGCGTGGGTCGTCAAGCAGGGTCATGCTGATTTCCTCGCCGCGGTGGGCTGGTAGACAGTGCAGGAACAGTACTTCCTGATTTGCCTGGTCAAGCATCGCTTCGGTGACTTGAAACCCGGCGAAATCCGCTTCGCGTTTGGCCTGCTCCTCTTCCTGTCCCATCGAGGCCCAGACATCGGTAGTGATCAGGTCAGCACCTTTTGCCGCGGCTTGTGGGTCATGTAACAACGTGACGTGATCGCCTGCCGCCGCCATAATGTCGGCACGGGGTTCATAGCCTTTCGGGCAGCATATGCGCAGGTGGAAATCGAACTGGCGGGCTGCATTGATCCACGAATGGCACATGTTGTTACCATCGCCAATCCATACCGCGGTGCAACCCTTGACACTACCGCGTAGCTCGGTCCAGGTCATCACGTCGGCGAGCAGTTGGCACGGGTGGTAGTCATCGCTGAGCGCGTTAATGACGGGCACGCTGCTGGCGCTGGCGTAGGTTTCCAGCCCCGCGTGGGAGAACGTGCGGATCATGACCGCATCGACCATCTCTGATAAGACCCGAGCGGTGTCTTCAATCGGTTCACCACGGCCTAGCTGGGTGTCGCGGGGGGAGAGAAAGAGGGCGTGACCCCCAAATTGTGCCATGCCCGTTTCGAAGGAGACGCGGGTACGCGTTGAAGATTTTTCAAAAATCATCGCCAACGTACGGTTGGAGAATGGCGTGTAAACAGGACCTTGAGCCTTTAATTCGGTCTTGATGGTAATGGCGCGCTGAATCAAATAATCCAGCTCGTCCGGGGTCAAATCTAACAAGGTCAGGAAATGGCGTGTCGCCATAAGGGCTTCTCTCCGCGCAAAAACACTATCCTAGCTATGCGGCAGGGGATGCGCAACGCGAACGGCATGCGTAGAATAGCCCCACACGTTAAAGCCGAGCGCTTTACTCAGGTACTTTTTAAACTGCTACGCTCTAGTGCTATGTTTCAAGAACGTAGAGAGTGAGCATCGGCCATCAACAAGCGAGGAAATTGTATGAGCACTACTGCCGAAAACATTCAGCGTCAAATCAGCGAAAACCCGATCCTTATCTTCATGAAAGGGTCGCCACAGTTGCCACAGTGCGGTTTTTCCGCCCAGACCGTGCAAGCCTTGATGAGCTGCGGTGAGCGCTTTGCGTTCGTGAATGTTCTGGATAACCCCGACATTCGCGCTGAGCTACCGAAGATCGCTAACTGGCCGACATTCCCTCAGTTATGGGTAGAAGGCGAGCTAGTCGGTGGCTGTGACATCGTGGTGGAAATGCATCAAAACGGTGAGCTGGAAAAACTGGTGAAAGCCGCCGCCGAACGCGCAGGTGCCGCCGAGGCTGGAGACAACGCTTAACGCTTGCCGTGCACTCCGCCCCAAGCGGTTGGCGGGCTATGGTGCAACCGCTAGAATGACCTTTTGTTATGCACCGTGGCACTTACCCCGCGCTGTTCTCAGTGCGGGGTAAGTTAGCCCGTTGAAGGAAGTACAGCTTCATGAGCTATCAGGTTCTGGCCCGCAAGTGGCGACCTCGCACATTCCACGAACTCGTTGGTCAGGCCCATGTTCAACGCGCCCTGGTAAATGCCCTTGATCAGGGGCGTCTCCATCATGCTTACCTTTTTACAGGTACCCGCGGGGTGGGCAAAACCACCTTGGCGCGCATCCTTGCCAAGTGTTTAAACTGCACGGCCAACGGCCGTGGTGATGAAGGTATTACTTCCACTCCCTGTGGGCAGTGCGATAGCTGCCAAGCTATCGATGATGGCCGCTTCGTCGACTTGATCGAGGTCGATGCAGCCTCTCGAACCAAGGTCGAGGATACCCGCGAACTGCTCGACAATGTTCAGTACTCGCCGACCCAAGGGCGCTATAAGGTGTACCTGATCGATGAGGTGCACATGCTCTCCACCAGCAGTTTTAATGCGCTGTTAAAAACGCTGGAAGAGCCGCCCCCACACGTTAAATTTCTGCTAGCGACCACCGACCCGCAAAAGCTGCCACCCACGGTGCTCTCGCGCTGCCTGCAATTTACCCTCAAGCATATGCCGCCTGAGCGTGTCGTTGAGCATCTCACCTATGTATTGGGCGAGGAAGGTGTCGCGTTTGATGAGAGCGCCTTGTGGTTGCTGGGTAAAGCAGCGGAAGGCTCGATGCGCGATGCCATGAGCCTGACTGATCAGGCCATCGCCTTTGGTCAGGGAGCGGTGCGCCATGCCGATGTGGCCGCCATGTTGGGCACGTTGGATCACCGTCATATTCTTGGCTTAGCCGACGCGCTGGCCGATGTCGATGTGCAACGATTGTTGGCAGAGGTGGCGCAGTTAGCAGAACAGGGTCCCGACTTTTCCGCTGTGTTGGATGAGTTATCGAGCATGTTGCACCGCCTGGCGGTGGCACAAATGGTGCCCGACGCGGTGGATAATAGCCACGGCGACCGTGACGTGGTTCTGCAACTGGCGAGCCGTTTTACCGCGGAAGATATACAACTCTATTATCAAATCGGTATTCAGGGGCGTGGTGATATGGTTCACGCGCCGGATCTACGCAGCGCTTTGGAGATGACACTGCTGCGCATGCTGGCGTTTCGTCCGCAAGGTGTCCCTAAGCCGCCACGCACGCCGTTGCCATTGCGTCGCGAGCCCTCGCAGGAAGCAAGCGTGGGCACTCAGGCGCCTCCGCCAATACAAGCGCCAGGCGTCACCGAGCGTTCAGCGCCCACTACTGCCACTGCTACGCAGGCCCGCCCGGCGCCAAGCGCTGCGGCTGCGCCGCCCGCAGAACTCAGTGACGAGCGTAGTGAGGCGCCTGATCAAAGCGGGGGGGCAGCGTCTACACCGCCAGAAGCGCCTGTCGCGCCCCCCGTCGCGTCAGCGTCTGAGCAGGCGCCGCCCCAAGCGCCGCCGCCATGGGTAGTCGATGCCGAAACAACGGACGCAGACAGCGTTTCGCCAGCGCCCCACCCAGTGCCTGCCGCGGCGTCGCCAGTAGCTCCCGAGCCAGACAGTTCGCCTGTAGAGGAAGCGTCTGCGCCTTTACAGGAAGAGCCAGCGCCGGTAAGCACCACTGGCGCGATAGATAACGACCAATGGTTAGCATGCTTCGATGCACTGGGGTTAGGTGGTTTGACGCGCAATCTGGCAGGAAACTGCTTGGTCGAAAGTGATGACGGCAGCTTGCTGACTCTTCGCCTGGATCCTAGCCAGGAGGCCATGCAGGCCGAAGTACACCAAACACGTATCGAGCGGGCGCTAAAAGAGCAGGGCATGCCGCGGCGAATAGCGTTTTACGTCGCTGAGTTGCCTAAAAGCATAGAAACGCCCCGTCAGCGAGAAGATCGCCTGAATCAGGAGCGTCATGCCCAGGCGGTTGATCTACTCAATCATGACCCCCATGTACAGAAATTACAGCAGGCGTTTGGGGCAAAGCTGATAGAATCCAGCGTTAAGCCTGCCGATGAAATGCGCTAAGCTAGTTGTCATATCGTGGCAACATTGACCTATCATTTAACACCGTTGGAGATCAGACCATGCTTAAAGGTGGAATGGGCAACTTGATGAAACAAGCCCAAGAGATGCAGGAAAAAATGCAGCGCGTTCAGGAAGAAGTCGCCAAGGCAGAAGTACAGGGCGAGGCGGGCGCTGGTATGGTCAAGGTCACCATGAATGGTCGGCATGACGTTTCCAATGTGTCCATTGACCCCAGCGTGATGGAAGAGGACAAAGAGCTTCTGGAAGACTTGCTAGCCGCGGCCGTTAACGATGCGGTGCGCAAGCTGGAAGTTAACTCGAAAGAGAAAATGGAAGAAGCGACAGCGGGCTTGAACCTTCCTCCCGGCTTTAAGATGCCGTTCTAAGCAATGCGTTTTTCTCCTCTCGTTGAGCAATTGATGGATGCTTTTCGCGTGCTGCCAGGCGTTGGACCTAAAACGGCCCAGCGCATGGCCATGCATCTACTTGAACGCGAACGCCCAGGCGGGCAGCGTCTTGCAGCGGTTATTCAACAGGCGATAGACGAAGTGGGCTACTGTCAGCGTTGCCGAACGCTAACGGAAGCCGATATTTGTCTCCTCTGTGAAAGCCCGCGTCGTGATGATGCGCTGCTGTGTGTGGTCGAGTCGCCTGCCGACCAGCTGGCGATCGAGGAAGCCGGTGGCTTTAAAGGCCGCTATTTTGTGCTGCACGGCCATCTTTCGCCGTTAGACGGTATCGGGCCTGAATCCATCGGGCTTGATTTGCTCGAAGCGCGCGTCGCAGAAGGGCTAATCGAAGAAGTGGTGTTGGCGACCAATCCTACGATCGAAGGAGAGGCGACGGCGCACTATATTGCCTCACAGCTGGCCGAATACGGTGTCAAACTCTCGCGGCTAGCCTATGGTGTTCCCATGGGCGGTGAGCTGGAGTATGTCGATGGCGGCACCTTGAGTCGTGCGTTTAACGGCCGTTTGCCCTTTGCCAGCGAATAAGCCTACCTAAACGCAAACGCTTTCGCGTTTGCGCCAACTTGGAAGATTGCTTTTGTCCTCTCTTACTCCCTCTTATCAATGGCTTGATACCCCAGAGGCGCTTGATGCCGCGTGTGATCAAGTGGCTAACGCCCACGTCATCGCTCTGGACACCGAGTTTTTCCGGGAGAACACGTTCTTTCCAGTGCCTGCGTTGATTCAATTCACGGCGGGCGAAGAGGCTTATCTCATTGATCCTGTGGCGGTCCCCTGTACCGACACGTTTCGCGCACTGCTGCAAAATAGCGCGATTAAGTTACTCCACTCCTGTAGCGAAGACCTCGAAGTCTTCCAACACTGGGCTGGGGTGCTGCCGGCACCCTTAATCGATACGCAGGTGGTGCAGGGGTTTCTGGGCGAGAACCCAGGCATGGGTTACCAAAAGTTGGTGGAGTTTTGGGTGGGTGAAACGCTCCCTAAAGAGGAGACCCGCTCGAACTGGCTAGTGCGCCCGTTAACGCCTGCACAGTGCCACTATGCAGCTCTTGACGTGATCTATTTGCTAAAAGTATGGGCGCTGCAAGCGGAAAAGCTTGCCATGCTGGGGCGGCGTGACTGGGTGGATGCCGAGTGCGCAAGCTTGATAGAGCAAGCGGGACGAAGTGTAGATAACGACCAACAGTGGTATACCCGGCAGCGCCAACTTTGGCGTTTGACGCCTCGCCAAATGGAGACCTACCGACTAATGACCACCTGGCGTGAAGGCGAAACACGCCGTCGCGATTTACCGCGCAATTGGCTCATTAGCGATAAGCTTTTGTTTGCCATTGCTGAAAAGATGCCGAGTAACCGCTTTGAGCTGGCAGACGTGGAAGGTATCAAGCCAGTGCTGATCAAAAAAGAGGGCGATGCGCTTTTAGCAATGGTGAAGCAAGCGCAGCATTGCGAGGAAGCGGCTCTCCCGACTCGCTGGCCAGACCCAATGCACCCTACGTTCAAATCACGTTTCAAGGCGCTTAAAAAGGCAGTGACGGCTAAAGCCAACGATTTGGGCGTCGCGCCGGAAATGCTGATGCGCCGACGCGATATTGAAACCCTGGTCATGCAGGATCTCGCCGGCGAGCCTTTGACTTGGCCGAGCGGCTGGCGAGGTGAGTGTTTAAATGCCAGCTTGGCCGAAGCCCTCGAGGAGCGCGCCTCATGAGTGACAAACTGATCTGCGAAGTTTTCAAAAGCTCGCGCAAAGACGAAATGTACCTGTACGTCGACAAGCGTCAAGGACTCGCCGATGTGCCCGCGCCACTGCTGGAAACCTTCGGCAAGCCTGTGCCGGTTTTTACCATGCTGCTCACGGCGGATAAAAAACTATCCAGGGTCAGTGCAGCCGACGTGATGGAAGGGATTAACGACAAGGGGTTCTATCTGCAGATGCCGCCCCCGAAAGAGGCTTACTTGCTTGACGTGCATCGTGCCCATGTTGCTTCACACGTTGATACAGATGCTAATGATCAATAACGCCAGCTTTTCATGAATTTTCTTGCTCATGCTTGGCTCGTCAGCGCAGGTAGCGATGATTTTCTCTATGGCAATTTAATTGCCGATGGGGTGAAAGGGCGTGACCTAAGTGATTGGCCTGCTGCGATTGCGCAGGGTGTTCGCCATCATCGCCGCGTTGATGCTTGGGTCGATAGTCATCCAAGCGTTGCGAATGCACGGCGACGCGCCCCGGTTGCTCAGCGCCGTTATGCAGGCATTGCGCTGGATATGCTCTGGGATCATTTTTTGGCACGGGATACGGCGGGCCAAACCGATCAGAATGCTATTGTCGAGCGCTGCTATCGGCTGCTCTCGGCGCGGTCAGCGCCGAATCGGCTGGCAACAATGATGCCAGTGCTTGTCGAGCAGGACTGGCTAAGGGGCTATGCGGATTTTGATTTTACCTGCCGCGCCATTGCTGGCATTGGAAGGCGATTGTCGGGCCCCAATCAATTGGCGGCATTGGTGCCTTGGCTGGACGATGATTATCAAGCGCTAGAGAAGGATTTTCAGACACTCTGGCCAGCGCTATTGGCAGAACTAGGCCACACTGATCCACTACCCTAGGAAGTGTTTCCGCGAGGTCATGAAGGAGCAAACGATGGAAACTGCGATGCGCGAGCGTTTTTGGGAGCGCTTTTCCCTTGAGGAGCTGACGCCTCAGGAGTGGGAGGCGCTGTGCGACGGCTGCGGACAGTGTTGTCTGCTAAAGTTGCACGATGAAGAGACCCAGGAGTTGGCAGTACTGAACGTAGCTTGCCGTTTATTAGATACTCATAGCTGTCAGTGCAGTGACTATGCCAATCGATTCAAGACCGTGCCTGACTGCACCCAGCTTACCCCTGCTTTGGTGAAAGAGTTCACTTGGCTGCCACAGAGCTGCGGTTATCGGCGCGTGGCGGAAGGGCGTAAGCTGGCGGGGTGGCATCCGCTATTGAGCAATGATGCCGAGAGGGTTCATCGTAAAGGGGTGAGTGTGCGTAGCTTTGCTGTCTCTCAAGATGAAGTGCCGGAGCATCAATTAGAGTCGCACATCATTGCCGTCTTACCGATGTAATGATCCCCGATTTAAGCGCTAGGCTGCTGCTTAGGCGTAGCCCAAATAGATAGAAACGCTTCTTTTACCGGAGAAAGCACTTTTTTCGCTGGCGCTGGGCTAGCGGCTTTAGTACTCGTTTTGCGTGGCGCGTCCCAAATGGTCGGAAAATGGTCTTGGTATTTCATAGCGTCTACTGACTCCCATAGAGCGGTCATAAGCATCGGGCTTAGACATTAGTGTATGCGACTAAGGTGTAGTATGACGCAGAAGTCCGGCTTAGTGAATAGTTTATGGAAAGTGTTTTCATAAATCGTAAGGCGGCCTCCGGAATCGACGGCTGGCGCAGTTGGCAACGGAGGAGAGTGAGCGGTCGCTTATGCTTCTACGAGTGCGCTTTTAGCCAAGCCTGCAGCGCTTGATAAGGCATAGGGCGGGCAAAGAAGTAGCCTTGGAAAATATCGCACGCTAAGTCTGCTAGCTGCTGTTGCTGCTGGAAGGTTTCAACCCCTTCGGCAACAACGGCCAAGTCCAAGTGGTGGGCCAGAGCAATGATACCCTGCACGATGGCGGCATCTTTACTGTTGCTAGCGATGTTGTTGATGAAGCTACGGTCAATTTTGATTTTGTCGACGGGCAAGTGGCGTAGGTAGCTCAAGCTCGAGAAGCCAGTGCCAAAGTCGTCAATCGCGATACTAATCCCTCGCTCTCGAAGTGCATGGAGGGTGCTGATCGCTGCGTCGGTATCATTCATTAAAATGCCTTCGGTCAACTCCAGCTCCAACGATGTCGCGCTCAAACCCGTGGTGTCCAATATGCTATCGAGCGTGCTTAAAAAGCTTGGCCGGTGAAACTGCATCGGAGAGAGATTGATGGATATACGGCAGTGGGCGGGCAACTGTGGCTGAAGGGTAAGAAAGTCGCTTGCCGCGCGTTCCATCACCCACTCGCTCAAGGCAATAATTTGACCTGTCTCTTCCGCCATAGGGATAAACAGCGCCGGTGATATGGCACCTTTGGTAGGGTGGTTCCAGCGAACCAGCGCTTCAAACCCCGCTACACGCCCTTCGCGGGTTAATAGTGGCTGATAATTGAGCGCAAATTGCTCATTTAAAATCGCTTCCTGCAAGTCATTTCTCAACGTTACGCGTTGCGTTAGCTTTTGGTTAATGTCGAGGGTGAACGCCTGCAGCGTGTTGCGCCCCTGCTGCTTGGCTTTATACATCGCCATATCCGCTTGTTGAATCAGCTCTTCCGGTTGTGCTATTTGCTTATCATTGAGGGCAATGCCAACGCTGGCCGTGAGATAGAGTTCATGCCGGTCAATACAATAGGGCATTGCCAGTGCTTCCAGCAGACGCCCGGCAATTTCCTCCGCTTGCTGGGGACTATTTAAATCTGGCAGGAGGAGCACGAACTCATCCCCGCCGAAACGGCATAACGTATCAGAAGGTCTAATCTCCCGCTCAAGCCGCCTAGCGACGCTGATGAGCACTTGGTCACCAATGCCGTGGCCTAACGTGTCATTAATGGGCTTAAATTCATCTAAGTCGATAAAAAGCACGGCCAATTGCTGATGGTGACGTCGTGCAAGTTCGACGTCGTGACGTAGGCGGTCTTCAAACAAGGCGCGGTTACCTAAACCGGTCAGCACATCATGAGTGGCGTGGAAGGCGAGCGCATTTTCATGATCACGGCGCTCGGAGATGTCATTAATACTGCCGACATAATGGGTGACTTGACCGCTATGACCGCGAACAGGTGAGAGAAAAAGATTGTTCCAAAACGCCTGGCCATTTTTACGATAGTTACGAAGGGTCAAGGTGATATCGTGCTGCTGCTCCAAGGCATGCTGTATATCCGCGATTTGCTTAGGGTCAGTGTCTGGTCCCTGCAGAAAACGGCAGTTGCGTCCTTTGGCTTCTTCCAGCGTATAGCCGGTCATGGCAACAAAGGCTGGGTTGACATAAAGAATAGGGAAATCAGGTTGTTGCGCTTCGCAAATTAAAATGCCATTACTGCTTGCTTCAATACTCCGCTGATAGATTCGCAGCTGAGCTTCCTGTTGACGCAGCGCAGTCATCTCTTTGGCTATCCCGTAAACGCCCACTACGTGCCCGCTCACGACCGTCGGTAATAACGACACATCCAAATATCGCGCTTTGCCTCGTTGGCTAGTGACTTCTAGGTCAAAACGTTGGGCAACACCGATTACCGCGTATTGGAAGGCCGCGTCGACCCAGGTGTGATGTTCTAAAGCAACGATATCCTTCCAATGACGGCCGATAATCTGTGTTTCGTTTATTTCTAGCAAGGTGAGCACAGCGTGGTTCACGCTCAAATAGTAACCCTGTATATCAAGTGAAAACACCGCTTCGGGATTTTGAGTAAACAGTGAGCGAAAGCGCTGTTCACTATCCTGTAGCGTCTCCTTGGCGATAGAAAGTTCTCGGGAGCGCTGGGCGCGCGCTGAAATCAGCGCAAAGCTGAAAACCAATTGGTAAGTCAGCAGTAGCCCGGAGAGGCCCACGCCCGCGGCTATGAAATTAGCCAGTACCAGCGGCGGATGTGAACGCTCGGAGAGGGCGAGGTTCATAACGTTACCGCCCGGTAGCACTGAGGTATGGTCGGCGAGTGTGCCTGTTGGAGAGGTGATAGAAGGCGCTGGCAGCAGACCACTCCCATTGGTAACTAGGTGCCCGTTGGTATGCAGGAGATGAAGGGCAAAAGCACCGTTGATGGCGCTGGTTTCTTTTTCGACCAGCCGCGCTATATCGATGGCAGCCACTAACTGATAGGCACTGGTGGAGGACTGGATGGCGAGTAGTGCGAGCCTCGGATACTCATGATCGGGAAAAGACCATTGAATAGGGCTGCGCTGTTGATTCAACCAGGTTTGTGTGGCGAGCGTGGTAAGCTGTTCTTCTAACCAGAGTAGCGCGCTGCCGTCTTGACCTCGGCGCCATGTATCATTGTCGTTAGGGTTAAAGTAGCCAATCGCTAATACGCTCGGATAATCAGTCCAATAGCGCTCTACCTCGCGGCTGCGTGAACTCGCATCCTCGAACACCTGGTCCCATCGCTCTGCCAAGCGCTGAAGGATAATCGCTCGGGACGCCATGGTTTGTTCAATGTTGATTGCCATGCTCTCGAGGCTTTGCTGAGCGCTCTGGCGCATCTCCTGGTGCTGGCTCCAACTGACTAAAAACCAGCCGCTCATACTTAAACTCACCCCAACAATACCCGCCAGTACGGCGGCGCCACTCAATGAGGTTTTTAACTGGGGTATTCGTCGGCTCACCATGAGCATGGCAATACCAAACAGGAAACAGAGGATGCCAGGAATCAGTGCACTTGCACGCGGCAACCAAACAGGGAGTGGCCTTCCGTAGTGAGCGGCTATGGTGATACACCCAATGACCCATAAAAAAAGCCCGCCAAACTGCCATAGCCGCCGCTGCCACCGCTTTTTTACACCAACCCATAAGCAATACCCCGCCAGTAGGAGTATGGGCACCGTTTGGTTGGGGAGGCGCGGGTGGCCACTCAACAGCGAGGCGGCATCCGAAGAAGGATCTACGACGTTATGCACCAAGGTATAAAGGGCAATGGCGATGAGCGCGATGGCGGTTACTTTACGGCCATATGAATAACTGGCCATTACTGCACTAAGACCTAAACCGCACAGTAAAATGACCAATGCGCTGTCTGGGATTAGCGCGAGGGATTGCGGCTGGCGAAAATCAGGAAAAAAACCTAGCAGGAAACTACCCGCGCCGATGACGACGGTGGTAGCCAGCAACATGAGCAGGCCCGCTTGAAGCGCAAGCTCACGATTATTAACTTCCATTAGTAACTATTCGCATATCAGTCATAGGCGCTCATGGTGGCCGATACTAAACTTACCCTTGTAAAACAATTGGTCGCCACCCCTTATCATCAACGCAAAAGGAGGGGATGTCTCCACTTGTACGAGGTGAGTTCGTTAACTATTTGAAATAGCCATTTTTTTATTTTATGTAATATTTTTTGAGTAGTTTTCTAAGCATAAATAAGGTTAGGGATATTTGGCAAAAATACGTTTTAACGCTTTAGGGTACAACGTTTGCTTTGTTTAGAGAGTCGGGTTCGAGCATCATTAGGGAAGATATTCTATGCTGCTAAATTAGGGTCTTCATTGCCTATTTCCAACGTTATAGCCGCCAAAACTTAAGCAACCATAGGTATATCGATAGTGCATAACCGTCACCAAAAGCATTCGTGAATACGAAAGTAATCTGCATTAAAAAACAGATGCTTATTGGACTATTTCTGCGCCTTGAAATGTCGCTTTGCGCAGCAAGGCGTGTAAACTGAAGGAAGACTGTTACCTATTCGTAAAGGACACTCATGACCGCTGCCAGCCTTCCTCCAACGCCTCCTCTCGTAGTGGGTATCGGCGCCTCCGCTGGTGGTTTGGAAGCAATCTCTAAGTTGATTGCACCGCTCGATCCTGATATGCCGCTGGCATACGTTGTGTTACAACACGTTTCCCCGACCCACAAAAGCATGCTGGTCGATATTTTAAGCCGAGAAACCCGCCTCAGAGTGCAGCGTTTTGAGGATAATCAAACGCCCGAAGCAGGGGGGATCTATGTGGTGCCCGCCAACACCAATGCCCTGATCAAAGAAGGCATTTTTCATACCACGCCTATCCAACCCCACGTGGGGCCGAAACCGTCGATTAACGACTTTTTTATCTCATTGGCGTCGGATGCCCACGAGGCGGCGGTTGGAATAGTGCTATCCGGCACTGGATCCGATGGTACGGCTGGGTTAAGGGCTATTCTTGCTGCGGGTGGCGTTACCATGGTGCAAACCCCCGCCAGCGCTAAATACAACGGTATGCCGCAATCTGCTTTAGATGCCGGCGTCATTGATTATGTATTAGAAGCTGAGGCGATGGCACCTCGGTTAGCCGAATTTGCTCGACTCGAGCGTGCCAGTCTCGACGGGCGCCAAACCGACGTACCTGACCGTTTGCTGTCGTTATTAAAAGAGCATCGCCAGTTAGATTTTTCAGGCTATAAAAAAGGCACCCTCAGCCGGCGCATAAGACGGCGCCTGATTGCTACCAACATGGCGGATATGCAGCAGTATCTCGCCTTAGTGGAGTCTAGTCCCGGTGAGTTAGAACAATTAGGGCGCGATATTCTAATTTCGGTGACGGCGTTCGTACGCGACCGGACAGCATTCGATGCCTTGGACGGCGCTATTAATAAGCTGATCCAAGACGCGGGGAGTGAGCCTATTCGAGTATGGGTGGCAGGCTGTGCCACGGGTGAAGAGGCCTACTCGATTGCATTGATGATTGCCGAAGCCAAGCGTCGTCATGGTGAAACAGGTCGCATCGTACAGATTTTCGCAACGGATATTGATGAAGATGCCCTGGAAATCGCTCGGCGAGGGCGCTACATCGCCGCGGCACTTGAAGCACTACCACCCGAATGGGTGGCTCGCTACTTTACAGCCGCTGAGCATACCTTCGATGTCAACAAAGAGCTGCGCGATATGGTGGTGTTTGCCAAACACAATTTGGTCGATGATCCGCCGTTTTTACGTTTGAATCTGGTGACTTGTCGTAACGTGCTGATCTATTTCGATAATGAGCTACAATCAAGGGTGTTGCAGCGTTTTCACTTTGGCTTACGATCGAGAGGTTTGCTGTTTCTAGGTCGGTCGGAAAGCATTGCCCAAACCGAAAATTTATTTACCCCTCTCGACCGGCGCGAGCGGCTTTTCCGCAAACAGGGTGAAAGCCGAGAAGTTGCCCCGAGGCCTGCGCAAAACGCGGGAGAAAACCCACCGTTGCGGCGGCGCGATCGTGATATGCAGCAATTGTTAGACGCGTTGGTCTCGCATATGGAAGCCACCGTTGCCCTTTGTGATATCCAGGGCAACGTTCTACACACAGCGGGTGAAGTCGCCAAGTTTTTACAGTTTCCCGCGGGTCGCACGCTCGTGGGCATCAGCGATGTGATTAATCCTGCTTTTCGTGGCGAACTGATGGCGATGTTGCATCAGTTTCAGAAACAGCGCGAGCCTCAGGTAGGGCGTCGTCGTCGCTTTGAAGACCGTTGGTGGCGGCTCAGTGTGCGAGCGCTCACAGAGAGCGATGATGACCGGCGTTTGCTCGTCATCCTAACGCCAACGCCGATCGTTGAGCCTTCCCCAGAAGCAGATGTGGCTTTAGAGCGGCTGATGGAGCCTATGCCGCTCGATAAAGGCGATAGCTTAGAAGACGAATTGGTGGCTACGCGAGAACATCTTCAGGCGCTGATTGAAGAGTTGGCCACTGCTAACGAAGAGATGCAGTCGCTGAATGTAGAGGCTCAGGCGTCGAATGAGGAACTCCAAGCCTCGAACGAAGAGATGGAGGCCGCCAACGAAGAGCTGCAGGCCACTAATGAAGAGCTGATAAGTCTTAATGAAGAGCTCAACGTTAAAACCAGTGAGCTGACCAAGCTCAACGAAGAGTATACCTACCTGTATGACGCGCTTGATTTCCCGCTGCTGGTGTTTGATGCCGACCACTGCCTAAAGCGATACAACGCCCCGGCAGCTCGTTACTTTAACTTTCGACCGACCGCTCTGCAGCGCCATGTAGCGGGGTTAAAATTGCCGACTGCGCTGAATAGCTTGGAAGATCAACTAAATAGCGTCATGGCCAGTGGGGTGCCTGAAGAGGACGTAGTGGAAGTCGACGGGAGGTTGCTACAGCGGGTATTGACGCCGGGCGTTAGTCGCGATGGCCGGGTAGAACTGCTGATTTTGACGCTGATGGACATTACTGACCTTAGCCATGTGCAGGCCAAGTTGCGCCAATCCCAAGCGCAACTTCATGCGCTTATGGAAAACAGCACGGTGATGATGGCCCTCAAGGATCTCAACGGCCACTATACTTTTGCCAATCCGAAGTTTTTAAATACGTTTGGGCTTTCACGAGAAGAGCTGGAAGGCCACACCCCGTTTGAATTATTTCCCGAGCCTTATGCCAGCTCCATGTGGGCATGCGACCTTGAGGCACTCCGCTATCAGCGCATGGTGGAGGGCGAGCACGTGCTGACCGCACCGGAAGGTGGGGTACGAATTTTTTCATCGGTTCACCAAGTGTTACGCGATGATCAGGGCCACCCTCATCTGATTTTAACGGAAGCCGAAGATATCACCTCTCGCAAGCAGGCCGAGCGTGAAATGCTGGTGGCGGCCAAGGTGTATGAGCAGGCCGGAGAAGCCATCGTAGTGATCAATGCGATGGGCAACGTGCAGTCGGTTAACGCGGCATTTTCACGGATTACGGGGTTTGCTGCCCAGCAAGTAATGAATACCCCAGCGCTGCCACTGCTGTATAGCGATCAGGAAAATGCGCTGGACGCAGACCCATCAGCTACCTGCCCCATTTTATGGGACATGGTTCAACATAACGGCTATTGGCAGGGCGAAGTCTGGAACCAGCGCAAAGATGGCACTCTTTTTTCCCAGTGGCTGACGCTTAATAGCATTGAGCCAGAGGGCCATGAAGAGATGCTCTATGTGGCCGTTTTTTCGGATATTACCCATATCAAAGAGTCCCAGCAGCACGCTGAGTACCTGGCGACTCATGACGCGCTGACCGGGCTACCCAATCGCACGCTATTTCAAGACCGCCTGCAGGTGGCGATTGCCCACTCGCGGCGTAATAACCAACTCAGTGCACTGATGTTTCTCGATCTTGATAACTTTAAGAGTATAAACGATACCTTGGGCCACGATGTCGGCGATGAACTGCTGATTCAAGTGGCGGGTAGGCTGCGCGAGCTGGTCAGGGACATGGATACCGTGGCGCGACTAGGCGGCGATGAATTCACTATTATCGTGACCGAAACCACGATCGAAGGTGCCGAACAAGTTGCCAAGCGGATCGTCGAGTCGCTGTCGAAACCGTTTGAAGTACGCCGCCATTCGCTCTTTGTCACCTCCAGCGTCGGCCTCGCTTTCTGTCCAGATGACGGTGAAGATGTCGCTGGCTTGACCAAAGCCGCCGATACGGCCATGTATCGCGCTAAAGAGAATGGTCGTGACCGCTTCGAGCTGTTCAAGCCTGAGCTGCAGGAGCGTTTGATGCGCGACGTCGCCATCGAGCATGCTTTGCGGGAAGGGATGGAGCAGGGACGTTTACACTTGGTCTTTCAGCCCAAGTTCACCAGTGCTTCTCCCAACCAATTAGTCGGTGCCGAGGCGCTGTTGCGCTGGAACGATCCGGCGCTGGGTGCGGTCAGCCCCGCGGATTTTATCCCTGTTGCTGAAGCCACGGGATTGATTCTTGAGCTTGACCGGCATGTGGCGCTGTTGTTGGTTAACCAATTAGCGCAGTGGTTAGCAGAGGGTATCTCTCCACCGCCCGTGGCGATGAACGTGTCAGCGCGTAGCTTTCAAGAAGAGCGTTTCATCTCACATCTGTTTAAGTGTCTGAAGCAGAATCGAGTTCCCCATAAGCTTATTCAAGTAGAAATTACCGAAAGCACGCTGGTGGATCGTTCAAGTGCGGCATTGGGCAATATAGAAAAGCTGCGCGAAGCGGGGATTAAACTGGCGGTAGACGACTTTGGCACCGGCTACTCCTCGTTAGCGTATTTAAAACGACTGCCGTTGGCAGAGTTAAAAATCGATAAAAGCTTTGTCGATGGTCTGGGTAGCGCCGATGAGAGCGATCAAGCAATTGCGCTGGCGATTTTGGGCATGGCCAAAGCACTCAACATCCGCACGGTCGGAGAGGGCGTGGAGACACAGTCGCAGCTTAACTGGCTGACCGCTAACGGGTGTGATTATGTACAAGGCTATCTATTATCACGCCCGTTACCGCTGGCAGAGTTTACCGTGTTAGTGGCGGCGCACACTTTGCCTTCAAGCAATGATGACTAGGAAAGGGATTCCTGACGTGACGATACCAAACGGATTTATTGAGCAGTGTGAACAGGAACAGTTACATCTCTCTGGTGCTATTCAGCCCCATGGGGCGCTAGTGGTGAGCAGCCTTGACGGTAAAGTAAGCCATGTATCGGCTAACCTAGCCAACTTGTTAAAAACGGATGAACGTGTAGAGCAACTGCTGGATCAGCCACTGCCGGCTTTTCTTCAAGAGTTCTATGACAGCGCCCCGCCGCTTAACGAGGGCGAGCGCTATGTTGGGCAAGGTAATACTGACCAGCAGGAGTTCGATGGCATCATTAGCCATAATGGTGAGCAACTGATTTTCGAGCTCTACCCGGTCGATGCCCATGCGGACCCTATGCCGATGCCAGGGGAAGCAAATCCGGTTCCCGAAGATCGTGAGACGCTTGAGCGTCAGTGTCAGCAATTATTGGAAGCACTGTTGCGCTTAAGCGGTTTCGATCGTGTGCACTACTACCGCTTTATGCCCGAGGGGGACGGTGAAGTCACCGCCGAGGCCCGCCAACCCCACGTAGAGGGCAGCTACTTAGGCTTACGGTTTCCTGCCAGCGACATCCCCCAGGTGGCGCGGCGTCTCTACGTGCAGAATCCTTGGCGCTCAATTCCAGATGCGGCAGCGCCATCAATCCCTATCGTTGGCCGTACTCAAGCCTCGACACCCAACCTCACTTGGGCTGACTTGCGCAGCGTGTCGCCGGTTCATCAGGAATATATGGCCAATATGGGTGTCGGTGCGGCAATTTCGCTGCCCATTATTCAGGCGGGTGAACTGGATGCGCTTATTTCCTGCCACAGCGGCGCGCCGAAACAGCTAACAGTCAGCCAATTGCAGGCCATGAGGGCGCTGTCAGAAGGTTTTAATTTACGTCTGCGCGACTATAAAGCCCGGCGACGTTTGCAAGTGCTTGACGGTATGCAGCGCCATTTTGACCAAGCCAAGGCGGTCCTCATGCGGCATGGTGGACTAGAGAGTGCCTGGCCGGAGCTCAGCCGCTGGTTAATGGATACCTTCAATGCCGATGGCGTAATTTTGCAGGTAGGGGCTGAGTATCATCAATCGGGGGTGGCGTTATCGTCAGAAGGGGTTAGCGTGGTAGCGGAAGCGGCCAGGTTTGAGACCTCATCGGTGTGGATCAGCGATAATTTACAGCGCGATTGTACCGATATGCCACTCAGTGAGATCGCCGGTGTGGCGGTGGTCAGCGATTTACCTCTGGATCAACACCATAGTGTTAACCTCTACCTATGCCGTCTGGAGCACCTCTATGAAGTGACTTGGGGCGGCAATCCCGATAAACCCATCGACTACCGCGATGGTAGCAGCGCCATTGCGCCGCGTCGCTCCTTTGAAGCCTGGATAGAGCAGCGCGTTGGCCATAGCAGGCCCTGGTCATCGAGCACTCGCATATACCTACTGAAACTTCGCGCGCTGCTGCAACAAGCAAAATCCTTTGTCTGGACAGCGGATGAGTAACGCAAGTTTGGACGCATGGTTAAAGCGTGAAACGCGCGAAGCGCATCACCGTATTGATCAGCACCCGGCGTTAAAACCGTTGATCACGCGAGAGCTGACCCTAGCGGAGTACGCCGCCGGCTTAAGCGCACTGTACCCCCCCGTCGTCAGTTTGGAGCACGTGCTGAGCCGTGGCTTGGTGAACCTAGGCGTCAATTACCCTTTGCTTCGACGTGCCGCGCTATTGAAAGCCGACCTTCACCAACTGGGCCAACGAGAAAAGACAGGCCATCCCGCGCCGACACCTAGTGGGTTAGCAAGCCTAGTCGGCATGTTGTACGTCCTGGAGGGGTCACGTTTGGGGGGCGCCATGATTGCCCGGCATGTTAGCCACGTGCTGGGTCATCAAGTGCCACTGCGTTTTTTTAGTACCTACCCTCTGGAGGCGGAGCAGTGGCGCGCTTTTTGGTGTTTTGCCGAGCGCCACTGCCCACCGCCCACGTGGCCTGCCGTGCGCGAGGGCGCCCAGCAGGCCTACGCGCATTTTGCTCAGGGGTTGGCGTTAGAGGGGGCCGTCAAGCCCAATGACCAAAGAATAAAGGCGTCTTGACGCGCGGTATCGCGCCAAGCTTTGAAGCGTCCCGAGGCTCCACCGTGGCCACTGCTCATGTCGGTGCGCATTAGAATCGGCGCTGTTCCTTGTTGCTGTCTGGTCACTTGGGCATAAAACTTGGCAGGCTCCCAGTAGCTAACCCGCGTATCAAACCAGCTGCCTTCAATCCACAGCGCCGGGTAGGCCTGCGGCTGGATGTTATCCATGGGGGAATAGGCGCGGATCCGAGCGGCGACTTCTGGCGAATCGGGGTTGCCCCACTCGCTGTACTCTGCGGTAGTCAGTGGTAGGTCAGGGTTCTGCATCGTGCGCAGTACGTCCAGAAACGGCACGTCTAATAGGGCAGCGCAGAATGCGTCAGGCGCACGATTAATGCAGGTGCCCACCAACAGCCCGCCAGCGCTGGCGCCATAGGCCGCAATGCGCTGCGAGTCGCTAATCCCTTCTGCCACTAGGGCCTCTCGGGCGGCTAGGAAATCATCAAAACTGTTCTCCTTATGGGCCATCTTACCGTTTAAATACCAGGGTTCACCGCGCTCACCGCCGCCGCGCACGTGAGCAACAGCAAAGGCTGCGCCGCGCTCCAAAAGCTCTAACCGCGCGATGGAAAACCAAGGATCTAGCGCCTCGCCGTAAGCGCCGTAGCCATAAAGCAGCGTGGGTAAGGGTTGGTCCGCTAGGTCAGCGCGCATAACCACCGATACCGGCACCCGCTCGCCATCCTGGCTGGTGGCCCAGATGCGCTTGCTGATGAGCTGTTCAGGTTGAAGGTTGCCATAGACGGGCACCCGCTTGAGTAGCGTTCGTTCGCCGCTGATGAGGTCGAGAGCGAACCAGCTGGGCGGCTGGGTAAACGACTCTTCGCGTAGGCGCAGGATTTGGCTATCGAAATGGGGCGCATCTTCGAGCATCTGTGAGCAGGGCAGTTCTGGCAGCGCCAAGTAAGTGTCTAGCTGGCAGGCATGTTGCGCATCAAAGACTAATCGTCTTAAGCGCACTTGTGCTTGCTGGTGATCGCGCTCACCCAGCATCAACCCCCAGGAAAAGGCATCGACGCCTTCCAACGTGGCGTCTTCGCGGTGAGCAATGAGCGTTTGCCACGCTAGTGATTGCTGGCCGAGCTGGCTTTCCGGTAGATAATCGAGCTGAAAATGAGCGCCTGACTGGTTATGCAGGCGATAAAAACTACCCGGACGGTGATCGATACTGTATTCGACCCCGTTTTGCCGTTGCTGAATACATAGCGGCTCATCAGCCGGCGCGTGAGCGGGTATCAGATGAATTTCGCTGGTGTCTTTTGAACCACTTTCGAGCAGCAGCCAGGCGCGTGAACGCGTTTTGCCAATGCCAAGCCAGAACTCAGTGTCCTCCTCGCGTAAGACAAGTATTGGGGCGGGGGAGGCGTTTGGATTATCCAGGCATAATGGTAAGCGCCAGACGCTATCAGGGCGCTGCGTGTCATCAAAGCGGGTAAATAGCAGGGTGGCCGTGGTCGCGGTTTGATCCTCTGCCCAGCACAGCCCAGCGCCAATATCAGTGAGTAACTGAACCGGGGCGCCGTCGGGTAGCGCCTTTAGCCACAGCGTGAAACGCTCATCGCCTTGGGTATCTTCTGTCCAGGATAGCCACTGCTCATCGGGTGATAGTGCCATGTCGCCCATGTCGTAAAAGTCATGGGCTGATGCGCGGGCACTCACATCAAAGAAGCAGACGGGCTGATCCGGTTGCTGAATGGGATGGCGCCACCAGCGGGGGTAGTCGTCTTCGGCACTGGTCTCGTTCCAGAACGTAAAATGGTCAAGCGTTGTCTTAAGGCTACTCACCGCCAATTCGCGACGGGCCAGGTGGCTCTGGTATAACGCTTCTTCCAGGGGAGCCAGCGGGGCAAACCAGTCGGCTTGTTGCTGGTTGGCGGCTTGTAAAAAGTCGCTCACCTCAGCGTCGTCACGCTCTTCTAACCAGTGCCATTGCGGGTCATTAGCGCGATAATAGCGCGCAGCGGGTAAGCCTGAGTGTATGCCGTGCTGTGCTTTCATAAATTGATAGGTACCATAACGGGAAATCAACGTCGGGTGAGTTCACCCACATGAGGGGTATTATGCTGTTTGAAAATTCAACGTCATTGCTGTGGTTGAGTTATTACGGTCTGTCGCTGTTAGTGATCGTTGCGGTCTATTTTGCGCTTATTTTTCTGCCTCGTTTGCCACGCCTAGTGCTGACCTGGGCAGTCGCAGGTGCCATATGGGCGCCTGCCGGTTTTCGCTTGCCGCTGATTGAAGAGGGTGAATTCTATACCGGTTGGGCCCCTTCGGCGATGGTGGCAGCGGTTGGCTTTCTGGAGAATAACGGGGCAGCGCTGCGTGGCGGCTTGATGTGGTTAGTGCTGGGCATGGCGCTAGGCGCGCTTGTCGGCGTCGCGCTATGGTGGTGGCGCCGTCCTGGTGATGCTGACTATGTTACTCAGCAGGAAGAGGATGACGACAGTGTGCAGCCGCCCCCGCGTCGCCGTGAACCGGTGATTGGTTAATGCACGCTCTACCAACGCGTTTAGAGCCCGGTATGTGTAAAGCGTATGTGTGAACTGCTTGGCATGAGTGCCAACGTGCCTACCGATATCTGTTTTAGCTTTTCGGGCTTTCTGCACCGCGGTGGGGGCACAGGCCCCCACCGCGATGGCTGGGGCATCGCCTTCTATGAAGAGGGCGGTTACCGCGATTTTCGTGACCCGCACCCCTCGGTCGACTCACCGATTGCGCGACTAATTTGCGACTACCCGATTAAGTCCCGCGTGGTGATCAGTCACATTCGTCAAGCTAACGTGGGCGGTGTAAAGCTTGCCAACACCCACCCTTTTACCCGTGAAATGTGGGGGCGTCCCTGGTGCTATGCGCATAATGGTCAACTAAGCGGTTGGGAGCGCCTGACACTAGGAAACTACACACCGGTTGGCAGCACTGACAGCGAACACGCCTACTGCTGGCTAATGGGTGAGCTGCGCCGCATTTTTCCGACGCCGCCTGCGAACCCCGAAGCGCTTTGGGAGCAGTTGCATCAGCTGTGTGAGCAACTCAGAGCACTGGGCGTATTTAATATGCTGCTCTCTGATGGGCGCTATTTATACACCTATTGCGCCACCAAGTTGGCCCATATCACTCGCTGCGCGCCCTTCGGGGAGGCGGAGCTTTCTGACGCGGAAATGACGGTCAATTTTGCCGAGCACACTACGCCTGACGATATCGTATCGGTGATCGCCACCGAGCCTCTCACGCATAACGAAGCATGGCAGCGTATGGTGCCGGGTGAGCTATTAGTATGGCGAGATGGAGAAATCCAGGCGCGTTACTGTCCATAATGGACTGAGTGACTTACGTTATAATTAATCGTGCTACTTTTTTCTGAGACTTACCTAGGGCTAAAGTTGAAACGTAAGTTTCAATCGATCGTTTTACAGCTTGTCATGGGTCGTATATCGTTGGCTTCTTTCACAAGGGCTTGTTTGGAAGTCAGCGAGCGCTGCTAGTTTTCAGAAAAAGCCTAGCGACAACAACAAGGTCGGTGAGCACGCCGACATGGATAGCGGAGATTGCCCATGAGCGAACACGCCAACGCCGCCGTTTTACGTGGCCCAGCGCTTGAAGGGTTGGATCAGTACGATTCAGTCACGGATGTTTTTCATACCGCAGTAGCGCGTTTTAAGGAGAAACCGGCTTTTTCTTGCATGGGGAAAACACTCACGTTTTCCGACCTTGACCGTCTTTCAGCGGACTTTGCCGCTTGGTTACAGCACGAAACCGACCTTGTGCCAGGTGACCGAATTGCTATCCAACTTCCCAACGTCCTTCAATTCCCGGTCGCGGTGTTTGGTGCATTGAGAGCAGGACTCGTCGTGGTAAATACCAATCCGCTCTATACCGAGCGTGAAATGGCCAACCAGTTCAAGGACTCTGGTGCGAAAGCCATTTTAATACTGGCCAACATGGCGGATAAGCTAGAAAAAGTACTCGATAAAACGGATATCAAGCACGTTTTAGTCACTCAATTAGCGGATTTACACGATGTGCCCAAGCGCTGGTTGATCAATGCCGTTGTGAAGCACGTTAAAAAAATGGTGCCCGCCTATTCGCTACCCAGTGCGATTGGTTTTCGCGAGGCGTTGAAAAAGGGGGCCTCGCTTAATCATACCGAGGTCAAGAGAAGTGCCGACGATTTAGCCGCGCTTCAGTACACCGGCGGTACGACGGGCATGCCGAAAGGGGCGATGCTCACACATCGCAACTTGATCGCCAATATGCTGCAGGCACGCGAAGCTATCGGACCTCACCTGACCAATGGTGAAGAGCTGATCATTGCACCGCTGCCGGTTTATCACATTTACACATTTACCGTTAACTGCTTATTTTTGATGGAGACAGGCAACCACTCGCTGTTGATTACCAATCCTCGCGATTTGGATGGCTTCGTCAAAGAGCTTAAGGGTTTGCCCTTCACCGCTTTTATCGGCCTCAATACGCTGTTTAACGCACTGTGTAATCGGGACGATTTTAAGCAACTGGATTTTTCCAAGTTGAAGCTAACCATCTCCGGCGGTATGGCTCTCACGAAAGCGGCTGCTCAGCGTTGGGAGCAGACCACCGGGTGCCCTATCGCCGAAGGGTATGGCCTTACCGAGACATCGCCGATCGTTAGCTTTAACCCGACCGATGCCATTCAATTGGGCACCATCGGTAAACCCGTCGCGGGCACCGCCGTTAAGGTGGTCGACGCGGATGGCAATGAGGTGGCGTTAGGGGAGCCAGGCGAACTCTGCGTGCAAGGCCCGCAGGTGATGAAAGGCTACTGGCAGCGTGAAGATGAAACACGCGTTTCTATTGATGAGAATGGCTGGTTCCACACGGGCGATATCGCCATCCTGCAGGACGATGGTTATATCCGCATTGTTGACCGTAAAAAAGATATGATCCTGGTCTCTGGTTTCAATGTTTATCCCAATGAGATCGAGGACGTGGTGGCCGCTCACCCGGATGTACTGGAGTCAGCCGCGGTGGGCGTGCCAGATGAAAATGCAGGCGAAGTGATCAAGCTGTTCGTGGTGAGCAAAAATAGTCAGTTGGATGAGAAAACCTTACGCGACTGGTGCAAAAAAGAGCTAACAGGCTATAAAGTGCCAAAAATTATTGAATTCCGAGAGGAATTACCTAAAACCAACGTTGGCAAAGTGCTCCGCCGCCAGCTGCGCGACGAAGAACCTTCAAAAACGTCATCAGACAGCCATCAATAAACTCTCGATTACCGTTTGCTTTGTGGTTAGGCGTCGTGGAGATGAAAGCGTTACACTATCCGACCCGCTCTATTGAGCGGGTTGATTTTTTGTGTCTCTTGTTACTTTTTCTTATTCAACGTCTCTTCACTCTCCAAGCGAATGGAAACCGACGCTATTGTGACCACCGAACCATCCTCAGCCCCTACCGATAGTCAACGTCTCGCGGCGCTCCAACAGGCCGCGAGCGATGTGATGCTGCGCGATGCCGAGCGGCTGGAACGACGCTTGGCTGGATTAAAACGCCGCCTACGCGATAATAAGCCCATTAGCCGTGGCTTAACCGAGGTAGAGCGTGAGCTTAGCCGTGCCCAGCAACAGCTCAGCCTACGTGAGAGCCAGCAGGTCGTGTTTAATTACCCGAACGAGCTACCGGTCGTCGAACGCAAAGAAGATATTGTTAACGCGATACGCGATCATCAAGTGGTGGTGGTGGCAGGGGAGACCGGCTCGGGCAAAACCACGCAGCTACCTAAAATGTGTTTGGAGTTGGGTCGTGGGCGCCGTGGTTTGATTGGCCACACCCAGCCACGGCGGTTGGCTGCGCGCAGCGTTGCGGGTCGTTTGGCAGAAGAGCTGCAGGTTTCCCTGGGCGAGCAAGTGGGTTATCAGGTGCGTTTCACCGACCAAAGCAGCCCGAGTACGCTGGTAAAATTGATGACAGACGGGATCGTGCTGGCCGAGACCCAGCACGATCCACTGCTGCTGCGCTACGACACCATCATTATCGATGAAGCCCACGAACGTAGCCTGAACATCGATTTTCTGCTTGGCTACCTCAAGCGTCTGCTGCCCAAGCGTCCTGACCTGAAAATCATCATTACCTCGGCGACCATTGACGTCGATCGCTTTGCTAAACACTTTGGCACTGCGACAACCCCCGCCCCGGTCGTTGAAGTCACCGGGCGTACTTATCCAGTTGAAGTGCATTACCGTCCATTAATCCGTGATGCCGAGGATGAAGAAGACCGCACGCTGCAAGAGGGCATTCTGCACGCGGTGGGAGAAATTGAAGCCATCGAGCGTGAAAAAGGCTGGCTACATGGGCCCAGAGATGTGCTGGTGTTCCTGCCCGGCGAGCGTGAGATTCGTGAAACCGCCGATATCCTGCGCCGGGCCGATTTGAAAGGCACTGAAATCCTGCCGCTCTACGCTAGGCTCTCCAACGAAGAGCAAAACCGGGTGTTTGCGCCTCACCGCGGGCGTCGCATCGTGCTGGCCACCAACGTGGCGGAAACCTCGCTGACGGTGCCGGGCATTCGCTATGTGATCGACCCTGGGCTGGTGCGTATTAGTCGCTACAGCTATCGCTCCAAAATTCAGCGCCTGCCGGTAGAAGCGGTGAGCCAAGCCAGTGCCAACCAACGTAAAGGGCGCTGTGGCCGGATTGCGGAAGGCGTATGTATTCGCCTTTATAGTGAAGAGGATTTTCTATCCCGGCCTGGCTTTACTGATCCCGAAATTCAGCGCACCAACTTGGCGTCAGTCATTTTATCGATGCTGGGGCTTAAACTTGGCGATATTGAGGCGTTTCCGTTCGTTGATCCGCCGGATAGCCGGTTTGTTAAAGACGGCTTTCGACTGCTGTTCGAACTGGGAGCGGTCGACGAGCGGCAGCATCTCTCACCGCTTGGCCGTAAGTTGGCGCGGCTGCCGATAGACCCTCGCTTGGCACGCATGGTGTTGGCGGGTGCCGAGTTCGGTAGCCTGCGCGATGTACTGATCGTGGTGTCGGCGCTGGCTATTCAAGACCCGCGTGATCGGCCTGCTGACAAACGCCAAGCCGCCGATCAAGCCCACCAGCGCTGGCACGATCCGGATTCAGACTTCGTCGCCCTGTTGAATCTCTGGCACGGCATTGAGAACGCCCGCGAAGCGCTGTCGGGCAATCAACTGCGCCGCTGGTGCCGCGATCACTACATCAACTACCTGCGCATGCGTGAGTGGCACGATACCTTCCGCCAGCTGCGTCAGCTGTTACGCGATATGGAAATCGACGTGCCCGCACCGCCTGCGCGTGATGAAGACGAGAGTGAAGAGCAGGCCAAGCAGGCGCGCCGTAAAACCTCTGGTAAAGTGCACCAAGCGTTGCTGTCAGGGCTTCTTTCCAATTTGGGCACGCTGGTGGAGAACCGTGAATATCTCGGCGCCCGGAATCGTAAATTTATGATCCACCCCGGCTCTGGGTTGGTCAAGAAATCGCCAAAATGGATCATGGCGTTTGAGATGGTGGAGACGTCCAAGCTGTTTGCCCGCACCGTGGCTAAAATCGACCCCCAGTGGATTGAGCCCCAGGCACAGCATCTAGTGAAGCGCAGTTACAGCGAGCCGCATTGGGAAATGAAGCGCGCCCAGGTGGTGGCCTTTGAGCAGGTCACACTGTTTGGCCTGCCGATCGTGGCACGGCGCCGAGTGCATTACGGGCCAATCGCCCCGCAGGAGTCCCGTGAGCTGTTTATTCGCCGCGCGCTGGTAGAGGGTGAGTTTCTCACCAAAGGCGCTTTCTTTGCCCATAATCGCGCGCTGATCGATGAAGTCGAAGCACTGGAAGATCGCGCTCGGCGGCGCGACATTCTGGTCGATGAAGAGACGTTGTTCGATTTTTATCATGAGCGGATTCCCACAGACATCGTCAATGGCAAGGGATTTGAGCACTGGCGTAAACAGGCCGAGCAGCGAGATCCGCAATTACTGCATTTCGATCTTGATTCGCTAAAAGCACGCGATGCGGGCGATGTCACCCAAGCGCAGTACCCGGACCATTTAACCCTGGCAGGCGTCGCCTACCCGGTCAGCTACCACTTTGCCCCTGATGCCGAAGACGACGGCGTCACCCTTACCGTACCAGCCGCCATGCTCCCCCAGGTGCCGGTGCATGCGCTGGAGTGGCTAGTGCCTGGGCTGTTGCGTGAAAAGTGTATTGCGTTACTTAAGTCACTGCCGAAAAGCATTCGTCGACAAGTCGTGCCGATCCCTGATTGGGTGGATGCGGCATTGCAAACCCTGGTGCCCGGTCAGCGTCCGTTAACCGAGGCGTTAGGGGAGTTTATCCGCCGCCGTACATCAACGCGGGTACACGCCGACGATTGGCGGTTGGATTTGCTCGAACCGCATTTGATCATGAATATACGCGTGGTGGATCACGCCGGTGAAACCCTGGGACAGGGTCGTGACCTTCGCGCGCTGGAACAGCGCTTCGAAGCTGCCGCCAGCGCGGGCGCCCAGGCATTGGCAGAACAGGTCAATGCTGAGCCTGCCGTTGCCGGGTTGCCCCAATCGCCGCTGCCTACTTCTCGTGTCACTACCCAGGCGGGCATTCGTGTGGAGGCGTATCCGGCACTCGTGGTCGACGCCAGCGAATTCAAAGTCATGCTGTTTGATCACCCAGCCAAAGCGGACGCTGCTCACCAAGAGGGTATCGCCAGGCTGGCGATCGCCAAACTACCCGAGCAGGTGAAAGCGATCAAACAATTGCCGGGCGTTGAGAAGTGCGCGCTGCTGTTCGCTAAAGTGGGCAGCAAACAAGCGTTGATCGACGATCTGCTTCTTGCGGTGTTTGCTCAGGTCATTGCTCAGCACCCTCTGCCGCGCTCGGAAGGGGAGTTTACCCAGCGATTAAATGCTACTCAGGGCCAGCTCGTAGACGAAGCGAAGGCGCTGCTGGTACGCGTAGAGGAAGCGTTAAAAGGGCACCTGGCGGTTACTAAGGTACTCAAAGGAAAACTCAATTTTGCCTTGGCGCTGGTCTATAGCGACGTTAGCGCACAGATGCAGCGTTTGGTCTACTCAGGCTTTATACGAGATGCCGGTGAGTGGCTGGAGGAGTACCCGCGTTACACTGAGGCGGCGCTTATTCGGCTTGAAAAAGCCGCCCGGGAACGCGGTCGTGATCAAATGATGATGCAGGATGTTCAGGCGCTAGAAGCGCGTTTTGATGCCCGTCGTGAAAGCGAGCGGCGAGGGCGGGTTGAAGACCCTGAGTTAGTGACCTTTGGCTGGTGGCTGCAAGAGCTGAGAGTGTCTTTATTTGCACAGCAACTGGGTACCCGTATGCCCGTCTCGGTGAAACGCCTTGAAAAGCGCTGGCAAGAGATGACGAGCGTTTAGCCAGTGGTTGAAAAAGGTGCTGGAAAAACCGCTAGTTTACGCACACAGTTACGTTATAGGTTTGCCGAAGAGTACTCCCTAGCCATGCTAGGCCAGCGCCGATGGCAAGCCGCTTAAAGGAGATTGGCATGACACAAGTGGTGATTACCGGTACAGGACTCTATACACCGGAACACGCCATTGATAATGCTGCGCTGGTGGCGGCATTTAATGCATGGGTAGACGGTGAGAACGAGCAGCACGCTGAGGCCATTGCGAAAGGCGAGCGCGAGCCGTTGGCCTACTCGAGCAGCGAGTTTATTGAAAAAGCCTCTGGGATCAAAAGCCGCTATGTGCTCGATGCGTCAGGAATCCTTGACCCACAGCGTATGCGGCCTAAACTGCCACAGCGGAGCAATGACGAGCCTTCTCTGCAGTGTGAGATGGCGGTCGACGCTGCGCGGCAGGCGTTGGCGACTGCGCATGTGGATGCAACTGACATTGAGCTGGTCATTGTCGCCTGTTCGAATTTAGAGCGTGCCTATCCTGCCGTGGCAGTGGAAGTACAGCAAATGCTGGGTGCCGGTGGCTATGGATTCGACATGAATGTGGCCTGCAGCTCAGCGACATTTGCGCTGGAAACGGCTGCCAATGCCATTGCCTCAGGCAGCGTCAAGCGTGCTTTGGTGGTTAACCCAGAAATTTGCTCAGCCCATCTAAATTTTCGCGACCGTGACAGCCACTTCATTTTCGGTGATGCTTGTACCGCTGTGGTACTAGAAAATAGCGCCGTTGCCGTTGCTGAAGAGCGGTATGAAATTCTCGGTACACGCTTGAGCACTAAGTTTTCCAATGCGATTCGTAATAATGCCGGATTTTTAAACCGCGTAACGGACAGTGATCCGCTCGCCTTGGATAAGCTGTTTGTGCAGGAAGGGCGGCGAGTATTTAAAGAAGTGTGCCCCATGGTGGCCAAATTGATTAGCGATCATCTGGCGTCTTTGGAGTTAAGCGGAAGCGACCTTAAACGCATGTGGCTGCATCAAGCCAATCGGCACATGAACGATTTGATTGCGCGTAAAGTGCTGGGTTATGACCCCAGTGAAACCGAGGCACCGATCATTCTGGACCGTTATGCGAATACCAGCTCAGCGGGCTCGATCATTGCTTTTCATCTTCATCGCGAGCAATTCAACCTGGGCGATATCGGTGTGATTTGTTCGTTTGGCGCTGGCTATAGCGCAGGCAGCATCGTCATCCGACGAGCATAAGTCTCTGAATACGTGCTGCGGAATCAGGAAAAAGGAAAATGTCATGTGGCAGTGGTTAAGTAACGACAAGTCAACGCTTTCGTGGCGCTCAACAGGATTGCCGCTGCTGCTGGTAGCGTTATTAGCAAGCAGTGGTTGTGCCAGCACGCAAACGGCTGAGAGCACTAACCCCGACGACCCATGGGAAGGCTTTAACCGCAAAGTATTTGCCTTCAATGACGTATTGGATAGGTACGCGCTCAAGCCGGTAGCGAAAGGCTATCGCACGATCACACCCGATCCGGTGGAAACGGGGGTAGGAAACTTTTTCTCCAACCTAGGCGAATTACGAACGGCCCTGAACAGCGTGCTTCAAGGGAAGCCCGCTAATGCCGGCCTCGCGACCTCGCGCTTTTTGATTAACTCCACGGTGGGGATTGGCGGGCTGTTAGATTACGCAACGCTCATGGAAGTAACGGCTGATAAAGAAGACTTTGGCCAGACGCTTGCGGTGTGGGGCTGGGACGATTCACGCTATTTGGTACTGCCTTTCTTTGGCCCCAGTACGTTGCGTGATACCACCGGCTTGCCTGCTGACATCGCTGCCTACCCGGTTACCTACGTAGAAGACGATACCGTTCGCATAAGCCTGACAGCACTCGACCTGATTGACACCCGTGCTGGCTTGCTCGATCAGGAAGAGTTGATTCGCGGTGATCGCTACCGCTTTATTCGTGATGCTTATTTACAGAGCCGCCAGTTCGAGGTGCGCGATGGAGAGTTAGGCGATGATCCCTTTGCCAGCGATACCTTCGACTTTGATGATAGCGACTTTGAAGACAGCGACGCTGGTGACGACGGCGTTGGTGGCGAAAATAGCGCCGATTGAGGCTTATGATGGAGCATTCTAAGCAGTTGATCGCGGTGATCGACGAGCCGGGGCGTGAACGCGATGCGCTGGCTGAAGCGATTACCTGTGATGGCATGTGGGTATTTGCCGCTGATGACATCGCGCATTTACCGGCGGGCACGGCGCTTATTGTGGCCCATGCACGAGCGGTGCCGCGGCAACAGTGGTCGCAATTAACCCGCCGTTTGCCGACCCTGGTGGTGAGTGATTCACGTCAGGACGCTGATCTGATTAAAGCGATTGATGTGGGGTTAGTGGATTATATCGTTCACCCATTGCGACACGCTGAGCTACTGCGGCGAATGATCCGTAAAGCGATCGAGCTTAATGATTTGGCGCTTGAGCGTGAACGTGATCACGCACGGCTGGCAGAGCTGAATGAAAGCCTGGAAACGCATTTAGCACTTTTACGGATGGATCAGCAGAGCGGTGGTCATATTCAGCGGCGTTTATTGCCGCTGCGCCCCAAAGTCATCAACGGGGTGTTTTACGACTATGTGTTTGCGCCCTCTCTCTACTTGTCCGGTGATTTTCTTGATTATCAACGCTATAACGAGCGTTATAGCGCCTTCTACTTTGCGGATGTCTCGGGTCACGGTGCGTCGTCAGCGTTTGTGACGGTGCTGCTTAAGTATTTATGCAACCGCTGGTTGAGCGAGTGGGATGGCCAGCAGCCGGAACAGCTGCCGCCGGATTGGTTGAAGGCGATGAATCGTGAACTGCAGGGTACCGATATCGGTAAACATGCGACCTTATTTGTTGGCGTTGTTGACCATGAGGCGCAGACTCTGCACTATTCGCTCGGCGCTCAGCTTCCCATGCCGCTTTTGGCGACAGAGGGAGAACTAAGGCGCCTAGAAGGCGAAGGAATGCCAGTAGGCCTTTTCCCCGATGTGGAGTATCCTTCGCTAAGCTGTGCGTTGCCGGATAACTTTCGTTTATGGCTTTGTTCAGATGGCGTACTGGAATGCTTGCCGGGTAAAACGCTCGACACGCGGCTCAAGGAGCTTGAGCAATTAGTAAGCGAGAGTGTCACGCTTGAGCAGTTGCGCGACCGGCTAGCTGAAACCAACGCTCTCCTAGCAGAAGGCGATGCGGAATTTGATGCGAACCAGGAACGCGATGCTTTACCCGATGATCTAACAATCATGATGGTGAGCGGATTTGGTCATGCTGAATGAAGAAGGCCGCATTAAAGCGGCATTCGATTCTGGTGTTTTTGTTCTAAAATTGTGTGGCGACGTGCGTTTAACGCTATGCGCTACGCTGGATACTCAGGCCCAACGTCTCGCCGAGACACCGGGGTTGCGTGCCGTTCTTATCGACCTGCGCGAAGCCACTAACGTGGATTCGACGGCGTTAGGTTTTTTAGCGAAGGTCGCCATGGCGGTAAAAGGGCGCTTAGAGCAGCCGCCGACCATTATTGTCGATAATGACGACGTCCGGAAAATGCTGAACGTCATGGGTTTCGCGCGCTTTTTTACGTTGATGGAAGCCCCGTTACAACAAGTGACGACCCTCAACGATGTATTAGAAGAACTCCCCGAAGAGCCTGCCGATGAAGAGGGGCTGCGAGATCGCATCCTGGAAGCCCACCGTATTTTGATGCACATGAATGAGCATAACCGTGAGCAATTTCAGCCATTGGTTGACATGCTTGAGTCTCAGGACGCAGCCACGCATCACTGAACGCCTTTCTCGTCAATAAGCTGATGGCCTTGCCCGATAAGCACCTCGCCTCGTCGCTGGCGAGGCCAAGTTTCCGCGAGAGTGCTTTCCAGCCCCGACAAAAGCATTAAAATCGGCTATGATTAGCGGCCTATCTTTCCAGTGCGACCACGATCGCCCTAAGGAGACCCATGGATCTTAATCCTCGCCGGGTAGCGCTGTTGGTTGCCGCCAACACGGCGCTGGCGCCCTTTGCTATCGACGCCTATTTGCCTGCCATGGGTATCATCGCCGAGAGTATCGGCGCCAGTATTCACCGCACTGAACTATCCATTAGCGTGTTCTTATTTGGTTTTGCCCTGGGGCAGCTTTGCTTTGGGCCACTATCAGACCGAATGGGACGCAAGCCGGTTCTGCTGGGCGGTCTAATGGTGTTTATGCTGGCGAGTTTAGCCATCACCACCGCCGACAGTTTGCCGACGCTACTGGCGTGGCGATTTGTGCAGGCGCTGGGCGGCGGGGCCTGTGTGGTGAACTCGGCGGCTATTGTGCGTGACTGCTTTAGTGGTCGAGAGGCCGCCAAAGTCATGTCGACCATGGCGATGATCATGATGCTAGCGCCGCTGGTGGCACCTGCCGTCGGCAGCCTGTTGCTGCATATTGCGGGCTGGTGGCTGATCTTCGTTTTTCTCGCCGTGTATGCGGGTTTCCTGCTTTGGCTGTTGGGGACACGACTGCCCGAAACCCGTGATATGTCATTACCGGCAGCGTCACCGCGTCAAGTCATACGCAACTATGCCAGTGTGCTCAAGCACCGGGAAGGAATGGGATACATCTGTGCAGTAGCGGCGTCGTTTGCGGGGCTTTTTGCCTTTGTCACTGCTTCTCCATTTCTCTATCTCGACTATTTTGGGCTTTCGCCCAGCACCTATCCGCTCGTTTTTGGTGTGAACGTGGTGGTGATTGCGCTCTCTAATCGCGTCAATATTTATCTATTGCGAAGGCGTACGCCACAACAAAACTTACGCTTAGGCCTGCTGGTGCAGCTCATTGCCGCGCTATCGCTAGTGGCAGTCACGGCGCTGAATATTGCCTCGCTTGTGGTCGTGGTGCCGCTAATTATGCTGTTTACCGGTATGATTGGGCTGATTACGCCCAACGCGATCTCATCCTTGCTGGATCATTTTGGCCATATCAGTGCTACGGCAACGGCACTGTTAGGCGGCATTCAATTCACCTGTGGCGCACTCGCTGGCGTGATGGTAGGGCTATTTGAAGTTGAACACCTTTGGCCAATGGTGCTCACCATGCTGGGCGCTGCGCTAGTAGGCAATATCGGGGTGCGCAAACTCACCAAGGCGCCCGTTATAAGCGAGTAACAGGGATGAATAGCACGAATGCGTAATATGAATGAGCAGCCGTGATGGATAGCATGTTGGCCTGGGTCCACATGCCGATGGGCACCTGGTTCGCCTGCGCTGGCGTACTGCTGTTGGGTGCCTTTGTCCAGCGCGCCACCGGCTTCGGTTTGGCCGTTATCGGGGCACCGTTGCTGCTGATGCTTGAGCCACGGTTGGTGCCGGTCATTTTAGTGCTGTTTGGCTTTACCGTTTCGTTAATGATGGTGCGTCACTATTGGCACGAGGTGCGCCTGGATTCAATTGGCATGGCGTTAGTAGGACGCTTGCCCGGCAATGCGTTGGGTATTTGGCTGTTGCTTGCTGCGCCGATGTTTCTGTTGGAAAAGCTAATCGCCATCATTGTGCTGTTTGCTGTCCTGGTGACACTTTGCCGATTCCAACTGCCGGTCAATCGAATCACTCTATTCGGCGCCGGCGTATTGTCCGGTATCTTTGGCACCGTGGCGGCTATCGGAGGCCCACCCATGGTGATATTGATGCACGGCTTGCCAGCGGATCGGGTGCGTGGAAACCTGGCTGCCTTTTTCATTTTGACCTCACTATTGACCATTATTACGCTTGCCTTCGCTAACCAGATTCAGCGATGGCATTTTCAGGTTGCCCTTACCTTCCTTCCTGCGGTGCTAATAGGTAACGCCGTGGCGGACGCCATTGCCCATCGCTTGGATAGACGCTTGCTTCAAGGCGCCTCGTTGGCTTTATGTACCTTGGCGGCGCTGGGTTTGCTACTGTAATTGAAAGCGAACTTCCTCCCGTAACAGAAAATTTTCCCTCTATTGCTCACTGTCATGAAGTTGTCATGGAACCAGTGCAAGGTATGCCTTGCGAAGGCCAGATCCCTACATGAACAGGAGTATTTCGCATGAACCGTATTCTACAAACCACCGTTATCGCGGCTGCTGTAATGAGCGTTGCCGGTGTTGCCCAAGCCCGTGATCAAATCCGTATCGTAGGTTCCAGTACCGTTTATCCATTTGCCAGCTACGTGACTGAAGAGTTCGGTGCGACGACTGGTAACCCAACGCCTGTCATCGAATCTACTGGTTCGGGCGGTGGTTTGCGTCTGTTCTGTAACGGTGTAGGTGAAGGTACGCCCGACATCACCAACGCTTCACGTCGTATGAAAGTCGCTGAATTCGAGCGTTGTGAAGAGAATGGCGTCACTGATATTACCGAAGCCAAAATCGGTTCTGACGGCATCGTATTGGGCCAGTCAAGCTCAAATGACGACGTTGACTTGACGCTCGAGCAAATTTTCATGGCCGTAGCTGCTCAAGTGCCGGTTGATGGTGAGTTGGTTGATAACCCCTACACCAACTGGAGCGACATCGACTCCTCACTGCCTGATCGTGAAATTTCCATTTATGGACCCCCGACGACTTCTGGTACGCGTGACGCGTTTGAAGAGCTGGTCATGGAAAGCACTTCGTCTGAAATGGAAATTTACGGCGAAGAAGGCTACACCGAAATCCGTTCAGACGGCGTTTACATCGACGCTGGTGAAAACGATAACCTGATCGTACAGCGCCTGTCAGAAGACACCGGTGCGTTTGGTATCTTCGGTTACTCTTTCCTGGAAGAGAATACTGACACGATCAGCGCTGCCAGCATTGACGGCGTAGCACCGGAAGCTGAAGCCATTAGCTCGGGTGATTATCCTATCGCGCGTTCACTGTGGTTCTACGTCAAGAACCAGCACGCTGAAGAAGTACCGCCAATGTATGATTATGTCGACATGTTCATGGGCGAGATGATGATCGGTGAAGATGGCTACCTGCGTGATCTCGGTTTGATCGTTCTGCCGGAAGGCGAGCGTGAAGAGTGGCGTCAGGCTGTCGCTGATCGCACTACCATGTCAGCAGACGTGCTTAAGTAAGTCGTTACGTTAGAAATGAAGAAGGCCGGCAGCTTACGCTGCCGGCCTTTCATTTTATGACGGCGATAAATTGGCGTTTGTCACATTGCTGTAATGTTTGTGCCCCAAAGTAGTCGCCAATACGATTTCATTTAGTAATGCGAGAGAAACTCGATGCAGACTAACCAGCTTCTTCTGATCTTTTGCGGTGCGTTACTACTGCTGGGGCTGCTGGCGTTTTTTGCTGGCCGTTCAAAAGCCACCCGCCTACGCAGTGCGGGCACGGCGATGTTTGCTCAGCCAGATCAATACGCCTGGTTCACCGTGCTTTCCACTGCAGGGCCAGCCATCTTGGTCGGTGCGGTAGGGGCATTTATCTTGCTGTTATTGGGCGCTGATATCCCCACACTCTATCTGTTAGCTGCCAGCTTGGTGGTGGCCGCCATAGGCTTAGTGGTCAGCCTTAATCAAGTACGCCCAGACTTTCATGCCCGCCAAGCCATCGAGCGAGTCATTCGCAAGATACTGGCCGGTGCGGCGTTAATCTCGATTTTTACCACGTTCGGCATCTTGTTTTCGATTATTTCCGAGGCGCTGCGCTTTTTCCAAATGCACAGCTTCTGGGATTTCATTACCGGCACGACATGGAACCCAGGCGCCAGCTTTTTAGCGTCTGCTGGCCGTGGTGATGGCAGTGGTGCCGAGTTTGGTTCGGTGCCTCTGTTTGCCGGTACCTTCATGATCACTGCCATTGCCATGCTGGTCGCTGTGCCTATCGGCTTGCTGTCGGCGATTTACATGTCCGAGTATGCACCGCGCAGTGTGCGCACCGTGGCAAAGCCGGTGCTGGAAGTGTTGGCGGGTATTCCTACGGTGGTTTACGGCTTTTTCGCCGCAATTACCGTAGCGCCCATCATCGTCAATATCGCTGGTTTCTTTGGCCTGGACGCTTCTTATAACAATGCGCTGGCGCCTGGCATCGTGATGGGCATCATGATCATTCCGTTTATCTCATCGCTCTCTGATGATGTGATCAATTCTGTCCCCGACAGTATGCGCCAGGGCTCGCTGGCACTTGGCATGACAAAGGGCGAAACGATCCGTGATGTGGTGGTGCCCGCTGCGCTCCCAGGGATTATTTCAGCGTCGTTGCTAGGTATGTCGCGTGCGCTGGGCGAAACCATGATTGTGGTGATGGCTGCAGGTATGCGCCCCAACCTGACGGCTAACCCGCTTGAAGATATGACCACCGTAACGGTAAGGATCGTGGCAGCACTCACCGGTGACCAGGAGTTTGCCAGTGCAGAAACATTGTCAGCCTTTGCCTTAGGTCTCGTGCTGTTCATTGTCACGCTGGCACTTAATCTGGTGTCTGTATTAATGATCCGTCGTTTCCGCGAAAAATATCGCGCTAATAACCTGTAACGCTGAGGAACTGTTTCGATGAGCCACACTTTTGACGAAATCAGCCAGCAGCTTAAGCGGCGTCACCGTAAGTCCTCCCGCCTCAAGTGGATAACGATGGGGTCGTTGGGGCTCGCGGGGCTTTTCCTGGTGCTGTTTTTTGCCGATATGCTGACGAAGGGGCTACCCGCCTTCCAGCAGGCGTATGTTCAAACTGAAATCAGTTATAACGAAGAAGCCGAAACCGACGGTCGGCAAGCATTTGACGAAGAGTTGTTGCCCATTATCAGCCGTACCGTGGTTCGCGTCATTCCGATGGAGCTTCGCAATAATCCAGACATGATCGGCACCAGCGAAGAGCAGTGGGTGTTGGCAAACAGTGAGGTGGATCAATACCTGAAAGGCCACCGAAATAGTCTGAGTGCCGAAGAACAGGCCGCGATCGATGAGCGTGTGGAAGCCGGGCAAGTGGATATGCGCTTCAACACTACCTTTTTTACGAATGGTGATTCCAAAATCGCCGAAAATGCCGGCATTCTCGCTGCTGTGGTGGGTACTGTGATGACCATGATCGTCACGCTGGCAATTGCGTTTCCGATTGGCGTAATGACCGCTGTTTACCTAGAGGAGTTCGCCCCGGATAATCGATTCACTCAGATTATTGAAATTAATATCAATAACCTAGCGGCGATTCCTTCGATCCTGTTTGGTCTATTGGGCTTGGCGATTTTCATTAATTTCTTCGGCGTGCCACGCTCTTCCCCGTTAGCGGGCGGCATGACGCTCGCGCTGATGACGCTGCCGGTCATCATTATTTCTACCCGTACGGCGCTTCGTAGTGTGCCAGACTCAATCCGCCATGCCGCCTTTGGGGTGGGCTGTTCGCGCTGGCAGGTAGTACGCGATCACGTACTACCCTTAGCGATGCCGGGCATCATGACCGGCTCTATTATTGGTCTTGCACAGGCGATGGGTGAAACAGCACCGCTGATTATCGTTGGGATGGTGGCATTCATTCCCGATGTGGGCGCATCGTTTACTAATGCGGCGACGGTGATGCCTGCACAAATATTTACTTGGTCAGGGGAGCCTGAGCAGGCATTTGTGGAAAAAACAGCCGGCGGTATTCTGGTGTTGCTCACCATACTCATCTCACTCAACGCTTTCGCCGTTGTATTACGCAAGAAATTTGAGCGTCGCTGGTAGACCAGTGCGTTATAGAGGACATTACTATGAATAGCCATGCAACTGTAATGAACGGGCAGCAGACACCTGCGGTGGGGCAGCCCTACACACGAAATAACGCAGCCTGCCACGATGTGAGTTTCCGAGTTCGCGATTTGAACCTGTGGTATGGCAAAAACCAGGCGCTGAGTGGCCTTAATATTGACCTGTTCCAAAAGAATGTGACGGCACTGATTGGTCCATCGGGGTGCGGTAAGTCGACCTTTTTGCGCTGCCTGAATCGCATGAACGACCTTATCCCAAGTGTACGCCTTGAAGGGTTGGTGGAAATGGATGGTCGTGACGTCAACGCCTCGAAAATGGATGAAGTAGCGTTGCGTCGCCGGGTAGGAATGGTGTTTCAGAAGCCGAATCCTTTTCCCAAATCCATCTATGAAAATATCGCTTATGCGCCGCGCATGCACGATTTGGTCAGCCGGAAGGCGGAGCAAGATGAGCTGGTAGAAAAGGCCTTGCGCGATGCGGGTTTATGGAATGAAGTGAAGGACAAACTACAAGAGCCCGGTACTTCCTTGTCAGGTGGCCAACAGCAGCGGCTCTGTATCGCTCGTGCGATTGCGGTTCAGCCGGATGTCATTTTGATGGATGAACCGACATCGGCACTCGACCCGATTTCCACCGCGACGATCGAAGACTTGATGGACAAATTGAAGGATCAATTCACCATCATCACCGTGACTCATAATATGCAGCAGGCGGCACGGGTGGCCGACTACACGGCATTCTTCCACCTGGGTGAAATTATCGAGTACAACGATACGAAAGTAATGTTCTCGACACCCGCCCAGAAAAAGACCGAAGATTACATCTCTGGTCGTTATGGCTAATCGCTAGTTTTAGGCAGGCCCACCGGCCGTCGGTGGGCCTACTGCCTGTGGTTTTTTTTATTTGTTTATATATGATTTATCATATATAAAAATTTGGATTTTTACATCAGATAACAGGGGCCTCCATGTCACTTCGTATTGGCATTAACGGTTTTGGCCGTATTGGCCGTTTGGCGTTGCGTTGCCTCTGGCCACAGGTAGAGGCGGGCAAGGTCGAGCTTATCCGCATCAACGACCCAGGGGGCGATGCCGCCACCTTTGCTCATTTGCTTGAGTTTGACTCGGTACACGGACACTGGGCGCCTGGGAAGGGCATCTTGGCAGCGGATCAAGCGATTGTTGTCGATGGTAAAACCGTTGCCTTCAGTACCAATAATGCGATCGGTGATAGCGCTTGGTCGAGCTGCGATGTGGTCATCGAGTGTTCGGGCAAAATGAAAACCACGACTCAGCTACAGACGTACCTTGAGAAAGGCGTTGGCCGCGTGGTGGTGAGCGCGCCGGTGAAAGAATCGGGTGTGCTCAACGTGGTGATGGGCGTAAACGACCATCTTTACGACCCTGTTAAACACGCGATTGTCACGGCTGCCAGTTGTACCACCAACTGCTTGGCACCGGTGGTTAAAGTCATTCAGGAAACGTTTGGAATTCGCCATGGCTCGATGACCACGGTGCACGACATTACCAATACCCAGACGATTTTAGACGCGCCGCATAAAGATCTTCGCCGGGCGCGTGCCTGCGGCATGAGTTTGATTCCGACCACGACCGGTTCAGCAAAAGCCATTACGGCTATTTTTCCAGAGCTGGAAGGCAAGTTGAATGGCCATGCTATTCGTGTGCCGCTGGCTAACGCATCATTGACCGACATGGTGTTCGAGCTTGAGCGCGAAGTGACCGTGGAAGAGGTCAACGCTGCCTTGAAAGCCGCCGCTGATGGCGAGCTTGCCGGTATTTTAGGCTATGAAGAGCGTCCCCTCGTGTCGATTGATTACCGCACCGATCCACGCAGTTCGATTATTGATGCGCTTTCTACCATGGTGATCAACGGCACCCAACTCAAACTCTATGCCTGGTATGACAACGAGTGGGGCTACGCCAACCGCACGGCTGAACTTGCTCTGCTGGTTGGGGGTGAGCAGGTGGGTCGTGGCTGAATCGCTGCTAACCAGAGTCAAGGCGTTACCTTTCGAGGTGCGCCAATACATGCTGATTACCGGCAATTACTGGGCGTTCACCGTCACCGACGGCGCGCTGCGCATGCTGGTGGTGATGTACTTTCACCAACTGGGTTACTCGCCGTTAGAAATTGCCATGCTGTTTCTGTTTTATGAAGCCTTTGGCGTGGTGACAAACCTGGTAGGTGGGTGGTTAGGGGCGCGGCTGGGTCTCAACCGCACCATGAATGTGGGATTAGGGCTGCAGATTATCGCGCTCGCCATGTTGATGGTGCCTGCTAGCCTATTAACCGTTGCCTGGGTCATGGCTGCTCAGGCGTTGTCAGGTATCGCTAAAGACCTTAACAAAATGAGCGCGAAAAGCGCCGTTAAGGTCCTGGTGCCTAAAGAGAGCGCCAACGCCAACAGCTCGCTTTACCGCTGGGTGGCGATGCTAACCGGCTCCAAGAATGCACTAAAAGGGCTGGGCTTTTTTGTCGGCGGGCTGCTGCTGACGTTGATTGGCTTCCAGGCTGCTGTGTTGGTGATGGCGGTGATGTTGTGCGGTGTCTTGCTGCTTTCACTATTGCGGCTCAAGGCAGATTTAGGCCGCCAGAAAGTTAAACCCAAGTTCTCTGAAATCTTCTCGAAATCACGTGCTATTAACGTGCTCTCCGCGGCACGCTTTTGCCTCTTTGCAGCGCGAGACGTTTGGTTCGTGGTCGCGCTTCCGGTGTTTTTATACGACCAGCATGGATGGAGCCATTGGACGGTGGGTGGTTTGTTGGCGATATGGGTGATCGGCTACGGCGGTGTGCAAACCCAGGCACCTAAATTGACCCGCTTGATCAAAGGCGATGCGCGAGCACTTACCGCCGGCTGGGCGGCGGCACTGGCGGTGTTGGCGATTGTTTTGGCCATGCTGCCCTTGGCGCAAGTCAGTTGGTTAGTGGTTGGGCTGCTCGCTTTTGGGGTGCTCTTTGCGATTAACTCCAGTTGGCATAGCTACTTGATCGTGCATTTTGCCCGCGCTGACGGCGTCTCGATGGATGTCGGTTTCTATTATATGGCTAACGCCATGGGGCGTTTAGCAGGAACGCTGCTTTCCGGTTGGCTGTATATGGCTTACGGGCTGAGTGCCTGCTTATGGGTATCCGCGGCTCTAGTGGCTGCCAGCGCTTTAATGGCGCTAGCGTTGCCACGCGGCAGTGATGCAGTGCGTCAGTAGCCATCAGTCAGTAGGTAAGTGATGACGAGAACGGTTGGCGCTCCTCACCAGCACGGGCATAAGCGGTACTTTAACCAGCCCACCTAACACCGTTGCTAACGCGCCCCTGGCGGTAAGCCAAACGGAGCGTATAATCGTTTGGGTTGGTGACATATGTTTTTTCATATATTAATAGTGCTGCGTGTAACTGCAATATTGCCGTCATGAAGCCAACGTAAAGTGACAGCCATTCATTACACCAGAGGCTGTTTAGTTATGTCGAAGCGCCGTGTGCTGTTCCTTTGCAATGCTAACTCTGCACGATCATTGATGGGGGAGGTACTGCTTCGTCATATGGCGGGGGATCGCTTCGAGGCGTATAGCGCAGGTTCTGAGCCCGATGCCCCTCATAAACTGACGCTGGAAGCACTTACCCAGCAGGGGCTTTCCATAGAGGGTCTTCACAGCAAGGCGCTTGAGCAGTTCGAGGGCATGGCGTTCGACTATGTCATTATCCTTTGTGACAAAGCCCAGCAAGCCTGTCGAGACTGGCAAGGCCAGGCGGGTGAAGTGCTCTTCTGGGATATTCGTGATCCACGCCTGATCAATAAACCTGATGCCTACCCGCAAGCGCTACAGGAGATTCGTCGTCGCCTGCAGCTATGGCTACCGCTGCATACGGCTGACTAAAGGGGGCGCGAGATGAAGTGGGTTAATAATTTAAGCGTTAAGGCGAGCTGGACATTGGTGCTGGCGGCGTTTAGTGGTTTAGTCGTGATCATTGGGGTGCTTGGGCTGTTTGCCAACCACTTTGGCCGCGATGCTCTTACTTCGCTGCACCAACGCGATATGACGCAGATAAGTGAGCTCAATAGCGCCTATACACAGTTACTTCGTGCACGTATTCAAATGAACCGGGCGGCGGAGTTAATTCGCACGCCGTCATTTGATCGGCCTGACCCACTTATTGAAGAAGCGCAGCGGTTGCTGGACGCTGCCACGCAAAATTTTAAACAATTTTCGACGAGTAACTTTGCGCCTGAGCAGCAAACGCTGGTCGACCAGCTCGCCGTCGACTTCCAATCCTTCGTAAACAATAACCTCAGTTTACAGATGATGATGCTGGAAGAGCGTGATGTGTCGGGTTTTCTTTCCGGTGAATCGCGGGTAGATGGTAGTAGCCAGCAATTTGTGCAGAGTGTAGAAGCCTTTTTTAACGCTTCGAATGTGCGAGGTAACAGCCTGCTTGCGCGTTTCGAGCAAGTCTCATCGCTGCTTTTTTGGGGCGTGATTGCCGCGCTCGGCGCTGCGTTTTTGGTTGTAACGGTCGTCGTCTGGGGCGTACGTAGAAATGTGCTGCGCCCCTTGAAGACCATTACCGGACACTTTCAGCGCATTGCGAAGGGTGATCTGTCTACGCCTGTCACCACGCACTCGAACAATGAAATCGGCCAGCTGTTCAGTGAGCTAGCCAACATGCAAACCGCCTTGACGGCAACCGTTGACCGACTGACGACGAGCAGTCAGCAGGTATATAGCAATAGCCAAGAAATGACGGAGCAAAATCAGCTTTTAGCCAGCCAGACCGACAGGCAAGTGTCTGCCTTGCAGCAGATGGCGGCGAGCCTGGAGCAGTTAACCGCCACCGTGAACCAAAATGCTGAAAGCGCGGCGCATGTCAGTCAGTCCACGGCTGACGTTTCCCATAAAGCGCAGCAGGGTGATGAAGTAATCTCGCAGTTTATCGCGACGATGGACGACATCAACAGTCACTCCGCTGAAATCCAAAGCATTATTCGTATGATCGAAAGCATTGCGTTTCAAACCAATATCCTGGCGCTCAATGCCTCTGTCGAAGCGGCGCGCGCCGGTGAGCACGGGCGCGGCTTTGCGGTGGTCGCTAATGAAGTACGCGCGCTGGCAACACGCAGCGCGAATGCCGCCAGTGACATACGCACGCGTATAGAGGCTTCGAGTGCGAGTGTCCAGCAGGGCAGCGTGTTGTCGCAACAGGCAGGTGAGCATACCCGTGCCATTATGCAGGCGGCGGGTAACGTGAATACGCTAATGACGCAAATAGCCGATGCTTCTGAAGAGCAGCGGCGTGGCATCGAAGAGGTCAATCAGGCGGTCGTACAAATTGATACCACGACCCAAGAAGCCATGCACTTGGTCAATCAGGCGGCTCACAGTGCTGAAGGACTCTCCCAAGAAGCGTTGCAAATGCGTGAATACGCCGGGCAGTTTAGCGTAGCTGAGTATCCCCTTGATGCATCCAAGGCTGGCAGTAGTGAAGACTACCCTGAGTGGGAGCAGCTAAGCCATCAGCCTTCTGATGCATCGGATGCAGACATTCACAGGACATTCACAGCCACGGCCACGAGCGTCTAACGACGTCTGCTTAAGGCGTTGAACGATTCTGTGCGTTTATTCAGAGGCATAAGCGTTATTATGCGGTTTTCTCTGAGTGTCGCGTATGGTGTTATTTCTTCAACGGTTAGTGGCACCCGTTTCCGCTTTTTCTCGATGCTTAGTCGGCGATCCCATGCTACTGGTGATGGGGGGGCTAGGAATCGTGTTGTGGTGGTTGAATCCGCAATCGCTGTCCCAGTTGGCGGAGCGGGTTCACTGGACCACCATCATGGTATTAACCGGCCTGATGCTGCTCAGCAGGGCGTTAGAACTGAGCGGTTATTTAACGCTCTGGGGGCGGAGGCTCTTATTACATCTTCGCGGTGAGCGGCGGCTAGCCATGGGGTTGGTGATATTTTCAGGCTTGCTGTCTGCTGTCGTCACTAATGACGTGGCACTGTTTATCGTGGTGCCCTTGACGCTCAGCCTAGCCTCGATGGCCGCGCTGCCTATCGCACGTTTCATCGTATTTGAGGCGATGGCGGTGAATGCAGGCTCATCGTTGAGCCCCATTGGTAACCCGCAAAACCTCTATTTGTGGCAGCGTTCGGGCATTGGTTTTGGCGATTTCTTATGGACGATGCTGCCCCTGGGTGTCGGCTTGATGCTGTTGCTTTTAATGCTTATTCCCTTGGCGTTTCCAAAGGCGTCAATACGCTTGGAGGCGCCTTCAACTGAAACCACTAAGCGGCAGCGAAAGCGAAAGCCTTTATGGGCGGCGCTGATTGGCTATCCGCTGTTTTTGGTCGCGGTCGACATGGGGTGGACAATGCCAGCCATGGTGGGCGTTTTTCTCGCCATGCTTTTAGTCGCCCGACGAGCGGTGTTCAGTATTGATTGGCTACTGCTGGTAGTGTTCATATTGATGTTCATTAATTTAAGTATGGTGGGTGAATTAAGTGTCGTGCAGCAAGCGATTGGCACGATGCGACAGTGGCCTGGCGGGGATATCAGTGTAGGTGTATTGCTCTCGCAGGTGATCTCCAATGTCCCCGCCACGTTGCTGCTTGCCGAAGAGAGTGAATGGCAACCGCTCGCTTGGGGTGTCAGTGTGGGTGGGTTTGGGCTGGTGATTGGCTCAATGGCCAATTTAATCGCGCTTCGTTTGGCTCGTCAGCCGGGCATGTGGCGGGAGTTTCATTATTGGTCATTACCCATGTTGGGGCTGGCTTGGCTGTTTGCCGTGGCATGGAAAAGCGCCCTGACATGGTAGCCAGGGCGTTGTAGGGCATTAGTGGGCTGATCAGTCGATGAGCTCGACGGCCACCGCCGTTGCTTCGCCGCCGCCAATGCATAAGCTAGCGATACCCCGTTTGCCACCACGCGTGCGCAACGCATGGATTAAAGTGGCGATAATGCGTGAGCCGGTCGATCCAATTGGGTGGCCTTGGGCGCAGGCACCCCCAAACACATTTACTTTTTCGTGGGGAAGGCCCAGGTCATCCATGGCCATCAGGGTGACCACTGCGAAAGCTTCATTAATCTCAAACAGATCGACGTCATTCACACCCCAGCCGAGCTTTTTCATCAGTTTTTCGATGGCACCAACGGGTGCGATGGTGAATTCGCTCGGGTGGCGCGAATGGGTAGCGTGCCCCAGCATACGGGCTAGCGGTTTGATTCCCTGATGATCCGCTGCTGCCTGACTTGCCAGGATAAGGGCTGAAGCACCATCGGAGATCGAGCTGGCGTTGGCGGCCGTAATCGTGCCCTCTTTGGCAAAGGCGGGCCGCAGCTGGCGGATTTTGTCGAGCTTTGCTTGGAAGGGCTGCTCATCGTGCTCGACCAGGGTTTCGCCCTGGCGAGAAATGACCATCACTGGAGCCATCTCGGCGCTTAGATGACCAGCATTGGTGGCTTCCATGGCGCGTTCAAGAGACGCAATGGCAAAATCGTCCAAGCGCTCGCGGGTGTAACCACGGTCAGTGGCCACATCCTGGGCAAACACGCCCATAAGTTTGCCAGTTTCGGCATCTTCCAGCCCATCCAAAAACATATGGTCTTTCAGCTCGCCGTGCCCCAGACGGTAGCCCCCCCGCGCTTTGGTCAGTACGTGCGGTGCGTTAGACATAGACTCCATACCACCTGCCAGCAAAATATCGCCGCTGCCCGCTTTGATTAAGTCGTGGGCAAGCATGGTGGCCTTCATGCCCGAGCCGCAAAGCTTGTTTATAGTGGTGGCGCCATTGGCGTCGGGGATGCCGGCTTGGCGCATTGCTTGGCGTGCTGGGCCTTGTTTTGCACCGGCTGGCAGTACGCAGCCCATGATGCCCTCGCTGATAGCAGCTGGGTCGATGCCGGATGCTTCAATGGCGGCTTTAATGGCGGTTGCGCCGAGCTGGGGCGCCGTCATGCTCGCAAGGCTCCCCATCATGCCGCCCATCGGTGTGCGTTTAGCGGCTAGAAATACCACATCGGTAGGGTGGCTCATGGTCAATCTCCTTCAGGATTATTGTGATTGTCAGGGCGATTATCATCGTGAGTAACCGTTGATACGTTGACCCGTAGGCGGCGCTGTGGTTCTCTCCAGAGTAACCAAGCAAGCGCTAGTGTAAACGACATGAATGTAATGAATGCATCCCCTCGCCGCAAGGAATTGACGCGCCTAGCCGCTCAGCTCTTCGTTCAAGAGGGCTTTGATCGCACCACCGTACGTATGCTGGCGCAGGAAATGGGTATCAAGTCCGGTAGTCTGTTTCATCATTTTAAAGATAAGCAGGAAATTCTGGCGGCGGTTATCGAAGAGGGTACTCAAAATGCCTTGGTAATTGCGCGCAAAGCGCTCGAAGAGTGCGCCGCTGAGCCTGAAATGCGCTTGCGTGTTATGGCCCGTGCTCACCTCGAAACGCTCTTTACTGACCGCAATGCCCATGTGGTAGCGCTGTTTGAGTGGCGTCGCCTTGACCCGGCGGCGAGTGCTCATCTGAGTCATTTGCGTGATGCTTACGAAGCGCTGTGGGTCGCTGTTATTGATGATGCCCTGGAAGCAGGATTGATCCATGGTGATCGCTTTCTCGTCTCCCGTTTTGTGCTTGGAGCGCTTAATTGGACCGTGCGCTGGTACGATCCTAATGGCCCACGCTCACCCGACGACCTCGCTGATGAGCTTGTCGCCATGATTATGCCTACGCCGGTTTAACGCTCTCTCATCATTACTCCTACCAACGTCTAACCCTGTGATGGGTGAGAGTGCTTGCGCTTTACGACAATTACTTTTAGCGTTGCTTTTATCTTTAGGTTTCCGTTAACGTCAACGGATAACTATAGCCGCCTTGCTTACGTCCTACCTGCAATAAAGAGTGCTCATTTCCAACAACATAAGAGAGCCGTCATGACAGCCACACCTTCATCATTGCCCGACTACCACCACTATCTTGAGAATTTTTCTATTGAGCGTGTTGTCGACCGCTTGGACGATCACCAGGATGGCCTACTGAACGCTTTTGAAGCGTGCTGTGGTCGCCATGTACGTGCCGGACGCGGCGATGTTCAGGCGCTGGTTCAGGAAGATACGAACGGTGATGTGCATAGCTTGACCTACGCGGAGCTGGATGAGCAGAGCGCCAAGCTGGCAGGTTGGTTTCAAGCGCAGGGGTTGGGGCAGGGTGATCGTGTTGCTTGTATGCTGCCGCGGACGCTACAGCTTCTGATTGCGGTGCTCGCCACTTGGCGTCTTGGTGCGGTTTATCAGCCGCTTTTTACCGCATTTGGCCCTGATGCAGTGGACTATCGCCTTGGGCGTGCAGATACAAAATTAGTTATTACGGATCAAGCCAATCGCTATAAATTCGATGGCCTCAGCCAGTGCCCACCAGTGCTGGCGGTGGGTGGTGTCACTAGTGAACACGGCAATGATCATGATTGGCAGGCGGCGTTGACGCATACGTCAATGAGCGCTGAACCGCCGCGCCTCTCGCCTGAGGCGCCCTTCCTGCAAATGTTTACCTCCGGCACGGTGGGCAAGCCGAAAGGGGTGGCTGTACCGCTGTCGGGTATGACGGCGTTTGCCATCTATATGGAGCTGGCCATTGACCTTCGTGATGATGACCGGTTCTGGAACATGGCCGACCCGGGTTGGGCTTATGGCCTTTATTACGCCATTACGGGACCATTGTTACTGGGCGTGACCACCCACTTCTGCGAAGCAGGGTTCAGTGCCGAAGGGGCGCTTGCGTTTATGAAGCGCCATCACATTACTAATTTTGCTGCTGCGCCTACGGCTTACCGGCTGATGAAAGCGTCTGGGCTATTTGATGACGCTCATGAAACGCTAGAACTACGTGCGGCGAGTTCGGCGGGCGAGCCATTAAACACTGAAGTCGTGACGTGGGTGGAGAAGTCGCTTAGCTGTCCAGTGATGGATCATTATGGGCAAACTGAGACCGGCATGACGTGTAATAACCACCATGCACTTGATCACCTTAAGCACGTGGGCGCGATGGGCGTACCAATGCCGGGTTATCGACTGGCGATTTTGGATGCCGAGTATCGCGAGTTACCTGCGGGTGAGCCGGGCGTGCTCGCCGTCGATATCAAAAATTCTCCGGCGCACTTCTTTCAAGGTTACACCTGGCAGGAGAAGAACCCCTTTGTAGAAGGCTATTACCTAACCGGCGACGTAGTGATCCGTAATGAAGACGGCACCTTTCAATTTGCCGGGCGGGACGACGACATTATTACTACCGCAGGCTACCGGGTGGGGCCAACGGATGTTGAGAACAGCGTAATGACACACCCGGCTGTGGCAGAATCGGCGGCGGTGGGGCAGCCAGACGAGATTCGTGGCGAAGTGATCAAATCCTATATCGTGCTGCGAGACGGCTATGAGGCAAGTGATGCACTCGCTGATGAGATTAAGCAGCGAGTGCGTGAACGGCTTTCAACCCATGCCTTTCCGCGCATTATCGAATTCGTGGAAGAGTTGCCCAAAACACCCAGTGGTAAAATTCAGCGATTCAAATTGCGTGCCCAGGCAGCAGAAGACGCCAAGATCGGCGAATAATCATAACGTCCACAGGGAATACGGTTATGCAAGTTAAGGACAGTACCTTTTTGATTACTGGCGCTGCTTCGGGATTGGGCGCTGCAACCGCGGAGCGCCTGGTTGCCGCCGGTGCCCGCGTCGTGCTGTGTGATCTCAACGACAGTGTCAATGCGCATGCTCAACAGCTGGGGCCCAGCGCCCGCGCCTTTCTGGCGGATATTACCTCGGGTGAGCAGATGCAAAAGGCAGTGGATGAAGCCGTCGCGTTGGGCGGTGAGCGTGGCTTGTCAGGCGTGGTGCATTGCGCGGGCGTGGTGAGCGTTGCCAAGCTGGTGGATCGAGAGGGCAATCCCGCTGATTTAGAAAGCTATATCAATACGATCAATATCAACCTGGTGGGCACGTTTAACGTGATGCGACTCGCCGCTGCCGCAATGGCAAAAAATCAGCCGGGTGATAGTGGTGAGCGTGGCGTGATCATTAACACGGCTTCTATTGCTGCGTTTGACGGGCAAGTGGGGCAGTGCGCTTATAGCGCCTCTAAGGCGGGTGTTGTGGGTATGAGTCTTCCGGCTGCGCGCGAGCTTTCACGGCATGCCATTCGCGTCATGGCAATTGCCCCAGGGGTGTTTGAAACGCCAATGATGAGTGAAATTCCGGATGAGGCTGCCCAGGCGCTCGCGGCAGCGGTGCCGTTTCCGAAGCGGCTGGGGCGTCCGGATGAGTTTGCGCAATTAGCGGAACAGATCATTACCAACCCGATGCTTAATGGGGAGTTGATCCGCTTGGATGGCGGTATCCGCATGCAGTAAGGCGTTATCCACGCTCCAAATGACTCGTCGGCTTTTGGCTGGCGAGTTTTTTTATGATTAACACTAAGCGTTGATGGATGGGCGACTAAAGTTCTAGCGTGTTTAGGGTCTATATTCAAACGGGCGCTTGACTCTACTGGGCGCTCGCGCTAATTTTCAAACATGTGTTTGAATGCCGCTGGCTTAATGCAACGATAGGCTTTCAATCCCCCTTATTGGCAGGCGAGTGTTCCAGGAGATATATCATGCCCAGCTACCAGGCCCCTATTCGTGATATGCGTTTCGTTATGGACGAAATGCTTGATTATCCCGATCATTATGCCCGCCTGCCTAATGGTGACGAGGCGTCGCCTGATGTCGTTAACGCTATCTTGGAGGAGGGCGCACGTTTCGCCCGAGATGTGCTGCTACCGATCAATCAAAGCGGTGATGAAGAGGGCTGCCTGTTAGAGGGGGGCGAAGTTAAAGCACCTACCGGTTTTAAAGAGGCTTATCGGCAGTATGTAGAAGGCGGCTGGCCAAGCCTAGCGGCTGATCCAGCGCATGGTGGGCAGGGTTTGCCGCCTTCGCTTGCGATGCTGCTTTCGGAAATGATCTGCGCCACTAACTTAGCCTGGGGCATGTATCCGGGGCTTTCTCACGGTGCTGCCGATGCGCTTCGCCATCATGGTACTGAGGAGCAGAAAGCCACCTATCTTACCAAGCTTGTTGAAGGTGTCTGGACCGGCACAATGTGTCTGACCGAGCCCCATTGTGGTACTGATCTTGGGCTGATCAAGACGCGCGCGGTACCTGCTGAGGGTGATGCGTATGCCATTACCGGTACTAAAATCTTTATCTCAGCCGGTGAGCACGATTTGGCTGAAAATATTGTTCATTTGGTCTTGGCGAAACTGCCCGGTGCGCCGGAGGGTTCTAAAGGTATTTCATTATTTGTAGTGCCTAAGTTCTTGCCCGATGCTCAGGGCGATGTGGGTGCGCGCAATGGCGTCACCTGTGGTTCGCTCGAACACAAAATGGGCATTCACGGTAACGCCACCTGCGTGATGAACTTTGACGGTGCTACGGGTTATCTGGTGGGCCCGCCAAATAAAGGCTTGGCGTGCATGTTTACCATGATGAACGCCGCACGGCTGGGGGTTGGGATCCAAGGCTTAGGCCTGATAGAAGCCGGCTTCCAGAATTCACTGAGCTATGCGCGTGATCGGCTGCAGATGCGCGGCTTATCAGGCAAGCAGGCTCCTGACAAGCCTGCCGATCCGATCATCGTCCATCCCGATGTTCGTCGTATGCTGCTGACCCAGAAAGCCTTCGCTGAAGGTGGTCGTATGCTGGTGCTGTACGCCGCGCAAATGCTCGATGTGGTTGAGCATGGTGAGCCTGGCGAAGAGCGAGATCATGCAGAAACACTACTTGGCTTGCTAACACCTATTGTAAAAGCCTTTCTGACGGAAGTTGGTTTTGAAAGCACCAATGAAGGTGTTCAAATTTACGGCGGCCATGGCTTTATTAAAGAGTGGGGCATGGAGCAATTGGTGCGCGATGCGCGTATTACCCGCTTGTATGAAGGTACTACCGGTATCCAGGCGCTTGATCTGCTGGGCCGCAAGGTGCTCATGAGCCAGGGTGAATCGCTGAAGGTATTTACCAAAGAGATCCATAAATTCTGTAAAGCAGAAGCGGATAACCCCATGCTTAAAGAGTTTGTCGAACCGCTTTCCAAGCTAAATGCAGAGTGGGGCGAGCTGACCATGGGCGTGGGTATGAAGGCAATGCAAGACCGCGAGGAAGTAGGTGCGGCGAGTGTTGATTACCTTATGTATTCCGGTTACGTCACGCTGGCTTACCTGTTTGCTCGCGCAGCCAAACAGGCGTCTGTCTCCCTAGAAGGTGACGATAAAGCCTTTTATGCCGCCAAGTTGAATACGGCTCGCTTCTATTACCAACGACTATTGCCGCGCACTAAAGCGCATGCACAGATGATTCAGGCAGGGGCTTCAAGCCTTATGGCCATCTCCAGCGAAGACTTTGGCTTGGGATTTGAAATTTAATTAACGGCTAGGATGTTAAAAGAGCACTCTCTGGTCAGGCGTTCTGATCGGTGGTTTGCGGCAGAGGGTAGCCCTCTGCCGCTTTTTTATGCCCTGTGTTCATTTCCACTTGCACTCCTGCTAGTGAAGTCGTAAAGTACGCATCCGCTGCCGGGGACGCCAAGCGTTACCAGCGGTGAATAAAGGTGAAAACCTTCGGTTTGTCAGGCAGTTAGCGGTTTTGGATGTGGTCAGGTTTGCATCGAAAACAACGCCCTTGACAATCACCAGGAAATGCGTAGAATACGCCTTCCTCGCTAAGGCAAGCCAAGTCAACGGCCAGCCGGGTAGCTAAGTTAGTTACCGCAGCGAAACAGCTCTTTAACAATTTGATCAGGTAATTCATGTGGGCGCTTGCTGA
>JGI24025J20009_10000011_pt1 | contig 143516 bp, 138 predicted proteins | sample Cruoilmetagenom3_FD_20009 | JGI IMG/M metagenome (IMG submission 20009)
TAAGGTATTTATAGATACACCCCTTGATATTTGCTTAATGCGTCGTATGCAACGAGACATGGAAAAAAGAGGCAGAACATTACAATCTGTTGTTGAGCAATATCAAGCAACTGTTAGACCGATGTTTTATCAATTTATTGAGCCTTCAAAGCATAACGCTGATTTGGTTGTGACTCGAGGCGGAATGAACCGCGTTGCGATTGATATTATTAAAAGTAAAATTAAGTATTTACTACAAGAATAATAACGGGAAACATCTGTATGACAACATTTATGAGCTTAGTAGGCATGTTTGTACTACTAAGTATTGCTTTTGCGGCTTCGACTAATCGTAAAGCAATAAACTTACGCACCGTAGCGATAGCCTTTGCTATGCAAGTAGTTATTGGTGGGTTTGTACTGTTTTTTGAAGCAGGTAAAAATGTGTTAGCAAGTATGTCTAGTGCCGTCTCTTCGGTAATTAGCTTTGCAAACGACGGGATTGGGTTTTTATTTGGCCCACTTGCATCGCAAGATACACTCGGTTTTATTTTTGCTATTCAAGTTTTACCGGTCATTGTGTTTTTCTCAGCTCTTGTTGCTGTGCTTTATCACATTGGCATTATGGATTGGATAATTAAAATTCTGGGCGGCGGTTTACAAAAACTATTGAAAACCTCGCGCACAGAATCGCTCTCAGCAACGGCTAATATATTTGTAGGCCAAACTGAAGCACCCTTAATTGTTAAGCCGTTTATAGCAACCATGACTAAGTCTGAGTTGTTTGCAGTAATGGTCGGTGGCTTAGCCACGGTAGCCGGCTCTGTAATGGCAGGTTACGTAATTATTGGTGTAGAGCTTAAGTATTTGATTGCCGCCAGCTTTATGGCTGCACCAGGTGGGTTTTTAATGGCCAAAATGATTGTGCCAGAGACCGAAACACCTAAAGATACGCTTGCTGATTTAGACACCGATGAAGACAAGCCAGTTAATGTTATTGATGCAGCAGCATCAGGCGCAGCTAACGGCATGCATTTAGCGCTAAATGTGGGCGCAATGCTATTAGCTTTCGTAGCATTAATAGCGTTATTAAACGGTTTACTAGGCGGTATTGGTGGGTGGTTTGATTACCCTACTTTAACGCTACAAGAAATTTTAGGTTATGTATTTGCCCCTGTTGCATGGTTACTTGGCGTACCGTGGGATGAGGCAATCATAGCTGGTAGTTTTATTGGTCAAAAGTTAGTAGTAAATGAGTTTGTTGCTTACTTAGACTTTATAAATTATCGCGATACGTTAAGTGCGCACACTCAAGCAATTGTAACATTTGCGTTATGTGGGTTTGCTAATCTATCGTCGATAGCTATTTTACTAGGTGGATTAGGCGGTATGGCGCCTAGTCGGCGAAAGGATATCGCACGCTTAGGGATCAGAGCAGTGTTAGCAGGATCTATGGCTAACCTTATGAGCGCAGCAATTGCTGGGTTTTTCCTCTCGCTAGCTTAGAAACTTAATGAGATGAACACCGGTGTTGCAAAACAAGAAGATAGTACTTTAAGGGGTTAAAGCACTATCTGACTTGAACGATACTTCACCAAGGGCCGCAAGGCCCTTTTATCGTTTTAGGGCCCTTATAAATATATTCTTCCTGTTAAAAACAACTTTCTCTTTCTTGCCTTTAAGTACATATACGCGCATGTCTTTTTATATTTTCGCGATAAATTTGTATTATTGAAAAGTGGTAAATTATAAATTTTAGGCCACACTTAGGTTTATCCTAATGTAACCTACTGTTTTATTGATGTTCTACCTTTAAGCACACTCATAAAATAGCCGCTGTTGATAAGTCGATTTATATAAATGCGTAAACTTTTATTAGTATTGTTGTTTGTTTTTTTTAATAACTACGCAAGCTCAGACCCTCTTTTAGTTGTCACGGAACTCTCGCCGCCCGATCAAATACTTGTTGATGGAAAAGTGACAGGCAAAGGCACTGAGTTTATAAGGGCTATTTTTGCAAAGGCTAACCTAACGCCCGACATACAAATGTATCCATGGGCGCGAGCATTTAGACTTGCCAGTACTATTCAAAACACCTTTATTTACACCATAGCGCGCACCAAAGGGCGAGAAAACAACTTTCATTGGATAGGCCCAGTCTCGCATTTTGAACTTGCTTTTGTTGCGCTTAAAGAGCGTGACGACATAATTATTAACAATACTGAGGAAGCAAAAAAATACAAAATAGCGATGCAACGTAACGACTTTTCTACTGATATATTAACCAACTTGGGTTTTGAAGTTGTGCTAACCACCGATATACAAAAATCGTATGCGTTACTGGTTGCCAAAAAAGTAGACTTAATTGTTGATGACCCCGAACTAATACATCAAATAAGTCAGTATTTGCCCACCCCTGACGCTCAATTTAAAGCCATATATAATGTAGAAGAACTCAAGGTAGATGCCTATTTGGCAGCAAATAAAAACACCGATATGCGCTATATAAACGCGCTACAAAAAGCCTTTTACACACTTAAAAATACCCAAGGGCTACCCTAGCACCGAAGCTAAACCTTGCTTATTTAAGCGCAGTTTTAACGCTTAGTAACGTTAATTAGTGCCTAAGTAATAAAGTCAAAAATAGGGGCTTAGTGATTAATTATTGCTATATGGCGCTATGAACGAATCGAGACTGCGCTCTTGTTTTAGCACTTTAAAGGCCCGTTGAAAGCGCTCTACTATATGCTGCGGCACCGCTTTATTAAACGCTAAATAATTATCTTTAAGGTCGTTACTTACAGGTAGCTCAGTAAGTTGCTCTACATCAAGTAAGCTCACGTTATAAGGCTTTAATTGGTTATAAATAACGTGCTCCGAGCCTAAAATAAGATCTATTTTATTGTTTATAAAAAGCTGAATATATTGTTGCTCTTCACCAAACGTCATTAAGTTTTGCCCATTTACAAACCCTATTTTTTTGACCAATGATTGATATATATCTCCCCTTACCATGCCTAACGAATAAAGAGTGGTGTCGTCAAGGGTATTTACAGTGACATCAGGACGGCTTTTTAACTTATAAAAATAAGTTCGTGCAGTAGTTAACGGACCAAGCCAATTAAATAAAGGAATTCGGTTAGTATGTTGCGCCATTGAAAAAATGGCTGAATAAGGCTTTTTATGCACAAGCATTGCGGCACGCTTCCAAGGCATGACTTTAAAGTCGCACTCTACTTCTGCTTTAATACACAGTGCGTTGACTATATCGTAGTTAGCGCCAACAAGTTGGCCGTGCTCGTTTATAAAATTATAAGGTGCAAACTGATCTGTATAAATAACTAACTTAAAATGGTTTGCATAAGTAAACGTGCTAAAGAAGAAACAAGCAATAAAAGGAAAGAGTTTTAGAATAACCGCACCACTACATTAATTTATATTATTAAATGATAGATGGCGCTATTTTACAGTCAAATTTTTAGACACAAAAAAAGCGCCTTAAGCGCTTTTTTTATTTTTACTTTAAAAGTAAAAATTATAACGGAGTGATGTTATCCGCTTGAGGACCTTTTTGACCTTGTGAAAGAGTGAACTCTACACGTTGGCCTTCAGCTAAAGTTTTGAAACCTTCGCTTTTGATTGCTGAGAAATGTGCGAAAACGTCTGGACCGTTTTCTTGCTCGATGAAACCAAAACCTTTAGACTCGTTGAACCACTTAACTGTACCTGATACGATGTTAGACATAGTATTATTCCTGATATAAAAAATTAAATTGTGCCCTAATGGGCGGTGTAGCAAAAAATGAGATGGTACTTAAAAACTTCAGGACGGTACTACAAGTATTACTTATACAACAACGAAATGGAGATTTATAAATTATCATGCTTTCTTTCTAGCTGCGGCCTACTATATAGAGTTACTGTGACAAGTCAACCCTTTACGCGATTTAATTAATAAAATAACCCTCGCAACCCACTTTACATGTTAAGCACTTGTTTAAGCAGCTTAAAATTCAAATTCTAACGCCATTCTAAAGCTATGATTCTTCTCTGACTGGCTGATTTCAGTAATAAAACCGGCTTCCCACTTTAATTGTTTTTGTCCATCAAAGCGGTGCAAGCCTATAAACCCAGGGCCAATACCCACAAAGTCTTCACCAAGATAAACCTCAACCGCGGGCTGAAAAGCAGACAAGTATCGGTAGCGATATTGCGCTCTAAACTCGCTTTCCCATTCGTTTTCTATATCTTGCCCCCATTCGTATACTAAAAAAGCATTCATGGTGAGGCTTGCACGCCCAAACTCTTTTTCAATTACAAAACCGGAGGTTGCTTCGTATGCGTCGGCGTCATGCTGTTTTTCAAATTCAAATAACGCGCCCCAATCAGCCCATAGCCTGCCCTGCTCTATTAACTGCCAACGAAGCTCTAACTCATACGCTTGCAAGCCAAAGTCACCGTTATCATCGCGCTCACCCACGATGTAGCCTTCCAATGCCATGGTGTCGTTTATTGCGCCACCTAAGCCAACGCGCTGTGCTAAAATATTACCACTATCAGTTTGATGCGACACAAGCCGCCATTCTAGCTCGCGCTCAAACGGCAACACATACGGATGATAAACTTTATCTACTACTATGCCATCAGCATAAACGAGCTTAGGTATTAATAAACAAAAACCAATTAATACAGTGGCTGCAAATAGGTTTATTGCTTTCATGATTTTTCCTTAGTGATTAATTTAGGAATAAAATAACAAACAGATAAAAATAACACGCTGCTCAACGCATAGCTTAAAACACTGGTTAAATTAGGCGTAGCCTCATAACCAATCAGAGCGCGCAATACTCGTCCAAACTCTGAGTTTTCGGTTAAAATATCACGTAAATCCCATACGGTTACCGTTGTTGCTATCAAATCAATTTGGCTCGCCAAATCAAGCGCCACAACTAATTTTGCCGCACTATTTAATGCCAACAATACTAATAAAGGAGTAAGCCCAAAGCGCTGTTTGGTTGCACTCAATAAAAAATACAACAACACGCTAAAGCTGCTGCATATTCCCAAGCCTAAAAAAGTGCCAATAAATAAACTTTGAGCCGCTTCGTTGTTTTGCCAAAAGCCAATCAGGTAAATAATGTAGTGACTTAAATAAAGTGTCATTACACTGATAATCGCAATCATAAAAGCAGCTGTTGCTTGTTTAATGGCGTAGTACAGTGCACTAATAAAAATTAAAATACACAAACCAATTTGGGCATATTCTAAACCCTGATAGTCAAACAAGGGGCTAATTAACGGCGCACTTTTTACAAACAAAAATGAAAGCCCGATCCCTAAAATAAGCCCTCCCAGCAATTTCATTAAACTTTGCTTGGCTACAACTTGCAGTAGAATAAGTAAAATGGCCACCGGCAGTAACTGGTTTAGACTCATCACTAGGCTAGTTATTAGCATTAGAGCGCTCCTTTTCAGTCACTATGACAGCACCACGCGCCGTATTGGGCGAAAACTCGCCAAAAAATTCATAACGCCCAGGGGTTAACGGCCCGATATAAATAACGCTTTTGCGCTTAGGGTAAAGTACTTTCTCTCGATTGAGATCGAAACTGTCGAACTCTTCAGGCGTACTATCTTGATTTTCGATTAACAAGCGTACCTTTTTATTGGCCGGTACGACGATTTCTGCGGGGTAAAACAAATGATCTTTAAGTACAATAAGGTAGTCTTTACTGGCGGCGTTAAATGATAAAAATACACAACAATATAAGTAAGGCCTAATAAGTCGTTTAATCACATTTAGCTCCTGCAAAAACTACCTGTACTTTTAAGCCACCCAACTCACTATCCGTTAAGTGAATTTCAGCGCGATAAATAGCAATAATATGCTGCACTATTGCCATACCTAAACCCGCACCTTGTTCACCCGAAGGGTGTTGGTCACCGCCAACACGATAGAAGCGATTAAATATCCGTTGTTTTTGATCGTCCGTCATACCTGGGCCACTGTCTTCTATTTGCCAAATACGCTGCTTGTGCATCTGCTTTAGAGTTATTTTTATTTGTCCATTGGCTGGTGCGTACTTTATGGCATTGCTAAGTAGGTTTGAAATCAACGTCACTAAGGTAAATTCATCACCGTTAATGATAAAGTCATCTCCCTCAAGACTGATAGTGTGGTTTTTAGCCTCTATTTTTTCATACAACTGGCTAACTACCTCTTGCGTGATCGCTAATAATGATTGCTCCTTAAACTGTTTTTGCCACTGCTCTGGCTGAGTACGCCCTAGTATTAGCATTTGCTCTACTATATTGGACAGTCGATTAATACCTTGTGTCATGGCTTGTAATTCTTGGTTATCGCCTTGTTGAGCAGCCAAATTATGCACATTAATTTTTAAACTGCTCAGGGGAGTACGTAATTCATGTGCCGCATCAGAGGCAAAAAAACGCTCTCGTAAATAGGCGGTTTCTACGCGTTTAAATAAATCGTTTAAGCGGCTGATCACCGGTTTTATCTCTTCATCAGTCACCTGCCAATTGATCGCAGTAAAATCATTTGCTTGGCGCAGAGCTAACTGTTTTGATAAACGGGTTAATGGTGCCAGTGCATATTTAACAAAAAAGCTAATAAATAGCGCAAGCAAAGGAACCGCCCAAAGCATAGGCAACATGGCTGATAAAATCACCGCCTCGGCTAGTTCAAACCGCTTAGCAATCGGCTCGGCAACAACCACGGTGCGTAAAGAAGTGACAAAAACGAATACCCGCATTCGCTGTCCTGCAATATTAAGCGTTTGAAAACCCGCTTGATACTGGCTCAAATCAAGATTTAATTCGTCAGAGCCACTAAGGAGCTCACCAGCTTGCCAAATTTGATACAGTAACTGGGCGCTTTCTTGCATTTTTGGCGCCATGGCGTTTATAGATAAAGGCTGTTGCATCAACACTCCAGCGACTACTTTTAGCTCACTATCAAGTAGTTGCTCACCATGGCTCATACTTTTTTGGTAGCCTTTGACTAAAGCTAAAAAGCACGTTAACACCATCATTGATAGTAAAATAAGAGTTAAACGCTTACGAATTGACATAGAGTATGGTTACCTTTGTAAATTCAAGTTTGTGCAATCTAGGGGCGTTTTAATCACGTGAACTATCTCTTTCCCACGACATAACCAATACCACGGAGAGTTTTAATAAAATCGCTGGGGAATTTTTTTCGTAGGTGATGAATATGCACTTCAATGGTGTTAGAGCCAACCTCTTCACCCCATTGATAGAGTTTATTTTCTAACTGCTGTTTAGATTGCACGCGACCTTGGTTTTCCAATAGTGCCTTTAGCAGCATGTATTCTTTTCGTGGCAGAGAAAGCAGCTCATTGCTGAGTGTGACACTATGCGCTGACGTGTCCATAGTCACTTCACCACACTGTAATAAACTCGACTGAGCTTGATTTACTCGTCGGCTCGCTACGCGCAAACGAGCAAATAATTCGGCTGGTTCAAATGGCTTAGCTAAATAATCATCAGCGCCCATATCAAGCCCTTGCACCTTGTCATCTATGCTACTTCGTGCAGTTAGTATAACCACCGGAATCACTTTTTTTTGCGCTTTTATGTGCTTTAGAATTTGTGAACCATCACCATCGGGTAAACCTAGGTCAAGTATAACCAACTCTATTTCACCACTGCCTAAGCATTGCAATGCATGCTTAACCGTTGCGCTATGCTCTACACTGTAGCCTTCTTGACGCAATGAGCGGCAAAGCCCTTGCGCCACAAGATGATCATCTTCAACTAATAATAAATGCATTGTTTATTTTGCTATCTCTTTAGTTTTTTATCTACTTTAGCTAATAAAGAGCTAATTGCTTGTTGACGATATTTATCAGCTTTAGCACGAGTATCACGAATACCTGCTGCTTGCGCAACTAACAAATGGGCTTTAGCTTGCTCATATTCACGCTCGTCATATAAAAACTCACCATACAAGTAGTTAGTATCAATGCCTTTTTTGTTAAAAGCGAGCGCTTGCTTAAAAAACTTGTCGGCGGTGTCATCATCACCAAAACCAATAGGCCACCCCGGTACTTTACTGTATAAGGTTGCTAGGCTGGCATACGCTGAGCCACCTAAAGCACTGTCGTCTATTTTAAGAGCTTGCTCTAATGACGCTTTTGCATCTTTAGCATAGCCCAGCGCCCCTAACCCGCCCTTTGCGCCAGCAAAACTGGCCAGTACAATGCCGTTCCACGTATAGCTATTTGCTGAATCAGGGTAGCTTTCAATAAATTGAGCACTTTGCTCACTTAGTTGAGTAAAGGCTTTGATTTGTGCATCATCTTTAAGCTCATAATTAGCGACAGCCCACTGCTGTTGAATAGCGAGTAAATCGCTTTGTTCGTCTGCAAATACCGGCGATGAAAACACACTAACAATGCTTAAATAAGCTACTAAAGTAAATTTTTTCATAATAAATCCTCTATTAACCTAAAAACTGTTTTATTTTAGGGAGCTGTTTAGCAATTGCGTTATCCACAATACGTGGAAAAACACCATTGATACGTGCAAAAAGTTTCTCAGGAAAACCAATAAATCGTCTGGTTTTATTTGAGTTTAATAACGCAACTAACTCATCAGCCACCCACTGCGGGGAGTCCATTTGATTACCAAGCGCCTTATTCATTGCTCGTGTTTGTGCATCATTAATATCTGTATCGGTTGCTCTTGGTGCTAAATAACTAACTTTAACGGGTGTATCTGAAAGCTCTCGTGATAGCGCTTCGCTAAAACCACGTAAACCGAACTTACTAGCGCAGTAAAGTGTTTGATATGGGTAACCTATACTGCCAAATGACGACCCAACATTAACTATGGAGCCTTTATTCGCATGCAATTGCGCTATAAACAGCTGACATAATTTCATAGGGACGGCTAAATTAGTGCTCAGTAGATTATCAATTTGCTCACTACTCGATGCACTTAAGCTTTGCATTACATTAATGCCTGCATTGTTTATGAGTAACTTAGCGCCCCCTAATTTTTTGGCTTTAATGGCGAGTGCCAATATGTTTTCGGCAACCTTTAAATCCCCCACAAAAACCATACTACCGAGACATTGGCTACTTAGCGTATTGAGGGCATCACTATTTCGCCCCACCAAGAGTAGTTGCCAACCTTGGCCGTGTAGTGTTTTGGCAATGGCTTGACCAATTCCACCTGTCGCACCAGTTAATACACATAAGCCGGTATTCATGCGTGTTGCTCTTGTGCTGATGCTTTAAAAAACGGCTCGTCGTCTAAAGCGCGAAAAATATCGCCGTACAAACGGTAAAAACATTTTGCGCCATGTAAAATAGCCTGCTGATCCGCCTCGTCAGTAATTTGATTCATTAAGTTTTCAAAAAACTTAACATGTTCTATATCAAGCGCGCCGTGAGAGGTTAAATAGCTAAACGCTTTTTTAGGAAGCCCTATTGCATTCGCTATGTTTGATGCGGCTCCATCAGCAAGCGCAATTGAGGTCCCCTCTAATACGTGAACCATACCAAAAAAGCTAAGCGGATTTTTACGTGCAATACTATCGTAGGCATACGACACCATCATTTCAGTGGCGAATTGTGGCTGACTATAGCGCACACTTTCTTTATCAAACCCACAGGCTGCAATGTCGTTTAGCACCCACTCTTGATGACCAATTTCTTCTTCAATATATTCAGCTACCGCTTCACGTAACCATTCTTGCTCATCAGTTAAACGTGCGCCAAGTGACATCATTAAAGGAACGGTGTGTTTTACATGATGATAAGCCTGCGCTAAAAACGAGGCATACTCTTCAAGCGTTGCTTGTCCGTTAAATACACGCTGTATAATTGGCGCAGCTAATAAGTACTCACGCTCGTTTTGAGTTTGTGCTTTTAATGTATTAAAAAAATCACTCATGGATCACTTCTCCAAGTCTGTAGAACTGTTCAAAAATAGGGCTGTAGTGCTGACTGATTGCCGCTCGTTTAGGGCGATTATTAGCGGTTAATAACCCTTGCTGCTCGCTTAAAGGTTGGGCTAAACGGTGCCACTTTTTAATCTGTGCGTAGTCAGGAAGTTGCTGGTTTACTGTTTTTAAATGTGCTTTTAATTGCTCATCACTAAATCCGGGAGCCGCATAAATAAGCGCGCTTAAAAATGGCTGGCTTTCACCAAACACCACCGCTTGCTGTATCGCACTTTGGCTTAAAATTAATGATTCAGGCCATTCGGCGCTAACATTGCGCCCCATACTGGTGATGATCAGATTTTTTACTCGCCCTTTTATGTACAGTTTATTATTGCGCTTAGTTACTAAGTCGCCAGTGGCGTACCAGGTATTTGGGTTATGCGGCGCTTGGTTTAAATACCCTAAAAATAACGTTCCTTTAATAAATAACTCATCATTTTCAACTTTCGTTTCAACGTGCCCTAGTACTTCACCAGCACTATTTATGTCGTCATAGTTGGGGGTGTTTAAACTCACTACTGAGGCAGCCTCAGACAAACCATAACCTTGATAAACCGGTAGGTTATATTCTCGTGCAGTTAAAATTAAAGATTCACTAACCCGTGCTCCGCCAACAGCAATAAACTTAAGTGACTTTGGTGGCTGCCAGCCTTGTTTTGCAAAGGCAACTAAACACGTTAATAACTCAGGCACTAAAATAAGGGTGTTAGGTTTTACACTATCGATTGCACCAATGAGTTTGTTAGGGTTTTTTAACCCTGAGCCAACAAAACCTAATTCGTTTAGCGGCATTAAATGTACACAACCGCCACTTAACAAAGGCGCATACACACCCGCTATATTTTCCAATAGTACTGGCAGCGGAAGTAAGCATAAATGCACGGGGTTACTAATGTTTATTTGCTCACATAATGACTGAGCTACCTGCATCTGGCTTTGTGTTGATAGGCACACCCCTTTTGGCTCGCCAGTAGAACCTGAAGTAAATGTAATTTTTTGCGTACCAGTAAAATAGTCCACGGGCTCAATTGCATCGAGCTGATAAATATAAAGGGTATAATGCTCAAATAATGTTACCGACAATGAATGCTTACCAAGCGAATGACGAGGCATATCACTAATAAAAAACTGCGCACCACATTGCGCTAGCACATACTGTGTTTGCTGCTGACTAAAAAAATGGGCGATAGGCACCGCAACCTTGTTTGCGGCACTGGTTGCGGCATCAACAACCAGCCAAGCTGGAGTATTATCAAGCTGGAAGGCAATTGCACCAGAATCTAAAGCGTTAAAAATAGCTGTCAGCTTATTAGTTTCTTGTTGTAACTCCAAAACGCTAATAGGCATCACTTTATTGGCTAAGTAACTAACAACCACTGGCTCATTCGCTACCTTATTAATATTATTTAATAGGCTCATAAGCTCTCCAACGCAGTCATCAAGGCATTAATTTGTTGTGTATTTTGCTGTTTAATATTTAACAGCATGGGTGTGTTAAGTACTTGCTGATGTGCCTGCGCTAAATTAACAATGCACACCGTAGGCTGATTCTCATAATAGCTACCCCAGCTCTTTGGCTGATCTACTACAGTGCTATTAGCCAGTGCAATTTCGTTGCAGGTAACACCTAGTAGGCGCAGTAAGGCGCGTACTTTTTTGGTAGCGCAAAACACTAAGTAGCTCGCGCCAAAGCCGCGCAAAGCTTCATTTACAATAATAAAATGAGATAACGTGGCTTTACGATGTGTTGAGCAAAGGTTACCTAGCTCAAACACCTTATTTCGCGGTGTGCCTGGTGGTAAAAATTGTTCAATGGCCGCAGCTAAATATTGTTCAATGAATAAAGGGGAAGTAGCGTTTCTGAGCCCTAATGTGCAATGCCCTTGCACAGTTTTATACTGACAGAGTAATGGCATAAATGAGGTTAGGCTTGCATTATACGCAGCGAAAAAGCCTTGTTTTACTGTATTTTCAAGGCGCTGACGGTGTTTATCACTTTGTGTAGCACTAACAAAATGAAAAGGCTGTTGAAACAGCGCAGCTGAGGAGTGATGTTGAGCTAGTTGCATATAAGCATCGCCTGTATTAAATCTATAGATAAAATTTAATCAGTGAAACTTAAATAAAACTTAAGGTAAGTTAATTTTTAAAAATAAATTTAATTTTAGCTGGCGATCACACTTTTATTACGACCCGTTTCTTTAGCGTGATAGAGCGCTTTGTCAGCGCATTTATATACTTGGTTAATATCATCGCTATGCTGTGGCCAAGTAGCGATACCAATCGATACATTTATATAGCCTACTTTTGCCATCAATGTGGTGGCTACTTGGTTGCGTAAACGCTCAGCAATAACAAATGCACTATCACTATTTTCGTTTGGCAACACCAGTAAAAACTCTTCTCCACCAGTGCGTGCCACAATATCATGCTTGCGCGATAACGACTGTATAATATGAGTAAGGGTTTTTAATACTTCATCACCCGTATCATGGCCAAACGTATCATTAACCCGTTTAAAAAAGTCGATATCAATTTCAAGCACAGCAAACGGTATTTGCTTATCCATTAGGTTTTCAAGCAATATGTTTAAGCCCCGCCTATTATGCGCGCCAGTTAGCGGATCGGTGAGTGCATCTTGACGTAATTGCCCCATTTGCGATTGCAAAGTATGAACGCCTTCTAGCATTGCATATTTAAGCTGCTGACTTTCAAAGTACCAAGACTTAATACCTTTGAGGTGTTCTACGTTTTTCTTATCGGTTGATAAGTTAGCGCTATCGGCTAATAACCTTAACGGCTTAGCAATATAGTGAGCTAACATAGCAATTAATAAAAAAGTAATGAGTACTATGGGTAACATTCGCTTAAGCACCTGCCCTTGAAAAGTATCTAGTTTTGCAAGTGTTGTCGCTTCACTTCGCTGGGCAACAATCCCCCAATTCGCGAGCTTAACGGGCGCAAACCCAGCAAGCATAGCTGTTCCTTGACTATTTAAAATCCGAGTGTAACCACGTTCACCTTGCAACACTCGCTCTATTACTGGGTTATTAGATACTTGCTCGCCAATGCGCTTAGAATCAGGATGGTAAAGTAAGATTTTGTTATCAGCAACCACATAAAAGTAAGCCCCGCCATCGTAACTATGCTGTTTTAACAAGGCATTTAAAATACTCTGCTGCTCTAAGTAAAAGCTACCACCAATATAACCATAATAATTCCCTGCCAGATCAAACAGAGGATAGGAGACAACAATAATTAAATTATTAGCCAGCGAAATGTAAGGCAGGCTAACCTGCGGCTGCTGCGATTTAAGAGCTTGCTTAGAATGGACTGAATTAACGGTTTTATTAATTATATTTAAAGACACAGGTGAAGCTGCTTTAACCACACCTTGCATATTGATAGCAACCGAATTAAAACTCTGAGTTTGCTCTAAAAGGCGGTTGGTTTCAGCTTGGAGTAACTCAGTGTTGGTAATATCTTCAGCAATAATACTGGCTGAAAACTCAAGTTGCTGCATTGCTGCTGCTAAAAAGTGCTCAGTTGCTGAAGCTAGCTTACTAGCAAATACATGATTACTTTGCAGGGTATCTTCAATAACTCGTTCTTTTTGAACCTGATAACTAATATATAAACCACTAAACAAAATAGCAGCTGCAGCGGGCATAGCTAACAAAAGAATTAATTGCCTGAGGTTAAAAGTAAATGGTAATCGAAAACGCAACTTATTATCATCCTAAGCAAATAAAAACGACTGCTATGTACTACATATATCCTAAATATAATACAGAAATTAAACTAAGTAGCCTAATTTTTGTTATTTTTGGAATAATAAAATGACATTTATTATATATGTCGGGTTTTGCAGTTAAGCTCAATAATAGTTAAGCTGCATGCACTTTATTTTTATTTAGCCTTGAGGTGTGTGTTGCTAAATAAGTACCTGTTGTCGTCTTCTCTTTTTTTAATCGGATGTTTCATGCCAATAAAATCTTCTTTTGCCGATTCTGCGCTGTCGCTTGAACAGCAACTTGGGCAAAAACTTATGCTCGATTTACGCTACTTTTGTCACCAAGGCAGCAGTAAGCGCTGCAGAACAGCATTAACCGAGTTACCAGATACACTAGCCAAAGCGATTAGCCGTTATGATATTGGCGGGGTTATTTTATTTTCTGAAAACACCCAAAGTATTGAACAAATAATTAGCCTTAATCAGCAACTGCAACAAGCTGCGTCTCACTCTAAATCAGGCTTACCGCTGTTTATTTCTATTGACCAAGAAGGTGGACGAGTAGCTCGACTGCCACGTGATGTGGCCACTTCATTTACTGGTAATATGTCAATTGGCGCCACCTACCCTGAGCATGGCACTTATTTCGCAACTCAAACCGCGAATGTTCTTGCCACGGAGCTTTCAGCATTGGGGATTAATGTAAATTACGCGCCAACCGTTGATGTAAACATGAACCCTGACAATCCGGTCATTAATGTCCGCTCTTTTAGTGAAAACCCCGATGAAGTAGCGGTACTAGGTGCGGCACAAGTTAGTGAATTTGAAAAAAACGGGATTATTAGCGCTATAAAGCACTTTCCAGGACATGGCGATACCAATGTAGATAGCCATACAGGCTTACCTAGAGTGATGCACTCAAAAGAAGTTATTTACGCTCAAGATTTAGCGCCCTTTAAACACATTATTGAGCAGCATAGTCCGGGGATGATAATGACCGCGCATATTCAATACCCTGAGCTTGATAGCAGTACATTAACCAATGTAGAGGGTAAGCAAATGATAAAACCCGCGACAATGTCGCGTAAAATCATGACCGATATTCTTCGTAAAGAGCTTAACTATCAAGGCGTAGTGGTAACCGATGCACTGGATATGGCCGGTATTAGCCATTTTTTCAGCCCTACCCAAGCAGTTGTAAACACTTTTGCAGCTGGGGTTGATATTGCGCTAATGCCAATAGAAATTAGAACGCCTGAGGATATAAATAAACTTGATGCGCTCATTGACTCTTTAATTAGTGCGGTTAAAACAGGGCAACTAGACGCACATGAAATTGCCCATTCGACGCAGCGTATTACCTCGCTTAAAAGTAAGTTTAAATTAAACGCTTTGCCTAACCCCATTAATGCATTGGCTAATGCAAAACACATTATTGGTAATAAAGCACATCGTGAATTAGAAGCATCTCTGGCATTAGCGGCAATTACCCAAATAAAAAATAACGATAATACCTTGCCGCTTAAACTTGGCGCTGATCAGCATATTCATATTATTATGCCTGACACCCGCAAGTGCATGGCAATGCAACAAGCAATTAGTGCGTTAAGTTCACAACCACTCAGTTTTAGTTGCAGCAGCTTACAGGGTTTTGATCCAAGTGAAGCGCAGCGCAACATAAACCAAGCAAGTATTGTTATTGCTGGCAATGCAACGCCGAACCAAAGTGCCGTGGAAATTGGCGGTATGGATGATTTAGCCGATAACCCAAACTTTGCCTTAAATAACGCAGAGCAACCCAAAGCGCTTGAATCATTACTAAAAATGGCTAAACAAAAAAACACTCCAACGGTATTTATTAGTTTGCGAGCACCGTATGATATTGCTCAATTTGGTAACTATGCTGATGCAGTGCTTGCCTCATACGCCTATAATATTGATGTAGATAAAAACGAGCTGGTGTCTGGGCCTGCCTTTACTGCACTGGCAAAAGTATTATTTGGCCAAGCCCCTGCAAAAGGCCAGTTACCAGTCACTATTAAACAATCGAAGAGCCATTAATATGAAACTTAATTGTGATTTAGGCGAGAGCTTTGGTGCATGGCAAATGGGCCTTGATAACGACGTTATGCCACATATTGATATGGCAAATATTGCTTGTGGCTTTCATGCTGGTGATTCGAGTGTAATGGCGCATACCCTAAAGCTAGCTAAACAACATAATGTTATAATTGGCGCTCATCCAAGCTACCCTGATAAACAAGGGTTTGGTAGGCGCTCAATGAGTATGAATGTGGCTGAGCTCACTCAATGTTTGCACTATCAAATAGCCGCCCTTGATGGCATGGCAAAAGTACAAGGGCTAACCCTTAGCTATGTAAAACCCCATGGTGCGCTGTATAACGACATGATGAAAAACCAGCAATTGCTTACCACTGTTATGGGTGCGGTTGCCAGTTACCCTGCTAACTTAAAGTTGATGATACTCGCCACAGCCGATGCCAAGCTACATCAAACAATGGCACGGCACCTTGGGCTCACACTGATATTAGAGGCGTTCGCAGACAGGCAATACACAGACCAAGGGCAATTAGTAGCACGAAATATACCGGGCAGTGTGCATAGCAAAGACGCATTATTAGCTCAGGTTAAACAGCTTTTAACCGGTAACAGTGTAACTACTCAATCTGGAAAATCGTTGAAACTAGTTGCTGACAGCATCTGCGTGCATGGCGATAACCCCCAAGGCATTGCAATTATTGAAGAGATTAAAGCGCTTTGCTCAGCCAATAGTTCAAGTTAAAAATACAGATTAAGCTGTAAACCCCCTTTACAGCTTTTGTAACCTCACTGAATTAATGCAATCATAGAGTTAATTATGGGCTTCATCGCATTGTGCTGTTAATTTAATAATCCCTCACTTATAACTGTACATAAGTTAACAACAGGGATTAATAATGAAACAGTTTTTAGCACTTAGTTTTATATTTAGCGCAAGCCATTTTGCCAGCGCAAACGACAATACACACACATTACAACTTCAAGATATATTCAACTTAGAATATGCCAACCAAATAGACATCACCGAAGACGGTAAAACAGTGTATTTCGTTCGTAACCGCATGGATATTAAAACCGATCGCAAAGTCGGTAATATTTGGTCTGTTGATTACAACACAGAACAACTACAGCCCTTAACATCAGGTGTATTTATGGACTACTCGCCTGTGTTGTCACCCGATGGGCAGCGCCTTGCGTTTATCTCTAACAGAGATGGCAGTAATCAAATATACATGAAGTGGCTTAAAACTGGAGCTGTGGCAAAAATTAGTAACCTTACTAATGCACCTCACTCAATAACTTGGTCACCTAATTCTAAACAACTGGTGTTTAATATGTTTGTTCCTGAAATAAGCTCACCTCCTGTCAGTTTGCCTGGCAAACCTAAAGGTGCTAACTGGGCAGAGCCAGCTAAATTTATTGACGATGTTTACTACCGTGCAGATGGCAGTGGCTATAGTCAAAAAGGGTTTAATCAGCTATTTACTCTTAATGCGAATGGCGGCAATGCACAGCAACTCACTGACGATAACTTTGATTACAATGGGGGTGTAAGCTTTAGTAAAAACGGCGAATCACTTTATTTCTCAGCCAATAGACACGCTGAATATGCGCTCAAGCCTACCAATAGTGAATTGTACCAACTTAATTTAAGCACGTTAGAGATCATCCCACTGACCGAGCGTAATGGGCCAGATCAACAACCTCAGGTCTCACCAAACGGTCAGTACCTTGCTTATACTGGCTACGACGACAAGCGCACTAACTATGAAAATACTCAGCTTTATATTCGTGATTTAAAAACCGGTGAGACCCAAAGCCTGACTAGCGATTTCGATCGCAGCGTTGGCCAAATAAAGTGGAGCGCAAATTCAAAAGGCCTCTATTTTAGTTATGCCGATGAAGGCCAAACCGCACTTGCTTATCAACCTCGAAGCGGTAAACGTAAAGTAATTACTGAAAAAATAGGAAGTGTGGCGTTTGGGCGCCCTTATTCTGGTGGTGACTTTGATATTAGTGAAAATGGCGATATTGCATTTACACTGGCTGATACTCAGCGTCCAGCTGATGTTGCAACAATAAAGCGTTTAACCGATTTGAACTCAGATGCACTACAAACTAAGCAGCTCGCTAAGGTTGAAGAGCTATGGTTAAAATCAAGCCACGACGAGTTACCAATACAAGCCTGGGTTGCTTACCCTCCGGGTTTTGATAAATCAAAAAAATACCCACTGGTGCTTGAAATTCACGGTGGTCCTGTTGCTAACTATGGCCCTCACTTTAGTGCCGAAGTACAACTATTTGCCGCCAAAGGAAATGTTGTTTTATACATGAACCCGCGAGGCAGTGACTCGTACGGTAAAGAGTTTGCGCAAACTATTCATCATAATTACCCAAGCAATGATTACGATGATTTAATGACTGGCGTTGACGCGCTAATCGATAAAGGCTTTATTGATAAGTCTAAATTATTCGTTACCGGTGGTTCTGGCGGCGGTGTATTAACCGCGTGGATTGTAGGCCATACGGATCGCTTTGCTGCAGCTGTGGTTGCAAAACCAGTTATTAATTGGATCAGCTTTGTACTAACTGCCGACTTCTATCCATTTTTTGCCGATTATTGGTTTCCAGGTAAACCTTGGGACCATATTGAGCATTATATGAAGCGCTCACCAATCAGTTATGTTGGCAATGTTAAAACCCCAACCATGCTACTGACTGGTGAAGCAGACTACCGTACGCCAATTTCAGAAACTGAGCAGTTTTATCAAGCCTTAAAATTACAGGGGGTTGATACCGCGATGGTGCGCATTCCAAACGCTTCACATGGTATAACTGCCCGTCCATCAAATTTAATGACTAAAGTGGCTTACATTCAGTGTGGTTTGATAAGCATTCGAAATAAAACGTAGAGTTATGAGTGACGAGCTATACAAGCTCGTTGCTCGAAGCTCACAAGTGTAAACCCCCTTTACAGCAATAATGTGAGTAATCCCTTACATACTTTAGCTAAATATCGGACTTAGCTTCAAACTGAGTTGGTAAAAATTCGGTTTATACTAACTCAGCCCCTTTGAGTTAGTAAAAATTCGGTTTGAGTCACTGTTTACAAGCCCTCAGTTAGTAAAAAAATGTTTTATAAGGTGCGACAGTTAGTAAAAAATCGGTTTATTACTTTCTAAACCCCAGTTAAAAATCTTTAAATTAAGCGTTTAGATGCTCAAATTGAGGATTAGAAAGGCAAATCTACCCTTAATGATGAAAAGAATGGCTGTTTTTATCATGGTTAGTTAAAACCTGATCTGCTTTTAAACTAGCTAGTTAAATCGTGATCTGCTTTCAATATGTTAGTTAAACTCTGATCTATATGTGGTAAAAAGCGGGTAATTTATTGTGCTTACCCGTGTTAAAGCGTAATCAACATAAAGCCCTCACAGCCGAGCATAAACATCCTTTAAATTTATTTACACTTTTAACCTGCATTGCATCCCTGAATGACTAGCTAGTAAAATACTGATCTATTATATTTTGCCTTTATGCAGGCATAAAAAAAGGGCCTTACGGCCCTTAAGTAACACTATCTAGTTGAATTAAAATTGGTTCATGGTATTAGCTTCACCACCGGCTTTAAGTGCATTCTCGCCAGAGAAGTACTCTTTGTGCGTATCGCCAATGTTAGAGCCTGCAAGGTCTTGATGCTTAACTGACGCTTGCTCACGACGGATTTCTTGACGTTGTACGTCACGTACATAAGCCAACATACCTAAGTCACCGAAGTAACCTTCAGATAGAATATCAGTGCTTAATGCTGCTGTATGGTACGTTGGTAATGTAATTAGGTGATGGAAAATACCTGCTTCACGCGCACCATCGCGTTGGAAGTTTTGTACCAGTAAGTCTGCAGCTGCAGCAAGCTCTGTTGCATCCATTTCTGGAGCCATAAGCGCTTTATTGTCATCTATACTTGGGTAAGCGCTAAGGTCACGACCTGCTTCTTGCCACTCTTGGTATACTTGCTCACGGAACTTAAGCGTCCAGTTGAACGACGGTGAGTTGTTGTATACTAATTTAGCATCTGGAACTTGTTCTTTAACGCGATTTACCAGCTCTGCAATTTGTTTTACGTGTGGTTTTTCTGTTTCAATCCACAGTAAATCAGCGCCTGACTGTAAGCTAGTAACACAATCTAGTACTACGCGGTCTTTTTCAGTACCTTCGCGGAACTGGTATAAACCGTTATCTAGGCGTGTAGGCTTACAAAGTTGGCCATTAAGCTTCATTGCCGTTTCGCCTTCATTTAAATCATCAACACTGTTTACCGGTGTTGTTTCTAAAAATGCATTGTATTGGCTTGCTAAGTCACCTGGTTTTTGTGAAACCGGTACTTTTTGCGTTAGGCTTGCACCTAGAGAATCGGTACGCGCAACGATAATACCGTTATCAATACCTAGCTCTAGAAACGCGTAACGTACTGCATTAATTTTAGCTAAAAAGTCTTCATGAGGAACGGTAACTTTACCTGCTTGGTGACCACATTGCTTAGCGTCTGATACTTGGTTTTCGATTTGAATAGCACATGCACCCGCTTCAATCATCTTTTTAGCAAGTAGGTAAGTCGCTTCTTCGTTACCAAAACCTGCGTCAATATCAGCAATGATTGGCACAACATGCGTTTCAAAGTTATCAATTTTATTAAGCACTGCTTGAACGTCGCCGCCGTTTGCTTTTGCATCGTCTAGCTCGTTAAATAAATGGTCAAGTTCACGTGCATCAGCTTGCTTTAAGAAGGTGTAGATTTCTTCGATAAGTGCAGGTACTGATGTTTTCTCGTGCATACTTTGATCTGGAAGTGGGCCAAACTCAGAGCGAAGCGCTGCAACCATCCAACCACTTAGGTATACATAACTGCGTTTAGTTGTTTTTTGGTGACGCTTGATTGCCATCATCATTTGTTGCGCAGTAAAACCATGCCAACAACCTAAAGACTGTGTGTACTGGCTTGTGTCTTTGTCGTATGCAGCCATGTCTTCACGCATAATGTCAGCAGTAAATTGTGCAATATCAACACCAGAGCGAAAACGATTTTGTAAACGCATGCGAGTTGCGTATTCAGGATTAATAGTTTTCCATGCACTGCCTTGTGATTGGCATAGTGTTGCTAGTGTATCTGTTTCACCTTGATATGTTGTCATAATAAAGTCCTTCGAACGGGTATTAATATTTATTGTTGAGAGAGTGACTACATTGCGTTAGCTCTGTAGCGCTTAATTAAACATTAGGCTTATTTTTTAGATTTAGTAAATTTATAGTTGTTATTACGGCTATACATATAGTGAATGGTTAAAAAGCACTCAAAGCGACTTTTTTGCGATATGGTAAGTGTACGCATATAAAAAATGCACTCTGTCGGACCGTTTAAGGATTTTAATTATGAGCCACACTCTCACCCACTCTGGACTCAGCGTTGATAAGCAACTAGCTGAATTTGTTAAAAAACAACTATTACCAGGTACCCATCTAGACGAACACCAGTTTTGGAAAAGCTTTGCCCACATAGTGCAAACACTTACTCCGCTGAACAAGTCACTACTCGCTAAACGTGAACAATTACAAAAGCAGATTGATGACTACCATGTTGCTAATAAAAACGTTGATCAAGCCCAGTACCAAGCCTTTTTAAAAGACATTGGTTATTTAGTTGATGAACCTGAAAACTTTAATATTGAAACCCAAAATGTAGAACCAGAAATAGCGTTGACTGCAGGGCCACAGTTAGTAGTTCCAGTTAGTAATGCCCGCTTTGCTTTAAATGCTGCCAATGCACGCTGGGGTTCACTATACGATGCACTATACGGTACAGACGTACTCAGTGAGGAAGATGGTGCAGAGAAAGGGACTCAATACAACCCAGTGCGCGGCTTTAAAGTAATGGCCTACGCCAGACAATTTTTAGATAAGGCGCTACCCCTTGAAAATGGCTCGCACATCGAAAGTACTAATTATTCAATCGTGGATGGCGCACTTGCAATTACATTACGCGACAGCTCGCACACTACACTTAAAAACCCTGAACAACTCGTTGGCTATCAAGGTGAGGCACAAAACCCAAGTGTTATTTTACTTAAAAACAATGGATTACATGTTGAGCTGCAAATAGACCACCATCACCCTATTGGCCAAGCAGATAAAGCTGGGCTAAAAGATGTGGTACTTGAAGCTGCGCTGACCACCATTATGGACTGTGAAGACTCAGTTGCCGCAGTTGATGCCGAAGATAAAGTGCAAGTGTACAAAAACTGGTTGGGCCTAATGCAGGGCAACTTGGTTGAAACGTTTAGAAAAGGCGACAAAATGGTCGACCGTACGTTACAAGCCGATCGTCAATACACAGGTCTTGATGGCCAAAAACTGACCCTAAAAGGGCGCAGTATGATGTTTGTGCGTAACGTTGGGCATTTAATGACAAACCCTGCTATTACCGATGTAAGTGGTAATGATGTGTTTGAAGGAATTATGGATGCCATGTTCACCGCAACAGCCGCACTGCACGATTTAAACACTAAAAATGCCATTCAGAACTCAACCGCGCAAAGTATTAATATTGTAAAACCAAAAATGCACGGCCCTGATGAAGTAGCATTTGCTAACACTTTATTTGGCATGGTTGAAGAGGCGCTGAGCTTGCCTAAAAACACCCTAAAAATGGGTATTATGGACGAAGAGCGTCGTACATCTGCTAACTTAAAAGCCTGTATTCATGCTGCTAAAGAGCGTGTTGTATTTATTAACACCGGCTTTTTAGACCGCACCGGTGATGAAATTCATACCTCTATGCAAGCGGGTGTGGTACTGCCGAAAGCGGCTATTAAAGCACAGCCTTGGATCAGCGCTTATGAAGATCGTAACGTTGATATTGGCCTAGTTTGTGGCTTAAGCCATAAAGCGCAAATTGGTAAAGGTATGTGGGCAATGCCCGATAAAATGGCGATGATGATGGAGCAAAAAATAGCGCATCCTCAATCAGGTGCTAATACCGCTTGGGTGCCCTCCCCTACCGCCGCCACATTACACGCAATGCATTACCATGATGTGGATGTATTTAGCCTGCAGCAAAGCATTGCCACGCGCCAAATAGCAAGCCTAGAAAGCTTATTAACACCCCCGCTAATGGCAAACCCAGAAACGCTGTCAAAAGAAGATATTCAAAGTGAGCTTGAAAATAACGCGCAAGGTATTTTAGGTTACGTTGTACGTTGGATTGATCAAGGAATAGGCTGTTCTAAAGTACCTGACATTAACCATATTGGCTTAATGGAAGATAGAGCTACTCTACGTATCTCAAGCCAGCATATTGCCAACTGGCTGCATCATGGCGTGTGCAGTAATGAGCAAGTACAAAAAGTGATGGCAAAAATGGCTAAGGTTGTTGATGGCCAAAATGAACATGACAGCCTTTACATTCCCATGGCAACTAATGAGCAAACACTGGCTAATAGCATTGCCTACCAAGCGGCTTTGGCACTAGTATTTGAAGGCGTTAGCCAACCTAGCGGTTATACTGAGCCGCTACTGCATAGCTACCGCTTAAAATATAAAGCACAGCACCATAACCTAGCTGAATAGCTGACATTTATTTAACACTAAAAAAGCGCGTTTTGCCTACACAAAACGCGCTTTTTGTTTTATTAAGCGGCAAAATAGCTAAAATTCGCCTAGTTAAAACTACGAATTAATTTTTAATAGTCGCGTTGTGATAAACATTTTGTACGTCATCGCAATCTTCAAGCATATTGATAAATTTATCAAAGTTGGCAATCACTTCTTCATCTGTAATTTCAACATGTACTTGTGGAACGAAGGTAATTTCATCAACTTCAAAGTTAATGCCTTCAAATGCTTCTTCTAATGCCGTTTTAGCTTTAAAGTACTCAGTATGCGGTGCAAATACCGACACCTTGCCATCTTCGGCTTCTACATCAGTCACATCAACGTCAGCCATCATCAGCGCTTCTAACACGACTTCATCGTCGTCACCTGCAAACCCCAAAACAGCAAGGTGATCAAACATATGTGCTACACACCCAGGTGTGCCGATTTTTGAATCTGTTTTAGTAAACGGTAAGCGCACGTCTTTAATAGTACGGTTAGGGTTATCGGTTAAACAGTCAACAATCACCATGCAATTACCCGGGCCGTAGCCTTCGTACCGTGCAGTTGAGTAATCTTCCCCTGCCCCGCCGGCTGCTTTTTCAATTGCTTTTTCGATTACGTGCGCAGGAACTTGGTCTTTTTTGGCTTTTTCAATTAAGCGGCGCAATGTTTGATTTACATCGGGGTCGGGTTCACCACTTTTGGCTGCAACGTAAATTTCTTTACCGTACTTTGAATTTACTTTAGTTTTTGCGTTGGCGGTTTTAGCCATCGAACTTTTGCGGACTTCAAATGCTCTGCCCATCTTGTGCCTCTATTGAATACGTTCTGTTTTTGATATTTTACCAATTCAAAGCGTATTGGGCTAGTGGTTCAACATGTTATGCTGTGCAAAAGCAGCGGGGTATTAATTTAAATAATACCCGTTATGCTATTAGCAAAATGAAATACAGTGCAATTTAACATAACTCCACTTTTTTAGCGTAACTTTCAACTAACGACACTAATTCATCAAAAGCATGAATCACAAAGTCGGCTTGCTCGGCATACGCAGGGGTTACATCGGGAGCATATAAACAGGCTCGCATTTTTGCATTATGGGCCGCTTGTATATCATATAAATAATCACCAACGTAAATAACGTTATCAACGGGCATGGACCACTGCCTTGCGATCATTAATAAAGCACTCGGATCGGGTTTGGCTGGCGCTTCAGTTCGAGTGAGTACCGTTTCTATTGGCAATGGGTTGTGTTGCAACTTTAGTGTGGCCGCTTTATCAAAATTACGAGTCACAATAGCCATAGGAATATTCTTTGCTCGCAGAGCGTTAACAGCTTCAACAACGCCGGGTAAAAGGGTCGCCGTTTGCGCATCAAGTAGCTCATGCTGATGCACTATATTCATCGCTTCTTCACGCATGTAGGGTGAGGGCAATTGCTCTATATATTCGAGTAGGTCTAGTTCTGCAGGGCAACCTACTTGGGCTTTAATCAATGAAAAATTTAATTCTGATGATACTAAGGTTCCGTCTAAATCAAAAATAACACCTTTGATTGCCTCAATTTGCGTTTTCATTTCATTCCTTGCGCTAAGTTATTAGCTCATTTTGCTGGATTTGCTTTATATAAAAAGTATATCAATAGACAATTACAAAGAGTTCAGTCCATTGCCCTCTTAGTATAGCTCATTTGATAACACAATAGTTTGGGTTTGAATAACAACTGTTATATCGATTTTACGATGAAGTAAATTAATGCGATCAGCTAATTTATACAGCAAAAAAGTGCGCACCTTATAAAGGTGCACAGTGGGTTAGTTAGTTTCAAATCGTGCTTCAAGCCACGTATCGTCTTGACTAAAGTTTAACGTTTTTACTTTTCCTCGCCCTTCAACATTTACCATATTGACTTGCGCAGGCCATAAATCGCGCAATGCGCCATTACTCATTTTAACACCTTCAATCTCATCGGGGATCGTCGCTTCTTGGTAAACCCAAAAGAACTTACCATCAACTTGTGCACCCACATAATTAAGTGTGAGCGGCTCACCCGTTAAGGTTTGCAAAGCAACATGAGATTCAACATATTTAGCAAAGCGTTTTTGGTCACGCTTGTTATTGATGATATCCACTTTGCCTTGAAATAAACTGCCAACAGCATGCTCTGTGTCATGTAAGTAAAAGCGATGCATTAATTCAATATTGTGAGTTCGTTGATTAAATAACACCGTGGTAACGGATGATTTTAATTGATGCGCCATACTCGGCGCAGCAATTAAAAAGCAAACAATAATAAGCAAAAATCGCATTATTATTGGTCCTCTTCGTTATTTTTTTCGTCTTTTTTCAGCTCAGTTTTAATATACTGCATGATATCGCGGCTTACTTTTGCTTTACTCTTTTCACGTTTGTAGACTTCAATACGCGAAGGAATAATACGACGTGGGTAGTGATTATTTTCTACATTCACATCTGCCGTTTCCCAACCCGGATCAACGGTTACTGAGGTGAGCGGTTTGTTTTTGTCGGTAATAATCAGTTTTTGTACGTTTTTGTGGTTACGACGCCAAATTTCTGCAGGAATGTAACGCTCTTCTTTGGTGCCATCTTCATAAGTTAACTCTAAAAGAATCGGCATCACTAGGCCGCCTAGATTTGAAAACTCCATAACATAGTAGTTTTTGTCTTCTTCTAATGCGCGATCGAGTGTTTTACGCTCCCACGGTTTTAAGCCTTTTAAAAATTTGTTGTACGAATTACGCTCTTTATTAGTAACCGTAAAGCGATCGTTTTCGTCATAAAAATCGGTTACATCTGGATTTTTCTCTACCCAGGTTTTTTTACCTTCGGCTCGATTACGCTCAACAAATAATGAACTTGGCTTATTCGCTTCAATATCACGTAAACGATTAAAGTCGATATCAGGGTTTTTTGTGTCTAACCGTAATTGATATACTTTATCAAGCGAGATATCAACATGGTCTGTGGTGTAAAACCAACCACGCCAGAACCAATCTAAATCAACGCCTGACGCTTCTTCCATAGTACGGAAAAAATCAGCTGGAGTAGGGCGCTTATATTTCCAGCGCTGTGCATACTCTTTAAACGCAAAATCAAATAATTCACGACCTAAAATAACTTCACGTAAAATATTTAATGCTGCAGCTGGTTTAGTGTAGGCATTAGGGCCTAAACGAAGCACACTGTCTGATTGCGTCATAATAGGCACTTGAGTTTCAGACTTCATGTACGCCACAATATCACGTGGCTCAACACCCCAAGGAATGGTTGGATCCCATTCACGCCCAGCAACACCATCTAAAAAGCTATTTAAACCTTCATCCATCCAGGTCCACTGACGCTCATCTGAGTTTACAATCATAGGGAAATAAATATGCCCAACTTCGTGGATAACAACCCCGATTAAAAAGCGCTTTTCTGCTTGAGAATAAGTACGCGTGCCATCGTCTTGTAAATCTGTACGTGGACCATTAAAAGTGATCATTGGGTATTCCATACCCCCTACAGGACCATTGACTGACTGTGCAGTTGGGTACGGGTAATCAAATGAGTATTTTGAATAGACTTCCATGGTATGTACCACAGATTCAGTTGAATATTTCTTCCATAAATCGCCACCTTCTTTAGGGAAAAACGACATAGCCATAACCAGTGGTTGCTCATTCCCCCCTTGTTGGTAACCTTTAGCATCCCACATAAATTTACGTGACGACGCCCATGCAAAATCACGAACGTTTTCAGCTTTAAAATGCCATGTTTTTGTTTTGTCTGTACCGGCTTTTTCGTTTTCGAGCGCTTCTTCTTCAGTAACTACAAATACAGGACGTTTTGCTGTTTCAGCTTTTTTTAAACGCTTGCGCTGAATACTAGTTAAAACAGAGCTTGGATTATCAAGCTTACCGGTTGCCGATACAATATGATCTGCAGGAACCGTAATTTCAACGTCGTAGTCGCCAAATTCTAAGGTGAATTCACCGCTGCCTAAAAATGGCTTGTTGGTCCATGCTTCGTAATCAGTATACGCAGCTAAACGCGGGAACCACTGTGCCACTAGGAAAATATCGTTACCGTCTTCTTCAAAGTGTTCATAACCTGCACGTGCACCTACCGCATCTTCCTCAACCAAGTTAAACGCGAAGTCCATGCTAAACTCAATATCTTTCCCCGGTTTAAGCGGCGAGTTTAAGTCTATACGCATTAGAGTATCAACAACCGTTACACGCAGCGCTTTACCATCTTCATCTTTAACATTGCTAATGGTGTAACCCAACTCATTGTCGTTCATAAACTGCTGACGACGTAAATCACCTAAGCTTAATTTAGCAGGCTTAGCATCAGGCTCGTTTTGTAGGGTACTTTTAAAAGTTTGCGTGGTTTCTGCAATCGAGTCATTTTTAAAAATGTTTTGGTCAAGTTGAAGCCATAAATATTTAAGCGTATGGGGTGAGTTATTTTTATATTCAATTGTTTGACTCCCCGTTAAGCGACGCTTTTGCTCATCAAGCTTTACATCAATATCGTAATCAACCCGTTGTTGCCAGTAATTTTCTGCTGGTGCACCTGCGGCACTGCGGTAAACATTAGGGGTAGGCAAAGCTTCATCTAGTTGACGAAACTTATCAACATAACTGCCTTTAGTCTGTTCAACAGATGAGGCCATCACAGAGCTCGCCATTGCCAAAGGCAATACAAATGCACTCAATGTAAATAAATTTTTCTTCATTGTTAATCCTGATCGATTTTAGTGACGCTACTGTGACAAATTTACAGCTAAGCTTCAATAAAATAGCGATAAAACCCTACTTTTATAGGGTGATATTCCACACTTTTATGTAAAAATAAAAAACACTGTTTTACACAACAACAGTTAACTAAATTGTTTAGCAATTTACATAAAAAACTAAGCTGTAAAGGGGGTTTACAAAATAGGCTGAGTATCACTAAAAGTAGAGATAAAATGAAAAAACACAGCTATTTTCATTAAAAATACTAAAAAACGCAGTTTTAGGTTGATCTTTACTATGGTTTGTAATTAGAATCGCCCACTTTTTTAATTTGAGGGTACTTTTTTAGTGTTTCTCTCAAATATTTTTTGTTCTAACTAGTCGTATTAAGTGTGGTGAGTTTATGGATTTTTATGTCCTAAAAAAGCAGCAAAAACTAATTGCAATACCTGCAGACGTGCAAAATTGTAAGCAGTATATTAACTCAGGCTACCTGTATATTGATAAAGTGGCTGCTTGTAATGAAACAAACGCACTAGCAGTATTACAGGCCAAAAAAGCGAAGGCATTAAAGTGGCCTTTAACAATTGCGCTCGCAGCTTTGCCAGTTATTTTTATTGCTTGGTATACTTTAACCTGAAGCGATACTTGCATCTTTAATTGCCTTGGGTATATTGGCGCTCTTATGGTTTTTTAAGAGCGCAAAATGAAAGTTCTTCACACTTCAGACTGGCACTTAGGTCAGCAATTTTATGAACATGATCGCCGTCATGAACATCATGCTTTTTTCTCTTGGTTATTAACCACTCTCGTTAGCCAACAAATCGATTTATTGCTTGTTGCGGGCGATATTTATCATACTGCCACCCCCAGTGCTAGCGCCGAAAACCAACTCTATCAATTTATAAAAAATGCCAAAGCACAGTGCCCACAATTACACGTGGTCATAATTGCCGGCAATCATGACTCTGCTAATCGTATTTTGGCTGCTCAGCCCTTATTAGCCCAGTTTGATACCCATGTTGTAGGCCGGTTTGATCCCGCCAATCCAAATGACGTGGTAATAACAATTAATAATAACGACAAACACGCTGTAGTAATCGCTATGCCGTTTTTACGAACCAGCGATATAAGTACGTTTAGCCAGAGCGAGGATGGCCCTAGTTACGCACAAGGCGTTGCTAAAGCTTACCAACTAGCATTTGAACATGCGTTAACGCTTACCAATGAAAGTACACCTTTAATTGTTATGGGTCACTTACATGCCAAAGGTGGAAATATTTCTGGTGATTCTGAGCGTAACTTAGTTATTGGCGGTGAAGAAGCCATTTCAGCGTCAGTATTTGGTAAGCATGCCAATTACGTAGCGCTAGGGCATTTACACAAAGCACAGTTAGTGGCTAAAAATGAGTACATTCGCTATAGCGGCACACCAATTCCCATGTCGTTTTCAGAGAGAAAATATACACATCAGGTAAATATAGTAGAGTTTAACGGACAAAAAGACCAACCGCTAAGCACTACTGTAAACCCCCTTTACATTCCTCGACTCGCGGAAGTTATTGTTTTACCAGAGGGAGAATGCGTCCCTTTAGCTCAGCTGTGTGAGCAAATAAAAGCGCTCGATACACAACAGTATGAAATAGCCCCGTACTTACGAGTAAAGCTAAAATCCAGTGATATTGACACCACTTTTCGTGAGCAAATTGAGCAAGCACTAAAAGGCAAACAGGTTAACTTTTGCGGTATAGAACGGGTACGCGATCAGCAAGTGAGTAATTCTTCAGAAACGGTATTTGAGGATTTAAGCTTTGTGGAAATGCTCAACCCAATTAATTTGCTCGAACAAGCCTTTAATAACGACAAAGATATGGCCGGAGAAACCGTACCCAGTGAATTAAAAGCACTATTAACCAACGTTATTGATGAACTTGAACAGGAGCAGCTACTATGAAAATAACCGCCGTACGTATTCATAACTTAGCCTCCATTGCTGATGCCGAAATCGACTTTTTAGCTTCACCACTCAAAGACGCAGGTTTATTTGCCATTACAGGTGACACTGGCGCAGGTAAAAGCACCGTACTTGATGCCATTTGTTTAGCACTTTATACGAAAACTGCTCGTTTGAAAGGCGATAAAGGCAACCTAATTGATTTTAATGGCGACAACATAAAGCTTAACGATGCCCGTAATTTATTGCGCCGTGGGAAATGGGAAGGCTATGCTGAAGTGGACTTTAGCGGGCAAGATCAGCAACTTTATAGAGCACGCTACAGTATTCAACGCACGCATAAAAAAGTAACCGGCAAACTAAAAGTGGCAGAGCATACTTTGCATAGCTTACCGGATGAAACCTTAATTGCCGACAAAAGTACCACCATAAAAGCCATTGAAAATAAAATAGGCCTCACTTTTGAGCAGTTCTCCCGTGCAGTGTTACTAGCACAGCATGAGTTTGCCGCCTTTTTAAAAGCCACCGGCGATGAGCGCGCGCAACTTTTAGAGTGTCTTACCGGCACCGATAAATTTAGTCGAATTGGCCAACGTATATTTGAGCGTAATAAAGCAGTTAAAGATAAATTTGAATTACTAACAGCCAGCTTAGCCAGTTATGCGTTATTGTCTGATGAAGAGCTAAGTGAGAAGAAGCACACTCTTGATGAACTAAAAAAACAAACTGAACACATAAAAATAACGTTGGCCAGCACAGAGCAGGGTATTAATTGGTATAAACAAGCACACAGTTTAGAGCAAGCATTAACAGCGGCTCAACAAAACGAGCAACAAGCAAGTGATGCACTAAATGCGGTTAAAGCACAAACTGAGCAAGCAAAACAAGCACAGAGTGCGCTTGAAATTAAAGATAATCGCCAGCGCTTTAAAAGCTTAACGGCGCAAAACAGCCAGTTAAATTCGCAAATAAAGGAATTAAACGCGCTGGATCATGCCGCGCTTATTAATGAACAAGCAAGTAAGGTTAAAAAACATCAAAGCGAATTAGCAACAGCAAAACAACAACAACAAACAGCTGAACCAGTCATAACAAAAGCACGTGAGCTCGACAGTCAATTAGCTATTTTTACGCAAAGTATAACAAGCCTCACACAACAAAGAGCCAAAGAGCAGCAACAATTAAACGAGTTACAACAGCAGCTACAACAAAATAATCTCAGCGTGGAGCAGGCAACAACACAAAGCACTCACCATCAGCAATGGTTACAAGAAAACAATCAACTAAAGCCATTGGCCACTGATTGGAACTATTTTAATCACAGCTTTAAGCAGTTTTTTAATACCACAACGCAATTAAAAACACTCGAGCAACAAAAGCAAACTATTACTTTGCAGCTAAGCACTCTCGCTACCAAGCTCAACGAGCAAAATAAACAGTTAGAACATGCAGAGCACGCACTAAGCACTGAACAACAAAATCTAAATAAGCTCACCCAACAGCAAGAGCAATTCAATATTGAGCAGTGTGATAATCAGCTTAAAAATATTGATTATTTAAAAGAGCAACGAGCGCGTTATAGGCAATTTAATCAAGAACTAAAGCATACAGTGCAGCAACAAAGTACTACAGCAGAAAAGCTAACTCAGAGTGAACAAACTAACATCACACTGCGTGAGCAATTAAGCAGAAAAGAGCAAGCACTTAAACACGCCGAGCAATCGCTTAATCAAGCACGGCTGCGTGCGAGTGAACATGTTGAGCATTTACGCGCACAACTACTGCCTAATGAGGCATGTGCGGTTTGTGGAGCCACTGAGCACCCGTTTGCAAACAATCAAAGCCAATCTTTTAATAACTTAATAATCGACTTTGAAAATACTTATACTGGCGCTAAGCAGCAGCACTTAGATGCACAAACCCAGCTACATCAACATCAAACGCAGCATGCTGTTTTAGTCGCAGAGCATAAGCAGCAAAGCCAAGCGATTGCTGATGCCCAAGCCAAAATGTTAGACATTAAAAACACCATGCAAGCGGCTAAAACAGATCTTAATGACTTGAGCGTTGAGCAGCTTGATGACACCCATAAACAATTAAGCGAGCAAAAAGCGCAGTACTTTGCAGCACAAAAACAACAAAACCAGTTGCAAGAAACGGTTAACCAACTGCAAAACACGGTTAAAAAAGAACAGACTGCTCAGCAACAATTAAATACCCAGCATGTTGAACTGAACAATCAGCTCACCATGCTTAATTATAAGCACCAGGAATTGCTGAGCCAACGCGAAGCACTTATAAGTGAGCTGAATTCTCATTTTGAAAACAGTCAATTTTGGCAAACATTGCAAACTGGCGCGTTAACGCTAAGCGAGCTAGGTGAGCAAGTAGAGCAGTATCAACATCAGCAACTACAACTTGAGCAAACTCAAAAGCAATTAGACAGCGCTAATTTACAGCTGCAGCAACTAACTCCCCTTATTACTAAAGCTGAGCAGCAAATTAGCACGCTCAACGACGATTTAACTAAAGCACAGCAACAACACAACAATACCCAGCAACAGCGCTTAGCGTTATTCGATAACCAAACGATTAGCGCTGATGACTACCAGGCTCAGCTGAATAGACAAGTAGAGCAGTGCCAGAATGAACTAAATCAGAGTCAACAGGCACTCGATAGCGCCGTAAAACAGCGCGATGAGCACGCTATTACGCTTAAAAACCTTGAGCAGCGCTTCGCCGATAACAGCCAAGAGCTAACCACACTTGAAACACGCTATAGTGCTTGGTTTGAAGAATTTAGCGCGCTTTATGCTGATATTAGCCATCAGCAAATCGAGGTGCTACTGGCTATAAGTAATGACGATATTAAAGAGCAGCTAAAGCATAGCAAGCAGTTATCTCAAGCATTAGTTGATGCTCGTGCCGCGCTAAAACAACAGCAAAATGCCAATGAGCAGCATCAGCAAAATAATAAGCCAGCACACAGCGAAGCACAGTTAATTGAGCAACAAACTCAATTAACTGTGCAGCAAACACAATTACACAATAACTTACTTACGATTAATACTGCCATCGAGCAGCACAACCAAAATGCAAAAGCTCTTGAGGGCAAGCAGGCTGAGCTAAGCAAGCTTAAACAACAAGTAGAACAATGGCATTTACTTAATAAAGTGCTCGGTGATGCAACCGGCAAAACAATGCGTAATTTAGCGCAAACACAAACACTAAAAATATTGCTACATTATGCTAATAGCCATTTAAAAACGCTGAATAAGCGTTACGAACTCACAGCAATAGCTGATTCACTTGATATAGCGATTATTGACCGCGATATGGCCGATGAACAACGTTCTGTAAACACACTCTCTGGCGGAGAATCGTTTTTAGTATCGTTGGCACTTGCATTAGGGCTGGCCTCTTTATCTTCAAACAAAGTGCAAATTAACTCGTTATTTGTTGACGAAGGCTTTGGTACACTAGATAGTGAAACACTTAGTATTGCAATGGACGCGCTAGATTCACTGCAAGCGCAAGGTAGAAAGGTCGGTGTGATTTCACATGTAAGTGAAATGAGCGAACGCGTTGCAACGCAAATTCATGTCGCTAAAAAACCGGGTGGATACTCCACCATAAACGTAATTTAAGGAAATAGTATGCCCACTTTTATAGGCGAAGAAGCACAAGAGTATGATAACCGTATTACCCGTTTAGTCCCAGGTTACGAGCTATTACATCAACTAACCAACGCACAGCTAAGCGCTACGTTAACTGATAACGCCCATATTTTAGTGGTAGGCGCGGGCACTGGTAAAGAAATCGCAGCGCTGGCGAATATTAATTCTACATGGCAGTTTACCGCTCAAGATACCTCGGCCGACATGTTAGCCATTGCTAAGCAACGCTTTATAGAGCAAGGTATTGACTCACGAGTTAGCATTGAGTTCCAACCAGTAGATAAATTAAAAGTTAAAGCCGACGCGGTATTATGTTTATTGGTGATGCATTTTGTTGAAGATAACGGCGATAAAAAGCAGTTATTAAAGGGGATTAAAAACAACCTTAAAAAATCTGCACCAGTATTTATTGCTGATTTAATGCGCCCAGAAACCCCGTTTGAACGAGAGGCACAACTTAATACATGCAAAGAGCTTGGCCTTAGTGAAGCAGGAAAAACGCAAATGGCACATAACTTAGAGCGTGAGTTTTACCCGCTTGATCGGATGCGTTTTAGTGAGTTACTTAATGAATGTGGCTTTGGCATTCCAAAACTGTACTTTAAAGCACTTGGTTTTAGTGGGTACGTGGTATAAATTTTTTGCAAAAAAAAAGCTAATATCGTATTGATATTAGCTTTATCGCTTAACGTTAGTTTAGCGTGGTGAGTGCGCTATAAAGCCCACTCCCTTTAAATTAGATGCAAACGATGTTTTCAGCTTGCGGGCCTTTTTGACCTTGAGTTACGCTAAACTGTACTTTTTGGCCTTCAGCTAAAGTTTTGAAACCGTCGCCTGAAATTGCACTGAAATGTGCGAAAACGTCTGGACCAGACTCTTGCTCAATAAAACCAAAACCTTTAGCTTCGTTGAAAAATTTTACAGTACCAGTAGTTGTATTAGACATAATAATATCCTAAAAAAAATAAATAAAAAATTGCCTTAAAATAGGCGTTTAACAGGAAGAAAACAAACATTTAACTTGAGGATATCGCGAAGGATTATTACTAATAACAACGTGGTACTTACAAATAAACTGGGCTTTCTATCAACCCGATGGCAAGCAGAATAACAGCAATACAGTTTATAACAAGCTTTATTTATACTTTATTTTTATATACAACTGTAAAACCTCTCATAATAGGCTTTACAGCGTCCTCGGCTTAACTTTTTAAACTTCGTGTTAAAACGTAACTTGTTAAAAGTGCAAATTACGCGCTCTTACAATATCTTTCATTACAATGGTTGAGGTTAAACGCTGTACACCTGGTAGGGCTGATAGCTTGTCATCGTAGAGTTGCTGAAACACGGCTAAATCTTTAGTAACGACATGTAACAGGTAATCAGGTGTACCGAATAGCCGCTGAGCATTGGTGATCTGAGGAATAGCATCCACTGCTTGCTCTAGTTTGCTTAACGACACTTTATCGCCCTCTTTAATAGTAATAAATACTAACGCAGAAAAGTTTAAACCCACTTTCTCAGGTGATATTTCGGTGCGGTAACCCACAATTGCTTTGCTTTTCTCAAGTTCTTTAACACGGCGGTGACAGGGCGACACGCTTAGCCCAACACGATCAGCCAATTCAGAGAGGGTAAGTCTGCCATCGACTTGTAATTCGGCAAGAATTTTCCTATCCATGGTATCCATAGTTGATTATTTCCTAAAATGAACGCTTATATTAGTAAAATACAGTAACTTTTACTCATCAGAAAGAAATAAAATAGCTACTCACTTATTTTAGGTTATAGCGCTATGGATATTAATATTATTTTTTCTTTTTGGCTGGTATCAATTTTGTTTGTTCTCACCCCTGGTGCAGATTGGGCTTATACAATTAGTGCAGGAATAGCAGGCGATAAAATTGTTCCTGCGGTAGCGGGGTTAATACTTGGGCATTTAATGGCCAGTTTAATAGTAGTGGTAGGGTTAGGTGCACTATTAGCTTCACATGACATTTTTATAAAGCTGTTAACCTTGTTCGGTGCTTTATACATAATTTGGATTGCTACATCACTGTACCGATTTCCTCCTATGCCTGCTGCCTATAACGATGGCCAACAACACACCTCAGACACCCCTCTAAAGTGGATGAGAAAGGGTTTTATTATTAGTGGTTTAAACCCTAAAGTAATGCTGTTATTTTTAGCCTTGTTACCACAGTTTGTGTTGCCAACTTTATCGTTTTCTATCACTGAACAATTGCTGGTACTGAGTGTAATTCATTTAGTAGGCTGTGCGTTGGTGTATTGGTTAATAGGGATAAGTGCCAGAAAAATCCTTAGTAACAATCCCGCATTGTCGCTTAAGTTTGGGCGTGCATCGGCATGTGTACTGTTTATTTTGGGCTCACTAATGCTAGTTGATAGCGCACAAAAACTAACTCACGTCGTGTAACAGTAGCAAAAAAAGAAAGTGGCTTATCTTAACTGAGCCACTAATTCACTCAAACGGGCAATTTTAATATTACTCAGCTGCCTATAATCAAAATAGGGGCACACAATAATATTCTGGCTTTTATCTATAGCAAACTCATCATCAAGCCAATCAAATTGGGCGTTTAATTTACCTTGTTGTATTAAGTTTTTAGCGTGAGTTCGCCCAGCAATAATGTGCAACTGGTTTTTACTCTCAGTAAGCACCGGTGTGCTAAATAGTAATGCCGTCTTGCTATGCTGTTGTAACAACAGCTCATCTCGATATGCTTGCCAGCTTACTGCTTGTTTAGCAAATGAGTAATGCTCGCTTGGCAGCGCAAATAACACTTTGGCGTACACATTAAAGACTTTTCGCCAGCCATTGCCACAGTGCTGATTTATGCTATTTATTTGCCCACTAGCCACAGGCTCTAACTGCGCAAGTGCTTCAAAGTAAGGCATAGGTGGGGCTTTTGCTACATACACGCCAACTCTAAATGAATTATCACCTAACCCTATGAACTGGCTGCTCACCTTAACTACTCTTATTTTGCGCTAAAATACGATCAAGGTTGTTAGCAAAATTTTGTCTGTCACTTTGGCTCAATGGAGGCGGCCCACCACTCATTTCTACGCCACTTGAGCGCATAGTATCCATAAAATCACGTACATTTAGTAAAGAGCGAATGTTTTCAGGAGTGTAAAGTTCACCGCGCGGATTAAGCGCTTGGCCGCCGTTATCAATCACTTCGCTAGCTAGCGGGATATCTCCAGTGATCACTAAATCACCCTTTTCAATTCGTTTAACTATTTCATCATCAGCGACATCAAATCCTGATGACACTTGTAGTCGACTAATAAATTTTGACGGTGGAATGCGCATGGCATGATTTGCAACCAGTATAGTTTCTGTTTGCGTACGCTCTGCAGCTCTAAATAAGATTTCTTTTATTACCACCGGACAAGCGTCAGCATCAACCCAAATTTTCATGCTAAATTCTTTAAATTGCTTTAGTATTAGAGCGATCCTATAGCAATTTCTAAAGAAAAGGAAACAACATGAAGCTCGCTTTTAAAACCGCATTATTTATTACCGCTATGTTTTTACTCAGTGCCTGTACCAGCGCACCGGAAGGAATAACCCCTGTTAAAAACTTTGATTTAGAAAAGTACCAAGGCAAGTGGTATGAGATAGCACGATTAGACCACTCTTTTGAACAAGGTATGGAGCAAGTAACAGCCACTTATTCAATTAACGATGATGGAACAGTAAAAGTATTAAACAAAGGGTTTATTAGTGAAGAGCAGCTGTGGGACAAAGCTGAAGGCATAGCTAAATTTGTTGAAAATGCCGATACAGGGCATTTTAAAGTATCTTTTTTTGGCCCATTTTATGGCGCCTATATTATTTTTGAACTTGACCAGCCTGATTATCAGTATGCCTTTATAACGAGCTATAGCAAAGATTACTTGTGGTTTTTATCGCGCACACCAACAGTAAGCAAAGAGCTTAAGCAGCACTTTTTAAGCCAAGTAAAGGCGCTTGGTTTTGCAACTGATGAAATTATTTGGGTAAATCAAAAAGCGCTGTAAAGGGGGTTTACAAGTTGAATTGATAAATAGTCTAAGCTGTAATAAAACGATCACCTTTCTGTAAGGTAAGTTAAATAAAGCAAGACTATAGTGACTGCATCTGCAAAGAAACAAGCAGGTGAAGACATAATGACAATCCCCCTTTTTAATTGGCAAGCCTGATGGCTTGCCATTTTTTTTACGCAATTTAGCCTGTTTTTTTGGGATCAGGTTTTTACTAACTAAAGCCCATTTAAACCAAAAAATAACGTACTCATGGCCAATATCACTAATATGAGTAAGTTAAAAAGTTTAGTTAACCTCACCAAAAAGCTATAAAAAGTCATTACAATTAAAGCACTTAACGTCATATAGCCACAAAACTGCAAACCACCATAACCTTGTAATTCGTTAATACATAACAGCAAACTTAGTAAAATACTGATCCAAGCAACACTCAATAAAACCAAACGCTGCTGTTGAGTGGGGCGCTTATTAAAAACATCCTTAAAATGATTAAACTTAGCCAGCGCAAAGCAGTTAAAAGCCACCAAACATAAACTAAAAGGAAGCAAGGCAATCATACTTTTTGCTCCTGAGTATTTATTGGAGTTGGTTTTTTAGCTTGCAGAGCAGTACGTAATTTTTCGGTTTGTAACAAAAACAGCAAACCAATTGCTAGAAAAAGGCTATCAAACATAAATAATGCCCACTGCTCGTTACGCAAGTAACTGATTATATTACCCTGTGTTGTTAGCGCATTAACAAGTGGCACACTAAAGCAAGCAATACTGTTTATGGCAGCCATCACACACCACTGCAACTTGTCACGCTTTACAAAGGCAATGATGAACACACATAGCCAAGTTAAAAAGAAAGCGAGTATTTCTTTATCCGCGCGCTCAGCAACCTGTTTACTGAGTAAACGATTAGCCAAAAAGAAAGCCGATGTAGCCAAGGGTAGTCCCATCAATGTTCCTAGATTTAACCCTTCAACTAGCTTTAGCCCCCAAGATGGCTGAGTATTTTTTTTCATTCTTTCGCGTAAGCGCTTAGCCCACATTATGCAGCCTGTCGCTATCATTATGCAGCCGGCAATGCCGCCTAAAAAATATAAAACACGTAATAATGGTTCTGCTAAACGCCCAGTATGCATTGAGTTTAATGATTCATATAGCGCCTTACTGCCAGTGAGTTCATCATCAGTTTGAGCAACAAGCTCACCACTCGCTCCGCTAAAAATTAAACGGGGTGATTGATCCCTTAATGTTTTCCCAGGGCTCACCAAAACCATAATAGTTGCAGCGGCTTTATGCGGGTTATTAATAATTACCCGAGTTATATCAGCCTCTGGCCACTTAGTATAAACCTGATCTAAAACAGTATTGATAGGCACTAAAGGTGCAGTACCTTGCAATGATTCTGTTACAGGACTACTTGGCGAAACATCATTGAAAAAACCACGTATTCCATTTTCATAAACGGTTTGCGCGGGGTAGGGAAATATCATGAATATCAGAGTAATAATGCCGGTATAGGTAATCATTAAATGAAACGGTAAGGCAAATACAGAACTTAAATTATGTACATCTAACCAGCTACGACTGCCTTTATTAGCTCTAAAAACAAACATATCTTTAAAAATTCGTTTATGAATTACTATCCCTGATATCAATGCAATAAGCATAAACAAGCTTGCAAAGCACACAATCCAACGCGCTGTTTTTACATCAATATAATGTAAATCAAAATGCAGGCGATAAAAGAAATTTCCCCCTCGGGTATCTGTAAAAGGAGCTAAAGGCTGCATATTATTTGGATCTAAACGGGTATTTTCAAAAGAGGCTCTGCGCTGCTCAGGCTCTTTTGGCTTAGCATAACCATACGTTAAATAGGGTACACGCTCTTCAGGAAGTGTTATACGCCAATTAGGGGCATTAGGTGCTTGGGTATTTAAATACTCAACGCCACTTATTATTTGTTGCTTTTGCGCGCCAATACGGTCTGTCTGCTGCTCAATATTATGAATACTTGGCTGATTCCATAAACTAACTTCATCTCTAAAAAAGCTGATGGTGCCTGCAAAAAATATTAAATACAGTAACCAACACACGAGTAAACCTACCCATGTATGTAACCAGGTCATTGAGCGAAAAAAACTCCCTTTCATAACCATCCCTTCATTAACGACAATATAAAAAATTGCACTGCAACACTTAGTAAAATACTGATCCAAACTGTTTTTAACGACTGAAGATAAAAACTATAAATAAACACCAGTGTATAAATTAAAATACTCGCAGACACACTTAAAAGAACCGCGTCAACTTTAGAGACCGGCACCACAACACTTAACAGCGACACACTGACGGCAGTAAAGAAATACCCGCCCACAATGGCGATAAAAAAACGCGATAAAACCGCTAATTCATAGTTAAAGCGCTGCATAAATTGCCATAACATAGAAAATACGGGTTTGGGAAAGTCTAAAAGACGGTTAGAGGCCTGCATATACTGCAAATTCCTTTTAAACATAGCTAAAAAAGATGGCGATATTATAACGCCAACAAATACAAAAGATAGTAATTCTTATTTGTATTTGAATGCAGTGATAAGCATTAAATTGAGTTAGTTAAATATTGATCTGCAATTGGATTACAAATTAACTATAAAATAACCTGTATGAGTGAGTGCTTGTTCTGAATGCGTTGTTGTTATCTACTAAATACATAAAGCCGCAGTAAATACACGTCAGTGTATGAAATTAAAAGTTAGCTAAAGCACTCTCATGAATCAGTTTTTACATGGCCTAACAAGAAAGTTTGATACAAGCAGCTAATAATTAAAGACCTTTAAGCTTTAAATTTCCCTCAAATAACACTGGATCAGTATTTTACCAACAAGGGATAAAATACCACTGATATAAACCGATTTTTTACTAACTTATTACCGTAGAGGGCTAAAAAACCACCAAAAACGATGAAAAAACAGGCTTGGAAAATTAAATTTCATACTTTTAAACCGACGTGTTAGTAAAAATCTGATCTTTGATAAATGCGGTTTAATCCGTAATGATTTTAATCGGGCAAATAACAATAGAGATGTAATGCGTAAATTATGCTCAATAAACAAACATGTCGCATAGATGTTGCAGCCACTTTATTTTACTGCTTAAGCACAGGCCTCCAGCCATATAAAACTACAAAATGGTTCTGAAAGACTAAAAATAGTTTATAAACATCTATATAGATTCAACATAAGTTAAGTCACTATGACTATGCCTTAAAATAACTCCCTCTAGCGTTAAAATATAATTTACATCGGTGCTATTTTTCTTGTTGCATTTTGCTGGTCAAAATTAATAACTTCATACTGCTTATCTCTTTTAAAAAGCCATAACGTTAACAAAAGATTTCATTTTGATAACAATTGTGTTTAAATCCGAAACAATGGACTGAGATAACCCTCTAAACTAATTTGCACGGAAGTAAAAAAATAATAATTTTTAAAAATGGAAAAACTATGAATAAAAAAATCTTTGCTGCTTCCGCTTTACTAGCAATCTCATCAACTTCTTTACTTGCATCTAACCAAACATTTCAAGCAAGTGTAAACGGTTGGACTGAGCCTACTTTTGCAGAAGATAGCGCACTGCACTTTGGTAAAATTCGCTTATCTACAAGCTCAACATGTACGATGGATAATGCTGGCGTTGTATCGGGTGACTGTGATGCGTCAGATGCAAACATTCAATTAGGTGGAATTACTGTATCTGGTTTAGCGCCAAATTCAGCAATGAATATTACTGTATCTGGAAGCACAGGCACTAACTTAACTTTTGCTCCAGTAACAACGGCTACAGATGGAACAACCAGTGTAACAACTGCTGACAATGTTGCGTCTCCTTTCACTACTGATGCAAGTGCAACAGATATTACCGTTAATGTATATGGTGATATGACCGTTGATTCTACACTGACAGCGGGCGCTGCTTACACTGTAGATTACACTGTAGATGTGTCTTTCCAATAAGACTATGAAAGCTGAGGCAATAGTAATTTACTAATTTAGTCTCAGTTTATTTTTTTGCGCAATTGCGCATTAAAAATAAAATGTGTGGAGCATCGCGCTCCACTTTTTATTATCATGTTGTTGAGTTGTCCCATGATGTTTAAACTTTTTTGTTGGGCTTCCCTTTGCCTAACTCTTTTACTACCTGAAATTTGTAGTGCCAACCTTGCGCTGTCTGAATACCGTTTATACTTCGATGGACGTACTAAAAATAATTCACTACTTATCCGCAATACCTCTAATAAAAATCTCGATTTTAAACTTGTTGTTACCCATAAAGATATGACCGAAGAAGGAGCGCTTATAGATGTTACTCCGCAACAAGTTGAAGGACGCTCTGCCAAAAACATGCTACGGTTTTCACCTCGTCGCGGCACTATTGCCCCAAAAGGGATGCAAGCTATCAGAATGACCGTTCGCAAAAAAGCTGAGCTTGCTGTTGGCGAATACAGGGCGGTGCTTAAAATCATAGCCTCTGAATCACAAAACCCTGACGCTGATGGAATAAGTATTAGGCCTAAGGTTGCTTACAGCGTGCCTGTTATCGTTCGTCATGGCCAATTAGAGGCTGACTCAGAATTAATAAACCCGCAATTAATTACTCAAAATGGGCGCCCGACTCTAACATTTTGGCAAACACTCACTGGGAATCGCTCTGTGTATGGAAACTTTGAATTAGTTGATGAGAATAATGTAATGGTTGGTGAAATAGCCAATGTGGCCGTTTATACCCCTCTATCTCGTCGCAAGGTATACATCACTTTACAAGCTCCTGTGACAGGACCTTTGACACTCAATTACAAAGAAAACGAGCTTTACGGCGGTAAAATCGAGTTAGCGATCCCTATTAATATCAAATAGAAAGTGCTAAACATAAGGGCATTAGGCTGTGGTTTAGCGGCTCGCTTATTACTTTGTACATTACTGTTAATTGCACCTAAAGCAATCATCGCCAAGCAGTTACCGACTCTTTATCAATGGCCTATTGATGAGGAGGCTTTTGTGATTATAAATGTCAGGGTAAATGGGCGTTCAGTTGTCTCAGATTTAGAAGCCTACTATTCAAAATCAAATAAGTTGCTATTGCCCATAAGCGCCCTGAAATCGACTATGGGAATTAGCTTAAATGTGTCAAAAAATACACTGGTTGCTAAAGTTGACTCAAGTGAGCTGGTGCTTAATACTGAGCTTTCCTCAACTTTAGCTCCCTCAGAAAATGTTTCATTGTGGGCTGTCGATGACTACGACCACTATGTTGATTTATCTGTCATAAATACACTTTTAAATACCGACTCGCGCTTTGATTACTCACTGATGCAGGTTTCATTTTCTAGTAGCTTGCTTACTTATAATAACAGCCAAATAACAAGTGGTATTACAAAACAAATTAAGTCCAAAGTACTGCAATACGATCACTTTATAGACGACCAATACCAAACGCTGACCTATCCGATATCTGAATATTCGTTATCAGCAAGCTATAAATCGTCTAATAATCGTTATAAGGGGCTGCTCAGGCTTAATAGCTACTTTGACTTATTTCATCATCGAGCTGAACTACGATTCAACAAAAACGAAAACACCGCTAATACCTTTTTAAAAGTAACTAAAGACTTTAATTTAAGTGAACAAGATCACTCACTGGCACGCATTCACTACCAATTGGGAGATATTCAATCTCAATCAGATCAGCTTATTACTAGCTCAAATCAAGGTCGGGGATTTTATATTTCAAATGCTAACCCACATTCGGCACAAAACTTTTCAACCATTACCATTGAAGAACCCGCATTACCGGGCTGGCAAGCGGAGCTGTATCGAAACGGTCAATTTATTGCCACTACTCAAGCTAACGACGAAAATTTGGTTCGATTTATCGATGTTGAAACGTTTTACGGCAACAATATTTTTGAAATTAAACTTTTTGGCTCACAAGGCGAGCAAATCACACGTACTCAAAAATATACAATAGGACAAGACGCACTATCGCCCGGAAAAATAAGCTATCAAGTAGAGTTTTTAGAAACAGATAAAAGCGTTTTTAATCAATCTAATAACGCTTCAACAGCGATGAGTAATTCCTTTAAAAGTAATCTCTCTTATGGCATTAGTGAATTTATCACTTATGACGCTCAAGTTACTCATTTGCAAACTGACCAAGATAACAGCAGCTACCTATCATCGGGGCTAAATACACTTACAGATCACGGCAGTTACCGTTTTCTAGCCACAAAACAACTCGATGCTGGCTATGCTTATTTTGCCGGCTTTAGAGGCCTACTTTCTGATACACTTTTTAACGACATCAGTGTTAATGTTGAATACAGTGCCCTTAATGACTTTTCTAGCGCTTTATTTGTAGCACAAGAGAACTCACTCAAAAATAGGCTGTTATTGAGCCTAAATGGCCGGACTGATTTCTTTAACTCTCTTAACTGGAATATGAGATGGAGCAATGAAGTACGTGAAAATACCAACACTAAAAACCGACTCTCATTAGGTATCAATAAAAGTTATATCGGAGGAACATGGTCAAGCCAACTATTTTATGATGACGATACGAATAACCTAATAAACCGGCTTTATTCTTCAATGGATATTGCCTCTTGGAAATGGACCAACACCTTAGATTGGCAGACTAATAATGGCGCAGAACTTACTCGTTTGAGAAGTAGTTTACGTTGGCCACAAACACAAAGCACATTCAATCAAACCCAGCTGACATATCAGTCTAACTCTGCAGCAAATACGCTTTTAAGTCATCAGTATACATACCGCCATGAGATATTTAATATACAAGTATCAGGGCAAGTCGATAATCAAGGTGATTGGCGCTTTTCTTTAGGTTTAAATGGCACATTTAGTTTTGATCATTTAGAAGCAGACTTTAACTTTGACACTCCTCGCTCATTAAATTCAGGGCAAATAGAAGTTAGTTCGTTCATAGATTGGAATGAAAATGAAATCTTTGACCAAGGCGATGAGCCAATTCAAGACGTTAATTTTACTGGCAACTACCTATGGCGAGATAAATACACCAATAATGACGGAAAGGTCTTGCTGCCAAGCAGTTACGGTGGCCAAGTTTTAGATGTTAATTTACGCTCGTTGTCTAATCCTTACTTGCAGCCCTCTTTAGGGAAAATTAAAACATTGGCTCATAGAGGTGGGCAAACCAAAGTAAACATTCCTTTAGTTGTCTACAACGAGGTTGAGGGGACTATCTATCTATCGAGCAATGAAAAGAGTAAACCTATCGCAGGACTGACGGTTGTACTTAAAGAAAAGGGCGGCGAAAAACATTATTCAACGGTCACTGAATATGATGGTTATTATTATTTTTCTAATGTCTCTCAAGGAAGTTATATTCTTGAAATAGAAAAAAATGAGCAGCTATCAGAAAACATAACCATAAAAAACCTTCCCGAGCAGATCATCACTGAAAAAAGCGGCGATACCATAATACTGCAAGACATCATTGTATACACAAATAACGCTAATACCTTAAATAAGCAACCAACAACAGCAGCTAAAGCAAACCAAAACACGCCTTATTTTGTGCAATTAGGCGTATTCAAAAAGTTTCAATCGGCACTTATTGTGGCGAATAAAATTGATAAAGCAGCCTATGCTTTGCAGTTATATAAGCATGAAAACCGTGATAGCTATTACCTCGTTGCAGGCCCATATAATAATGCAGCTAAAGCTCAGCAAACCATTAATGATGTTTATTCAGTACCGGCGCTTCATGGCAGCTTTATGGTTGATGCAAGGCGATATGCCTCACCACAGTGGCGAAAAATAGGGGAGTGGGGCGATATGCAAACCCAAAAAACTGAGACTTACTTTTGCCAGTACGTAGCATATACCTCTAAAAAATCAGTTAATAAAAAAATGCTAAGGGAAAATCCATCACTGTTCGTAGCAAAACAAGCTATAAAAGGTGAAGCCCATTATTTGATGCTGTCAGGGCCGCATAATGCAAAGCAAACAGCGTGTGATAAGCAAGTGGTTAAACAAATAAAAGGGCTCACCACCGCGATAAAGAAACCTTGGCACAGCATTTTTGCTATAAATCAGTAGTAAAGTACTGCACCTGTGTTTTGCCATCACTGTTTAAATGCGACTCACATTTTATTTCACAACGCGCTCCCGCGGATTCGGCAACCCAAATCGATTGCGCGCTCTTTTTAATATAACAGGCAGAATACAGAGCATCTTCTTTTTGCGCAGCAACAACAAAACAGCGTTGAAAATTACCCAAAGGTAACACTTTAATTGGATAAACTTGTTCTTGTGCAATTACACCAGCACTAAACGTTTGAGATGATTTGGCATAAACAGCATACGAAATAGCGAGCATACATACCAAAGACATTAAAATAGATATTTGTTTCATATAATTAAAGCGAATTAAAAAACAATGTAGTAAGTGTAGGATAAATTAATTTTTATGTATTTATTTAGCAATTATTAGATTGAAAATAGCAATGCCCGCCTATCTAATTAGTTGAATCACCACAAGTCAATGTACTGATGTTATAATACATTTTTTTGCAAAAAGAGCGGGGCACTATGTTAACTATTTCAAACAGCGTAACCATTGATGAATGGGAAGTAGAGCTAAGCGCTATTCGCTCGCAAGGCGCTGGCGGACAAAATGTTAATAAGGTAGCCAGTGCTATACACTTACGCTTTGATATAAACCGCTCTAAATTGCCCGAGTTTTATAAAGAACGATTACTTGCTTTAAAAGATTCAAGGATCACCAAAGAAGGGGTATTGATAATTAAAGCCCAGAGCCACCGCACTCAAGAGCTCAACAGGGAAGATGCGCTTAAACGGCTAAAAGATCTAATTTTAAGCGCCACAAAGGTTAATAAGGCACGTCGTGCTACCAAACCTAGCCGTAACTCACAGCGTAAACGTATGGATAAAAAAACCAAACACGGCCAAACCAAAGCTCTCCGCGGTAATATTAAGCTGTAACTTAAGTAACCTGACTCTGGTTAAGCACATAAAAAAGGCTGCGAATGCAGCCTTTAATTTAATCATAAGTATGATGGCGGGTGACGCTAAATCGGTTTAGGATTCGATGCACTACATACACTGCGCTTAAGCTTACTGTTACTGCAACAGCCACCGAGCTAAATCGATACATGGCGCTGTATATTAAATCTTGCCCCGGGCCTAACGACTGACCAAATAAAATCCCAAAAGTGGTCAATACCCCAAACCCAACCCCCGGTGGACCACCGCCTAAAATATGAAAACGACTGAATATAAAAGATAAAATCCATAATATAGCCACCGGAAAAAGCAAAACGTCGGTATGGTTATACAAAAACAACTGCGCAACTAAAGCAGCATTACAGCCTATCAGTGTACCAATAATACGTTGCCAACTTGCGGTGCCCGCAGCCTTAAAACACAACGAAAATAAAATTAAAATAGATGCCGCTTGCGCCGAAATTGAATCTTGCAAATCAAGCACCTGAAAAACCACAAACGACAAAGTCGCAACCGTGGCACATAACAACACCTCGTGACGAATACTTTCTTTATCCTTGTGCGGTACAGCTCGCATGGGTCGCGCTGTCACGTCAGGAAACAAGCCATGCATCAAGAGCGCAATAATAATAGTAATAAAAATAGCCACACCATTACTTAAAATAAGCGGGTAAATGCTACTAGCTTGATCAACATGACTGGCAAAATGTAACTGAATCGATAAACTCACCGCACCTAACGCACCAAATAAAAACGCACCACCAGAGCTCATTAAGTAAAATAACACGCAAAAACTAGCAAAAATAATGAGCGTCATTAACACCGGCAAGTGTGAAAATAAGCCCTGTAAAATAAGCACTATAAACGCACTGTAGGCAGCACTGGCAACAAATTGACGGATCACGCCTTTGTTAATACTTGGCACTAAACCGAGTAATAACATAGGGTAAACCGTAAAAAATATTCCATTTGGCCAATTCATTAACTTGCACAAAGTAAAACCAATAGTGCAGCCGCCAGCAATCCGTAGCGCTTGACGTAAACCATTTGAATCGAGTTGTGGCGCTTGGCTAACATGTTGTGTCATTACTCGCCCCACTAATAAATGTAATGTAACCAACTAATAAAGCGGATCTGTACTGATCCCAACCATTGACCTATAGCCGATTGTGGAAGTAACTGCACAGTGGCACGCGCACCACTGGGCATATTATTTATAAGCTGATTGTTATTTGGCAGCACTAAATGAATACGTTGACGCTGCGCATCCCGAACCCAGCGATTGCTGGTTTCGGTGGTGCTAAGTAATCCATTTGCACTAAGTTGTCCGTCACTGACACCCGCTTCAAATATTTCAATTTTTGCGTCGAATACTTCACCAGGTCGGCTATCAAATACCACTTTTGCTAAACTGCCTGGCTGCATGTTTAATAGTGACTTTTCACGAAAATCGGCTACCAAATCTGCTTTTTTTGCTACAACCGCGAGTAATGGCTTACCCGCAACCGCATAGGAGCCCTCAAGTAACTGTAAATTAGCTACAACGCCATCACTTAAAGCACGCACTTGCGTATAAGATAAATTAAGCTCAGCTTGTGCTAACTGGTTTGCTGCATGGCGCAGTGCTAGGTTATCTTGCCCTGAATCGCCACGCGCTAAAACAGCTTCTGCCAACTGTGCTTCAAAGGCAGCTAAATTAGATTGGCTTGCTGCAAAATTTGCACGAATGCTTTCAAGCTCTTGCTCCGAAATAGAGTTTTGTTTGTAGAGTGTTTCGCCACGCTTTTTTAATAGCTGCTGCTCATGCAATTTAGCGTTAGCTGCACTTATTTGTGCCTCCAGCGCTTTTACGTTGGTATCAAGTCGTTTATTTTGCAGTTTGGCATCATCAAGCGCGAGCTGCGCTTGCTCAAGTGCTAGTTGGTAAGTATTTTTGTCTATTTCAAATAATACATCACCCGCTTTAACCGTTTGGTTATTACTAACCAATACATCGGTAACACGGCCGTTTATTTGCGGCGATATTTGCACAACCGGATGGTAAACCCGTGCTTGTGGCGTAACCGGTAGCCATACATCGGCAACAATATAATAGAAAAATACAACAATAAAACCAACGAGCGATACTTTAACGTAGCGAGCAAATTTTTGATCGGGTGTCATACTTATTTATCTCCAGATAAGCTTACAATACAACGCCGCGCGTTTTCTTCCATTTGCACTAAACTATGCGCCATACCATCAAGCTGCTCCGTGCTTAAACCTGCATATAAACGCTGTTTAATATCGCTTGTTAACTCTTTTAAGTGTTCTAATAACTTTATACCCTCATCGGTAAAGTACAATTTTTTACTGCGTTTATCGTGTTCATCAACTTGTCGAATAACTAGATTTTGCAGCTCTAATTGCTTAATGGTGCGCGTTAATGAGGGCATTTCAATACCTAAGCTAGTCGCCAGCGCTTGCTGCGTAGCCCCTAAAGGTAAATGATGTAAGTGGATCATTGCCGTCCAACGCGACTGAGTTAAACCTAGCGGCTCAACCGCTAATGTTACCGCTTCTCGACATAAGCGGTGCACTCGACCCATATTGCCGCATAAAGTTAAATCGAGTGTTTCATGAAAAGGAATATTGCTACTCATAGGAACTCTTACTTGTGAATATCAGCAAATTTTAGCATTAGTTAGCAGGCTAAGTAAATAATTGGCATTTTAACTTCACGTAAATAAGTATTATTTAGATAAATAGTGTACGGCAAGCTTATCTAAGAAAGTATAAAGCTTATTGTTCATCTCATCATAATCGTGACTTAAGAGCTTTTCGGGCTGTTCAACAAAGCGGTAATTATGGGCATTGGTTAAATCATCGTTGGCAATGAGGAGGGTAACCACCTCGGTGGTCAATTCCATGTGGCATTGAAAACCAAATACTAAATCGCTATAAGCGACTATTTGCCTTGGACAACCTTCGCTATAGGCAATAATACTGGCCGTAGCAGTCAGCCCGGGCATATCGTTATGCCAATGCCCCACATTAAGCTCACTGCCAAAATGGCTAAATAACGGATGATTCAAGCCTGCATCGGTGAGGGTAATAGCAAACTTACCAATTTCCTTTTCTGGACTAGGTTGATAAGTCGCGCCTAACGCTTCACCAATTAATTGCGACCCCAAACAAACGCCTAACACCACTTTGTTTGCCGTGATCGCACTGGCAATAAAGGCTTGTTCTTTTTTGCTATCAAAATAGGCGCACTCTGCAAGCGATGTAGCGGGCGATTGTGGCCCACCCATTACGATTAAAAAATCGATATCATCGGTATGCTGAGGTAAGGGTTCAGCTAAATAAATACGGGTATAAGACAACGTATGGCCATTCATTTTAGCCCAAGCTTCATAAGCGCCTGGCGCTTCAAAATGTTCATGAATAATAAAGTGAATGTACATTGCCGTTTCCTTAAAATATTATCTTTTTAATAATACCCTAAAGTAATGGTCACCGGATATAAGTGACCATGTGATATCAGCCGCTAAAAGTTAAGTAAATTAGCTGGAGAGTATTGATCAGTCAGCACCTTAGTATCACTTGGCCAGTCCTTACCATCTTTAGTGAAAAACATACGCTGGCTAATTGCCTCTATATCCACATCATAAGGGGCAAGTAGTGGAGCTAGTTGCTTAACCCGCTGTGCTATTTGTTGCTCTGTAGGGGTTTTGTTATAACCGGCTAAAATAATCCGGTTACTATTATTATTGGCTGTTACATTAATAAAATCGCCAAATACCGCATGATAAGTTGCCGACTCATGTTCATAAAGTTTACTTGATGAAAACGTGTTAGCAGCAACAATTCCGCCTTCGGCTAATACGCTTTTTATTTCTTCAAAAAACTCTTTTGTGAGTAGGTGCTCAGGAATGTAATCGCCATTAAACGCATCTAAAATAATCCAATCAAATTGCTGACTTTTAAGCGCCGCACGTTTAATAAAAATACGCCCATCTTGTACTTTAGTAGTTACGTTATCGGTTTCTATAAAGTTAAAATAATCGCGCGCCACTTTAATTACCGAAGGATCTATTTCAACATTTTCAATGTGTGCCTTTGGGTATAGCTCATGAATCATATTAGAAAGCGTACCGCCACCTAAACCAATAATGAGCACATTTTTAGGGTTATCAATCAGTAATAAACTAGAAAAAGCCAACTTAGTATAATTAAATACCAGTTTTTTAGGGTCGCTAATGTACATGCAACTTTGGCTGCTTTGTCGGGTTTTTTCATCAAACTTTAAACAGCGTAAATCGCCAGTTTCTTCAACGAGTAAATTTCGATATAAAGAGCGCTCTTTATGCACAACATTACTCATACTATGAGCTGAAAATAGCAGCGCCATTATACTAATAAACAATAATTTAAGCTTGTGCATAAACGGCCTCTCGCACTTTAAGTTTATCAAAGCTAATAGCAATTAGCCCAAGCGTGCCTAACACACCAGCAAAACCTAAAATAATGGTGTTAACATCAAACGCCAGTACCATATAAAAAGAGGTAATAATGGTGCCCAGCGCACTGCCTAAGGTACTTACAAAATAAAGGCCGCCAGCCACTTGGCCGCTGCGCTCACTATTGGTAACCAGCAAACGTACAGAGTAGGGCGAGATCATGCCTAAAATAATGGTGGGTATAAAAAATAACGCGGTTGAGGCGAGTAACGAGCCGTAGCGGCTGTCTTCAATATGCGAAAAAATAAATGCCATAATTGGCTCAGCAAACAAAGCAATGGGCACCACCATAATACTGGCAACTAAAAAGATTAACCCATATTTGGTCAACGAAGGATGACGAATAGACAGCTTCCCTCCCAGTAAATACCCGAATGATAAGCTAAGCATAAATACCGTAATAATACTGCCCCAGATATGTACGCTACTGCCAAAGTAAGGCGCTAAAATGCGCCCACCTAACAGCTCTATTCCCATAATACTAAAGCCACTGCTAAAGGCTAAAAAGTAAATTAATGCATTTGTTTTTGTTAACATTATATTATTCTTATTGTGTTATTTTCATCCATCTTAACGTGATAGCTGTATAGCCGCTAGTGTAAAAATTAGACGCACACATAGAGCGCAAAAAAACATTTTGTTATAAAGTAACACATGCTATAGTTTTAGTTATAATATAACGTTACCAAAAAACATTTTATGAAGTACTCATTAATTTACTTAGCCTGCTTAAGTGCAAGCGCACAAAGCATTGCCCAAAATCAACCAATAGAGAAAATTGCGGTTACATATAAACAAGCTTACCGAGGCGATATTCCTCAAAAGCAAATGCCACAATCAATCGAAACCCTCGATAACGCGGTACTTGATCAAAAAGGAATAACTCAATTACAAGATGCGCTGGATTTTTCTGCCAGTATTTCACGTAAAAATAACAGTGGCGCATTGTGGGATAGCTTTTCGATTCGTGGATTATCGGGTAACGAAAACATGCCATCGGGTTACTTAATTAATGGTTTTAGCGGTGGACGTGGATTCAGCGGCCCTCGTGATGTATCAAACATTGAGTACATTGAAGTATTAAAAGGCCCAGGTTCTGCACTATACGGGCGCTCAGAGCCCGGCGGTACAGTAAATATCGTGACCAAAAAACCTCAATTTGAGCAACAGGGTGAGCTAAAGCTTAGCTTAGGTAGTGATAACTTTAATCGCGTTGAAGGTGACTATACAAACGGCATTAACGATAACACAGCATTTAGAATAAATGGCGCATGGCAAGATAGCGATAGCTACCGCGATGAGGTGTACACCCATAAAAAGGTAGTTACGCCATCTATTTATCATCAAATAAACGCTTCAACCAGCATCACTTATGAATTTGAATACGTTGATTTAGCCCAGCTATTTGACCGTGGTGTTGTTGTACTTAATGATAATTTTAATACTGTTCCTAGCTCACGCTATTTAGGCAATCCAAACGATGGTGACACGCAAGTATATTCTCGTGGTCACCAAGTAACTTTAAATCACGATATAAACAATGAATGGTCACTCGTTGTAGGCGCAAACTACCGCAGCTCTACACTAACTGGGTTTTCGTCTGATGCTGAACTTGCACCCTCGCGCCAATCATTATTCGATGATGGCCGCACACTTACCCGCCAACAGCGCTACCGCGATTATGACGTTGATGATACTAGCCTTAAATTTGAGCTAAGTGGGCATTTTGATACCGCAGGCATTACCCATCACTTATTAATAGGAGCCGACGCATACAAATACGACTTACGCACTGGACTTTATCGTTATCGCGGCGGTAATAGCACTTACACAGTTGATATTTATCAGCCGAATTATAACGTTGCTCGTCCTGAAGTAGGTTTGCTCTACGAAAACAACGAACAACAAGATGCTTATGGTATATACGTTCAAGATCAAATGGATCTGACTGATAAAATTAAGCTATTAGTTGGCCTTAGATTCGATAGCGTAGATCAAGACATTTTAGAAACCAAAAGTGGTGTGCTTTCAAGCAGTTCACAAAGCCAGGTAAGTCCAAGAGTAGGTTTAGTATACGAGCTAAACAACGCTGTAACCTTATACAGCAGCTACTCCGAAGGCTTTTTACCATTAAGTGGTACAGATGCAAATGGCGACCCATTTGGCTTTGAATACAGTGACTCATTTGAAGTAGGCGCTAAATTTAGCTACCAAGGCATAACCGGAACCCTAGCATTATTTGATGCCACTAAAAGTAATATGTTAGTAGCCGACCCTGTAAACGTTGGTTTTTCAGCGCCTATTGGTAAAGCAAATAGTAAAGGTGTTGAACTCGATTTAAGTACTTATATTACTGATGATACAAAGTTTAATTTATCTTACGCTTATATAGATGCCAGTACGGCAAACGACATAATAAATGCTGATTGGGGCGTGCCAATCAAAAAAGGCAGCCCATTAGTCAATGTGCCTAAAAATAACTTAAATCTAACGCTTAGCCATCAAACGGCCGTTCTTGGCAAAGAGCTAGAACTAGGTGCCAGTTATCAGTACACCAGTGAGCGATTAGGCGATGCCGCCGATTTAACATTTAACTTACCGAGCTATCAACTAGTTGGTATTTTTGGGCAGGTAAACTTAACCGAGCGCACCAAGTTAAATATCAGTGTTAACAATATTTTTGATGAAGAATATGCTCAAAGTAGCTACAACGCATTATGGGTTTACCCCGGTGCGCCTACTCAATTTAAGATGTCATTGGCATATCAATTCTAACAATTTCATAGTCCCGATTAGCTATTTTAACCCGACTTTGGTTATTTAGCTTTTCATCCAAAGCGTCTTAATGTAGTGGTTAAGGCGCTTTTTTTTTGGATAATAAATAGCCGCTTACCATCTTTAAAGATACTTTTACTCTTTTAGGTAGCTATCTTGTTTATAACATTTTAGGTACGCTGCATTTTAAATTATGTTACAAATATCACACTAAAAAAACAGCGACTCCGGTTAGATTTAAAGGACAAAAATCAATGGATACAAGCAGCAATAATATCTCGTTAATTATTTTTCTTATTACGGCATGTTTATTGTTACCCTTTCTGGAGAGTATGCATGGTGGAACGCTTTGGGGTTTAAATTGGCACTCTCCACGGCTTATGGATACATTAAGCCATAATCTACTTTATATAAAATTGGTGTTGGTAATTACAGGTTTAATATTACTGCTCGCCAAATCTGAAAAAATTAAAAGCATAATTAAAAATAAAATCGCTCAGTGGTTGTTCTTTATCATTCTTACATTAGTCGGTGTAATACAAATTCCTTTTTTGTGTTTAGGGATTTTATTCAATGGTTCTTCATTATCAACCCCTGATTATATTCACAAACAAAGCACGTTTACTGATCGTACTATTTATATTTACACCGCAGACCCTGGCGCGATGGGTAAAGCCTACCATTATGCGTATTTAAATTGCCCGCTAGCATTTGGCCGTTATGAGCTAAAGCAAATTGCGAAACTCAATTGGATGCGCGAATACACTTTTTACATTGAAAAGAATAACCTAATAGTAATTAATAAAGATCCTGCTGGTTTAACGCATACTTTCGATATGAGTGACGTAACCTGTTCGAACTGATATCTCCTTTTTATAATTAGCTTAGGTTTCTCGTTTTGAATACGCATGCCATAAGTGCCATCATTAAACCAATATTGATTTAAACGCACTCTTTAGAAAATGTATGCATAGTGTTATTGAAAGCTATGAGCAGTACAAAGATCACGGGGGCGTAAACCCCCTTTACACTATGGCGCAATACGCAGTGTTTTTTAGTGCTTTTTATACCAATCAGCTTAGACATAGAAAAATTCAATCCGTTAAATTATTCAGATATTTATGCCAATTGGTATATATACAACTTTTAATATTAATTAAAACTGATAGCTTATCCGAGCCGAAACATTACGTCCTGGTTGGCTATATTGGCTAAAATCAGTACCTTTGGATTGACCAGCAATAAGTTCAAACGGTACGTACTCTTTATCGAGTAGGTTAAGTAAACCTACATTCATTTGCCATGCTTTCCACTGATAATTTGCATATAAATCAACAACACCATAACCGTTACCTTGTGTTGTTTTATTACCATTAGTATCAAGTACTACATCAGACTGCGCCTTAGCTAAACGCCAAGCAGCGGTCCAATTAACATTGCCAAACTCAGTGCTTACTAATATAGAACCATTTAACGGGCTAATACTAGTAAGTGGCTGATCAGAGTCTTTGTTTTCACCATCTACGTAAGCAACATTGGCTTCTAATAAAATATCGTCGGTGACATACATAGCAATACCAGCTTCTACACCGCTGATCTGGGTTTCGCTAATATTTTGGTATTGGTAAAATGTTTTATTTACATTAGGAATATAAGTTGGCTCAACACCCGCAATGGTTGTTTCGATAAAGTCATCATAGGCAGCATAAAAAGTACTTAGATTTACACTAATATCGCTACTTGCGTATCTTAATCCGATCTCGAATGAGTCACTGCTTTCAGGGTCTAAATCTGCGTTTGGTAATATTTGATAAAATGGCTCAACACCATGGCTTTGATAGGCTTGGTCGTGTGGCGGTATTTTAAAGCCTCGAACATATTGCCCATACCAAGATAAATTATCGTCTACCTGATAAATCACACCCAGCTTTGGTGAAAACGCAGACTCGGTAATATCATCAAGCTCGGCGTCAGCGTATAACGCATCTTTTTTGGCTTCAAGTGCATAATAATCGTAACGAATACCCGCAACTAACGACCAATCAGTCTCGTTAAATTTAATACTGTCTTGCATATATACACCAACTAAAGAAGTATCGGCGCCAGGAAATGCTTTTTGTTTTTCATTCGTAAAATCAACAGTACCATCATTTAATACACGGGTTTTTAAGCGTGGTCGAGTAGTATCATATAAATCAATATCTACTCCATAGACAAATTCATGCTCGGTATTTTCTCCTTTAACTTCCTTACTAAATACCGCTTTTAAGCCTAAAATATCTTGCTCAAACCCGTAGTCATTATAATCGATGTAATTTCTAGCTGCGCTTATTTGGTCACTTTGTTGCTCGTATCGACTATAAGATAGTTGCCCATACCATTTATCAAATATAGCTGTTGCCATATCTGAATCATAATCGAGTGCAAATGAGATATTTGTGTCTTCGTCTTCGGTTTCTTGAATGGATGGAGTGATTACTTGCTCTGTTGTTTGATTAAAGTAATCTAAGGTGTATTTAAGGGTCCGTTTTTCATCAAGTTTTTGCTCAACTTTAAGCAGTAAAGCATCAGAGCGGGCATCGTAACCTGGTAAATCTTCAACGTAGTTTTGTACTTCTTCACTATCGCGATGGCTATAAACAGCGCTAATAGCAAAGTCACCTAAATCTTTTGCTGCTGTAATATCAGCAGCAACCTGATTGCTTTGGCCTTGGTAGCCTAACGCTACTTTTACCAAGCTTTGTTGATCCACTAAATAATCACTCGGGTCTTTAGTTGTTATTACTACAATTCCCCCTAGTGCATCAGAACCGTATAGCGATGATGCCGCCCCTTTTGCAACTTCAACTTGTTTAACACCTGCAACATCAAAGTAGTTTCGACCCACTAAATAACCGCCGCCGCCAGCGTATCCATCGTTTGTGCGTCTTCCATCTTTAATAAAAACAACTCTGTTGCCACCAACACCTCGTACAGTTAATGTTTGCGCGCCTGCGCCACTGCCAGTACTTGAGATACTTGGATCGTATTTAAACATAGTTTGTAAATCTACAGCGAGCTGACGCTCAATATCTTGTTCGGTAATAACCGTTACTGAGCCAGTCACATCTTCAAGCTTTTGTTCAAAACGAGAACCACTAACCACAATATGATCGTCAATAACATTTTCGGCCAGTGCGCTACCAGAGCTAATTAACAAAGAGGCTAATGCTGTAAATTTAAAAGAAAAGGGATTCATCTCCACTCCAAATGATAATAGTTATTATTTACTTTTAAATGGTACAACTAACCCAAAACAAGATCAATTGATTATGATAATCATTTTCATTTAGATTAAAGTGGTTATAATACTAAAAAATAAAATCGGAGTTTGTTATGAAGTACCTAATTTTTTTTCTGGCTTTAGCCACTCAATCAGCACTCGCGAAAGAGCGTGTGATCAGTGCTGGCGGCACATTAACTGAAATAATCTACGCACTAGAAAAACAAAATAGTTTAGTAGCGGTTGACCAATCAAGTATGTATCCGCAACAAGCAAGGCAGTTGCCACAGGTAGGTTACTATCGAGACCTAGCCGCTGAGGGAGTACTTTCAATGCGCCCAACTACGTTACTTGCACTTGAAGGTGCAGGAAGAGAGCAGGCGCTCAAGCAAATAGAAGCGACCGGAGTGAAGGTTATTCACTATAAAAAACCGACTTCTGTAAATGAACTACTTGAACTGATTAAGCACCTTGGTAGTGATTTAGATGCAAACCTAAAAGCTCAAAACCTAATTACTAAAATAAAAGCATCGTTACCTACTAAAGCAAAAACACAGACCCACAACGCTTTGTTTTTACTTTCAGCTAATGAGCGTGGGCTCGTCGCTGCAGGACAAGAAACGGTGCCCAACTTACTGTTTAATTATGCGGGCATTACCAATATAGCTGCTACGCATACAGGCTTTAAAGCAATTAACAGTGAAGTACTGGCTGTAAATCAGCCCGATTTTTTAGTGGCGCCAGCGCATGTTGTGCAAAGCCTTGGTGGGAAACAAGCCTTTTGTAAACAACCTACACTTCGTTTATTAAAAGCAGCGCAAGAGTGTCAGTTACTGGTCATGGACAGCTTACTTTCACTGGGCATGTCGCCGCGTATTGCAACTGCGATTCAAGCATTGCATGAGTATAAAACACGCTTATGAGCACGTTAACTTTGAATCGTTTTAACGCCATAACACTGAGTAACCCGCATAAGTGGATGCTATTAAGTTATGGCTGCATTTTTGCTTTAGCATTACTTAGCATAGGCTATGGGGCCGCAGGATGGGATTGGCGCTTAGCTATTGCATGGCTAGCTCCTGAACATTTTAGTCAATTTGATGCGCTACAAATCAATGTGGTTACACAAATACGCCTGCCTCGTTTTGTACTTGCAGTGATGGTGGGTTTAGTACTTGCACAAACAGGAGCTGCAACCCAAGCGCTGTGTCGTAACCCGCTTGCTGATCCCTCTATTATTGGTATAAGCGCAGGCGCTGCAATGGTCGCGGTTGCTTTTATCGCCCTTAGTGCACAATTTAATTTTAACGCCCAACACTACTTACCTTATGCCTCATTTTTGGGCGCACTATCAGTAACGTCGCTGGTATATTTAGTCTCAAAACAACAAAAACAAATTAATATAAATACGCTTATATTAGTCGGTGTCGCTATTAATGCATTGGCATTTGCTGTTATTGGGTTATTAAGTTTTTATGCTGATGACAGCGCACTGCGGTTAATTAACTATTGGACCATGGGCTCATTAGGCGGTGCGAGTTGGGATAATATAAAACAAGCGAGTCCTTTGCTTTTACTGAGCCTTATCGGGCTATGGCGATTAAAAGAGCCAATGAATTTACTTCTTATTGGTGAATCACAAGCTCAATACTTAGGGGTCGATACCAGCAAGCTTAAATTATACGTCATTATATTAGTTGCATTGGGCGTAGGTGCGGTAGTTGCGCTAACAGGTTTAATTGGCTTTGTTGGTTTAGTTGTCCCTCATATCGCACGCCTCATGGTTGGGCCTCATTTACGAAATATGCTGCCACTTTGTATGCTTTTAGGTGTGATTGTGTTGCTACTTTCAGATTGGTTAGCACGCTTGGTTGTTATGCCTGCGGAGCTGCCAATTGGCATTATAACGGCGTTACTTGGCGCTCCACTATTTATATATTTGATCATTAAAAATAAGCGAGATTGGTCATGATCACGTTTAACAACCTCAATATAGGCTTTAACACCCATCGTGTTTTAGAGGGTATTAGCGGCAATATCCAAGCAGGACAACTTGTCGCACTGATAGGCGAAAATGGCGCAGGTAAATCGACCTTACTGCATACTTTGGCAGGCATGCATCCCTTTGAGGGAGATATACTATTTAATACCAAACCTTTGCATTCATTTTCTAAAGAGCAATTAGCTAGCAAGCGCGCTGTAATGATGCAAAGTAACCATGTTGGCTTTGATTTTAGTGTATTTGAACTCATTGCTATGGGTCGCTATCCCTATACAGAGTCTCTTAAAACACAAGCCAATAAAGTTCAAAAATATGCCTCAATTATGGATTTAACCCATTACCTAACACGTCGAATGAGTGCGCTTTCGGGCGGTGAACAACAACGTGTTCATATGGCACGCACATTAGCCCAGTTAGATGCTTTTACTGCGCAAACTGAGCCTAAATTAATGTTGCTCGATGAGCCAACATCAGCGCTAGATATGCGTCATCAACATACTTTACTTAGCTGTGTTAGAACCTTTGTAGAGCAAGGAAACAGCGCCATTATTGCTATACACGATCTTAATTTAGCAAGCCTTTATGCAACCAACGCTATTTTATTACACAACCAAAAAGTGCTGCAAAGCGGGTCTATAAATACCGTTTTAACAGCACAAAACTTACAACAAATGTACGCCATGAAATTGCACGTTAACCCTCATCCTTATAACGATGCGCCCATGGTTTTTTCTCAACGTCAGGAGTTTTCATGAGAGAGCAAGCATTAAACGACGCACGTACGCTCGTTTTTAAAACCCATGCCGGCGTAATGTCGACCATTTCAAATAATTTACGCGGCTATCCGTTTGGCTCTGTTACACCTTATATGTGTGACGAACAAGGTCGCATCTACTTTTTTATTAGTGACATAGCTCAGCATACCAAAAATTTAAAACAGGACTCACGCATGAGTCTGACTATTTTTGATGCCGCCGATTATGGCGATCAAAACGAACATGGGCGAGTAACACTCGTAGGTGATGGCTCTATTGTGGCAAAAGAGCAAAGCGAAGTGCTACTTGATAAATATATAGCTTTGTACCCTGAGGCTGCAAGCTATCGCAATGCGCATGATTTTCAGCTTTGGCAATTAGATGTAGTACGGGTGCGTTATATTGGCGGTTTTGGAAAAATATTTTGGCTTGAGCAAAACGAGTGGCAAGCTCAGCCTAAAAAGTGGGATGAAAGCCAGCAGCAAAGCATGATCACTCATATGAATGAAGATCATCAAGATGCTATGTCGCTGATATTAATGCAGCACTATAACGTAGCCGATAACACCCCAATAATGAGCGGCCTACTACCCACAGGCTTTTATATACAAAGCCACAAGCGTAATTACTTTATTAATTTTGTGAACGAGTGCGATAGCCCATTAGCCGTGCGAAAAGCACTTGTAGCCTTAACAAACCAAGCTCGAAACAGCTCAAACCAACTAGCGGAGACAGTATGAAAAAATTAATAGCCTTACTAAGCACTACACTGCTACTGAGTGCCAATACAGCATATGCAGACGAATGCACACTAAATATAGATGCAAACGATATGATGCAGTTTTCAACTAAAACACTAAGCGCCCCTAAAAGCTGTAAACAAGTGACAGTTCAACTTAGTCACACCGGTAAATTACCTGCTAATGTAATGGGCCATAACTGGGTGCTATCTACTGAGCAAAACATGCAAGGTATTATCACAGATGGCAACGCAGCAGGGCTTAGCAACCACTACATAAAGCCTAATGATAGTCGCGTGATTGGTGCTACAGACATTATTGGCGGCGGTAAAACAACCGAAGTTACTTTTAAAACCAGCGGCTTAACCGCCGGAACCGATTACACTTTCTTTTGCTCTTTTCCTGGCCATTACGCCATGATGAAAGGCACATTTACGCTTGAGTAAATATTAAAAAGTGTATTACACAAACACAGTGCCAACCTATTATTGGCACTGTGTTTTCTCCCCTCGTTTGGCTAAAGCTTTAAATGCCGCTTGTTGATGTGCTTTTTGCACATAGCGAGCAGGCAAAGCGTTAACTTCTAATTGATAACCTCTTTGCTCAGATTGTACTTTTGATACTGGCGAAACCCATACAACATTGAGCTCCGGGGCAATTCGCTTAATTACCCGCGCTATGCCTTCACCATTTCTCACATGAAAATCACCGGCTAAATGTATAACCTGCTTGCCCTTATTTTGACTAATATAATTAACGATAGACTCAGCCATGGTTTCGTCCCAAGTAACTTGCGCGGCGTAAAGTTTTTCGTTTTTACTCGCCGTTCCATGATGCATGGATTGCATAAAGCGTTCTTTATAAAGGCTTGGAGAAGTATCTATCTCTTTTGCAATAAAACTACGCTGTTGTGGGTCGAGTTTATTAATATAATTAATACCTTGGCGACCAATACAGGTAACAATGTGTTTAGGCGCATTTGCAGCTATTACATCGCTATTTTGTATCTTCGCCAATTCCACTAACGCACGATAATCGCTCTTATAATTAGGCCAAGCCTTAGTATTATCAATTAGGTATTGTTCACCTATTTTACTCTCAAGATAAAGGTTTAGTGTTTGCTGATCAGCGCGGCTAAATTGCTCAAGCGATAGAGCAATAGGCTTATTTTGCGTGCTTAATTGCTGAAACAGCTCAGCCTGAAATAAGTGCACACCGGGGTGTGTATGCCATTCACCGACTAAAACAACATCGGCATTCAAAAGCGTGGATTCTGACAATATTGAATTAACTCGCTGGCCATTTGCATTATAAAGCCCGTAATTATACAAGGATGAACTTTGAGATACTGATACTGTGTTTATACTGCAGCCTGATAATCCACTGAGTAAAACAAGTGCTAAAAATGGGTTTTTCATATCGGTTTTTATAAAAATAAGAATCAAAACAATGAAGTTAGTATACACAACAAACTGCTTTAAACCTACAAATGCAAATAAAAACAATTATCATTTGATGTTTTGGAGTTTCTGTTTTACAGTCTTAAAAAATAAACAGATATGGAACGTACCATGGCATTACCTTTTTTATGTGCTCGACACAAACAACATGTTTTATGTCAACCAGAACAAGCAATTATAGATATTCAAAATGCGCAGCTAAGTGGCGAAGCGCTGTTTAAACGATACCAATTTGCACAAGCATTGCCGTATTTGGGGTGTGCACTTGAAAGTGCGTCCTTATTAGCTCAAATGTATAACTGTGCGAATAAACAGCAAATCATACAAATTACCTCACTTACAGAGCGCCTTTATTCCACACTTCACTTTTTAGACGAACAAAGTGCTGCGCACAATGCACTCATACAATCTATTAATCTGCTAAACGAGATATTGTATAGCGATGATGAATATCATGACTTAGCGCTTTCATGCATTACACAGCTAAAAAAATTAGCACTGCAACATCCTCCACACCTTACTAAGCACTAATCTTTATGGCAATAAGCAACGCGCTAAACAAAATTGGGTTAACTTTTTATATTAATAATGGCTAACATATCGTCTTCATCTAGGCCAACTTCTTCAAACCCAAAACTAGAATAAAAATCCTTAGCAACAGGGTTTTGCGGGTTATAACAAATCTCGATTTGTTCAAGCTTAGAAGTCGTTTTAATCTCTGCAATTGCCATTAATAATGCTTGGCGGCCAATACCTTTATTTTGATGATGTTCATCTACCATAAAACGCCAAATAGAAACTTTTGTAAGGGTTTCTTGTACCCACATAAAAAAGCCTACAGGCTCATTATTTTTGCTAGATAACCTGAACTCTGGTTAAGAGATTTACTAACGTATTGAGTCAAAAGTGATATTTATGCTTATTCTCTCTAGCCAGAGATTTCCAGTGAAAACAAGGCGAAATTACGCGTCAATAGCTAGCCTATTGCAAGTAAATTCAACGAAGTTAGCGCTGAAAATAACTACTTGAGATAGATTTAATATCCAGAGTTCAGGTTAATTCGCTTTACAGGTATACCCAACATTATAATGAGACTCAACAAGCGACCACATATTACACGCTACGTATTCTTGTTGCGCTTTTGTAACGTCTAAATCGCATACCTCTTCGTAATTAGCAGAGGTGACATCTTCCAATGAAATGTTCATTATTGTCCTTAATTTAAAACATGGAGTTATAAGTAGTTTTGTTTTATCACGTTATCAGCACTAACATATCTAGGCAATGTATTCTTTTTAGGCACAAAACCACAGTAATAAATACTGCGGCTTTGTGTATATGACACGTGTAATTCTTTATTGATAACAAACAATAATACTGTGCTTTTGAAGCTTTTACAGAATTGTTATGCTCTTAAGCTGGTGTTACTATTATAGAAACGGATTTTTAATTATCAATAAATAGAATTAAGGTTATGGCTATTCAATTAGCAAACTACGAAATTAATATATGCTCATTTCACCCTGAAAAAGACTTTGGCTGGTCTGGACTAATGTTTGAAGGAGATAATCGAGGGTTTTCGCTAAAACCTAGTGGTATTAAACCTACGACCTCAAGGATTTGGCATCGTCTACGGCTTTCTACAAAAAATAGTAAAATTAGTATCTATTGATACAATATCAGATCCATCAAAAGCACCGTGGGAAGATAAGAAAAGAATATATTCTGGTAACCTAGCACCAAAAGGGCGTGTTACCCTCAAAGAAAAACCTCCAACTAATAATAGTATTTATCAGTATCAGTTAGACGGCCAATACGGAGGAGTTAATCACGCAATGCCAGGTTCTCCTCAGATGCAAGAAAGATTAGACTTTTCATACGTGCCAACTTTAAATGTTAAGTATAAAATTATTATAGACATTGATACTGTTAGCGGTCACATGGATATAGTTACTTATATCACTGGCGATGCTTTTCCTAATTGTGAAGCATTTATTGTTGGTCCTGGTGGGCGAGCTATCTCTCTTGGTATACATGTTCGCAAAGGTGCGCCACCACTAAGCTTATCTCTCAACGCTGATTACCCAATGATTGTAAGCGCACTCCGCTTGCCTCTCAACAATAATGGTAGTTTTAAAGGGACCGTAGGCGATGAACTATTTAGACAGGCAAATAAATACCCTAAATTAAGCTTTCATAAAATAGCGGATTGGAATTATCGTTTTACTTCTATTCCAGCAAATAGTGGTCATTGTATGCTGCTTGAAAAAGCGAGTTTAGAAAACTGTTTTAATGGCTTACTTAAGTAAAAAGGCGACTCGATGAAACTCATCTTTAAAGCACACTTTTTTAAAATATTGTTTTTTGGTTCAATGATATCGTTATTATCAGCCTGTACAGAGGTAAAAAAAAGTGAACCCGAAATTTACCTTATACCTGAAAATTATGTTGGCTCTCTATACATAATATTTAATGCACCAAACGGGCATCCACCGAAATACGAAGATGGCTCTCGGGTATATGAAATACCACCATCCGGTATACTCGTTACACAAATGGATGCCAACGAGGGCTGGATTGAAAACAGTCAAATACAATACTTTGAAGTGAGTAATACGAATGAAAGAACGCCCATAAGTGAAGACTCTTCATTAAAAGATAAAGATACTACAGACGATGGAGAAACAAGAACTGTGTATGTGGGTGGCCTAGGTGAATCGGGTCCAATATATGGCTGTACTGTGATTAATCAAAATTTTACGGTTGGTACAGACGCAGAACAGACCGACAGGAAAAATTTATTCAGTATATACGATGCTATTAAGCGCAAAAATATAGATGAAAAACTTTTCAAAGGTATGTGTAAGAATAGTAAAGATGTTACATCACACCAATAATAAAATGTAGTTACTTTTTCAAAATGCCAATATCCGACGTATTACTTAGCTAATTACTAAAGCTATTCAAATAAAAAAGCCGCAGTAATAAATACTGCGGCCTTTGTTTTTACTAAATACTTTAAGCTATGTGCTTTTAGTATGCGCCTGCGCTATATATAAGCTCGTAGCTGTGGCTGTAAATCTCAAGGATATTACCAAACGGGTCTTCCATGTAGATCATGCGGTACGGCTTTTCGCCAGGGTAGTAGTAACGTGGCTCTGGCATACGTTTTTTACCACCTGCAGCAACAATACGATCCGCTAAGCCTTCTACATCTGGGTCTTGTACACAGAAATGGAAGATACCGGTTTTCCAGTATTCAAAGTTGTCTTTAGGGTTTTCTTGGTCTTTAAATTCAAAAATTTCTACACCAATTCGGTCGCCTGTTGAAAGATGCGCTATTTTGAATTTTTCCCAATTTGGACCAAATACATCGGTACACATTTCGCCAATTGGGCTGTTGTCTTCAGTGATCACGGTAGGCTCCATTATGGTGTACCAGCCCATCACCTTAGTGTAAAACTCTACGGCTTTTTCAACATCGGGAACTGAAATACCAATGTGCGAAAAACTACGTGGATATGTATGACTCATAATAAATACTCCTACTTAACTATGTTTAGTTGATGGAGTGAGTTTACGAACTGACCAACATTAAGTAAAATTATCATTAATCATCATTTTGAGTATATTTTGTAATGATAAATCCTACATGGTTAAACACGTTTTGTACTTTAGTTGAGGTAAACCATTTTACCCAAACCGCCGAGCGCCTTTATATGACCCAGTCAGGCGTAAGCCAACATATAAAAAAGTTAGAGCAGCAAGTAGATTGCGCCTTGCTTGAGCGCCACGGTAAACAATTTACCCTTACCGTTCAGGGTCAAAATTTATATCAGCAGGGTAGTCAGTTACTCAAAGAATGGCAGTTTTTAGAGCAGCAATTAAAAGATGATTCACCTTACAGCGGTTTAGTTAAAATACAGTCGCCAGGCAGTTGCGGGCTGCAGTTTTACAATCAACTATTAGCACTGCAAGTAGAGCACAAGGAGCTAATTATAGATTACCGCTTTGCTCCAAATACCAGTGTTGAACAAGCAGTGGCAAACCATAGTGCCGATATTGGCTTTTTAACTCAAGCGCCTACCCTAAGCGAGGTAACCAGCCATAAAATAGGCCAAGAGCCTTTACTATTGGTAACACCGGCCGCAATAAAAAGCCCAACCTGGAGCGCATTAAATGAACTGGGTTTTATTAGCCACCCCGATGCAAAACATCATGCACAGCTTTTACTTAGCGAAAACTACAGTGAATTTGAACATGTTGATCAAATAAAGCAAACGGGGTTTTCTAACCAAATAAGTTTAATACTGGAGCCGGTAAGTTTAGGGCTGGGTTTTACAGTTTTACCTGCGCACGCCGTTAGTGCATTTAATAAACCTGCGCTTATTAAAACGCATCATTTAGCTAATCCAATTAGCGAAAATATTTATGTGTGCCATCACCGAAATAGGCCGTTAGCAAAGCGTATGCATAGCGTTATTGACGCAATAAAAGCAGGCTAGGGCACCCAAATCAGCGCCCGTAAAGCCCCTTTACAGCTTAAGCTGTACGCTTGGTTTTTTGCGTAATATCTATGAAGCTTTGTTTGCTTTTTAAATAAACCTTGTGCACAGCAAAAGTCAGTAAAGTCATCAGTACCATCATACATAGTGTCGGCCAAAGGCTGAGGGTATGATAACCAAGCGCCCCCATAAACCAGCAAATAAGTACCCATTGAATAACATAGAGCGCGGTTACATGTTTACTGGCATATAAAAGAGCACGTGTAATAGGGCCATTATATTTATCAGCAAAAATAAACTGTATAGCCGCTAGTGCACATAAATTTAAGCCAATTAAATAGCTAATACCGCCGCCATTTAAATGGAAAAAGTTGCCAAACTGTCCTTTAAAATCAATGGCTAACCATATGCCGCCAATAACAAGTAAAGCAGCACCAAGTTGTGCACATACTTTATATAAGTAATCGGCATTTTGTTGGTTACTAAGGTATAAACGACCAAGTACATATCCCGTTAATATCGCACTTATCCAAGGAAATACCGGAAAATACACCTGATAGTTATTAGCAAAAAACAAATCACTAATATAAGGTGAAAGCGTAAATTGCTGCCCCCTTACAAACTGGCTCAAAACTGCAATTGCAATGGCTAAAACCGCAATCCATGTTGTTTTCCAACGGGCAATATTAAGTGCCCCAAACAGCAATAAGCTAACTCCAGCCAGTTGTAAAATATCACCTGTTAACACCATAAATTGTAACTGCCCAGCACTGAGCGGACTTTGCCAGCCATAAGCATTTATAAATGCCTCAGGCATGGTATTAAATACTTCAATAGGTAGCCAAAACTTGGCCGCATTCATTAAATAGGCAAGCAGTAAAAGCTGTATGCCACGCTTAATTAACAGCAAGGGTGTTTGCCTACGCGAAAGCGCCATAGATAGCCCCATTGCCACCAAAAACGAGGCGGTGCCTTTGCCAAGTATATGCACAACCGTACCAAATGCGCTTTCACTTTGAAGCGTCGTGGAGGCATACATCCATAAGGTATGCACAATAATCATAATAAAAACGCTCGCACCACGCGCAAGATCAATCGTTTTAAGACGTTGGTTCATTGGTTTTAATGTCCTTTTTAGGGCAGGTTTGGCATTTGCTATAACCGGCTAAATAATAGCGGCAACAGGTTAAACGCTGGGGTTTTTCAGTAAATGGCGTATCAAGATTAAAGTGTTCACAAATAAGGGTGTGCAGCTGACGATGGCAATTGTTGATATGTAAAGTAGTAGCAAGGTCTAAGCTATGAGCTCGCTCAATGGCGCTACTTAATGAATCGAGTAATAACCGAGCTTGTTCTTTTTTACCTAACGCGTAGTCGGTATTTACCCATTCACCAACTTGGCTTATAAAATGAGTAAACGCTTTGGTTTGCTCAGTTTTACTTACTAACACGCCATTATTCAGGTTAAACCCACGACAATAAGCGCCATTTACCGCTAACGGCATGTTAATGGGATCAGCCGTACTTTGCTTGCAAGCAAACCAATAGCAATAAGCGTAAATAGCTTGCCAACAAAGCTGCAAATACAAATGCCGACTAATAAATTGCTTAGGCGCAGTAGGGTACTGCGCCTTACAACGAACTGTTAAAGCGCGCACTAATAATAAGCTCGGTTTAAAAGTTCGTTGTACGGGTTGTTGGCAATATAAAAACTGCGCAAGGGTAATCGGTTTAGCCATACAGCTTTGCCGATACGGGGTTATTTAAGTTACCAGCAAACTGTAAACTACCTGCCGGATCGGTTAAATCAACCATTTGCTCATTATTACCTAACTGTAAGCGGTTTAAACAAGAGTGAGCAAACTCATCACTAAAAAAGTCATACTCTTTAAATCGCTCATTTAAAGCAGGGTTAGCATGTTGATACGCTTTAACACTTTGCGTAACACACTGCCAAAAGTCATGCTCTGTAATACGCTCTTCTCGCACTAAAATTGCCACTAAGTATCTAAAGAAGCAGTCAAATACATCGGTAAATATACTTAATAGTTCAAGCTCTTTAGGCATAGAAACATGAATACGTTCAACCCCTGCAGGCAATACTTCAGTGCTATTAAGTAAGGCAACCTCTTCACCTATGTCTTTCATATATGCGCCCACAGGCACCGAGTTTTTAAGCTTTAAAATGAGGTTTTCGCCGTGAGGCATAAACACTAATTTATGCGCGTAAAAACAATGTACTAGCGGAATTAAATAAGCATTAAAGTAGGCATGTAACCACTGCTGCGTGCTCAAACCACTTTGTGCTATCCATTCGCCTACTAAACTTTGGCCATTGTTATCTAAGTGTAATAATGCTGCCATAGTGGTCAGTTGTTCATCGCTATTTAAATTATGGTTTGGGTTTTCTCGCCATAAGCAGGCAAACATTTTACGATAAGGTGTATCACCTAGCGCGCTTTGCTCAAACGTATGATGGGCATAACCTAAGGTGGCGTATTCTCTAAGCGCTGTAAAATTAGCGCCTGCGAGTTGTTGATCTTGGCTAACCTTAGCAAATACCCAATCGTTAATGGCAGGAGTCACCGCCATGTAAGCACGCGATAGGCCACGCATAAATCCCATATTTAAAATCGACAACGCCACTTTTAAATACGGCTTATGCGGGTGCGAGCAATTATATAAGGTCCGAATTGACTGTTGCGCTTGATATAAGTCGTCACCTTCACCTAAATACACTAATCGCTGATTTGCCAACTCATTTGCAAATACCACACTCAATTTGTGTTGGTACTGCCAAGGGTGAGCAGGAATGAGTAAGTAATCATCGGGGTTTAGGTTTTGAGCTTTTAGCGCTTTGTTGAACGTATCTCGAGTGGTTAAATCTAGTTCATCACTTATATGGCTTGGGTAATCGGCAAAGTATTCACTATGGGCAAAGTCGCATACCGTTTTATGCGCTGCTAACCACAGTACTTTAAACGGTTTGCCTACTTCTGGCGCATAACGTAAAAAGTCAGCTTTACTAAAACCAATGCGGCCATTATTAGCAACAAAGGCAGGGTGACCTTCGCTCATTGCGGCTTCTATTTTTTGCAGCCCAAAATTAGCTAACTGCGCCGCTGTTAAGGTGTTATTTTCGCGTTTGAAGCACGCACTGGCTAAAGTGGCATTTAGCTCTTCAAGGTAGGTGGCAAGGCGCTTACCCGTTAAACCTAGCGCAGGCCCCTGCATACTGAAAAAGTGCAACACATCTAGCGGCTGCAGCTCTTCGTTAAGGTTGTAAAAGCATAGGCTTGGCTCGTCTATATCTATATGATTCAATGCCATAGCACGGCCATTAAAAATAAAGTAACCGCCTTCAACATTCACTTTAAAGCCTTGCTTTGTTGTCTCTGCGGCCAATAAACGCTCGTGCACTAGCTCGGTGAGTGCTTTAGCTTGTAAATGCCGATTTGCCCATTGCCAATGTGGCTGTATCACGTAATCAGTTTGCAAAGGTGCTAACGAATCAGTAAATAGCTGGCTGTGCCTATCAAAGGCTGCTTTATTACAAAAGCCTAAATAAGCGGCTTTTTCGCCTAGTTGAATTTGCTGGGTGTGCACAAATCCCAAACGTTTATTTAAAGTATGAATTTTACTATTAGCAATGTCGGGCTCAACCACAACACGGGCGGCACTGTTTTGAGCAAAAATACTTTGCAGCACGCACTGCATCATTTCAAAACTAAAATGGCGCTTAGGTGCCGTGTTAGGCGCTAATAAAATATGCATACCCACATCATTAGGTTCAACCTCGTACGCCGCTTTCATTAAGCTTTCGTGCTCAGGGCTATAAAGCTCAACTAAAGCCAATAGGTTATTATTTTGCTCGATCACATATGCCTGATGATGAGGCGTAACAAAAATATCTTGATACGCTTTAGTTATTTGTTGCTCGGTTTGCTGCTGCATCCCCCAAAAGTGCGCATACGGTTGCTTAAGCCAATCGCAAACGGTTGGCATATCTGTTTGCTGTAATAACCGCATCGTCACTTTGCCGGTATGCTGTAGGGTGGTTACAAAAGATGAAAAATACATAAAAACTCCAATAAATCTTAAAAACTAAGACGCTGAACGCGCAGTTCGAGCAACAGCCTTAACCCGCCAAAGCAAAATAAAGGCAAGGCTTGCAAAGCCAATGGCAGCAAAGTAAAACACAACCGTTGTTGAAAGATGCTCTACGCTCATACCCACTAGTAACGACGCTAAAATAACCCCGATGTTTTGAGCAATGTGCACTTTGGCAAAGTCGCTGCCGTAATGTGCAGGCTCACTTTTAGCAAATAGCATTACCTCTAGCAGTACCATCACTTGAAATAGCGCAAAACCATATAAAACACGTGATAAAATCACTAACCCAACCGACTCCTGCGCTTGTAAATAAAGCCCAAGCGCCCCTATAATAAGTGCACATAACAAAGTGCTAGTGCGGCTTAATGTTGGCAGTGGTAAATGCTGCCTGAAATGGTTAAAAACCAGCATAACAAGCGCGGCAAAGGCAGGAATGGCGTATACGACAGCACTTTGCAACGTACTGCTTTGTGCGTTTAATGCTTGCCAATGAGTAGTAAAGAAGGGGCGAATTAAAAACGCGCTAAAATAAACCACCACACTTAAAAAGCAAAATTGCCAAATAAAATAGGGAATACGTTCTCGCGGTTTTTCAGTCGCTATTGCTTGCTGATAAACACCTGTTTTTAATGAATACATTAAGTAGGCGCATAATAAAACCTGAACTAGGTCACCGGCACTACTGAGTAATAACGCATAGCGTGGCTCTGCTAAACTAAAGAAGTAACCACCAATTAAAGCACCACCAATCGCACCAAAATGCATCAATACAGAAAACAAACCAATAATAGATAAATGCTTAGTTTGTTGCTCTAATCGCAGTGCAAATGGGTATATAAGTAGGTAGCTTGCCTTTAGCACCAACATAAGTTGGTAGTAAATCCAAAACTCCCATACATTGGTCGCAAAGTAGCAAAGCAAGCCAAAACCAGCGGCTACTACTTGGGTTACTAACCACAAAGCCAACTCATTGTATTTTTTAGCGACCTTAGCCCATAGTGGTAAAGCCAGCATTACAGTAATACAACAGTTAGCCACAAAGAGGCCGATTAACGTGGCGTTACTAATAGCAAATTCACTAGCAAAAAATTGCGGATAAAACGGTAGCAACAAGGTATCGCATACCACCGAAATAACCGTCAGCAAAATTAGCGCTAAACGAAGACTCATGCGGCGCTACTCTGCTGTTGTGCTGATAGGGTTACATCACTTAAATCAAAGTTTTGAAAAGCAATTTTTTGCTCAACCTGATAAGGCGAATAACCTAAAATTTCACGTAAAATAATACTATTACGGTAGCAAGCCATGCCTAAATCTGGTGTTACAAAGCCATGGGTATGCTGCTCGGCATTTTGTACAAAAATACGTTTTTGTTCGCTATCTACCGCATATTCTCGGCTTACTAAATATCGACCTTGCTCATCTTGGGGTAGTTGATGGGCTATATTATTTAAAAAAGCAGGGCGCTGATATTTAAAGCCCGTGGCGCAAATTAAAAAGTCGGTTTCTATTGAAAAGGGCTGCTCAAGCTCCTGATGATAAAACTCAGTCAGTAAACGCTCACCTACTTTTTGAGTGTTTGTTAGCTTGCTGTTAGTTTTAAATGTAGTAGAGATTGGCCCATCAAGGCTTTGCGCGTAGAGGGTGTCGAAAATGTCGTTAATTAAATCGCCATTAATGCCTTTAAATAGATTTTTTTGGTTTTGATTGAGCCAATCTCGCTGCTCAGTTTTTAAATTATAAAAGTAATCTACATACTCAGGAGAGGTCATTTCAAGGGTGAGCTTAGTATACTCAAGCGGAAAATAGCGCGGTGAACGTGCTATCCAATCTAACTGCAAGCCTTGCGGTACTGCTTGCTGCAATAAGGTGTGGTAAATTTCTGCTGCACTTTGCCCAGCCCCTACCACAGTAACCCGTTTAGCTGCCTTTAATTCATCAAGCCGATGACAAAAATCGCTACTGTGCATTACGTTATTTGAGTTACTTTGCACAGCGCAATCAGGAATATACGGTGCAGGCCCTGTGCCCAAAACAATATGGCGAGTTACATAATGTTGCATACCATTGGGGGTGTTACAGCTAACGGTATAACACTCACTTTGCGGGCAAAATTCAACTTGAGTGACTGTTTGTTCAAAGTTAACATTTGAAAGCTGCGAGCAAACCCATTGGCAATATAAGTTGTATTCACGGCGCAATAAAAAAAAGCTTTCGCGAATATAAAACGGGTATAACCGATTATTCAATTTGGCATAATTTAAAAAGCTATATTGGCTGGTTGGATCTGCCATGGTTACTAAATCCGACATAAACGGAGTTTGTAATGTAACGCCCTCCAGCATCATTCCAGGGTGCCAATCAAACTCACTGCGCTGTTCTAAAAACAGGCTTTTTACATCTTCGAGCGGTTCACTTAAACACGCTAAAGATAAGTTAAATGGGCCAAGGCCAATAGCTATAAAATCGTAAGGTTGATTATCCATTATGCAATTTCCCTATAAGTTTGCCATGCAATGTGGCTAATTTGCTCAATAACAGCGCGTACATCAGATAATTGGCACTGCGCATTAAGCAATGTAAATTTAAGATAATGACGACCATTTATTTTTGTACGGGCAATCATGGCTTCACCGGTTTGTAAAAACGTTTGTCGTACATGCAGGTTTAAAGAGTCGAGTAAATCAAGGTCATGTTTTAAATCATCAGGGGCAAATCTAAATACCAAGGCACTAAGCTCAGGGTAGTTAACTACTTCAAAGTCGGGGTGGTCGTTAAGTACAATATGCGTTTGGCGCGCAAGGCCAATAACTTTATCGAACGCGCGACCAAGCGGTGCTTCTCCAGTAGTGCGCAGTGTTAGCCATAACTTTAAGGCATCAAAACGGCGAGTGGTTTGTAGGCTTTTATCTACCAAATTAGGCGTGCCATTTCCGGCCTCTGCTAATGGGTTTAAATAATCGGCATACAAAGTAATGTGGCTAAAATGACGTTTGTCGCTTAATAAAAAGGCACTACAACTAACCGGTTGCATAAATGATTTGTGATAATCAATCGTTATTGAATCAACCAACTCAATGCCATTAAGCGCATTTCGGTGGTGCTCACTCACCAACAAACCGCCACCATAAGCGCCATCTACGTGGCACCATAACTGCTCTTCTTTAGCCAGCATGGCAATATTATGGATTGGATCGATAGAGCCAAAATCGGTTGTGCCTGCGGTAATAACCACTGCAATGGGTAAATCACCTTGCGCTTTGCTTGTTGCTATGGCGGTTTTAAGTGCCTGCATATCCATTTGCATTTTGCTGTTTGTAGCCACTGGCACCACGGCGTTGTAACCTAAGCCCAGTAACGCCGCTGCTTTTTGAATACTAAAGTGCGCCACCTCAGAGCAGTAAATTTTAAAGCGCGAGGCAATAGCTGGTAAGCCCTGAAGTTTTACCTGATGTTCTGGCGCATAGCGGCTAACAGCTACTTCACGAGCAACTAACATTGCCATTAAGTTTGATTGCGTGCCGCCACTAGTAAATACTCCATCGGCAGTGCTTGGCAATGCTGCTTTTTGGCATGTCCAATCAATCAGCTTTTGCTCAATTAACGTCGCGCCTGCGCTTTGATCCCACGTATCTACCGAGGTATTAATAGCGGCAATAATGTGTTCGGCCACAACAGCAGGATAGGTTACAGGGCAATTTAAATGAGCCATATAACGCGGATGATGAAAATACACTGCATGATCTAAATACACGCCTTTTAGCTCTTCAAGCACCGCCGGAAAGTCAGCCAATGGCTGTGATAAATCAACATCGTTTACGACTTCTGCTAACGCATTTACCGACACACCTGAAAATGGCTTTTGGGCTTTAGCCATCGCTTGCTGAACTGCCGACAACCCTTGCAATGACGCTATCTGATAATTAATGAACTGCTCTAAATTGAATTGTGGGGGCAAGCCGCTTTGTTCAAATACAGCCTGTTTTTCAATGGTATTAATATTTAACACTTGAGATTGAGACACATCAACATTCCTTGAGTACACTTTTTAGGTGCAAGGATCTTAATGATAATGATTTCTATTTACAATAATGAAAAAAGATTAGATAGCAACTTTTTTTAAATTAGAGCTAATAAGCTTGTCGTATATTTTTAACAAAAATCGATAAACTACATTATTAAACGACAAGCATTACAAGCAAAAAAATAAACTTAAAAAAGAGAAAGCTAAGTAAATTATTTTAGCGGTAGCAAAGCCATGTTTAGCCATTACTACCTATTTAAATGTGAGCAAAAAACACGCAGTTGAGCTAAACAATCACTGTTTATGAAATATTTAATACAAAACTTAAAGTATTGGCGGTTTTTCTGTTACGTTGGTGTTTGTATTAACGCTAAAGGACGTCATGATGGAAGTAAAGCAACTAGCTAGTCAGACCTTAATCGGCTTAAAAGTAAGAACCTGCAACGCCAATGAAATGAACGCTGGCACTGCAAATATAGCTGAACTTTGGCAAAAATTTGGTGAAAAGTTTGCCAACAGCCTCACCCAAAACACTAAAGTGTATGGTGTGTATACTAATTACGAAAGCGATCTCACAGGCGATTTTGACGTAATTGCCTGCTGCGATAATTTATCAATTAAATTCCCTGAAGCTAAAAAAGTAACCACCCAAGCGGGGCGTTATTTGGTATTTAAAGGTGAGGGTGAAATGCCCGATGCAGTAATAGATTTATGGGGCGAAATTTGGCAATACTTCAGCTCAGACGATTGCCGCTATGAACGTACTTACACCAGTGATTTTGAGTATTATAAAAACAGTAACGAGATAGAAATTGCTATTGCAATTAAAGACTAAAAAAGGCTAGGTTTGTAAGCGCAAACCTAGCCTTTCATTGCTGTAATTTAACCCCTGCCAACTAAATCACTGGTTATTACTGGCTAGCTTTGTTTTTAAATCATGTAAATTGCACGCCGTTATTGTAGGCTCAAGCTCCCAGGGATCAAAAATAGCCTCATTTGAGCGCTGTATCCACGCAGCACGCATACCGTGCGATAACGCCCCAATAACATCAAACGGGTTACTCGATATAAGCCAGGTATTAGCGCCGGTTGAATTTGCCTGACGTAAAAAGTGACTATAAACACCGGGGTTGGGTTTAAAGGTTTTAATGTCATCGGCGCTCACTACGCCTTCAAAGTAATCACTTATACCCGCCGTTTCGAGCAAGGTATTTACCGCACTGGCCGCACCATTAGAAAACGCAAACAACCGATAGTTTTGTGCTTTTAAGCTCTCAAGCCCTGCTTTAACGTCATCGAATGCGGGTAGGGTTTTATAACGCGCTAATAACTGTGCTTTTTGCTCATCGCTTAAAGTTACCTTGTGCAGTAAACACGCATAATTAAGTGCCTGCTCAGTACACACCGAAAACGGCACGTAGTTTTGCATTAAGCCACGCCTAAACGAATATTCGAGTTGTTTTTCACGCCAAGTAGTTGAAAATGCGCGCGCGTTATTACCAACCATATTTTCAAGTAACGACACCACGCCATGAGTGTTTATAAGCGTACCGTATACATCAAACGCCAGTGTAGTTGCCATTAATGACTCCTGTTTAAATCGTTACTAAAACGCAAATTTATTGTTTTGTATTAATTACCTTATCAGTTAATAAAGTACAGTAACAGCACCCGCGTTTTAAGTCTTGCTGTAAACCCCCGTTACGGTTTGATTAAAAATAGCGCATGAGGAATAGGGGGTTTAAAGTGAAGGTTTTACCAGCTTGAGGTTAAATATTAATAATTTACAGTACATGTTTGGGCATTGCTTTGTTGGCAGTAATGAAAGTCTAAAAAATAAAACGCTTTTGCAGGCTTTTTATTATGCTTAATTACGTCATACATTAACTGCGCACTGAGTCGCCCCATTTCATATGGGTTTTGACCAACGTTTGATGAAGATAACCCTTTGCTAAGTGCGTCTAATTGTATTTTTTCGGTATCTGCTGAAACAATAACAAGTTCTTTTGAATCAAGTTTATGTTTGTAGGGTGTCATCAAGTTTATATACTCAGTATTAAATTGCGCAAAGCCGGCAACAGCAACAAATGCAGGAGGCTTGTCCATCTTAGTAAGGCTTTTTACTTGCTCTAACGAGGCACCCCTTTTTCCTAAACTATAAAGAGGGCAGCGGTTATACTCGCTCCAGCCATTTTCACCCGACAAGCGCTGACTACTTTGCCCAGAAAGCGCAAACCTAACACCTGCAATTCTTTTATTTAAGTTTGGTGAAGTAGGATGACCAGATTGAATACAAATACGCTTATTTTCTTCACTTACTAAATTCTTTAATTGATTACCTAACGCAACACCAAAGTCAAAATTATCAGTACCAACGTAAGCGAGCCTGTACTGGTGATCTTTTGCTAATAAGTCTGAGTCAAAAGTAATAACAGGAATGTTTTTTTCAAATAAATCTTTAAGGGCTCTCTCTACCAAATAATCAGAATCTGATATTGAAACTAATAAACCATCAATCCCACTTTTCATCATGTCATTAATAATTAAAGCTTGGGTTCGAATATCTTGATAATCATCAGGCCCATCATATTTACAGGTAACGTCAGGCTGTGACTTTGCAAACTCGGTACACCCTTTGTACGCCTGAATGTAAAAGCTATCGTTTTTAGTTTTTCCTACTATGCCAATGACAAATTGAGCATTTGCAAAAAATGGCAAACACAACAGCACAAAAAATAATGAAAACGATATTTGAGGCTTGTAAATAAACTTGGGTTTAATAAAAAACAACGACCAGTATCCTTAATTAAAACGGCATCAACTATAAATTGATATATCAGAATAGCACTTCAAAAAAATATAGCTACCCCATTGAATATAAAGTAAAAAATAAGACTTAACTGCAGTGCTTTTATACTAGGCGATGGTAATAGTAATTTTTTGCTAAACAAACAGCTTTGCATTCAATTGAGTACTGTAAACCCCCGTTACGGTTTGGTTAAAAATACCGCATGGTAAGGTGGGGTTTTTTCGTTTCTTTTGAAAGAGAGTTTACAAAATGCTGTGGAAATCAATTCTGCAATTTCACATTAATCTAATTAAAGTTAAGCTTTAAATTAATTGAGAAGTGGGACAGACCACCATGTAGGCTGAAATATAACGACAGGAGTGAGGGCTAATGCTAAAAGCCAAAATATAGCAGCTTGAGCTCGGCTTTTACTAATACGGTAAGACAGTAGCCATAAAAAGAAACTAACTATCATCACAACAAAATATAATAATACTCCATAAACGCCAATACCTTTACCGGCTAAAATAAACTCACTAAATGTGAGGGTTAAGTAAACTTCCGTCCCCACGGCCAATAAAACAGCAACTAAAAATAAGAAACTTCCCATAAAATGTCTGTTCATTATCGTAACCCTAAATCATATAATGGCTTGGCTAACTCTTTTTAGTTATGTTGTGATGAGTTGGCTTCTAATTTAACCAGTGGCAATATTAACCGCCATTTTGCTGCGTTATAAACCACCAAAATGATGCTTTGTAAACTGCCACGTGTATAAGGATAGTATGAAGTACCTATTAAATAGCTTGGTGTTATTAATCTCATTTCAACTTAATGCTCAAGAGATCAAAGTTAATACCGGAAAGTATTCCGATTATTATCACATGAAATACGAACTTACTTCAGGCAATTATTCTGTAAACTCTGAATATGGATTTTCTAAAGGTGGTCAATTTGAAGTATTTGTTCCTAAGGAACGCTTTCCAATCGCCGCTCCAAGTTGCAAAAAGGATATCATAATTCGTATGCCGCACTCGGGCTTTGAAAAACGTAAACGAGCCCTATACAATGAGCTATTGCTGTCCAAAACTATTACAGTTACATTGGAGCTGAATCCATATGTTAAGGTCTTAAAAAAAGATCCATTACAAGTTGAGTTAAAGTATTGCAATGTATTTTTCAGACAAAGAGCTGGCGACTATTTTGATCAGCTTTAATGCATATAATGAGGGTAAAAACACTAGATTATTGCCCTCTCGTTGCTTATATCAGCCAGCTGCTTTTAGCCCATTATTGGGGCATTATATTTCTCTATGAATTCTAGGTGAAATTTACTTATGAAAGAAAATCGTTTTATTTTTTCAAACCATGATGAACTAGTTTTGTTGTTTGATGAGTCTCAGCCAGCATATGAATCATTCAAAGGAGACTATACTAAGAGTCGGTACGGGAGTTATCAAAACTTACTCGATATGCCTGAATATCAACTAGACTATTCACCTTTCGTAGAATTAGCCCTTGAATGTGGAATGAGTTCGTTTAGTTTGAAGCGCAGTAACAAAACGGGGCTTATTTATGCTTGGAATACAAACATTGGAGGACATGCTCCAAAGCTTGAACTTCGACCAGTGAAACTTCAACATGTAATGGATATGCATCTTATGAAAAAGTACCATGAAAATAGAGCTTATGAACTAGGTTGTAATATCGATATTGATGCAGCGTATGAAATATAACAGAGATTATGTTGCATCGACTCCCTGCAGGTAGCTTCCTTTCAATCGATAATACCAAGCGGCTCAATTAAACTTAACTAATAGTGCTGGGCTTTCATTATCCCAGATAACACTCAACCAACCTAAAACCTTTTTCTAGCACTTTCAACTTTGTAATTTAACTAAAAACCCCTTTTACGGTTTGGTCAAAAATACCGCACATCAAGATGTTTTTAAATCAAGTAATAAATAAACAGCGCTTTTAACTCCGAGACGCACGCTTTGTTTTTGGATGGATAGGAAGGTTGTTGAATTAATAAATGCTAGTTGCAAGTCAAACTAAGTAATAGCTAAAAAAAGCAGGGAGTCTGGTTTTTTACTGATAGGCAAAAGATAGGTAATTGGTCAGCCAAAGCATTTATGTCTGAAGTCAAGATTTGGCTCTAGGTTTGGCTAACTCGTTTCGGCGATTATCTCCTTTGCTTCGGGGTAATGTATATAAAAACAGTTATTCGGTTTACATAAGTCATGGCTATTAAATGTAAAATAAGACTCAGTTTCAGCTAACTTTTCTATAAAATATTAAAAATTCACAACGAGATTAAAATTGACGAATAAAGATAAATTTAAATTTATATTACAACAGGAAGTTATATACCTCTCCTTATCATTACTAGTTGCTTTAGCATCATTGCTTAATCATGATATTTATGCAGCAGGAAGGGTTTTTCTTTATACAGCACTATTTTTCCAACTTATTATTCTTATTATGGGCTGGGATGTAATAACAAAAAGAAATGATAAAAATATAAAGTAACCTCATGTAAATTCACACTAAGCAATTGGAGGTTATTCATTCTTTCAAAATGATCTTTTTTGCCTGCTATTACTGTGGCACAGAATTCTGAACATCCTCTTCATCTTGTGATAATCATTAGCAGTCCGTTAAACATGGTGCTATAAATATGTTACTTTATCCGCTGATATATTTAATAGCTATGGAAAGATAAATGAAAATACTCATATGGATTGGAATTATATTTTTAGCCATCCCCCTTGTTGGTGCCTTAATTGCTCTTATTATTGGCTTATATGTTAATAACCCTAGCACACATAACGCGACTGCTTTTGATAGTAAAATTAGCAATCAATATTACCTACGAGACGGTAAAGTTGTTTATGTTTTAGATGGCAATTTTTTCCAAATTGGAGGCTCCCCAATAGAAGGAGCTGACCCTGATACATTCAGTGTGATTAGTCAGTCTTACGCTAAAGATAATAATAGTGTTTATTACGACGGAAGACGAGTTGAGGGGGCAGATCCTAGCTCAATTCAGTTGGTAACATCGGGTATTAATGCGAGTAAATATGAATCTGGCTATCTTATTAGTGGTGGCAAAGTTTTTTGTTATGGGCAAGTGATAGAAGATGCAGACGCCGCTTCGTTTTCTTATTTGCTTGGCTCATACGCCATGGATAAAGAATATTTATATTACTACATCGATGTTAAATTTCCACGTAAAACAATGCCAGAAGCGATTAAAAATGCGAACGAGCGTTATCTTCGTCATGGTGAGCAGGTAATTTATCAGGGAAAAATAATTAGTAACGAAGCCAGTCGTTTTAAAATTATAAATGATGAGTATGCCGTAGACGGACAGCATGTTTATTCACATGGTGAGATTGTTGAAGGCATGGTAGCCGATGGCTTTACGGTGATTACGCCTTACTACAGAAAAGATAAAAACCAAGCGTACTACTTTAATACACCCATACCAGAAAGTGATCCATCTACATTTAAAGTATTAAATGATTCTGTTGCCAAAGATATTAAGCATGTTTATTACAGAGGTTATATTGTTGACAATAGAACGGTGGAAGAAGTGAGTCGATCTGATGCCAGCGAGCTTGAGAAGATGTGGAAATGGAAATCTCTTCACTTAAGCCCAACGCGGGTGATTTTGGTCCCTACTGATGATGTTAAAGACATTACAAATAATTTTTATGCTTACAATAACGAAGTGTATAGCAGAAATAATAAACTGCTCGGTGTTAAACCTGAAGACGTGGTTATTCTTGATGATGGAAAAACGTTTGTCCGTATAGGATCTCAAATTTTTTATTATAATGCTGCAGTTGAGGGTGCAGATCCAAACACTTTCACAGTAATAGCTGATCGTTTCTCAAAAGATGCAAAGCATGTTTATTGGGAAGTTTATAAGGTAGTCGACGCCGATCCATTAACCTTTGAATATGAAGAAAATTTATATGCAGACGAGAACGATGCGGGTAAGTACTACTTAAAAAGATGGGAATAAACGCTCAAAGGTACAGGGTATGACTATATACTCTGTATCTTTATTGTGTATTCGACTATGACTTTCAAACAGCATGATAGTGCTCTCGTAACAATATCGGCTCTCAATAGATATTGCCAAGTTTTGGGGGCATGGTGCAACAAACAGGCATAATTAAGCGTATGCTCGGTACACTCCTAAAACTGCACATAGATGTCTGAAGTCAAGATTGGACTCCCTTGTAGACCCTTTTTACTTTGTATCGGAGTGATAACCTCAAATACTGCGACGAATGAAATAGTCCGAACGAGTTAGCGCCTAGCTTTTTCATAAAATCAATAATTTAACCCACTTAATTACTCAGGCTAATAGCTGCTGTGCGAGCAAATAACATCCTTGCTTAACGGTTAAACATTAATTAGGTTTAATAGGGACATAATAAACGCTGAGCAATGCAGGTAAGCTTATTAAATTAGCGGACTTAGCTAGAACCTCTAAAAAGCCTTTCTTTTATATGAAAGTCCATAGCATAACCAACTCTGACACACCGAGCAGGAAGCGACTCAGTCCAACAAGCGATTATGCAACACAAACTACGTGTCGCATAAATCTTCTAACCATGGAGTTGTCTATGAGAAAAATACAATTGAATGTACTTCCTAATGAAGTTGTGAAATTAATAACGGAAGAAAATCCTATATATGAAGATATAGGTATCTTAGGTGAAAAAGGAGAATTAAAAGGAGTTGTTATTACTCCTAAAGCATATTCTTATTTTCTAAAAAAAGTAGAAGAAGATGAAGATAAGGAAGACTTAGAGTTTTTAAATAACTTTGATAGTAAAAATGAGTTGGATTCTGCTCAAACTCTTGATGATTTCTTAAAGGATGAGGATTTATAATACCTATTAATTATGAACACGATATTGATTATACAAATAATTGTGAAGAAATGCAGGATGTTACTGATGCTGTTAATGCAAAAGTACAAATAACTAATAATGAAAACGTCATGGATTTTGACGAATTTTTACTAAAAGAAGGAATTTCAAATGGCATTCACAGTAAAGATAGTAAATAAAGCACAAAAAGAATTAAAAAAAGTATCTCCTCCTTATCAGTAAAAAATAATAAAAGCTGTTAAAGAGTTAAGCTTCAAACCCTATGCCTATTGGTGTTAAAAAACTAAAAGGCAGGCTCAATGAGTATAGGGTAAGGGTAGCTGATTACCGTATAATTTATGAGATACACGACCCTGAAATGATCATATTAGTGGTAAAAGTTGGTCACAGAAAGGCTATATATAAATAATAGATCTAATTAAGTAATAGCTAGAAGTAGGGGGTTACTGATTTATCTTATTGCTTTAGACTTTATCTAATAGGCAAAATAAGGATAACGGGTCAGTCAATAAATTTGATGTCTGAAGTCAAGATTTGACCCCTTTGGGGTTTATCAGTTAATAAAGTACAGTAAAAGCGCCCGCGTTTTAAGCAGTTACTGTAAACCCCCGTTACGGTTTCGTTAAAAATACCGCAAGGTAAATGCGGTATTTTTATATTTAAATATTATTGATTACTTAACTGCACCCCTAGCACTGCTGCTTGGCTATAAGCATTATCGAGCGATAGTTGATGGCGTACATCGGCAAACTCTTGATATTCTGAGGCAATTTCATGAATGGTGCTCACGCCTAAATATTTACTCAACGTACGTAAGTGCGGCACTAAATGGCTCATATGCTCACGTATGCCACCTTGCTCAAAACCAAACTCACCGGTTGAGGTGATCACAACCAAGGTCTTACCGTCCAGCAAAGGCTGCAGTGGGAAATCCCCACGAGAAAGATCAAAATCAAAAGTTTGGTTTATACGTATCACTTGATCAAACCATGCTTTTAACTGTGCGGGCATACCGTAGTTATACATAGGCGAGGAAATCACAATAATATCGGCAGCGGCAATTTCAGCGATTAATGTGTCTGACAAGGCCAGTAACTGATGTTGCTCAGCAGTCTTTTTATCATCAGGTGTAAATACTGCGCCTATCCAGTCTTGGGTAATAAAAGACGGAGGATTCACACCAACATCACGATAAAAATACTCATCTATAGCTTGGCGCTTTGCAAAGCTATCAATAAAATGCTTAGCAATATTTTTAGAGATTGAATCGTGATCTGGGTTGTCGTTTTTAACAGCTCTTACGCTTGCATCAACGTGAAGTAGGGTAGTCATACTGTTTATCCTATTAGTAAATGTAGGTTAATCATCTTACTAACAGGCATATTTCACAAACGAGTAAATCTTAACTATAAATAAGTTATATTCATCTATAAGTTAATTCTATTTGGTGTGAATAATCCCCTATGCAAGTATCACTACAAGCACTCAAAGCCTTTGAAGCTGCGGCGCGTTTAGGCAGTTTTAAAGCCGCCGCGGATGAACTATCGCTCACCCCAACCGCGATTTCGCATCATATAAATAACCTTGAAAACCGTTTAAACGTCGATTTATTTTACCGCCAAGTTAGAAAGATAACCTTAACGCCAACTGGTGAATACCTAAGTGAAGCAACAAGCAATGGCTTTAACCTTATTAACCAAGCTCTAGCTACCGTACAAGCTGAAGGCACCGCCGTTAAAATTACCACTACGTCATCACTGGCTGCACTGCGCTTAATTCCTGCATTACAGGAGCTATCAAAAAGTCAGCCCAATCTTGAAGTGGATATATCAACCAGTGAAGCCGTTGATAAGCAATTACACACTTTACCGATTCGCTTTGGTCAACAGCAGAATATAAACGCAGATGATATTATTAAAACCGAGCAATTTAACCTGTTTGGATCATACAAAGCCGCGGATATCCCATGGCAAAATGGCTCAGTTACGCTCTATACCACTAAATGGAAAAACAACGCGCTAAGTGAGCCTCCAATTAAACAATGGCTTACTCAAAACAACTTAGATCCTGCGTTATTTAGTATTAAAACATTTGACCAAGAGCTATTTGGTATTCAAGAAGCTATGGCAGGCTCAGGACTGGTTTTTTGCTCAACCACGCTAGTACAACGATTATTAGACACCGAGTTACTTAAAAACTTTAATACCCACGTAGTTGAATCTGACTTTTGCTACTACGTACCTAATAAACAGCGCTTTCAAACCCGAAATACTCGCCTCGTTTTAGAATGGGTAGAAGAGCTGTTGAATTTATAAGTTCTGAGCAGCAATCAAAGTACGTAATAGCTAAAAGTAGGGTTTATTAGCCTACCTTTTCGGGATAGGCTTGTGAGCAGTCAGGTGTGTGCAAAAACTGAGCATTGAGATTGGAGGAATATAATAGCTAATCAATTCACCAAACAGCTCTTTGCTCACATATTTTAAAAAATGAGTAAAGAGCGCATCTTGTTCTATTTAACTTTACTTTAAATTGTTAGAAAACTTAATGATAGTAATACCTTAGGTTATTTGCTAAAACTATATAAAGTAGACAAATGAGCGTTAAGTCGGCATAAATACTAAAATGTTATGTACTTTTTTGTATTACGGAGTAGAAATTGACAAAGTTGTTTGAAGGTATAAAGAAAGACCGTACCAATGCAGACATTGGGTGGATGCTAAATAAAGCTCCTTTCTATAATGAAGGTTATAAAACAGCAGCGCGAGAATTAACCGTAAATTATGGTGATAGGCACACTAACGAAAAAGATACTCTGGTTTTTCCCATAGTGTTTCTTTATCGACAGTATTTGGAATTGACACTCAAAGATATCATTCGAGAGCTATATAGAAAATTAGGCTATAACATAAATGACAAGATCCTTTCTCAACATAAGCTATTGCCTCTTTGGGATACAGCAATAAAACAATATGACGCTCTTATAAAGCGAGATAATATTACGCTTGTATTCACTCCTAAGTTAACCAAAGAACGTAAAATTGTTAATCAGTTTAATCAAATTGATGAGGACTCTTTTTCTTTTCGGTATGCAACAGACAAAAAAGGAAATGAAACCCTTAAAGGAGTTGAGTACATAAGTGTTGATAATTTTAAGTATCAAATTGAGTTGGTTGTGACTTACGTAGATAGAATGGTTGAAACACTTTGCCACACAAGTACATAACAAACTGTTTAAGAGTGATTCGCAACGCGTGGCATTTTTACTATGCGTTGTGTTTAGTGGTTAAGGTGGTGGTATTGCGTTGCTCACACCTTAACAGGGCGTTATAAGAACTATCGAGGCTTAGAAGTCAAATGAACAATGAAAGTTTAAATATATTCCTTAGGTTAATTCAGGAAAAGCATGAACAGTTAAAGTCTCAGATAACAGCACTTAGTAAAGTTTTTGTGCAAGAAAATATTGATTCCAAAAAAACGCAAGCTGAAAAGTGTTATTCAGCGGCAGAAGATTTAGCAAGAGCATTATCTGCCAAAGATCAGCCTAACTGGTTAAAAGAAATAATGCGTTGGACAAAATGGTACTCTACTAACCATAAAAACCAAGATGCTACATTCACTGCATTTCAAAAGATCATGCCTCTAATATCTCAGTTGAATTGTCACCAATGGGCTTTTACTGAAAATTCAGGTGATGAAGATTTCGACTTTGATCAGCTTTATGAGCGGCATAAAAAAGACGGTAAACTGGATGATTTATTTGACACATTAGTTAATATAATTGCACAAATGGTGGCTTCAGGAGAAATCGATAGTATACGTGCCAAAACCGATTTAGAAAGACTGGTAGCTTTATTACAGCAAAATAAAGACGGTTCATACTTTTCCGTTATGGCAAGTTGGGAGTTCTTGAGAGGCTTTTTAAAGAACACCACATGGGCGGTAGTAGATTCAACTCCTGGACTCAAGCAGTTAAAAAAAGGATTTGAAGACACCGTTGATGAAATGGATATCGAACTTGAAAAAGTACATGAGTCAATTAAAAGTGAAATGAAGAGTAAATACGATACTGCGATACATTCTCTTACTTATAAAAGCCAAGTTAAACTCGAAAATAAGTCCGAATAAAAGGTCTTATAACAAGTCGCTGAAAGGCGACGTTAAAATACGCGAGCTTTAATGAGATAAGGAATATATGCATCAGATTAAGCACTCAGCAAGTCCATATCTTTATAAGATTGTATTATATAGTGAGTATAAATTATCAGACGCGGACATAAATAAATTTAAGAAGACGGTGAATCAAGGTGTCGCTGTTTATGGTTTCACTCCAAATATTATAATAATTTCTAATTCGCATTATACTTACTGGGACTCCATTTCGTTGTTTGCAAAAGCTATGGACACAGGTAAATTAGCTATTTGTAGTAATGATAATTTAGACGATGTTATTAAAAATATCTCTACTGAATTTGCACCTATTAATGTAAAGCAGTTTGGTAAGGACAATATTATAGACTGCAATAAGTGGGTTATCTCCAAAGTTTAGTTTATAGCAAATAGCTATGGTTCCAGCTTCTGCAATTGACACTCTCCACTCAGCCATTAGTACCTGGCGGCTTGGTTAAATTTATTTAATTACGCTAGATTTTATTGCACTCTACCCAACCAATATTCAACTAACTTAAAACCTTTCACCTTTTGCCTTTAACCTTGCATTTCAGCTGTAAACCCCCATGACATTTTGATTAAAAAAGCCACACCTCAACATGTGCTAAGGTGTGGCTTTTTACAGCAGCTATAACTAAAAATTAAGCGACATTTGCTGCTAATAGTTCGTTACGTACTAACTCTGCGCCTTTGCTTAGGGCGTTGAGCTTACCGTTTGCAATATTGCGGGGCAGGGGGGCCATGCCGCAGTTGGTGCATGGGTAGAGTTTGTCGGCATCTACATATTTAAGTGCTTCGCGTAGAGTTTTGGCCACCTCTTCAGGGGTTTCTATAGTATTAGTGGCTACATCGATTGCGCCCACCATTATTTTTTTACCGCGTACGAGTTCGAGTAGCTCTATAGGTACATGTGAGTTTTGGCATTCTAGCGAAATAATATCAATATTCGATTTTTGCAGCTTAGGAAATACTTCTTCGTATTGTCGCCACTCGGTACCAAGGGTTTTCTTCCAATCGGTGTTGGCTTTAATGCCGTAGCCGTAGCAAATATGCACGGCAGTTTCGCATTTTAACCCTTCTATGGCTCGCTCAAGGCAGGCTATGCCCCAGTCGTTTACCTCGTCAAAAAACACGTTAAAAGCGGGTTCATCAAATTGAATTATATCGACCCCTGCGGCTTCTAGCTCTTTGGCTTCTTGGTTGAGTATTTTAGCAAATTCCCACGCTAGTTTTTCACGGCTTTTATAATGATCGTCATACAGGGTGTCGATCATGGTCATTGGCCCTGGCAATGCCCATTTAATTGGTTGGCTTGTTTGTTGGCGTAAAAACTTTGCGTCTTCAACAAATACCGATTTAGTGCGAGACACAGGGCCAACCACTGTGGGTACGCTGGCGTCGTAACGGTCGCGAATTTTAACTGTTTTACGGTTTTCAAAATCAACGCCATTTAAGTGTTCAATAAAGGTGGTTACAAAGTGCTGGCGAGTTTGTTCGCCATCGCTGACTATATCTACGCCTGCAGTTTGTTGCTCGTGCAGGGAAATACGCAGGGCGTCGTGTTTGCCATCAACCAGCTCACTGCCTTTTAATTTCCACGGTGACCATAAGGTTTCGGGCTCAGCAAGCCATGACGGTTTTGGCAAGCTGCCTGCTGATGATGTAGGTAATAGTTTTTTCATAATAAATGCTGCCTTTAATTTTGTTGTGTGATTAAGCGATACTTGCCGAGAACTGCTGCAGCACTGACTGATAAGGCTTAATAAAATGCTGCTCAGTAAATTTACCTTGCTCTACCGCTAATTGACCTCGCTCTGTGCGGTCATACACAATTTGCGTTAACGAATGGTCGTCATTTTTTAAATTCGGTTTATAACGGCTACCAGCGGCGGCGTTGGCGTTATAAATTTCTGGACGATAAATTTTTTGAAACGTTTCCATGGTGCTAATGGTGCTAATTAGTTCAAGGTTGCTGTAGTCGTTAAGTAGGTCACCAAAAAAGTAAAACGCTAACGGCGCAACGCTGTTTGGTGGCATAAAGTAGCGCACTTGTAAGCCCATTTTTTTAAAGTATTGCTCTGTTAACGACGACTCATTAGGCTGATACTCTACGCCTAAAATAGGGTGTAAGTTTTCGGTTTGCTGATAGGTTTTGTTATCAGACACGCTTAAACAAATAACCGGTGGCTTTTTAAAGTGCTGTTTATAGGTATTTGAGTTTACAAAGCATTTAAACAACTTGCCGTGTAAGTCACCAAAGTTATCGGGAATGCTAAATTGCGGTTTGCTTTTGTTATGCTCAAGCAATAACACGCTAAAGTCGTAGTCGCGCACATACGATGAAAAGTTATTACCCACCATACCTTCAATTCGCTCGTTGGTTTGACGGTCAATAATATTGGTTTTTAATACCTCAATTGACGGAAATGCTTGGCCACTGCCTGCAATGTCTAAATCAACCGAAATGATCTCGAGCTCAATCTCGTAACGATCCCCTTGTGGGTTATCCCAACTGGCCAGTGCATTAAAACGATTGTTGATCATTTTTAGGGTATTACGCAGGTTTTGTTGGCGGCTTTCACCCCTAGCTAAATTAGCGAAATTGGTCGTAATTCGTGTGTTATTTGATGGATGGTAGTTTTCATCCAAGTTAGTGCTTTTAATAGTAAATGTAAGATCAGTGCTCATAGCCGTATCCTTTCAATTTGAGTTGTTACTGCTTTTATCAATGACACATTACTCGCTGTTAAAACCAAACTAACGGGATAACTGTAATGGTGCTTTGCAGAGTTAATAAATTTATACGCGCTATGTAGCATGAAGAAAAACGGTATTATTTCAGGTAAAACATGAGCCAGATTCATTCTTTAACAAAGTTGAATGGATAAATTAGGCTAGTAGACGCTCCCACTCAGACAAAACCCACTTTAGAAGTCTGGATTTCTAGATGTTTTTACGGGTGTTGTGATTTATTCATACAAAACGTGAGTATTATTCAATGCTCATAAGTACTTAAAGTCCAATTTGCATAAACGGTTGTTGATATACTCGAATAAACTTAGGTGAGTTTAAGCGCTTTATTAAGCAGCTCGCCGTCGCAGAACTTTCCACAACATAAGAAGAGACAAAAGGAATGAGTGATTTAATAGTGTTAATTATATACTGCGCCATATTAGGTAGCGGTGTTGGTTTTTTAGCAGGCTTATTAGGAATAGGGGGCGGGCTAGTGATTGTGCCCATACTCAGCATGATATTACTGCACTTTAATGCTTTGCCACCTGAACAAGTAGTGGTGGTTGCCATTGCGACCTCGCTGGCCTCTATTTTATTTACCTCGACCTCGTCGGCTATTGCGCATCATAAAAATGGCAATGTACCGTGGGATATTGCACCTTGGGTTATGGCAGGCGTTGCCTTTGGTGCGCTTATTAGTGGCTTTATAGCTGCGCTGTTACCCGAGCATGTAGTGCGTTTGGTATTTGCTGTAAGCGTGGTGCTAATTGCACTAAAAATGATTTTTTCAGGTAAGAATGACTCAGCAATAGCGCGCCCGTTACCAAATAAAGGACTACTGAGTGTTTATACGACCATAACCGGTGGGTTATCTGCCATGATAGGTATTGGCGGCGGGGCAGTATTAGTGCCGTTACTGACGTTTTTTTCTGTTGATATGAAAAAAGCCATAGGCTGCGCCTCGGCCTCAGGCATTGTGATAGCGTTGTTTGGATCAATGGGTTATATCAGCTCTGGTAGCCAGTTATTTAGCCTAAAAGAAGGATTTGCGGGCTTTGTGTATTTGCCCGCTTTATTGGGTATTGTATGCACCTCATGGTTTACTGCACCGCTCGGTGCTAAAGCCACCCATTATTTGCCAGTTTCAACCATAAAAAAAATATTTGCCGGCTTATTAATTGTAATGGCAATCAATATGTTTACTCGATAAGGTTAAAGTTCGCAGGCTTGCTTGCGAATATATTTTGAAATAAAAAACTTTAAGACAAGGATGCTATGAAAATAATTAAATTAAGGGATAAAGTTGATAAAACAATCTTAAGTGTTGCTTTGCTCTTTTTGATATCACCTATCATAGGGTTAATTACAGGAACTGCTCATCAGCTTGGAACGACGGGCAGCGACTATCAACAAGCATCGTTAATTGATGACCCAGAGCAATACTGGCAAATTATTATAATGCAACTTACTATTACTTTAGCTATCGGTATCCAAGGGGTTATTACATTCCCAGCCTTAATTGCCGCACGCCAAAAGGTATTAAACTTTAGAGATAACAATAAAATAGTAGCCAATATCATATTTTATTTGCTCACTCCGGTATTCTTTATCGCTTTATTAATATTTTTAATATATTTATTTGAAGTTTGAGAAGTGTAAGGTTTTAGACCCGTAACCCGCACTCCGACGCCCGTCAATCTTAAGGCGATTAACTAAAATCTACGTCATTTGCGCGTGCTTTATAAATTCATCATAAATACTGTCTTTAATGAGCCTGTCGGGCGTAAAGGCATAATAATGCTGATAAACATTATCAATTGTACCAATGTAATTAACGCCGTAATGGCGCTCCACTTCGGCTCTTACCAAAATAGGCGCAGGGAACATGCCAAACCCTTGCTCACCGAGTGATTTCATTAATGCGCTGTCGTCAACATGGCCTGCTATTGTCATTTCAATCTCTTGCTCTTGCAGCCAATAATAAATAGCCCGCGCGACAGGGCTTTCTTTTGCGGGGAGCACTAAAGGCTTGTTGTTTAAAGACTGCGGAAACTGCTTATGTAACTGCGAATGCCATGTTTCGTTACCAAAAAGAGCGATTTGGCTTTTGCCTATTTCATGACAAAACGCCTTAAATGACAAGGTAGTATCGAGTGGTTTATCAGCTAACACTAAATCGATCTTATGAATCGCCATTTGTGCCAGCAGTTCATCTTGTTGGCCGTCAATACAGTGTAAGTTGGTAATACGGTCGTTATTAATTAAAGGCGCTAGCCACTTCGACACCAGTGATTTAGGCAACACGTCTGAAATACCCACTTTTAATGTTCGTGAATATTGCGTGGTATCACCTTGCGTGGTTTCTAGCCATTCGTGAGCAATAGCAAACATATCATTAGTATACTGCTGAGTTACATGGCCAAATTCTGTTAACTGTAGGCCTCGCCCTTGACGAATAAATAGCGGCTTACCCACAATCGTTGCTCTAGGTTAGTAATTTGCGAGCTGACCGTTTGCGGCGTTAAATTAAGTATTTTACTCGCCGCTGCAATACTTCCATGCTTACTTACCTGCCAAAAATAATATAAGTGATTGTAGTTGATGTTGGTAATCATTCGAAAATACCTGTTTTAAAGTAAGAAATAATCAGCTTCTTCCTTTACCACTAAGTTAGTAGATTACAGTCGTGCCTGCAACATAGTTACTATTAAAAGGTGTAATTGCATGAAGCTAAAACTTACAGTTAAAAACAAGATAATTAACGCAAGTAAAAAGATGTCGCTTTTGAAGTTGATAAAAAGCCAATTGGCAAAACATGCTTTAAATATTCGTAAAGTAGAGATTCAAATAAATGATCTTTCGAGTGAGCGCCACGGCACTTTGCAGCAATGCAAAATTAATATTCTTTTGCCTGGGCTACCCAGTATTAATGTAAATACAAAAGGAAGAAGTATGCTGCAAGCGATAAAGCGGGCACTTAAAAGTTTGCAGCACATTCTCGTTAATAAGTATCAACCTTCGCAACCAAGCAGTTAATATCGCACTTGCAGTGGCATGGATGCTACTCTTTTAATACGACTCTAATTCCAAGCTATGTTTAGTATTGAACGATTCAATTATTGCCATTGAGCCTTTAGCGCATTGCTATTGAGCAAAGCCGCCTTTCCCTTGTTGGGTTTCGTTGCACTCTACCCAACTTATGCTTTGTAAACCCCCGCACCATTTTGATTACAGAAGATTAAAATATTCTTTTAATATCCAGCGCTAACGTTTACGGGGTTAGGAATAACATTATTCTCTCGATACTTTTCTATATTTTGAGCAACAACTTTAGTTGCCGAAGAAATATTGGTTGGAGCTGAGATGTGCGGTAACACTGTAATATTAGTATTACTCCAAATAGGATCTGACGATTCTAAAGGTTCTTTTTCAAATACATCCAGAACAGCATGAGATAAATGCCTCGTTTCTAGTAACTCCAGTAAGCCTTTCATGTCAACCACAGCGCCACGTGAGAAATTTATAAGCTTTGCTCCAGTAGGAAGTTCACTTAATAACGCTTTACCAAGAAGATGATAAGTATGCTGTGTTAGTGGTAATAAATTGATCAGAATATCTGTTTTGCTTAACATCTTTTGCAAACCACTAAAGCTTGAGTAACTACTAATACCATTAAACTGCTTTTTAGTTCTGCTCCAACAGCTTACTTGATAATCTAATTTTTTAAGCATACCTAAAGCTGCAATGCCAAGTTTGCCTGCACCCAATATACTCACTCGGAGCTCGTTTGATGTCACACAAGGTAATTGGTTCCATTGCTTATTATTTTGCTGTTGAGCGTACTCAGGCATATTCCGTTGTAAATATAGAGTCCAAGCAAGAACTGATTCAGCCATCGTTTTTGATAACTGTGGATCATCTAATTTAACCAATTTTACCTGTTTTCTAGGTAAATCATTAATTAATCGCTCTACACCTGCCCATAAGCTTTGTACCCATACTAAATTAACAAACCTTTCTAGGTCTTTTGGATCTGGGTTTGCAACAATTGCAATATCAACATCTTTAACCTGTGATTCACTAATCTGATGAGGCAAGAGTATTGTTTCATTAGTTAACTGTTTTTTAAGCATAGTTAACCATTGAGACTGAACCTCTACATTTAATCTACTTACGAAAACAATAATTCTCATGTATTAAAAACCTCATCCATTTGTAAAAAACCCTTAAGCTCTATTGGATTTCCAAACGGATCTAGAAAGAACATAGTGTATTGCTCTCCAGGTTGGCCTTTAAAACGAAGTGATGGCGGAATAATAAATTCAATGTTTGCGGTTTTTAACTTTTCCGCTAATCGCTTCCACATATTTATAGGCAAGATTACACCAAAGTGTGGCATAGGTACCGCGGTACCATCAACTTTACCGGTATACTCTGAACTCAATGGGATGCCTATGTGCAAAGATAATTGATGTCCGAAAAAGTTGAAATCAACCCAGCTTTCGGTACTTCTACCCTGTTCTGCACCCAATAAGTCACCATAGAAATCGCATGCTTTTTTCAAGTCTGTGACATTTAACGCTAAATGAAAGATCGCTTTTTCCATGAAGAATCCTAGTTAATTTAAATATAATTTAACTATAAAATAGCATTCAAACACCGAAAGATTTACTATATTATTTTTACTTCGACCATAAGAATTTGTTTTGGACATTCGTTTTATATCAAGCTTAATAGAAGTTGTTGATACTGGTTCAATTGCGGCTGCCGCTAGGAATCAAATGTTAACTCCTGCAGCTGTTAGTCAGAGAATTAAAGCATTAGAAAACTCTTTGGCTTGCAAGTTACTCAACCGTGCAGGACACAGCGCAACTCCAACGTCAGAATGTTTAAAGATTTTACCTAGATTAAAACGCTTAGTTTCTGAAGTTGATGCTCTTCAAAGTGACTTAGATGAGACTGGTTTATCTGGAGAGTTAAAATTAGGTGCCATTTCAACGGTGCTAACCGGATTATTACCCAGTACAATTCAATATTTGACGACAAGTGCTCCTAACCTTTCTTTACAGATATTTCCAGGGACGTCTGCTTATTTATATAAACAACTGGTCGAAAAAAAGTTAGATGTCATTATAATTGTTACACCTCCATTTATTTGTCCAAAATACCTAAAAATAACACCTCTTTATTCTGAAAAGCTTGGCTTTGTGTGCAGCTTAGAAAATAAACTTAACGTAGAAGAGTCTTTAATTACAATGCCTTTCATTCAGTATGATCGTTCTGCTTGGGGCGGAGCAATTGCAGACTCATATTTAATTGATAAAGATATTCATGTTAAACCTCTATGTGAAATTGACGCTTTAGAATCAATAGCACTAATGGTGAGTCGCGGTATGGGAGTTTCTTTGATGCCAATATTTAAGGGTTTAGAAGAAGGAAAGCACAATATCAAAGTGTTACCAATTTCAGGAAGTAAATATTTACGCCATATTAGCCTCATCTCTCATTTGAAAGTAGGTAAAGAGCCGCTTATAAAAGCCTTATTAGACGCTATTTTGCAAGATAACCAATAAAGTTCACTAGTACTTTCCTGATTATAAAAGTCACTTGGTTGAAGTTTTAATAAACGGAGGAAGGCTAGCTTTGGCAGAAAGTGAGCAAAATAATTCAGCTACTGAGCATTTGCTTAAAGTCCGAGCAAGTCAACTACAAGAGATATCAATCTCACGCACGGTTCAGCAAATATTACCGCTTATATATATCGATAAATTAAACTTTTCGAGTATAAGTATCAGTAACTAAAAATCTTTAAACCCCGCTGTAAACCCCCATTACATTTTGATTAAAAAAGCCACACACTATTTGTTAGTGTGTGGCTTTTTAGTATTTAAACTAACTAATCAAACTACTGATTCAATAGATTCTTCTCAAAAAACTCGGCCATCATGGTGTGATAGTGCAGGGCGGTGCCTTTACCTTCACGTAGGCTATGTGAGCGGTTAGGGTATGAGAAAAACTCAAACTGCTTGTTATGCTTTACAAGCTCGTCAATTAAACGCTCTGAGCCTTGGTAATGCACGTTATCATCGCCTGTGCCGTGAATAAGCAATAGCTTACCGGTTAGGTTTTTAGCAAAGGTAATAGGCGAGGTGTTATCGTAACTCTCAGGATCGGTATTTGGGTTACCCGCATAACGCTCTTGGTAAATGGTGTCGTATAAACGAATGTCTGGCACGGGTGCTGAGGCAATGCCTACTTTAAATTTATCACCGTGGCGGAACAATAAGTTAAGGGTTGAACTACCGCCCCCTGAATGCCCCCACACGCCAACGCGGTCAGTGTCTATTACATCCCAGCGTTTAGCCATAGCATCTAGGGCGTCTACTTGGTCTTGTACGGTAATTGAGCCGATTTTTTTATAAATCGATTTGCGCCAATCTCGGCCTTTTGGTGCACGTGTACCACGGTTATCAACCGATGCCACAATAAAGCCTTTTTGCGTTAGTAACGATTTATATAAGTAACTGTTACCTTCCCAGCGGTCTTGCACGGTTGAACCCCATGGTTCGCCGTATACGTAAAAAACAATCGGGTATTTTTTACTTTTATCCATGTTCTCTGGGAACATAATGTAGCCGTCAAGCTCGGTGCCATCTTGCGCGTTTACTTTAAAAAACTCATGCTTTGGTAAGCTTTGTTCAGCCAGTTTTTGTTTAAGCTTTGTATTTTCAACTAAGGTTTTTACATTACTATGATCTGCCACTTTAATAATCTCTTTAGTCGGTGGCTTACCAAATTTTGAGTAAGTGTGCATAGCCCATGAGGCATCTTTTGACATGTAGTAGCTGTTTGAGCCTTCAAACTCAGCAGGTGTGACCCGTACCGGTTTGCTGCTGCCATCAAGCGGTGTGCTGTATAAATAACGCTGACCAGGATCGTTTGGCGAGGCAATAAAATACATTACGTTTTTATCTTCATTGATGCTCAGCATATCAATAATGTCGTAATCACCAGGGGTTAGGTCGATAATAGTTTTGCCATCGCGCGATACACGGTAAAGATGACGCCAGCCGTCGCGTTCGCTATGCCAAATAAAAAACTCACCGTCTTTTGACCAGCTTGCTTTATAAAACCACTCTATAAACGCATCGTCTTTGTCTTCTAAAATCTTGGTCAGTTGCTGCTTTTGCCAATCAAACAACCACACTTTGTTATGGCTTTGTGGGCGGTTTAAGTCTTGAATCATTAATTCATTACCGGTGCCTGCCCAGCTAATACGCGGAATATAACGGTCGCGGTTATCGCCTTCAAGCTCAGCCCAACGGGTTTGTTTGTCGCTAAGGCTTACCACACCAACACGCACGGCAGAGTTGGTTTCACCCGCTTTAGGATAAGGGAACTCTTTAAGGGTAGGGTACAGTTCGTCAGTGTTGTTGATCATAGTGAAAAACTTCACGTCACTGGTATCAAGCTGCCAATAGGCGATTGATTTGTTATCTGGGCTCCAACGAAAGCCATCAGCAATAGTAAATTCTTCTTCGTATACCCAATCAAAATTACCGTTAACAATGGTGGCGTTACCATCGGTTGTGAGCGCAGTTACATCGTTACTGCCAACCGATTGCATATAAATATTGTTGTCGCGTACGTAAGCCACTTTTGAGCTATCTGGCGAGAACTTAGCAAACATTAACTTAGTTGGCTCAACGTCTTTACCACCTAATTGCTGTAATTGGTTTGTCTCAAGGTTAAGTAACCAAAAGTCGCCTCTGCTGCGCGAACGCCAAACTTGCTCACTGTTGGTAAATACCATCAGCCATTTACCGTCTTTTGACCACTGATAGCTTTCGATTGCGAATGGCTCGTCTGCGCCCTCTGGCAACAGCTTTTCAAACTCAACCAATACTTTACGGCCTGTGCCGTCAGCATTGTAAAATACAATGTCGTTGCCTTTTACGCCGTGCTCTTTTTCGTCATCGGCGTTGTTATCATCTTCTTTTTCGCTTTCGCGCTCTTCAAGCACAGTGTAGCCAGTACCATCGTCTAGCCACTTAAAGTAAGTGCTTCGCTGGGTTTTAAATTCTTTATCTTTATAAATTTGCGTTAGGCTTAATGGGTTATTCACGGTGCTCATCGCTGCATTATTGTTGGTTGTTATGCTGGTACTTGAACATGCTTGCAAGCCTAAGCCCGCAACAATGGCCAGTGCCAAGCCCGATATTTTGATCAGATTCATTGTTATTGTTCCTTGGGTCTGCTGACCTTTATAGATTAAGGCGCTTATTACATTTACTGTAACAAAATAACCTACACAATATCAGCATGCTTAACGCACAAAGCTATGGTTTAAACCCAAACTTTTATAATTAATTACCATGCTGGATTTTTAAATTCTTCACTGAGCGTGTCGATTAGTGCTCTTACTGTTGCCGATAAATGCTGACGAGAAGGGTAAAGCACATATATTTTCATTGGGTTTAATGTCCATGGCGCTAATACACGCTGCAAGCGACCATCAAGTATATATTGATTTGCCAAATACGTAGGCTGTACTGAAATACCACCACCGGCTATGGCTGCATGAAGTAATGTGGTGGCCTCGTTTGCACTTAAATTGCATTTAACATCAACAGATTGAAACTCATCCCCGTTGTGTAAATGCCAAATATATCGGTCGAAGTTTTTATAGCCTAAACACTGATGAGCGCTTAACTGTTGTGGTGTCGTTATTGGCGGATAATCAGCAAGGTAGTCGGCTGAGGCCACTAATATAGATTCACACTCGGCAATAGGTTTACCTATTAACGAAGGATCAGGATTGGCTGCAATACGTATTGCCAAATCAACACGTTGCTCTATTAGATCTGTGGTTGAGTCTTCAAGATCTATGTCTATTTGCACGTTAGGGTGACGTTTCATAAAACGTGTAAATATAGGGGCTAATTGTGCAAAACCTAACGACATACTGGTCGCTACTCGTATTTTACCTGACAACTGTTGCTGGCTTTTAGTTTGTTCAACTAAACGGTTAGCCTGTGCTAACCATTGCTCTATTTCGGGTAAACAGGCCTCGCCCGCGGTGGTAAGCGTTACTTTACGGGTAGTGCGATGCAATAAGCGCGTATTTAACCAGGCCTCTGCCGACTCAATATGACGAGTAACCATAGGGCGTGACATTTCAAGCCGATCGGCAGTGGCAGTAAAACTGCCTGAGTAGGCAACATCCACAAAAACCTGCGCTGCGGTGAGTTTATCCATAGTATTTGCACGATTTATGAAACAATGATGCTAATTATTGGTTGTTTTTCTGAACATATCAAACCTTTATTATGCTCGCATTAACAACCAATGATGAGAATACCATGAACCTACGCACTCTTTTATTAAGCACACTATTAGCCAGCAATATCGCTATTGCAGACGAAACCCCACTAACCCTTGACGTGTATAACGCTGACAGCAATAGCTTTCATGTTAATGCCACGCTGGTTTATGGCCGTACCGATGCAATTTTAATTGATACCGGATTTACCAAAGCAGATGCACTGCGCATTGCCGCCAAAGTAATTGACTCTGGTAAACAACTAAAAACTATTTTTATTAGCCAGGCCGATCCTGATTACTACTTTGGCGCTGAAGTGTTACAGCAGTTTTTTCCTGACGCAGAGATTATAACCACACCGGCAGTGCACCAAAAAATAGCAGCAAAGCTTAAAGGTAAACTTGCTTTTTGGACGCCAAAAATGGGTGAAAACGCCCCAAAAAATCCCGTTGTTCCTAAGGTATTTAATGGTAATAACTTAAAAATAGAAGGCCACAGCATAGAAATTCGTGGCACAGAGGGTGAGCAGAATCATCGTCCTTATTTATGGATACCTGATAACAAAGCTATTTTAGGAAATGTGGCTGTATACGCTAATGTTCATTTATGGATGGCCGATGCGCAAACTCAAGCAGCGCAAAATGCCTGGGCAAAACAACTTAATGAAATGAAAGCACTTAAACCTGACGTGGTGATCCCAGGGCATATGAAAGCAGGCACCCAATTAGATGCTGCAAATATTGATTTTTCAATCCAGTATTTAAAGGATTTTGCACACGCTAAGCAAAGTAGTGATAGCAGTAAGCTGCTGATAGATAAAATGACCAACTCATACCCTGAGGCTGTATTACCTATGGCTCTTAGCATTGGTGCTAAAGTTCATAAAGGCGAAATGAAATGGTAATTGCCGCTTAACTGCTGCAATAAATGCAGTAGAACCAAAAAACACGCCTAGCAAAGTCTGGCGTGTTTTTTATTATTGCCACAAATACATACTGGCTCGCTTATTTGCAATATTTAATTCAAATACCTCAGTGCTTGAACACATAGCAGCGCCGTAGCATACATGTAGTGGTAACAAGTGCTCTTCTCTGGGGTGATTAAAGCGTGCAGCTGGAGCTTGCTGCCATGCTAATAATTGCTGTTCACGCTGCTGCTCGGTTAATGTTTGATCTGCGATTGTGCTTACCAGCCAATTTTCAAATGCCTGATTTTGCTGATTAACATCGCTTGATTGGTTAACACCAAAAGCGCGCATATTATGGAAGGTAAAGCCTGAGCCTATAATTAATAAGTTATCGTAATCAATACTTTGCAACGCTTTACCAATTTCAACATGCAACAGCGGATCGAGGCTTGGGTGCAAGGATATTTGCACACAGGGAATGTCGGCCTCTGGGTACATAATTTTTAACGGTACAAACATACCGTGATCGTAGCCACGCTGTGAATCGAGTTTTGAGTCAATATTATGTGTTGCGAGCGCTTGCTGTACTAAATTAGCAAGTTGCGGCTGGCCAGCACAAGGGTAAGTTAATTGATACGCCTGCTTAGGAAAACCATAGTAATCGTAAATAAGCGGCGGTGAAGAGTGCGCCGTTATACTAATTGGTTGAGCTTCCCAATGTGCGCTGACCATTAAGATAGCAGAAGGCTTTGGGATTTTAGCGGCAACTTGTTCTAAGCAGGCTCGCATTTCTGCATGGTTGGCATCACCTAGAAATGGCATTGGGCCGCCACCATGTGAAATGAAAAAAACGGTTGGGCGTTGCATGTGGTTAATCCTAAAGGACAGATATTATTATAGTGCCTGCGCCGTTAGTAAATAACTAGCCACATAAACGCACAACCTCAGTGCGCAAAAATTATGTGCGGTGTTTATTCATCAAGCTCTAAGTGAGCGCGTTCAACGCTTTCTTGAGGTAACTCTTTTTGCACCGATACACCAAGCTCCTTAAATTCTGAGGCTTGTTTAATTAAGTTACCTTTACCACGGTATAACTGAGAAAATGCTTTATCGTAGGTTTCTTTGGCTTTATCGAGCTGTTTACCCACCCCTTCCATACTAGTTAAAAAGCCGTTGAGTTTACTGTAAAAACGCTCAGCACGATTAGCCAGCTCTTTTGAGTATTTAGTTTGCTCTTCAAAGCGCCATAACTGTTTAACAATATTTAAACTGGTTAGCAGGGTAGTAGGGGTAGCAACCAAAATGTTTTTTTCTATTGCTTGCTGGTAAATGTCGCTTTGGTATTTAAGTGCTTCTACAAAGGCGGATTCTATGGGTACAAACATAATAACAACCTCAGGCGAGTTTATCCCTGGTAGGCGGTCATACGATTTACTGGCCAGCTCATTTATACGGGCAGTTACGGCATTTACATGCTCTTTAATCGCTTGTTGAGACTCAAGCTCTGTTTCGGCATTTACATAACGGGTGTAGGCATTTAACGATGTTTTTGCATCAATCACTAAGTGGCGACCTTGAGGTAAATACACCACTACATCAGGGCGCAAACGGCCGTCTTCGGTATTAAACGACACTTCTCGCTTGTAATCGGTGCCAGCGCGTAGGCCTGCGCTATCAAGCACATTTTCGAGCATGAGTTCGCCCCAATTACCTTGGGTTTTCTTTTGCCCTTGTAAGGCATTGCTTAGCTTATCGGCCTGCTCGGTAATTGCTTGGCTTTTGGCTTGTAAATGTAATAGCTCGGTTTTAAGTGCTGCACGTTGCTGTAAGTCTTCAACGTGAATAGACTCCATTTTATCTCTAAAGCCTTTTAGCTCACCTTGAACCGGCTTAAGTAACTGCTCTATGCTTTCTTGATTGAGGGTTTTAAATTTTTGCGACTTTTCTTCTAATATTTGGTTAGCTAAATTTTCAAATTCTTTTTTAAGCGTTTCTTTACTTTGCTCTATATGGGCGAGTTGTTCACTAAAATGTTGCTGCTTTTGCTCAAGGGTAGTGCGTATATTATTAAGCTCTACATCGCGCAGATTGTATTGCTCGCGCAGGGCGGTTAGCTCGGCTTCGGCTTTACGCCAGTATTGATTATAAAGTTGGCTTTGTTTTTCTTGCTCGGTTAAACGGGTTTTAAAATGCTGAGACTGATCCCGCTGCTCTTGATGTGTAAGACCTAATAAATCGTGCTCTTCAACCAACGCGGCATATTGGCTTTGTGTTTGCTCATGCTGGCTTTGTAATAACATTAACTGTTGTTGTTGCTCATTTACTTGGCGCTTTATTTTTTTGCTTAATTGCATTGATACAACACCACAAATAGCCATGCCTGTTATAGCGCCAGCACTTACACTTAACCAATCTAAATGGGATAAAAACGAAGTAAACATAAAATAAACTTTTAAAATTTAGTGACATGCCATCATAACGAATAACGCTCTTTAGCAGTAGGGGTAACGCACTAAATTAAGCGCATAAAAAAAGCCAGCTATTAAAGCTGGCTCAATATTACTTAATCAGTAATCAAACAGGGAAATCAACATGAAACTTGTATAACAACACATCACTACAAGCATAATAGTAGACGCGTCCTGATTAAATTAGTTCAAAATAATTTTTAAAAAAGTTGAATTTAGAGCATAAAAAAAGCCAGCTAATAAAGCTGGCTCAATATTACTAAATTAGTAATCAAACAGGGAAATCAACATGAAACTTGTATAACAACATATCAACTACAAGCATATTAATAGACCCAGCTATTATTGATTAGTTCAAAAATATTTTAAAATAAAATAGTTTAAAATATTCAGGCAAAAAAAAGCCAGCGCTGAACTGGCTGGCTTAATCATTACTATGTCTAGTAACTACTATATGGGATATCAACATGAAAACTTGGAGAAACTGCAATTTAACCAAGCTGTATTAATAGACGCCCACAATTCAAATAAGTTCAAAAAATTATTGTTAATTTTTAACTTTTAATTAAAGACAACATTTGTTGTTCATCAAACTGGGTAAAACTCATTGATTTTTCGGTAAATAATGCATCTACAAGCGCTTGTTTATCTTGCTGCATTTGAAACACCTTTTGTTCAATAGAGTTAGCCATAATCAATTTATACACAAACACCGGATTGGTTTGGCCAATACGATAAGCACGATCGGTGGCTTGCTTTTCAACGGCTGGATTCCACCACGGATCAAAATGAATAACAGTATCGGCTTGGGTTAAATTAAGCCCCGTACCGCCAGCTTTTAAGCTGATTAAAAATACCGATGTAGTGCCACTAGTGAATTCGTCTATCACTTTATCGCGATGACGTGTTTGCCCAGTTAACATGCTAAATTTAATATCAAGTGTATTTAAGCGCTCTGCAATTAAATCAAGCGCAGAGGTAAACTGGCTAAATATAATCACTTTACGACCAAGGCTAAGCATTAAAGGTAAATGGCTTGATAACCATTCTAACTTAGCACTGGCTGCGTCAGTTTCTGGCTCAATAAGTTTAGGATGACAGCAAATTTGGCGAAGTTTTAATAGTGCCTCTAGAAAGGCGAGTTTACTTTTTTGCACGCCTTGCTCGACAAATAAATCAATGAGTTTTTCTTCAAGCGCATGTGTTATGCCTTGATACATATCTTTTTGTTTAGGCTCAAACTCAAACTCTTTAACAAGCTCCGTTTTTTGCGGCAGTTCTTGAGCTACTTGGGCTTTAGTCCGACGCAAAATAAACGGCATAATTAACGCTTTTAACTGCTCTGCACGCTCAATGTTACTTTCGCGCTCAATAGGACCTTGAAAGTGCTGCTTAAAGTGCGCCTGGGAACCTAATAGCGAAGGCATAGCAAAATCGAGTAACGACTTTAATTCAAATAAATTGTTCTCAATTGGGGTACCGCTTAAGCAAAGCTTAAAATCGGCATTCAAACGTTTAACTAACCGCGATACCTGTGCCGTATCGTTTTTAATATACTGGGCTTCATCCAGAATAATGTTTTCAAAATACAGTGGCGAATAATAAGCAATGTCACGTTTTAATAACGGATAGGTGGTTAATATACACTGTGCTTGTGCCAAGTGTTTCAACGCATCATTACGGTGTGCACCAAAAATAGTGGTGACTTTTAAGTTTTTAGCAAACTTGTTAATTTCGTTTTGCCAATTACTCACTAAGCTTGTTGGGCAAACAATAAGCGTAGGTCCAGCCTGCGGAGTATTATAAGAACTGGCTAAATAAGCAATCACCTGCAAAGTTTTACCCAAGCCCATATCGTCCGCTAAAATACCACCTAGCTGATTACGCTTTAAAAAGTTAAGCCAAGCTACGCCTTCTTGTTGGTATTCTCTAAGCACCACAGAATCGTGTAAGCCATGAATGGCGATATTGGGCGATAACAGCGCGTCATTGCTTAGCTCATCAAGGTAGCGCTCTAATGACGGATCATGTAGCTCAACATTAATGGCTGTGTGCTTAACTAACTCAGGTAAGTATGAAAGTGGAATATTAAATTCGTCGCGCGTTTTAATAAACTCAAATCGCAATTTAAACTCAATTAATAAATTAAACGCAGCCTTATCTATAACTCCAAATTGACGGCCAACGGGATAGTAATAAAACAATTCGCTTTGACGATTTAACGATTCAAACAGTTTATTATTTACATTAAATAAAGTGGCCACTTTGGTATCGTTAAGCACAACTTTGCAATGCATTTGATGCCCTGCAGCTCTGTTTACATGCAAGGAAATTTGGTTTTTAGTATCGGCAATATTTATTTTGCTCATTGATACTTGCCAGCCACGTTGCTTAAAGCTTGGTAACACCTCATGCGCTAACCAGTGTAAGTGAATAGCCGATTCCTGACTAAAAATAAACTCGCTGTGTAAACCCCCTTTACAAAAATCAAAGCCTAAGTTGACCAACTCGTTGGTAACGGTGTTTTCAAATGCACTGTTTATTAGTTTTTCAGGCGCTGTACCTGCTAAATAGTTTTTATTTTTATACTTAAACGATAACGAAATAGCCATCACTGAGCCCGACATGCTGACTTTAAGTACGGCATTACTCAACGACTTAACAGGCGTGCTTGGTGCATTAGTAGGATGGGGAATAACACCGGCACCAAAATTATCAGCAAGCTGCTTATAAATTCGATCAAAGTTTGTATCGTGTAGTGCAGGTATTGTTTGTAAATGAGCAATTTCGTCCGCACTGAGCGGCGTGCGAATGCGGCCTAGCTTATATTTATCTAAATCTAAGTAGATGGGCGGTGTAGTTTTAATTAATGCCCAATTAGGAATTTGATCTAGGTGAATTTTTAACTGGGTGACTTCTTTTTGTTTTTCCCAAACAAAATTTAGGGGTAAGCCAGGTTGCGCTTTTATAGGTACTCGCGAACGCTGTAAAAATAATCGTTCTGTAGCTAGTAATTGCTGCAGCGCGTTAAAGCCCCATTGACCTTTGAGTTCAATATTACCGACCGCATTTTGCGAGCGGATCCAGCTGTATAATCTAAAATCACTTTCTAGCAGGTCGCTAGGGGTTACAAAACTATTAAGCTGTTGCTCAGTTAAATTGCGACCTAATGCATAATTATTATTTTTATCGTAGTTGGCAATTTTAGGCGTTAAAAATACTTTATCGTTTTCAATATCTAATACAAACAGTAACACTTGTGATGGATGAGCTTGATCGGTGTTTTTAAGCGAGCTAAGTTCGCTAAACCAGTCATTAATAAAATAGTCTTCGCCGTATTCACCTGAGTGTTCAATTTTAAGTTTTAACAAAATTGCAGCCAAATGGCGGCATTTAGTTTTAACATTACAAGTACAGTGTGTGTCGACTGAATAGCCAGTTGGTAATTTACTGATCTCAATTCGTTGGTTAAACGCAATGCCCTTATCGCCTTGCACAGTAGAATCAACAACAGAGAAATCAGCATTATGTTCTAACCAACTTATTTGGCCGTTTTTATAATACGACTTACCCTTTGCTAACACCGCGGGTTTAAACAATTTTTTTATGAATCGCTCAGAAAGAGGAAACTGGGTAGCCTGCTCATTTTTAATTTCTTCAAAAATAGCCATTAAATCATTTTTTGATAAGTTAGCAGACATGTCACTCAAAGTATTAAAATTTAAAAACAATTTTTCCAGTATATGCCTTATCAACGCTGAGCTAAAGCAATATTATTTTTAAAATAAACTGGTTGGATCTGATTGGTTAGTAAAAAATTGGTTTATAAGGATTGTTTAATTTTGATCACTAAAAAAAGGCGTTTAAATTACAAAATAAAAACAATATATTAACTTAATAGAGAGGTTTTGCTAGGAGTAGATCAGGTTTTTACTAACAAGGTAGCAATTTAATCAAATAGAGCAGGTTTAGTTAGTAAAAATACGATCCTTAGTGGTTTATCGGGCTTTTTTTGCTTTTTATTACCACAGAAGATCAGATTTTTACTAACTAATTAAGAGGGCTAGATCACTATTTAACTAACCTCCCCCTTTTACAGATCACGATATTACTAACTAATTAAAGGCACTTAATAGTTTAGTAAGTTGTTCTAAGCGCTTGTCTGTCATCACTTTATTATTAATTTTTATTGAAACGTCACCACTTTTAAGGTTACGTTGCACACTAATAAAGTCGTTTTCAAGCACAGCCTCACGCTTTAATGCTGTTTTAGGCTCTGCGGTTAATAGTTTAGTGATCAGCATAGCGCGCTTGTCGTCGGCTTCTAAGGCATTAACTTCATCATTGCTTGCAAGTGCCACAACTAACTCGTTAAATGCAACCTCGTCTCGCTCCTTTGCGTTAATCAGCTTTTTAGCGACTTCTCTACCAACATGATTAGCTGTTGGGTAAAGGGCTATAACATCGGCAGATATTTGCTCATACGCTTTAATCGCATCCGCAATGGCGGTATGCGATACCCCTTCAATAACGGCAATCTCGCGGTACGATCCTTTTTTGCCTTGTTGAATGAGTTCGTTTCGAGTTTGCTGATACGCTTGACCTAACTCCCAAAGACTTGGAGCAATGTATTGATCCGAAGAAACTGCTAACACTTTGGCATCTTGCTCATTAAAATCACTTGAACTCAAAACAAGATAATCTGCACCAGCCAAAATACAGGCTTTGCGACGTCTTGAGCCTGCAAGAACAAGACTCATATCACCTTGATCCCAAAGCAGGGCGGGGTGCTGATTACGTCCATCTTCTTTAATTGCAGGAAGTATATCGGATACCGACTTTTCGTTTAAAAGCGCTTGTACACGGCGATTTTTACCATAAACCTGAGTCGATTTTTCAATCTCGTTATGAGCAATCACTTTACAAACCAAGGTGATTTCGCGATTAGGATCGCTTGGCGCAGGCATACGAATAACATCGCCTGCATTAGCTTGCTCTAAAAGAGCGTCTAAACTGCTACTGCCAACAGCGGTTGCAAAGGGATCTAAGCGGGTGTCATTTTTACGTTTTTTAGCCATTTTTAGTCAACATCCTTACTTAGGCGTATTTAATTTTGATTGTGTAGATTGCCAATTTGAACGAATTAGCATTTCGAGTTCGTCAACAACATCTTTGATATTTTCTTGTGCGCGCATTAACGATTCTCTACTCGCTAAACTGTCAGACGCTTTTTGATCAAAAATAGTATTAAACGAGGATGAACTCGCAGTAATTGCTGAGCTGTGATTAATAGGGTAGCTCATGACTTGGCGACCAAAGGCGCTTCTTACGTCTTTAACTATGTCACGTTGTGAGTGATTACCTTTTACATAATTGGTAACCAGAAATTGCATAAAGTCCCAACCATCGTGACCAAGAGCTGCAACGGTATGATAAATCTCACCTAAACGTTTTAAATATTTATTATTAGCATCAAAGTCTACCGCTTCAGGATGAACCGGTATAAGCATCGCTGTAGAAGCCATTAATGCATTATAAAACATAAAGTTAAGGGTAGGCGCTGTATCAATTAGTAAAATATCAAATTCATCTTTTACTGGCTCGATAACACGCTCTAACAGCTTATGGTAATGGCGAGTTTGCTCATAGTTTGAGGTGTCTTTAAGCAACGTTGCAGTTTCATGTTCAAAATAAAAATCATCCATACCTGAGGGTAAAACACGAATATTAGGAATATGAGTTGGTAAAAAAGAGTTTGAAACAAATTCAGGCCAGGTTTCACCTTCTTCAAGATCAATGCAGTCACGCATTAAATCACCAACAGTAATTGGATCGGGCTCAGAAGATGGGAAAAAGCTAGATGATGACCCCTGCGGATCTAAATCGATAATACCAATTCGGTAACGCTTGATGTTAGTAGTGGCAAGTGCTGCAGCAATATTAACCATGCTCGTTGTTTTACCACAACCACCTTTTAGTGAATTAATAACAATAACTTGGAGTTTGTCTGTTGGTGCACGATGATCGGGTTTTATATCCATTATATCGGCCATGGCAAAAATATTAACCAACGTATAAGCGTAATGACCGTTTGCACCGCGTTTTATGTTTAAATCGTCAAAATCACCATTGTCATGGCGTCTTTTTAAGGTACGATTATTACAACCAAGTAAATCAGCAGCGGCTTTTTGGGTGTAGGTTCTTAATTCTTTTTCTTCAGATTTAAGATGGGCGCGGTAATGTTGAATACGTCCTTCTAGTGATTTTTCAGCAACTTCTGCGGTTGCTTTCAAAAGTCGGTAGGTATCTAGCGCATTATTATTGATAGACATACTTTATTCCTCAAAGTTAGGCGTTTAGTATAATGTCCATTCAATTAGCTGTAAACAACTATTTAAGGCGACATGCATTTTAAATACATGACATATAAAATAATTTTACGCCTTTAATATTGCTTAGTATAAATAAAGAAGTTTAAGTATGGTTAAATATATAAGGTATTAAAGGTTAAGGCCTTAAAATATACATATAACATTATGATTTATATAAACAATGTTAAAAAAACTGGATCAGCATTGTACGTGGTTAAGATCAGATCCTTATCTACTGGCAGATCACCTTTTTACTAAGCAAATATTTAGCAGCTTAGTTACGCACAGGTTAAGCACTGAGTTACTCACAAAATAGATGCTGTAGATCATGTTTTTACTAAGTAAATTATAAAGTTATGCACCCACCATCAGGAATAATAAGCGGTTTAATTAGTATAGATCTGATCTGTAGTAAGTACAGATCAGATCTATGCTAACTGGAACTAAGCTTATCCACAGGCCTCTCATTTTTACTGTCATTTGTCGTGCTAAATTTAAAAAAAAACACTTTGCAATGGACAAATTTATTCTTCAGTTAGTAAAAATTCGGTTTATTAAAGCCTAGTTAGTAAAAACCTGATCTGAAATCTCATGTTTTAACTTTTTCTTAGTAAAATATTGATCTGTGCATTTTATTTGAAGTCAGATCACTTTTATACTAACTTAAACATTTAACTTTTGTGGCTTTATGTGTTGTTATTAGCTGTCACAATAAAAACGGAAATAAAAACCATGAGCCGAAAGGTCAACATCTCGGTAGATAACTTGCCCGATACACTTAGGGGCCAAATTCACGGGGTGGAAAGTGCAATTGATAACGAAAGCTTAGCACTATTTACAGATAATAAAGATGTGCGAATTTCGATAGAAAATGCAGCCCATGGGTTACGCGCTTACTCTAACACATTTAACCATTATGATCTGTGGGGACGCTTTGTTCGCTCAGGGCATAAAAAGCTGCCACTTGAAGAAGCCCCTAAAAAAACCATAATTACACGTAAGATATCTGAAAAAGTAGACGGTATTTTATACGATGGTGAAATTAAAATAACACCGGCTGTGGTAAGTACTCGTAAAGATGGTGAAGACGTAGAATACTTAGTTTGGCCATCAGATAGAGAAGAAAAAGTTGAGCGTGCACTTATTCGCCTTGCTTCAAAAGGTAAAATAGTAAAAATTAATTTTAAGTCCGGTATTCAATATGCCGTTGTGTTTTCTATGAACGAATTAGCACAAGAACTTAAAGCGGTAGGTCAATCTATGCCTTACCCACAAATTAAAGAATCGCTCGAAGCTTTACAAGGTTCAAAACTTTCTTTTAAATATTCTGCTACAGACACTAAAAACTCTGATATTGATGATTCGTTCTACGAGTCGAACATGAACTTTTTATCGTCTTTACACTTTAGTGGTAAAAAAGGCCAAGGCGGAAATGTTAAATGTGTAGCGTGTTTAAATGCGTTTGTTCATAACATGATCGATAACCTTGAATATAAAGGTTATTATTTTAATAGTGCTCAAGAGTTAAAGCGCGGATTATCGCGTTGGATGATGCTACGTTTATATCATTTATGGCGCTATGCTGCCCCAGGAAAAACATACCATTTTAGACTGCTGTCTATTATGGAAAAATATGGCTCTATCTATTCAACTGATGATATTACCGAAAATAAATTAAAAGCACTGCGCCGTGATATGACTACCACGATGAAAGATTTAATAGAAAAAGGAGCAATATCTGAGTACAGCATTACTAATGTAAAAGATGATAAAACAGGTAATATTGTAGATTACACTTATGAAATGCACCCATCTGATCAATTTTGTGATGAAATACTGGCATTAAATAAACATAACAAGCGTATAGAGATACAAGGTGGTAAACGCATTGTTGAAAATGCAGTATTAATTGATGAAGATAAGCTGGAAGAAATTGTAGAAAAATAATTATATTAATTTTTACCAGTAATTATATTAAAGGCCACATTAAGTGGCCTTTTTAACATAATTACTTTGTTACTTGTTCTAAATATAATCGCTCTACCAGAAAGTCATACTCGCGTTTTCGTGGATGTGATAACGGTTTTTCGTAACTCGGCAGTTGGCCATACTTAACATCGGGTTGTGGGTTTATAAGAATAAAAGGTAAGGCTGCACTAACATGATAACGATTTTGAGCCGTGTATCTTACATTAACTTGTGGGCTAACTCGGGTAGGGCGCCTAATTCGTAATTTTTCTTTTTCACCTAGACTGGCAACACGAACTTGCTCTTGAGCAACCAATGATTGCCATTTTTGCTGATCAATCATTCTTGGGTTTTTATACCCAGCGGACTTTTCGAGCATTTCAAGAGCCATCTTTTTTGTGAGTGTTTTAGTGAAGTGTTTATGCATCCAAGTAAAACGAACTGAAAAAGGGGATTCGCTTTCGCTATGAATTTTACGATAAGCGGCAAGCGTAATTAAATTTGGCATAGCATTATGCACGGCTTCAAATCGAGCATCGTTATTGTCTATCGCCAAAATACAATTTTTAAATGCCGCTTTTGCATTATTAACTTGAGCAATCCGATCAATAATGGCTTGTTTATTAGCGTCTTGTATAATTAATAAACCAGGGTGGCGCTTTAATACGCGACTACTCAGACCAGGCTTTTTATACATATCAGAAAAAGAATTTAAAATAGCCTTATGTGCCAGTTCCCCTGTAATTTTAGATACTGTAATCGACTCGGGAATTATATTTTCATCTATACTGCTTATTTCTGGCAGTTGATAGTATTCAGCTTTAGCAAACCCATATTCTTTAAGCTCCTCAATTAGCCTAAGCGTTAACTCATTGAGTAAATCAAACTGACTTCTAATTTGTACCTTTGTAACCATAACACCACCAAGAACACATCTTACTATTTAACTATTTTCGCAAATAACCTTTTGCTTTGGTAGTTATTTCTTAAATATTACTCAATCGCTAAGATTAACTTTAAATGAAAGAAAGTATGATGTGTTCTTTATTGTTGGTATGATCATTTTAATAGTAATATTTTCTAACTTACTAATAGTTATATATAAACGCAGTATGAAGGAGTGGGTATAAACCAGCAGAACTACTCAGCTAGCATATATATTTGAAACTACATAACTGACGGCTGATATATTTAATTTTAACTGTAAAGTTAAGAATACATATAGTTGATTTAAGTATGATGTGTTCCTTGTGTTTACATTATCTTATACAGCTTAGCTAAGTGGCTGCAAGCAAAGCTTAATAAATACCACTCTTACTATTTATCCTATTGTTTTTTAATGCATTAGTGTTCTTTATTTATATATTTATTATCAATAAAATAGTTAAATCATAGATAATAATCCTATTTAAATTTAACTAATAACTAAATAATTGGTAAATAGTCGATTTAGTCCTTGAACAAAGCCCTCTGCATACGTTAATTTCAATACATCAGGTAATAGGAATGAGGAATGAACATGCAATCGTGGAACCCAAATAGTTGGAGAGAACTGCCAATACTGCAGCAGCCACAGTACCCAGATCAAGACATATTAAAATCTGTTGAAGGCCAGCTTAAAAGCGCACCGCCTTTAGTGTTTGCAGAAGAGACTAGAAGTTTGTTTAAACAACTTGAAGATGTGTGTGAAGGCCGCGCATTTTTACTTCAAGGTGGTGACTGCGCAGAATCATTTAGTGACTTTAACGCTGCAAATATTCGCGATACATTTAAGACCATTTTACAAATGGCTGTAGTACTAACCTATGGCGGTAAATGCCCAGTTGTAAAAATTGCACGTATGGCAGGTCAATACGCTAAGCCACGCTCAGCCGACTTAGAAACAATAGACGGTGTTTCGTTACCATCTTACCGTGGTGATATAGTAAATAACTTTGAGTTTACTGAAGAAGCACGTATTCCAGACCCTCAGCGTTTAATGACCGCGTATCATCACAGTGCGGCAACACTCAACCTACTACGTGCTTTTGCACAAGGTGGGCTTGCTGACTTACATCAGGTTAACCGTTGGAACATGGGCTTTGTTGCTGCTAATCCACAAAAAGCAAAATACCAACAGCTGGCAGATAAAATTCAAGACGCTTTAGAATTCATGGAAGTATGTGGTATTAATTCAACTATAGCGCCAAGCTTAAAAGAAACAGATTTATATACATCACACGAAGCGTTATTGCTAGGCTATGAAGAGGCATTAACCCGTAGAGACCATTTATCAGGCGACTGGTACGATTGTTCAGCGCACTTTGTTTGGATTGGTGAGCGTACACGTCAGTTAGACCATGCTCATATTGAATTCTTTAAGGGCATTAAAAATCCAATAGGCGTTAAAGTTGGCCCAGGTATGGATCCTGACGAACTTATCCGTTTAATTGATGCACTAAACCCAGATAACATTCCTGGCAGGTTAACGCTCATTACACGAATGGGTGCAGATGTATTACCAGAGAAGCTACCGGCGCTTGTTCGCAAAGTACAGCAAGAAGGGCGTAAGGTAATTTGGAGCTCAGATCCAATGCATGGCAATACAGAGAAAGCCAGCTCAGGTTATAAAACTCGCAGCTTTGATAACATTATGCGCGAAATTAGTCAGTTCTTCGCTGTTCACAAAGCTGAAGGCTCATACGCAGGTGGTGTTCATTTAGAAATGACCGGACAACATGTTACTGAATGTACCGGTGGTGCATACGGTTTATCAGATGATGACTTAGCCCAGCGTTACAAAACTCAATGTGACCCTCGCTTAAATGCCGATCAAGTATTAGAGCTTGGCTTTTTAGTTGCAGACCTTTTAAAAGATGCTCGCAAGTAATACGCCTTCTTAATATGTTAAAAGCCGCTATTAATTAGCGGCTTTTTTGTGTGCTGGTTGTAATTACATGCTTAAATCACATATTAGTTTGTTAGTACTTACGACGCTCAAGACCTGTATCAGAAATGATTTTTGCTGAGATCTCTTCAACCGAATGGTGGGTAGAATTTAAATGAGCAATTTTATGTTTTTTATAGAGCATTTCTACTTCGCGCACTTCAATACGACACTGTCTAATTGATGCATATTTTGAGTTTGCCATTCGTCTATCTCTGATCGCAGCCAGTCTCTCAGGGTCTATAGTTAAACCAAACAGTTTATGCTTATAAGGCACTAAGCACTTGGGTAACCCTTCGCTTTCTAAATCATCTTCTGTGATCGGATAGTTGGCCGCTTTAATACCGTATTGCAGGGCTAAATAGAGGCTTGTTGGCGTTTTACCGCTTCGACTAACGCCAACTAAAATAATATCAGCCTCAGCAAAGTTTTTAATATTACCGCCGTCGTCATTCATTAAAGCATAGTTAACTGCATCAATTCTAAAGTCATAACTTTTTTCGTGTATTGAATGGGTTCTATGTACTTTAGGTACTGGGGCAACGTTTAATTCACTTTCAATTTTTTCACTATAGGTTGTTAAAAAGTCATACGAGACAGCATCTGCAGAGCGAATAATTTCCGATAATTTATGATTCACAAAAGTAAAAAACACTAGAGGCTTCTCACCTTGCTTAGACGATGTGGCGTTAATAAGCGCTTTGATTTCATGCGCTTTTTCTTCGGTTTCTACAAAAGGAATTGTTTTATGATTAAATTCGACAGGAAATAAAGACAAGGTCGCATGACCAAACACTTCAGATGTGATTGCCGTACCATCTGAAATATAAAACGCAGTTCTCATAAAGCCTCTTTTTTATTACATTTAATTTTAAAATAAGTGTATCACGGTTTACGTGAGGACGTTTGCCAGTGTAGAATGGGGGCGACCTTTATAAAAGGTTTTCTTTCTTAACTCTCACAGTTAGTACTACAATTTGTTTTTTGGAGAAAGATCCGTGCAAGAATACGTTCTCTGGTATCAAGAGCTTGGTATGCAAGATGTTCCTCGAGTTGGTGGTAAAAATGCCTCACTTGGTGAAATGATTTCAAACTTAGCTAACGCAGGTGTGCAAGTCCCAGGTGGTTTTGCTACTACCTCAGACGCTTTTAACGAGTTTTTAGAACAATCAGGACTCAACGCAAAAATTCACGACATTTTAGATACTCTTGATGTTGATGATGTAAACACACTCGCCAAAGTCGGCGCCGATATCCGTCAGTGGATTATCGATACCCCATTCCAACCTAGTCTAGATAAAGCAATCCGCGATGCATACAGCCAACTTCATGGTGACGCTTCTGCAGATGTTTCATTCGCTGTTCGTTCATCAGCTACTGCTGAAGATATGCCAGACGCCTCGTTTGCAGGCCAACAAGAAACGTTCTTAAACGTTGTTGGTATTGATTCTGTAATGACTGCTATTAAACACGTATTCGCTTCGTTATTTAACGACCGCGCTATTTCTTATCGTGTTCACCAAGGCTACGATCATCGTGGTGTAGCGTTATCAGCGGGTATTCAACGCATGGTACGCTCTGATAAATCAGCATCAGGTGTAATGTTCAGTATTGATACTGAATCGGGCTTTGAAGATGTAGTGTTTATCACATCAAGCTATGGTTTGGGTGAAATGGTTGTACAGGGTGCGGTTAACCCAGATGAATTTTATGTTCATAAACCAACGCTACTTAAAAACAAGCCAGCTGTAGTACGTCGTAACATTGGCTCTAAAGCCATTCAAATGATTTACTCTCAAGACAAAGCTCATGGCAAACAAGTAGAAATTGTTGACGTAGACTCTGCACTTTCAAACAAATTTTCGATTACAGATGAAGAAGTGCAAGATCTTGCCAAACAAGCTGTAATCATTGAAAAGCATTACGGTCGTCCAATGGACATCGAATGGGCAAAAGATGGTAACGATGGCAAACTATATATAGTTCAAGCGCGTCCAGAAACTGTTCGTTCAAACGAAGACACAAACGTAATGGAACGCTTCCAACTAAATGGCAGCAGCAATGTTGTTGTTGAAGGCCGTGCAATTGGTCATAAAATTGGTAGTGGTGTTGTACGTGTACTTGATTCAATCAAAGAGATGGACCAAGTACAAGTAGGTGACATTTTAGTTACCGACATGACAGACCCTGATTGGGAACCTATTATGAAACGCGCGGCTGCGATTGTTACAAATCGTGGTGGTCGTACATGTCATGCTGCAATCATTGCACGTGAGTTAGGTATTCCAGCCGTTGTTGGTTGTGGTAATGCAACAGACTTAATTAAAGCAGGTCAAGAAGTTACTGTATCATGTGCCGAAGGCGATACAGGTTTCATCTACGAAGGTATTTTAGACTTTGAAGTACTTACTTCACGTGTTGACGAAATGCCTGAACTTCCAATGAAAGTAATGATGAACGTTGGTAATCCAGATCGCGCATTCGATTTTGCACGTTTACCACATTCAGGTGTAGGCCTTGCGCGCGTTGAGTTTATCATCAACCGTATGATTGGCGTTCACCCTAAAGCGTTATTAAATTTTGATGCACAAACAGATGCATTAAAAGCAGAAATCACAGACATGATTGCCGGTTACGAATCACCTGTTGAATTCTACATCGGTAAACTAGTTGAAGGTATTTCTACCTTAGGTTGTGCGTTTGCACCAGAGCGTGTAATTGTTCGTATGTCTGATTTTAAATCAAACGAATATGCTAACTTAGTGGGCGGCCAGCAATACGAGCCAGAAGAAGAAAACCCAATGATTGGTTTCCGTGGCGCTGCACGTTATATCTCTGAAGACTTCCGTGATTGTTTTGCACTTGAGTGTGAAGCTATAAAACGCGTAAGAAACAGCATGGATATGACCAACATCGAAATCATGATCCCATTCGTACGTACCCTTGAAGAAGGTAAACGCGTTATTGAATTACTTGAAGAACATGGCCTTAAACGTGGCGAAAATGGTCTTAAAGTAATCATGATGTGTGAGCTTCCGTCAAATGCATTAATGGCTGAAGAATTCTTAGAATACTTCGATGGTTTCTCTATCGGTTCTAACGATTTAACACAGTTAACGCTTGGTCTTGATCGCGACTCAGGTTTAATTGCTCACCTATTTGATGAGCGTGATCCTGCAATCAAAAAGCTACTTTCTATGGCTATTAAAACAGCCAAAGAAAAAGGTAAATATGTAGGTATTTGTGGTCAAGGTCCTTCAGATCATGAAGACTTTGCAGCATGGTTAGTAGAGCAGGGCATTGACTCTGTTTCGCTAAACCCAGATACAGTACTAGAAACATGGTTATACTTAGCAGAAAAACTTGCTAAGTAAGTTACCTCGTTAAAAAATGCCAGCAACTGCTGGCATTTTTTATGACTAAAAATTAATTTTTTGCTAATTTTTTATCTAAATAGGCACATGAACGAGTCAGTGCTTTTTGACACCAAGTTAAATACCCTCTTGCTTTAGGGTAATACATAGAAAAGCAGAATAAGCCTGTAATAAAAAATATTAACGATGGCCCTGGCACCACAGCAAACAATAATCCGAGTAAAATAAACAGTGTTCCGCTGATCTGCATTAGTAGTTTTTTCATATAAACCTCATAGTAGGCGTTTAACTTGATTATAATTGCAGCTGCTCATATATCGATAAAAAGAGTGTTACAAACTGTAAAATCTTCAATTTCTATTAGCCATTGCCATGATATAATTACACAAATGCATTAATAAGCGCCGCCATGATAGCAACTATTACACAACAAGATGCCGCGACCGAGCTTGTCGCAAATTATTTAAATACTATAAAAAATCAAGGGTTTACTGGAGATACAGACGCAAGTTATGCAACCAGACTCACAGCATCAACTGATAACAGTATTTACCAGCAGCTTCCGCAAGGTGTTATTTTTCCTAAAAGCGAAAAAGACATTCAAGTTGCTCTGCAAATAGCATCGCAAGACCCTTTTTTATCGTTAACTTTTGGTCCTCGCGGTGGCGGCACAGGAACAAATGGTCAATCTTTAACGCCTGGTATTGTGGTTGATTTATCACGTTATATGCGTGAAATCCTCGAGATAAATGTTGAAGAAGGTTGGGTACGAGTTCAAACCGGTGTGATAAAAGATCAACTTAACGACTTTTTAAAACCGTATGGATTTTTCTTTTCACCCGATTTATCTACTAGTAACCGCGCCACTATTGGCGGCATGATCAGTACTGATGCATCGGGGCAAGGCTCCTTAGTTTATGGCAAAACCAGCGACCATGTTTTAGGACTAACCACCTATTTAGTTGATGGCACTGCAATGTCTACCAGTCCAATAGACATTGAAAAAGCAAAAATAATTGCCGATCAGGAATCCTTAATTGGCAAACTCTACAAAACAGTATTAGACATATCACTTAATGAACGCGACGCTATATTAGCCAAATTTCCACGGTTAAATAGGTTTTTAACCGGTTATGACCTAGAGCATGTGCTAAGTGAAGACTTACAAACTTTTGATATGAGCCGCTTAATAACCGGATCAGAAGGCTCTTTAGGCATAGTTACTGAAGCAAAATTAAACCTAACACCTATCGCAGAATTTAAAACCCTCATAAATATAAAATATGACAGTTTTGATTCTGCGCTTCGCCATTCACCATTTTTAGTTGATGCCCGCGCAACTTCAGTTGAAACCGTTGACAGCAAAGTATTAAATCTTGCCCGCGAAGATATTATTTGGCATTCAGTATCGGACTTAATAACCGACGTTGCTAATAAAGATATGCAAGGACTCAACATGGTTGAGTTTAATGCAGTATCACCAGAAGACATAAAAGACAAAGTAGACACATTATGTAAATTATTAGATGAGTGTGTAGCTAATCAAACTAATGGTGTTATTGGCTATCAGTTAACCAGCGATAAAAGCGATATATTAAAAATTTATGCAATGCGTAAAAAATCAGTAGGTTTACTCGGTAATGTAAAAGGCAGCCAAAAACCTCTCGCGTTTGCAGAAGACACCGCCGTTCCACCAGAGAATTTAGCCGATTATATTGTTGAATTTAGAGCGCTACTTGATAGCTATAATTTACAGTACGGTATGTTTGGTCATGTTGATGCTGGCGTTTTACATGTTAGGCCGGCACTGGATATGTGCGACCCTGAACAAGAAAAATTACTGCGCACTATTTCAGATGAAGTAGTAAAACTCACCGCAAAATACGGTGGTTTAATGTGGGGCGAGCACGGTAAAGGTTACAGAAGTGAATACGGTCCTGAATTTTTTGGTGAGCATTTATTTACGCAATTACGAAAAATAAAATCGGCGTTTGATCCAAATAATAAAATCAACCCCGGAAAAATATGTACCCCGCTTGAAAGTGAAGACTTACTAGTTAGCGTTGATGGGCAAAAGCGTTCTTACTTCGACAAGCAAATATCTATTGATGTTAAGACCAGTTTCAACAATGCAATGACCTGTAATGGTAACGGCTTATGTTTTAATTATGATGAAAACTCTCCAATGTGCCCGTCGTATAAAGTAACTGGCGATCGCCGTAATTCGCCAAAAGGTCGAGCAGGGCTAATGCGTGAATGGTTACGTCTTCAAGAGTCAAAAGGTGTTAATTTACTTGAGGTAGAAAAAGAACTTAACAAAGGTGAAGTAATTACTTGGTGGGAGCGCTTTGTTCATAGCAGAGAGAAAAAACAAGGCGTTTACGATTTTTCACATGAAGTAAAAGCCTCAATGGATGAATGTTTAGCGTGTAAAGCGTGTACTACGGCTTGCCCAATAAAAGTAGATGTGCCAACTTTCCGTGCCCGTTTTTTAAATTATTATCACAGTTATTATGCCCGCCCACTCAAAGATTACTTAGTGGGTAATATAGAAAACAGTGCACCGTTAATGGCAAAATTTGCTAGGGTTATTAATCCAATTGTAAAAACATCATTAGTTAGTGGCCTCATTAAAAAAACGGTAGGTTATGTTGATACCCCGCAGTTAAGTATTCCTGCACTCAACAAACGTGTAAACAAAGCGCAAAAATTTAATTTAGAATTACTTAAAAAACTAAGTACCGATGAGCAAAATGATTATGTACTCATTGTTCAAGACCCATTCTCCAGCTTTTACGAAGCAGAATTGGTTGAGAGTTTTATTACGCTAATTACTCAGCTTGGAAAAAAACCAATGCTGTTACCCTTTAAACCCAATGGCAAACCTCAGCACGTGAAAGGTTTTTTGCATGAATTTAAGCTAACGGCAAAAAATGCTGCAGAGTTTTTAAATCAGCTTAATGATATTAATGCACCGCTAGTTGGTTTAGATGCGTCGTTAGTGATGTGTTATCGCGATGAATATAATACAATTTTAGAAAATAACCGTGGCGATTTTAATGTGCAACTTGCGCATGAATGGTTAGAAACACAATCGTTCAGTGCTTTAGAAGCTAAACAAATAAATACTGAATTTACCTTATTAAGTCACTGTACCGAAACGACTGCATTACCAAAAGCCGCAAGTGTGTGGAAAAATATTTTTGATCAGCTTGGTTTAACATTAAACACCACAAGTACTGGGTGTTGTGGTATGGCCGGCACTTATGGTCATGAAGCACAAAACCAAGCAAACTCCAAAGCACTTTATGAAATGAGTTGGAAACCTATCGTTGATAAAAATAAACCTGAGCAACTTTTATCAACTGGCTTTTCATGTCGTAGCCAAGTAAAACGTTATGAAAAATTTAAGCCTAAGCATCCAATAGAGCTACTGGCAAAAGTACTTAGTTAATGATTTAACTAAGTAAGCTGTAAAATAAAAAGGCGCAACTTATTATTAAGTTACGCCTTTTTATTTTTGTTTATATTTATTTAGTTTTTTTAGCAAAACTGTCTGCAATGGGTTTTGTACTAATACCATGAATAAATACACTAAATAAAATTGTGGTCATAGCAATGGTCGCAATTTGAAATTTATTTTCTATTTGTGTATCAATGACCATTAAAGTAAAAACAATCGAAGCCAATCCTCGTGGCCCAAACCAAGCAAACGTTAAGCGCTCTTTTATTTTTAATGACGTAAATTGCAATGACAACATAACAGGAATTATTCTGATCAGTGTTGTACTAAGTAGCGCATAAATTATTATTTCAGTATTTAATTTCGGGATCACTAAATAAGCACAAACAAAACCGAATAAACACCAAATCATTAAAGAGGAAAAGTCAGCTATATGCTCTGAGTCTTCAATCAGCTCTTTGTTTATTTTGGTGCTCGCGTATTTATCAAATAAAAGCCCCGCTACAAATACGGCAATAAATCCACTGCCATGAAAATATTGCGTAAGTGAAAATACAGCCATAGCAAAACCCAATAGTAAAAACGGGCTAGTGTTTTGGGCAAAGTAATGTCGCTTCATTGCAAAGTTTAAACACGGAATAAAAACAGCAATACTTGCAAATGCAATTAATAATGCAACTCCCAACTCTCTACCAAATACACTTAACGTTTGTGTTGCAGTAATTGCAGATTCAGGATTTTTTGCGAGCAGAATAAATATTAAAAATATAGGCACACATAAGCCATCGTTTAAACCGCTTTCTGTATTAATACCTTCGCGTATTTTTTCAGGCACTTTTGTATTGCTTAATAATCCCTTACTTAACGCCGCATCGGTTGGGGTTAATATAATTGCGATAAGTGCTGCTTGAATTAATGAAAGCTCAGCAAATAAAAATAACGCGGTTACAATCCCGAGTAATAAAGTTAATGGTAAGGCAACAAATAAAAGTAAACTAGGATATTGAAAACTATGCCTTAATACTCCTAATTTTGACTTTGCTGCATCGGTAAATAAAAAGATACTGAGCGTTAATTCTATAAAGGGTAGTAAATACCGTAAGCCATTTTTAAAATTTTCACTTTCGTTCGGAGCTATCAGTGCTAGCAGTATCCCCCCTATAACAAAAAACATCGGCCCGGTAATTTCTGTTTTTTCTAATTGGCGTAGTGTTATAGAATAAATTAAAAATAATGCACCAATAAAAGCAATAACTAAGTATTCCATTAAATCTTCCTTTTTATTCCAGATTTTGCCCGTTCTTTAATATTTGTTTGAATATATATTTGATCGGTTGTGGCTATTTTTGCGTGACCTAAATCTTCAGATAAATGCTTTAAAGGTCGAGTTTGTGCATCATGCGTTGCACCGGTATGTCGAAGCCAATGTGCAGTGGCCGCTTCAAGTTGTTCTGCATCATCTTTAAAACCATCATCAAGTAATGACTGCTGTGCAATATCAAAACTTTGTTGTACTAAACGACGAATTTGTCTTACTGTCATACCGCCTTGGCCTCGAATTTTATGCACTAACGGGTCGGATTCGTCAACACGGGGCAGGGCAGGTAAACCACGGTATAACCGGTAACGTTTTAAATACTCAATAAAATCATCACTTAATGTTACATCTCGTAATTTATTTCCTTTGCCCATTATACGTAAAAACCAAAAGCCATCGTTATCTTGCCAAAAATGAGACATAACAGGTGACCATTGTGGTCGCTCTGATAATTCTGAAATACGAAGGTAGAGTCCTTTTAAACAGGCGAGGGTAAATAAGTTTCTTTCAAACTCTGGTTTTTTTTCGCATATATCTCGGGTAACGCCAAATACATATTCCCATTGAATATCGCTTAAGGTATCGGGGATTTGAATCTGCGATTGCACTACTAAATAAGGGCTATTTTTTTTAACTACAGGTACAAAGTTAGCGAAGGTTTTTTCTTCTAAAATAGCGAATTTATAAAATACATTCAGGGCAGTAAACATGGCCGATAATGTTTGCTGACTCGCAATAGATTCTTTTTGCATAAAAGGGCGCCAATTTTGGTTTAACCTACGTACTCCTTGCTCATCTTTATAGCGCCACTGCACCGAAGTTGATGCCCACTTTTTATCCGGCTCGACCATAAAATCAACATACGCCTCAATATCTTCACGCTTTAAATCGAATACTGATTTTTCAGCTATAAGCCATGACCACAAATAAAATCGTTCTAATTCATTGCGAAAACGACTATAAGTTGCTTCTGATTTTCGGCCATAAACATATAAAAACTGGTATAAAAAGTTAAGATCGGCCTTTGATTCAGTTACAGTCAAGCTGACTTGCTGTATAAAAGAGGCTAGTTCTGGATATTCTGATTGGAGTGTATTATCTTCAAGGTGAGCTATTTGATAACGTAATTGTTTTAATGTATCGACCAGAGCAACAAGCATAATAGTAAAATATATAAGAAAATAATAGACTTATAGATTAACCTTAAAGTCCGATACTGTCTAGTATTGGACATAACGAAATTTTGATATTTATGCTAAATGCAGATTTATTAACCATATACCTTATTAAAGGAAAAATCATGAAAAAATTACTTCTGTTGAGCATGTTAGTTATTAGCGTTTTATTAACAGGTTGCGCTACTACAGGCAGTGCTTCTCCTGGAGAAAAACGTGCTTTAGTACAAAGTATGAAATCGAATACATTAACTGCTCTATACGAAAAAAAACCAGATGTTAAAACTCAAATTGCAAACTCTGCCGGTTATGCTGTATTTGATAATGCCAACGTAAACGTTATTTTAGCCAGTTTTGGTGGTGGGTACGGTGTAGTAAAAAATAACCTAACCGGAAAATTTACCTATATGAATATGGGCGAAGCTGGTTTAGGCTTAGGTTTAGGTGTTAAAGATTTCAATATTGTGATGGTTTTTCACGATCAAGCAGCGTTAAATAGATTTATTAAACATGGTTGGGCGTTCGGTGGTAATGCCGATGCTGCTGCAAAATACCAAGATAAAGGTGGCGCTTTAGTTGCCGAAGCTATTGCTGACCAAGTTACTGTTTACTCTTTAACCGAAAGTGGCCTTGCACTACAAGCCGTTTTAAAAGGCACTAAATTTTGGGTAGATTCTGAGCTAAACTAAGCTATCAAAACCCTATCATAAGTGGGCTAGTTTTATGGATTACGCCCACTTTAATTTAATTCGCTCAATTTAACATAACGTAATTTATGGGCTATGAGCAATACCGCAAAGGCGGGACTGTATTAGTCATAACTGCTGCACTCGCAATTGTCATTGCTACCGCCACACATGCCGCAGTTATTTTCTTTTTTATTTCTGACCAGCGGCTCTTTAATTCTTTGTCTTTAGTCTTTTCTATAGATAAACTAATTAAAGCCTCTTTCCAATCAAGTTTCATTTCTTCAGCCATTGCAATAACTTGATTGGCTGTAAGAGATCGTTTACCACTTTTTATGTTGGCTATATTTCCTGAATTTAACTCAGGAAAAAAAATAGCTAAATCAGTATATTTATCTATTTTCTTAAAAGTTTTGTACTTTTCTAAAAATTCAGCACTAAAAGTCATTTTGAATCCTCCGTTATTTATATTTTAGTTTTTATTCTTCTGTTTAACCACGTATTCCTGATTTTGTTTTTCATTTCTTACAAAACTACTTCTAGGCTTTGGTTTATCTAGTTCATTATGAATTTTATCTGCTTTAGTTAATTCTTTATGATTCTTCGATTCTAAAAAGTGCTCCAGTTTATCTCCGTCATTTAAAAAACCTTCCAGTAAAAAAATATCATCAATAGTGTCTTTTAAACGGTTTAACGCTTCTGCTTGTTTTAAATCTCTACACTTAACTTTTTCAGAAATAACTTGATTTAGTATCTGTTGATGTTCAATCAAATGCTTATTCTCGGGTAAGAAATTACAAATACTAGATATTTTTTCATACCCAAACTTTTTCAATAAATATTTAATCAAAACAATATCCTGCTCTAATTCAGATGTGTTTATTTTACCTTTTTAATTCAACTATTGCTTAAAAACTTATTCTGTCACACTTGACAGAGCAGATATCAACACCCTAAACTCTGTCAGCATTGACAGAATGCCATTTAAACAAGGAATTAATAGTTGAAATTCTATCTTCAATACATTCAAGGCACAGATGAATACGCATTAGGTTTCAATAAAATTGAACACCCGCTTATGTATTCTTCACGTTCTGAAGCAATGGCTTTTTGCATTGACTACTGTAACGGTGAACAGTTTGAAATAATTGATGTAGATGATAATAACTGGCAAGAACTTTTTGATTCTGGGGTGTTCGACTATGAACCAGAATTCTAAAAACCCAGTAAAAAACTTAACAAAAATCGATTACTTAACTATCGTTTTCTCTCCTAACGAAGTTGCCCGTTGCCGTTTTGATGCAAAATTAGCCTTTGGTAACGGGGATTTTTCTTCATATAAAGAAGCTTATAACGCTATGTTATGCGCTGAACTGTTCGAAAATAATGCAACAGACGACTTTGCTGCTGATGCAAATCAATCAAATTTTGACCTAAAAAACTCTGTTGCAACTGATGATTTAGAGGTTGATGTAAGTGAATCCGTCATTTTCAACTCTGATTATTACTACAACGAACTATTTGAAAGTAACCTTGCTGGCTCTTCAAAATACCGTAAATATAAGTCTATTAATGAAATCCCAGAAGATGAAAGAAAACACTTTCTTAAAAATGTAGTAAGAAAAACAAAGCGTTATAAAACACTTACATCGTTGATAGAGGGTGATATTTCAAAATTTATGCACCTACTAAATACTGAAGTAGCAACTGCTGCTGACCGTTTAACAAGTGACACTTTAAGCTGGTCTTACCGTGATAATTCGGGCGGTATGTTCACTTATGAAAAATCAGCAACGCTTTATCGTCATGATGTTAACTCTGGCGTTATTGCTTGGGGCGCTAACAATGGCGGTGTAATGATTTCATTTACTGGCACCGGTTGTGCTGGTCTTGATATTCCTAAATTACATAGCATGCTAAAAAAAATGCCTAATGTAAAAATCACTCGCTTAGATATTGCTTACGATGATTACGAAGGCAATAGAACCGTACAAGATTACTTTCAAAATTTAGAACAAGGCGGATTTTGTAAAACCAATCAAGCGCCCTCTTTCTCATTTGTTCAAACTGGCGAACTTCAAAAATTATCTGACCAACAACAAGCCGAATTCAAGAAAAAACACGGTTGGCAAAAACGCTATGACTGTGTGGCCAATGGCGGAAACACACTTTATGTAGGAAGTCGCAAAAATGGAAAAATGGCGCGTATGTATGAAAAAGGCAAACAAATGGAAAGCGAATCTCAGCCTAATTGGGTTCGGGCTGAGCTTGAGCTTAGGAGTATTGACCGTGTTATCTCCTTGGATGCACTTCTCAATACCGATGCTGTTTTTGCTGCTGCCTATCCCGCTTTTGCTTTTATTACTTCTGAACGTCTTGAAATCAGAACTACAAGCAGACAAAGAAAACACAACGGCGTTTTAGTTGCTGAGCGTTTAGAACGTTACTGTGTTCAGTCTTACAGCAAATTCATAAATTATCTTCATCACATTCAAGAACTATCAAGTGATGAGATTATTAATCGTTTAACTAAAGGCCTAAACCCTTGGGATATACCCGACTCTATTAACAAGGCCTGTATTACCCCACCCAACCAAATGGAGTTAACAACATGAAAGTAATTTTATTATCAGCGGCTATGGGTCGTGGTGTATCTAGTAAATCAGGTGCAGCAAAACCTTATTCTTTTTCTTCTATCTCTTACTTAGTACCAGAGCAGGACTACATTCAGGGTGACCACAATATTCAAAAATGTGGCTTTGAACCTAAAAGTGTAGAAATGATGGAAGACCAAACTTTATATAATAAATTCAAAGCCATAACAGATGAACATGGTATTTGCGAAGTTGATTTAACACTTCAACCAGATGCCCGAAACATGTCTCGAAACATCGTTGCTGATGTTCAACTGGTTAAATAGTAATGGCTCAATGTGTTGCTATCCAACCAGACCAAACATTAAAAGTTGTTAATGGTGTTTGTGATTTTGTGATTGTTACACACGCTGAGTTTGAACAAATTCAGCAACACGGATTAGCAACTGTTCTTAATGAATTGTTTGCTTTTGACTTGCCCACTTTTGGGTTAATTAACACGGCGGCTCTAGTCGCTTTTATATCAGCTCATTGTATCGGCCGTATTGTCCGATTAATGGGTAAAACATAACTACAGGGATATCAAAATGAAAGATGTTAAAAAGTTCTTAGTATCAAAAAAAGCTAAAGCTGGTCTTTTACTAAGTTCAATCATTGCTTCTAGCTCAGCATTTGCCGTTGACCATTCAGAATCAATTAATCAAGCTGTTACTGATGGTTCGTCAAACTATACATTAATTATCACAGGTGTAATTACTGTATCTGCCGCTGGTTTTTGTGTTGGTATGATTGTTTCTTGGTTACGCAAGTAACATGGTTACCTCAATTGGTCTTGCATGTTTTCTTGTGTGGTGCTTTGTCGAAGGCTTTTCAAGTGGTGTAAGAACCAGTTAGCAATGGCGGGTAAAACCGCCCTTTTTATAAAGGCGCTCTCATGCGAATACTAATATTTTTATTGGCGCTTACGAGCGCTTTTTTTGTTTCTGCTGATGTGCTAGATAATCTTTATGATATGAACGATTTGAAGCAACCAAAAAGTGATGGTATGGAAATCTGTATTTCAGCTTATGGTAATGAGGGTTGTGCTAGCACAATAACAGCAGCTTATTTAGTAGCGTGTAATGCTTATAAATCTGTATCTACTATGCCAGCTGATACAAGTGATAAAAAGTATACACGTTCAGAATGTGCCAACATTTCAAATAGCGATAGAAATCCACCACAACTTCATTATTATGGAATTAGAAAAAATCCATATTGCTCTGGTGGTTGGTGTGCCGAAGAAAGATTTAGGGGTAACCCTATATCTTGGTCAAATCAATATGAAAGAAAAAGTTGGTATTGTCCTCCTGAAGGTTTTCCAGAGCATGAAAACTCAGTCACCATAGAACCTGCACCAGCTGACCCTCTAGCACCCACATTTATGTGTGCTAAATTATTAGTAGAGCCAGAACCAGAATTAGATCCAGATTGCCCAGCACCAACTGATAATGACCCTTTTGTTTTTGGTAGTGGTGGCGGTCAAACATCTGTATGTTTTCCAGCTCAAAATGGTCGTCAATGTGCAATTCAAACAGATGAAAATGGTGGCTATTATATACCCGCTTCTTATGGTTCTGCTGAACCTGTTTCATGTACCCCTGATATTGACCCAAGTCCAGACCCAGACCCAACACCTGACCCAGAGCCAAAACCTGACCCTGACCCAACTGACCCAGAACCTGAAGCAAACGAACTAGACGCTATAAATAAAATTAACGAAAATTTAGACGTACTTAATCAAAATCAATCTGCTTCTTCTGAATCAAATGATGAGCGTTTAGATCGTATTGCTTTAGAAATACAAAACTCTAATGAGCTATTAAGTGCAATTAAGGGTAAACCAGTGTCAGGCGGCGGTTCAAATATCAATAATGGTGCATTAACTGAAATAGCAGAAAACACTAAACCAAAAGAATTTAACTTTAATGCTAACCGCAAGCAAGGTGGCTTAAATGATATTTTTACAGGTGACGACTTGGCACAAGTTGAACAAGAAATTGAAGATAAAAAAACAGAACTAGCCGACTATATTGAAAAAATCAAATTAGAATCAAAAGCAATTTTTGACATAAATACAAATATATCTGGTTCATATACTGAGCATAAAGAAACCATAAAAGGTGCTGAGGTTGATTTGGGTGTGGGTAGATTTTCGGGTTTCTTTCAAATAATTGCGCCAGCTTTAATCTTTGTAGCAACTGTCGCAGCTTTGTTTATTATGCTTGGGGGCAATAAAGAATGATAAAAAAAATTGTATACATAACTTTTATTTTTTTACCTTTGTTGGTTTTTGGAGTGCATGCCGAACAAGCATCTGGTGTTCAGGGTGCGGCAACTGTAGCAAGTAATTTTATTAATGATATATGGGACTTTTTCGACAAAGATGTTCCAGAATTTTTTGAAAGAGCGCTTGCATACATAATTAAGCAAGTTGTTTTATTTAAAATAAATGCTCAAATTGAATCAATGAAGCTTGCATGGTCAATATCAAAAGAGATTTTAGAAAGCTTCCAAATCGGTTCAAAAATTGCCAGTACTGCAAATGCATTACCCCAAGACGTAAAAGCGGCTCTTGTTGATTTACGTTTTTTTGATGCGTTGAATATTATTGCTCAAGCTTTTATAGCTCGCTATGTATTGAGGTTTTTATAATGGCTAGTTCAATATTTCACGGTGCGCCAGGTTCTTTCAAATCTGCCAGCGCTACTTGGTTTGAAGTTCTTCCAGCTTTGAGAAAAGGCCGTTTGGTTGTTACGAATATAGAGGGTATTTTACCGCTCGATGAAATCGAAACTGAGCTACAAGAAACCTTTCCTGAAACAGCTCAACTTTGGCGCTTATCGTCACAAAATGAAGACGGCCAGAATCTTTGGCGCAATTGGTATCACTGGATGCCTACTGGCGCACTCGTTTTAATCGATGAAGTGCAAGATGTTTACCCAACTGAATCTACTTTTAAACCTGAATCCTGTAATTATAAGCACATAGATAATTATAAGAATTTGATACCCGAGCACTGGTATAAATACCATTATCAACAGCTTGAAAAGTTTAAACCTGAAAACTTAACAAGTGGCGACACTGACGATTTAGGAAAGGAGTTATTTAACGAACATGGCCACATTATTTATCCCAAAACACTCAAAGAGTGTTACATGCGTCACCGAAAATACAACTGGGACATTATCGTCTGTACCCCCGATATTACCAGCGTCCATAAGTACATCAGAAACGTTAGCCAATACGCCTATTCACACAAGTATTTTGACGGACTCGCCTCAGTCCCTTACTACAATAGAAGACCGCGAATCTTTGAGCACAACCCAAAACTTGACGGAAAAGCCCCAACCAAAGGGAACACGGTCGTCTGGAAAAAAATCCCAGTCGAAGTACACAAGTGTTACAAGTCAACAGCCACGGGCGGTATTACAAAAGGACAAGGTAAAAATCTCTTACTCAATCCTGTTTTTGCCTTTCCAATTACTATGTTCGCTCTTTGCATATTTTATTGGTTATGGTATTTCACCAGTTCTGAAAGCGATACTAAAAGCCTTGAAAACTCCACTACAGAAAACGTGGTTAGTGTTAAAAAAAATATTAGTGCTACTAGTTCTAATGCTGATATTCAGATACATAATGCTAATCCTAGTTTTGTAAAATTACCTTATGGCGCAACTGATATTTTTGTTACTGGTATTCAAGAAGTAAAGCGGCCGGATAGAACACATCGAGAATTTATATTTGAATTTATAACGGATAAGTACGGAGCATTTAGTATTGATTCTTACGAACTCGCTAGCATGGGTTTTAGTATTCAATATTTTAGCCCTTGCAACGTGCTTATAAAAAATAGTGCTATTGCTTATCGTGCATTATGTAGCCCAAACCCTTATGAACAACCAAAGCCAGAAAATGACGATTTAGAATCAACTTCTTTATTTTCATCTTTATAAACAGATAAAATCAAGCCGCCAAGCGAAGCCTGAGCGTAGCGGCTTGATTATCAGGTACGTAACTTATTACGTAATTTTTTAATATTACGTAATAAATTACGCTAATTATTACGAACCAGCTTTGTATGTTCGTACGAACCTATGAAACCTTGTTTCATGAAAGGCCACACGCCAATGTTATTATTCCTTAAATGTATGCTGGCCGAATCCAAGCGAAGCGCTAACCAGCTATTTAGTCTCTCAGTACCCGCGCTTGCGCCCTTGATAAACCAATACGGAATTTCGAGTAATGATGATGCCAAGAAAAACACCCCTCCCCCCATATACTAATAGGGGGGGAGCGAAAATTAACACCTATGCCGATTTTGCATCGTGATTTTTTAAAAAGGAGTAGAAATCACAATGTTTAAATCAGAATTTCACAAACAGTTTTTGTCTTTATTTGGCTATGACTATGCAAAAGGTGCCAAAGAACTGGGCGTGAGTGAAAGGCAAGTAAGGCGCTATGTGAAATCAGGTAAAGCCAGTCTCCCAGTAGAAAAACTAACAGCTATTATTTATCGAGGTTATTTACCTGCTACTGGAGCATGGGCTGACTGTAAAATTTCTGTAGATGATCATACAATGAGTACACCTTGGGGCGAAGTTAAACCCTCTGATGTTCAGTTGGTTCATCGTTATAAGTGGTCGGCTAGAAAATCAGAGTCTATGTACAAAACCCTTAAGGAAAATCATAAAACACAGGATAATTATTTATCTGACTTACAAGACCAATTACTTAATATTATTGGTGAAATATCTGAAAGGACAGGAAGTTAAATGGATTACAAAAAACATAAACAAACAGCTGAATATTTTAAATTTCTACATTCAGGTCTTGCTACGATCTCTCTAGCATATTTTTACACTATGATTGATAAAATTCACATTATCAACAATAGCGATGCCCTCTCGTTTGCTACCATATGTTTTTTTATATCATTGATAGGTAATAGCTTTTTTGTTTATTTGCATTATAGCTCTAGCAAATCATCTTTGAAAATTGCTTATCGATTCAATGAAACTTCTTGGTTTTATGTTTTTGTAAATATGGCATGCAGGTCAGCCTATTTTGGAGTTGCCGGTGTTATGTATTATTTTTACAGTAAAATGACTATATTTACATCATGATTAATCATCTAAAAAGAAAGATTTTAAGCTGCTACAAATTTAAAAATATTTTGCGATTTTAAAAATTAACTTAAGCTATTAATAAAAGGGCTTTACGCCCTTTTATTTAATATTAAGTACCGTAATTTATAAGCTAATTTTAATTACTCACTCAACCTATCTCCTTCTACTAGCCCAATCTCCTATCATGACAATCTTATATCTACGCCTTGGGGGGAAAGTTAAACCGACCGTTCTTCAACTCGTACACCGATATAAATTGTCAGCAAAGGAAAACGAAAGCATGTACAAAACACTTAAAGAACAAAATAAGACACAAGATCTATATTTATCAGACCTACAAAACCAACTTTTAGATATAATTGGGGAAATATCAGAAAGAACTGGAAGCTAGTAATTTTCACGTTTTTCATCCATAATGAAACAATATTATGAATAACTTTTAGATTTAAATGGATGTAATTTTTGACTACTACGATTTTCAGAAAAAATAAAAAAATGGCTCAAATGGCTAGTGATAGTCGTGTATCGTGGATAGATAATACAAGTAATATACCTAATAGATGGTTTGATTCGAATGATTATCTGAAAACTATTACAATTGATGATGCAATGTACGGTTTTGCTGGTGCAAATGTAATGTTCAAGATGTTTTTACAAAACTATTCAACTAAAGATGAGTCAATATCACTTCTAGACACTTTAGTTATTTTTGCTAAAGAAAAAAAAGTTCAGTTTTTTATTATAAGATATGATTCCGATGAATTAAGGCTTTTTGGCTATTCGCCTCAGAATCCAAACACTTCAGAGCCTAATGAGATATTTAGGATTTCTAAGGATCCTTTAATTGATAAAGATTTTTTTGCGATTGGATCTGGGAAATATAGCAAGCAGTATAAAAAAAATCGGCGAAATTCTAGCGCCCAAATTCCTATTCGGCATATTATTAATGCAAATTTATCAGGATTAAAAAAAGAAGGTGTGTTAGAGTTAGCATCTAAAGTAGAATCAAGTATGCTCACGCCAGAAGAAGCTAACAAGGTTTTTTGGGCTTGTCAGAATAAAGGCGGAGATATATTTACTGGAGGGAAAATTAACATGAGTAAAAATGCAAGTCGTACAGCTTTAGCTAAACAAGTGCAGATTATGGATGATATGGACAAGAAAGCAAAAGCAAATGGAGCTATTTGCGCTAGTCCTGTAGATGCTAGCTTGGAAATAAAACAGCTACATCAGATCGGCCAATACTCTGTTAGTCCTCATGAAGTAACTGTTACTAATAAACAGGCTGAGTTGCTCGCTCGGATGAAATCTACATTCATTGCATCAACTTAAAATAGAAACCGCCTTTGGCGGTTTTTTTTTCATTCATTTTTATAAAACGAATCTAGCTAACTTATCCTCTCTTAGTAATTTTTCTTTTTAAACTAAATTAACCTAAAAGTAAATTAAACCCTCTAGATTAAAAAGGGCTTTTCTTTAATGTTATGTACCATAACTTATGGTTTTTACGTACCTATAATATTTTCAATAGCCCTGTTATTATATTCATACTTATTTCTATTTAATTGACTAAATATGAACTTCAACGATCTTAAACTATACCTCGTTATTGTCGTTGCTGGTGCTACTCTTTGGTTTGCTAAAGAAGCCTACGAATACAACAAACTTCAAAATCATATAAGTAATATTAAAGAACATCAAAAAGTTAAAGAGTCCAAAGTCCTAACATTTGAACAGCAGCTTAAACTTGCTATGGAACGTCAGAAAAAATTACAGATTGAGTCTAATCAAAATAAAGCCGATAAATATATGCGTGAATTACGCTCTAAATATACGAAAGAAGAGTTTAAGGAAAAGCTTGATATTTGTAATTATTTTACCGATTTATATCTAGATAATCGGACAAAAGAAAATGAAATAAGATATGTTAAGGCTTGTGACCCTATGTATCACTAGAGTCAAACTGTCAAAACTGACAGCAGCCATAAGGCGTTAATAAAAAAGGGCTTTTCGCCCTTTTCTTATATATTACGTACCGTAATTTATGGGATGTTAAGCTATTTAATGAGAAGAAACTATACATTTTATTTATATTTCAGGATTATAATTCCTAGCTATCAATCTAATATTTAATTGATTTATAGATGTTTTTAATAGATAGTATTTCCATTATACGTTTTACTAAAAAAAAGCATGAAGTATTTTATTTTACTTAATAAAAAAATATATTTTGGTATTCTTATTTCTATAATTTCAATTTTTACTATTGATATCTATTCAGAAAGTATTCCTCTATTTATTAGTTGGGGGCAGACTTTTGAAAATGTATATAATAAACTTTGCTTAGCCTTTCTCTAGTTCAGTGTTTTATTTTTTAATAGTTCATATTAAACAAGTAGATACTGATATTACAATGCATAATATTGCTTATAAACACCTTCATTATGCAATATCTGAAAACGATAGCTTAATCAGATACATTAAAAAAGGATTAAATTTAAATGAAAGTGATAGGTTATCTGAATTACATATAACAAAGTTGAATAGTAAACTTTCGAATATAAGTGAACCTGCCCCTTATAACATCTTTAATGAACAAGCAAGTTGGTATGAATTTTTTGATTTTAAGTTAGCTAGAGTAAAATTTCATCTTGATCAGTTAACTCCGATACTCCCTTTGTTAAGCTCTGAATTAGTGTCTTTAGTGCATCTTGCTCATAAGTCTGTAACTCTCTATAAATTTGAACTTTATAATAAAAATGATGTTGAATCAGACCCTCACTATGCACTTGGGAATTTCAATTCCGACTTCAGAGATTACTTAACATATATTGAAAACCTTAATAAATATAAGAATAAAATGAAATACATCGAACACAAATATTAATAGTTGAATAAAGTAGAGAGAAAATTATTATTCAATTCTAAGTCAAACGCTTCAGCTAATTTCTCTGTTTCACTAAACACGGTGTTCCAATATTTAATACGCGTGTCTGCATCAAGATCAGTAAAGTCGTTTCTGTCTGGGATTTTTCCGTAAGGTAAACCTGCGATAAATTCTTTTGATGGAGTGATCATTACTACGTTATCGTAATTTTGTGGCGACACTTTTCGTTTTAAATTTTTATCGAACCACCCTGCTTTTGGATCTGAATTAAAATGTGGATATAAAATTAAGCCAGGGTTATTAATTTTTAAATCAAAGTGGTAATCAATAATGCCGCCATCGCGGTAAATCCCTGGTGGCGAACCGGCAATATTTTTTATACCTTGCATTACTAGTGGTATAGAGCCCGATGCAAGTAAGGCATCTTTTAAATTTGTTTGTGTGAGTGCGATATTTTTGGTTTTAAAATTGTAGCTGTCAGTAATACTTAAATCACTATTGGGCGCGCCAAAAATAAAACGCTCATATTGCGAGCCTAATAATTTTCGATTAATTCTGTTAAGCATATAACTTTTTGATAAACCCAGAAGCTGTATTAATTTATGTTCGCTGGCAATAAACCCGTTAGATTTTGCGACAATAAAATGCGCTTTAAAAACAGGATTATTTATAATTTCAGTAACGCCATCATCACCAAAAACATCATCTAATAATGCGCGGGCTTTTAGTGTAATTTCAGCGGGCGTTGGTTTATTACTAGAATATCGGGTTTGTGAATACGATTTTGCTAACCGCTTAATGGCTGCAACTGGATCGTTTTGTGCAAAACAGGCTGAACGAAAAGCCCCTGCCGATGAGCCAATTAAATTAAGCGGTTGGGTGCGATGTTTAAAAAATTCGCCAAATATATATTTGTCTAAACCATATAAGGTAAACCATTTAGGGCCACCACTTGCCCCTAAAAACGAGGTAAAAAGCTCGGGTTTAAAACCTTGTTCGTTTATTATTTTTGCTGCAGTTTTACCCGCATAAATGTCGATCATCTAAAAATACTACCTGTAGAGTCGCAGTTTAATGTTGTTAAAGCCAAATTTGAAAATGAATACTTATGCAACAACAACAAGTTTAAACTTTAATCTTAATCCCAAATTCCGTCTTCACATTTGCCCTGCACTTTTACGTTTTTTACCTTAAACTCAGGCTCTATGCCTTTGTCTCTTTGTGCGTGGTAGTCGTTAGTAACAGACAAAATAGTCGGTGTGAGTAGTATAATAGCGATTACGTTTACTACTGTCATTAACCCTAGAGCAATATCAGCTAAATCCCATACTTGTTTTAAGGTGGCTGATGCGCCCCACAACATCATTGATAAATAAAGCAAAGTATAAATACTGCGCCCTACTTTGTTATCGAGCTTAAATAAGTGGAGGTTACTTTCGGCGTAGGCGTAGTTAGCAACTACCGAGGTAAAAGCAAATAAAGTAATGGCAGCGGCTACAAAATACACGCCGCCTTGCGCTAAGTGTGAGGTCATTGCGCTTTGTGTTAAGCGTATGCCTTCCATTTCACCGCTTATATCTACATCGGCCAATAAAATAATAACCGCGGTACAACTACACAATACGATGGTATCAAAAAATACCCCTAACATTTGTATGTAGCCTTGCGTAGCTGGGTGGTTTGGCATTGGACTGGCACTTGCCGATGCATGCGGCACACTACCCGCGCCAGCCTCATTAGAATATAAACCGCGTTGTATACCATTTTTAATGGCTGCCCCCATGGCGCCTGCACCAGCTTCTTGCAAGCCAAACGCCGAGAAAAATATATCTTTAAGCATGGCAGGTACTTGGGTGAAGTTAATCAATGTAATTACCACAGCAACAAGCACAAACACGATGCCCATAACAGGTACTACTCGCTCGGCGAATCGGGCTATGGCTTTAAAGCCCCCTAAAATAATAGAGCCTGCTAAAAGTGTGATCACAACACCTGAGTAAAAAGTGGGTATTTTAAATGCGTAATTTAGTGCATCAGTAATGGTGTTGGTTTGCATGGCGCTAAAGGTAAAGCCGTAACCTAAAAACAAACAGGCGGCAAACACAATAGCAAATGCACGACTGCCTAAGCCTTGTTGAATATAATACGCAGGGCCACCTCTGAATTCGCCATTGCTGTCGCGAATTTTATATACCTGGCCTAAAATACTTTCTGCAAATCCGGTTGCCATGCCCAGTATAGCAATGACCCACATCCAAAATATGGCGCCGCTACCACCGAGTGATATTGCTACAGCCACTCCGGCTAAATTACCTGTGCCTACTCGAGCACACAGCCCAGTACAGAGCGCTTGAAATGATGAAATATCGTTTTTATTACACTTACTACTGCCTTTTAGCAGGCTAAACATGTGCTTAAATTTAACTAATTGAATTGCTTTTAAGCGTACTGAAAACCATATTCCGGTAAATAGGAGAATGTAAATAAGTACTTGCCCTTCGCCCCATAAAAGGCCATTGACACTTTTTACTACTGTTTCAAACATCACCCGTCCTTTATTTGTTATTTTTATATCCGCTTGCTTCTACATTTATATTTTTAGGTGTTTAAAACAATAAACGCACTGCACACCATGTGAATTTTATTTCAGTTATCATGAATATAAAACCACATTCACACCTTATCGTTTTTTATAAAAAAATCAATAATATATTTGTAGCTTCAAACGACGCAGCACTAAGCCTTGCGTTAAAATTATACGACCTCTTATATTTCCAACATAAGAATAGTACGCTTTGTTAAATTTTGTGCAGGGTAAGTCGACTCACTGTGAGTTTATGAACTGAGATTGGTGGTTGAGTTATGATGCTTGGCTGGTTTTATTATTAATATGATGCGTTACAGTGTGTGGTAATTACGCTAGCTTGAGTTGTTTTAGTTTGATCAGTATTTTTTATTAACCCATTAAAATTACAGGCTAAGTTTAACGCCAAAGCAATATACAGTAGGTGCATATTGCTTTGCATGCGGCTTGTTAATTAGCGCTATAAACGCCCTAGAGGCTTGCTTACATTGCGTATTGCGGCTCACTGAAACGGTTTAACTCTGTATGATAGTTTTTTAAATAATCACGACCCGCTTTCAAGCCTAATTTATGATCAAATCGGAGGTCATCATTAGAACTGCCTAACAATTTGCTATGTAGCTTTTCGTTAGCAAAAATTTGAATAATTTCAGCATCATCTGGGGAATTAGCAATAAATTCAAGCTCGTCTAAGTACGCTTGTTCATGTTGTAACAAATAGTCGAGAGTTTTTGGGCAATATCCCGAAGCACTCGCAAGTGTTCTCAATTTTTGTACCCACGCTGATTCTGCTTGAAAATCGGTGTCTACCGTTCTTATTACTACAATTTTACGGGCGCCACGGTTATACGCTTCGCGTACAGGCAATGGCGCAGCTAAGCCGCCATCTAAATAAAAATCTTCATTCGATTGCTCTGCAGCTAAATGTGCTTCGTTTGCCGCTTTTGAGCCTAACCAAGGAGTGAGTTGAACACCTTGTTTATACAAAAAAGGTAAAGCACTTGACGCTTTTAATAGTTCTCGCCAGTGTTTACCATCGCCAGTAGGAGATAAATAATACGGTTTACGATCACGCGCATTGGTTGTAGTGATCAGTAGTTCTCTATCACCAAGGCTATTTTTTGCCGTTTTAAAGTCTAATGCTCTATTAACCTCAGTGGTTTTTTCGAAATACCAATCTAAGTCAACAATGTGTTTACCCATTAGGCCTCGACCTAACTGAAAAAAACGTTTATGACGGGAAAGCCCTCTGATCAAGCGTTTTGCGTAGCCTTTTTGACGCGCTAAATAACTGGTTAAATTTTGCGAGCCAGCAGACGTGCCTATAAATAAATCAAACGGGTCGTAATTTTGCTCTAACCACGCGTCAAGTACACCAGCTGTAAATATCCCTCGCTGCCCTCCACCTTCAGCAATCAATGCAGTTTTAGGGTGCATAGGCTTATTGAATGTGTGTGGAGCAACATTTATCTGAGATTTCACGGTGTACCTCTTAGTTGTTAACTTAACGGATAGTCGTTTTACTTTAACGCGTTTAATTAAATCCTTAAAACAGATTAATTGAATCAGTTCGATTGAAAATATGAATCATTTATTTTTACTCAATCTTTACTCGATTCTCTATTTGGTTATTAGTATAACTATGGTTGCGTGTACGCTTGCTTAATAAACAGCTTAGTTCTTTATTTTCATTAGTATTTTTAACGCACGATGACGTTTTTCATCGTCATATAAATCGTTGGTGAATATAAGCTCATCGACCTCTAATTGGTTCACGATCATTTCTAATTTGTGTTTAATACTCGCTGGCCCACCAGTAACACTTAATCCTAAAAAGCTTTCAACATGAGTACGCTCTTGTTCGCTCCACAAGCCTTCCATTGTTTCAACTGGGGGCTTTAACCACAACTCGTCGCCTCTAATTAATGATAGCACTCGCTGTTTTGAAGTGGTTGATAAGTATTGTGCTTCTTCATCTGTATCGGCAGCCACTAAAGGTAATGCCAACATTACATAAGGCTTAGCTAATACATTTGATGGTTTAAATTCTCGTTTATATAAGGCTATTGCATCATGTACAAAACGCGGTGCAAAGTGCCCCGCAAATACATAGGGTAATCCTTTTTGCGCTGCTAACTGGGCACTAAATAAACTTGAGCCTAAAAGCCAAATAGGCACATTAGTGTTTTCACCGGGTATTGCTCGTACACGCTTAGCTCCCTCGTATGGGCCTAATAGTGTTTGTAACTCGCTCACTTCATTAGGAAAGTTTTCAGCGCGGCTAATATCGTTATTTAAGGCGCGACTTGTCACCGGATCGCTACCTGGTGCGCGCCCTAGCCCTAAATCAATTCGACCAGGATACAAACTCTCTAAGGTGCCAAATTGCTCAGCCACAACTAAAGGCGCATGATTAGGTAACATAATTCCACCCGACCCTACGCGTATTTTTTTAGTGTTGCCGGCTATGTGCCCTACTAAAATTGAAGTGGCGGCACAAACAATCCCAGGCATATTATGATGCTCGGCTAACCAAAAACGGTTAAAACCTAATTGGTCTGCTTTTTGTGCGTAGGCTGTACTTTTGTTTAAGGTGTCACTAACCGTGGCCCCTTTTTGCATAGGCGCCAGTTCAAGTAATGAAAAAGGGATAGTTGATAACAAAGCAGCATCTCCAAATTAAATAGCGACTTATGACGTGCTAGCCATAAATAATAAATCTAAAGTAAGAAATGGGTGTAAATTATACCAATTCAAGGCAGCTTATCTTGAAACGCTAAGGTGTTGCGATTGAGTGATAACAAGGTTAACTATTTTTAGCTGCAGCTTTTTGGCGGTTTAGTTTATATGCCTCTGAATCAAGGCCTTTTTTCCAATAACCCGATGAAACAATTTGACTGCGCGGTATCGCTAATTCATCAGTTAATACGGTTTTTGCTTTGCGTACTAATCCGGCCTCTAGTGCCATAAATACAATAGGTTGTTGCTCACTAAGCGGCACCGATTTTAATGCGTTTATCACATCTGTATCTGGTTTATGTGTTATTAACCAAGTTACATCTCGCGGCGACTCTAAGCTGATCACATCATCTTTTGTTGGTGCATGAATAATCGCGTCAATTTTTGCGTTTTTAGGCAGTTGCTGCATGTAGCCTTTAATTGCATTAACCGAAGTTAAATCGCCAAGTAGTATGTAATGTGAGTGTTCATAATTATCAAGCTTTTTAGGGCCTGGTCCTGCTATACCTACCTCATCGCCTACTTTTGCTTTTTTAGCCCAATTAGTTGCCGGACCTTGGTGCATATTAATTACAAAATCGAGGGTAAGTGCGCCGGTGTGCTCATCAACATGCCTTATAGTGTATGAACGCATACATGAAGTTTTAATATTATAATCAACGCGGCCATTTTGCGGAATAAGCACCTTTACGTAGTTACCAATATATTGAGCGTTCAAGTCGTTAAACTCATCGGAGCCAACAATAATGCGCTGTAAATGTGGGGTTATTTGCTCTGTGCTTAATACTGTTGCTTTGCGTACTTTTTTACCCATATAAATTTACCTCATTAAAAAAGATGAATTGCACAACGCCCCATTGGTTGATAAAATCAACTATATCAATTTAATTGACTTTGTCAACCATTATGGATTCCCTATGCATATCTCATTAGCCAATACATTATTTGCTTTAATGCAAAATTATCGCGTTACCATACGCGAAGCGATTAATGCGGGCGAGCTTGGCTTAAACGCAATGCACGTACGTTGCTTTCATATTATTGCAACAACAACTCAGTGCACTGCTAACGATATTGTTAATCAGACCCAGCGCGACAAGGCCCAAATAGCACGCTTAGTGAAAGAGCTAATCGCATTAAAGTTAATTAACAAAGATGCCAGTGAGCACGACAAGCGCTGTTTTATTTTGTCATTTACCTCTGAAGGTCGCTCACTTTATGACAAGCTATTAGCCGCCGAACAGCAAGTAAATGCGCAAATGTGTAAAAACTTAAACCCACAGCAAATCAATGACTTTTTACATACTGCCCAACAAATGATCAAAAACATGGATTGATCTACCATTCATTACTTGGCATAACTGATACAAAACGCATATACTGTACACTTATACAGTATATGCGTTTTAGGTTGTGTTATGTTTGTTATTCCCATTTATATAGAGGCCGGTGTTTGCGGGTTTGAATCGCCTGCAGCGCAGTATAGTGAGTTAGGGATATCACTTGACGAGCTATTAATAAAACACCCAGATGCTACATTTATTGGCGTTGCCTCAGGGTGCTCTATGCAAGAAATTGGTATTTTTGAGGGCGACTTACTGTTAGTTGACCGTGCAGAGATTCCTAAAGATGGCGATGTTATTGTGGCGAACTTAAATGGTTTATTTGTATGTAAGTTGCTAGATAAAACCAATGCGCGGCTGCTCTCGGCTTCTGCTGCTTATAAACCCGTGCAATTAACCGAATCTGATGAATTTCAGCTTGAAGGCGTGGTAACTCGCTCAATTAGATTACATCGGCAAAGCCCTGAGATACTTTCATGTATGCCTTAGTTGATGCGGTTGCTTTTTATGCCAGTGCTGAAAAGGTATTTGACCCCGCAATTCGTTCAAAACCAGTTGTGGTGCTTACCAATAACGATGGCTGCGTATGTGCGGTATGCCCTATTGCCCGTAAGCTTAATATTCCTAAATTTGGCCCCTATTTTAAAGTAAAGCAATTACTAGCAAAACATCAGGTCGTAGTGCGCTCATCTAACTACGAACTATACGCTAATTTAAGCGATAGAATGATGAACGTTATTGCTCGCTTTTGTGATACCCAGCATATTTACAGTATTGACGAATCGTTTTTGCACTTTAAAGGCTATCAGCCATTAATCACCGATTGGCACCACTACGGTCAGCTAATTAGACGTACAGTATGGCGCGAAACCAAACTCCCTGTTGGGGTTGGTTTTGGGCCAACACCAACCTTGGCCAAAGCCGCGAATCATGCTGCTAAAAAGCTAGCTGGCTTTAATGGGGTTGCCGTGATTGATGATGAAGCAAGCCGACAAGCTATTTTACAGCAAATGCACTGCCAGGATGTATGGGGAGTGGGCAAACGTATAGCTAAAAAGCTGGCGCTAATGAATATTAATACCGCATGGCAGCTGGCTGAGCAAAGTCCAAAAACAATTCGTCGCCAATTTAGCGTAGTGCTTGAGCGTACAATTAAAGAGCTCAATGGCATTACCTGTTTAAACTGGGACGATGTGCGCCAAGACAAACAAGCTATTTTTTCAACGCGTAGTTTTGGCCAGCGCCTTAGCGATCCTGATGCAGTGAGAACCGCATTAATAAATCATGCCAGTGTAGTTGCACAAAAATTAAGAGCGCAACAGTCGCTAACTCATCGTATTTATATTTTTGCTGCCAGCTCGTCACATGAGCAAGCCTTTTATAAAAAGTCAGCTATGCATCAATTTGATCCGCCCACTAACGATACCCGTGTTATAGCAAGTGCAGTATCAAAGAGTTTTGAGCAGATATATCAACCGGGTATTCGTTTTTATAAATGTGGAGTGGGTGCATTAGAGCTTAGCCCACAGCAGTTTCAACAACATACTTTATTTGAGAAACAAACCGATAACCCGCAGTTAATGGGCTGCTTAGATGCGATAAATCATCGCTTTGGGAAAGGAATGCTTAGCGTAGCAAGCAGCCAACTAAATGAGCGCTGGCATATGAATAGAGCTTTTTTATCGCCGCAATACACAACACGTTGGCGCGATATTCCTAAAATACAGTGTTAGTCAGCAACTTTAATAAATTCGCATTCTACACTTGGGTTATCTAAGGTGTATTTAAGGGTGTTATCGGTTAAAAAAGTAATGGTTTGTTTAATGGTTCTTTCGTGAATTGGATTATCACATCGGCTCATACGTAAACCATTTTCGAGGCCATTAGTTTTGTATTTAAGTGAGCTGGTAATAAAACAATAATTAGGCTTTTGAATAGTACGAGTGCCATTGTGTAATGAGTTAAACAAAATCTCTTTACCTAAGCTAAAACCTTGCTCAGGATCTTCAGGGTTATTAAATTGCAATCGACTATTAGTGCACAAACCCGAGTTACTTGAGGTAACTTCGTAATTACCTAGCTTAGTTTTTAATAGTGGAATAAAGCGAGTTTTATTACTTGGGCCTGCCACTGCATAACAGCTAAAAAGGCTTATGGTAAGTAAAACCAGTGTGAAACATTTCATTATAAGCTCTATCCTCGTGTATCAACCATGATCAAGCAATGTGACTATGCCTTAGCTATTTCTAACTATAACAGAGATTTACTATAAAAGATGCGAAGTCGTATTACTATGAGCAGCTGCGCAAAAACTAAATTAAAATACGTAGCTAACAACAAATAAGATTAAACTAGACGTAAGCTTTATTACCTAAAGGGGGAAGAAAATGCATTACTTGTGATTAACCTGAACTCTGGTTAAGAGATTTACTAACATGTTTAATCAAAAAATATTTTTACCTACTTTTCTCTAGCTAGAAATTTTTAGTGAAAACAAGGCGAAATTACGCGTCAATAGCTAGCCTATTGCAAGTAAATTCAACGCAGTTAGCGCTGAAAATAGCTGCTTGAGATGGATTTA
>JGI24025J20009_10000013_pt1 | contig 126384 bp, 105 predicted proteins | sample Cruoilmetagenom3_FD_20009 | JGI IMG/M metagenome (IMG submission 20009)
TGTCCTTGCCGATAGTATGCGATGACTTGCATCTTAAAGTCCAGATCGTAACGCATAAAAATACCCCATAAGTTGTGTCCAACTTATGGGGGTCAGTTCAAATGGCGGGGCTTTCTAGTATTTATAAGCTAATAAACACTTAAAACGGCTTAACTATCAAGTGACTCAAAACTATTGACCTTTATGCACATGGAGGCCTTTGATATTTACAAACTCTTTGATACCAAAACCACCATGCTCACGACCATGGCCTGAGTTTTTCACCCCACCGAACGGTAATGCTGGGTTTGCAAGACCGTAACCATTGATATAGACCATGCCTGTATCAAACTCTTCACGAGCGAGACGGATGGCTTTTTCTTCATCTTTAGAGAAGATAGCACCACCTAAGCCATAACGACTGTCATTGGCAATACGTAAGGCATCGTCTTGATCTTTGGCACGGATGAGCGAGGCGACTGGACCGAATAGCTCGTCATCATAAGCGGGCTGACCTTTTTTAACATTTTCCAAAATAGTCGCTGGATAAAAGCTACCTTTACCTGCTGGCAGTTTACCACCAACTGATATAGTCGCGCCTTTATTCACGCTTTCCTCTACTTGTTCATGCAACTTCTCTTGTAGGTCTTTGCGCGCTAATGGACCAAAGTCGGAGCTTTTATCCATGGGATCGCCGGCTTTTTTGCTTTCAAACTTTTCGATAATGCGTTTACGAAATTCATCGTATACACTATCAACCACGATAAAGCGCTTCGCTGCGACACAGGTTTCGCCATTATTGATGAGGCGCGCTTGAGTACAGGTTTCTACTGCCAGCTCTAGGTCTGCATCTTCTAAAACGATAAAGGCATCATTTGAGCCTAACTCTAACACAGATTTTTTGATTGCTTTTGCCGCTTGTTGACCAACGATGCTCCCTGCGCCGTCACTCCCTGTGAGAGTCACGCCGCGTACTTTATCATGGCCGATCAATTTTTCTGATTGATCGTGGTCGATTAAGATAGTACGGAACAAATCGTTTGGTAAATCCGACTCATGGAATATTTTTTCAATCAGTAAGCCCGAGCCCGTAACGTTTGAGGCGTGCTTAAGCAGGACACTGTTACCCGCCATTAGGTTGGCGATGGTATAACGGAATACTTGATACGCAGGAAAATTCCAAGGCTGCATACCATAAATCACCCCGATAGGCTGATAAGTCACAATACCTTTTTTCAGACCTTCAATATCTCGCTCATCATCTGTCAGTGCTTCTACGCCCTTCTGGGCCGTGTAATCACAAATTCCCTTACACAAATCTATTTCTTGTAGACTCTGACTGTAAAGTTTGCCACGCTCCTCAGTCATCAGCTTAGACAGCTCTTCTTTATACTTCATTAACGTCTCGCCAATTGAAGTAATGACCTTTGCTCGCTCTTCATGGCTGGTTTTGCGCCACTCTAGGAACGCTTGATGTGAGGCTTCAACAATCTTGTTGACCTCGTCTGTGCTCATATAGTTGTATTCTTTGATATCTTCGCCCGTCGCTGGGTTCACTGTAGTAATATCTGCCATTTTTATTGTCCTTATTTATCGAAATTTTGTGTTAACTTAAAAACGTGATCATTTAGAAAAAGAAGACATAACACTAGGATAGTGTTAACGCTTAAACTGCTAAAAATTAAAAATATCAATCATTATAAAAATTTTAATCATATCTTATAGCTTAACAATAGGCCACGTCTCTGTCTTTTTTTCTTAATATGTATTCATCATAACAAAATGCATTGGGAGTAGTTTTACAAGTTATGAAGAAGTGTGCATAAGATGTTAAGAATGTGACGGTGTTATGGATTACGCTTAGGTTTTAGACCAAACGTGTTAACCCATCAGACAAATAAAAAAACCAGCCATAAGGCTGGTTTCGTAAACAATGACGCTAAACTAAGAGACAAATCGCTTAAAACAAGTGGTTCATCACCGGTATGTCTTGCGGTGGGTTCTCTTCTTCATCAACAATTTGGCGAGCTACATGCATGATAAGCTGGCGCAACCAGCGATGGGCAGGGTGATGCTGCAACAAAGGCGACCACGCCATTGTCAGCTCAAACTCAGGAATAAAAAATGGTGGCTCTTCCATCTTTATGCTGTCGTTATTGGCCTGCATTTTTGCTACGCGAGTGGGTAACGTGGCAATCAAATCTTTGTTTGCTGCTAGCATGGCTGGCATTTGATAATGACGGGTGAAGACACTGATTTGTCTTTTTTGTCCCAGACGTTGCAACGCTTGATCAATAGAACCTAGGCCACCAGATTTTTCTGGATTAACGCCGAATCCCACCCCCATACCCGTTTTAGACACCCAGACATGCTGAGCCTTCAGATAGTTTTTTAAATTAAAACGATTGGCATAAGGGCTTTCAGAGGACAACAGACAACTGAAAGTATCACGCCACACCAAAACCTGGTGAAAGCTTTGCGGGATCTCATTAAAGCGGTTAATCGCTAAATCCACTCGTCCCTGCTCCATGTCACGATAAGAGACGTCCGATGGCGTCAAGAAGTCTAAAATGACATTGGGTGCTTCAGAACGTAACGCTTTGACCAATTTTGGTACCAAAGTGGCTTCTGCATAGTCGGACGTCATAATGCGAAAGACGCGCGAGGTACTATAAGGACGAAATTCAGTGCGCGGCTCTAACACTTGCGTCAAATCTGCAAGTATCTCACGAATACGAGGTTGCAGCTCTAACGCACGCTCAGTTGGCGTCATCCCCTCAGACGAACGAACAAGTAATGGATCATTAAACAGTTTACGTAAACGCCGTAAAATATTACTCATCGCAGGTTGGGTAATACCAAGCTGCTCGGCTGCGCGAGTCACATTTTTTTCTCGTAGCAGCACATCTAAGTGTACCAATAAATTTAAATCTACTCGCTGCAAATTCATATGTCGTTCTCTTAGCCTTGGAATAAATGCCGTTATAAGCGTGGCACTTTTAATGCTGCTTTCATCATTTACAGTCTATCACAATGTGATTTCGCTATTTTTTATCTGATTTCGTCTGTTTTTCACTCAATACAACCCAATATTATCAACGTAAGATGCTGTTATTATTATATTATAAACAATGAAAATACCCAAGATAATTATCATAAATTAGATAAATCTTGGTAAGGCAGTTATAGTGAGTCTCATAGATGATTGGTAACACAGACAATAAAATCTGGTTTTATACGCTCACTACCGTCACTTGAATGACCCAACCCTATAGTACGTTAAAGGTCATAAACGGTAGAAAATAGAAAAATATTATTAGGTGACGATTTATAAGGACTGCACATTAGTGCCTTAACACGATTCATTGATCGTACTGATCCGCTATTATTGTAACATTTCTTGTCGCCAATTGTGACACCGTGGGCCAATAAATAGCGTCAGCCCCTTAGAACGCATTAGTATCTCTGTCCTTTTCCATCGGTCACCCATTATTTTTTAACTCATGAGTTCAGCCATTTGCTTGTATTAGAGGATGGGTTTGGTTAGGGTAAAGAAAGCGTTAACTGATAGCTTATCCGTATATCGCACTTTACGAAGATGTCACCACCCTTGATAAAAGCCTGAGCATACCCTTTTTTAGTAAAGCCAAATTTTTTAGTCACACACAATCGTCATTATTTTAGCCCTTAATTTCTTTTTTACACCCCACCAAGGAGACTATAGATGTCAACTGCATATAAATCAGCGATCGATTTAGTACGTGAATTAAAGCAAAAGCACGGTAACTGGCAAAATATCAGCGAAACCGATGCAGCACGTATGATGTCACAAAACCGTTTTAAAACCGGTTTAGATATCGCAAAATATACTGCAAAAATCATGCGTCAAGACATGGAAGACTATGACAATGATACGTCTCAATACACCCAGTCTTTAGGTGCGTGGCATGGTTTTGTGGCTCAGCAAACCATGTATGCTAAGAAAAAATACTTTGGTACGACCGCTAAAACTTACATCTACCTATCAGGCTGGATGGTAGCAGCCCTACGTTCTGAGTTTGGTCCTCTTCCTGACCAATCTATGCACGAAAAAACATCAGTACCTAAGCTAATCGAAGAAATCTACACTTTCTTGCGCCAAGCTGATGCTAAAGTATTGAATGATTATTTCCGTGAGCTAAACGCTGCTGAAGAAGCCGGTCAAGATACCTCAGCTATCCTAGAAAAAATCGAAAACTTTGATTCGCATGTGGTGCCAATCATTGCTGATATCGATGCAGGTTTTGGCAATGAAGAAGCAACTTACCTATTAACAAAGCAAATGATCGAAGCGGGTGCTTGTGCTATTCAGGTTGAGAACCAAGTCTCTGACGCTAAGCAGTGTGGTCACCAAGCGGGTAAAGTCACAGTACCGCACGAAGACTATATCGCTAAAATCAACGCGATTCGTTATGCTTTCTTAGAGCTTGGTGTTGAAGACGGTGTGATCGTTGCCCGTACTGACTCTGAAGGCGCATCGTTGACTCAAAAGATCCCAGTATCTCAAGAGCCAGGCGACCTTGCTTCTAAATACATCGATTTTATCGAAATGGAAGAAGTGTCTCTTGAAGAAGCAAAAGAGAACGACAGCTTGCTTAAGCACAACGGCAAACTAGTACGTCCAGTACGTTTGGCCAACGGTCTATATCAGTTCCGCGAAGAAACGAACATCGACCGCGTGGTACTTGACTGTGTAACAGCGTTAGAAAATGGTGCCGATCTATTATGGATCGAAACCCCTACTCCAGACGTAGAACACATCAAAATGATGGTTGATCGTATTAAAGAGCAGCAGCCTAAAGCGAAGCTTGTTTATAACAACAGCCCATCATTCAACTGGACGCTTAACTTCCGTAAGCAAATCATCGCTCAGTGGGAAGAAGAAGGCAAAGACATCTCTAAGTACAACAAAGATGACTTGATGAGTGCAGATTATGACGGTACTGAGTTAGATCAAGCTGCTGATGTCGCGGCTCAAAACTTCCAACGTGATGCATCACGTGAAGCTGGTGTGTTCCATCACTTAATCACGCTACCTACTTATCACACCACTGCTCTTAGCGTTCATGAACTTGCTAAAGGCTACTTCGGTGAAGAAGGTATGCTTGCTTATGCAGCTGGTGTACAACGTAAAGAGATCCGTGAAGGCATCGCTTGTGTGAAGCACCAAGCAATGGCAGGTTCTGACCTTGGCGATGACCACAAAGAGATCTTCTCAGGTGAAAATGCCCTTAAAGCTGGCGGCGGCAAGAACACAATGAACCAGTTCTAATAACCGACAGCCTGTAAATACAAGTTACAAAAAAAGCCGCTCTACGAGATGTAGAGCGGCTTTTTTATTGCGGTTTAAATAACGGTAGAATGGTAGACTAATAATTGTTAATCAAAGCCATCAGTCAGAATATTAAGGAGCCGTCATGCAAGAGATAGAGCTGAAGTTTTTAGTACCCGACTCACGATTAAAAGGGTTGATGCGCCAAGCAAAAGTTAAATCTTCACAGGTGACGCAACTGGCTGCCCACTATTACGACACACCAGATCAACAACTGGCACAAGCTGGTATTGGCCTTCGTATTCGTAAAGAGGGCGATACCTGGGTACAAACCATCAAAGCGGGCGGTGATGGTATTGCCGCCCGTTTAGAGCATAACGCCGAATTAGACAGTGAGCAGGTACAAGCGATGCTAGACAATAATGCGCTTATGCCTGATTTAACCATCTACAAAGATACTGCAATCGCCCCAGCTTTAGAGGACTTTAAGCTCAAAAAGTTAGCAAAAACACTGACACGATTGTACGTCACTGATGTAGAGCGCACCACAAGATTGCTCACAGAAGACGATCGTGATGACACTGATAACCAGATTGAGATGGCATACGATCATGGAGAGATTGTCCATGGTAATGACGACACCCAGCGAGACACGATTCAAGAGATTGAGTTTGAATTGCTGGCAGGAGATTTAGACTTTTTATTTATGACCGCCAAAACATGGTGTAAGCGCTACAAACTCTGCTTGTCTACTGTGACTAAAGCCGAACGCGGTGGCCTGCTCATCAAAAACCAAAACCACAGTCGCGCGGTTGGCGCTGACCTCAGTCATCTAAACATCAATAAAAAAACCAGCATGCCCGCCTTTGTACGGGCAGCAGTACATAACTGTTTGTTACAAATACTACCGAACAGCAGTGCTATCGTAGCCGGTAGCATGGACAATGAGCACGTTTTACAACTGCATAACGGTATCAATCGTTTGCGTACTGCCATAACGGCGTTTGCTAGTTTCTCTGACGAGATCAATCCTGACTGGCAGCCGATACTTAAGCAAACCGCCACATTACTTAGCGATCATAGAGAACTGACTCATTTGGCAGATCATATCGAGCCTCAGCTACAGGAGCTAGGCTCGCCTGTAGTCGACTGGACAACCGATATCGATGCGCTCAAAATTAAGCCCGTAGACGTGGCACGCGCCAATGACTTTCAGCTCACTTTACTAGAGCTGATCGCCTTTACCATGAGTGACCCAAGCCTTGAACCCCAAGCTGATAAGCCCGCCATTGACAAGCTCACCAAGGTTCTGTCCAAGCAGCATAAAAAATTACTCAAAGTCGATAAGACATTGGTTGATGAAAGCAATGCTGAGTGTGCTGAGCCTGATAGCACTGACACACAAAACATTGATGCAGAAGACAATGATGAGGCGCAAGCCCAATATCAGTTGCGCTGTCATATAGAAGAGTTACGCCATATCAGTGAGTTTGCTGCGCCCTTATTTCATAAAAAAGGCTCTAAAAAGACAATCAAACGCTGGCTAAAACGTTTGATAAAAGCGCAAAAGGCGTTAGATCGGGGTCATGCTCACACGCAATACCAACAGCATTATCAACTAAAATCAGCATCAGAGTCTAATGCTTTATATGGTGCGGGTTGGTTTGCGGCAAAACAAGAAAAAGACCCTAAACGCATCGAAAAACGCTTAGACAAAGTGAGAAACGCCTCGATATTTTGGTAAGTATCCTTAAAAACAATCATCAAAACATCGCATAAAAAAGACAGCTCGCTTTATAAGGGCTGTCTTTTTTTTAGCTTAACAGTTGTTTTTTAGTGCTAAGTCATTAGCTACCCAAACCGAGTACTTTCATGCGCTCACTAACAAGCTGATAGCTTTTTTCTCCAGCAGGCTCACCAATACTGCCAAATGGCATTTGTGCAACCAACTCCCAGCTCTCTGGAATAGCAAAAGCCGCCGCTGCCTCTTCATCGACAAGCGGATTGTAGTGCTGTAGATTGGCGCCGACATTTAATGTGCGTAGCTCTGTCCACATCGCGTACTGATGCATCGCTGAGGTGTGCTGGGCCCAAACAGGGAATTTATCGGCATATAGGGCAAACTTTTCCTGTAGCGACTTAGTCACATTTTTATCTTCATAAAACAGTATCGTGCCAGCCGCGGCACGAAAGCCATCCAGTTTTTGTTTGCTACTAGAAAAATCACCATCACCCACCGCCTCACGTAGCTTTTCTTCTGTGATGTCCCACAACTGCTGATGTTGCTCCCCAAACAACACCACTAAGCGCGACGACTGTGAGTTAAAGGCTGAAGGAGTATGCAATAAAACCCGTTCTGCCATATTTACAATCGCTTGCGGCTCTACTGGTAAGTCGCTGCCTAAGTCATAGATAGAACGGCGCTCATCAAAGGCTTGCTGTAAGGTGACCAGACTTTCTGTAGACATTATTATTATCCTTATGGTTATAGTTATAATTATGATGACTCATCACTATGATAGAACAGAAACTGAGTAAACAATGTTCCCCATAACGCATCCATCACTAATGATTAAGTACAATCTTATTATATCCACACGTTTAATGAAAACTTCACCATATTAAGTAGGTTTTATTCATAAATTTGTAAAACGATCTTATCTTATACCACTCAATTAGTGATGATCGTTCAATAAAAACTAACCAGCAACGATCGTGACTGGCGTCCCTTCTTCAACTTGCTCAAACAGCTCAATAATATCTGTATTACGCATACGCACGCAGCCATGTGAGAGCGGCACACCCATTGGCTCGCTGTCTGGTGTCCCATGAATATAGATATAGCGCTGATAAGTGTCGCAGCTACCCTGACTGTTACTGCCTGTGTTAATCCCTTTTTCCAGACCCCTTAACCATAAAATACGGCTCAGTATCCAGTCGCGCTCAGGATGCTGCGCACCAAGAGCCGCGCTATATCTCTCCCCAGTCGGCTCGCGTCCCACAAACACGGCGTTTATAGGAGAGCGACCGCCTATTTTTTCTGCAATGATATGTTGTCCAAGCGGCGTACAACCGCTATCTTGCTGTCCACCAATCCCGTTTTTAGCAGTAGACACTGAGTATTTAGTCACTTCGGTTTGTTGCTGATATATCGTCAACGTCTGCTCAGCAATGTTAATAACTAACTGCTTATCGGTTTTCTGGATATTTTTCATAAGACTTCCCACGGTGGTTCACAGTACGGCGAATAGCATTATCAAGCAAAATGATAGAAAATTTCTATTATTAAGGGATTGTGTCAAGGCATTTGCCCCCGTAAGATAGGGGCACACTTTTTGATGCTAGCAGATTATGACGACTATTTCACCGACACGTGTGTCGATGTATGATTTTCTATATCAAGATACTATACCTATGCTGTCCCTGTTGGCAGATGCCGCCCAGCTATCATTACCACAAGCGCGATTAGCGATGGACGCCAGCTTACAGGCCATTATTAGTGCGCTTCTTTCTTATCATCAGCACCATCAAGGGCAAGCGGTCAGCAAAAAACTGTTTGGGCGTAGCGCGGTCAAAGAGCTACGCCAGTATAATTCTATGAATTTTGCGACGATCAACGCGACGTTGTATCATCGCCATGATGCCGCGGACGCCATATTTCATGACAGTGCGCGTGTGATCAAAGCGTGCGATCATATTGCCACAAAAATCGACGTACCAGCGCAAAAAATCCAAATTTTACTAACTGCTTTATGCGTGATCGTACTACGCGAACTGGCGATCTTAGCAGAATACAGTCAACTTGACAGTGATGAGATTAATAAGTGGTTTGCCTTACAACCACAATTTTTATCGGCAGCACGCTTTACAGCAGAGCAGACGCAAGCGGTGTCTACCATATTACCAGACAATGAGAACGGGAATGACAACGGGTCTGCCGCCCTAGCAGCGTCTGTAGAAAACAACGCAGAGAATGCCGCAGAGCATAAACCATTAAACGCTGAGCCGCCATTAATCACCCCGCCACCTTTTGACCCTTACTGGTATGAGCTGACCTCATATCAGCCTAAAAAACAGGACCCCGTCCAAGACATGCAGATGGCAACTGGTAATTATTTAAAAGCCATCGGACGCTCACCTGATAACTTACCGCAAGGACGCCATAATGACACGTTAGTGTTTGCAGAAATGCGCGCCATTACGTTACCACATCAACGCTGGTTGCTGCAGCTTGCCAAAATATCTGATATCTATTTAAGTCGCAATCGACTACGGGTGAACTCTGAACCTGCCAATCCACCAAAACCACCTTTGGTTAGTTTGGGGTTGATCGGTGGTAATAGCGACAACACCCCCACCACGATTAGTGAGAAACCGATTGAATACGAGGCAACAACGCCTCTCTGGAAAAACCCCGTTATACTCATCATTATTCTGGTCATCGGTGTACTGGGTGCCCTCGCTACCCTTAAATACCAAACGCAAAGATCTGATGGTGTTATTCTGGCAACAGAAGAAGTATTGGAGCAAGACGCTATCAATGAGCGTGAGCAGCAAGATGTTGCTATTGTCAGGGTAGACGAAGACGAACCTGACAGTGAAGCTGCCGTAAAAGACCACTAGAAAAGAGTGGCAATCCATCATTTGTGCGTAAAAACTGCCTTGATAAAAGCCTAATCGCCATAAAAAAACAGAGGCACTATATCAATAGTGCCTCTGTGTCTTATATAAGTATTAGCGCTTTATGGACCACTAAGCCGTGACAAACTTACTTTGATAAGTCGCGACCACGGCTCGCTTCGATCGCCAGACGTAGACCGTTTAGACGGATAAAGCCTTCTGCGTCTTTTTGATCGTAAGCGCCCGCATCGTCTTCAAAAGTCGCGATCTTTTCGTCAAACAACGAGTCATCTGACTTACGACCGACTACGCTTACGCTGCCTTTATAGAGCTTCACACGTACTGTTCCGTTGACGTACTCTTGCGACTTGTCAATCAATGCCTGTAGCATCATACGCTCAGGGCTGAACCAGTAGCCGTTGTAGATGATTTTTGCATAGCGTGGCATAAGCTCATCTTTTAAATGCGCAGCTTCACGATCTAATGTCAATGACTCAATACCGCGATGTGCTTTGAGCATGATGGTGCCAGCTGGCGTCTCGTAGCAGCCACGTGACTTCATACCGACGTAACGGTTTTCAACGATATCCAAACGACCAATACCGTGCTTACCGCCGATTTCGTTTAACTTAATCATGACTTCATAAGGCTTTAGCGCCTCACCATCGATAGCAACGATGTCACCTTTTTTGTACTCTAGTTCTAGATACTGCGCTTCATCAGGCGCGTCTTCTGGGCTGACAGACCAGCGCCACATGTCTTCTTCTGCTTCGGCATATGGATCTTCTAAAATACCACCTTCATAAGAGATGTGTAGAAGGTTGGCATCCATTGAGTAAGGAGATTTTTTTGTATTGCCCGCATAGTCAATCGCAATATCGTGCTCTTTGGCATATTGCATTAAGCTTTCACGGCTCGATAAGTCCCATTCGCGCCAAGGAGCAATTGTCACAACATCTGGTGACAAGGCAACAGCGCCCAGCTCAAAACGTACTTGATCGTTCCCTTTACCGGTCGCACCATGGCTGATGGCATCGGCATTGTGCTCTTTTGCAATCTCAACCAAACGCTTAGCAATCAACGGCCGCGCGATAGAAGTGCCTAGTAAATACTCACCTTCATAGATGGCATTGGCACGGAACATGGGAAATACGTAATCACGCGCAAATTCTTCACGTAAGTCTTCGATGTAGATATTTTTAATACCCATGGCCTTAGCCTTCGCGCGTGCTGGCTCAACTTCTTCACCCTGACCGATGTCCGCGGTAAAGGTAATCACTTCTGCATCGTAGGTTTCTTGCAGCCATTTAGCAATGATGGAGGTATCGAGGCCACCTGAATATGCCAATACGATTTTATTAATATTTTTTGGATCAAGTTGAGCCATGAATAACTCCTATTATGAAATGTAGTTTTAGTGAAAGCGCTAAGATTCAAACAAAAGATAAATTACTTGCTCAGTGTACATCATATTTACTATAGGCAAAAGTGCCACTGCTATAAGGCGCGAGCTTTTGGCCTAACTTTTGCGTTAGCGCACTATAACCATCTGTCTTTAAGGGCTGTTTAATGCAATAAAGTTAAAAAAGTCATTTATGAATTATGTGTCGATAGTGAGCGGCATATTTAGTCAAGTAGGCAAATCTGTTATGATAAGCACACACCACCCCTCCCCTTTATCCCCATATATGACGACACAGAGCGCTACGACATTATGACTGATTCGATTAGAGAATTGACCCTCCTTCAGCCAGACGATTGGCACATTCATCTGCGTGACGGCAAAGCGTTGAGCACGACCGTACCTCACGCTGCAAGCAGCTTTAACCGTGTCATTTGCATGCCAAACTTAGTGCCACCAGTTAAGCATGTCGATGACGCGCTTGCCTATCGTGCCCGTATCGTAGAACAGCTACAGGCCAGTGATCTGAGTGCTGAGCGAAAAGCCGCCTTTGATCCGCGTATGACCTTATATTTAACAGACCACACCAGCGTACAAGATATTGAAATGGCCGCGCGGTCAGGTATCGTCCAAGCAGTCAAGCTCTATCCTGCGGGAGCAACCACCAACTCTGCTGATGGCGTCACCGATATCAATGCTTGCGTCGATGTTTTTGAAGCGCTAGAAAAATACAATTTGCCCTTATTACTCCATGGCGAAGTCACTCAAGATCATGTAGATATTTTCGACCGTGAGAAACGTTTTTTAGATGAGGTATTGGCACAAATTATTGTCAAATTCCCAACGTTAAAAATCGTCATGGAACACATTACCACCAGTGATGCAGCAGATTTTGTCTTGGCCCAAGGCAACCAAATTGCAGCCACCATTACGCCGCAACATCTCATGTTTAACCGCAACCATCTATTGGTCGGTGGCATCAAACCACATTTTTATTGCTTACCTATCTTAAAGCGTGAAAGCCATCAAAGAGTGTTATTAGACGTCGCGACCAGTGGCAACCCAAAGTTCTTCTTAGGCACTGACTCTGCTCCGCATGCGACGGATAAAAAAGAAGCGGCTTGCGGCTGTGCAGGCTGCTATAGCGCTGCCACTGCCTTACCACTATACGCCACCGCTTTTGATAGTGTCGGCAAAATAGACAAACTAGAGGGCTTTGCCAGCCGTTTCGGCGCCCAGTTTTATGGCCTACCAGTCAATGAGAGTACGATTACTCTGGTCAACACGCCTATGCACGTGCCAGCAGACTATCCTTATTTTGATGGTGGACGACTCACACCGCTGATGGCTGGTGAGATGTTGCCTTGGTCTCTTAAAGCGTAACGCTGACTAAGTAAGACTGCCCACACTTAATCCTATGATATAAATGACGCCTGATAGCAAACGGTGTGACTTACATCATAGGATGATTCTTATGTAATTCAATATAACAGTACGACTGATAAAAGCGATTTAACCTGATATGACCATTCAAAATGACGCCACCCTATCTGACGATAACTCAGCAAGTAATTTAGACAACCCCTTAGACAATAGTCTCAAGGTTGCTGCAAGCAGTCATACAGAAGAGACGGCAGCAGCAGAACAAGTGCCAATGAGCTTAAAAGACCGTTTTCGTAAGTTTTTGCCTGTCGTCGTGGATGTTGAGACGGCAGGTTTTAATGCGCAAACGGATGCCCTATTAGAAATCGCTTGTATTCCGGTGCTCCTTAATGAGCAAGGTGTCTTTTATCCAGGTGAGGCCTTTAATGCGCATATAGAGCCTTTTGAAGGCGCAAATTTAGAACCAAGCGCGCTTGCCTTTACGGGTATCGATCCTAAAAACCCACTGCGTAAAGCGATTGCCGAAGATGAAAAAACAGCCCTACGCCGTATTTTTAAGGGCTTAAAAGAAGTGCGCCGTGCTGAAGACTGCCGTCAGTGCGTTTTAATTGGACACAATGCCCATTTTGATTTGGCATTTTTAAATGCGGCGGTGCTACGTACCAACAGCAAAAACCACAACCCTTTTCATAATTTTTCAGTATTTGATACCGTGACCTTATCAGCATTAGCGTTTGGCCAGACAGTGTTGGCACGTGCTTGTAAGGCAGCGGGGCTAGATTTCGATGGTAAAGATGCCCATTCTGCTCTGTATGACACGCAAAAAACTGCCGAACTGTTTTGTCACATTTTAAATCACTACCCTATGCTAACGAATGCGATGCATGCTGAGCAAACCAAAGAAGAAACGGTCGATAGTGAGAGTAAATAAGTCACTTATCACACATCATATGTTGCTAACCTTTCATAATAGTGCTATTTGTAATACTTGATGACTTTAACATCTTAGTGTTGCAATCAATAGGGATATGATTGACGTCAGCATAAGCAGGTAAGCCTCTTGTCCAAGCGTTGAATAAGCGATTTGGACCAATAGCTCAAAGGTCAGGACGAGTGGTTGACCAGTAAAAATCTACGTTAAAACGATGTCGTTGTACCCTACAGATGGTTTCAGTTGCCCACACTGCCTTGATAGCGAAAGCTCTTATGCTATCGAGGCTGAATAGGAGGGACTTTATCATGGATCCACAGCTCAAATTATGGGGTACTATTCTCGGTTATATGCTGCTTGCGTTGACCATTAGCGCTTGTACTTCTTTATGGATTCGGCACCATTTAAAGCGTAATGACTTGCATCCTCGCCGTGCCATCAAAAAAAGATATTTAATTTTAAAAAGAAGAAGAAAAAGGCTTGACAGAAAACGTGGACGCTATTAGAATACGCACCACTTCAGCATAAATGGTGAAAGCAGTTGAAGTGTTGTTACTAGTCCCCATCGTCTAGAGGCCTAGGACACCGCCCTTTCACGGCGGTAACGGGGGTTCGAATCCCCCTGGGGACGCCACTATTTGGCGTCACTTATTAGCAAGTTTGCAGCAAAGCATTCAATAAGACTAATAAGCGTACCACCAAAAAGCCCAATCACAACGTAGCGTGATTGGGCTTTTTTATGCCTGTTTGTTTCTACTCTCTCAGTACCTCTCTTAGCACCGCCGGCCTTAGTAGCTCTAGCGTCTAACGGTTTACTATACATCACCCCTAAGATGACGTAACTGTAGTTATCCAAATAAAAAAGCCAGCACAGATTGCTGACTTTTACGATCGAATACGATTTATACAACAACCATTTTTACTTTATAGCAGCAACCAGAGTAACGCTAATACAATTAAGCCACCGAGTATGGTCTGTATTAAGAAGAAGGCCTGATGTTGCCCTACTACCTTACCCAACGTTATACCTAACGTATTGTACTTTATAGGCTGCGTATCCGTATCTCCGCTTCTGACTTGTTCTTCGTAATAGCCTTGCAAAATGTCTAAAAACTGCTGACATTCATTAGTGTCCCAACGATCGGGCTTAAATGGCATAAATGATTTAAGCTTAGGCTCATTAATCATCCAACGTTCAAGCGTAATAGAGCGTAGTGACCAACCGGCAAAACGGCGTTCTGCCAGTGCTGAAAAATCTAATATTTGTAAGTCCTTGTGTCGATCATCTACCAACAAGCGATTCTTAAGATTGGTCAACGCTTGCTCAGTACCTTCCACACATTGTAAGAAGTAGCCATTGCCGTAGCAAAGAATACCAGTAATATTATCCACTTTGTTATGCTTAATGGCGACTTCTGCGATGTCGTTAAGCGTGCTGGAATTTGAAAGACCAGTCGAAGTAATATGGCTCAGATACACAAGCTGGCAGAGATCTGGCGTTACTGGGTTTGTAGAATCATTGATTGTTGACAATCAGCTTCTCCCTATTATTAGGTAAATGTAGCTAAAACAACCATACTAACTTTAGAAAAAAACATAGAGACAAAACCTTTGATCACATCAACTTGGCTTGTATATTATTGATTTTATAAATGTTTATATTAATTGTATTAAGTTGGTTACATCATATGCTAGTTCAGTCATCAAAGCAACATATGTTTATCTTAATTGATTTATTAATCGTACTAAATGGTCGGTCAGATAGCCATATGTGTGAGCTGGCATACCGTTGGAGCAGCAGTAATAGGGTGAAGGGAAAGTACAATACAGTAGAAAAACTAGGATTGAGCAGCAAGAATCGCTGTTAGGAGTACCGCGTCATCGGGATAAGTCAGCTTAATGTTTTGGCGACTACCCGTCACTAAGCGAATCGGCAGACTTAAGTGTTCAAAAGCACTGGCTTCATCGGTAATACTAAGTTGCTGCTTAGCCACTTGCATGAGTACTTGTCTTAACTGTCCTAGTCGGAACACTTGCGGCGTTTGCGCTTGCCACGTGTGCGTGCGGTCGATGGTTTGTTTGATATAAGAGGATGGAGTCTGCTCTATATGATCATGTATAAGCTCAGATTGCGGACTGGGCGGTGTGTAGGAGAGTTTTAGGGTATCAGCTACTGGTGTCGCTAAGATAGCGCCATACGGTTCTGTCATTGCCGCTTCAACGACTCGATCAATATCACAACTAGGCACGGCAGGACGCGCAGCATCATGAATCAGTACTAAAGCTGAGTCAGCAGCGCCTGTACGACTAATGGCCGCGACTCCTGCTTGTACAGATTGCCAACGCTCGGTACCGCCCGTGGCATACGCTACAGGAATCGCAAAATCGAGCGTCTGCGCCGTACGATCATCTGCTGCCACGACCAATAGGCATTGATCGATATAAGCACTACGAGCCAGCCTTGCCACGCTATGCTGTAGCAATGTCTGCCCTTGCAGCATGGTATATTGCTTGGCAATAGACGCCCCAAAACGACTGCCGCGACCAGCAGCAACAATCATGGCATGGACGGTAGGCGTGGTGTTCATAAGGCAATTTTCATTAATACTCATGGTTTGATCCCATGACAATATGGATAGTCTAGTTGGAGAGAAATGATGGGTAAAATAAATGGAAGCTTACAGATAAGCGCAGGCATGAATATCAATAACGGCTCATGACCATGAAAAGAGAGGTTAATAACGACTGTGGGTGGTAGGAGCCGTAGACACTTGGACGAAAGTTTCGTTTGGCTTTATCAAACCTAAGTCTAAACGGGCATGCTCTTCTACAGCCTCAAGACCATTTTTTAAGTCATGCACATCGGTGCGTAACAAGTTATTGGCGGTCACTTGGTTCCCATTTAGGCGTTGTTGCTCTTCGATTTGAGACAGCAATTTATTGTGCTCAAAGCGCCCATTTTCACCCAGCCAATACTGATACTGTAGTCCTAAGAGGACAGCGACGGCTAAAGCGAGAAGTATAAATTGGCTAAAGTATTTCATAAAAGGATAACGCCAAACGGTAGAGACAATAAAATAAAAACCAGCTAAGCAATACATAAACGTCAATGCTTACATATTGCTTAGCGTAGGCTACAAGCTTCGCTTATTAACCACGTAAACCGATGAACTCTTCACGACCACGATAGCTGGCACGTACTTGCTGCTCGATACGTAGCAACTGATTGTATTTTGCAACGCGATCTGAGCGGCATAATGAGCCTGTTTTAATCTGACCGGCCGCAGTACCAACCGCCAAGTCTGCAATGGTGCTGTCTTCAGTTTCGCCTGAACGATGCGAGATAATGGTCGCATAACCATTTTTCTTCGCAAGATAAATCGCATCTAGCGTTTCTGACAGGGTGCCAATCTGATTGAATTTAATCAAAATCGCATTGGCAATGTGCTTATCAATCCCTTCTTGCAAGATCGTAGGATTGGTTACAAATAAATCATCGCCGACCAATTGGACTTTATCACCAATCTGCTCGGTCAAATACTTCCAGCCATCCCAGTCTGATTCATCAAGACCATCTTCGATAGAAATAATAGGATATTGACGCGCCAAACCTACCAAATAATCTGAGAACCCTTGGCTATCAAACGCTTTATTGCCTTCGCCTGCCAACACATACTGACCGTTTTTGTAAAATTCGCTCGCCGCACAATCTAACGCCAAATGGATATCTTCGCCTGCTTTGTAACCGACTTGCTCAATCGCTTGCATGATGACGGTGATCGCTTCTTCGTTGCTGCGTAGGTTTGGTGCAAAGCCACCTTCATCCCCCACTGCTGTGTTCAAGCCTTGTGATTTTAAAACAGACTTTAAGCTGTGGAAAATCTCCGTGCCCGCTCTTAGGGCTTCTGAAAAGCTTGTGAAGCCCACGGGTTCAATCATGAATTCTTGGATATCAACCGTATTATCCGCGTGCTCGCCACCGTTTAAAATGTTCATCATTGGCACAGGCATCGTCAGCGACGTTTGGTTGCGCAAGTTAGCAATGTACTGATGTAGGGGCAAACTCTGTGATTTAGCAGCAGCTTTGGCAGTCGCGAGAGACACCGCTAGCATGGCATTAGCGCCAAGGCTGTCTTTATTCTCTGTTCCATCAAGTGCAATCATAGCGTCATCGATGCCTTGCTGCTCAGTGACGTCTTTGTCCATGAGCGCACTGCGAATCTGGCTATTAACATTGGCAACGGCTTTTTTGACCCCTTTACCCATGTAGCGATCTTTATCGCCATCACGTAGCTCAAGCGCCTCACGTGAGCCAGTTGACGCGCCACTTGGTGCAGCAGCACGGCCAATCGTGCCATCAGCGAGGATAACATCGGCTTCGATCGTTGGGTTACCGCGCGAGTCGAGAATCTCACGAGCGCGGATGTCTTTAATTGCGGTGACGTTGTTGGTTTCTTCAGCGTACATAATGTCTGTTAATTCCTTTGGTCATGCCAAGTTTGTGGGATAAATAACGGCAACTAGAATACAAAAAAGATAAAGCAAACTATCGTATAACACCTGTGCCCAAAACCGCTTTTTACATTTGTAAAATGGGCGAATTTTGCGCACCATGGGAGGTCTATTTCGTATATTGACAGCTCGCTATAATGCTTGGCATCATAGCATATTTTTTGTCAAACTGCCCTTATCTTACTCTGACTTGCGGCCATAATTTCAAACATAATCATCAACGACAAAGCGCAATAATAGTCGCTATCGTCTCGTTTTAGGTCGCACTGATCTTAAAAGCGATGAGCATTATACTTTGGAAGTACGGTCAGTATTAATATGAGAGGCCGTTACGGTATTGTCTAACGCCACCTCTGTCTTAAACCGCGTTAAACGCAGGGCATTCATCAATACTGAAATGGAGCTGAGCGCCATCGCAGCGGCGGCAATCATAGGATTTAAAAAGCCCAAGGCGGCAAGCGGAATACCAAGGCAGTTATAAATAAAGGCAAAAAACAGATTTTGTTTGATGTTGCGTAGGGTTGCTTGCGCAATTTTTTGCGCCGCATCGATATGCATTAGTGACTCACCCATCAAGCGAGCAGAAGCACTGTGCTGTGCCACATCAGTGCCTTCGAACATTGCAAAGCTGGCGTCTGCGGTTGCCATCGCTGGCGCATCATTAACCCCGTCTCCTGCCATCGCCACTTTATGACCTGCCGTTTGTAATAAAGCAATTTGACTGGCTTTATCCCGCGGACTCATTTTTCCATACGCTTGTTTGATCCCTAGCTGTCCTGCCACATGGTCGACGACCGACTGTTTGTCACCGCTCATTAAAATGACCTTTATACCAGCCTCTTGTAGGGCGGTAATGGCTTGCGGCGTATCCGCCTTTAAATCATCAGCCAGAGCAAACGCACCCAGCGCTTCATCATTCACGCTAATCGCAACGGTACTGGCAATTTGCCATACTTTTGGCATAAACTTTGGCAAGATCAAGTTAGCAAACTCTGCTGTACCGACTTTTATCAGCCCCAGCCCTTCTATATTTGCTTGAATACCCGCGCCTTTCACCACGCTAATGTCGCTCACGTTTAACAGCGGCAAGTGACGCTCTGCGGCCGCATTGATGAGCGCAGTGGCTAGTGGATGGCTGGCGTGCGCCTCGACACTGGCGGCAATCTGTAAAACATCATCGACCGCCAAGGACTTATCAACCATGACATGATCGACAATAGAGGGTTTACCGACAGTCAAAGTACCTGTTTTATCAAGTACGACCGTATCGATGTTACCTGCGGCTTCAAGACTTTGCGCGTCCTTAAACCAAACGCCATGGCGCGCCGCCACACCCATACCAGCCATGATCGCCGCTGGCGTGGCCAAACCAAGCGCACATGGACAAGCAATGACCAGTACAGACACTGCATGCATCAAGGCGGTATCAACCATGCCTGTCAGCCACCATGTCACGGCAAAAGTCACCAGAGCAATGGCAACGACCACGGGGACAAAGACAGCCGTTACTCTATCCGCAAGACGTGCCAAATTCGCTTTTGAGCCTTGAGCGTCACTCAGCGCTTGTACCATATCACCAAGCTTGGTATCGCTACCTTTGGCACTGACACGGTATAATAGGCTGCCATTTTCTACCAAAGCCCCTGCCAACAAGCCATCGCCCCCTTCTTTTTTTAGTGGCACGGACTCACCCGTTAAATGACTCTCCACGCACCAGCCGCTACCGTCAATCACTGTCCCATCGGTTGCAACACGGCTGCCTTGCTTTGCGCGCAAAATATCACCCACTTGTACATCTTTAAGGGCAACATTATGAAAGTCACCGTTTGGTTGCTGCTGCTCAACCTCATCGGGGGTCAATGACAACAGCAAATCAATGCTGTTTAAACTGTGCTTTTTGGTGCGTTCTTCCAGATATTTACCAGTGCGCACAAAAGCAATGACCATCACACCTGCTTCAAAATACACAGCTGGGCTGTTACTCACCCCATGACCGCCAGCATGACTGTTTTGCAGCAAACTGTTTAAGCTGCCATCGCCATGAGTCAGCCACAAGTAGGTTGAATAAGCCCAAATCGTCACCGTGCCAATGACGACCAGCACATCCATATTGGCAAGGCCGCCTTTGATGGACGCCCAAGCGCTTTTATAGAACGGCAAGGCAAAGCCAAACTGTACAATCGTCGCTAAGACAAACTGTATCCAAATAGGCGGCATCCACGCCATACCCTGACCGATAAGCATGCCCGCCATACCGACTAAAAATGGCAGTAAACAAATCCACAAACCAATCAATCGCCATGGGTATTGGGTGGCTGTGTCTTCATCCGTCTGTGAAAACAGACTATCGGCTGCCTGCAAATTGGCAACAAAACCCGTTTTGTTCACCCATTCTGTGATCTGCTCTGGTGTCGTCTGCGCCGGATCATAGTCCACATTGGCGGTCTCTCCTGCAAAGTTCACATTCACGTCATACACTGAAGGCTTTTTATTAAGTACCTTCTCAATACGTGACGCACAAGCTTGACAGCTCATACCATCGATCGCCAGCTGTAGATGCGCTCGCTGCGGTGTCAGTTGCGTACTGGATTGAATATCAGTGTCGACATCGTAGGGGTTAGGGTTGTCGGTACGGGTAGAATCATTCATAAAGAGCACTCGCCATAGCATTTATAAATTGGTATGGATATAAAAATATCAGTGGATGGAGGAGTCTAAATCAACAAGTGGCTCACGCTAAATTTAGTGTTTGTTTTTTTAATTATGTAGGCCGAGTTGAGCAGTCACAAGCAGACAACGCTAATTGTTACTAATTTTTAACCACTAAAAAACCAGCCATGATAGCTGGTTTTTTAAGTGAACGACACAATCTACGAATTAGCCACTGTGGCATCAAATCCAGCGTCATCGATTGCAGAAGCAATGGCCTCTATACTGGTCTTGCTATCATCGAAAGTCACTGTCGCTAGCTTATCAGCCAGATCAACCGTGATCGTGTCTATGCCGTCAATATCAGCAGTAGCAGTATGGACGCTTGCCACACAGCCCCCGCAAGTCATGCCGTCAATTTGAATAATACGTGTTTGGCTTGCCATGTCAGGCTCCTTATTTTTATGAATACATAAACTGCTTTTATAATAGGCTTTTACAGACCTATTAAAAAAGCACTAAACTAGCATAAGCCGAATTGCCATCAACAACAAGGCTATTTGGTTGTTCATTTATTAAGAAAACCCAACTTAGCAGACTCTGACAACCCTATTTAATTATCATAACGTGGGTTTTGCGGGGCATCGATAGGAAACGGTTGGGTCACATAATCAACCATACTAATCGCCGCCGTCAAAGCATGAATACTGGTATCTGTATCATCATAGCTTACGGTAGCGATATTACTCGCTTTATCTAGCTCAATAGCCGTCACGCCTGAGATATTTTTCAACGCCGTCATGATGCTATCGATCCCTTCGGCATCATCAATGTTTTCGATACTTACCTGCGCCATTCGCATCGCCATCGTTTTCTCCTAGTATCATTTAGTATCATGAACGGTATTAATGAGTATCGAGTACCTCAAAACCCTTGACCAAATCATCTATCTGCTTAAGCTGACGCAAAAACGGCTCTAACTGGCTCATTCTCAAGGCACAGGGACCATCGCATTTTGCCGCTTCTGGATTTGGATGCGCCTCTAAAAACAGTCCGGCCAATCCAGTTGCCATACCCGCACGTGCCAGCGTGGTAATTTGCTCTCGGCGTCCCCCCGCACTATCACTACGTGCCCCTGGTTGCTGCAGGCTATGCGTCACATCAAAGAAGACAGGGATATTCATTTGCTTCATCGTATCAAAGCCAAGCATATCCACCACAAGGTTATTATAGCCAAAGGCACTACCGCGCTCACAAAGTATGAGTTTATCGTTACCACCTTCAAGGCATTTATTGACGATATGGCGCATCTCATGTGGCGCTAAGAACTGGGCTTTTTTGATATTAATAATCGCATCCGTCTTAGCCATCGCATGCACCAAATCCGTCTGACGGGATAAAAACGCAGGCAGCTGGATAATATCGGCAACTTCAGCGACTGGTGCTGCTTGATGAGGCTCATGTACGTCTGTAATAATCGGTACTTGGTATTTCTCTTTGACTTGTCCGAGCCAATCGATACCTTGCGCGAGTCCAGGGCCACGATAAGAGTGCAAGCTTGAGCGATTGGCCTTGTCAAAGCTGGCTTTAAACACATAACCGATACCCAAGCGTTGACATATCTCAACGTATTGCTCGGCAATCTCGAACGCGAGCTCTTTGGACTCTAAGACATTCATACCGCCGAACAACACAAATGGCTGATCATTACCAATGTTGATGATTTTATGATCAGGCGTCTTAAGCGCAATGTGTGACTGTGCTGTCAATAAGTTTTCCATTCAGCCGTTTTCCTCTTTATTGTTATCAATGGTTCTATCTTATATTGTAACCGATAGCGCCGTTAAAAAAAGTGTTCAAGCGTAATTCCCTACCGTCAGTGGCTATAAAGCGATCAATCACAAGCGTTACCACACGTGAACGACCGTACCCCACCCTAAATACGGGCTAAAAAAAAGACCGATCCGAAGATCAGTCTTTTTTAGGATAGACAGAATGATATTATTTCAATGACTACTTGGCTTCGCTAAAGTTTTTCGCCGCTTTTACAAAGCTATTAAACAGTGGGTGACCACCGCGTGGAGAGCTAGTAAATTCAGGATGGAACTGTACTGCAATAAACCATGGATGCGCGCTAATCTCAACCGACTCTACCAGATGCTGCTTAGCAGAATAACCAGATATCGCCATACCTGCTTGCTCTAATGGCTCGATATAGCGGTTATTCATCTCATAACGATGGCGATGACGCTCAGTAATATTAACTGCGCCATAGATCTGGGCAAGCTTGCTACCAGCGACCAATTCGGCTTGCTGTGCACCTAGACGCATGGTACCGCCAAGGTCAGAGTCATCACTACGAATCTGTAGCTCACCGCGCTCATCTAACCATTCAGTGATGAGGCCAATGATAGGCTCTGCCGTTTTGCGATCAAACTCAGAAGAGTTGGCATTAATTTGAAGTACGTTACGCGCGTACTCAATCACGGCCAGCTGCATACCAAGGCAGATACCCAAATACGGCACATGGTTTTCACGCGCATAAGTAATGGCTTTTATTTTGCCATTAGTGCCGCGCTCACCAAAACCGCCCGGCACTAAAATCGCATCGGCATCGCTCAGACGGGCAAATAACTGCTTATCGCTTTCTAAAAGCTCGGCATCAATGTAGTCGATTTTGACGTCGGCTTTATGCGTGATACCTGCATGCAGCAACGCTTCATTGATAGACTTATAGGCGTCAGGCAGCTCGACATACTTACCGACCATCGCAACAGTAAGCGTTGCTTCAGGATTAAGCTGAGCTTCCACCACTTTGTCCCAATCACTCAAATCGGCTTCTGGCACATCAAGGCCAAAACGCTCACAGATCAAATCATCAAGGTCTTGCTCATGCAGCGTACGGGGTATTTGATAAATGCTTTGCGCATCTTCACACATAATGACCGCACGCTCTTCAACGTTGGTGAACAGCGCAATCTTACGACGATTGTCTTGTGAGATATGATGATCAGAGCGGCAGATTAAAATATCAGGCTGCAAACCGATAGACCGCAGCTCTTTTACCGAATGCTGTGTTGGTTTGGTTTTGGTCTCACCCGCACTCGCGATGTAAGGCACTAGCGTCAAATGCATGAGCATGGCTCTATTGCGGCCAAGCTCTACTTGCATCTGACGCACTGCTTCCATAAAAGGAAGGGATTCGATATCACCAACCGTGCCGCCAATCTCGATAATAGCGATGTCGTAACCTTCGCCACTGGCCAAAATTTTGCTTTTGATCTCATCAGTGATATGCGGAATCACCTGTACCGTACCGCCCAAATATTCACCGCGGCGCTCTTTATTCAAAACGTTCTGATAGATACGGCCACTGGTAAAGTTATTGCTCTTACTCATCTTAGAGTGGCGTAAGAAGCGCTCATAGTAGCCTAAATCCAAATCGGTCTCAGCGCCATCTTCGGTGACGAACACTTCGCCATGTTGAAATGGGCTCATCGTACCTGGATCGACGTTGATATACGGATCCATTTTGGTCATCGTCACGCTCACGCCGCGTGCTTCAAGCACTGCTGCAAGAGAGGCTGCGGTAATACCTTTTCCTAGTGAGGACACTACCCCACCGGTCACAAATATAAACTTGGTCATAGTACTCTGTCGGTAATTGGTAAAGAAGGATTTTACTAAAAATACGCCACAAAATATAGGGCAAAAGCGCAAACTCTTTAAAACACTCAGTTTTTAACGCTTAATTGTCATAAGTGCGTAATCATCGTAAATACGTAGCTATTATAACCCACTGCGGCTTTAAAAAGGTCACAACAAAAAAACTCACCCCGAAGGATGAGTTTTTTATAATACGTTTTCTAATGTTTAGATTAGAATTTGTATTCTAGACCAGCACCGACCACGAAGACGCTAGCATCACCACGCGCTCTGACAAGAATATCTTTATCACCGTCATCTTGACCAGCAATGAAAAGATCATTTTTTAAGTCTGCAGTGTTATTACCGACATAAGCATGTGCAATTATATTCTTTCTAAAGCTATATTTACCGCCTACGACGATTTGATCTGAATTATTTTCATTAATGCCTCTTAAGTTATCCGTTTTATTGTACTGTGCATATATTGAGGCTGGACGAGCGAGGTTACTTAGACCCATCTCAGCACTTAATATCAATCCTTTTTCAGTTTCATTAGTATCATCAAAATCAGCTTGTTGGTATAGAGCGCCCACTTTTACTGGATAAGCAACATAATTACTTAGATCGACAGTAGCCGTCCCACGGATCATATCGCCGCCCGTATTAGTACTACTGGGATTTTTAGTAGCCAGATCACTCTGATAAGCAACACCAGCCGTAAAGCCATTGCCTGGATTAAATAGTAATGAGGCACCATAGCCGCTGTCACGACTATTATCGTCAGATATAAAGTCTTCATCAGCACCATACTGCAACGCAAGCTCTAATGGTAACTCATTGTATTTAGGCGCTTTCCAGACGATAGAGTTATTAACTCGGTAACCATCAGCTAAGGTTAAAGCATTGGCTAGTGTATTTTTGCTTAAACTACTAGCACCCACATTGTCCCAGTAACCTTCATTGACCGTGACATTATCGATATAATCAACGACTGAGTAGTTACGACCAAAGCGGAATTCGCCAAGGTCTTTATTCTTTAGACCCAGATAAGTATCACGGCTTTTAAAACCGATGTTACTGCTGCCACTATCATCAACCTTGATTCCATACTCTAATTGGTAGATCACATCAGTATTGGCAGTCATGGCTTCAGAACCTTTGAAACCAATACGTGAAGATTTTGATGCGATTTCTACTGAACTGTTGTCTTCATTAATGCTTATACTACTATCGTCCATAGCTTCTCGTTCGAATGAAGCATTGACATAGTTGGCGGTAACAAATGCTTTGCCATAAACAGTCGGTGCCGCTTGAGCTGTAGATACTAATAGCATTGCGACTGATGAGGCTAAAAATAGTTTTTTCAAAAGACATCTCCACTTTACAATTTTTTTGATAAATTGGCTAAGATTGGCCGATATATATAATAGCAGGGTGACTACCCTATAGAACATTTATATATATGAGCTAGAAGCATTACTTAGACACAACTTTACCAACCAAATATTACAGTAAGGTGAAAAAACCAAAATTTACACAAATGTTATTATTAATTTTACGGATTCTGTTATTTAAGACACGCTGTTGTTCAAGACACAGTATTGATTACAAAACAAAAAAACCCACCCCGAAGGATGAGTTTTTTATAATACGTTTCTAATGGTTAGATTAGAATAAGTATTCTAGACCGCCACCGATAGCGAGTACATCAATATCACCACGTAAGTCGATTTCATTAACATTGCCGTCTTCGTCTCTCGAACCAAAACGACCATTGTTTAATTCCGCTGAATTTAGACCAGCATAGGCATGAGCGATCATATTATTTTTAAACGCATATTTGCCACCTACAACGACTTGATTTGAGTCATTATTCTCAAGACCACTGATATTGTCGGTTTTGTCATACTGAATATAAACAGAGGCTGGACGGGCAAAATTCGAAAGACCCATTTCAGCACTCACCACTAAACCGTCCTCTGTTGCAGTAGTAGTACCGGCATAGTCAGCTTCTTGATATAGAACGCCTAACTTTACAGGAGCTGCGATATATTTACCTAAATCGACGCTAGCACTGCCACGGATAATATCACCACTAACACTCATGTCTTGCTCATAAGCAATACCAGCGGTAATGCCTGTACCTGGATCAAACATCAATGAGGCACCATAGCCTGCGTCACGATCACTCTCAGATATAAAGTCTTCATCAGCACCATACATCAGCGCAAGCGCTAATGGTAGGTCATTGTATTTAGGCGCTTTCCAAACGATTGAATTATTGATACGGTTACCAACGGTCGGGGTCAAAATATTAGCAAAGCTGTCGTTGTTGTTCAGAGTACTAGAGCCAAGATTATCCCAATAACCTTCATTAACTGATACGTTATTGATATAGTCAATGACTGTGTAGTTACGACCAAAGCGGAATTCACCGAAGTCTTTATTTTTTAAACCTAAATAAGTATCACGACTTTTGAAGCCAATGTTATCGCTACCACTATCATCAACTTTAACGCCGTACTCTAATTGGTAAATTACGTCAGTGTTGGCCGTTATCGCTTCAGAGCCTCTGAAGCCTAAACGTGAAAGATTAGAATTAACTTGTAATGAACCGTTGTCTTCATTAATTCTGTTATTATTATCCATATTCTGACCATCAATTTCAGCATTAACGTAATCAGTAGTAACGAATACTTTACCATAGACAGTTGGAGCGGCATTGGCTGCAGAAACAGATAGAGCAGCAACGGCTGTAGCTAAAAGTAGTTTTTTCATGGGGGTATCTCCACTTTACAATTTTAGTAATGAGCGAGCTATTATTAGCCGGTGCCCAAAATGGTATCGTCACAAATCCTCAAAGATATAATGTGTAACTGGCTACCGAGATTAGTCAGAAACAAGTGTGGCGAAGTTCTATTACCGTAAGATGAAAAAAACCATGACTTACATAACTGGGATTAAAAACGTAACTGCCATGTAAACTTTGGTCTTTATCGCTCCGTTGCGTAACATCCGTTACCAAACTCATACTTCGAATACAAGCATAACAACTTTGACATAATTTGCAACATATTTTTATATTTTAGTGAAGATAATTTTTGGAGATTACAGCTAATATAAGACTTAACCTGAGTTAATAGGTAACCAAAAAAAACGCTGTATTTCTTTAAAAAAATAAAGTGTTCGTTAGTAAATATCAATAATAAAACTATGCAATTATCATTAATAAAACTCTAAAACTAGCATTCATAAGCAGCGGCTATCTGACAAAAATAAAGCGCTACTTATCATTAAATAAATAGCGCTAAAGCTAACGTACTAGCCTTGCTAGATTTGTCTAACAATCAGCATACAAATATAGACTTAGAAGTTTGCTTTTAGATCAAGGCGTGCTTGATGTAATAATGGCTCGGTATAACCACTTGGTTGCTCGCGTCCTTTAAATACGAGGTCACAGGCGGCTTTAAATGCGTAAGACTGATCAAAGTCATTTGCCATCGGTTGATAGTCACTATCGCCCGCGTTTTGCTCATCAACCACTTTTGCCATGCGTTTCATGGTATCCATCACTTGCTGTTCGCTAACCACATCATGGTGCAGCCAGTTGGCAATGTGCTGGCTTGAAATACGCAACGTTGCACGATCTTCCATGAGCCCAACATCATTGATATCAGGTACCTTAGAGCAACCCACCCCTTGGTTTACCCAACGTACCACATAACCTAAGATGCCCTGAGCATTGTTCTCAAGCTCTTGCTGCTTTTGTTCTTCTGTCCAATTGGTGTCTTTTGCCAATGGAATGGTCAAAATATCATCCAAGCTGGCACGTTTGCGTGACTTTAGGCTGTCTTGTACGTCAGCGACGCTCACTTGATGATAGTGCATGCTGTGCAAGGTTGCCCCTGTTGGTGATGGGACCCATGCAGTCGTAGCACCAGACTTGGGATGCGCCGCCTTAGTATCCATCATCTCTTTCATTTCATCAGGTTTGGCCCACATGCCTTTACCAATCTGTGCACGACCTTGTAGTCCGGTCTCTAGACCGATATCGACGTTCCACTGCTCGTAAGCGGGCTGCCATGCTTGTGACTTCATTTCACCTTTTGGCACGAATGGACCAGCATTCATGCTGGTATGCATCTCATCCCCAGTACGGTCTAAGAAGCCTGTGTTAATAAAGATAACGCGCTCTTTGGCTTGGCGAATGGCTTCTTTTAGATTGACCGTCATGCGGCGCTCTTCATCCATGATGCCAATTTTGAGGGTGTTGCGTTCTAAGCCTAATAAGTCTTCTGAGGCATCAAACAAGTCATTGGCCATTTTGACTTCTTCAGGACCATGCATTTTTGGCTTAACGATGTACATTGAGCCTTTACGCGAGTTTGACAGCTCATTTTTGCCTTTTAGATCATTGAGTGACAATAAAGGCGTAATCAAACCGTCCATCAGCCCTTCGAAAATCTCTTCTTGACCATCGCCCAAATCAACTAAGATCGCAGGGTTTTGCATCAAGTGGCCCACATTACGGATGAGCAATAGCGAGCGACCTGGCAACGTCAGCTTGCCACCTTCTGGCGTGTTGTACTCACGGTCTGGGTTTTGTTTGCGAGTGCGCGTCTTGCCACCTTTTTCAAAGGTTTCTTGCAAGTCGCCATTCATCAAACCGAGCCAGTTACGATAAACTTCCACTTTTTCTTCTGCGTCGACGGCAGCAATGGAGTCTTCACAGTCTTGAATCGCCGTAATCGCCGACTCAAGAAGTACGTCTTTAATATTTGCAGGATCGTCCTTACCAACGGGATGGCTGGCATCTATCTGAATCTCTGCATGCAAACCGTTGTGTTTTAACAAGATACCGGTTGGCTGTTCTGCATCGCCAACAAAACCAGCAAACTGAGCGGTGTCTTTTAGCTGAGTACTGTCATCACCTTGGATCACTACCAGCTTACCATCCTCCACTTTAAAGCCGGTCGCATCATTGTACGAGCCTGACGCTAACGCAAAGTTTTCATCTAGGAATTTTTTGGCGTAAGCCACAACCGCAGCGCCGCGAGTTGGGTTATACCCGCCTTTGGCTTCTTGACCATTTTCATCACTGATTACATCAGTACCATACAAGGCATCATACAGACTGCCCCAACGTGCGTTGGTTGCATTCAGCGCATAGCGAGCATTGCGGACTGGCACGACCAACTGTGGCCCTGCGATGTGGGCAATTTCGTCATCGACATTTTCTGTGCTGACGGTAAAGTCGTCGCCTTCTGGCAACAGATACCCAATCTCTTGTAAAAATGTCTTATAAGCGGAGTAATCAATCTCGCCGTCTTTGGCAGGGTGGTCTAGGTGCCACTGATCGATCTGTGCTTGGATTTTGTCACGGGTTTCTAGTAGCGCTTTATTACGCGGCGTGAACTCTTTGATGACTTTTTCAAACCCTGACCAATAACTCTCTGAATCAACACCGACTTTTGGCAGCACTTCGTTTTCAATAAAGTCGTACAACTGCTGGTCGATGGCAAGAATGCCTTTTTGAATACGATTGGCGTTAGAAGACTGGCTCATATTGTTATCCTTATCTGTTCGTGAGGTGTGTAAAGACGAAGTTGCTACCGCAGTGATTGGACACTGTCGTTCGTAGGCTTAGGCATCTATTCCCAATTTAAATGACCTATTAAGCAAACTTACTGATTAAGTTATCATATAAGCTAACCGTGAATAGCGACTCAAGCGTTTAAACAGCCAAAACATTTATGCTCGTTCTACCTTGTCATAAAATATGCTCGGCCATACTAATTAAACGGTTTTGAAGAGACGGTAGCTAGATGACTGCTGGTTTATTTCGTATCAGCAGTTGCTATATGCTTGCCATTTACCATCAAGCGACATTTAATAGTAAGACAAAAAGCCGCTTAAGCAAAATCTCATCCTACTATCAAATAAAGAAATAAACAAGAAAACCTCATTTACTAAATAAATATTGGGGTTGTCTAATAATGATAACCTATACGCCATCAGTGTTATAGCACTTTCATACCTCTCACTAATGACACAGAGGGATCATACAGACAAACGATAAGTAATCATTAGCACAGTGATTGATACGTAAGCGTTATCTATTTAATTTTTTATGTGCGATCAAAACGTCTTAAACACCCGACCATGACAGAGACCATATATAAAGAATCTATGAATAAAGAAAACATGAATAAAGAATCTACGAATAAAGACACTACCTATATAGGAAACGACAGTATGAGCGACAGCATTATTAGTGACAATATGAGTGATCACGGTACTGATGACCACAATATGGCAGAAGATAGCGTCGATATCGCCCAATTGCGAACACCTATAAAAGTAGACCTCTCCCCTGTTTATAATTTTTTGGGAGCTAGAACCACAGAGTCTTGGGTCAATGCAGCGATGGCAAATTTGCCTACTATTATCCAAGACCACGCCAACTGTGAAAAAAAAGCAGCCGGTACTGCCATGAATTTGATATTTCGTTATGAGTTTTCTTATGATTTGCAGCGTAAATTGGCGCAGCTAATTCGTGAGGAGATGCTCCATTATGAGCAAGTGCTGGGTATCATGAATGATCGTGGACAGGACTGGCAATACTTAAGTGCAGGCCGTTATGCCAAAGGTATGTTAAAACACAAGCGCACTTACGAGCCAGCGGCAATGGTAGATGTGCTGATCATTGGGGCATTTATTGAAGCGCGTTCTTGCGAGCGGTTTGCGGCATTAGCAGAAGTTATCAACGATGCGCGCTTAGCAAAATACTATCGCTATTTATTGAAGTCAGAGAGCCGCCATTTTGAGGACTATTTAGCACTGGCGCAATCGCTGTCTGAAGACAATATTGATGAGAGAGTGGGATTTTTTAAAGCAGTAGAAGCCGAGTTGATTTCCAGTCCAGATGCTGAACTGCGCTTTCACAGCGGCACTCCTGCTTAATATCAGCTTGTTGTCCCCTTTCTTAAACGTACAAAAATCTTATACATATAAAAAAAGAGGCAAGCACTGAGCAAGTGCTTGCCCCTCCATCTCTCTTCTTGACAGAGGAATAAAACTGGCTTCTATTGTATTGACTTCTGCAACATAAAAAATTTGGACAATGACCTATTACTTATCATTTTCCATTAACGGACTATCATACTGTTTATTATCTTTGGCAATATTATGCGGATCATGATCATCAGTTGCTCTTTCTGCAGCAGCGGGATTGGCCTTTTGTAGGGCATCGTCAGGCACGATACCATTATTGTCATCCGCGTCTCTTAGCTTGCGATCTTCATTAATAATTTGTTTGTCATCTGGTATGCTCATTTTTATTCCTTAAGATATATTCCTTGTTGATACGTCTTTTTCAAAATACCCATTTCATCTATCGGATACTGTCCTTCTCGTCAGGATTCAGCACGCGGGTCTGAGCATTATCTATATTGGCATAGCGATTCATATCATTGATCTTTTGGCTATCAGGCGACTCACTACCCACGGTTTTTTCATTAATATTATCGTCAAAGCCGTTGCCTTTTTGATCGCGGCGATCAGGCTGGCGTGCTGGATTATCGTCATCATTGACGTGTTCTGAGTCGACTATCCCTTCTTCAAAAGTATCCGTCCCTTTATTTTCAGTGATATTCTCTTCAAGCTCGTCATGATTATCAGGACGCATGTTCACCGTCTGCGCCTCGCCCAATGTTTGATGGTTATCGGTTTCTGTGATTCGAGTTTTACTTAAGGCTGGATCTTTGGTTTCCATGGTTGGTTCCTTATAATTATTATGTGTCTCTTTTAGACAGCTAAAGCACTACTAACAGTAGCTAGTAGCTAGTAGCTACTCATTGCCATCTTGGCTTAAATCATGAGCGTTTAAATTTGCAACGTTTTTACCACCTGCTGGCAGATTTTCTTCTTTACGCGGATCCACGTAGACTTCATCCGTCTCTTCTGAGGCTTGCTGAGGCCCATCTATATCCGGTTCGTATTTTCGGCCTTCATAACTGTTTTTTGGATTGGCCGGTTGCCCTGTAGCAGGATCTTGGATAGGGACGGCTTCCTCGTCATTGGGTTGCGTATTCTTTGGGGGGATAGGGTTTGACATAATGGACACCTCACCGTGGTGGTTAGAAAAGTCAGTTAAAAGACTGCGGCTATGACTGCTCAGACAAGCGTAGATAAAAATTACTTATCTGTACGCAAGTCGTCTTCGATAAAAGGCGTTTGCTCTGTTCCATCTAGCTGTTCAGGCGCATCTACTTTTTTGCTCTCTTCAAGGTTTTTTTCAATTTGTTGCTTATCCGCTTGTTCAGCGGCTTTTTTCACATCGGAGGTATCATTATTTGTATTACTCATGGCAAGTTCCTGTTTTTATAGTAGGTTAATTACTTATTTTTTATAGGTCTATATATTTATAGTACTGTATAACAGCTATCCATTTTCTTATAAGCTCACCTTCTAGATTCGAAAGTGGTAATCGCTGCTATAGATGTGTCATCACTACCTTTCAGTATAAGGAGCATGTTGCAAAAGCTACCAGTGTACTGCCGTATCAATATGTGAATAAATGTGAGGTTACAAGACAGTTTGTAACTTTGGGATAGCCTTTGGAATAACCAGCACAAAAAAACCAAGCACTGAGGTGTGTCAGTGCTTGGTTCTCGGCGTCTCTTAACTACGCTCCCTTCACCACACAATTAGCTATCCTTTTAACACTACATGATCTCTTTGAATAGACGAAACGGCGACTTATACGTTATTAATGACTTTTAGCAAGTATTCTTGGGCGCTGTGCGGGGTTTCGCTGTCTGCTGGCTGCAGCTGTTGCCAGACGCCATTACCATCTAACGTCCATGCTTGCGTATTGTCTTTTAGATAATTGAGTAGCCCATCTTGATAAACTTGCTTAAATAACTTTTTGTCTTCAATTGGAAATGCCACTTCCACGCGATGGAACAAGTTACGATCCATCCAGTCAGCACTACCGCAATACAAGCGCTCATCACCGTTATTATAGAAATAATAAACACGCGTGTGCTCCAAAAAACGACCAATAACAGAGCGCACGGTGATGTTTTCAGACAACCCTTTTACTTGTGGGCGCAGGCAGCACATAGAGCGTAAAATCAGCTCAATTTTTACCCCTGCTTGCGAGGCATCATACAATTTACCGATCAGGCGACGTTCAGTTAGGGCGTTGACCTTAACAATAATGTGGGCGCGCTTTCCTGCTTTTGCATGAGCGATTTCATCATCAATAAAGCTCATCAATTTATCATGCAAGGTAAATGGCGCATGCAAGAGCTTTTTGAGGTTGGCAGGCTTGCCCATCCCTGTCAGCTCTTGAAAGATATTGTGCACGTCTTCTGAAATATCAGGATCTGCGCTAAATAAGCCATAATCCGTATAAACTTTGGCGTTGGCCGCGTGATAATTACCCGTTCCTAAATGCACATAGCGGCGAATCCGGTCATCCTCACGGCGTACGATCAGCATCAGCTTGGCATGGGTTTTGTAGCCGACGATACCATAGACCACGACCGCGCCAGCTTCTTGTAAGTAGTTGGCAACCGCAATATTAGAGGCTTCATCAAAGCGGGCACGTAGCTCAATGACGGCCGTCACTTCTTTGCCATTACGGGCAGCAGCGGCAAGCGCCTTGACGATCTCTGAATTGGTGCCTGAGCGGTATAAGGTTTGCTTGATCGCTAGCACTTTTGGGTCGCTCGCAGCCTGCCACAATAGGCTAACAATAGGCGAGAACGCATGAAAAGGATGGTGTACCAGCACATCACTTTTGCGCATCGCTGCAAACATACTGGTCGCTTTGTCCAGTTTATCCATTTCACGGCGGAACTCTTTTGGTATCACCTGCGTAAAAGGCTGATAACGCAGTGCTGGGATATTAAAATCAAACAGCAGACGCGTTAAATTGACGGGGCCATTGACACGGTATAACTGATTGTCGTGCAGCTCAAACTCATTGAGCAAATACTCACTGATGTGTGTTGGACAGTCGGTGGTGACCTCAAGACGTACTTTATCACCAAAACGGCGGTTTTCCAGCTCGCCCTCCAGCGCTTTGGCAATATCCTCGACATCATCGGCCAAGTCTAAATCAGCATTGCGTGTGAGTCTGAACTGATGACAACCCGTCACATTCATCCCAGGAAATAGCTCACCGATATGCTCATGAATGATGGCAGATAGCATGACATGATGCTCTTTGCCACCAGTTAACTCATCAGGCAGACGAATCACACGCGGCAAACTGCGCGGCGCTGGCACAATCGCCAAATTGATATCACGACCAAAAGCATCTTTGCCTTCTAATGTTGCAATAAAGTTTAAGCTCTTATTGACCAGACGCGGAAACGGATGGGCAGGATCAATGCTAATCGGCGTCAATACTGGGGATACTTGCTCCGTAAAATAGCGCTTCATCCAAGCAGATTGCTCAGCATTTAGCTCATCACGTTTTAGGTAACGAATGTCTTCCTTGGCAAGGGCAGGTAAGATATCTTCATTAAGAATACGATATTGCTCATTGATCGCATCGTGCGTTACTGTCGAGATCTCGTTAAGTACTTCACTAGGACGCATACCATGCGCACTGGTCGATACATCGCCAATATTGAGCTTTTGCATGATACCGGCGACACGAATCTCAAAAAACTCATCGATGTTTGATGAAAAAATAATCAAGAAAAATAAACGCTCAAGTAGCGGATGCCGAGGACTGGCGGCCTGTGCTAAGACACGTAGATGGAACTGTAATAAAGACAAGTCGCGATTGATATAACTGCTGGGTGAATAGCTGCCATCTTCTGAGCGTTGCCATGCCACCTCGGCCAGATTCTCATCGCCTCTGCTGGTTTGGGCATTGACACTCACACCCATATTATCAACATCAATGACGTTATTGACCTCACCACCATTGTCTTGTTTGTCATTCACATCCACCACGTCACTACTCCTTTTGCCTGATCGATACGCCATCATTTTTTATACTAATCGTTAAAACCGTTTTGTCCTACCTTTATTTAGCACAGCGATTGATGAAAAACATCTTACCACTACTCAACTTCCATCTCACACAAATAGTACCTTAAGCTGATTGAGGTAACGCTGCATTTTTCATACGTTTTTTGATAATACGCTGTTTATTGCGCAGGCTTCTGTCACCTTGGTTGTCTTCATAGTACTTTGGGTTAGTCAGCATAGCGATAAGCAAGGCTGATTCATCGCGATTCAGGTTGGCCGCTGACTTATCAAAGTAGTGCTGCGCCGCCGCTTCGATACCATAAATACCATTGCCAAACTCTGCCACATTGAGATAAGCGGTCAAGATACGCGTCTTATCCCACAACGTCTCAATCATTAATGTGATCACTGCTTCTTCGGCTTTACGAACGTACGAGCGATGGGAGGTCAAAAACAAATTTTTTGCCAACTGCTGCGTAATCGTTGAGCCACCCGCTGACATCTTACCTGTCTCTTCGTTTTTCTTACGGGCAGCCTCGATACCTTTAAAATCAAAGCCACTATGCTGGCTAAACGTCGAGTCTTCACTCACTATCGCGGCTTGCTTGGCAGATTTTGCAATCGCATCGTACTCTGTCCATGTTTGCGTGACATCCCCACCTGTTAAACGATGGGTCAGCATAAACATGCTGTTATTAATAGGCTGCGTTTTCCAAATTAACAGCAGACCTGCGACCAACACATGGAATGCGACCACTAACAACATGATTGCTAATAATAGTCGTTTAATAAATTTGCTAAAACTTGCCATGCGAGATACCCAAGTGATTGAAAAGATAATAAGATAAAGTAAGACGCTATTCGTCAAAAACGAGAAGCCAATAACGATGACGCACTAATTAAAAACAGCAGGTCATCTTACCTAATCTCACAATCGCTGTCATTATTTACCCCACTTCTTTATCATGTCATAAAGGCCAAACAATATTCACAGTTTTGATGAAACCTCTAAACGAGCACCGTGTGAAGACAAGGGAATAAACATGCACGACAACCATATAGACGATGACAATATAAACATATTAAGGGCACGAATAATTGAGGAGATCCCTCCCCTTGGTACGGCGCAAAACCTTGATAAATGGTGGCTACTTGGCACCTCTGGCTGTCATTTATGTGAACTCGCTGACCAACTCATCACTCAGTTTCAAGCGGTACAGCCCATTGCTTACGAACATGTCGATATCGCTGACTTGGATGAGTCACTGATGATGACATTTGCGACCACCATTCCTGTCATTTTGACACCCACCAAACGCTTAGACTATCCGTTTTCGGTCATGGATTTACAGCAACTGCTCACTCCATAGTCTTAAGCGATTAATCACCTCTCTGCAGCGAGAAAATCATGAAGAACTTAGAAAAAGTGACAGACATTGAAGATCTACGGCGAGTGGCCGAACGTAAAGTACCGCGTATGTTTTATGATTATGTCGATTCAGGCTCATGGACTGAGACCACTTACCGTAATAATGAAAGCGATTTTGACCGTATTAAGCTGCGTCAGCGCGTATTGGTCAATATGGACAATCGCAGTCTGGCCACGCACATGCTGGGTGAGCCAGTCAAAATGCCAGTCGCCATCGCGCCAACTGGATTTACGGGTATGATGTGGGCGGATGGAGAGATTCATGCGGCAAAAGCAGCAGAAAACTTCGGTGTACCCTTCTCTTTATCAACCATGAGTATTTGCTCTATCGAGGACATCGCCGCCCATACCAGCAAGCCGTTTTGGTTTCAGCTGTACGTGATGCGCGATCAAGCCTTTATGGCCAATCTGATACGCCGTGCCAAGGAGGCAAATTGCTCTGCACTTATCTTAACGGCCGACTTGCAAGTACTCGGCCAACGCCACAAAGATATTAAAAATGGGTTATCCGCGCCGCCCAAACCGACATTGACCAATATTCTCAATCTCATGACCAAGCCGCAGTGGTGCCTGAACATGCTCGGTACGAAAAGACGCACGTTTGGCAATATCGTCGGTCATGCAAAAGACGTGGAGGATCTCTCATCTTTATCCGCTTGGACGGCAGAACAGTTTGATCCTGCGCTAAGCTGGGACGATGTCGCCCGTATCAAAGACATGTGGGGCGGCAAGCTGATCATCAAAGGCATCATGGAGCCTGAAGATGCCATCATGGCTGCTCGGAGCGGAGCGGATGCGCTGGTGGTGTCAAACCATGGTGGACGTCAATTAGATGGTGCGCTCTCCTCTATCTCTGCCCTCACCGACATTGTACAGGCTGTCCATGCTGAAAATAGCAATATCGAGGTGTGGCTCGACAGTGGCATTCGTTCTGGTCAAGATGTGTTAAAGGCCATCTCTTTGGGTGCCAAAGGCACGATGATCGGCCGCGCCTTTCTGTATGGGCTGGGCGCGTATGGTGAGGATGGCGTGCGCCGTGCGCTGGAGCTGATTTATAAAGAGTGTGATGTATCCATGGCATTTTGTGGTCATACAGACATCAATAAAGTCACAGAAGATATTTTAGTAAAAGGGACTTATGAGAATCTTAAAGTTAGCCATTTTTAACACTGACACCCTTTAAACAATGGCGGCACGCTTATGGATGACGTGGTCTGGCCATACCCTGTATACTTTACTGACCAACTTTTAGTAACCGTTAGCTTTTATGACCATTCAACAATTATTAAAAACAGCGCCCGTCACCACTTTGCTACTGATCAGCTTTATTGGGCTGTTTGTCCTGCAAGTGCTGACAGGTGTCGACGCCAACAACCCCTCGACTGAGGCGCTGCTAAAATGGGGCGCCAATGCCTTACCTTTTACGATGGGTGATGAGCCGTGGCGATTGGTCAGCAGTGCGTTTTTGCATATCGGCCTCATGCATCTATTGTTCAATGGCTTTGCCATGTACTTTTTTGGACAAGTGGCCGAGCCCATGTTTGGCTCAGCCAAGTTTTTGGCATTGTTTTTATTGGCGGCAATCGGCGGCAACCTGCTTAACAATCATGTCACTTGGCAGAGCATCTTAGAGGGTACAGGACAACCGGGGCTATCAGCGGGAGCGTCTGGTGGTATCATGGGTATCGGGGCGGCATTATTGATAGCGGCGCTGTTTAAGATATCGGTCAATGGCATGGTGCTCAATCTTAAAAGCTTGGTGTTTATCATGGGTATCAACCTTGTGTATGGGTTCGCGGTACCCGGTATCGATAATGCGGGTCATATCGGCGGCGCGATCACAGGGCTGGTGATTGCACTGGCTTTTGCGATTGCCTACCGTCAGCGTATGGCAGTCACGGTGCAAAATACGCCTGTCGCTCATCGCCCTTATCAAAATAACGACCAGAGCCATTATCAAACTGACTATCAAGCCCGCTATATCGATCAGCCCTCGAGCCTTGATACTTACTCGGCCAGTCACCATGCCGAGTTTGATAACCGTACTGGCATAGATTCAAATATCAATATCCCTACGGCTCATACCAGTGTGACAGAACAAAAAACGCCTGCGACACCCTCGCTTATCTGGACACTGCTGCCATGGGTAATGATGTTATTGATCAGTATTGGCTTTGTTTGGTGGTGGCAAGATATTCATTATCAAATAGTACAAGTATTAAAAACCATTGAGTAAACCACGGTACTTATTTATCATGGCTAAATAGCTGATAAAAACAGCGTACTCACGTCACTTGCGCTACGCCATGACGCCGACCAGATTACTCTACTCAACCATGCCCACACACGAGACTCAATTATGTTTAAACTTGCAGCGCTACCTCACCTATCTACGCGCAACTTATTGGGCGCATTCACGGCTACTGCGTTATGCAGTATGGCTAGCATGTCCAGTGCCGCCCCTTTTAAAAACCTCCCTGCTGACCAAGATGCCGTCTTGAGCGTTGGGGTAAACGTCATGGCGGTCAAATCAGCCTATGATCTAGAAGACAGTACCGAGGTGCGGGTGCTGCCAGGGGCGTTTTATGATAATAATAAGTTCTATATCCGCGGTGCCCAAGCTGGGGCATATCTGATCAATGATGGGGCCAATCAGCTGTCCGCCTATGCCAAGCTTGCGGGTTCTGAGTTTGAGCCTGACGACGCCAATGGCGCCCTTCAAGATCTTGATAAACGTAAATCATCAGTAGAGGCGGGCCTGAGCTATCAGCGCCGTACGGCTATCGGCGGTTTCCGTGCTCAGTTTGGGGCGGATGTGTTAGATAATAGTGGTGGTAACACTGGGCGCTTGACCTACCTTGCCAGATATAGCAAGGACAAGCTAACAGTCTATCCAAGCTTTGGCTTTGAATATCATGATGCTGACTACAACGAATACTATTATGGCGTCAGTGAGGAAGAATCAGCAGAAACTGGCGTTGCCGCTTATAAATCTAACTCAAGCTTGAACCCTTATATCAATATCAGCGCCAACTATGATTTCAATGATAAATGGGCAGGGTTTGCCAATCAAAGCTTAAGTTATTTGTCGAATGAGCAATATGACAGCCCAATGGTAGACTCACGTACTGAGGCGACGACGACGCTTGGTTTGCTTTATAAGTTCTAATTAAGCCTAAACTGTTGATATGAAAAAGACCTTACCACATAACGCGGCAAGGTCTTTTTTAGCTTTAGATGTAGATACAATCGCATCTAGCGATGCTGATAAAATATATACTCTTGAAACATGTGCCTATTCCTTATTCTAAATTATGTTCTGATTCGAACTTATATGCAAAGAAAATTAATTTAAAATAAGTACATGATCGTACTTATTACAGAGAAGTCCAAAATATCTCTTCATACTTTTTGCCACTTTCGTTTTCCCAACTTACCATAGACTGGTATTTGCTAGGACTATTCATATGTAGGGAGGCTAAGAGCTTAATTCTTGAACTTGGCTTCATTTCTTGGTAAGGGAACATTTCTGATAACTCGGAATCAAATAGAGGACTGTCTTCGCAGTCAATCAATTCAAAATTAACATTATATGCACTACCTTGTCCTGTATTAGAAATATAGAAATTATAAGTCTTCCCTAACTTAGTCAGGCTCACATTAAACTTAGGCTTCGTTTTTTCTGTTTTTTGCTCAGTAATACTTTCTATTTGAAGTCGAGATAACTCTGCTGTTACCTTTTCAAGTTCTAATTGTTCCTTAGCTAGCTCTCTTGTACGAACTAAAGAAATAGTTGAAATTATTGCTGCTAAAATAGAGATTATTAGACTTAAAACTTCAAATTTGCTCATTTGAAGCCCTTAAATAAATTTTTAACTAGTTTTTCGGCTTCTGCTTTCACTTCAGGTATGGCTACATCTTTCGCTTGCGCAAACCCTACTTCTTTTAAATCAGCTAGCATGATTTCAAAGTTACATTTATCACACTTAACAAAATCATTGTCTTGTAAGTTCTCTGGATGCTCAAACTCATTATGACCACATTGAGGACATTGTATTTTTATACGATCAGTTTTAGTCATATTAATTCCTTGTTAGCGTAAGCATAATAATCAGTCTTTCTAGGATACTAGCACTTACATCACGTATTTAAAAACATTAAACGGGTAGTAGACTCACATAGATTAGTAAGTACAAGAAAAACATAGAATTGACCTCAAAAGCGTAAATAAAAAGACCTTGCCACATGACGTGACAAGGTCTTTTTTTATGCTAAGAAAGTATTAAATAACTTACTTAGGATGTACCATATCCGCAGGCGTTACCCACTCATCAAACTGCGCTTCAGTTAATAGCTCCAGCTCAACCGCAACTTGCTTCAAGGTTTTGTTTTCTTTATAAGCCGTCTTAGCGATTTTTGCCGCGTTTTCATAACCAACATGGCGGTTCAACGCGGTGACTAGCATCAATGAGTTGTGCAAGAAGTCATCGATTTTATCTTTTACGGGCTCGATACCCACCGCACAGTTTTCGTTAAAGCTGTTGCACGCATCACCAAGCAGTTTAATTGATTGCAACAAGTTGAATGCGATCACTGGCTTATACACGTTTAGCTCAAAGTTACCTGACGCGCCAGCCATGCTGATCGTCGTGTCATTACCCATGACTTGCGCCACAGCCATCGTCATAGCTTCTGACTGAGTTGGGTTTACTTTGCCTGGCATGATAGAAGAGCCTGGCTCGTTCTCAGGAATCGTCAACTCGCCCAGACCGCAACGAGGGCCAGATGCCAACCAGCGTACGTCGTTCGCGATTTTATTTAAGCTACCTGCCAACGTCTTTAGGGCGCCTGACGCAAATACTTCGGCATCACGAGCCGCTAGTGCTTCAAATTTATTTGGTGACGTCACAAATGGCAAGCCAGTCAATGTTGCTAATTGCTCAGCAGCTTTTACTGCGTAGTCAGGATGGGCATTTAGACCAGTACCAACCGCTGTACCGCCTAGTGGCAACTCATATAGACCTTGTAGTGCATTGTCAATACGAGTCAATGAGTGGTCCAGTTGGCTGACATAGCCGCTGAACTCTTGGCCTAGGGTCAAAGGCGTGGCGTCTTGCAAATGGGTACGACCGATTTTTACGATGCTATCGAATTCTTTGGCTTTTTTGTCCAACGTATCGCGTAGTGCGGTAACCGCAGGAATCAACAAGCTGTTGATCTGACGAGCCGCAGCCACACGAATCGCCGTTGGGAAGCTGTCATTGGTAGATTGCGCGTGGTTTACATGGTCATTCGGGTGAATTGGCGTATAGCTGCCACGCTCAGAACCAGCGATTTCGTTGGCACGGTTGGCAAGTACTTCGTTCATGTTCATGTTTGACTGTGTACCAGAACCCGTCTGCCATACGACGAGGGGAAACTGATCCGTTAGACCACCGTTGATGATTTCGTCAGCAGCCTGTACGATTAAGTCACGCTTGTCCCCTTCGATACGCTCAAGACTGGCGTTGGTAATCGCAGCAGCCTTTTTAACCATTGCCATCGCTTCGATCATCGGACGCGGCAATGTCTCGCCACCGATTTTGAAGTTTTCGCGGCTACGCTGAGTTTGCGCGCCCCAATAAGCATCAGCTGGGACTTCCACGTTGCCCATGGTATCTTTTTCCGTACGAGTTGCCTGATTCTGTGTCGACATAACTACCCTCTTTGATGATTTGATGTATGGCTGAGCCGTAAAAAGTGCAACATCTGCTGCACATAAAGAAGAATACGATGTAAAGTGGCGTTATGATAGCATGACTAGGCCGTGTTGAATATTCACAAATAAGCTTTGCTAGCGTCTAAAAGCACCAGCCCTCATCAACTTAATACATGATCGGATAGTGTCTCTATGCCTCCTGAACCAAACAATCCTAAGTTACCTGAATTGAAGGCGTCTAAAGCCAGTAACCCACCCAGACGTTTGTTTACGCGTCAGCGTCGTCAGTTAAGTGATGGTGAGCGTAGACAATATGCTCAGTCCGCAAGCTTGCATTTAACCAAATTACAGCAGCGGTTGCCAATCAATGCGCGTATTGGTCTATATTATGATGGTTTTGGCGAGCTGCCCACTCAGCCACTACTGGATTGGTGCAAGCGCTTAGGCTATTTACCTTATTTGCCTGTGGTCGGTTCACTTGGTCGTACTAGCAATGGCAATGACGATAAGCGATTGCGTTTTGTACCAATTTATCATTCAAAACTAATCAATGTCCCCACTCGCATTCATCAGCTCGGCATGAAGCAAAATCACAGTCGCGCTCTGCTATGGGCGTCAGAACTAGACGTGATTATCTGTCCGTTAGTCGCGGTCGATAAACACGGTAATCGTATGGGCATGGGTGGCGGATTTTATGACACCACGCTTGGTAAAATCTATCAGTCAGGGGCTAAAAAACCCCTTAAAATTGGCTGGTGTTATGATTTTCAAGTGGTTGACACCTTGCAACGGCAACCTTGGGATGTGCCGTTAGACGGTTTGATTACGCCAAATGGGATAAGGTGGTTTTGATGAAAGATAATAAAAAGTCTGAAAAAGACGCTAACGCTGCTGATTCCAGTGCAGACAGGGTGGATGAATATTTGCAAACGTTAGGCAATGAAGATGCTAGAGAGCAACGTTACTACAGTCAAGAGCAGCCATTTAGCTCTGAGGAGATGACAAGGCTCGTCAATGAAGAACGCTTAAATGAGTTGCTCGCGCAAAGTGATGATTTTTTGAGTAGTTTAAATGATGAGATCAATGATTTTGATGATGAATACTAAGAAATACATCGATTAAGCAATGAGTAAAAGTGAAAAAGGCGAGTATAGTTACTATTTATAATAGTTGCTATACCCGCCTTTTATATCAAACCCAACCATTCAAGTCATTTGCTAAAGCACCATCGCCGCAATCCAGCCAAACACCAGTAGTGGTATGTTGTAGTGCAAAAATGTCGGTACCACACTGTCTTTGATATGGTCATGCTGACCGTCGATGTTTAGACCAGAGGTTGGCCCAAGGGTTGAGTCTGACGCAGGCGATCCCGCGTCACCGAGCGCGCCAGCCGTACCAATAATTGCAACCGTCGCGAGTGGTGAAAACCCTAGAGAGATACACAGCGGTACATAAATCGCGGCCAAAATAGGAATGGTCGAAAACGACGAACCAATACCCATGGTCACAATCAAACCAATGAGTAGCATAATAAATGCCGCCATGGCTTTGTTACCAGCGAACAGCGACGCGGCACCATCAACCAATGGCTGAATCTGCTCGGTCGCTTTCATGACTTCTGCAAAGCCCTGCGCGGTAATCATAATAAAACCAATCATCGCCATCAGCTTGATACCGTCATTAAAGACACCATCCGCATCACGCCACTTGACCACTCCTGTTGCCATAAAAACACCAAAACCAAACATCGAGCCCAGTAGTAGCGAGTCCGTGTAAAGCTGGACAACAAAAGCGGTGACAATGGCAGCTAGTGCCACCAGCGTTTTAAGCTTGCTTTGCGACTGGGCACCAGCGGCCGTTTTACTAAGCGCATCCCCCTCTACCACTGCGTCGCGTGCTTCTTTGTCTATCGCCACTTGCTTATACTCTCGCGGCTTACGATAACTAATAAATACCGCTATTAGCAAACCAATCAGCATACCCAATGCAGGAATAGCCATGGCTGTCACCACAGAGAGATTGGCAACATCAATACCCGCTTCACCCACGTTTTTGAGCATGATTTGGTTGAGATAAATATCACCGAAGCCATACGGAATAAACATATAGGTGGTGACCAGCCCGAAAGTAATCAGACAAGCAATCAGACGTCTATCAATGTGCATTCGATTAAACGCCAACAACAATGGCGGCACAAGCAGCGGGATAAACGCAATGTGAATAGGAATTAAATTTTGACTAAAGCAGCTCATGGTGATTAAGCCGGCAAACAGCATGTACTTAATCATGCCACTCGTGCCAGCGGCGTCAATGCGCTTGATGACCGCCCCTGCCAAAGACTGCGGCAAGCCCGAATGCGCAATCGCAACCGCAAAGGCGCCAAGTAACGCATATGAGAGCGCGATTTGCGCACCATTACGAATACCTTCTTGAAAGGCCTCTAAAGTATCTGTGATGCCAAGACCCGCCAGCAGGCCGCCCGCCAGCGCCCCAATTAGTAAACTGAGCACCACGTGCACTCGCGAAAGTGACAGCCCCAGCATGATGATGACTGCCAGCAGTACTGCATTGATTGCCATGTGTTGTCCTTTGTTCGGTCTGATCGCTCTGTTTGGTCTGATTGCGACCTATGAATAACTTAAAACCTGTGAATACGGCCTTAGCGTCACAAACGACTTCTATGGTCGTTATAAAATAAAAGTGAGACGCTAATATTGGCGCGCGTCAGTTTACCTTATTTTGCCTATAAAACCTATGTATAGAACCCAATAGGCATTAGCTGCATGCTATAGTCAGTTACAAATAAAATCGATACGTTCATCGCTATAGGCGACTGGGGTGAATTTTTCGTAGCCTCTGTGACAGTAGCAAGCAAGGAAGATTTATACCAGTCGCAGAGTAACGATTTTAAGGTGGAGGTGCGGTAACGCATTCAACTTATTACGTTCTTCATTTTAATATTTAGACACGTACAACAATTTAACGAATATAAGCAGGTGACTTGACCAATAAGCCTTGCAATTTTATCTGTGAGCACCATTTATCTAAACATGAACCACGAACTTGACTTTACAAGTCTGGTGAACGAGGAAGAATATATGAGTGAACATAAAATTGCCCAAGACAATATCGACATCGATATCGACGTTTCATCTACTGCCGCAGAAGACAGCACGCTAGAAAGCTCGTCTGATAACGAGTTAGATGCAACCTCGAATACTGTTACAGACAATGATAGTCATGACAGTACGGTTAAAAACGATGGTACTGAAGACTATTTACCATTATTGGCACTGCGAGACGTTGTCGTTTATCCACACATGCAAATTGCCCTATTTGTGGGACGTGCGCCATCGGTGAAAGCCGTCGAATTGGCCCAAGCCGAGTACGGCAACAAGGTACTGGTTGTGGCGCAAAAAGACTCACTGACCGAAGACATCGATCAAGACAACTTATATCAATATGGTACGGTGTGCCGTATCGTCAGCACCATGCCGCATGATAGCGATGAGAGCTGCATCAAAGTATTGATCGAAGGTCAGTACCGTGCACGCGTCGATAGTATTGAAAATCACGACGATTTGTTAATGGCGAGCTTTGAGCGGGCCGACCTTGATGTCAGCATGGATGAGAGCCAACAAAAAAACACCATCCAAGCTTTGACCACGTTGTTTGAAAGCTATGCAGATGCGCGTCTGCGTAATGCGCGTGAGTTGACGCGTGTGGCGAAGCGTATTGACGACTTACTTGAGCTGGTCTATTTCATCTCAACCCGTGTCTCGATGGACCTTGACGTAAAGCAGTCTTTCTTAGAACAAGACGATATCAAAACGCATATCAACACCTTGACTGAGTACTTGGTCAAGCAAAGTGCTGAACAAAACATCGAACAAGATATCCAAGATGCCGTGCGTCAGCAAATGGAAGACAATCAGCGCGAATACTTCTTAAATGAGAAGATGAAAGCCATTAAAAATGAGCTGTCAGATATGAATGACGGCGCGTTCGATGGTGAAGACGATGTGGCTGAGCTTGAGCAGCGTTTAGAAGAGGCGGACTTGCCAGATGATGTGCGCAAAAAAGCCGAGCAAGAGTTTAAAAAACTCAAAATGATGCCGCCTGCGTCGAGTGAATCGTCAGTGGTACGCAACTATATCGAATGGATTTTGGATACGCCGTGGAATGCGACGACCAAAGTCTCTATCAATCTAGACAAAGCCAAAACCGTCTTAGATGAAGACCATTACGGCTTGCAAGATGTGAAAGATCGCATCTTAGAGTATCTCGCCGTTCAGTCACGCGTGAAAAAACTGCGTGGTCCGATTCTTTGTCTCGTCGGGCCGCCAGGGGTGGGTAAAACCTCACTGGGTGAGTCGATCGCTCGCGCAACTGGCCGTAAGTTTGTCCGTATGGCATTGGGCGGCGTACGTGATGAAGCAGAGATTCGTGGTCATCGCCGTACTTATATCGGTGCCATGCCAGGTAAAATCGTGCAATCACTGGCAAAAGCTGAAGTCAAAAACCCGCTGTTCTTGTTGGATGAAATCGATAAAATGGCGCAAGACTTCCGCGGTGACCCAGCGTCAGCCTTGCTTGAAGTATTAGATCCATCACAGAACGATACGTTTAATGACCATTATTTAGATATGGACCTAGACTTATCACAAGTGATGTTCATCTGTACGGCCAATAGTATGGACATCCCGCCCGCCCTTCTTGACCGCATGGAAGTCATTCGTCTGCCGGGCTATACCGAAGAAGAGAAAGTCAATATCGCGCAGAAGTATCTGGTGCCCAAAGCCATTAAGCAAAATGGTCTCAAAGAAGGCGAAATTGAGATTGTTGAAGCGGCATTGCATAGCATCGTACGCAGCTACACGCGTGAAGCTGGTGTGCGTAACCTTGAGCGTGAAGTGAATAAAATCTGCCGCAAAGTGGTTCGCGGTTCGGTTGAGACGCATGGCGCTCGCGCTCCGAAAAAAGCAGAACGCGAACTGGTCGTGGTCGATGACAAAAACATCGATGACTATCTAGGGGTGCATCAGTATGACTACGGTCTGGCGGAAGAAGAGCCTGAGATTGGTCGTATTACGGGGCTTGCATGGACACAAGTCGGTGGTGAGCTCTTAACCATCGAAGCAGTTGCGATGAAAGGCAAAGGTGAGCTTAGCTTTACGGGCTCACTCGGTGATGTGATGAAAGAGTCTATTCGCGCTGCCATGAGTGTGGTGCGTGCCCGCGGTGACAGCCTAGGCATTGACTATGAAACGGTCAAAACAACTGACGTCCACGTGCACATGCCAGAAGGTGCAACACCAAAAGATGGTCCATCTGCCGGTGGCGCTCTGACAACCGCACTGGTCTCTGCCTTGACGGGTATCGCCATTCGTCCAGACATTGCCATGACAGGTGAGATCACCTTACGCGGTAAAATCCTGCGCATCGGCGGTCTCAAAGAGAAGTTACTCGCGGCCCATCGCGGTGGTATCAAACACGTCTTGATTCCAGCATCTAATGAGCGTGACTTGGCTGATATCCCTGACAATGTCAAAGCAGGTTTGACCATTCAACCAGTGGCGACGATTGATGAGATATTAAAAGTGGCTTTGGTCAGTATGCCAATTCCACTTAAGCCAGCCAAAGTAACCGTTGATAAAACCTCTGGCAAAGCGCTACACAACTAATTGATGAGTCATTAGTTAAGTCTTAAAAGTAAAAATCCGCTCACTGTTATGGTGGGCGGATTTTTTTTGGCAATAATAAAAAACAATGTCCTTAAAATATTATGATATATTTCAAACAAATGTCCATTAAGTAGGAATATATAATGTTAAACCGTTTAAGGGCGTCTCTAGTTGTAATAAGCACATTACTACCAATCGCTTTATTGGGTTGTCAGTCCAATAGTGTTAATAATTCAGCACAAACCGGTACCGTCATTGACAATAAAAACTGGTCAGCCGCTACCCTAAAGCCTAGGCTGTTTCAGAACATCACAAGCTATAACTGGCAATTGACCCACGTCAGTAACGATAAAGACAAGCTCATACGCGCCAACCTTCAGCCACCCCTAACGATGGACGTTCGCCCAGACCTATTAACCTTTGATGATGGCTGTTACCGATACCTTGTGTCCTTTGATATGTGGCTGCCTCTACCTTACCCTTATACACAGGCATCAATACAAGATATGGCCAAATCACCAGTCACGGCTGCTGACTGCACTGCGATATATCAAGCAACCACCCAAGACTGGCGCGGTAATAAAATCATCCCTAGCGATACAGCACATCTGTTAAACACGACTTTTAAGCCCTATGCAGGAACAGATTTTACATTTGACCCCGCGCGGCCTCAGTCAGTACGTGCTACCAAAACCGTAGAAAAACAGCTGGCTTTGAAGACGGATAAGGGCAAAACCCTTGTCTTTACGGGCACACCAAAACCTAAACACTTGGGAGCTGGCATACCACTCACCAATGAATTATTAGAGAGCTATCGCTGGCAGCTGGTACAAGTGACGAACAAAGCAGGCGCAGTCATGAGCGAATTTACGCAAACAGAAAAGCCTATTATACTTTCCTATGGTTTGAATAACTATAGTGGCGATGAAAGTGACAAACAAAATGGCTTTAAGTCAGGTATATATGGTCAAAACTTTGGTGTGTCTGTGGGCTGCAACGGCGTTGGTGGGCCTTATGCCCTCTCTGTCAATCAAAGTTTACTTACTGGCAGCTCTCCTTCCACCATGATGAGCTGTGGCGATGCTCTTGATGATATCGAATCACGGCTTCGACGTATGATGACCCATAGCACGAGTCAACTGATCTTAACGCACGCAGATAATGCACCAACTAGTGCTACTGAGCAATCAGAGCCAAGCTACTTACTGACTCAACAGCTAGATTCTGGCGAGACACTCATTTGGAAAAATACCTCTAAATAATGGATAGATCATTAAGAAAAATAAAAAGGATTCTATAATGAAAAAAGTAATACTTGCCAGCGTAATGTTTTGTAGTACATTGCTTGCACTATCAGGTTGCCAATCGATGAGTAACACATCATTATCTATGTCAGACAGTATTGCACAAACCGATACAGTCGAGATTCCAGAGAATAAAGTGATGCAATGGAGCAGTGGCTACAACTGGCAACTGTCAGAGGTAACGCGATATGACGGTCAGCCCATCACTATCCACGGTACAGATCCTATCCGTTTGGCTATTGACCCAGGTAGCCTGCATTTTTATCAAGGTTGCAATCACGATAAAATCGATCTATTTACTGGCGCGCCTCCATACAGTTATGCCAGCTATATTGTACAGTTACCAGCGACCTGCACGACAAGTAGGCCTGATGACCACAATATCCGCACGCTGTTTCAGGACTACGGCACGTATCTTTTTGGGATTAAGTTGCTACCTACAGTACCATCAACCTCACAAGGTAATACGTTTGCTGCGCCAAAGCGCCTTGCACTTATCATGGAAAACGGCAATCAACTTGTCTTTACAGGGATGGCAAAAACGCTACCTGCACCTACGAGTTTACCGATAAATGCTGAACTATTAAAGCGCTATGACTGGCATTTGGTCAGTGCTGTCGATAATCATTACGATGACAAAGGGCAGCTTGTTTCTAGAAAACCTATAGGTAATTTCTATCATTCTGACTGGCCTATTTCTGTTACCTTTAGAGACGATTCTGACCAAACATACGTATCATTTAATTCTGGCTGTAACGGCTCTGGTGCCCCTTATTTTCTACTGGACGATAATACGCTAAAAATTGGCATGATTATCAGCACGATGATGGGCTGCGGTGAGACGGGCAATCGCATTGAAACTGCTCTTTTTAATCTAATGCGTGATAGCAGTAGCCAGCTTAGCTTAAGTCTGCAATCCTCAGAGGAAATGTCAACATCATCAAAAAACCAAACAGACATGCCTAGCTATAATTTATTGCAAACGATGGAATCAGGTGAAACCTTAGTCTGGCAAAACCAAGAACTACCAAAGAGAGTTTACGATACTAAATAAAAATGGTGGTCGTAATATGAGTAGGTGATGCTGATACCTCTTTTCTAAAACAATTTTCAAACCCATACGTTACTTACATTTATTAACCGACTGTTGCGCATTTGATGAATAACTATAGCGAGCGCTTGGCTATACTAATCCGTGACAATAAGGAATGTTCGAACATTTTAAATAAAATTATAGCTAAATATATTCGTCATAATGATTAACGATAAATGGAGATAACAATGAATAAGACAATGCTTGCAAGTGCGTTACTATGTGGTTCAGCCTTAGCGATGACTGGTTGCCAAACAGTGGCAGATCAAATGCAAACTGGCAATCCTTTGAGCCAGCCTGTGTTAAAGTCAACGATCAAAGCAGTTGATGGTAATAAAAATGAAGTTGGACAAGTATTTTTACGCCCAGTTGATGGCGGTGTCCAAGTGTACGGCAAACTTATGAACTTACAACCGGGCAAAACAGTTGCCCTACACATTCATGAAACGGGTAGCTGTGCCAATATGGGCAAAGCGGCAGGTGGCCACTTTAACCCAGATAACAACCCACACGCCCATCCAGATGATATGAATGGACATGCTGGCGACTTGCCAAACTTAACTGCCAATGAAGATGGCGTTGCTACGATTAATTATGTGAATAAAAAAATCTCTGCTGCTGAAGTAGGCAAATACAGCGTCAATCGCTTGGCATTTATCGTCCACGCTAACGCTGATGACTATCAGAGCCAGCCATCTGGTAACGCTGGTGAACGCGTCGCTTGTGGTATCATCGAAAAAACCTAATTCTCATAATGGTTTAAGATATAGTGGCTTAATATTAAGCACAGTGATTTAAGATTAAGCAAAATTTGTATATTTACTTACTACTTTAATCAGAAAAAACCTCTTAGTATCCTAAGAGGTTTTTTTGTGGCTCAAACAATAACAATATGGCAGGCTATACATTCGATATGAAGCCGAAAGACAAAGGAGAATTACTCCTCTACCCATTCACCTTTACGCCAATACACACCCCAACGGGTGGCCTTGCCGTTTTTCTCAGAGCCAATATACTGCTCTTTTTTCTTACGCGACCAGCGCAGTATCGTTGGATTTCCCTCCGGATCTTCATCTGGGCCTTCAAACAGATACTGGAACTTATCTTCCATCTTATCTTTAATTTCTCTCAGCTCAGCAAGCTTTGGCGCACGTGTTTCTCTGACTTTTGGAAACTTAGATGCCGCTAAAAACATACCAGCCGCCCCTTCCCGCAAAATGAAGTAATCATCATGCTTGGTCGACTTTAGCTCCGGCATATGAATGGGATCCATACGCGGCGGTGCTGCTTCGCCTGTTTTGAGGACTTTACGAGTGTTATCACACTTCTGACAAGCAAAATAAGGACCAAAACGTCCCGTCTTTAGCTCCATCTGCCCATCACATTTGTTACAGTCGATGGTCGGTGCGTCTGATCCCGGCACTTCGAACTTGCCTTCTTCTAAGATATAACCGTCGCAATCAGGGTTGTTACCACAGACGTGCAACTTGAGACCGCCATCGACGATATAACCATTCATCGCCGTTCCACATTTCGGACAGCGCTTTTTCTCCATTAAGTCTTTGACTTCGGCTGTCTCATCGGCCGCGTCGCCTTCATCAAGATTGGCAAAAGCCTCGACTGGCATTAAATTCTTGGTGCCTTTGCAGCGCTCTTTTGGCGGAAGGTTATAGCCCGTACACCCTAAAAATACTCCCGTTGAGCCCGTACGCAGCTGCATCGGACGGTCGCAAATATCGCAATGGACATCTGGCACATCGGTTGGATCATTCGGACGCATGCCGTCTTTTTCTTTGGCATGCTCAAGCGTGGTTTTGAACTCGCCATAGAAGCTATCAAGCACATCTTTCCAGTCTTTATCACCTTCTGCCACGTGATCGAGCTTATCCTCTAATGCGGCCGTAAAGGTATAATCCATCAAGTCTGGGAAGCTGGCCGTCAGTCTATCGGTGACGATATCACCCATTTTTTCGGCAAACAGGCGCTTATTTTCAAGCTTCACATAACCGCGATCTTGAATGGTCGAGATGATAGAAGCATAGGTCGATGGACGGCCAATGCCTTTTTTCTCAAGCTCTTTTACCAAGCTTGCTTCAGTGTAACGCGGTGGCGGCTTGGTAAAGTGCTGGCTCGGATCGAGCTTATCTAACGTTAATTTATCGCCTTTTTTGACATCAGGTAATAAGGTATCGTCGGTCTTGGCTGGTGGCATGACTCTTGTGTAGCCATCAAATACCATGGTACGACCGCGCGCTTTTAGCTCAACATCGTCTGCACCCACAAATAAATTCACTGATAGGTATTTTGCAGGTAGCATCTGACAGGCGACAAACTGACGCCATATCAGCTCATACAAACGTATGGCGTCACGCTCAACCCCTTTAAGCTGGGTTGACTTCATATTGACATTAGAGGGGCGAATGGCTTCATGCGCCTCTTGGGCCCCTTGTTTATTGCCATAAAAGTTAGGCTTTTCTGGCACATACTTAGCGCCATAGCTGTCTTCGATATGACCACGCACGGCCGCTAGCGCATCTCCAGACAGAAAAGTCGAGTCAGTACGCATGTAGGTAATGTGACCCGCTTCGTATAGACGCTGAGCCAAAATCATAGTCTTTTTAACAGAAAAACCCAATCGTGTACTGGCGGCTTGCTGCAAAGTCGAGGTGATAAACGGCGCGCTTGGACGTGACTGCGTTGGTTTCTCTTCGCGTTCTTTGACGATAAAGTCGCTTGCTTTAAGCACTTCCAATACTTTATCGGTCTGCTCTTTATTAACGAGCTTAAGCGTTTTACCACCTTGCTTGGTCGCCTCCAAACGAATACCGATTTGCTCAGCGTCTTTGGTGTTTTTGGCTTTGCTATCAGCAATATGGGTATCGGCATGAATCTGCCAATACTCTTCTGGAATAAAGGCGCGAATCTCATGCTCACGCTCAACCACCAAACGCATGGCAACCGACTGTACACGCCCTGCCGACAGACCACGAGCAATCTTTTGCCATAAGAGTGGCGAGACCATAAAGCCAACCACTCGATCTAAAAAACGCCGCGCTTGCTGTGCGTTAACACGGTCGATATCGAGCTTTGATGGCTGCTTAAAGGCACTTTGAATCGCCGATTTGGTAATCTCATTGAAGACCACACGTTGATACTTGCTATCAGGACCACCAATGACTTCTTTTAGATGCCAAGCAATCGCTTCCCCTTCTCTGTCCATATCCGTTGCGAGATATATCTTGTCAGCGTCTTTGGCTAAGGCTTTGAGCTCTTTGATGACTTTGGTTTTGTTTGGCAGTACTTCATAGACGGCCGCCCAATCATGCTCTGGGTCTATCCCCATGCGCCGCACCAATGCTTGCTGTGCTTTTTCTTCTTTGCTCAGACTGTCATCTTTTTTAGTAGTGGCTGTTTTTTTAGCGCTTTTACTGGCACTGACCGGTAAATCACGGACATGGCCGATACTGGAACGTACGATAAAGTCATCACCAAGGTATTTGTTGATCGTTTTTGCCTTGGCCGGTGATTCTACAATCACCAAAGACCTACCCTTTGGGCTGTCAGCAGCCGTGGCTGGACTTTTTTTGGTTGTGGTTTTTGCCATATGTGACGACACCATAATATAAGTAGATTAAAAGTAAGGATAAATTCAGCAGCATGGCAATTTATAATCGTTAGTTATAACAGCTCAGCGAATTATTGTAATAATAGTGACTCATAAAAACGGTTAAAAAACAAACAATAACCATAAGTTAAAGAGTGAGTTATAAAGACGTTACACTGCTAAGCGTTAAACTGTCAACTGTAAATGACTGGGCGTTTGCCAAAAGTGCTTGCATATTGCTTATTATTGGAGATTAAAAACACTTTATTACTCCGCAGTCTTTTTCTGCATCTGTAGCGCCCAATTTTCAAGGTTTTGCTTCAGCACCAACAAGTCTGCTTCAATCAATTTTTGCTGATAAGCGGGGTTGGTTGAGGGCCGCACGTAGGCAATATCTTCCCAATAAATAATGATGCTATTTGCCTTAGTCAATAAGCCCTTGACGAACGGCTCAACACTGACTGGTAAGTCCAGCGGTGTTTTGTCCAGACTAAAATTGGTCTTCTTGAGTACCGTATTGGTATGGCCTTGAGTCGAACGAATGGCACTTGGAATATTGAGCCTGACATCCTCTTTAGTGGTATCAACAAAACTGCTGTCTGGTCGCCATTGTCCATCGATTACTTGATAACGTGTGTGCGGCAACTGCGTATTTTCTAGAACCAAACAATATTGCCCCATCATGCCGCGACCATACTCATTGTCCCGGCCCTTTATCCAGTCAGGGCACGCAACGAGCTTTGGATTTAGCTGTAGTCGACGCGCGGTCATACGCAGCTTATCCAAACGCTGATCGATACCGTTAGGTTTGAGCGCCATCATACTCCCTAATACGAATAGTACAATGACAACGCCAATCAATATTCCCATGATAGTCTGACCTTTTGACTAAATTAAAGTAACGCTAACCACACAACTGCCATTATTTAACTATCTGTCTATAAGAGAAGTCGCTGGTATATAGGGACTTATAATGAGCATGAACCATTAAAAATCAAGCACAGTGCCTGTCTAATCCTCAAAAAATCCCTCACTCAGCTTACACCACCGCTGCTATTTATAACGATATATCAAACACTTAGCACCACTAAATACCAACATAATAACAAGATATAAAAAATTGTCAGTATAAAAAAGTGCTATGATAAACCATAATTTTAAACGCGCGCAGGTTTATTATGAATTATCTTATTGAGCTGAACTCATCAATCGCTGCTTTTTCTAGTAAATTGGCCAGTAAATCCGTCAGCCTATCTGGTATGACCATACCCTTAATAAGCGCCGCATTGCTGACCTTATCAGGCTGTGCCACGACCCAAAGCCTAACCCCTGAGCAGTGTCAGGACAGCAACTGGCAAGAAGTCGGCTATGCGGACGGCCTACAGGGGCGCTCAGGAGCTTACTTTGGACACTATGCCGATCGCTGTGCGCGTGTCGGCGGCGTCATGCCCAACCGCACACAATGGGAGCAAGGTCGCCTGCAGGGCCTCAAGAAATACTGTACCGAACTCAATGCTTATAAGCTCGGACGTGAAGGATATGATTGGCAGCCTGTTTGCCCACTCGACGGGATCGAAAAGCTAGAAGAGGCTTACGCTCAAGGACGCTACTATTATATCCGCCAGCGCGATCTCGATTATTTACGTTCTCCCTACCCATTTGGCTATGGGCCTGGGCGTTTTGGTTACGGCTACCATCCATTTGGCTTCGGCTGGTAAATGCTAGACTCTAGATATGGATGCACTGGGACTACCGGCTTTCTCTAAAAACCAGAAACACCTTAAAAAACAAAGGAAACCTCGCAAGGTTACCCAAACGAGGTTGAAGGAGAAATTTATTATTTTAATGGTTCTTCTTATTGTTTTATTGATTTTTCTCTTAATCAGCTTACTGATTTTGTTAGCCAGCTTACTGATATAGATGGCCTGACTGGCGTTATTAGACCATTGCCATAAAATCTTTGTCATGAAACTTTTGCCATAAAATCTTTGTCATGAAACTTTTGCCATAAAACCATTGCTATGTAGTTGCCTACACGGCTTTATGACAGCTACTCGTTGACAAAGGCTACTTTGGTAAGTCCAGCTTGGCTGGTGGCTGCCAACACCTGAGCGACGGTATCGTATTTACTCTCTTTGTCAGCTCGCAGTTGTACAGAGGGGTCTTTACCAGCCACACTTTGCTCTTGTAGCCGTGCTTCTAGCTCCTCCATACTAATCGGATCGCTGTCCCAAAATATTCCTGCGTCCTTATCAATACTAATTTGAATGGCTTCTGGTGGGGTCTCATTCACCGCCGCACTGGTCTTCGGCAAGTCTAATGGCACCGTCGGATTTAGTACGGTCGCAGTCAGTAGAAATATAATCATCAATACCAGCATGATATCGATAAGCGGAATGAGGTTCATCTCATTCATACTTTGTACGTCATCATCACCCAATTGAAATGCCATAGTTACTCTCAATACAATTCGTTATTCACAATACTGCTAGCTGTTTTCTCTCTTGACTGACAACCTGATCAATCGCTTCTTGCCATGATTATGATGAAGCTGAGCGACTATAGTGTCCGGCTTGCTGCACACTCTCTGCCTCTGCCATTATATGCTGACCTTTGGCTGACTGAGTTTGAGTAGCGACGGGCGTACTGTTTGCTCGAGACTGGGGGCTAGCGGCCAATTTTGCAGAGTTTGCTAATAGATCGTGCGCTCTGTCGTTGGCGTGGTACATCACACGGCGATTGATGCGTACCGCAAGGTTGTAAAACACCACAGCTGGAATAGCAACCGCGATACCAAGCCCAGTCATAATAAGTGCCTCACCTACTGGTGCTGCCACCTGTCCCAATCCTGCCTGTCCACTCATACCAATATTGTGCAGTGCGTGAAAAATACCCCACACCGTGCCAAACAAACCAATAAATGGCGCAATCGCTGCTGTTGTACCAAGGATAGGCAGCCCGCGCTCACTGGCAAAACGGTAGCGACCAATGTGCTTGAGCAAGGTCTGCTCAGTGACCAAACGCCGCGTAGCAGCGTCCGACTCTGTGAGCTCGGCTTGTTTTGGCTGAATCTGCTGACTCAAATCGTCTGCAACATTGGCAGCCAATTTGCGGCTTTGCAACACACGAATGATGCCAGTTACCCATGAAATGACGGATAGGGCCAAAAGTACAAAGAACAGGCTTTTGGTCACCATGTCGCTGTATTGCCAATACGCTGTAAAGTCCATGTCAGACTCCTTGAGTTGTTATTTCATTGCTGTTACTTGATTGTCTATCGCGGTGACGTTATTTAAAGTGGCATTACTTAAAGTAATGCAGCTATGTATTACGGCACCTTATAAGCGATAGGTAAGGTGACATTGCCCACAACGGGTGCACCATTTTTTGTAAAAGGTCTAAATGTACCAGAACGGACCTGACGCTGGGCTTCTTTGTCTAACAGAGTATTGCCTGAGGATTGAGCCACACGTACGCTATCAATACCGCCCTGCTTATTCACTCTTAATACCAGCACCACCTCTAACACATCGCCTGATCGAGCTCTACGGGCAGCGCGATCCGGAAAGCTAAAGTTTGGCGCAGAGGCCCAATTTGCGGCGCTCGCTGTAAAATTCACAGGCGTATTACTGGCAGCGGCAGCCGCTTGGGTTTTTGCTTGAGCAGCCGCTTGGGCCTCTTTTGCTGCTTTGGCTCGAGCAGCCGACTCGGCGGCTTCTCTTGCTGCTTTGGCATCAGCGGCGGCTTGAGCGTCACGAGCCGCTTTGGCTGCCGCTTCTTGAGCGGCTCTGGCTTGTGCTTCTTGAGCAGCTCTCGCTTGCGCTTCTTGTGCGGCCCTAGCTTGCGCTTCTTGCGCCGCTTTAGCCTGTGCTGCTATGATTTTACGTTGTTCATTCGCATCAGCTTTGGGTTCTACCAAGGTTTCTTTTGGCCGCTCTTCAGCCTTTGGTTTTTTTACTGGCACTACCGGTGGTGTTTTAGGCTTAACTTTCTCTTCTTTTACTACTGGCACGACTGGTTTTTTTGGTTGGGGTTTTACTTCTGGTACGGTCTTTGGTTTTGGCTCTATAACCTGAGGGGCGGGCTCCTCTATAGGAGTTACCTCTTTCACCTCCACCTCAGAGGTGGCCTCTTTAGTAGGCAACGTGACCAGCTCTATCTCGATAGGCGACGGGCTCTTTTCTGACTCGATTTTTAGTTCAGGTGTTTTGATCGCCACTAGTGCTATTGCCGTCAATAAGTGCAACCCCACAACTATAATAATAGCCGTAAGTATCAGTCTAAGTGGTGGCGCCCCTAAATCCGTTGAACTCATAACACCCTAATATTAATTAACTGAAATAGAATGGCGTAGATAATAATGCAAACGATAATTATTATCAATAATAAATTATAAAAATTTTGTTTAGCCAGTGTCATAAAGCCAATGACTGCTAATACAAGTGCGCGCAGCTTTTTTGTATTGACTCACTTTCGATGCAACAACAGCGTTAATAAAAATCATTATCATTTGTATTGATAATGAGTCTCAATTAATTTATCATAAACGCCTCTTGGATACTCATCTTATAATGTTAAAAATTCTTACGGTGATAAAAACACAAGCGCCAAAAACATAAGTACAAAAAAACCAAGTCATAAAAGTGGATAGTTTTTAAAGTGGAGAGTTTTTAATACTGTAACAACAAGCTCTCCATGGTGTGGACAGCTGCACCAAGCAAACGCTTTTTATTTTACATGGTCACTGTTTTATTCACATCTCTCCTAATCATCTAATGTACCGAGTTATTTATGTCTACGACTTTATTTTCTAATCGCTCTACTGCCCCTCTCTTTAAACGCCCGCTCTTGACTGCAATCATGACAGCGCTTGTGGCCACCATTAGTGTGACAGGCTGTAGCTCGCCTGAGTCGAACGACTCTGAGCCAGCAGAAAGCAAGGCTGAAAACCAAACCGCTGATGCCGCCTCAAATGTTGCCAACAATGACGCCGTCTCTGCTGAGACCATCGCGGTCAATACGGTGAAAGGGGATGTTGATTTAGCAATCAATCCCTCGCCGCTAGTCGTTTATGACATGACTTTGATGCAAGATTTGGCCGCACTTGATGTGGCTGTCGATGGCGCCCCAAGTAATCTGGTGTTAGACAACTTACATGCAAAAACTCAGCCTGAACCAAAAGGCGTTGGCACCGTGTTTGAGCCAGATCTTGAAGCCCTAAATGCGATGCAGCCACAAGCTATCTTGATCGGCTCACGTATGGCAGAAAAATATGATGAGTTATCGAATATCGCGCCAACGCTAGATATGACGATTGATACAGCGAACATTTATGAATCAAGCAAGCAGCGCTTACATGATTTGGGGGCGCTATTTGGTAAAAGTGATCAAGCGGCAAAACTGCAAGGGAATATTGATACCCTTATTGACGACACTAAAACCGTGACCAAAAACAAAGGTACAGGTTTGGTCATTATGGTCAATGGCAATAAAATGTCGGCGTATGGTGATAAATCACGCTATGGCTTTATCCATTCTGTCCTTGGTGTCCCCATGGCCGATGATCAAATTAAAGACGCCCGCCACGGTCAACCCGTCTCTTTTGAGTATATACAAAAGACCAATCCAGACTGGTTATTTGTCCTCGATCGTAGTGCGGCAATTGGCGAAGATGGCGTCGGTGCCAAAGCGGTGTTAGACAATCCACTGGTCGCACAAACCAATGCTTGGAGTAAAGATCAAGTGGTATACCTTAGCCCAGACTCTTACCTAGCATTCGGTGGCTATTATCAGTGGATACAAGACTTGACCACTATTAAGAACGCGTTTGCTGGCGCTAAATAAAGACTGTCACTGTTCGAGCCACTGCTCTGAACTTCCGTTATAAATTTCACTTTCTAAGCCAGTAGCCACTATGTCGTTATTTTCACATCGTGCTCATACCAGCGTTAAAGAGAGCTCTTCTTTGGCAACAGCCTCATCAAGTTGGCAAAAAAGAGCGAGTAACGGCCTGAGCCTTACACATCGACGTGCGGCGATACCGCCGTGGTTAATGAACACGGGTAGCCTCATTATTATGGGGCTTTTGGTGTTATTAAGTTTGTCTATTGGTGTGGCGGATTTTTCGTGGGCAGGTATGTTGCAAAGCGTTATCAGCCATAGTGCGAACTCTGATAGCTCACTCATGCTTGTCAGCCGCATGCCACGTACCATTGCCATTATCTTGACTGGTGTCGCTATGGCAGTGGCAGGCATGATCATTCAAGTGGTACTAAAAAACCGCTTCGTTGAACCATCGATGGTCGGTGCGACCCAAAGCGCGGCGCTTGGACTGTTGGTGGTCAGTTTGCTGTTCCCAGCCAGCGCACTCATTATAAAAATGGGCGTGGCCACCATCGCAGCCGTGTTTGGCATGATGTTATTTATGCTGCTGATTCACCGTATTCCACCGACTGATTTTTTGATGATCCCACTGATTGGTATTGTCTTTGGCGGTATCATTGAGGCGGTAACCACGTTTATCGCTTATCAAACCGAGTCGTTACAGATGCTCAGTGTTTGGCAATTTGGTGATTTTTCTGGGGTCTTGGCAGGGCGTTACGAGCTTTTGTGGCTGACGGGCGGACTGTGCATCCTAGCTTACATTATTGCTGACAAGCTGACCATCGTAGGTCTGGGTGATAATATCGCGCTAAACTTAGGCATTAGCAAAAGACAGGTCACGTGGCTTGGGGTCGGCATGGTGGCGATGATGAGCGCTGTGGTGGTCGTGACGGTTGGTATGATCCCTTTTATTGGCTTGGTCGTTCCCAATATCGTTAGCCGCGTGATGGGGGATAAATTACGCCGTAGCCTGCCAGCAGTTGCGCTGTTAGGGGCATCGGCAGTCTTATTGTGCGATATTATTGGGCGTACTATTCGCTATCCATTTGAAGTGCCTGTCGCCACCGTTTTTGGTGTGGTCGGTACGGTGCTGTTCTTATGGCTATTGCTGCGCGCCCCCTCTGAACGATAAGCACTTATTACCGCTTATTATGTTTTTTATTTTATCGTTATTTTGTTTGATTAGATAAGCTTGGCACCATAGGATTTAACATGCTTTCACCGTCTAGGCCTAGCTCTACAAAGTCTGACTCTACCCATACCAGCCCAGCGATAAATGATCAATACTCATCGGCTACTGGACAAAGTCACTTAACCCAGTTTTGGGCATTTATCGCCAACCATCCAAAATCAATTGCAGCCGTTATACTGCTTATCTCAATGACGCTATTTTTAACGCTCAATGTCAATGGGCATTGGGACTTTGCTCTGCCGCTTCGAGGCAAAAAACTACTGGCATTGATGGTGGTCGGATATGCGATTGGCGTCTCAACATTACTGTTTCAAACCTTGACGCACAACCCCATCTTAACCCCCTCTTTATTGGGTTTTGACTCGCTGTATGTTTTGCTGCAAAGCTTGTTGGTTTTCTTTTTGGGTGCGATTAGCTTTACCAGTATCAATCCCATTGCCAAATTTACGCTTGAAATTGTCCTGATGTTTGGCGCGTCATTGCTGTTGTTTCAGTTGTTGTTTGCCAAAAGCAGTCAAGATTTGACCCGATTGATATTGGTAGGCGTGATCTTTGGGGTGTTATTTCGCAGCTTATCGGCCTTGATTGCGCGATTGATTAATCCCGATGATTTCGTCGTGGTACAGTCTGCCAGTTACGCCCAATTTAATACGGTGAATCCACAACTGCTTGGGATCAGCCTATTTATTTGTCTCATTAGTGGGTGGTTTATTTGGCGTTGGCGCTATCAGTGCGATGTATTGATGTTAGGTAAGGCACAAGCCACCAACCTTGGCATCAACTATCAACGCTTAGCATTTGGGCTACTAACCGTCATCGCGGTGTTGGTCGCCACTGCCACCGCACTGGTCGGACCTGTGACCTTTTTTGGTTTATTAGTCTGCGCGTTGACCAACCGTATCGCTCGCCATATGTATCATAGTGAGCGCCTGATATTGGTCAGCTTGGTGGCAATGATATGCTTAGTGCTCGGTCAGACTGTATTTGAGCAAGTACTGAGCATGGCCGGGGTACTATCGGTCGTCATTGAGTTAGCAGGCGGGATAGTATTTTTATTATTGATTTTTATGACTCAGCGTCATTAATAAACAGCCTCGTTAATAAACAGCGCCGCTCGTCTTTAGTGACTGCCTTAAAAATAAGACCATTTACCATTCGATAAACACAAGAAACGTTATGATTAAAATAGATAATATCTCGCACCACATTGGTAAACAGCAAATCCTACATAACGTGACGTTATCTTTACCAAGTGCCCAAATCATTGCCCTAATCGGCCCCAACGGTGCGGGAAAATCTACCTTATTTTCAGTCATGTCACGCTTGCAACCACTACAGACGGGACAAGTGAGTTTCGGTGAGCATGATATTGCAAGCTGTCATGCAAGAGTGTTGGCTAAAACCGTCGCCATGCTCGGACAAGACAACCAAGTACAAGGACGCTTGCGGGTGCATGAACTATTGATGTTTGGGCGATATCCTTATCATCAAGGACAACCAACAAGTGAGGATCAGCAAAAAGTACAGGAAGTGATCGAACGCTTTGAGCTTGAGCCCCTAGCCGAGCGGTTTTTATCGACTTTGTCGGGTGGGCAACGCCAACGGGTATTGATTGCGATGATTGTCTGTCAAGACACGCCTTATCTATTGCTCGATGAACCGCTAAATAACTTGGACATGTACCATGCTGGCCGTCTGATGCGTGAGCTACGCGAGTTGAGCCACAGTCAACAAAAAACTGTTGTGATCGTCCTACATGATATCAATCAAGCCGCGCAATTCGCGGATACCGTCGTTACTATGAAAGACGGTCAAGTGATGGCGGTTGGTAAGCCCGCCGATGTCCTGACCAAAGAAACCATGAAAGCGCTGTATAACGTCGATGTGACTGTATTGAGTCATCAAGATCGTCCGGTGATTGTCGATACCGTGTAAGGACTGGCGTATCTGGCACCAGCCCTGTTTGCATTTATCTCGTCACCTTTTGCAACGCTTTGCCCGTTGCTGTCGACCTTTCCACCACAGATAAACCCCAGTACCTGATAACACCGTCACGGCCAAACCTATCATCGCTAAAAACACTTGATACAATCGGTGTCCCCACCCTTGACCAATGTGGCCCATGTGCAGCGCCCCTAACCATTGGTCTACTTTATTGCCAAATGCGCTTTGATTACCAAAATGAACGCGCTCAACCTTACCGGTTGCTGCATTCACCGTAATTGATGAGGCCCCGCCGTGCGTACCGATGTCTTTATCCGTTTTAAAACGCATCTGCCACTGGTTGTCTTCTTCCATCCAGCGTATACCCAGTAGTTCTTGTACGCGGGCCCCATGACGGTGAGCGGCAATCTCAGCCTGGGCACTGAGATACGCGATACTATCGGCCTTGCTCACCACATTCGTACCAGCGACCATCGCCCTGCTGGGCGACTTGACTGTTGGTACGGGGGCGCTTGGTTGGGGTGCTCTCCCTTCTCTCCCCTCTAGTCCTACCACTGCTTGCATGACTGGCTGATACACCGACTTTAAGTTAAAACCAACGCTCGACCAAGCGATGACAAATAGCATGAGCCACAGCCATAAACCAAACGCATGATGCAAATCATAATTTAGCTTAAAGGTATTGGTCTTACGCCGGATTTTCCATGCAGGCAGCCAGCGCTTCAGTAAAGAAGCACGCTTTTTGCCAGATAAAGTCTGACGCGCATCTTGCTTGGACTTATGTGATTTAACCGCTCTTGGAAAGGTGAGATAAAAGCCGATAAAACAGTTAATTGTCCAAACCAGTGCCACAATACCCAGTACCAATTTGCCAATATCGCCAAGCAATAAGTCCCGATGCAACCAAAACACTTTCCACATGGTGTTTTGCCATGCCCACTCATCCTTATTACGTGTACCAATGATATGGCCGTCGTAAGGATTGACATACACTTCCTGAAATGGCGCTTTAGCAGTGTTTTTGGCGGCCTGCCCTCGCATCCTATCTACCGAAAACACTGCTGATTGGGTGGTCGATAGTGAGGTTGGCATGCTAGAAAACTTATAGTCTGGATAGGCGCTGATCACACCATCATGCAGTACAGCTATCGGTAGCAGCGGCTTTGGCTGCGCTTCGATGTGAGCAAGCTTATGATTAAACACCTCATCCAGCTCGTCATGAAATGCCAAGAGCGTACCTGTGATACCAGTGACAATTAAAAAGGCTGCCATAGCAAGCCCGGTATAACGATGAATCCAAAGGCAGCTTTGGCGCATATGAAATGAAATCATTGATCTTGGTTCTTTATTAAGTGATTATTTTAATGGGCTGTTAAAAATGGTTTTTATAACGGCTATCCCCTCGTTAAAAACTCACTGGCAATAAAAAAGCCAGCTCTCCTATAAAGACAGCTGACTTTTTAACTACCATTAGGTTACCGTAGTACTAAAACTGATACGTTAAAGAGGTTTTGATGTTACGACCCATCTCAAAGTCAGTTCTTAAAGCCCCATCTTCCCGAGGCTTAACGATGCGTGATGCATGGCTGGCATAGGTTTCATCAAAGAGGTTATACACCCCAACCGTCGCTTTTAAGCCCTCAACTTGTTTTGGGGAATAACTCATAAAAATGTCATGCACATCATAGTTGGGTTTTTTAATATCATCACCACCAGTGTTAGGCGTCAATGAAGCAACATAGGTACTGCGCCAGCCAAGCTCTGTCGTGTCTGTTGGTGCGTAACCAAGGTTGACCATGTATTTGTCACCTGATTCAGAGCTGCTACCGCTTACTGAGGAGATGCTATAACCCGTATCTTCACCTTCACTACGGGCACGTTCATAGCTTAGACCCATGCTAAAATTATTTGTTCTATAGTCAGCAGCAAGCTCTACGCCCTTAATCTTATAATCTTCGTCTTTATTGATGACGCCTTGGCAGCTACCGTTTAATTGACCTGTCGCACAATCTAAACCAACTCTACCGTCCCCTGCGCGCACAAACTCAATATAATTTTCAATATCGGTCTCAAAGTACTTAGCACTTAGTTGGAGCGCGTCATCAGCGATGGTCAAGTCGCGTAGCGTCGTGGTGACACCCACTTCCGCGTTAGCGCCTTCTTCTGCTTTTAGGTCACTGTTGACATAGGTGCCGGCACCATTTGAGTTAAAAATAGCTTGGCTTAAGTCTGGGCCATTAAACAGCTCGGTATAGCTGGCAAAAACTTGTGTACGGGGCGCAATTTCGTAACTGGCAGCGAGCGCGCCGACGACATTGTCATAAGTCTTACCGCCAGAGACAAACTCTGGTGACTCATAGCGGTCATAACGCACGCCCGGCGTTAGGCTCAGTTTGCCCACCTGCCATTGATCTTCTAGATACACTGACGTGTTAGTTGCCTCATCACTACCGCTTTTGACAAAATCTCGAGACATGTCAGACTCTTTTTTATAGTGCTCGATACCAGCAATCAGCTTATGTGTACCAGTGATACCATCAATAATACTGCTGTCTATCACACTGGTGTTTTGTACCTTAGCGCCTGTGGTTTTCACCTGTGCATCAAACTCAAAGCCAGGATTTTTCAGATAATCAGAATCACGTAAAATCTGAGTCTTTGACTGATACACATTGGTATCAACATCGATTAAGCGATTACTTGGGTTATAGGTATAATCGAGTGCATAAGTATCACGCTTGACTTCTTGCGGAATAATGGGGTTCCAACCACCGGCAGGAAAATCAGGACGTAGGGGGAACTTTCCTTTGTTCTCAGTACGGCTAAAGCTAGCACCAACACGATGATCATTGGCAATATGAGCACCAGCTTTTAATAGGATGTTTTCGCCTTCACTGTCTTCGGTTTGAATCTTGCGACCTTCACCGTCTTCGCCCGCCTCGGCATCACGCTTACCATAATACGCGAGTAAATCGACGTTCTCTGCTGGTGCACCATAGACGGTGGCAGAGGTCAATAGCTCATCATTGTTACTGCCATAGCCTGCGTGCAATTTGGCGCCAATTTTTTGACCCGGCTTAAGCAAGTCTGCGGCATCCACTGTCTCAAAAGCCACGGCACCACCGATGGCATCGTTACCAAGTGTCACTGAGTTATTACCAACCGCGACCTCGGCTTGTTTTAACAAATCTGGATCAATCGTGACATCGCCCATATGATAAAACAAAGCACCCTCTTGACGAGCGCCATCAATCGTTACTTTTAGATTGGTGTCATCAAGTCCGCGCACCCGTATACGCTGGTTAACCGACGACGTGCCACCGACACTAACGCCTGGCACTACCTCTAAAAAATCACTCAAATGGCTTGCTTGAGCAGCTGGAGTGTAATCATCTATGTAAACAGAGCCCTCTTGCACATTGTCACGTACCGAGCTATTGGCAGTCACGGTGATGGTCTGTAAGGTGGTATTTGGTAGGTTTTCTACCGTGGCGGCACTGGCTGCTTGTGACCATAGTACCGCTGCCACGCCCATGGACAATACCGTCAATTGATTAGCTAGCTTTACTTCACGCATCACACACTCGCTTTATTATCAGGATTAGAATTTTTGAGGTCTGTTTATTTTTGAGAACTGTCTTTTAGACAGTTTGGCGTCTTGATAACAACCAAACTTTGCACACAAATAGCAATGTTAATGATAATTGTTAGCATTCAATAAAGAGAGGCATAATAACGAAGTATTAACAATATGGCAATAATTAATGTGAGAAATTTCCTACCTTGTCTTACTTAACTCTTAAGACGATAAAGATAGAAGCACGGATGCAGAAGCTAGTTAGCGTTAGGGGCGTGATGATTTTTGTTTTTGAAGCTGTAGAGTGGCACTCATTTGTGAGGGATAAGCGGTTTTATTATGGTAGATTACGAGTGTCCTTTTTCATGACTTGTTTTTTATGTACTATTGTACTAGAATACTGAAACAAGCTAATGACTAGCGCTCTATTTTTTTCTTTTATGAAGAACACCTATTATGAGTACTAACCCCTATCACAGTTTATTAAAACATTTAGCAAATTGTCATGACAGCACCGATATCGAAGTGCTATTCAGGGCGCTATTGACGGACAAAGAGCAACACGAGATTGCCAATCGTATCCGTATTTTTGACTTGTTAGAGTGCGGTGCAACCCAGCGTGATATAGCTGAGCAGTTAGGCGTCGGTATTGCCACGGTCTCGCGAGGCGCTAAAGCCATGCAAAGTCATGACGTCAGTGCCTTGCTCGCGACCCATAGGCAAGGCTCTTGAAGCACGCAAGCACTCTGTCTACATTTTTCTTCTTTTTAGCTGACACCCATTTACATGATTTCGGATTTTGTTATGATTTCTACGACGCCCCAGCACAGCCAACCTGCGCCTATTGATATTCCCAGCAAACCGAAGCGCATTAAACTCACGCAAGACATTGATTTTTTTGCTTTGTTTAAACGTATTGAGCGGGCTTTTGAGACGTGTTATTTGCTCGAATCACTAGGCGAAGAGAGTCACATATCACGTCACCACGCCATTGGTTTTGATCCTGTCATGACCGTTGCCGCTCTAGATCGCACCACCCTTGCCATCACTGACAATAAAACGGCTGAAACACGCCACTATCAAACCGAAAATCCTTATCAATTACTGCGCAAGATTACGCCGCAGCACGTCATTGCTCGTGACCAAAGTGGCGGTCTGGTCGGTTATTTGGGTTACGACAGTGTGAATTTTTTTGAGCCGAGTCTCAATGCCAAAGCCAGCGATGACTTTGAGCCATTTAAATTTGGCGTGTATTTGGATGGCTTAACGCTTGATAAGATGACCGGTGAGATTTTCTATTTTTATTATCCCACCGCTCAGCAAGACAACCGTATCGAGCAAATCAAAGCCTTACTTGATGCGCCAACACCAAACTATGAGCCACCCATGGTTGAATTTTTGGGTGATGGCATGAGTCAAGAGGAGCATGCCCGGGCCGTCATGCAAGTAAAAGAAGACATTATCTCTGGACGTATATTTCAATGCGAGGTGGGTTTTAAATCTAAATACCGTATTACTGGTGACAAGATGCCCATTTATGAAAAACTGCGAACGGTCAATCCATCACCGCATATGTACTTTATGAAATTTGCCCAGCAGTGCATCATCGGAGCCTCCCCTGAGCTGCTTTTTCGCTTGCGTCAAGGTGAGATGGAAACCTATCCCCTAGCTGGTACTGCCAAGCGCGGCGTTGATGTGGTCGAAGATCGTCAGCTCGCCCGCGCCTTACTTAATGATGCTAAAGAGATTGCTGAGCACAATATGTTGGTCGACCTGCATCGCAACGATATTGGCCGCGTGGCACAGTTTGGCACCGTAAAAGTACGTAGCTTAATGGACATCAAACGCTTCTCACACGTACAGCATATCTCCTCTGAAATCGTTGGCATCTTACACCCTAACGAAGATATGTTTAGCGCCCTCGCGAGCAACTTCCCCGCCGGCACCCTGTCAGGCGCGCCCAAGGTGGAAGCCATCAAAGTCATCAATGAGTTAGAACCGGATGGTCGCGGCGCCTATGGCGGGGCAATCGGTTCCTTTAATTTTAATGGGGATTGTATCTTTGCCATTCCCATCCGCAGCTTATTTATCAGCGGCGAGTCAGCTTACGCGCAAACCTGCGGTGGCAATGTTTATGACTCCAATCCAGCGGATGAATATGTAGAGATTCAGCGTAAACTGTCGGCGATGAAAGTGGTGTTAGACAGTTTTATGCATCCGTAAATTGACTATATTTTATTAAAGAGTTTATAACCCATGAATGTTTTAATTATCGATAATTACGACTCGTTTACCTTTAATCTTTACCAATATATCGGTGAGATTTTGCAGACAATGGACGGGAGTAAAGCTGCCAACGTCATCGTTAAACGCAATAACGAGGTGACTTTAGCAGAGGTGCAGGCGATGAATCTTGACCGTATCATCATCTCACCTGGCCCTGGTGCACCTGATGATCCCGCCTATTTTGGTATTTGTGCAGACGTGATTGAAACACTGGGTAAAACAACACCCATATTGGGCGTTTGCTTAGGTATGCAAGGTATTGCGCATGTGTTTGGCGGCGACGTGGTCCGTGCCAGTGTACCGATGCACGGCAAGGTTTCAGCGATTCGCCATAATGGTGAAGGCATCTATCAAGGATTGCCACAAGAGGTTGAAATCATGCGCTATCATTCTTTAATGGTACAAGCGGACACGCTACCGGACTGCCTAACCGTCACTGCCGTCGTCGCCAATGATGCGCGTACAGAGCTAAGCTTGGCTGAGTCGGCATTGGCTGGTGATGAAATAATGGGACTGGCGCACAAAGACTACCCGATTCAAGGCGTACAGTTTCACCCAGAATCTTTTGCCACCGAAGGCGCTAAGCGTTTGCTAAGTAATTTTTTATTGCAGGTATAAAACGAGACATTCAAATTTTAAAACGTGATGTTAAAGGCCAATAAAGAGCAGACTGCCATTCAAAACATGATACGCAGATTTTAGACCAAACGGACTTGCGTTAAGACTTGATTAACGCTTTAATGAGACACTGAAAAAACGTGTAAAAGGCAGCCCTCAACCGGGTTGTCTTTTTTCTTATTTTAGTGTGGTTTTCAGTCGTGTCTTAGAGGACTGAAACCGTTTATAACATCGTGGAGCATTGCGACACTCAAGTAAAAACAAGAGACAGGATATGGCAAACTCCCACAGCGCAACGGCAGCGCGGCAGTCATGGATCGGCACCATTCAGATCATTACAGCAGCAATCTGCTGGGGTACTTTAGGTATCTTTTCGACTTACCTCAACCAGATCGGCTTTAGTGGCTGGCAAATCACCATCTTACGCATCGTCACTGCCGCGTTGCTTGTTTTAGTTATGCTACCCAAGCTGTGGCCACATCTTGTCAAACTCCGACCAAAACAATGGCTTGGGCTGGCGCTTCAATCTTTGATAGGTGTCCTGAGTATGTCGGTATGCTATTTCTTTGCTGTGATCTATGTCGGCGCTGGCCCTGCCGTTGCCTTGCTGTATACGGCCCCAGTTTTTAGCTTATTGTTTTCAGCCTTTTTACTCAATGAAACCATTACGCGGCAGTCAGCATTATTGGCACTCATGGCAGTCTCTGGTGTCGGCTTGACGATGTTAGGCGATGAGGCGCAGATAAACTGGGGGATTATATTAGGGCTACTATCCGGTATGTGCTACTCCTTATACGGGGTACTGGGCAAGCGCGCCATGCACTACGCACACCCGGCACCTTTGGTGTTTTTTACCTCTATTATCATCAGTGCTGGCGTGCTGTTATTACTACCAGAAACCTATCACACTTATGAGCAGTTATTGACTTTACCATTGCACACGTGGGGCTACGCCTTGGGACTGTCTTTGGTTGGCACCGTTGTGCCCTTTGCACTCTATATGAAAGCGTTAGAAAAGCTCCCTGCCACTCGTGCATCGGTGTTTACTATATTTGAGCCGTTGACCGCGATTGCCCTTGCGATCCTACTACTCCATCAATCTCTGTCGTTGATTCAATATTTGGGCGTGGTGTTAATTTTGTTAGCCGCGTTATTGAATGCGGTACTAAATGGCAGCACAACTCGCGTACCACGGTGGCTAAAAAGACGGCAAAAATCTTAGTCAGGCGGTCTTACTACCTAGAAAGCCTCTATAGCCGCTTTCATCAAAAAGCCCCAACCGTGCCAGCACAGTTGGGGCTTTCTTTTTTCAAGATTGACCGTACATATCAAGGATCCATGCATCAGTGATTTGCTCAACCATGCGACTTGGCTTAAGCGGATTACTGCTCGATACGCTGTAAAAATGCCTGCGTTCTTGGGTGTTTTGAGTCCTCAAACAATTGCTTAGCACTGCCTTCTTCAACCACATGACCGTCTTCGATTAACACCACATGGTCCGCCACGTCACGGGCAAAGTTGATTTCGTGAGTCACCACCACCATCGTCCAGCCTTCAGAGGCCAGCTGCTTCATGGTTTCAAGAACATCTTGTACCAGCTCTGGATCAAGTGCAGACGTCGGCTCATCAAACAGTAATAACGACGGTTCGATAGCAAGCGCACGGGCAATGCCAATACGCTGCTGCTGACCACCAGATAACTGAAACGGATAGAGATCCGCTTTATCAGACAACCCTACTTTATCCAGCAGCACTAATGCCTGCTCACGGGCTTGCGCTTTACTCTGCCCTTGTACCACCGTAGGACCAAGCATTAAGTTTTCGATTGCTGTTTTGTGCGGAAACAAATTATAAGACTGAAAAACCATACCCGACTTACGTTGCAGCGCCAGTAAGGTTTTTTTCTTAGGTTTGGTGGCAAAATCAACGGTTAAGCTGCCATCATCAAAGGCAATAACGCCTTGATCCGGGATCTCAAGCGCATTGAGACAACGCAAAAAAGTGGTTTTACCCGAACCGGATGGCCCTAATATGACGACCACCTTCCCTTTATGAATCGTCAAGTCGATGCCTTTGAGCACTTGATTGCTCCCAAAGGCTTTGTGGATATTAGTGACTTTGATCATAAAGGTTCCTGTGCTACAAAGGATGCTGAAACTATGGAATAATTAAAATATTGAAAGGTGAGCCATCCCGCTATTTTGCCACGTAACGATCAAGACGGGTTTCAAGCTTACCTTGGATAAAGGTTAAGAATAGACAGATACCCCAGTAAATAATCGCCGCTTCGGTATAGACCAGCATAAACTCGTAGTTACGCGCCGTGATTATCTGCGCTTGCTTAAACAGTTCAGTCACCAACACCAATGACGCCAATGAGGTGTCTTTTACCAGACTAATAAACGTATTGGATAAAGGCGGCACCGATACTCTGAGTGCTTGTGGCAAAATGACATGACGAAAGGTCTGTAAGTACGTCAAACCAACGGTCGAGCCTGCCTCCCATTGACCTTTTGGAATAGACAAAATTGAGGCACGCACTGTCTCTGACGCATAAGCGCCAATATTGAGCGAAAAGGCAATAATCGCCGAAGGAAAGGGGTCAAGCTTGACGCCAACACTTGGCAGCCCATAAAAGATAATAAACAGTTGAACCAGCATGGGCGTCCCGCGAATGGCGGACACATAAATACGCGCCAGTCTGTAAACAATCTCATGAAACCAGCCTGCCCGCGGAACGATACGAATCAGCGCCACTGTCAGCGCAATCACCATACCAATGACAAACGAGATCAATGCCAGTGGTATCGAATAATAGATACCACCTTTGAGCATGGGCCAAAAAGACGAGATAACAATCTGCGCCCGATCAGGGCTCATGAACGGCAATAATGCCAATAAATCCGCAAACCACGACACAGACATAATAGAAGCTGGCATGATAGACCCTGACATTATTTTTGTTGACTTACATCAGCACCAAAGAACTCTTCACTAAGTTTGGTGAGCGTACCATCAGCCGCCAACTCTGCCATCGCTTCATCCAGTTTTGCTACAACGGCATCGTCCCCTTTTATGAGCACCAAACCTGAACCACGCTGCTCACTCGCAGGCGCTGTCAACTTAATCTCAAGCGCCGCATCTGGGAATTTTTTTAGATAATCCAACACAGCAAGGTTGTCGTTCATGGTAAAGTCAGCACGGTCTTGTTTGACCAATTGGATTGCTTGTGCCATACCATCGACAGGGACGATTTCTGCACCATAGCGTTCTGCCAGCTCACCATAGTTACTGCTGAGTGATTGCGCAGTGCGTAGACCTTTTAAGTCCTCCCAAGAGCCATAACGATTGTCATCAGTTGGGGCTAAGACCACCGCGCCGGACCAGCTATAAGCCATGGCTTTGTCATACTTCGCTTTACGCTCAGGCGTGGTCAAGCTGACTTGGTTGGCCACCATATCAAAGCGTTTTGAATCCAAACCTGCCAGCATGGCATCCCACTGGGTTTCTTTAAACTCAACATCAACGCCCAACTTATCAGCAACCGCACGCGTGACTTCGACATCATAGCCTGTGAGTTTTCCACTCTTATCATGATAAGTGAACGGTGGATACGTCCCTTCTGTACCAACGTTGATGGTGCCACCATTATTGATACGTTGCAGCAAGTCCGAACCGCCTGTCGCAGCACTATCCGTCGTATTGTTATCGGTATCACTAGTAGACTGGCCACAAGCAGCAAGTAACAGTGTACTGGCGGCTAGGGCTAAAAGAGTACGACGTTTCATAAGACGTCCTTATAAGAGTGAATGAGTAAATCGGCGTGTATAAATACCAGCAAATAAGAATAAAACCCGCCAAGACAGATATTAAAACACATATTTGTCCTACAATATTTGGCTTTGGCTGCCCGATTTGAGGATACACAGCCTATTTTTCAATGCTATTTTTACATTAATTGTGAACTTTTAGACCGTTTTAGGCAGTTTTAGGCAGTTTTTTAACTTTAGCGCCAATGGATTAGAACGTCCTAAACACTCGGCCAAACAGAGGCTGCGAACCATTCATCTCAGATGCACGGTATTGTTCTTCACTTAAAACGACTATAGCGCACTTAAGTGAGAATAAACGTACAAAAACCGTGAGCGTGCGTCAGGTGCTTACAGTTCGCCTGAGAATTGATAACGATCACCAGCATGCCACATTTTGACAAAGGTCAACACTTGACCTGCCGAGTAGGTTTGGCGACGCAACACTAGGGTCGGCGACTGCGGTGCGATTTGTAAAAAACGGGCGATCTCGTCAGGTGCTGCTATTGCTCGAATGGTATAGCTGCCCCGCTCTAATGGACTTTTGGCAATTAAATACTCACTGGTATTGACCACGCTAAAATCTTGCGCCATAAATTCTGGGACTTTATGGGCGTCGACCCAGCGCTCTTCGAACTGGATGGGCTGACCATCCGCAAAATGGATGATTTTTACCTCATATAGCACGGGCGCATGACTGCTGTTATCTACGCCATGATCTTTATCTATATCAAATTTACGTCGCAGCTCCTCATCGAGCATATCAGCCGTCACCGCACGCTTGCTCACAACCTTCGCTTCGTAGTCACGATTGGCCGACTTTAAGTCTTGCGCGATATTACGCACCTCCACAAAGGTGTGATTGAACTGTTGCTGTGCGACAAATGTCCCCGACCCTTGCCGACGCTCCAGCACCCGCTCCGCGCTTAGCTCTTTTAAGGCGCGGTTGACCGTCATCCGCGACACTCCAAACTCCTCAGCCAGTGCCATTTCTGTAGAAATCGCATTGCCCGCTTGCCATTTACCAGAGTGGATATTGTCTAGTATGGCGTTTTTTATTCGTTGATACGCCGGTATCGTTTTTTTCATATCCGTCTTTAACCGTCAGTTCTGCTAGTAAGAATAACGCCATAATATCATGAGACTGCGCCACAAGCCTCAGCCAATACCCCAAAGCGCTCGGTATTTGCTAAATCGATCACAAAAATAATGAGGGCATCAATAAAAAAATCCTTGCATGAAAAAATAATCTTTGATAATTTGTATATACAACTTATTCATTGTACCAAATAACCTTTCTAAAAACTGTGTAAACAACCCCTCTATAAACAATCACAAGGACCGAGCATGACTACCAAGAACGGAATGAGTAACAACGCTGAATTCACCCGCCGTGATGAGAGTCGTGATATTGCCGCCCCCACTGGCAGTACACTTCACTGCAAGAGCTGGCTGACCGAAGCTCCTTATCGCATGCTACAAAATAACTTGCATCCTGATGTCGCTGAAAACCCAAAAAGTCTGGTGGTTTACGGCGGTATCGGACGTGCTGCGCGTAACTGGGAAAGCTATGACCAAATTTTAGCGTCTCTCAAAGAGCTAGAAGACGACGAGACATTATTGGTACAGTCAGGTAAACCGGTTGGTGTCTTCCAGACTCATGAAAACGCGCCGCGTGTCTTGATTGCCAACTCCAACCTTGTACCGCGCTGGGCGACGTGGGAGCACTTCAATGAGCTCGATCGCAAAGACTTATTTATGTACGGTCAGATGACTGCTGGTAGCTGGATCTATATCGGTACGCAAGGCATCGTTCAAGGTACTTATGAAACCTTTGTCGAAGCGGGTCGTCAGCACTATGATGGCAGCTGGGAAGGACGTTGGATTTTAACCGCGGGTCTTGGTGGCATGGGCGGTGCGCAGCCACTAGCCGCGACCTTTGCTGGAGCGACTTCTCTAAACATCGAATGCCAACAATCTAGTATCGATTTTCGTTTGCGCACCGGTTACGTCGATAAGCAAGCGGACGATCTTGACCACGCCTATGAGTTGATTAAACAGCATACGGCTGCTGGTGAAGCCATATCCATCGCGCTACTTGGTAATGCCGCAGATATATTGCCTGAGATGGTCAAACGTGCCCACGCAGGTGAAATCAAGCCTGATTTGGTCACCGATCAGACCTCAGCCCATGACCTGATCAATGGCTATCTGCCAAGTGGTTGGACGGTTGAAGAATGGAAAGCCGCTCAAGAAGACCCTGAGCAACACGCAGCCCTCACCAAAGTAGCCGCGGCCTCTTGTGCCACACACGTACAGGCGATTTTAGATCTGCAAGCGATGGGGGTTCCTGCAACCGACTATGGCAACAACATCCGTCAGGTGGCGTTTGATGAAGGGGTTAAAGACGCCTTTAATTTCCCCGGTTTTGTCCCCGCTTACATTCGCCCGCTGTTTTGCCAAGGCAAAGGCCCGTTCCGCTGGGTGGCGCTATCAGGTGATCCAGAAGACATTTATAAAACCGATCAAAAAATCAAAGAGCTGTTCCCTGAAAACACCCATGTCCATCGTTGGCTTGACATGGCAAAAGAGCGTATTCAATTCCAAGGTTTGCCTGCGCGTATTTGCTGGTTGGGTCTAGGTGAGCGTGACAAAGCAGGCCTCGCCTTTAACGAGATGGTCAAAAATGGTGAGCTAAAAGGCCCTATCGTCATCGGTCGTGACCATTTAGACACAGGCTCGGTTGCTAGCCCCAACCGCGAAACAGAAAGCATGAAAGATGGCTCAGATGCGGTATCTGACTGGGCGCTATTGAACGGCATGCTCAATGTCGCAGGCGGCGCGACTTGGGTATCATTGCATCATGGTGGCGGCGTTGGGATGGGTTACTCGCAGCACTCTGGCATGGTCATCGTCGCTGATGGTACGGATGCGGCCGCCAAACGCTTAGCACGCGTACTGGTCAATGACTGCGGCTCAGGGGTTATGCGTCATGCAGACGCAGGTTATGAGCTCGCCATCAAAACCGCTAAAGAGTATGGTCTAAACCTGCCGATGATTAAGTAGATCATCTAAAACCGTTTATCAAGGAGGATAACATGATCGAGCAAAATACGGCTACCACGATCGGCGCTGCGGCAGCGCCACCCCCACCAGAAAAACTACTGTCCAAACCTGTGGCGCTGATACAGCTTGTTGTGTTTAGTGCCATTGGCTTAATTATGTTTTTCGTGCCGTTTACCATTGGTGAAAAAAGCACGATCTTGTTCGATCATGGCGCGACCTACTTAGTGAATCAGCAGCACACGTTATCTGTCACCTTGCTATTTTTATTGATGCTTTATGGGGTTAGTAAGCCATTTATAGATGGCTCATGGCGCAAAAACATCACCCATATGATTATGACTGTGTTCAAAGTCATCGGTCTCATACTAGCAGTGATGTATATTACCGGTACTGCGCCTGCCGTTATGATGGAAACCGACATGCTGCCGTTTTTATTTGAAAAACTGGCCTTACCCGTCGGCATGATTGTGCCGCTTGGGGCGTTAATTTTGGCCTTTCTCGTCGGTTTCGGCTTGTTAGAGATGGTTGGCGTTCTTATGCAGCCCATTATGAAACCTATCTGGAAAACGCCGGGGTCATCGGCAATCGATGCGGTGGCGTCTTTTGTGGGTAGCTACTCTATTGGTCTACTGATCACCAATCGCGTGTATCTGCAAAAGCAGTATTCAGCGCGTGAAGCCATTATCATTGCCACGGGGTTTTCGACCGTCTCAGCCGCGTTTATGGTGATTGTGGCAAAAACGCTCGGTCTGATGGAATTTTGGAATGTGTTCTTTTGGTCGACATTGGTGATTACCTTTATTGTCACTGCCATTACCGCCCGTATTCCGCCGATCAGCCTTTTTGATGATGAGGTTGAGCGTCCCGACCTCGACCATACACGTGGCACACGACTGGCAGCAGCGTTTGATTTGGGTTTATCGACGTTGCGTCGCGCAACAGATCTCAAACAGATTTTATGGTCGAACTTTCGTGACGGTCTCACCATGGCAGCGGCGATTGTGCCTTCCATTATCGCTGTGGGCTTAACAGGACTACTATTGGCCAAATACACGCCAGTGTTTGACGCATTAGGTTTGCTACTCTACCCCTTTACATGGCTTGGCGGGTTACCCGAGCCGCTGGTGGCTGCCAAAGGTATGTCAGCAGGATTGGCGGAGATGTTTTTGCCAGCCTTATTACTCAGTGAGGCCGATATATTGACACGTTATGTGGCAGGCGTTATCTCCATTAGCAGTGTGCTGTTTTTTTCTGCCATGATTCCGTGTGTACTGGCAACCGAAATCCCAGTCTCTGTTGGCAAAATGGTCATCATTTGGTTTGAGCGCGTGGTTCTCAGTATTTTACTGGCTGCCGCATTTGGACAGCTGGCCATGTACCTAAATTGGATTGGATAAGAAACACCAGATTGGACAAAAAACTGAGATACCATACCTGCAACCACTGTATAGATAGCAAATCACTACTATCGCTTATAAAATTAGGATTACCCCCATGACTGATATCAAAAAATTCACACTACACCCGCGTAAGCTTAGCTTTGAGATGCTACGCGATATCTATGAGCAGCCTGTGGTGCTGACCCTGCCTGATAGTGCTTATGAGGCGATAGATGCGTCACACGCAGATGTACAGACCATCATTGCGCGTGACAAAAGCGCGTATGGTATCAATACTGGTTTTGGCCTGTTAGCAAAGACCCGTATTAGTGATGACCAGCTTGAGCTGCTACAGCGTAACCTGATCGTGTCGCACTCAGTGGGTACGGGCGAGGCGCTGCCAGACAGTGTGGTTCGCCTCATTATGGTGATGAAAGTTGCCAGCCTAGCGCAAGGGGTCTCTGGCGTACGACGCGCTGTGGTCGATAGCTTACTCGGCTTAATTAATAACCAAATTACCCCCAATATCCCTGCCAAAGGCTCAGTTGGTGCCTCTGGTGATTTGGCACCTCTATCCCATATGACGCTTGCCATGATGGGTGAAGGCCATGTTTATGTTGATGGTAAAAAAGTCCTCGCGGCCGACGCCTTGGCCCAGCACGGACTTGAACCAATCACTCTAGCGGCCAAAGAAGGTCTCGCCCTCATCAACGGTACACAAGTCTCAACGGCGCTCGCACTACGTGGCTACTTCTTAGCGCGTGACCTGCTTGAAACAGCGACCATCGTCGGCTCCATGTCTATTGACGCGGCCAAAGGCTCAGACTCGCCATTTGATGCCCGTATTCATGAAGTACGTGGCCATCATGGTCAAATTGAAATCGCCAAAGCACACCGTCAGCTCATCAAAGGCAGTGCCATTCGCGCCTCGCATGATGGCGAGCAAGACGATAGAGTACAAGATCCTTACTGCTTGCGTTGTCAGCCGCAGGTGATGGGCGCTTGCCTTGATATCATCAATCAAGCTGGCAAAACCTTACTCATTGAATCCAATGCCGTGACCGATAACCCACTCATTTTTAATAATGAAGACGGCCCTGTTGCCATCTCAGGGGGTAACTTTCATGCTGAACCCGTTGCCTTTGCCGCGGATACTTTAGCCTTGGCAATCGCCGAGATTGGTTCTATGTCTGAGCGCCGTGTGGCCTTGCTGATTGATGCGACTTTATCCGGTGGACTACCGCCATTCTTGGTTGATAATGCTGGGGTGAACTCAGGCTTTATGATTGCCCATGTCACAGCAGCAGCGCTGGCCTCAGAAAATAAATCCATCGCGCATCCCGGCAGTGTCGATAGTATTCCGACTTCTGCCAACCAAGAAGACCATGTATCGATGGCGACCTATTGCGCGCGCCGCCTATACGAGATGGCGCAAAACACCGCCACCATTATCGGTATTGAGCTATTGGCGGCTGGACAAGGGATCGACTTTCATCGTGGCCTAGAAACTTCAGAGATGTTGACGACCGCGCATCAAAAACTGCGCGCGCAAGTGGCTTTTTATGACAAAGACCGCTACCTAGCGCCTGATATCGAAGCAGCCAAACAGCTGGTATTAGATGGCACGCTGACTGAGCACTGGCAAGCACTGCGCAGTAATTGGTATGAGTCAAAATAAAGGCTCATTGAGCTTATGCTAAGGAGATCGACAATGACCATCGCAACTGTTAGCCACACTGTCGCCGATATGAATCGATGGACAGGAAGGGCAGAGCCATTTGAAACTGCTCGCGCCCGCTATTGGTATCAACTTGCCGAGCCTTATGAACAGCAACCTGTTGGGCTGATTGGTTTCGCTTGTGACCAAGGTGTCAGACGCAATCAAGGGCGCGTGGGTGCAAGAGCAGCACCGCCACTCATCCGTCAGGCATTTGCTGCGCTACCTGTCATCAAAGAGTTACAACAACGCTTTGATGGTCAATTGCCAACCTTATTAGGTGATGCAGGCGATATCCACTGTCATGACAATGATGATTTTGCGGCGAGCGTCCTTGAGGCGGCCCAAACCACGTATGCCAATAAGGTCAGCCACATTATTAAACAAGGCGGCCTACCCATCGGACTTGGCGGTGGTCACGCCATCGCTTATGGCAGTTTTTTGGGGTTGTGGCAGGCGTTAACGAAGAGGCATGATGATACTAATGAGAGCGCTATAAATAGTAAAACCGTCACGAGGACAACACCTACGATCGGGATTATTAATTTTGATGCGCATCTGGATATTCGCCAGTCGGATGTAGCCACCTCAGGAACGCCGTTTCGCCAAATTGCTGAGCACCTTGATACCCATGATCAGCCGTTTCATTATTGCTGCATTGGGGTCAGTCGGTTTTCGAATACCGCCGCCCTCTTTGATCGCGCCGAGCAATTAGGCGTACAGGTCATCAGTGACGAAGACTGCCATTATCAGCCTTGGGAGAGCTTGGCTAAGCAGATTGATACTTTTATCAGTCAGGTGGATGTGCTTTATATGACCATTGATATGGATTGTCTCCCCTCCAGCGTCGTCCCTGGTGTCAGTGCGCCAGCCGCTTATGGTATTGAGCTCAGTTTCGTTGAGCGCATGGTCAAACGTATCATGGCATCAAATAAAGTAAAAATGGCAGACATTGCCGAGATTAACCCTACCTTTGATGTTGATAACCGCAGCTGTAAAGTCGCTGCTCGTTTATTGGCAACTATTGTAGAACAGCACTTACTTGTCAGCTAAACGCACTGGCAAAACAATCAGGAGCATAGTATGACGAATACGACAAACCCAATGACGCCACACACAATGGAACACACACCTATCGACGATATCAGTATGGCATCGTTTGATCACATCATTATCAATGCCAATATCGCAACCTTTTCAGCACAGTATGGTTTCGATATTTATGCAAGTGATCGCACTGATAGCAGTCCATACGGCCAGCTAGAGAATGCAGCCCTCGGTATCAAAAACGGCAAGATTGCGTGGATTGGCGCACATGAGCAGATCACTCCTCACCTGTCTCAATATCAAGACCAGCAAATCACAGATGGCAATGGTAAATGGCTAACACCAGGGCTTATCGACTGTCACACTCACATCGTCTATGGCGGCAACCGCAGCAATGAGTTTGAAGCACGTCTGCAAGGGGTCAGCTACCAAGATATTGCTGCACAAGGCGGCGGTATTGTGGCAACCGTTAGCGCCACACGTGAGGCGAGCATCGAGACACTGTTTGCCCAAAGTGAAAAACGTCTGCTCGCGCTCATACAAGAAGGCGTCACCAGCATCGAAGTCAAATCCGGTTATGGCTTGGATTTAGACACTGAACGCAAAATGCTCACGGTCGCTCGTAAGCTTGGTGACAAACACGGGATTCATGTGAGCACCACCTATCTGGCCGCACATGCTCTGCCCCCTGAATATCAGTCTCACATGCAGGACCGTGCGGATGAGTATATCGAACAAGTCTGCGCGTGGCTGCCAATACTACATTCAGAAGGTTTAGTCGATGCGGTCGATGGCTTTTGTGAAAACATTGCCTTTAACACCGCTCAGATCAAGCGAGTGTTTGAGGTTGCACGCTTATTGGATTTGCCAGTCAAACTGCACTCTGAGCAGTTGTCTGATATAGGCGGTAGCGCCTTGGTCGCCGAGTACCAAGGTCTATCAAGTGACCATCTAGAGCACTTATCAGAAGCAGACATCAAAAAAATGGCCGCAAGCAATACCGTCGCGGTGCTGTTACCGGGCGCTTTTTATACCTTACGTGATACCAAATTGCCACCGATTGACGCCTTGCGTAAGTACCAAGTCCCGATGGCGATTTCAACCGATTGCAATCCTGGCACCTCACCACTCACATCGTTATTATTGGCGATGAACATGGGCTGTACGTTATTTTACTTAACGCCTGAGGAGGTACTGGCGGGGACAACGCTACATGCCGCACAAGCATTAGGGTTGTCAAATAAAGGTAAAATAGAGGTGGGCTGCGATGCGGATTTGGCCCTATGGGATATTACCCGCCCTGCCGATCTGGCTTATCAGATAGGGCTTAATCCTATTCAAGGTATTATGTCGCAAGGACGATGGCGTAAGGCCGTATAGACCAAGCAAAAAAATAGGCAAAGCAAAAAAGCCCCAATCATTATAAGATTGGGGCTTTGCTATTGGTAAGCATAAAAGACTTTATCGCCGCTAAGCACATAGTTTGCGATTAGGAACGTAAGCCGCGTATTTTTGACGGGCGGTACGCGGCATCTCACGTTGCGTAGCTATAAGCGTACCTCATCCCAATGGCGTGTTTTTAGACCACCATCTGGGTTGATCCATCAGCGCTCAATCGGACAGTATTAAAAATACCGCGCCTACTCATTTTAGTAGACGCGGTATGATGTCGTGGTAGTTATATCATGCTCAAGATTACATGCTGCTTAGTTTAAAATACCATAAGCAACCAGTGCATCGGCCACGCGTTTAAAACCTACAATGTTTGCACCCGCCATATAGTTGATATAGCCATTCTCAGTTTGACCATACTGTTCTGAGGCGTCAGCAGCGCTATCATGAATATTTTTCATAATGTTTTTGAGGCGCAAGTCTATCTGCTCAAAGGTTTTATATTGGCGTACTGAGTTTTGTGACATCTCAAGCGCAGATACAGCCACTCCGCCTGCATTGGCGGCTTTGCCTGGCGCATAGTGAACGCGGTGTAAACGAATGTAGTCAATCGCTTCAGCAGTCAGTGGCATATTAGCGCCTTCGACCACGTATTTGATGCCATTTTTGACCATGAGCTGAGCGTCGCCTTCATTGACTTCATTTTGCGTCGCTGATGGGATGGCAATATCCCCTTTAATTTGCCACGGTTTTTGTTTAGCAAGCCACTCACCGCCATAGACATCCACATAATCAGCCAATGGCTTACTTTTTGCTTTTTGCGCTTTAAGCCAATCAATTTTCTCTTGATTCAGCCCTGCTTCATCGTACAAGGTACCTTGTGAGTCTGAAACAGTGACGACTATGCCGCCAAGCATGTGAGCTTTTTCCGCTGCGTGTAATGAAACGTTGCCCGCCCCTGAGATTAGTACTCTTTTGCCTTTGATATCTTCGTTTTGCACGGCTAGCATATTCTCTAGGAAATACACAGCACCATAGCCTGTCGCTTCCGTACGCATCAAACTACCACCGAAACCAACACCTTTACCCGTTAGCACACCGCCGTATTCGCGTGTTAAATTTTTGTACATCGCAAACATGTAGCTGACTTCACGTCCACCTACACCAATGTCACCTGCGGGCACATCAATGTCTTTATTCACGTAGTGATGCAGCTCACGCATAAACGCATAACAAAAACGGCGGATTTCACTGTCCGTTTTGCCTTTTGGATCAAAGTCAGAGCCACCTTTGCCGCCGCCCATTGGCAAGCCAGTCAAAGCGTTTTTGAATATTTGCTCAAAACCTAAGAACTTGAGAACAGATTGATTGACGGTAGGGTGAAACCTAACCCCGCCTTTATAAGGGCCTAAGGCATTACTGAACTGTACGCGCCAGCCACGGTTGACTTGAACTTCGCCTTTATCATTCTCCCAGTTAATACGGAAGCAAATAATACGGTCAGGCTCAACGAGGCGCTCGAATATTTTAAAAGTATCGTATTCTGGATGTGCGTCATATAGCGGCGCTATAGTAATGGCAACTTCTTTTACCGCTTGCACAAACTCAGGTTGATGGGCATAACGTGCTTCGACTTTTTCGATGGCCTGACTGATACTCATATATCTTCCTTAGGGTAAAAATGGTGAACATGTTTACTTACATCAACGTCGTCTCGTCTAACAGACAACGAGAGGATTGTGGACGCCAATATAAGACTGGATTTGCCTCTACACGCTATTTAGTACAGAGACGATGGGATTGATAAAGCTGATTGGTGCTGGGTCTTATAACTCTAAAGCGATGATGGATTGGCTTGTATCCATTTAGCCTGACGGTACTGTAGAGCTCTTTTTAATCATTGAGCCTGTTGGAACGTATAAATAGCATCTACCTTTATACATGAAAAACGGACGAACGGTCAATAATCAAACTCGAACGGTATAAAAAACCAAAAACTTAGCTTTTTGTCTGTCTCAGTCTATATCAATATTAATAGTAAGGGTTTATAATAACGAACTTAGTCAACATTATTTCCACCCTTATTAACAGTTATTTTATCAACTGAATAACCCGTCATAGAGAAATCGATATGCGTACAGATTCGTTCCAGCAAATTTTGGAAGACCTAAACAGCTCATCAGCGGATGTAGAAGCATCTGCCCTCATTTCTAACGATGGCCTTATGATTGCCTCAGCACTACCGACCGGCGTTGATGAAGATCGCGTTGGTGCTATGTCAGCGGCTTTACTGTCATTGGGTGACCGTGCAGGTCGTGAGCTGGCACGTGGTGGTATCGATCGTATTATGATTCAAGGTGAAAAAGGCTATGTGATCATGACCTCATCGGGAGATGAAGCGGTGCTCACTATCATGGCGAAGCCAAATGCGAAGCTTGGTTTGATATTTTTGGACATCAAACGTGCCTCAGAGGCCCTTGCCAAACTTATCTGATTGGTAACGTCAGATTTTTGTCGATAGCACACTACTATTAGTCGCTATGTAACCTGACTGAATCCGTACTACTTTAAATCAAAACCGTGTGACTGTCTTATAAAAACTATTTAAGGTAACGCACACTATTTATGTCAGATGAACAGCGAATGTGTGCTGAGGGCTGCTAGTCACTAAACACCCGATTCACAATAAGTGATGTTATCGACGAGTACCACACCAGATTGGTTTTTTAATCATTGTGAATATAACGATAAATGAAGGAGATTACGATGGGTTCTCCAATCCCTGATGCACATAAACCTGAGTTGCCAGCTGAACAGATTATCTTGACTTACCATGATGGTACGTCACGGACTGTCTACGACACTGGTATTGAACGCGCCTACCCTGATGGCAAGCTGATTGTGTCACGTACCGACTTGAACGGTGTCATCACGCACGTCAACGATGCGTTTGTCGAGATTAGCGGCTACCATGTTGATGAGTTAATCGGTCAACAGCACTATATCTTGCGTCATCCTGACATGCCCAAAGCCGCTTATAAAGATTTGTGGGACACTGCCGCCGCTGGACAAAAATGGCACGGCTATGTCAAAAACTTGTGCAAAGATGGTAGCCATTATTGGGTCTATGCGACCGTCGTACCAAATATTCGTCGCGGCGAAACAGTGGGTTATACCTCTGTACGCCGCAAGCCATCACGCAGTAAAATTGAAGCTGCGATGGCTCAGTATGCCCAAATGAAACAAAATGAGGAAGGCTAAATCATGACGACACACAATATGTTAATCGCCCCAGATTTTTCGCCTGAGCGTTTTGCAGGCTGGCACATGTTTAATACGTTGATTCAGAAACGCGCTAATCTAAATATGCACCTGAACATCCCAGCATCACATGCCGAACAAGAGCAAGTCATTAATGCAGGGGATATTCAGGTCATTTATGCCAATCCGTTTGATGCCGCAACCCTAATCCGCGAGCAAGGATACCGCGCCGTTGCACGCCCCATCGGCAAATCGGATGAGATGGTCATTGCAGCGGGGGCAAACAGCGAGATCAATCGCCTAGAAGATATTCAGGCTGGTGCGACCGTAGCGATGGCAGATAACCGCGATGTTAAGCTGATCGGTTTGCGACTGTTAGAAGCCGTCGACATAGAAGAAGCCGACCTGCAGTGGGACGTCACTGAAACTTATCAAGCCGCCGCCCGTAAAGTCATCAAAGGTGACGCCCAAGCCGCCTTTTTCTTGGCAGAGATTTTCCACAGCTTCTCCCGTCTCACCAAAACCCAGCTAACCGTCCTCATCGAAAGTGATTTGGCTGATATCAGCCACGTGCTTTTGATCAAAGATGGGTTTTCTGATACACAGATTTTTATGGATGCCATTCTTAATTTGCACAACGATGACGAAGGCAAAGAAGCCTTGGCTGAACTTGGTATGCCGCAAGGGTTTGAAGCAATGACGGAAGAAGATGCTGAATTTATGATAGATTTGATGCAGACCTTACTTGATTAGCCATCAGTTAACATTTTGCCGCATCTTGTTTAGTTAGGTCATACCCTACAGCAGCTCAATAGTGGCTATATAATATTAGCGATAGCATAGCCACTGTGACTTAAAGGACACTATTATGTCTGATTTGGACCTCATCAAAGAAAATGAGATGGAAGCGCGCCGAGTATTTCGTTTGTACTCGCGTAAAGTGTTTTTGGCACCCAATAACCGTCATTTTCATGAGCAACGTATCAATGCCGCCTTACTGTTAACAGAGAAAGAGCCACTGCAAGGGGCTGTCGCAGACTTTTTTTATGGCTGCTGGTATGATATTCCTTATGATGTAAACAATCTGTTTACCCGTATCAAGGATCGCCTGTTTCCTCATGTTCAGCAAGGGTTTCGCGATTGTATTGCTAAAAAAAGGTATATCCAGCGCAACAGTATGCTGGCAACTCGCTGGAGTGTATTGGTATCCCCTTCGCTCAATGAACAAAAACAGCGCCTACGGATCAGTAGTGACGATGCCAAAGAAATTTCTAAAGATATCGCCACCGAGCTGATGCAAGCGCGTGATGATAAAGACTGGGGCACGATTGAGCATATCGAAAATGAGTTCTTTGCTCACTGTATCGCTCGTAATGATCGACTGGCCTTCTCCTTAGTATGGTTTCGCTTGGGCAAAAGCGACTGGCAATTCGATGAGCGTTGGAACAACTGTCAACAAAGCCTTGATCAAACCGTCAAACCTTAATTTATCGCCTATTTATAACTTTCATCACAATGGTAGCCGCTATGTCCTCTTACTTAAATGCTGATAAAACGTATCTGACCCTAACTCCAGCCGGTATTTTTGAGGCATTTTCACAAAGTGAACCCACTGATGAACAGCTGTCCTTACAAGACCTATTGTCCTATGAGCAGACACTGCTTGCCGCCAACTGGCTTGAGCGTTATTCTGACGAATGGCTACAGAGCTTTATAGAAAAAGGCTGGGTTGAAAAGCTGTCTTTATTTTTACCAGCCCCCAACCTGCCCCTAGACCAGTTTTTGCCTTATGTGGTGGCCAGTCTGTCTGGTAAGCGCCGTGCCGCCATCGGCTCTGATGAAGGGTTCTGCCTCGCACGGATTGGCTACAGCCAAGAAGAGGCGGACATGCTAAGTGTGGCGGCGGCCGATTTTTCAGGCTTTATGCTCCGCCAAAAACAACGGGGCTGGGCAGTAGAAAGCCAAGCGATTTCGTTTTTTCAGCAAGTCGATTTGCTCATTCCTGAGACCAGTTTCGTGTTTTTATGGATTGACGGTTCAGGTTACGTATTGATCATCGATGGTGAGCCCTTAACCAACAGTCGTGCCTTTGTGGAATTGGTGTGGGCACTAAAAACGTCTGGCTTAAGATTTCTCAATTAAACCAAGCGAGGGCTTTACGCGCGCTTTAATGTCACCTCACCCCCTTTATCAATCACCATAGCAAATGCGCCTAACTTTAAAATAGGCGCATCACCCTCCTTTAAAACCCTGTGCTCTATCGTCCATTCTATTTAAAACCGATACAGTGGGCGACTGACTCATAGCAATAAGAATACCCTGAGAATTAACAACAACTTATCACATGTTAGGTCATACTGTTATGACCGTGTAAAACCCACCCCTTCCCTTGCATTAAAGTTTCAACGTTACATGACTTTGTTTAGAAACACACCTTCTTGAAAGTGGCAACTCTTGCCAGACCTTGCACTCTTGCTTCTTTTTTAGGACAGTTTATGACTTCGCTGACCACTGTGCGCGTGCGTTATCAAACGATTGAAATTGGCAACACTGATATCCACCTCTGTACCCTGCGTGACAATCAACAATTTAGTGACCCTGATGATGAGGCATTAAAGCTGGGTATTTGCTCGGCTTCTTGGCCGATGTTTGGGGTCATATGGCCATCAAGCTTGGTGCTGGCCAATCACATGCTTGATTATGACATTGCAGGCAAACGTATTTTGGAAGTGGGCTGCGGTATGGCGTTATCGAGTCTGCTCCTTAACCACCGACATGCTGATATCACAGCGACCGACTATCATCCAACGGTTGAATACTTTCTCGATCGCAACACCACGCTAAACAACAATAAAGAAATCAGTTTTGAGCGCCTAGATTGGGCAGAAGACAATAGCCACCTTGGTCAATTTGATATCATTATCGGCAGCGACTTGCTCTATGAAGATCAACATATCGATATCTTGGCCGAATTCATCGCGCGTCATGCGCGGCCAACCTGTGAGGTCATCGTGGTAGATCCTGGCCGTGGACGCAAAAACAAGCTGACCAGTAAGATGATAGAATTTGGTTTTAGCAGCGCGCACGTCAAACCTGAAAATACGACTTATCTAGAGTTGCCGTTTAAGGGGCACATTTTAACGTTTTCACGGGATCATACTAACTAAATACCGTAAAAGGCACGTGTGAGTAGGTTTACATTGCGACAGCGTTTTGCCACTCTTGCCGCGTTATTTTATATAACACATGCTCAGCAAGCGGATGCTTGGCATCAAGCAGAGGGTGGTAAAAGTTGCCCTGTATGTTCGTCATCCCAATACGCTGCATAATCAATTGTGAACGCTTATTGATGACGGCGGTAAATGAGACAACCTCATCAAGTGCCAGCTCGGTAAAAGCAAAACATAACGCCGCGCGTGCCGCTTCGGTCGCGTAGCCTTGTCCCCAATAAGCTTTATGGAGTCGCCAAGCGATCTCAACCGCAGGGGCAAAAGCCATATCCGCATGCGTTTCATTCAAGCCCACAAAACCAATAAAAGCATCACGTGGCTCTGTACCGTCTTTTAAGCTGACCGCCCAAAATCCCCAGCCCTTGTCTTTAATAAGCTGCTGACACTTTTTGGCAATGGTGTTGCTCACAGTAGTCGGTAGTACCTTAGGAAAGTAGTGCATCACCTCAGGGTCGGCATTCATCTCAGCGAATATCGCAAAGTCGCTTGTGTGCCATTGTCTAAGATAAAGGCGATCGGTTTCTATCACAGGCATTGTTTTCCCTTAAGGGTTGATATTGCTTTGATACAGGTAGGGCTGTTTATCTAGCCAGCCTTTTTGCTGCGCATAAGCAAGCTGTGCTGGCGTATCAATATCATAGCTCAGCTGCGCATTGGTCACTGTATTTATTTGACTGGGCGGCAAGCTTCTAATCAAATGACGCAAACCCTTATCTCCTATCAGTGCTGGCTGCCATTTTTTTAGTAGCTCATTATCAATTACTAAAGGCAATCCGATGATGGCTTTTTTAAGTATGTCGCTAACACCTGCCTCATCTGCATGAGGCCAATTGTGATAACCGCTCGCCACCACAGATGTCTTACCTGCCAGCAACTTCATTAGATGGTGCGCATCGAGCAATATTTGATCGATACCCATGATTAATACTCGATCAATAGCTGAGCTTGTGTCCATTATCGCCGCAATACCCAGAGACAAACTGTGTGCCATGCCAGTTTGGGGCATTTTATTTACCAATATTTGACTTGCTGGATGCTGAAACACCAAGTCAGCAATGGCATGAGTAATAGCGGGATGGTTATCAGGAATGACGACAAAGACTCCTTGCGGATTTGTCGTCACTGCCAGTTTGGTCATATAACGAATTAATGGCTCACCATCTTTGTAGAGGAGTTGTTTAGGTTGACCGAGACGCTGGCTAAGACCACTCGCCAAAACAATAACAGCGTGATTTGATGCCGGTTGTTTGTCAGCTATCTGCATAGAAGGGTTACTAATCATGCGAGACTTGTTGCCGTATCACTGTTAGTAGCTGCCATACTTGCAGTGGTTGCATTTGCGACCTTTTCACTGATAGGGTCAGTGTCTAAAAACTCTGCGGGTGCCGTCTGCTGATACATGACTGCGTTTATCTGTGCCATGATGCCAAGTGCCAGGGCTTCAGGCCCGTCTCCACCTAACTTATAGCCTATAGGATAATGCAGTTTATTAATACCCTCAGCCAAAGTGGTCGGATCGGCTTTGCTCGCGCTGATCTCATTAATCAAGCGTTCCGTGCGATAGCGGGGGCCCAATTGTCCCATATATCTATAATGCTCAGGATGCTCTAGCAGTACGGCGAGACGAGCACGGTCTTGACTCAGACTGTGCGACATCAAAGCGACGGCAGCATTACGACTCAGTTTAAGTAGTTGTTCCGTACTCGGCAGCGGTAGATGTATCACCCTATCTGCTTGCGGAAAACGCGCGCGCGTCGCGTATTGTATGCGACTATCTACTACCGTCACGTGCCAGTCTTGCAGCCTTGCCATGGTGACGAGTGGTACTACGTCATTGCCAGCACCGCAAACCAACAAGCGGGGTTGTGGGCGCAGTCGTTGTATTAGCCACTCGGTAGATACAGCCGCGTCGCTTAAGACAACATACTCAGCGTTGTTATCAAACAGCTCACATTCCAGCAGTTTTGCCCCCACATTATTCAGATTGGTGGGAGTATCAGACTCCGCTGGAGTGAGAGCATTGTCAGAAGTAAACGCCGCTATCTTTCCTGAATGACGATAGTCGTCTAGATTGATACGCGTGCCAACTTCTAACTCAGAAGTCTGATCTTGACTACCATTAGAACGAATTAAAGTGGCTATTGTGACTGGCTGCTGCGTTTGACGAACTTGGGTGATGGTATCCAGCAATGGCTGTGCAGTCGCCAACCGCTCGAATAATACATGCACCCGTCCATTACAGCCTAGCCCAAAATTCAACTCGTCTAACTCGCTATCCCTGTTATCCCCTAAGCCATCATGTAACTCTGTCTCTTCATGCTCATTTTTATGTTTTTCATTGTCCTGAGTAGCTTCTTTTGGGTCGCCATTTTCCGTGTATTCAGTATCTTCACCTGTTTGATAGACTTGTACATTAGCGCCATGACGAGCGAGCCAAAAAGCACGCTTAATGATATGTGGCTCCAAGCATCCCCCACTAATCATCCCAATTGAGCGGCCATCTTCACAGATAAGCATCATGGCACCAGCACGACGATACGCTGACCCGTCCGTACGCACGACAGTCGCCAGTACCGCCTCAACGTTTTGTTGCTGCGCTTCACTTGCCAGCTTAAGAATGTCAGCTATTTGGTTCATAACGCCTCTCATTTTAATGATGGGTGACAAATATTCAGGCTATAAAAACCCGCCAAGTAAGCGGGTTTTTGTAAAATAACTCGTATCGAAAATCACTCTGGCATCTCGTAAAGCAGCTTGTCGAGGGTAATAGGAAAGTCATAGACCCGAACACCCACAGCATTGTAGACTGCATTCGCAATAGCAGCGGCAGCACCCGAAATCGCCGTCTCCCCAATGCCCTTAATATGCATTGGGTTGGTATAAGGATCGTCTTCTTCTACTAAGATCACTTCTAGTTGTGGTACATCGGCATTGACTGGGACATGATATTCAGCAAGATCATGGTTACATATGCGGCCATCGCGCTTGTCATGAATGATCTCCTCCATCAGGGCTGAACCAATCCCAAACACCATACCACCGTAGCACTGCGAGGTCGCTGTTTTGTGATTGAGAATACGTCCTGCTGCAAAGGCACCTGTCATACGTTTAATACGTATTTCACCAGTGACTTTGTGTACCGCAACTTCAGCAAAGTTGGCACCAAAAGACGATTGGCGATGGCTCTTGCCATTTTTGCCCGGTTTGATTTGTCCTTTAGCACTGAGCTTTTGCTCATCATATTCAGCGACGATATCTGCTAAGGCATAGGATTGAAAATTGCTAAAGTCGTATACTCTTGTGGCAGGCTCTGGTAACGCGATGCCCGTTTTTTTATTGACCTTCTGCTTTAACCCTTCTGTCTTATCTTTAACCGCCTCAACAGCCGCTTCTGTGTTACTCAGATGGTGCTCACCTGATCGTTTAATCTGGCCTTTATCAAGCTGAATGGTATCAGGGTAAAGACCGACTTTTTCTGCCAGCATGTCACGCAGCTGCTCACACGCAAGATAAACCCCACTACCTGCACTGGCAGCGCCCACACTACCGCCCGAGCCTGAAGCAGGAGGAAAACTACTATCACCCAGTTTCATCTCGATATGGTCTATCGGTAGGCCCAATATCTCAGCCGCTACCTGAGAAAAGACGGTATAAGAGCCGGTACCAATATCAGTCATGTCCGTTTCAATAACGGCTTTGACGCCCAGCGCTTTTGTTTCATCGACTTGTAAAGTTGCTCGCGCCTCTGAAGGTTTTAGTTGGTTACCGCGCGCAGATGCTGCCATCCCTGTCCCTATCCACCAATCGCCCTCTAGCTGACTGGCGGGCTTAGTATTGCGTTTCTCCCAACCAAACTGCTTGGCCCCTTGCTCCATACAGGCAATAAGCTGCCGGGTCGAAAAAGGAATATCTTGAGTTGGGTCTTTTTCAGGCTCGTTACGGCGGCGCAGCTCAATGGGGTCGATATTCAACTGTGAGGCCAATTCATCCATCGCACACTCAACCGCAATCATACCCACCGCTTCACCGGGGGCGCGCATAGAGCCTGATAGCACTTGGTTGACATCAACTTGTTTGTAGTTTACTCGGCGATTTTCACCGCGGTATAAATACTTAGTCGATAAGGCAGTGGGTTCAAAAAAAGCCTCCCCTGGCAAGTTGCTGCTAACAGTATCGTGAATCATAGTGTTGATAATACCGTCTTTATCACAGCCAATCGCGATACGCTGACGAGTGTTTGAACGTCTGACGGTTGCTTCCATGACTTGCGAGCGAGCCATACAAATCAGTACAGGACGGTCCAGCTCTTTCGCAGCAATAGCCGCTGCAATCGATTCAGGCGCAATGCCCAGTTTACTGCCAAAGCCGCCACCAACATAATACGATATCAGTTGCACCTGATCTTTATTTAAGTCTAAAGCGTCCATGACTTGTTGCTTACAAGAAGCAATCATTTGATTGGACGTATACATGATGAGCTTGTCTTCTTCCCAGTAGGCTAAGGTCGCATGCGGCTCCATAGGAGAGTTGCTCTGGCTTGGGGTATGATAGAAGCGATCGAGCGTCACCTCAGAATCTGCCAGCCCTTGCTCTGGATCACCATTTACGGCGTTTTTATCCGAGCCTTTTTTTTCATTGACCTCATGCGCATTAGGCAGCTCTTTGGTAAAGTTTAATGCTGCTTGCTCCGTCTCGTCTTTATAGCTGACCTTGAGAGCGTGCGCCCCCTCTGTTGCCGCCTCAAAAGTCTCCGCGATGACCACGGCAATCGGCTGACCATGATAAAAAATCTCGCTGACACCTTGCGTTGGCGCTTTGGTTTCGCCGCCCTGCTGGGGGTTACGCAAAAACTGTTTGGGATCCGTCACAACTTTTATGATGCCAGGAATATCCTCTAAAGCACTGCTATCGATATTTTCAACTTGCCCTTTGGCAATCTTGGCACTCACCAAGACGCCATAAACTTGATTGTCTCGATGAATCTCTGCTGAATAAGGCGCTTGACCACTGACCTTTAGGGAGCCGTCCACACGATTAATGGGTTTGCCAACCAAATTGCTTGCCGTCTCGCTAAACAAGGAGCCAACAGGCTCATTCATCATCATTTTTTTGGTAGGTTCTGATGGAAGTACTGAGTCCAATAATGACATGATTATGCTCCTTCGCCGGCTAATGCGCGCTGAATGACTTGCTTTAATAAACGTCGCGTCAGTGGTATTTTAAAATCATTTTGGCCATTACCTTTGGCCTCTTTTAATAGCAAATCTGCTGCCTGTCTAATAACATCACTGTTGCCATCTGTATCCGTTAGTAGCGCCTCAACCTTTTCATTACGCCACGGCTCCGTACCAATGCCGCCAAACGCCAAACGGATGGTGGTTAGCTTGCCACTGTCATCCACGTCTATTACGGCAGCACAAGACACTAGCGCAAAGGCATAAGACGCGCGGTCTCGGACTTTGTCATAAGTGTGTATCCCTTTGATAGGCGCTGGGAGTACCACATGAGTAATAAGCTCGCCACTCTCCAGGACGTTTTCGATATGCGGGGTGTCTTTTGGTAGACAATAAAAGTCTTTAATAGGAATGGTGCGAGTGCTGCCATCTGTTTTAACAGTCTCAATCTTCGCATCGAGTAACCGCATGGCGACAGCCATATCAGAGGGGTGCTGGGCGATACACGCCTCACTCGTACCTAAAATAGCCAGAGTTCGGTTCTCGCCGTTGATTGCGGGGCACCCTGTCCCTGGTTCTCGTTTGTTACAGGGACTGTCTGTCTGATAAAAATAATAGCAACGGGTGCGCTGTAAAAAGTTACCACCGGTAGTCGCTTTATTACGCAGCTGCCCTGTGGCACCAGCCAAAATCGCTCTTGATAACACCGGATAGTTGGCCACAATATCAGGGTGGGCCGCCAAATCACTGTTGGTCACCAGCGTACCGATACGCAGACCACCGTCAGCAGTAGGCTCTATCTGCTCTAGTTCTAAGCGTGTCACATCCACCAGCTTGATAGGCGTCTCAATCTCATACTTCATTAAATCTAACAGATTGGTACCACCAGCAATAAATGCGGCATCCTTTGGACTCGCTGAAGTGGCGGCTTGTTTTGGTGTGTCGGCACGGCTGTATTCAAAGCGTTTCATGAGCGGCCTCCTGCTACCTTCGTGTGGGCGGTATTCTGCGATGAACTGCTGAGCTGCGCTTCACTAGGCGGCGGTGACCAAATGCCCGTGACTTCTGACCCTTGCGTTGAGCGAGTCTCAGAGCTTGGAGACTGATCGTTGACTTGGTTTTCAAGCACTTGTGAGATGGCCTTGATGATATTGGGATAAGCGGAGCAGCGACAAATATTGCCACTCATACGCTCAGCGATTTCTTGTACCAGCAACCCATTAGGATTTTGTAGATCAGTGGTCACATAGCTTGGCCAGTTTTGCTTGACCTCTTCTATCAACGCGGTCGCTGAACAAATTTGCCCAGGCGTACAGTAACCACATTGGAAAGCATCATGATCTTTAAAGGCTTGCTGCAACTCCGATAACGACTCCGGCATACCAATACCTTCAATGGTCGTAATCTCATCGCCCTCATGCATGACCGCGAGTGTCAAACACGAATTGACCCGTCGTCCATTGATGAGAATGGTACAGGCCCCACATTGGCCGTGGTCACACCCTTTTTTGGGTCCAGTGATTTGTAGGCGCTGACGACAGACATCGAGCAGTGTCGTGCGCGTGTCGAGATTATCGAGCTGATAATCTTGCTTATTAATGGTTAACGTCAAAGTAGACATGCTGGCTTCTCGCTGGCAGATAAACATAAAAGAATGGTGATAAACGCACCTCAACAGATGCGCTGATCCATTTATTATGACTGAACAAAAAGGGGGTTTTGTTTTTACTTTGTAGTCCTTAAGGTGTAGTTTTTAATCTAAAACGTCCCTAAAACAGGAGACTTTTTGTCCGCTGATTTATTATTAGGCAGACTTTCAATGAGTGAGTACGCCTATTAATGGCGGCTTAAAGCATCGCTATTTTCACAAATAAAAACTTTGGAGACGCGGCTTATCAGCGTCTCTTTACTGGTTACATTTGCACTACTTAAGTCGTAACTTAGAGGGCATTGTAATAGTCTGCACATTCTCTTAGGATGGCTTAATAACACTTTAAATAGAGATCACTTTAGACAGAAGTACTAGACAAAAAACAAATAACAACACCTGCGAGGAATTATGAAACAGTCAGAAAAGCCACTCCGCATAGACATTGTCTCAGATGTCGTTTGCCCATGGTGCGTCATTGGTTATCGTCAACTGGCAAAAGCACTTGAGCAAACCAATACGGCTCATACCATTCATTGGCATCCGTTTGAATTAAATCCTAATATGCCAAGCGAGGGTCAAAATCTGCGTGAACACATCATTGAGAAGTATGGTTCAACCAAGCAAGAATCAGACGCCAGCCGAGAGAGAATGACTGAAGCCGGTCAAGAGGTTGGTTTTGAGTTCAACTTCACTGACGACACGCGTATGCACAACACCTTTAATTTGCATCAGCTTCTACATTTCGCTGATCAGCAAGGACGCATGCATGATTTGAAACAAGCGTTATTTGCGGCGCATTTTACCAATAATAGAGATATCTCCGACATCAACGTGCTTGCCGATATTGCAGCAGAGAACGGCCTTGATCGTAGTGAAGCGCTGGCAGTGTTAGAAGGTCAGTTTTTTGCTAAGGAAGTACGAGCGGCGGAGCAGCATTGGCAACAGCAAGGCATTCAAAGCGTACCAGCAATCATTTTTAATGAGCGCCATTTGGTCAGCGGGGCGCAAGGGGTCGATAATTACGTTAATATTTTAGAGCAACTGGCCAATATGTCTGACTAAAACATCATTTATGATAAAAAGGATTTTTTATGGCCTCTGACCACTCTCCCTCTATTCACGCCCCATCGATTATTGTGTTCGATGTTAATGAAACGCTACTTGATATCAATACGCTTGCGCCTTTATTTACACGTGTTTTTGGTACTCAGACTGTTCTCAGAGAATGGTTTGCGCAGATGGTGCTTTATTCACAAACCATGACCTTATCCGGTCTTTATACCCCTTTTGGTGAGCTTGGCGTCGGCGCATTACGCATGACCGCTGATATTCATCAGACGACGCTGACAGAGGACGACATTGCTGAGCTAAAAGAGCGCATGAGCAGTATGCCCGCTCATCCCGACGTAATACCAGCATTGACTCGCTTGCGTGAAGCGGGGTTTCGCTTGGTCACTTTGACCAACTCAGCAAGCAGTCCCTCCCCAACGCCTCTGGAAAAAGCGGGACTGAGTGAGTTTTTCGAGCAGTCTTTTAGCGTTGAGACGGTCAGTAAGTTTAAGCCTGCAGCTGACACGTACCAACTGGTCGCCAAAGCGTTGTCTGTTGACATGTCCGATTTGTGTCTTGTGGCCTGTCATCTGTGGGACACCATCGGCGCACAAGCGGCTGGCTGCTCTGCCGCTTTTCTGACGCGGCCGCATAACGCCATGCTTCCGGCAACCAATGTGCCAGTGCCTGACTTTACGGCAGCAACTTTGACCGCACTTGCCGATGAGATCATTGCTCAAAAACAAAGTTAAATATCAGCCAGCGTTAGAGACTGACTAAAAACGTCTGTAAAACGCGCCGCTGTACTCTCACAACAACACAACAACGTTCTCCTAAAACAAAAAAATGCTACCCCAATAATAGGCGTAGCATTTTTATTTTATGGCGTTGATGCTGTAGTGATCGCTTACTCTGTAAAATGAACCACAGAGCGAATACTCTCACCTTTGTGCATCAAGTCAAACGCTTCGTTGATGTCTTCTAATGGCATGGTGTGCGTAATAAAATCTTGAAGTGGGATTTCACCCGCTAAATAACGCTCAACATAGCCCGGTAATTCGGTGCGACCTTTGACACCGCCAAATGCTGAACCTTTCCAGACGCGACCTGTGACCAGCTGGAATGGACGAGTAGAGATTTCTTGCCCCGCACCTGCGACCCCGATGATGATCGACTCGCCCCAGCCTTTATGACAGCACTCAAGCGCTGAGCGCATGACATCGACGTTACCGATACATTCAAATGAATAATCAACACCGCCATCGGTTAGATCCACGATGACTTCTTGAATCGGCTTGTCATAGTCTTTAGGATTGATGCAATCAGTGGCGCCCAACTTTTTGGCCAGCTCAAATTTGCTTTCGTTAATGTCAATCGCAATAATACGGCGCGCTTTTGCCATCGCAGAACCAATCACTGCTGACAGTCCAATACCGCCTAGACCGAAGATGGCAACCGTTGCACCCTCTTCAACTTTCGCTGTATTCATGACCGCGCCCATGCCTGTGGTGACCCCGCACCCTAGCAAGCACACTTCTTCTAACGGTGCTTCTTTGTTGACTTTAGCCAAAGAAATCTCTGGTAAAACGGTGTACTCTGAGAAAGTTGAGCAACCCATGTAGTGATAGATTGGCTCACCGTCTTTATAAAAACGCGTGGTGCCATCTGGCATGAGTCCTTTACCTTGCGTCTCACGTACCGCAGAGCACAGGTTGGTTTTACCTGAGCGGCACATTTTGCAGACGCCGCATTCAGCTGTGTACAAAGGAATGACATGATCGCCAACTTCAACGCTGGTCACGCCTTCGCCGATTTGCTCAACGATACCGCCGCCTTCATGACCCAAGATCGCTGGGAATACGCCTTCTGGATCTTCGCCAGATAAGGTAAAGGCATCCGTGTGACAAACGCCACTGGCTACGATTTTTACCAATACTTCGCCTTTTTTGGGCAGCATGACATCCACTTCTTCGATCGATAGTGGTTGCTTTGGGCCCCATGCAATAGCGGCTTTGGATTTAATAAATTTATCTGACATATCAATGCTCTCTTTTTTTAATGGATTGTTTTTATGGGATATAGTCGTGTCACTTTAAAAGGGCTACAAAGCGACTGGCTCAATTGATAATAATGCTAGCTTATCTTGCTTACCAAGCACAGGCAAGTGTAGGCAAGCTGCCAGGCAGTAGCGTTTTGTGCTTTGCTTTAATAGTGACCATTATAGTTTTTTCTCTGAGGATAACAATATGCTATATTTGCAAATATCTTTTACATAATGGTAATAATCATGCGCTGGGATGGTATTAGCGAGTTCGTTTATGTCGCGGAGTACGAAAGCTTTACCCGCGCGGCAAAAGAGTTGGGGTTGTCTACAGCGCAAGTCAGTCGGCAGATAAGTGCGTTAGAGAAGCGACTTGCCATCAAATTACTCTATCGAACAACGCGCAAAGTCTCACTCACAGAAGAGGGCCGCGTGTTTTATCAACACTGCCGCGGGGTGCTCGATGGCTTAGACGCGGCCGAGCAAGCCGTCGGTCACTTACAATCAAAACCTCAAGGTAGGATTAAACTGACTGCGCCTGTGACGTATGGTGAGCAGCAATTACTGCCGCTGATAAATGACTTCATGAGGCAATATCACGATATCGAAGTGACGGCTTTTTTAAGCAATCAAAAGATTGATTTGGTTGAGGGCGGCTACGATTTAGCGGTTCGCATCGGCAAATTAAGCGATTCAACCCTGATGGCCAAAAAGCTCAGTCATCGCACCAACTTTGTCTGTGCAGCGCCCGCGTACCTTGAAAAACACGGTATTCCGCATACGCTAAGCGCACTGAATCAGCATAACTGTTTGTTGGGTACTCGTGACTATTGGCATTTTATCGACACAGCTAAAGGTGCCAGTCAAAAAACAGATAAAGAAAGAAATCTACGGGTGACTGGAACCGTGCAATATAACAGCGGTCATAGTCTGGTTGATGCGGCTCTAAAAGGTTTGGGGATTGTGCAACTACCTGATTACTATGTGCAAAAGTATATCGCATCCGGCGAGCTGGTGAGTGTGTTGGATCGCTATAGGGAGCCCGAGGAAAGTATTTGGGCCGTTTATCCGCACAACCGTCATCTATCGCCAAAGATTAGAGTACTCGTTGACTATTTAGCAGAACATTTAGATTAGACATTTTTAGGAAAATCTTTAGACAATGATTAGACAACCGTTAAAGCTGATTGCCAATTTAAGCGAAGCCGTATTACCGATGTCTCGCAGAATAGCTGCCCTCAGAAAGCTCGGATAGCCCTGTTTAACCCTTTAATTCTACCTTTAGCTTCTTGGCACACTCGATGATCTTTTTTCTATCGGCTGGGATAGCACCGTGCGCAATCGCTATTTCGCGCATTTGTACCGTAATATCATAATGTGGATAACTGGCATTGCGATGAAACAAACGCTTATCGACGTCAATCCATGCCGCAAAGTCATGCAGTTCTTGTAACGTATCGGCCAGCATATGACACCACTTAAACCCTCTAAACTCTATACGGACAAAATCCACATATATCGCCATAACACAGCCCCTCATATACATCTTATTTAACGTCAAAAACACCCTTCAACTGTGTTTCGGGATAGCAAATATCTGGTCATAAACCCAGTTATAGACGAAGGCATATACTAGGTAAAAGGTCGCCATTGCGATATCCATCTTAAATGCCTCCCAGAGGCTAATATTTAAATACCAAGCGATGACGGGTAAAAATAACAGTAGTAAACCACCTTCAAACAGTATCGCATGCAGCACTCTAATTAGAACCGTCTTCTGTAGCGTACCGCACAGTTTGAGCATGGCGCGGTCAAACAAAATATTATAAAAATAATTCCAAATAGTAGCGACAATAGAACCCACCAAGGCCATCATTCCCATTAGATGTAACTCAAAGCCAAACACCAAGCTTGCTAATGGGGCAAAGATCAGCAGACCTATAATTTCGAACCCTAAGGCATGTCGAATTCGGTCTTTAGTGGTACGCATAAAACTTCCTAATGGGTTTATTGGCTCACATTATTGATTAAACACAGTCATCAGCAGCAGCTGTTTATGATCTAACGTAAAACAAAGCGCTTAGCGTAAGTCGCGTACATTTTTCTTTAGCTGCTTTAGCGCTTTTTGGTAGTCACTGTGACTGATTTCAAGCGTGCTTAGACGCCCATAGCGTAACTGTCGATAATCTTGTTGAATGCGCGCAATTTTTGCTTGCCTGTCTTGTGGATTAGCCCGTTTTTCTGACTTATTAACGGCATCATTTCTAGTATTCGCATGACTGTCGCGGTTATCAATCGTTGCTATCAAGCGCTCAAGCCAAGCCAATTGCCCTTCGTTATCCTCTCGCGCCAGCAAAGTATCACGCTTACTCAGACGTTTAGAGAGCTGCACGAGCGGCTGGTCTGCTGGATGCCAACGTTTGCGTCGACGTTGCCAAATGATGGATATCAAAACCACCATGACGATAATCGCGCTAGCAGCCAACCAGACAACTTGCTGCATAATTGAGCGGATATTGAACCACTTTAACAGCGAATCTGCCTGCCTATCCTGATCATAGCCGACCACGTCTTTTTGCCAATAATAGCTGGCCTGATCCGATAAACGCCGCAAGGATTGGAGCATTTGATACTGCTGGTAACTGATTTGGGCCCCAGCGCCATCCCCAAACATGGCGGCTCCTTGTGACTGAGTCACCGCATCCATACCCTGCTCCACGCGCTCAGGCGCAACGAAAGCCGTCGGATCTACCCGCGTCCAGCCTTGCCCCTCAAGCCAGACCTCCGTCCAAGCATGCGCATCCTTCTGTCGCACTTCCCAGACATTGCCGCCGCGGCTCAGCTCACCACCTTGATAGCCCGCGACTACTCGTGCTGGGACACCCGCTGCCCGCAACATAAAGGTAAAGCTGGAAGAATAATGCTCACAAAACCCCGCTTTGGTCTCAAACAAAAACTCATCGATACGGTTGGTATTTAGTCGGGGCGGTGATAGCGTGTAGCGAAAATCCGTTTGATGAATCCAGCGCTCAATAGCACTCATATAGCGAACTGGATCTGACCCTGACTGGGCAAAAAGCTGCTTAGCCAGTGCTCTTGCTTGTGGATTGCCATCGGCTGGCAGTGCAAGATTTAGCTGCCGCGACTCGCTATCTAGAATGGGATCGATGCGCATTGGCGCAAACTGTAAGACATCATAGCGAAGCTGCTGGGTGACGGGTTGATCTTTGAGTAAGGTAAAGTTTGACGTGATACTGACGTCCTGCCTCTGAGTAAAAGGATAGTCGAGTCCAAATAGCCAGCTTTGCTGTGTGGGCTCTAAAATAACCTCGTAACGGGTAGGGGCGGCTTTTACCTCGTCAGGGACGGTCGTCAATGCACTCTCAATCCAAGTAGGCGCTGGCCGTGAAGGTTGCCACTGTCGTGGCTGCGAGCTTGGGCGCCATGTGACGCCATCGAAATCACTAAATACCAACCCTCGCCAATAAAGCTGCTGCTGCGGTGGACGGTCATCTGCAAACGCTACGCGAAACGCCAGCTCCGTTGATTGACCTAAGCTGGCAAAGTCACCAGGCGACATGCTATCGGACACACCCGTGGTCGCTTGCTGTCCTGATAATTGTACTGACCATAGCGGTGGCAAGCGCGGGAAGAACAAAAACAGCACGACCAACAATGGCATTGCCCCGATACCCAATACGCCTAAAGTACGCAAGCGACCCTCGCCGCGAGTATTGCCATCGTCGTTTAGCGCAATGAATGCTAACAACACAATAACCACACCGACAACCACTTCTAGCGTAGTCACCAGACCTTGATCCATCAAAAACAGCGCAGCAAGCACAAACAGCGATAAATTCAATATGACATAGGCATCACGGCGCTTATAGAGCTCCCAAAGCTTACTGATAAGACATAGCACCAAAAACGCCACACCCATGTCCAGCCCAAATGCCGTGTTGTAGGTCAACCATAAGCCTACCAAGCCCAATAAAAATCCAAGCATTTGCATGCCTTGATACACACGTTTTAAGTGGCGTATTTCTCTAAACCGTGCCTTCGCTTGTGGCAACTGAGCAACGATACTGACGACCGCAAACCCCATTAGCCATAATGGCAAGTGAGCAGCATGAGGTAAAATAACCATAACTTGAGTAATTAGCACCCAATAATAGGCAGGCAACGCCAATAGTTTGCGATACCATTTGTCTTCGCTAGCAAGGTTGCTTCGCTCAACAGGGCTTTGACCCAGTGCCAAACGCTCAAAACCCGCCGTGCTGACAGCCAAGACTTCTCTAGATGCGTTTGTAGCAGGCATATTTATGAAACGTTGAGAGTCCGTCATGGTACTTTCGCCAATCGTAGCAAACAAGCTTGCGCAAAGCCGTCGCCTTCACCCATCGGTACAGCAGAGGGTCCGTCATTCGGTAAACGCACTGTAAATGGGACGCCTAGCTGTCCTAGTGTTATCACGCCATAGGCCAGTTGTGACAGTTTTTGCTCATGGTGCGCTGCGGGCATATCAACATAATCTAAGGTTTGCTCATGACCGATAGGACCAGCAAAATGCTTGGTGAACATGCCCTGACCGCGCGCCACATGCCCCCAGGAAACACGAGCCAACGACTCCCCTTCGACATAATTGTCTAGACGCTCAAAATCATCTTGCCCTTGCCGATACTGTCCGCCAGTTGGCAAATCCTCTAAGTGTGCCACGGTGTGCGGCGTTTGCCAATCAAAGGCTTCTGGCTTTGGGTAGACCCAAGCGGTACGCGCAAAATACACATAGGACCACGCACGCATGATACCTAAAGGATAAACCGTTTTTATGGTTAACCGTGGTAATTCAAGCTGCCCCCGACTATGAGTCGGCACAGACAAACGAATCACTTGCTCACCTTGTAGCTGTGTCACCAAGACAGAATGCTGACTATCCTCATTATTCTTAGTCTTTTTCTTAACCCTTTTATCAGTCTTATGATGGGACTGCTCGAAACTGAACAACAACTGTCGTCTAGGCTGCCGGCTATCGCTACGTATTTGCAAAGTGACCCAGATAGACGCACCTGCTTCAGCCATCGTTACTTCTAACAAGCGTACTTGCACGCCTGAGATATGCGCAAAGGTCACATGAAAGCTGATGAGCCAAACACTGACAAGATAAAAACACAAACCCAGCACCAAATTATTGCCATAATTGATACCTGCAATAAAGGTGATGACCAATAACACCGCAAACAGCATACCTTCACGGCTAAAAAATATATAGACATTACGCAAATTGAGCGTCGCACTGTCCTTTTTGGGCGCACGCGAGGCAAACCAACGACTTAATGCTGAGGAAATGGGGACGGTTAAGGCTTTTGGTAAAAAGTTCATGACGACCCTACCCTTACCCTAGAATTGACGATAATGATGATATTTGGCCACAGTTTTTAGACAACAAGCTTTTAGATAACAAGCTTTTAAACAATAACGGGCACTTCTGCCAAGATACGTTGCGCGATGGTCTGCGGTGCTTGTCCACCCGTTACATGCGCAGGGACAAAACGCTGTCCCAAACGATGGTCAGTGACCGCTGCGAATACCGCTTGAATATCTTCAGGCGTCATCTCCATATGTCCCGATACATAGGCATATGCCTGGGCGGCACGCTGCAGGGACAACACACCACGCGGTGATAAGCCATGATACTCTTGGCTGGTACGCGTTTTGGCAACCAGCCTTTGTAGATAGTCCAATACCACATCCGCAACGTACACTTGCTTGACCCCTTGCTGGGCTAACAAAACAGCCTCTGTATCAAGCACAGTGTCCAACTCTTTTAACAGTTCACGGCGATCTTGGCCTTTTAACAGTTCGCGCTCCGCCGCAGGTGACGGATAACCTAAGGATAGGCACAGTAAAAAACGATCAAGTTGCGATTCAGGGAGTGGATAGACACCCGCTTGCTGCAACGGGTTTTGCGTCGCTATCACAAAGAATGGCTGCGGCAAACGATAGGTTTGTCCGTCTTGTGTCACTTGCCGCTCCTCCATGGCTTCTAGCAACGCACTTTGCGTCTTAGGACTAGAGCGGTTAATCTCATCAGCAAGCAGCAGCTGCGTAAAAATAGGCCCAGGACGAAACTCAAATTTTAACTGACTTTGGTCATAGATACTCATGCCTAAGATGTCGGCAGGCAACATATCATTGGTAAACTGAACGCGGCTAAAACTCAAGCCCAGCAACTGTGCCAGTCCTTGCGCTAAAGTCGTCTTACCCATCCCTGGCAAATCTTGCAGTAACAGATGCCCCCCTGCCAGTATGCCACTGAGCGCCAACTTAACCGCCTGCGGCTTATCCAACACAATTTGATTTAACTGTGCCATTAGCTGTGCGATTTTTTGCTGATTGTGGTGGTAGTCGGTCGCTGCATGGGTCATAGTCAATTACTGGCTCATTTATTTATGGGAATCAGGAGGGTCAATCAGAGGTTACTTGGTACTGTCTTCTACGATCGGCGGCGCAGCACGAAGCGAGGACAGATAAGCGATCACATCGGCACGCTCTTTGGCATCAGGCATAGGGTTTGACAGCATTTTTGAGTCTGGCATGACTTTTTGGGCATCGGCAATGTAAGGATCAAGGGTTTTTGCGTCCCAGACCCAACCTGATTGCTCTAAGCTTTGACTATAGGTGAAATCCTCTAAGTCAGCGGCTGGCGCTCCGTATATGTTCATCAGCTGTGGCCCTTTTTTATTGAGACCCGCATTGAGCTGATGACACTGTCCACAGGCGTCTTGATAGATGATCGCCCCATTATCAACATCACCCTCAGTATATAGAGGCAATGTCACAGGAGCACGGTGATCAGGGGGCACACGCTCACAAGCAGTGAGTAATAAAACAGCGGCAAAAAGAGCGCTTACTTGACAATTACTGATCTTAAACATTTTTGGCAATCTTTGGTTGAGGAGTGTCAGTCATGAGTGAGCGACATAAATCATGATGCCATGAGCAAGCACGCAAAAAGCAAAATCATTTGTCACTTATCCACAACTTTTTATAAAAATACAGCGTTATTTATCAGTGTTTACACCAACAAATAACGCTTAAACGATAGCAGTAATAATGGTTGGCTGTACCTGATCACCAAACTATTAGGCAATATTTAGTTTAATTTACAACCTTTATGGTGCTGCTAGGCTCTTCTAAGTAATACCCTTGCAGATAACGCGCGCCCACGCTCCATGAAATGGACATGGTCGCGGCATCTTCAATATAAGGCATCAACACATCGACATTGATGTCGTTGGTACGCACGATAAGGGACTTAACCGCTTCCAAATTATCCGCTGACTCAAGACCTTCTGTATAACTGCGGGCCAAACGCACCATGTCTGGCTGTACAAAGCTGGCGATTTCTATAGATTTGGCCGAAGAACCAAAGTTATTAACACCCATCTGACAGCCAACTTGACTCAGTGCGGAAAACTGCGTTTTCGCGACAGTTAAATGATCCGAGATAGCTTTTTCGTTAAACTGAAGGGTTAGCGTCCCAGCGGCACCGCCCACTGCTTTTATCAGCTGACTGACTATATTGGGAAGCTTTTTATCGATTAATGAGGCGCTGGTCAATTGCACCAACAGACGGGCTTCAGGATGGTTCTTACGTACCTCATTGACTTTTTTACACGCATTAATCAACACCCAGCGATCTATCTTTTCGAGCAAGTTATGGGTCTTGGCAACACCCATAAACTGATCAGGGGTCAAGACTGTGTTGTCAGCATCTGCCAGCGGCAATTTTAGATACACTTCAAAGAAATCACTACGATCATTATTAATGTCATATATTGGTTGAAATGAAAGCTCAAAGCGATTATTGGCAATGGCATCAATCAAAGACTCAGCAAGCGCGTGATCATCACTATTGGCATGTTCGCTTGGGTCATACATATGATAAGTGCCGCCATGATTAGAGGTTTCCACCATGACCTGATGAATAGCATCCATAGCACGCTCAAGCACCACACTAGGCTCTGCTGTATTTTGTTCAATTTTGACAATACCAATACTAACAGTGGTACTGATCGTACGCTTATCCACTTCGATAAGCATGTCGCGGATACGCGAACCAATAACCTCAGCCAGTTTTTTAAGCTCTGCGGCTGTCTTATCTTCTACCAATACAGTAAAGCCAGTGTCGCTAAAACGGCTCACATGTCCGTCTGTTATCAATTCATCTAACGTGTAGGCGACCTGCTTTACGGTCGCATCTATTCCTTGCAAACCCAAGCTACTGCTAATCTTACCGATATTATCGAGCTGTATATATAATAGTGCCGCCGTCAGCAGACCTTGCCGCGCTTGCTGGTGTACTCTTGCCATCTCCTCTTCAAAGCCGCGGCGATTGTCAATGCCAGTCAAGCTGTCTTTACGCTCAGCCTCTGCCAACCGCTTAGCAACCTCAGCACTGTTAGTGTTATTCTGTTGAATAATGACCTGAGTCACCGGCTCGCCATCTAAGGTCGCAGCGGCCAGCTGTAATTTCGCCTCGAAGGTACTACCATCCGTCCGCACGCTTTCAAACTCAAACTCGACTTCTTGACGGCTGCCTTTATCGAATTGACGTAAGAATTTTTTGAAACCCTTAACGTTGTCGCCACCAGCAATCAGATCAATAATAGGCACGCCGATGACATCATTCATCGACTCAAAACCAAAAAGCTGCAGATAAGGATCGTTGGCAAAGATATGGATACCTTGGTCTATATAGGCAACCGCACTTTTAGAGTTTTTAATCAAGACATTCGCACGCTGCTCTGCTTCAGAGAGTACACGCCGTAACATTTTGAGCTCGCGGCGACTACGTAAGTTGTCGTGCTGCAAACAAATAGACATCACCACGGCCATTTCTTGCTCTACTTTAAGAGCCTTGACCATCGTACCACTAATAATATCAGGGAACCCTTCGTCATCATTAGCACTCGCTGCCATCTCTTCATTCATCAGGCAGATCATCGGCAGATCAACACCCTGCTCTTGTACGATGCCCACGACATCCGTAAAGCTCATATCATAGGCGTTGCCAAATACCAATACATCCCAAGGTTGCCGCAGCAGCTTTAACAACTCCTCTTTATCGTCCAAAAACCCCAAGTTTATGGTGTCATAATAACCATCTAACAAGTGCACAAGGCGCTCAGCGTAGAGCTGATCGTCATCGATGACTAATAGATTTAAGACGGACTGAGTGCGCATAAGAAGCCTTTTGAATCTTGTGATCTTTTTTATGTCTGACTGTTAAAACCGGATACCTCTGGCAAAAATCAAGCAAGCACTATGGGAATTAGGCTAAGCGACTTTTATCATACGGGCATGCTTGTTGAGATTAGGATGCCATGCTGGTCAGCCAAAGGCAACACATAGACTGGCGTAATACTACCAGTCATTATAGACAATAATCCAACGGGTTGCAGGTTAACTTATCATCATTATCTAGTGGGAGAGTATAAAAGAAAATCTAAGGAGTCACTTCTTTATATCGCTACGGGGCTGTTTTTAATAAAACAATAAACAGTCTATAGCCTGACCACCTCATACTGGCTAAATTCATCTGTGATAAACAATCTGGGCCCCAAACGCAGCGGGGTTTGTTTCGTGTTAACGCGCATGATGACTCTATCATCCGTCTGAAAGTAGGAGGTCGGCACTATCAGGGTACCCGTAGTTTGTAGCTGCTCGCTCTTACCAACAATAAACGCTGGGACAAAATGACGACCACGCGTTTTTCTACCTTCTAAACGCACTCCACAAGCCACTAGCTTGTGTCCCAGCACTTGCCACTCAATCATTGGACGCTTAGTATCAAGATTCAGCCAGCGCACGACCCCCAGTGTCCAATCAGGTGGTGTGATCGGGTCAGATCGGCAAACTAAAAACAGACTCATCATGTATAGTGATGGCGGTGCCGTCGTAGCCACATCATTATCAACAACCACAGCATTAACCTTTTCGTTGCGGCGCGGCTCTTTATTCAGCACACCTGTGTCACCCACTACGACATCAGCACAACTTGATATTGTCTGTAATATCCCTTTTTTAACAGCCAACCCCCTGTCTGATGTTTCTGGTAATTGTAGGGTACGAAACACGGAGTTATCACCGTGATCATCAACAGCTTCGCTGATGACTACGTCAATACTGTCTTGTTTCTGACTAACGGTATCATAACGAGGTCGCTGTTCTTCCGGCAGCTGCTCCGTAGCAATCAAGCTTGCAAAGCTGGGCGAACAACCCACACGATAATGAATGTTGTTAAAGCCTGCAACCAAAGTGGCCGCTCGTTTGGCCTGAGTCTTAGCCGCTTGCGTGAATGGTCGCTGTAAATATCGATAAGCGATCGTCATTGACACTTTATTTAACAAATAACACTCAACCCCTTCGCTGTTCTCACTACATAAGGCCTTTATACGGGATTCAAAATACTCAACCATCGGTACCAAGTCTATAAATAAACAATGGCAGCAATCGTCGTATGGATTGATATCGGAACTAGCCGTCAAATAGGTGGGCGGATGATTACCTTGCAAGTCTACAAATACCCGCGTCTCAGTTTTTGGCTCTATCGTTGCGACGAGGTGCTTGGCCCAGTCAGGTAACAAACGTTGTGCGAGTAGGATATGCGGACGACGCATGGCACACATATTTAACAAGCTGTGCAAACAAATTTGGCAGTATAACTGATGTATCGTGTTAGCAGCGTGGGTGACTATGATCCCAGTTGCTCTCAAATCAGTGTCAGCTAGATGGTACTGATAAGCAAGATGGTACAGCTGATTGATTTTTGACCATAAGTAAGGTGAGGCGGCTTGATAGCAAATCGCATCTTCACCCAGTAGTTTTTGGTACATTAGCAGTGTTTGGTAAATAGCAACAGCAAGCGTCATTGATGCCGGCTTATCGGTCTTAAAGTAGCGCTGCCAGCCTTTGTTTTTGGAGGGTTTGTGCTGAGATTTTAGCCGTGCTGTTTTATGGCGTATCACTGTGTCATAGACCATAATAGTGAGATAGTACAATGACTTTGTCTGAGCCACATACGCTAACTGAGCATCACTGAGCGCTCCTGTTTCGTAAATATAGTACTGCCGTAGCGTGGCAATCAGTTGGTCTGAGGCTGCGATCACAGCCGCTGTGAGTTTAAGACGTTGCTGCTCGTCTATATTGGTCCCGCGTAATATCGTGAGTACTTTTTCTAAGTGCTCAGCTTGTCTCGCTTGTGTTTGTGAAGGTAAGGTGGTCAACAACTTGAGCAAATAATGCGCTTGGCCATTGACCGACTGATTCGTGGAAGGGGATAGGGATTCTGGAGCAGATAGATACGCTTGCAACGTCGATAAAGTGATCATCAGTATTCCTAGTAACTAGGGCGTGACCTCATTTTAACCTACAAATGAGACAAATTTTAGTCATAACATAAGGTTTGGCTACTCGTAGAGAATACGACTGTTGAACCCGCGCGCCTTACAACCAAACTGATCTACCTACTTTCTAATAACCACTCTTTGTTTACTAATTTTCCAATATAACACAGCGCTCTTATTAAGTGTCACTGTAAATATCAATCGGCACCTTAAAAGGTCTATTGGGCAGCTCTCTTACCAGCTTAGGTACTAGATAGCCGGGCAGTGCCGCAAGCAATGACCAATAGAGCGCAACTGCCGAGCGCACCTCGTGATCAAAGTGAGCCGCACCCGCCACTTTGTCTAAGACATGCAAATAATAAGGCAGCACCCCAGAGGCAAACAAACGCTGGCTCAATTGTGTTTGAGCCTCAACGCTGTCATTAACCCCTTTTAATAAAACCGCTTGATTGAGCAGAGTAACGCCAGCTGCCCGAGCGCGCTGTAGGTACTGTGCCGTCATGACATCGATTTCATTGGCATGGTTACAGTGAATCACCATCACGATATGACAGCGGCTTTGAGACAGGCGCTCCAATAGGGCCTCGTCTAAACGCGCTGGAATGACCAGAGGCAGACGAGTGTGTAGCCGAACTGTGGTGAGCTGCGGTATGGCCTCTAGCGTATCTAACCATGCAAATAAACGCCTGTTTGTCACATTTAACGGATCGCCGCCACTTAAAATCACTTCATTAATCTCAGGATGGGCGGTAATGTAGTTAATGATATTCTCTTTCGCATCCGCCGTTGGCATATTGGCACTATAGTCAAAGTGCTGACGAAAGCAGTAGCGACAGTGAATCGCGCAAGCGCCCGTAATGGTCAATAACACTCTCGACTGGTACTTATGAAGCATCCCTTTTACTGGATTTTGCGTGTTCTCGCTTAGGGGATCCGCCACATAGCCCGTCACCTTGATCTGCTCACGTTGGTCTGGCAAAACCTGTTTTAATAAAGGATCATTACGATCACCAATGGTCATTTTTGCCACAAAAGCGCGCGGTACTCGCAGCTCAAAATGCTTAGGCACATAGACCTCTGCGCGTAGGGATTCGAGCTGTAGGATGCTTAGCAGCTCATCAACGGAGGTAATGGCTTCGGATAATTGCGTTTGCCAGTTTTTTTGTGTGATTAAATGGTTTATCATGACAGCCTACTATCTGTGCCTAAAAGGCGTTATTATACGCCCTTACGGTGTACCCTATCAAAGTATAGCCGTTACCTTCTAAGCACTTGGCGTAACCACAGCATTTTGTACAGTAAGCACGACCTATCATCATACTTACAACCCCTAGGAGTCTCTTGTGGCAAGTTTTTCTACGAATGAATTTAAAGCTGGTCTAAAAGTTATGCTCGATGGCAATCCTTGCGCCATCCTTGAAAACGAGTTTGTCAAACCTGGTAAAGGCCAAGCCTTTAACCGCGTCAAGTTGCGTAATCTTCGTAGTGGTAAAGTATTGGAACAAACGTTTAAATCAGGCGACAGCTTAGAGGCTGCTGACGTGATGGACACTGAAATGAACTATCTATATAACGATGGTGAGTTTTGGCATTTTATGCATCCAGAGAGCTTTGAGCAAATCCAAGCGGACAAAAATGCGATGGGTGATGCGCCTCAATGGCTAAAAGAAAATAGCAATGCCCTATGCGTTATTACCTTATTCAACGGCACGCCTTTATCAGTCACCCCGCCTAACTTTGTTGAATTACAAATCACGGAAACGGATCCTGGCGTGCGCGGTGATACCTCTGGCGGTGGTGGTAAGCCTGCTAAGCTAGAAACCGGTGCGGTAGTACGTGTACCTTTGTTTGTACAACAAGGCGAAATTGTACGTGTCGACACTCGCACTGGTGACTACCAAACTCGCGTCAACTAATCACCTGTAAACTATAGCATCGCCTTTAAACAATAAATGGCTGTTCTCTAGTTCTCAATAAAAAAGCGGAACCACGTGATAAGTGGCTCCGCTTTTTTTACGTGGGGCGGTCACTATGGATGCCCCTTAATAGAGCACTTTGCCGCTATTCTTCTGCTGAGGATTGTTTTTGGATCAGCCAGTATTGAACCAACGCATTCAACTGTTCTTGTTTAAAAGGCTTAGTGCAATAATCCTGCATGCCAACGTTTAGATATTTTTTGCGCTCGCCATCCATCGCATTGGCAGTCAAAGCAATAATGGGCGGTAGTGTCTGGGGATCGTAGAGTTCATGCAGTTTGATTGTGGCCTGTACACCATCCAAAATTGGCATGTGATGGTCCATCAAAATAACGTCATAGCGCTCAGGCGACAAAGCAAAAATCTCAATGGCTTGTTGTCCATCCGTGACATGAGTGACGGTATGACCACTGTTGTTTAGCGCTTTTTTAGCGATAATCGCATTGACCGTATCATCTTCAACCAATAATATATGCCCCGCACGCTCATGGGTGGGCGCAATGATGGACAAATCGTTTAAGCCCTGCCACGCCTCATATTGATGCTCATCGATAGAAGGTAGCGGCAATAAAACACTAAAAGTCGTACCGACCCCAACTTTGCTATCTACATCGATATAGCCCCCCATCAAATCAACCAACGATTTACACACAGACAGCCCAAGACCAGTACCGCCATAGAGCCGGTGGGTGAATTTATTTGCCTGATCATAGGCATCAAATATCGCCTCCAATGATTCGGCTTTGATACCCACCCCCGTATCTGTGACTTCGATACATAAGGTCATGGCTTCATTAGGCACACTGGTAGTGGTAACTTTACCCGAACTGCTTTTTTGAGCGCTCGTAAATTCATACTCTTTAGAACGTTGGTCATCATGATCGTTACAATGGCAGTTGGGCACGTGTTTGACATCGATACTCACTCGCCCACCTTCACGAGTAAACTTAATGGCATTATTGACGAGATTTGCTAGGATTTGTTTGAGGCGTACTGGGTCTCCTTGCACATAAGTCGATAACGACTCAGTATAGTGGTAGTCTAAAATCAAACCGCGCTGACGGGCTTTGACCGCAAAGAGGCTGACCACCTCATTGCACAATGCAGACAAATTAACTGGCACAGAATCAATGGTCATTTTTCCCGACTCTACTTTCGATAAGTCTAAAATCCCATTGATAATGGCCATCAAATGCTCATTAGACACTTTGATATTATCCACGTACTCTTGTTGTTCACTGCTAAGTGTAGTCTCCCCTAGCATCTCTACCATACCAATAATACCGTTCATTGGGGTGCGGATTTCATGACTCATATTGGCCAAAAAATCTGACTTCATCTCATTGGCATGTTTAGCTTCGCGCTGCTTATCCTGTAATTGCAAGGCATCGGCTGCCATCATCGCAAATTGAGCCAACACCTGCGCTTGTTGGTCATTAAAGTGATGGTTCGGCTTCATATCCATCACACATAAAGAGCCTAAACGGTAGCTTTTATTGTTCTCATGCAAAATGATGGGCGCGCCCGCATAAAACCGCAAATAAGGAGACCCTGTCACTAACGGATTTTGGCTAAACCGACTGTCTTTTGCTAAGTCTGGTACTATAAAAACCTCGTTAGAGAGTACCGTATAATTGCAAATAGCGATTTCACGCGTCGTTTGGCACACCCCATCAAGTCCAAGGGCAGATTTTAAATATTGGGTATCTTCATCCATGAAGGAGATGGCAACGACTGGCATGTCAAAAAACAGCTTTGCCAGCGCAATAAGGCGCTCAAATGCAGGCTCATCATTGTTATTGAGTACCCGATACTTCCTCAGCTTATTAATGCGTTCTTCTTCATCTACCGCTACTGGGTAACTGTGTGTAGGTGAGTTAAACATAGACAAGATAGACTCCATTAAATAATATCAGGCGCGCAGCCTCACACCGTCTGTTTTATCAGCAACTGTAACGCTTCACTCACCATCATCATCGCTACCACGGAGGTAACAACGACTGCTGAGCCATAACCGCCACAGTGCAGGCCACCTGTTTGGCAGTGTTTATCTACGCGCGGCGGCTCTACAGAATACACACATTTGATACCGAACTTTTCCTTTAGCGTGCTATTGATGCCTTTTTCATGGCGTAGCTTATTCCGTAGTTTGGCAAGCAGTGGATCTTGGTAACTCTCGCGTAAGTCGCTGACCCTGATCTGAGTCGGGTCTGTTTTACCACCAGCCCCGCCGGCGCAGACCAGCTTTAGTTTATTAAAACGGCAATGCAGAGCAATGGCGAGCTTAGCATTCATATCATCGACACAATCTAGCACCACAATAGGTCTGCCTGCTGCTGCAGCGGATTTTGCTTCATGGCGACTGGGCAGTAGTCTCTCTACATTGTCTACCGTCAAAAAATCATCAATTAAGTTTAGGGTTACCTTTGGGTTAATCTCACGCATACGCGTTGCCATCGCCGCAATTTTGCTTTGACCAAAGGTACTGTCTAGCGCTGGTAGCTGCCGATTGACGTTAGAGGCCACCAACACGTCCAAATCAATCAACGTAACCGTACCGACTGCCGTTCGAGCCAGCGCTTCAGCTGCCCAAGAGCCAACGCCCCCTATGCCAATAACATAGACATGGGCGGCGGCAAAAGTATCCACTGTAGACGCGCCGTAGAGTGTCCGTGTTCCTTGGAAACGGCGTTCATACTGCTCATTTTCTGCAGTTGTATTGGTATCTTGCATGACAGAAGCGTCAGTGTCGACAGGTTCTGTCATTGGTTGGTCAAATGGTTGGGTTTCACTCATCACAGATTATAGGCTCTTTTAGATTGTGTTGATTACTCTGGTTCTGGTTGTGCGGGCTTTCGTTACTACTTCATTCGCGTTTCAGTAACTCCCAATAAATGGCTCCTAATACATCACGTTTGGTAGTGTCCGCTATTGGTAGTGATGGCAACGCCTAGGGAGAATAAGCCCATGTCGTTTGCAAAGCGTTGCAACTGTTGTGCCATAATTGTTCAGCCAGAGTAGACGGTGGTACATCAAGTAATTCACTTAGGCTCAGCACCACCCACGCTAGATTGGCTGGTACATTTCTATTATGTACTGGCGTAGCTCGCTCCTCATTGGCCGGACTGCTGCCAAGCGCTGATGAATCCTCCTCTTTTGTCTGACACATGATAGGCGTCATATCCGGACAGTCGGTTTCTATCACCAAGCACTCGATACCATAACTGTCAACGGCTGCTTGAATAGCGCGACGCAGTTTCTTAGCGTTTGGGTTGGTGACTTGACCAGTAACCCCAAGCTTAAATCCCAACTTCACAAACGCCTTTGCTTCTTGCTCGCCGCCACTAAAACTGTGAGCGATCCCGCCCAGCTTATGGGCATCATAGTCATGTGCTTTTAGTATGGCCAATGCTTCTGCGTGGGCCTTACGAATGTGCAACATCACTGGTAGCTGATAAGTCACTGCCATATCCAATTGCGCCTTAAAAAAACGCTCTTGCTTGGCAAGCACCTCCGGCGTTTTCATAACATCAGTAAAGGTGTCTAAACCAATCTCACCAATTGCGAGCGGCCGCTGTTCAGCAATCATTTTTGCCATCTCTTTTAAATGGTTTTCGCGATGCTGTTCAATATAAAAAGGATGTAAACCTAGCGCAATATGAATGTTGGTATGGGTCTGATCTTGTCCGTTAGCTTCTAGTGTAGAAGATGGCAAGCGCTTATTCAGTAATTGCTTCGTATCGTACATACGCTCAAAATGCCGGTATAAATAACCGACCAATACAAGGTGTCGCACACCCTGCTTATAGGCCTGCTGTATGAGTTGCTCTCTATCATCGTTAAACACTGGGATATCAAAATGAGTATGGGTGTCGATGAGAGGATAAATATCAGGCGGCGTCTGTGTAGACACGGTAGATAAGTCGTTAGGGGTCATGGTTAGACTCCAAATTAATATTTTTTCACAAGGTGAGGCGTTATGTGAACCACAAAACCGTCACGGTCACTAAAGGCGTTTTTTCTACGCCGCTATTTAGCTGTTCTTTGCTCACTATTAATGATGTTACTTTTGGTTTTTACAGTGTTTTTGTCAGATAAGTTGATATCAGCTTTTTGGCTGCTACGCCGAGGAATCACCAATAAACCTGTGGCAATCACCCCTAAAATCAACCACTTTTTTGTATTAGGATGGCTTGTCAACGTCTTCACCTCTACCTTTATATCATTATCTATAGGATTTATCAGCAAGTGTTCATCATCAATGCCTAACTAGTAGCTAGTATACGGGGAAATAAAAAGTACTGTGTTTATCTGTGTTATCAATACGCAAATCAAGACGCGATATCACTTACGTTCAAGGCGCCTTGTCACATTACTCCGTACTTTCAAAGGTGGTGGCAAGAAGAGACGGTCATTTAATTAAGGTAGCATGAAACAGCCATTTGTTGAGGTATTAACGATTCAAAGGATAAGTGGTTATGCCACTACTCGGGCTATCCACTTTCGTGAAGCCCTGAGGGGCGGCTTTTGGTGTCTGATCGCGCTTAGGAATAAGCGGGTTAAGCGGCATCAATTCATAATCCGCACTGACCTTACCATCCCAGCCTTCTGTACCACTCAATGGCAGTTGTTTGATCGTACCGTTTTTATCAATGACCAACTGCAGTACGCGCATCTGATTGAACTTGCGCTCAGTGACACTAGCGACCGCCCCGCCATCACGAAGGATGGTTGGCTGTAAAAAGATGATTAAGTTGCTTTTTTGCGTCGTATCATTGTCAGAGCGAAACAGGCGACCAATGAGGGGTACATTACCCAAGCCCGGAACTTTTTGTTGACGTGTGGTGGTGTTGTCACGCATCAACCCCCCGAGCGCAATGGTCTGCTGATCATCGGCTAAAATCGTTGTGTTAATAAGGCTTTTATTGGTGATCAAACCACTCGCGTTACCCGTACTGCCTGGGACAACCGACGAGACTTCTTGCGAGACCTCCAAACGAACTGTGCCATTGTCACCAATGTGCGGTATGACATTTAGGTTAATACCAATGTCTTGACGGTCAATGGTCTGAAACGGGTTATTTGAATTGTTGCCACTGGTGGTAAAAGAGCCAGTAACAAAAGGCACGTTTTGCCCAACCAAAATACTGGCTTTTTCGTTGTCCAACGTCAAAATCGATGGCATAGACAACAGGTTTGCACTGGTAGAAGAATCAAGCGCCTGCAAGATAGCCCCATAAAACTGGGTATTCCCTTGGCTGTCTTTGCTGCTATCACCGATACCAATTAACGCCCCAGCTATCGAGCCTGCTGCTGCGCTGATGCCGGCTGTACCTCCACCTGATAAGGCAGCGGCGGCAAGGGAGGCGGCACTTGCCCCCACATTGTTAAAGTTTATCACCCCATAGCCACTATTGGCATTGCCTAGCGCCCATTGCACGCCAAGCTGGGTGGCATCATCACCTGAGACTTCGACGATAGCGGCTTGAATCAATACTTGCGCTCGGCGATTGTCTAACTGATTGACCGCCTCTTCAATCTCAAACATCAGCTCAGGTGCCGCATTGACGATGATGGCGTTTTGCGTTTCATCAGCGATAATACTAAAGGGACGGCCACCCACCCCTGTACCCGTACTATTTGCGCTTGTGCTGGATGTCGCTGAGGTCGTAGCACTACTATTAAGGGTACTAGCATCATTAGCTAAAGCCGCTCCTGTACTACTCGCATCGTTCAGTGACGCCGACTCTAACGAAGAGGTGGCACCCTTGCTATTAATTGACTGATTGGCAAGCAATCCACGTAGCATTTCTGCAATATGACCGGCACTGGCATATTTTAATCGAAAGACGCGCAGACCACTTAACCGTCTTGTGGGCGTGGTATCTAACTGGTTGACCATTTCTTGGACTTTAGCAATCATCTCAGGACTGCCTTTAACCAACAGCCTATCACTGGCCGTATCAGCAATCACCTTTAGCTGATTACCGCCTTGTGCCTGACCACCAGCAGCACTTGCTACCAGTGAGCTGATCAGATCCATCATACGCTCAGCATCGACATGACGCAGTGGTATCACACGCAAGCTATCATTAACATTACTGTCTAGATCCCGAATAAGTGCCGTCAGCTGATTAAGACTGTCTGCACGATCGGATAATACCAGTGCATTGACTCCCGGCACCGCAGCGGCATGAGCGGACTGCGGCATCAGTGGCCTGATAACACCCAACACTTCAGCGGCTTGGGTATTGGTCAAATAAATAACGCGGGTTGCCAGAGCCTCCCCGACACTGTCACCGCGCAAATCTACAGCGACGCCTGATTGCTTAGCAATATTGTCTGGTACCAGTTTAATGGTGGTTCCCGACTCGATTGCGGCCACCCCGTTCACTTGCATCACACTCAAAAACAGCTGGTAAATCTCATCACGGGACAAGGCTTTATTAGAGATCACCGTGACATTGCCATTGATACGTGGATCAAGGACAAAGTTTTGGTCAGTAATGGTGGCCACCTCATTGATAAAGGCTTTGATATCAGCGTCTTGTAAGTTCACCTTCCAACTCTCAGCACTCGCAAGCCCTATACTGGCGGCCCATAATGGCACGGCTAGGCAAAGAGGACGACACAGCCGCATCAGACGCTGCAAAACATGGTGCAAAGGCGTGACTGAAAAATTATGAAAACTGACCATATGGATGATTACCTACCGTGATGATGCTTCGTATGTACTGAGTTTATTGTGTGCTGAAATGACTAAGCGCTCGCCCGCTTGCCGCAGCACGAAACCACTGTTTATTTATTTAACATAAGAGCTGTCTGCAGTTTATGGGGTCTAAAACTGCTGACGAATGGTAATAACTTGCTCGCCACGTTGCACTTCTATTTGCGCTTCACCTGCTTGCTGTACCTGTTGTAGTACCCCAGCATCCTGTGCAGGGTTGTTACCCACACTCTGCCCATTTACGGTTAGTACCTTATCACCGGGCTCAAGCCCTAGGCGGTTACGCAGTTTAGAGGGCATGGCCGCCGTGACTTGATAACTTTCCCCTGCAGCCATCACCCCCATTCTACTCAGATAACTGGCTGGATTTTCTTGCAATGCCGTGACCGCCTCTTCAATGGCCGATTGCGGATTGCTTTCACTACCTCTCTCGGTCGATTCAGCGCCAATATCTTGCGCGGGCTGAGGAGCGGTCGGTAGCATACTGGTATCGGGCAAACGCTGGTTACTCACTGCGCCTGCTAGCATCGCACTTTGGTCTAGTGGCATGGCTTCTGGCATGCTAATGACGGTTTGCTTATCGTTCGCATCAGCGATAATAACCGAATTCCAATCGACAGCGACAAGCGTATAGTGACTGTCTTTTAAGCCATCACCGATGCGATAATTTTTTACCTCACCATTGACGTCTAATAATGCTGAAGACAGACTCTCTGGTATGGCCAATAACACCCCTTTTAAACCCACGTTAGGCGGCGGCTGCACGGCCGCCGTGACAGGATCGGGATCAGAAAAAATAGCGAACAAGCCACTGTAGTCTTTGTCAGAGGCAGAGCTGTTTTGTAAAGGCGCTAATGGCAATGCGGGGGCTAATGGCGCGGCCAACAATAACCATAACAATCGCGCGGCGGTCCAGCATAACCAAGCAATGGCTAATAACAGCAACCAGCCTGAGCAGCGGTTAAGGATATTAATCAGGGGTTTTACACTGGTGGCAACATTCCTCATCTAGCGTGTCCCCAACCCACTTAGTAGCGGCTGCCGGACACTAACGACTGGCGTATCTTGCGGCGCTTGTCCTTTATACTCAGGCATATTTTCTAACAAACGCTGCGTCAAACTGACATCTAGCATATTGTCGCCATCGATATATAAGTCCCCTAAGCGCTTATCTTGGTTGTTTAACAGATTGATGTGCAACAGGTTTTTATGGTTCTTTTGTTCCACACTCAGCTCAGCACGCATCGTAGGCATCGTGATATAAAAGACCTTATTACCGCTAGGATACCCCATTTCACCGCCAACCCATGTCAACTGACCATCCGCTTGACTAAATCCAGCGATTTTTTTGTCTGAGTCGTTGTTTGCTGCATTTGAGCCTGTCTGGCGTTTTAGCACAACGTTATTGACCTGAATCGGCGTATTCGGCAATTGCCAATCGACCACACGGGCTAACGTCTCAGGGGCAATTTTCCCGCTCATGTCATCTACTTGCCACGAATTAAACCCTATTTTTACTTGGCCATTGAGGCGGGTTTGTCCTGAGTGGATATCGACCTTTGCCCCCAGCTTACCTAATAACAGCTGCCATGGCTGCCACGACCACTCAGCCGTACCTGTAAGCGCTGTCGCTGATAAAGGGAGCTGCCAAATGACTGAGCCTTGCCACACATTACCAGACACGTGCTGTACATAAGGCGTATTTGGCGCATACTTCTCAAGGAGCCACACCGCTGGCATCTGCAACACGACAAACAGCGCAAACAATACAAACCCGACTAGCCACCAAAGCTTACGAGGGCGCTTATGAGACGACGCAGATATTTGAGGCACGATGGCACAACTCTTATATAAGACAAAAACGTCATTATCATAACAAACAATGGCCTATAGATGACAGCAAAAAAGCCAGTATCTTTTTACCAAAATACTGGTAATAAAGATACTGGCTTCTGTCTACTGATAAGCGCTGGGGCTGATTACAATACCGCTTAATACTTTTAAATAAATCCCTAGATATCAGCCTAAAAAACAACGCAGCATGTGCAATTTGGCATGTCTAAATAAGACGTGTTAGACAGCAAAATCTTCAAGATCACGACCGGCTGCTAGAGCGTCAACCAACCACGTTGGCTTGCGACCACGGCCAGTCCACGTCTCTTCGTTATTACTGGTATTACGATATTTAATACTGCGTTTTTTCTCTAGCTTTTCACCAGCTTTTAAAATCTCTTCGATAGTCGCATTGCTGTCTTCGGCAATTTGTTCAAACTGCATGTAAGCATCATACAAGCGCTGATGTTGTTTTTGAGCGATAAGCTGCTGGGCATTTTCGGTGATGGCGCGTAGCTCATCAACGTTTAGACTGTCTAAATCAATTGCGTTATTTTTGCTCATAGTGAATCCAACTGTAAAATAAGAGAGATAACCTTAATAGGCATATTGTTAACTATTAAGAACTAAGAATTGCTCATTCATCATTCATTAAACAGTATTATAGATTTTGTGAATGAATGTCTTTTTTGTGGGTGAAAATAGGATCAATCCCATTATTCGTAAGCGCAGACAATATAAACAAAAACAGATATTAAAACAATAGTAAATTATTATAGTTTTACACTGACTATTAGTAGAAAGTAAACTTAAGTAAGAAGCCGTTTTTTATTTAAGACTTTTTATAAAAACGTACTGATAGTTTTAAATTCAAAAAACATTGTTTTTGGAGTGACGCTTAAATCAGTACGACTTATCTATAAATAAACATAAATCCATGAAAGGTTAAAAATTATAACTCTGTTAGCGAGCCTTACTCTGTTAAAACAAAGACCAATGACGCTTCCATCAAACTAAAAAACAGTCCAGAAATGTAACGTTTATAGATCAGCCATTGCATTACTTATAATCGTTTTTTACTGCATTTAATAAAAAGTGGCCACTCTAGAAAAGCTCCTAAACCGATCGCACCACTTATCAAGAGAAAAATCCCTTTAATGAGTCACACCTGTTTACTTATGATCGTCTCACCATTAATACTGAATTCTTTGGGTAAACTCATTCATACCGTGCGCCAGCTCTCCACTACTGGTACTCTGTATCTCTTGTACCAAAACCAATAATTGCCGGCTACCCTCGCACTGCTCTAACATAAGTAAATAACCCCACGCCTCTACAGGAGGCGCATGTCTTTCGATATAGGCAGCCAAATCTGACTTTATCGTCTCATAACTGGCATACGGCATCTTATTTTTGAAGAGGCTACCAATTGATTTTCTGCCTATCGCTGACATTTTGCTTGCAGCTTTACTCCGGAAAGTGTGATCAATCTCCGTGTCAACGTCTGTAGTAGTAGGTTGTGGCGATAATTGAGACTGAGAGGCTATCGGCATTTGGGTAGCAGCACTATCAGCGCCAGCAACTTCAATGTACTCAAGCTCTAAAAGCAGCTCAAAAATTGGCGTCACGCCCCCAAAGCTCGCAAACATCTTGCTGCTATCAAGCGTATCAAGGTAACTGCGATAACTCCGTTTGCCATCAATCATAATGAGTAATGTTCTGGCGTCTCGCGGTAGTATCCCTAGACTTTGAGATTTCACTTCCTTTCTACCTAGATCCGTTTTTCGAAACACATCACTGTCATTCATGCTTTATACCCAACCCTAACCGTAAAGTAGGCACCTTTATCGTCAGCTGCCGACCAAATATTTTTTATGTTTTAAGCCGTTTGATGGTCAAAATCTGACTTTCTATTCGTAATAGAAAGTGGTTTTAACTGGCAGTTCAACCTTTAATATTGTTTGAGCCATTAATTTGAAGGGAGTATATCAATCTCTTTTAAGGGACTGTTAGCATTAATCATTACCAATAGAATGAACGGTTGATATAGGATATGAGTGGTAGTTTTTATAAATTTCAATATAAAAAATGCTAACTAACATAAAAAAATATAGGGCTGCGGGGACAGGATCTACACAGTCTCTGATGGGTCACAGTTGTAAAGCATACACAGAAAATCTAGGTCAATAACTCACTGTAATGACTATAGATTTTCTATTCAACTTGACCAGATAGTATCAATAGACGTGTGATAGCTGTGATTTTTCGAATTAATGTTTACTAGTTTTTTATACTGACTAAACTGTTTAAGAATAAATTTATGACAAATTATTGATAATAAATAAAAGATCGTTAAATTAAAAATAAACAAAGGTTTTATTTTTATTGATAAGACACTCTATTAATTAAATACAATTGCTTTTCTCAACGTGACGCTCCTGGTTTACCTTTTACGTTTATTTTAAGACCTGATCTTTAGATATAAAAAAAGAGCCTATTCACATAGGCCCTATCTAGCTTAATCAACACTATTGGATTACGTATTCCTCAAAAAGGTAGTTCTTATAAAAATATGCATACCCCATACTACGTATATCATTAGAACATCATGTCGCAAATTTTGTAAACTTTCCTTTTATATAACCACTATTTTGGTAGTAGTATCACTTAGTTTCTGACAAAAAATGTAAAGTGTAATAGCTTACTATATTCATTGGAAAGTAAACTTATTTAACCTACCTAACTTTTCTTGATCTAACCAAATTCTCACGAAGGTAATATGCTCTTGCAGATCCAGTCTCAACGAGACTAGTAAGTAGAAACAAGCAAACATCATACATTTTACGACTCAACACACCTCTTTCCTCAAATTGAAGGTATCGTCCTAATATCATTTCTAAGTAGAAGGCTGTATCTCCTTGCCTATTGATGAGTTGAGGACTATTAGAGAGATTCTCAGCTAGTATATAGATACCTTCACTGAAGAAAACGTCATAAAAATCATAAATTAAGGCCGACAAACCTTTAAATACATTACTGTTATTATTATATTTACTCGCAAATTCCAGTAGATTTTTAGCACCAACTTTCATGAAACTTATATCTTTCTCAACTCCGTTCCACGTATATCCAAGAAACACCATACTACGTAGCAAGTTATTTAGGTCATTTTGATGCCCTATGTAAGGATCATCTATATCATTTAACGCTATATCATGGACGCCTTGAGCCAATATAGACCAAAACACCCATATTGAAACAAAATCTTCTTGCTTGTCCATTTCTGCTTCAAATAATAGCTTCACAAAGTACATAAAGCTTGGTGCTTTAGTACATCCTGCGATCAACAAGTCTTTGAAATTTTCAAAACCATCCGCTCTTGAAGAAATAAGGTGTTCAGTTAAGCACTTACGTATCTCTTCTTTTTGATTTATTATTTGATCCTTAGGTAGACTTTCACGATTATGTTCTGATTCAAATGCAAAGCCAACAATCTTGTTTATTAACTTTATATAATTAGGATTATCATCTTTTAAGGGAATCATAAGCATTGGAAGATATATGAGTGAAGAACTATGGGTAGTTAGATTAATGTTATCAACATTAATCTCGAATCTACCACTGATTAACTTAACTCGAAATTCTTCAATTAAATCTTTCCAACTGCTAAGTGCAGCTATTCTTTCAGGCTCTCTTAAGTGATGGAGTCTTCGTAAAGAAATAGTTTCTTTATAAAACTTTGCATACTCAACGACTCCAGCTAAGCAGTTAGCAGCTAGCTTCGGATCTATTGACCACAAGAAATCTCGAACTCCTTTAGCTGCATAACTTTTAACTCCAGAATTTATATGAGTCAACATTTTTGCTAAAGCTAATTCTATCTTCTCTCTCTGACTATCAACGAGGTCTAAAGTAAATAGCTTTGATAGAGAGTATGCACAAGCCCCTGCGCCGAGTGAAACGACGTTACTACTATTTCCTATATCATCTGCATTGATAGATATTGAATCAATAATAATATTAGTACACCACTCTTTGTCTTCATCATGCAACGAGTCTAAATTATCACGAACACAAACTGCGGCAGTCGTTGCTATTGCTTCAATAGCTATTCTTTCTAAACCATAAACCTCACGATTTTGAAAAGACTCAAGCAGTAACTTTGCTTCTATCAACGCCTCTTGATATGTAGAGTAATATTTTTCTTTAAAAACATCTTCTTTAAATAAACTATCTGACCATAATTGTAACGCACTAATTTTATTACTTTTATCTAAACGATCGCTAAGCTCCCTTTGCTCTTGTCTCATTTCTAATGGAAGCTCAGTAGTATTTTGAAACCTAATTATATTATTTTCTTTATCTTGAACGGCTTGCATCATACGTGTATCAACACGACGAATCATATATCGAAGAGACTTTTCCTCTCGGCTCACTGCTTCATTTGTTAATTTTTCAACAACTTCTATGGCATCATCTCTCAAATCATTATCAAACTGCATTTCAAATAAAAGTGTCTCTAAACTTTTCTGCCTCCACGGTTTGAGTGCTGCGTCTCTTCGTTCCGCAATATATAATTTCGTCATAGGCTCTTGCGACATAAAGAAATGTAACTCGTTAGCTCCTCCTTCTTGACACTTCCGGTTCAAATCTAAACCATATAAATCAGCAGTTCTTAATAAAGGTAACGAAGATTTACCTACTTTTTTAAGAAATCCTGTTGCTACTGATGACAGAACGGAAGTAGGCATTATAGAATTACTATTCCGCAATAAATAATCATAAATAAACTCTATCTGATTATCATCACTACACACCTCTAGGTAACCTATTAACCAGTTCTCTAAAGCCATGAGAGCACATTGAAGTACGTCAGGTAATGTTGAATGCCCTCGATATCCTTTCCAAAGATGAGGAGAAGCGTATTGCTTCACCACAGACCCATCATTTAGAATTAATTCTACCTCTTTTACTGTAAGTTCTGTACTGAAGAAATCACTAATAAAGCTTTCTTCCTGACTATTAATAGAAGATGACGATAGATCAGATTCAGCATATTTCTGCGCTGTGATGTTACATAGCTCGATTAAGAAAGCTAGTGCTTTCATAGGATGGTTTTGAAATAAATACTTGAATGGCCCTTTTGCACCACTTGCAGGTGATAGCTCCCTCATCTCATCAATTCCAAAAGACTCTTCCACATCAATATTTCTAGATAATCCAAATATTGAAAGGTCTTGTTCCTCCACCTCCTCTAATAACCACTCATGCATGGCTAACTTGATCACAAGGTCAGGACAGTACTTACATAGAATGGGAGTATTCAATCCATTAAGAGCTAAACCTACTAATTCATCAACATATGGCAATCTTATGGGATTATTCTTGACAACAAGAACGTCTTGCAAAATTAGCTCATTAAATTCTGTTTGAATTGCTGGTACAACTTTCAATAATGCGCTAATTATCTCTTTGCGTTGCTCTTTATCTCGATAACTATTTTTTAAAGGTTCTAGCAACCACATAGCTAATAACCCAACTGTTTTTGCAGCTTCAGGTAAGTCATCAAACATATTAATAATACCGCACCATTCTTTGATTACTTCCGTAATATGCTTACGAGTTGCTTTACTTAAGTCATTTCTCACTGAATAAATAAAATCAAAAAGTGCTTCCCACCCTTGACCATAAGGAGTCAGAAATAAAGAAGTTAGCATGTCATGCTTATCAACTTGCTTAATCAGTCCAGCAAAACGAGGATATGGATTTGGCCTTTGACAAGTTTGACCCCTGCCGTCAAATCCGTACAACTAAACTTGGGAGATTTTAGTTACGCAGCCTGACGATAATAATCAAACCACACCTGTCTTGGCGATTTATA